>Ga0326758_100005_pt1 | contig 515511 bp, 429 predicted proteins | sample GCRJH_S_FD_207221 | JGI IMG/M metagenome (GOLD analysis project Ga0326758, IMG submission 207221) | Hot spring sediment microbial communities from Geyser Creek Basin, Yellowstone National Park, WY, United States - GCR.JH_S | ecosystem: Environmental > Aquatic > Thermal springs > Near-boiling... | reverse complement strand
TTGCGTCATATGACGAAATGGTGAGCCATGCGGTTCATCATGCCAAGGACAGCGGGCTTGCGAAGGACGGCGACTGCATCGTCGTGGTCGCGGGCGTGCCGTTCGGCAAGTCGGGTTCGACCAACAATCTCCGCGTCGTTACCGTCTGACGGTTGCGCGCGACATAAGACGTAAGAGCAGGGGAAACGATGACACAGTGGATTCGATATCGTGCGAACGGCAAGGCGGGCTTCGGTACGCTGAGCGGGGACACCATCGCCGAGCATACTGGCGACATGTTCGCGTCGCCCAAGGCCACGGGGCAGACGCTGGCGATTTCCAGCGTCGAGGTGCTGCCGCCGTCCGAGCCGACCAAGATCGTTGCGTTGTGGAATAATTTCCGTGAACTCGCGGCGAAACTGAAGCAGTCGATTCCGCCGGAGCCGCTTTACTTCATCAAGGCGAATTCCAGCATTACTTCGCCGAACACAACGATCAAGCGGCCGAAAGCCTATGCCGGCAAGGTCGTGTATGAGGGCGAACTCGGCATCGTCATCGGCAAGACCTGTACCAACGCCTCGGAGGACGAGGCCGAGAAGGCGATCTTCGGCTACACTTGCGTCAACGACATCACGGCGGCTGAAGTCCTCTTCAAGGATGAGAGCTTCGCTCAGTGGACCCGCGCCAAGAGCTACGACGGGTTTGGTCCGTTTGGTCCGGTGATCGCGACGGGACTTGATCCGGCGACGTTGTCGGTGCGTCTCGTCCTGAATGGCGCGGAGCGGCAGAACTACAAGGTCTCTGACATGATCTTCCAGCCGCGCAAGCTCGTCAGCATGCTGTCGCACGATATGACGCTGAATCCCGGCGATCTGATCTGCTGCGGTACGTCGATCGGTGTCGGCACCATGAAGGAGCCGAGCAACATTATGGATGTGACGATCGAGGGCATCGGCACGCTGCATAACGTGTACGAGAACTGACACCCGGTTTCCGCAGAAGACACCACATTAAAAAAGCCGCCTGCGATCGCAGGCGGCTTTTTCGATTCAAGCAGGGCAGGCGCCTATTCGAAGATGCCGTCGCTGTGGGCGGCCACATAGTCGGCGAGGCCAAGCGTGTGGTCGCGCGACAGGATCACGGCGCGTTCGGTCTCGCGCTTCTCAATGGCGTCGATGATGGCGAGGTGATCGACGATCGAACGCGAGGCGCGGTCGTCGCGGCCGATGGTGATCTGACGCAGGCCCCGCACGTGCAGCAGGATCTGCTCGGTCATGTCGACCAGCACCTGCGAGCCCGACAGCTTCACGATGGTCTGGTGAAACAGGATGTTGGCCGAAGAATATTCGCTGAGGTGATCGGACGGCTTGTGGGCGTCGTCGAACCCCCGGAACAGTCGGCGCAGGCCGGCGATGGCTTCGTCGCTTGCATGCAGGGTGGCGAGGCGGGCCGCCATGCTTTCCAGCGCAGCCCAAGCCTGGATCATGTCGATGACTTCGCGCTTGGTCTTTTTCAGAACCATCACGCCCTTGCGCGGTACTGATTTGACGAGGCCTTCATGCTCGAGCATCACGATGGCTTCGCGGACCGGAGTGCGGCTGACGCCAAGCTGTTCGGAGAGTTGCCGCTCGTCGATCCACGCGGGCTCGGCGGAAGCGTAGATATCCATATCGAGGATGGCCTGCTTCAGAGCCTCATAAGCGCGGGTCTTGAAAGTTTGCTCAGGTGCGAACCGGCCGACGACGAGTTCAGGTGCCGGCTTCGACAAGGGCGCCCGCTGGGCGATTGGTTTCACGCGTTCCATCCCGTTATTATCTGGCATATTTCCTGCCGTATGCCAGTAACTGGCGGTTTATTGGGTATTAGGGTCCGATTCCTATACTAGAGGGTCTTGGCCCATAAAACCAAGGCCCCAGAAGGGGCCTTGGTCAGTCTTTTTTAAGCGGTTCTTTTTGCTGGCTTATTCCCTTTCAGGAGCTCCACCAGCGTGCTTCCGAGCCGGGCCGGGGAGGCCGAGACCGAGATCCCGGCTGCTTCCATCGCCGCAATTTTGGATTCCGCATCGCCCTTGCCGCCCGCCACGATGGCGCCGGCATGGCCCATCCGGCGTCCCGGAGGAGCGGTACGGCCCGCGATGAAGCCGACCATCGGCTTCTTGCGGCCGCGCTTGGCTTCGTCCTTGAGGAACTGAGCCGCGTCTTCCTCGGCAGAGCCGCCGATCTCACCGATCATGATGATCGATTCCGTCTTGTCGTCGGCGAGGAACATCTCGAGCACGTCGATGAACTCGGTGCCCTTGACCGGGTCGCCACCGATGCCGACCGCCGTGGTCTGGCCGAAGCCGACCTGGGTGGTCTGGAACACGGCTTCGTAGGTCAGCGTGCCCGAGCGGGACACGATGCCGACATTGCCCGGCTTGAAAATGTTGGTCGGCATGATGCCGATCTTGCACTCACCGGCGGTGACGACGCCGGGGCAGTTCGGGCCGAGCAGGCGCGACTTCGAGCCGGAGAGGGCACGCTTCACCCGCACCATGTCGAGCACCGGAATGCCCTCGGTGATGCAGACGATCAGCGGGATCTCCGCGTCGATGGCCTCGCAGATCGCATCCGCAGCGCCCGGCGGCGGCACGTAGACGACGGAGGCGTCCGCGCCGGTCTTGGCGCGGGCCTCGGCGACGCTGTCGAACACCGGCAGGCCGAGGTGGGTCGAGCCACCTTTGCCCGGCGAGGTGCCGCCGACCATCTTGGTGCCGTAAGCGATCGCCGCTTCGGAGTGGAAGGTACCATTCTTGCCGGTGAAGCCCTGGCAAATGACCTTCGTGTTCTTGTCGATCATGACTGACATTGGCTTACTTTCCCTTCACGGCCTTGACGATCTTCTGTGCAGCGTCGTCCAGATCGTCGGCTGGCAGAACGTTGAGGCCGCTCTCGCGGATGATCTTCTTGCCTTCCTCGACGTTCGTGCCTTCGAGGCGGACAACCAGCGGGACCTTCAGACCGACGGCCTTCACCGCGGCAACGACGCCGGCAGCGATGACGTCGCACTTCATGATGCCACCGAAGATGTTGACGAGAATGCCCTTCACGTTCGGATCGGCAGTGATGATCTTGAACGCAGCGGTCACCTTTTCCTCGGAAGCGCCGCCACCGACGTCGAGGAAGTTGGCCGGGCTTTCGCCGTAGAGCTTGATGATGTCGAGGGTCGCCATCGCAAGACCCGCGCCATTCACCATGCAGCCGATGGTGCCATCGAGTGCGATGTAGGCGAGGTCGTACTTCGATGCTTCGATTTCCTTGGCATCTTCTTCGGTCTCGTCGCGCAGCGCCAGCACGTCGGGATGACGGTAGATGGCGTTGGAGTCGAACGACACCTTAGCGTCGAGGCACTTCAGTTCGCCCTGCTTGGAGAGGATCAACGGATTGATCTCCAGCATCGACATGTCCTTGCCGACGAAGGCCGCGTAGAGCTTGCTGACGAGGCTCTCGGCCTGCTTGGCCTGGTCGCCCTTCAGCTTCAACGCCTGTGCGATCTTGCGGCCATGGTGAGGCATGATGCCGGTCGCCGGATCCACCGAGAAGGTGACGATCTTCTCGGGGGTGTCGTGGGCGGCCGTTTCGATGTCCATGCCGCCTTCGGTGGAAACCACGAAGGCGATACGGGAGGTCTCGCGGTCAACGAGCGCCGACAGGTAGAATTCCTTGTCGATGTCCGCGCCTTCCTCGAGATAGAGGCGATTGACCTGCTTGCCCGCGGGGCCGGTTTGCACCGTCACCAGGGTGGCGCCCAGCATCTGCTGGACGAAGGTCTTCACCTCGTCGACCGACTTCGCGAGTCGGACGCCGCCTTTATCACCGGCAGAGGCTTCCTTGAACTTGCCCTTGCCGCGGCCGCCAGCGTGGATCTGGCTCTTCACCACCCACACCGGGCCGCCAAGTTCCTTGGCGGCAGCTTCGGCGTCGGAAGCCTTGAGGATCGGAATGCCCTTGGAGACGGGCACGCCGAATTCCTTCAGTACGGCTTTCGCTTGATACTCGTGAATATTCATTATGCTGGACCCTTACTTGATGAGGCCGGCGCCGCGCGCCCACTTGTACTTCGCACCGAGCACTTCCACCGGAAGTTCGGTCGAGTACGCATAAGCCGGGATGCCGTTCTGGTAGAGGTATTCGGAAGCTTCCTCGACTTCGACGTCGCCCGCGAGCGAAGCGACCATCGGCTTCTCGAAGCCTTGGGCCTTCATCTCGTTCTTGATCTGCACCATGTTCTTCGCGAACACCATCGGAGGCGTCACGATCGTGTGCCAGTAGCCGAGGATCAGCGAGTGGATGCGATCGTCGGTGAGGCCGAGCTTCACGGTGTTGACATAGGTGATCGGCGGCTCGCCACCGGTGATGTCAACCGGGTTGCCCGAAGCGCCGAACGGCGGGATGAACTTACGGAACGCCGCATCGAGATCGGCTGGCATGGTCATCAGCGAGAGGCCGTTGTCGACCACAGCGTCCGACAGCAGCACGCCCGAACCACCGGCACCCGTGATGATGAGGACGTTTTCGCCCTTCGGGGTCGGCAGCAACGGAACGCCGCGTGCGAACTCGAGGAGCTGACGCAGCGAGCGGGCGCGGATCACGCCAGCCTGCTTGAAGACATCCTCGTAGATCTTGTCGTTACCGGCGAGGGCGCCGGTGTGCGACGCCGCTGCCTTGGCGCCCGCTGACGTGCGGCCACCCTTCAGCACGATGACCGGCTTCTTCTTGGACACGCGCTTGGCGGCATTCGCGAACGCGCGGCCGTCCTTCAGGTCTTCGCAATGCATCGCGATGACGTTGGTGTTCTTGTCCTGCTCGAAGAAGGCGAGCAGATCGTCCTCGTCGATGTCCGACTTGTTGCCGAGACCCACGATCGCCGACACGCCCATCTTGGCCGAGCGCGAGAAGCCGATGATCGCCATGCCGATGCCGCCGGACTGCGACGACAGCGCCGCCGAACCCTTGACGTCGAACGCCGTACAGAACGTCGCGCAGAGGTTGGCCGGGGTGTAGTAGAAGCCGTAAATGTTCGGCCCCATCAGGCGGATGTCGTACTTCTTGCCGATCTTGACGATTTCTTCCTGAAGCTCAGGCTCGTTGGCTTCGGCGAAGCCCGACGGAATGAGAACGGCGCCGGGAATCTTCTTCTCGCCGCACTCGGTCAGTGCGCCGGCCACGAACTTGGCCGGGATCGCGAACACTGCCACGTCGACGTCGCCCGGGATGTCCTTGACGCTCTTGTAGGCCTTGTGGCCGAGGATGTCGGCAGCCTTCGGATGGACGGGGTAGATCTGGCCCTTGTAGCCACCGTTGATGAGGTTCTTCATCACGGAGTTGCCGATCTTGCCGTCTTCGGCGGAAGCGCCGATGACCGCGACAGACTTCGGCATCATGATGCGGTTCATCGCCGTGACGATTTCCGAATCCGGACGCGGAGCAGGCTTCGGCTTGTAGTTGAAGTCGACGACGATGCGCACGTCGGCGGCAATCGCATCCTTCTTGGTCGCGAACACCGGGTTGAGATCGAGTTCGACGATTTCAGGGAAGTCGGTCACGAGTTGCGAAACGCCGACGATGATGTTGGCCAGCGCGTCACGGTTCACCGGATCGCCACCGCGAACGCCGTGCAGCATTTCCTTGGCCTGGATGCCGTCGAGCATCGAGAGCGCGTCTTCCTTGGTGGCGGGGGCCATGCGGAAGGTGATGTCCTTGAGCACTTCGACGAGCACGCCGCCGAGGCCAAACGCCACGAGCTTACCGAACGAATCGTCGGTGATCGAACCGACGATTACTTCGGTGCCGCCAGTCAGCATCTGCTGAACCTGGATGCCTTCGATCTTGGCGTCGGCCTTGTACTTCTTGGCGTTCGCGAGAATCTGGTCGTAAGCAGCCTTCGCAGCCGCGTCGTCCTTAACACCGACCACAACGCCGCCGGCTTCGGTCTTGTGCAGAATGTCCGGCGAGACGATCTTCATCACCACCGGATAGCCCATGCCGCTGGCAAGCTTGGTCGCTTCGTCGGCCGACTTGGCGACGCCTTCACCCGGGACGGCGATGCCGTACGCGTCACAAACCAGTTTGCCTTCCGGCGCAGTCAGGCTGTCGCGGCCGTCGGCCTTGACCTTGTCCAGAACCTTGCGGACGGATGCTTTGTCGATTGCCATAAGTAAACTCCGATGTTTTTCAACGTTGATCGTCGCGTCTGCCGATAGGGTATCGGCGTTGCTTCTTGTATCGAACGGGACGTTGCCGTCCGTTCAGATGGTTTCCCGAGGCGATCTGCTGGCCGCTATAGCCCATATCAGAGCGATCGGTTTTTTAAATTCGTTCGCCACCGCTTTTGGCTGGCGGCGAGGGTTATTTCAAATGCGTTTGCCCGTTTTGGTATTTCAAATATCAGGCGTGGCATACCGGATATTAGACATGCTTGGGATCGGATTTGTCAAAGGCGGGAGCCCGCCGGAATATCCGGCGGGCCCGATTTTTGTTGGGGTTTTACGTGGCCAAATGACCTGCGGCGTTTGGAAGCTGGCTGTTCATAACAACAGACTTGCGCCAGGGCTTCAACACGAAGACGGCCAGCAGGGAGGCGAGGATGTTCGCGCCTGCAGCAAGCAGGAAGACGCCATCCCAGCTGCCCGTGGCCTGCTGCATGTAGTTGCCGAACGGTACGAGAAGCGCTGCAAACCCCTTCGCGGTGTAAAGCATGCCCGCGTTGGTCGTTGCGAATTTCGTGCCGTAGGTGTCGGTGCACGCTGCCGGAAACAGGCTGTAGATCTCGCCCCATGCGAAGAACACGGAGCCGGTCAGGATCACGAACCAGAGCGGGTCGTGGCCCCACAGATAAAGCGCCGCGATGCCGACACCTTCCAAACCGAATGCGATGAACATGGTGTTCTCGCGTCCGATCCTATCGGAGATCCAGCCGAAGAACGGACGGGTGAGGCCGTTCAGCACGCGGTCGATGGTTGCGGCGAAGGTCACCGCGGTCATCGTCAGACCGGCGATCGTGACGGGGGAGTTGGCGATATTCCAGTCGGCTGCGATCGGCTTCAGGTTGGCGGTGACGAGCAGGCCGCCGGCGCCGACGATGACGAACATGAAATACATCAGCCAGAACACGCCGGTCTTGGCGACTTCGCTCGGGCTGTAGTCGCGGCGGGTCTGCTGGATGTTGGTGTTCACCACCGGCTTCGGAGTCTGGCCGGGTTTTGGCGCAAAAATGAAGAGCGCCAGAATCATGCAGATCACGCCCTGGCCGATGCCGAAATTGAAGAACGCGTTTTGGAAGCCGTCGTTCTTGATCATGGCCTGAATGGGAGCGACGGTGAAGGCAGAGCCAGCACCAAAGCCTGCTGCGGTGATACCGGCGCAAAGACCGCGCTTGTCAGGAAACCACTTCAGCGCGTTGCCGACGCAAGTGCCGTATACAGCGCCCGCGCCGATACCCGCGATGACCTGGCCGAGATAGAAAGCGCTCAGCGACGCCGCGTAGGAGTTGATGACCCAGCCGATGGCGCAAAACGCGCCGCCCATCAGGATCACGAGGCGCGGGCCGTACTTGTCGACGATCCAGCCCTCGACTGGCACGAGCCAGGTTTCGAAGAGCACGAAGAGGGTGAAGGCCCATTGGATCGACGCGCGATCCCAGCCGAATTGTTTTTCGATGTCGGGGACGAAGAAGGTCCAGCCGTACTGAAGGTTCGCAATCATCACCATGCAAGCAACGCCGAGCGCAAGCTGAGTCCAGCGATACGCGTCGCTCACACGGGTGACGTCATTCCCTGTCGATAGCGTCATAAATTCCTCCCAAAGGCACTTTCTTAGTCGAAGTGCGTAGGGTGATTTTGGTATATGATATGCCAATAGGCAAGAGGGTATCGATCAAAACTGCGCTGTTATGCGCATCATTCCGGCCGAAAACGCTGCCGGGCTGCATTAAAATATCCGCCTTACGCCTTATTATTATTGGATAAATTTTTTCTGCTGCCGTTTTATGTCGTGAGACGACGGAACCGTCGCTGTGGCCGGCGGGACTGAGTCGAATGGGGGAATAGGCTGCCACAGCCATCAGTCTGCGACATTTGGCTACTGAAAGGAGTGTGGAGGCATCCGCGTCGTCGTTGACACTTGGTATTTTGTATGCCAATGGATTTTTTCAGCAACGATATGCATTTCATATGTGGTTTATCGGATGCTTGGCTTGTGACGATGAGTGGGGCGCGCCTGCCCAACCCGATATCTTCGCAGCTTCGGCGATGAAGATGAGGTTGTGGCGCTCGGCAGCCGATCACACGTTCACAGGCTGGATAGGTCTGCAGCGGATGTAAGAAGTCTCATCTGTAAGCCATGGTTTTACGAACGACGATCCACCAAAACACAAGCAGCTCGTTCCTCGCGAGCAGGTCACCTCGATAGAAAACCGCGTGAAGCGGAATGAACCCTGGGAGGGTACTGATGTCAGTAGCAGCAGTAGCAAACGTTGACACCAATGCAGCAGAGCAGGAATTGACGGATGGCTTCCATCTCGTCATCGACGCGCTCAAGCTGAACGATATCAACACGATTTATGCCGTGCCGGGGATTCCGATCTCGGATCTCTGCCGTATGGCTCAGGGCGAGGGCATCCGTGTCATTTCGTTCCGGCACGAGCAGCACGCCGGCAACGCCGCCGCGATCGCCGGATACCTGACCCAGAAGCCCGGCATCTGCCTCACCGTTTCGGCTCCCGGCTTCCTCAACGGTCTGACGGCGCTCGCCAACGCTACCACCAACTGTTTCCCGATGATCCTGATCTCCGGCTCGTCCGAGCGTGAGATCGTCGACCTCCAGCAGGGCGACTACGAAGAAATGGATCAGCTCGCGATCGCCAAGCCGCTCTGCAAGGCGGCCTTCCGCGTGCTGCACGCGCAGGATGTCGGCATCGGCATCGCTCGCGCGATCCGCGCTGCCTGCTCGGGCCGTCCGGGTGGCGTCTATCTCGATCTGCCGGCGAAGTTCTTCTCGCAGGTCATGACCGCGGAAGCGGGCGCCAAGTCGCTCGTCAAGGTGATCGACGCTGCGCCGGAGCAGATTCCTGCGCCGTCCGCCGTCAAGCGCGCGCTCGACGTGCTCAAGGGTGCCAAGCGTCCTCTGATCATTCTGGGCAAGGGCGCTTCCTACGCGCAGGTCGACGACAAGATCCGTGAACTGATCGAAAAGACCGGCATTCCGTTCCTGCCGATGTCGATGGCCAAGGGCATTCTGCCGGATACGCATCCGCTGTCGGCCGGCGCAGCGCGTTCGACCGTGCTGAAGGACTCCGACGTCGTCATGCTGATCGGCGCACGCCTCAACTGGCTGCTGTCGCACGGCAAGGGCAAGAGCTGGGGCTCCGAACCCAAGAAGTTCATTCAGATCGATATCGAGCCGAAGGAAATGGACTCGAACGTCGAAATCGTCGCGCCGCTGGTGGGCGATATCGGCTCCTGCGTGTCCGCTCTGCTCGCAGGCATGGACAGCAAGTGGGCGAAGGCTCCTGCCGACTGGACTGGCTCCGTCAACGCCAAGAAGGAAGCCAATATCGCAAAGATGGCGCCGAAGCTGATGAACAACGCTTCGCCGATGAACTACCACAGCGCGCTTGGCGCGCTCCGCACGATCATCAAGGATCGTCCGGATGCGATCCTTGTCAACGAAGGCGCCAACACGCTCGACCTCGCTCGCGGCATCATCGACATGTACAAGCCGCGCAAGCGTCTCGACGTCGGTACCTGGGGCGTGATGGGCATCGGCATGGGCTTTGCCGTGGCCGCGGCTGTCGAAACCGGCCAGCCGGTCCTCGCGATCGAGGGCGACAGCGCGTTCGGCTTCTCCGGCATGGAGGTGGAGACGATCTGCCGCTACAACCTGCCGGTCTGCGTCGTGATCTTCAACAACAACGGCATCTATCGCGGCACCGACGTCAATCCGACGGGTGGTCCCGACGTTGCGCCGATGGTGTTCGTGAAGGACGCTCGCTACGACAAGATGATGGAAGCGTTTGGCGGTGTCGGCGTTCACGTGACGACGCCGGATGAACTGAAGCGCGCCGTCATCGCCGCCATGGATTCCGGCAAGCCGACCCTCATCAACGCGGTGATCGATCCGGCAGCGGGTACCGAGAGCGGCAACATCGGCAGCCTCAATCCGCAAAGCGTGGTTGTGAAGAAGAAATGAGTGACAACTCCGGCGCCTCTTCCTTCGGGAAGGGGCGGTCGGGACAAAGGTGAATAAGAATCAACTGGAGGAAGCTATGACGAAGGCGCTCAACGGGGTCCGTATTCTGGACTTTACTCACGTTCAATCGGGACCGACTTGTACTCAGCTACTCGCGTGGTTCGGCGCGGACGTTATCAAGGTTGAGCGTCCCGGCACCGGCGACATCACCCGCGGTCAGCTTCAGGACGTCCCGAACGCGGACAGCCTGTATTTCACGATGCTGAACCATAACAAGCGTTCGCTCACGCTCGATGCGAAGAACGCGAAGGGCAAGGAAGTCCTCACCGCGCTCATGAAGAGCTGCGATGTCATGGTCGAAAACTTTGCCCCCGGCGTGCTCGACCGGATGGGCTTCACCTGGGAAAACATCCAGAAGATTAATCCGAAGCTGATCGTTGCTTCGATCAAGGGCTTCGGCCCCGGTCCGTTCGAGGACTGCAAGGTTTACGAAAACGTCGCGCAGTGCACCGGCGGTTCGGCTTCGACCACGGGCTTCCGTGACGGCCTGCCTCTCGTGACCGGCGCCCAGATCGGCGATAGCGGCACCGGCCTGCACCTGGCGCTCGGCATCGTCACCGCGCTTTACCATCGCACCCAGTCGGGCAAGGGCCAGCGCGTTACCGTCGCGATGCAGGACGGCGTGCTCAACCTGTGCCGCGTCAAGCTGCGCGACCAGCAGCGCCTCGCGCATGGCCCGCTCAAGGAATACAGCCAGTTCGGCGAGGGCATTCCGTTCGGCGAAGCCACCCCGCGCGCCGGCAACGATTCCGGTGGCGGCCAGCCGGGCCGCATCGTGAAGTGCAAGGGCTGGGAAACCGACCCGAACGCTTACCTGTACTTCATCACCCAGGCTCCGGTCTGGGAGAAGATCTGCGACGTGATCGGCGAGCCCACCTGGAAGACCGACCCGAACTACGCCAAGCCGGCAGCCCGCCTGCCGCGCCTGAACGAGATTTTCGGTCGCATCGAGCAGTGGACCATGACCAAGACCAAGTTCGAGTGCATGGACATCCTCAACAAGGTCGACATTCCATGCGGCCCGATCCTGTCGATGAAGGAAATCTCCGAGGACAAGTCGCTGTATGCGACCGGCACGCTTGTCGAAGTCGATCATCCGACCCGCGGCAAGTACATCTCGGTCGGTAACCCGATCAAGCTGTCCGACAGCCCGACGGAAGTGGTGCGTTCGCCGCTGCTCGGTGAGCACACCGATGAAATCCTGCGCGAAGTTCTGAAGTTCTCCGACAACCAGATCAGCGACATCCGCTCGTCCGGCGCGCTCGGCGAAGTTCCGCTCGCCGCCGAGTAACTCAAGTCTCTCCCCCGAGGATGACCTTGGCCGGGGCTTTGCCCCGGCCTTTTTTTATTTATGCGCTGCAATGCAGCGCGAACGGGATTGGTCGGTACCGCCAAGGCATCTTTAAACGATAGTGGCAAGCCTCGACGGTTGCGTTTTTCTGTCGCAGCCTTATCAAGCGATATCTCATTTTCGTTAGAGAGCGGGTGATAGCCATGTCGAACCGATTGATCTCCAAAAAGACTTTGATCGCTGCAGCTTCTGCTGCGGTATTGGCGTTTGCGGCCAATCCGGCGACTGCGAAGGACATCGTTTTCGGCGCGTCGGTGCAGTTGACCGGCCCCGTCGCTAACACCGGCCGCTATTACCGCGACGCCTATGAACTCGCGGTCGAAAAGATCAACGCGGCTGGCGGCGTGAAGGTCGGTAACGAGAAGCGCAAGGTCGTTCTCAAGATTTACGATAACCAGTCCGATGTGAATTTGAGCGTGCGGCAGTACACCCAGCTCGTTTCGCAGGACAAGGTGGACTTCCTGCTCGGGCCGTTTGCCAGCAACTTCGCGCTGGCCGATTCCGCCGTGTCGGAAAAATACAAGATCCCGATGGTGCAAGGCGGTGGCGCTTCGGACCAGATCTTCGCTCGTAAGTTCAAATACATCTTCGGCACGCTGGCGCCCGCCAGCAACTATTTCGGCTCCACCATCGACATGATGAAGGGCTTGAAACCTGCGCCGAAGTCGGTGGCGCTGCTGTACGCCGACGACTCCTTCGACGTGTCGGTGGCCGACGGCACCCGGCCCAAGCTCAAGGCTGCCGGTTTCGACGTCGTGATGGACGAGCGCTACAGCACTAACGCGACGGACTTCAATTCGCTGCTGTCGCAGATCCGCAGCAAGAATGTCGATGCGGTGCTGGTCGCGGGTCACGAGACCGAAATTCTCAACTTCGTGCGTCAGGCCAAGAGCCTCACGGTTGCGCCGAAGATGTATTCGTTCACGGTCGGTGTGCCGAGCGAAGACTTCCGCAAGGCGCTTGGCAAGGATGCTGACTATGCGTTCGGCATGACGGCGTGGTTGCCTTCTGCTGACCTGAAGGACCGCTGGTTCGGCGACGCGGCCAAGTTCGAGAGCGAATACAAGGCGAAGTTCAACTATGAGCCGGACTACCACGCCGCTTCGGGCGCCGCCGACGTCGAGGCGCTGGTTCAGGCGATCGAGGATGCCGGTTCGACCGATCCCGCGAAGGTTCGCGATGCGCTTGCCGCGGTGAAGTTCGAGAGCATCTACGGCCCGATCGCCTTTGCCGCCAACGGCCAGATCGACCTGCCGCAGACGGTGATCCAGGTGCAGGGCGAGAAGCTTGTCGCCATCTACGGCACCAAGGGTGCGATCAATCCGCCGAAGTATCCGATGCCGGCCTGGAACGCACGCTAAGCCTCCGGCTTGGCGTTGCTATTCCGAGGCTGAACGGGAGAGGGCATCTTGGACCTGCTCATACAAATTCTGGTCAACGGAGTACTGCTCGGAGGGCTGTACGCCGTGATGGCCCTCGGCCTCGCGCTGGTCTGGGGTGTGCTGAACATCGTCAATCTGGCGCACGGCGCGTTCATCATGCTCGGCGCCTACTTGTCCTGGCATCTCTATACGTATCTCGGTATCGATCCTTTTCTCGGCTTGCCGATTACGGCGGTGGTGATGTTCGCTTTCGGCTATGCCGTGCAGCGAGGACTTCTGAACCTCGTCGTGCGGGCGCCGATGTTCAACACGCTGCTCATCACCTTCGGGCTGGAAGTCGTTCTGACCTATCTTGCGCAGCTCGCGTTCTCCGCCGACTTCCGCACAATCAATCCTTCCTATGCGGGCAACAGCATCCAGCTCGGTGCCGTTGTGCTTCCGCTGGCGCGACTTCTCGCCTTCGCCGTCGCCATCGTGCTGACGGTCGCGATGTGGCTGTTTCTTCTTCACACCCGGCTCGGCCGCGCCATTCGGGCGACCGCGCAGAACCTCGTCGCCGCGCGTCTTTACGGTGTCGAGCCGCGCCATCTCTATGCGATGACTTTCGGCATCGGCATCGGCCTCGCGGGTGCCGCTGGTGGTCTTTACGGCACGGTGTCGCAGATCAACCCGTATATCGGCGCGACGCTGACGGCGAAATCGTTCGCGATCGCCATCATCGGCGGTCTCGACAATCCACTCGGCGTGATCGTCGGCGGCCTGTTCCTCGGCATCATTGAATCGCTGGCGGTGCTCTATATCGGCGCGACCTTCGCCGACGTGGCGAGCTTCGGCGTGCTGGTGCTGGTGCTGATCGTGCGCCCGAGCGGCCTTCTTGGAAAAACGGCATGAAAGCGCTTCGCACCATCCTCATCCTCATAGCGCTCATTGTATTGATCGCGGTGCCGTGGTTCGGCTCCGACGTGCTGGTGCAATTCGGCATCAACGCGTTGCTGCTGGCCGTACTGGCGCAGGGCTGGAACATCATCGGCGGCTACACCGGTTATGCATCCTTCGGCAATTCGGTGTTCTATGGTCTTGGTAGCTACGGCGTCGGCATCGCGATGGTGCAGTGGGACCTGCCGTTCGGCGTGGGTCTCGCCCTCGGCGTCGTGCTGGCCGTTGCGTTCGCGATCCTGCTCGGCATTCCCGTGTTGCGGCTGAAGGGGCATTACTTCGCGATCGCGACGCTGGCTCTGGCGCAGGTGATGGCGGCGATCGTGTCCAACGTGCCGCTGGCGGGCCAGAACATCGGCCTTGTACTGCCGCCGCTGAACAACGACATGCTGTTCTATGAATTGGCGCTCGGCCTGCTCGTCGCGGTGACGTTGACGATCTGGTGGCTGTCGCGCAGCAAGTTCGGTTTCGGCCTGATTGCGATCCGCGAGAACGAAGAGGGCGCCAAGGTGATGGGCGTCAACACGACGCTCTACAAGGTGATGGCGTTCGCGCTGTCGGGCGTGTTCAGCTCGCTCGCGGGCGGCATCCACGCCTATTGGGTGACGTTCATCGATCCTGAAAGCGCGTTCGACATCAGCCTCAACGTCAAGATGATCATCATGGCGGTGTTCGGCGGTCCCGGCACCATCCTCGGGCCGATCGTGGGCGCGCTGTCGCTCTCCGCGATCTCCGAAGTGCTGTCGAGCGAAGTCACCAGCATCGCGGGCCTGTTCTTCGGCGTCGTGGTGGTCGCGGCAGTCGTGCTGATGCCGCGCGGCCTTGCCGACATCATCCGTCAGTTCCGCAAGACGGGCTGGCGTTACTTCTCCGAAAACATCAAGGCGACCCGGCTGTGAGCGCTATACTCGATGTTCAGAACGTCACGCGGCGTTTTGCCGGCCTTATCGCCGTCAACAATGTCAGCTTTTCGCTGCAGCCGAAGGAAATCCTCGGCATCATCGGCCCCAACGGCGCCGGCAAGACGACGCTGATAAGCCTGATCAGCGGAACGGTCGAGCCGACCTCCGGCGACATCCTGTTCGAAGGCAAGTCGATCAACAGCCTGCAGACGTATCAGCGCGCACGGATCGGCATTGGCCGCACCTTCCAGATCATGCGGCCGTTTCCGGGCCTGTCGGTGCTTGACAACGTCGCGGTCGGCGCGTTGTTCGGCCATGGCGGCGGTGAATCGCAATTGTCGCGGGCGCGCGAGATGGCGCGTGCGCAGCTTGATTTCGTGGGGCTTGGCGCATTCGTCGATCAGCGCGCGGACGAACTCGGCGGACCGGGCCGCAAGCGGCTGGAGCTTGCGAAGGCGCTCGCGATGCAGCCCAAGGTGTTGCTGTGCGACGAGGTGATGGCAGGTCTCAACCACGTCGAAATCGACGAGGTGATCGACGTGATCCGCAAGGTGCGCGACGAGGGCATCAGCATTCTCGTCATCGAGCACGTCATCAAGGCCATCAAGAGCCTGTCGGACCGGCTCATGGTGCTGCACCACGGTGAGAAGATCGCCGACGGCGATCCGGACACCGTTCTTTCCAATCAGGCTGTTGTCGAGGCCTATCTCGGCAAGAGGCGGGCATGACGATGGCGGCGGTTGCGGACAAGAAAGACGTGATGCTCAGCGTGCGCGGCGTCAGCAGCGGCTATGGCGGCATGCCGGTGCTCAACGACGTGTCGCTCGATGTCTATCCGGCGGAGATCGTCGCGCTCGTCGGCAGCAACGGCGCTGGCAAGACGACGCTGTTGCGCGCATTGTCGCGTGTCCTGGCCTGCACGGGCGAGATTATTCTCGACGGCAAGAATCTCGTTTCGATGACACCGGATCAGGCATTCGGCGTGGGGCTCGTGCAGGTGCCGGAAGGACGGCAATTGTTCGACCGCATGACGGTGCAGGACAACCTGCTGATGGGCGCGTTCCAGCGCAAGGACAATGCCGCGATCGCGCGCGATCTCGACAAGATGTACACGCTGTTTCCGAAACTGTCGGAACGCCGTCGCCAGCTCGCGGGCAGCATGTCGGGTGGCGAGCAGCAGATGTGCGCCATGGCGCGCGGCCTGATGGCGTCGCCGAAGCTTTTGATGATCGACGAGATGAGCCTCGGTCTCGCGCCAGTGATCGCCGAGCAATTGATGGATGTGCTGGCCTCGATCCGCAACGACGGCGTGACCGTGCTGCTCGTCGAGCAGGATATCCATCTGGCGCTGTCGGGCGCAGACCGCGGCTACGTCATGGAGACAGGCCGTATCGTCCATAGAGGCACGGCCAAGGATCTGATCGACGATCCGCAGGTGCGCAAGGCCTATCTCGGCCTCTAGTCAGGCATCCAGACGAGCCGACTGGCGTTAAGCGAATGGCGTGCGAATATCCAATAGTGACCACGGTTGGGGTATAACGCCGGTAGCAGTCGCATCCGGCGACCCCGAGCCTTGCAGAAAATGATTGAATATCAATCGGATAGACTGAGCGTTGCGCCCATGATGGATTGGACGGACCGGCATTGCCGCGTCTTCCATCGCGCGCTGACGCGCAAGGCGAAGCTGTACACCGAGATGCTGACGACCGGCGCTGTGATCCACGGCGATCGCGAGCGGCTGCTTGGTTTCGATGCCTGCGAGCATCCGGTCGCGCTGCAACTCGGCGGGTCCGATCCGCGCGATCTCGCCGAGAGCGCGAGGATCGGCGAGGGGTTCGGCTACGACGAGATCAATCTGAATGTCGGTTGCCCGTCGGACCGCGTGCAGGACGGCCGCTTCGGCGCCTGCCTGATGGCGGTGCCGCAACTGGTCGGCGAATGCGTCGCTGCGATGAAGGCCGCTGTCCGCGTGCCGGTGACGGTGAAGTGTCGCATCGGCATCGACAACCAGGATTCCGAACAGGCGCTCGACGCGCTTGCGCGCAGTGTGGTGACGGCGGGGGCCGATGCCTTGATCGTACATGCCCGCAAGGCGTGGCTCGAGGGATTGTCGCCGAAGGAAAACAGGGACATTCCGCCGCTCGATTACGACCGGGTCTATCGGCTGAAAACCGCGATGCCGGATACTATGATTTCGATCAACGGCGGCATTACCTCGATTGAACAGGCAAAGGCTCATCTGCAGCATGTCGACGGCGTGATGATGGGCCGTGCAGCCTATCAGGAGCCGTGGCGTCTTCTGGCGGTCGATCCCGAACTGTTCGGTGTGCCAGCGCCACATGCTTCGATGCACGAGGCGATCGAGTCGCTGTTTCCCTATATCGAGAGGGAACGTGCGCGCGGCATGCGGCTGCATGCGATCACGCGCCACATGGTCGGCGCGTTTCACGGTGTTCCCGGGGCGCGGGCGTTCCGTCGTGCGTTGGCGGAAAATTGCGTGAAGCCTGATGCGGGCATCGAGCAGTTGCGCGATGCATTGAAGCTCATCGTGCCCGCCGAGACCGCAGGCGCGGCGGCCTGATTACGGATAGCCGCGCAGCACGAGTTTGTCCGGGCTGACTTCCCAGCTTTCGAGCCTGTTGAGGAAGCTCATGCCGAGCAGGTTGGTTTTCAGTCGGCCGCGCGGCACGACAAGTGCCGGGACCGACAGCTCGACAAGTTTCCCGACTGCCAGCCGGGCGAGCGTCACGCGCGCCGCGCGGACGTGGCCACCCGCGGTTTCGACGTCGACATCGTAAGTCGCAAGATCGAGCGGCAAGCCCGCGGCCTTCGCCGTCTCATACGTAAGCACCACGGAGGTCGCGCCGGTGTCGATCACCATCGGCGTCGCGACGCCGTTGACCTTGGCGCGGAGCACGAAATCGCCGTTATGCGAGCGGGGAATGTGCACATAGCGTGCCTCGCGCGCCGCATACTGGTTGAGCGACGTGCGCACGAAGTGCTTCATATGGTCGAGCGTCGCCGGTTGTGCGGCAAGCGTCGCGCCGGCGGCGGTCAAAAGCAGAGCGAGAATGAGAGAGAAGCGTGTCACGTTTGATCGATCCGCGTCGAATTTGTCTCGCTAGGGCAGGGTGGTGCCTGCAGTCATGATCGGCCGCCCGCGCGGTCTGCTGCGTTCGTCGCTCATGTCGAATTGATCCGGCTGCAGGGGGGGGCCTTCCGGCATCGGGGCGAGCGCCGCCATCACCCGCTCGGGCGGGAAGGTGATGATGACCTCGGTGCCGATGCGAAGCTTGGATTTCAGCGTGAACGTGCCGCCGTGCATGTCGATCAGGTTCTTGGCAATCGGCAGGCCCAGGCCCGCGCCTTGCTCGGCCGATTTGATGGAGTTCGAACCCTGTCCGAATGACGCGAGCACGATCGGGATTTCGTCCTCGGGAATGCCGGAGCCGGTATCCTTGACACTGAGATATTGTCCGCCGGATGCGGTCCAGCCGGACTTCAGCCAGATCTCGCCGCCCTGCGGCGTGAACTTGATCGCATTGGACAGAAGGTTGAGCACGATCTGGCGCGTGGCGCGTTCATCGCCCCACAGCTTCGGCATTTCATCCTCGAAGACCTCGTGGATGGTGATGCCCCGGCTCGATGCGCGCAACTTCAGCAGATGATGGCATTCGGCGACCACGTGAACGAGCGAGAAGGGTTCCTCGTTCAGCTCGTAGCGGCCGGCCTCGATACGCGACAGGTCGAGAATTTCGTTGATGAGGTTGAGAAGGTGCACGCCTGAATTGTGGATGTCGGCGGAATAATCCTTGTAGACGGCAACTTCGTGCGTACCGAAAATCTCGCTCTTCATGACCTCGGAGAAGCCGAGAATGGCGTTGAGCGGTGTGCGCAGCTCGTGGCTCATCTGCGCCAGAAAGCGCGATTTGGAGACGTTGGCGGCTTCGGCGCGGTGGCGCGCCTCGTCGGAGATCGCCTTGGCCTGTTCGAGCTCGCCGATCAGCGCGTCCTTTTCCGCGCGGGCTTCCAGTGTGGCGAGCGTTGTCGAATGCAGCCTGTGGGCGAGCAGGGCGAAGTAGCCTTCGGCGGCGAGAGCGAGTGCCGCGAGAATGTAATCGTCGAGCGTTCCGCGCAGCACGAAATTCAGCGCGATTGCAGCCGTCACCGGAATGGTTGAGGCGAAGGCCGCGATCGGCAGGCTCGCTGCGAGCATGCTGGACACTGCGACGACAAGCAGCATGAGGAACAGCATCAAGGTGTTCGACACCGCGTCGACGCCGGACGGATGAACGAGGATCAGCGTCCAGCCGAGGCCGTAAAGCAGATCGAGCGCGACGAAGCGGTGCCGCCATTTGCGCGTGGTCGCGGGTGTCGGCGGCAAGTTCAGAAATCGCGAGCAGAGGCGGATCACGACTGCATGGATCGCCAGAACCCCGGCGGTCCAGATGGCGGCATTCAGCATCGGGATCCAGAGGCTGGAAAGCGCTCCCGTGCCGATGACGAGCAGGATCACCACGAGCGAGGCGGACATGCGCGTCTGGGCATACTGGCGTAGCAGTTCGTGATCGAATGCGGGCCGGGTGCCGCTCGACGACGTCAGGCGGTCGCGGGCTTCTCTCACGCGCTGGGCAGCCACGCGCCGCGTCCTTGCGGGCGCAGCGGCCGCGCTATCGGCCGGAGAAGGCACGAGATCACTCATTTACAAATTAATTCCCGGTACGCGCAGGCCACCAATATCCCAGCCTTATTTCTGGCGGGAAATCATTAAGAGGGGCCTTAAAGTCAGATTTAATTAGGTTAACGAAGAATGAATTTGCGGCCTGCGGCAGTCCGTGCCGCAGGGCGTTTCGGCCGAAAGCCGTCGATCAGGTGGCGGAGGAGTTGTCAGTGGCCGAGCGGCTGATGAGATCGACCCGGCGGATCGAAGGAACGTCGTTCAGCCTGTTTTTGAAGTCGGCGATATCCTGCGAGGAGACCTTGTTCAGCAGGACGAGGATTTCGTCGTTACCCTCGTCGCCGCTGCGGTTTTCCACCACGAAGCGCTTGATCTGGCTCACCCGCAGCGACAGCGTCTGACGCAATTCCTCAGGCGTCAGGGCGCCGCGCTCTGCCGTGATTCTGAAATGGACGGTCTGGTTGCGGGCACGATAGGCCTCTTCCAGCGGCTTCACGCCGGCCAGGATGATCAGGATCAGGATGGTGGAGGCTGTGCCCGCGAAGTAGAGGCCGCCGCCGATGGCCAGACCAATGGCCGCGACGGTCCAGATGCTGGCCGCGGTGGTCAGTCCCTTGATGATCTCCCCGCGGGCAAGGATCGAGCCTGCGCCCAGAAAGCCGATGCCCGAGACGACCTGGGCGGCGACGCGGGAAGGATCAAGCACGGTGTGCTGCTGATCCAGCACGCCCGCAAATCCGTAAGCCGACACGATCATGATCAGGCATGAGCCGACGCACACCAGCATGTGGGTGCGGATTCCGGCAGCCCAGAGCAGACGTTCGCGCTCGAAGCCCACCATGCTGCCCAGCGCAGCGGCCGCGGCCAATCGGAGAAGGATTTCGACGTTGCTGATCATCGGCGCTCCATCTTGCTGGAGGCTAATGAAAGATCGGAACGAGCCAATACACAAGAGCCGCGACGGTTGCCGCCGCTGGAATGGTGATGATCCAGGCCACCACGATGGAGCTTGCGATATTCCAGCGGACGGCGGACAGCCGCCGCGCGGAGCCGACGCCGACGATGGCGCCGGTGATGGTGTGTGTGGTCGAGACCGGAACGCCGAGCGCGGTGGCCGCAAAGAGTGTCAGCGCGCCGCCGGTCTCCGCGCAAAAGCCTTGCATCGGATTGAGGTGGGTGATGCGGCTGCCCATGGTGCGTACGATGCGCCAGCCACCCATCAGAGTGCCGAGCGCCATCGCCGCCTGACAGGCCAGCACGACCCAGAGCGGGACGTGGAAATGGTCGCCGCCATAGCCTTGCGAATAAAGCAGGATCGCGATGATGCCCATGGTCTTCTGCGCGTCGTTGCCGCCGTGGCCGAGCGAATAGAGCGAGGCAGAGCCGAACTGCAGGATACGGAAAGCGCTGTCCACCATGAAAGGCGTCGAGCGCGCGGAGCACCACGCCACGATGACGATGAGAACGAGAGCGAGAACGAAGCCGATCATCGGCGACAGGAAAATCGCCAGAATGGTTTTGGTCAGGCCCGACCATTCCAGCGCGCCGATGCCTGCTTTCGCAAGGCCCGCGCCGACCAGCCCGCCGATCAAGGCATGCGAGCTCGAGGAGGGGATCGCCGCCCACCACGTGATGAGATTCCACACGATCGCGCCCGTGAGGGCTGCGAAGATCACATGCGGATCGACGATGCCGGGATCGATGATTCCGGTCCCCAGCGTCTCGGCAACGTGGAGGCCGAAAAACAGGAACGCGATAAAGTTGAAGAAAGCCGCCCACAGGACAGCGTATTGCGGCTTCAACACGCGCGTGGAAACGATCGTTGCGATCGAGTTCGCCGCATCGTGCAGACCGTTGAGGAAGTCGAACAGCAGCGCGACCGCGATCAGGCCGATCAGAAGCTGGGGCGCGAGTGAAGCGGTCACAGGGCTATCCGTTCAGACCTGTTCAAGCACGATGCTGTTGATTTCGTTGGCGACGTCGTCGAAGCGATCCGCCACCTTCTCAAGGTGATCGTAGATTTCGGCGCCGACGATGTAGTCCATGGTGTTGCCGTCGCGATGCTTGAGGAACAGCTTCTTCAGACCGAGATCGTGCAGGTCGTCCACTTTGCCTTCGAGCCGCGTGAGTTCTTCCGTAATCGAGGAGAGCGTGGTGACGTTGGTGCCGATCGACTGCAGGAGAGGAATGGCGCGGACCACCAGTTCGGCACAATGCTGGATGATGGCGCCCATCTCTCGCATCGGCTGGTCGAATTCCTTGACCTCGAACAGGCGAACCGTTTTCGCCGTCTGCTGCATCTGGTCGATGGCGTCGTCCATCGAGGCGACAAGGTTCTTGATGTCGCCGCGGTCGAAGGGGGTGATGAAGGAGCGCCGGATCGCCATCATCACTTCGCGGGTGATGTTGTCGGCCTCGTTTTCGTACTGGCTGATCTTGTCGCAGTAGAATTCGATTTCCGCGCCGCCGCGCAGCATGCCTTGCAGGGCTTCCGCGCCATCCACGATGGTGCGGGAATGCCTGGCGAATAGCTCAAAGAACGAATGTTCCTTTGGCATCAACGCCTTGAACCATTTCATGGATGGGTCCCCAGTCTCAGATCGCGTGAACCTTTTATGTCATTTTTGTTATTTGGCGCAGAATTTTCCGCGTCAAAAACCTTCATCCACCGCTTTCAAAAGGGCAGGGCCGGGCGCGATTTGACGGAAAAAATGCCGGTGAGGGAGCGGTGGTACCGCCCGGGGCGCGGTGGTATGACCGTCCCGTTCGCATGAAGGCTTGGAATCCATCAATAGGGATGAAGTCACGCGATCAGGCTGTCAGGAGACCGACGTGAGCGTAACCAAAGACGACGTTTTGAACAGTTTGGCCAAGATTCAGACCCCCCGGGGGGTGCCGCTCCCGGCTGCGAAGGTTCTGTCCGAGATCACGGCAACCGACGGCAAGGTGTTTTTCTCCCTGACGGTGGACGCAGCGGAAGCCCGCGCCTGGGAAGCGATCAGGGCCCAGGCGGAGGCGGCGGTGCGCGCTCTTCCGGGGGTCCAGACGGTGATGGTCGCGCTCACGGCCGAGCGGCGGCCGGGTTCGGGACCGGCTCCGGGCGGCGTCAAGCCGGCAGCCTCGCACCAGCATGGTGCGGGTGCGGATTCGCCGATGGGCAAGCAGAAGGCCATTCCCGGCATCAAGACGATCATCGCGGTCGCCTCGGGCAAGGGCGGGGTCGGCAAATCGACGACGGCGCTCAACCTCGCGCTCGGCCTGCGCGACCTCGGATTGAAGGTGGGGTTGCTCGACGCCGATATTTACGGGCCTTCTGTGCCGAGGCTTACGGGCGTCAAGGAGATGCCGCAGCTCACCGACGACAAGAAGATGATTCCGCTCCAGCGCTTCGGCATGCCGTTGATGTCGATCGGCTTCCTCGTGGCGGAAGAAACCGCGATGATCTGGCGCGGCCCGATGATTCAGTCGGCGATTAGGCAGATGCTGTGGGATGTCGCGTGGGGAGAACTCGATCTGCTGGTGGTCGACATGCCGCCGGGCACGGGCGACGCCCAGCTCTCGCTCGCCCAGCAGGTGCCGCTGGCAGGCGCGGTCATCGTCTCGACCCCGCAGGACCTTGCTTTGATCGACGCGCGGCGCGGAATCACGATGTTCAAAAAGGTCGATGTGCCGACCCTCGGTATCGTCGAGAACATGAGCTATTTCCTTTGCCCGCACTGCAACACGCGATCCGATATTTTCGGACATGGTGGCGCGCGCCATGAAGCGGAGCGGCTTCACGTTCCTTTCCTGGGAGAGGTCCCGCTCCACATGGCAATTCGCGAGGGCTCGGATGCGGGCCGCCCGGTGCTCGAGACCGATCCGAGCGGTTCTCACGCCGAAATATATCGTGCGATTGCGAGCAAGATCAAAAACGAATTGCGACTCGAAACGGCGGTTGTCTGACCGGCCGCGTTTCTCGGCGCCTGCTCCTATGCGACCTTAGTATCTAGGGTGCAGAACCACTTGTCGCGTTTTGGACTTGAAAGTTCCATGCTAGATGGGGAGTTTAGGGCCCGACATGAGGTCTGCCAGAGGAGGTACGAGTAGATGAAACGTCGCGATTTTCTGAAAGTAACGGCTGCAGGTGCAGCAACTGCGGCCGTCGCCTCGCCGGCGATTGCTCAATCGTCGCCCGAGATCAAGTGGCGTTTGACGTCCAGCTTCCCGAAGTCGCTGGATACGATCTACGGCGCCGCCGAAATCATGGCGAAGCAAGTCGCCGAAATGACCGACAACAAGTTTCAGATCCAGGTCTTCGCGGCCGGTGAAGTCGTGCCTGGCCTGCAGGCGCTCGATGCCACCTCGAACGGCACCGTCGAGATGTGCCACACCGCGACCTACTATTACGTCGGCAAGGACCCGACCTTCGCGATCTATGCAGCCGTGCCGTTCGGCCTGAACGCGCGCATGCAGAACTCCTGGTGGTACCAGGGCGGCGGCGAGCAGCTCGGCAACGAGTTCTTCAAGAAGCACGGCGTGATCGGCCATCCGTGCGGCAACACCGGCACCCAGATGGGCGGCTGGTTCCGCAAGGAAATCAAGACCGTTGCCGATCTCTCCGGCTTGAAGATGCGTATCGGCGGCATCGCGGGGCAGGTGCTGGCGAAGCTCGGCGTCGTGCCGCAGCAGCTCGCGGGCGGCGACATCTATCCGTCGCTGGAAAAAGGCACGATCGATGCGGCCGAGTGGATCGGTCCGTATGACGACGAGAAGCTCGGCTTCAACAAGGTCGCGCCGTATTACTACTATCCCGGCTTCTGGGAAGGCGGCCTGATGGTCCACTCGCTCACCAACCTCGAGAAGTGGAATTCGCTGCCGAAGAACTATCAGGCGGTTCTCGCCAACGCGGCCGCCAATGCAAACTCCTACATGCAGGCACGCTATGATCTGCAGAACCCCGGCGCGCTCAAGCGTCTGGTTGCGGGCGGCACGCAGCTTCGTCCTTTCAGCAATGAAGTGCTCGAGGCGAGTCTGAAGGCCACCAACACCCTGTGGGCTGAAATTTCGGCGAAGAACCCGGACTTCAAGAAGTCGATCGATGCGATGCAGGCGTATCGCAACGACCAATATCTGTGGTGGCAGGTTGCCGAATACACCTTCGACAGCTTCCAGATTCGCTCGCGCACCCGCGGCTAATCGTCGAATACAAAACTCAACATCAAAGCCCGGCCGGAAGGCCGGGCTTTTTTGCTGTGCCGAAGGTTCTGTTGCATTGCACGACAAAACTCTCGTGTGACGATGGCAAAAGTCCTTTTTTGCCGCGTGCAATTCCGATAGACCCGATTCCAAGCATGCTGCGGGGGGGATTCATGAAGCGTCGCGATTTTCTGAAAACATCGGCGGCCGGTGTGGCGGGTGTATCCATCGCTTCGCCGGCGATCGCCCAATCGGCGCCCGTTATCAAGTGGCGGATGACGTCGAGCTTCCCGAAATCCCTCGACACACTGTTCGGCGCGGGTGTGGTGATGGCGAAACAGGTCGCCGAAATGACCGACAACAAGTTTCAGATCGAAGTCTTCGCGGCAGGTGAAGTCGTACCCGGCTTGCAGGCTTTCGACGCGGCCGCGAATGGCACCGTCGAGATGGGACACAGCGTCGCTTACTACTATGTCGGCAAGGACCCGACCTTCGCGGTCTATTCCTGCGTGCCGTTCGGGCTGAACGCACGCATGCAGAATTCGTGGTGGTATCAGGGCGGCGGCGAGCAGCTCGGTAACGAATTCTTCCAGAAGTACGGTGTGATCGCGCACCCGTGCGGCAACACCAACACCCAGATGGGCGGCTGGTTTCGCAAGGAGATCAAGACGCTCGCTGATCTTCGTGGCCTGAAGATGCGCATCGGTGGCATCGCGGGGCAGGTCATGGCGAAGCTCGGCGTCGTGCCGCAGCAACTCGCCGGCAGCGACATCTATCCGGCGCTGGAAAAAGGCACCATCGACGCGGCCGAGTGGGTTGGGCCGTATGACGACGAGAAGCTCGGATTCCAGAAGGTGGCGCCGTTCTATTATTATCCGGGATTCTGGGAAGGCGGGCCGATGATCCACGTCTTCACCAATCTGGCGAAGTGGAATTCGCTGCCGAAGACCTATCAGGCGATCGTCGCCAATGCGATGGCGAACGCCAACACCTATATGGCGGCGCGCTACGATCAGCAGAATCCCGCTGCCCTGAAACGTCTGGTGGCGAGCGGCTCGATGTTGCGTCCCTTCAGCCAGGAAATTCTGCAGTCGGCTTTCACGGCGACGAATGAGTTGTGGACCGAGATTTCCGCCAAGAACGAGAATTTCAAGAAGTCGATCGATGCGATGCAGGCTTATCGCAACGACGAATATCTGTGGTGGCAGGTCGCGGAAATGACGTTCGACAATTTTCAGATCCGGTCCCGCAGCCGCGGCTGATACGCAAAGCTCCTGATATGCAAAAAGCCCGGCTCATGGAGCCGGGCTTTTGTTTGTCCCAACCTACTTGATGCTGGGTATTCCAAGATCAAGCTGAGGCATGTCGATCTGTGGAATTTCGATTTTCACTTTCGATGGATCTACCGTGGAGAGCGTGCCTTTGTAGTGCATCACCATCTGCGGGAAGAGGATGACCAAGCACACCATGATGACCTGGATGATGACGAAAGGCACGGAACCCCAATAGATCTGTGCGGTGGTGACAGGCTCCATCCGTTTTCGGCTGATGCGATCGATATAGGATTCCTTCGGCGCGACCGAGCGCAGGTAGAACAGCGCAAATCCGAACGGCGGATGCATGAAGGAGGTCTGCATGTTCACGCCGAGGATAACGCCGAACCAGATGAGATCGATGCCGAGTTTTTCCGCGACAGGTCCGAGCAGGGGAATGATGATGAAGGCAAGCTCGAAGAAGTCGAGGAAGAAGGCGAGAACGAAGACGAAGGCGTTGACGAACAGCAGGAAGCCGATCTGTCCGCCCGGCAGCGAGACCAGCAAATGTTCGACCCAGCGGTGGCCGTCCACGCCGTAGAAGGTCAGGGAGAAGACGCGCGCGCCGACCAGGATGAACATCACGAACGCCGACAGCTTCGCGGTCGACTCGACGGCCTGACGGGTCAGGTCGAAGCTCAGGCGGCGTTTCATCAGACCCAGGATCAGGGCACCTGAGGCGCCCATCGCGCCGCCCTCGGTCGGCGTGGCGACGCCGATGAAGATCGTACCCAGCACGAGGAAGACGAGGCCGAGTGGGGGGACCATGACGAACACGACCTGTTCGGCAAGGCGCGAGAGCAGCTTCAGGCCGCTGAACTTGTTCAGAACGGCGATCACGAACGAGATCGCCACCACCAGCGACATGGTGAGAACCACGTAATCAGCGCCGGCTTTCACGTTGGTGAAGCTCATCGCGATCAAGGCGAGGGTCGTCGAGCTGACAAAGACGAGGAAGAGCGAAAGTGTCGTGGTCCGGATGATGTTGATGAACGGCTTGACCAGGATGGCCAGCAGAATCATGAACCAGAAACCGTGACGGACCTGTTCATTGCTCGAAATCTTGTCGAACACCGGCGCGGTCCAGTCGAACAGGCCGAGCTTGACCGCGAAGAGATAGGCGGCGCCGGCGGCAGCCAGAGCGGCGACGGGCAGAACCAGCTTGTGCTGGGCCGTCTCGGGATCGCGCAGCGTTTGAGCCTCCAGCGGCAATCCCGGCACCGACTTCGGCGAGAAGATCGTCAGCAGGAAAATGTAGGTCGCGTAGAGGATCGACAGCACGATGCCGGGAATGAAGGCGCCTTCATACATGTCGCCGACGGAGCGGCCGAGCTGGTCGGCCATCACGATCAGGACGAGCGAGGGCGGAATGATCTGCGCCAGCGTGCCGGACGCGGCGATGATGCCTGTGGCGACCCGGCGGTCATAACCATAGCGCAGCATGATGGGCAGCGAGATCAGGCCCATCGAAATCACCGATGCGGCGACGACGCCGGTGGTCGCAGCGAGCAGGGCGCCGACGAAAACCACCGCATAGGCGATGCCGCCACGGACGCTGCCGAAAAGCTGCCCGATGGTTTCGAGCAGATCCTCCGCCATGCCGGATCGTTCGAGGATCAACCCCATGAAAGTGAAGAACGGGATGGCAAGCAGCGTCTCGTTGTTCATCACGCCGTAGACGCGTTCAGGCAATGCTTGAAGGAAGTCCGGGCGGAACAGGCCAAGCTCGATGCCGATCAGGGCGAACAGCAGGCCGTTGGCGGCGAGCGAAAATGCAACCGGATAGCCGAGGAGCAAAAACAGCACCAACGAGGCGAACATGATCGGTGCCATGTATTCAATAAAAATCGCAGCCATTCAGTTGCGTCCTTTGAGCGTTTGATGCGGTCGCGCGCTTAATGTTTTTCGGATGAAATAGCTTCAGCAAGCCGTTCTGCCTCGAGGGCAGCCTGCTCGTGAGAGGAGAGCGCCAGCTTGTTGGGATCAGGCAGCAATCCCCGCATCACTGCGATGCGCTTGATGATCTCGGAAACCGCCTGCACCAGCAGCAGAGCAGAGGCGATCACGACGAGCGACTTCGCCGGCCATTGCGGCAAACCGCCGGCGCTGAACGATTGCTCATTCTGATGGTAGGAGACGAGGAAGAACGGGATCGACGTCCAGAGCAGGACGACACAAAATGGCACCAGGAAGAAGACGTGGCCGATCAGGTCGATCCAGCTTCTCACCTTGAGCGGCAGATGATGATTGACGATGTCGATTTTGATGTGGTCGCCGTTCAGCAAGGCCCACGGCGAGCACAGCAGAAAGACGACGCCGAACAGAACCCATTGCAGTTCGAGATAGGCGTTTGACGAGACGTCGAAAACTTTTCGGATGATCGCGTTCGCAGCCGAGATGATGACGGCGACGAGGATGAGCCAAGACAGGTATCGCCCGATCACGGTCGTGAATGCGTCGATGCCGCGACTCAACTTGAGCAACGTTTGCAAAATAAAATCTCCCCCTACGCGCAGACGCCCCGGCAGCTTAGCTGGATTGTCTGCCCTCCGTCGAACACGTCAATCTGTCCGGGATGGTATGCGGGCCCACGATTCCAGCGCGCAAAGCCGGCGTCAATTGGAAGTTTGGAGATACCGGTTGGGGTACGAAAGTATCGTCAGCCGCCGGTCACACTCATGTGCCGGCTGACGCTTGGGCCGTTGTGGCGGCGGTCGATCACGAAATCATGGCCCTTGGGCTTCAACCCAATGGCGCGGTCGATCGCCGCACCCAGCAGGGCGTCGTCGGACGATGCGCGTAGCGGCTTGCGCAGGTCAGAGGCATCCTCCTGGCCGAGGCAGGTGTGCAGGGTGCCAGTGCAGGTGATGCGGACGCGGTTGCAGGATTCGCAGAAATTATGCGTCAGCGGGGTAATGAAGCCGAGCTTGCCGCCGGTCTCGCCGATATGGACATACCGTGCCGGGCCGCCTGAGCTTTCAGGCAAATCGGTCAGGGTGAACTGGGTCGCAAGACGCGAGCGCACCATCGACAGCGGCACGTATTGGTCGAGGCGGCCACCGCTGATATCGCCCATCGGCATGACTTCGATCAGCGTCATGTCCATGTCCTCGCCGTGCGCCCAGCGCATCAGGGAAGGGATCTCGTCCTCGTTCATATTCTTGAGGGCGACGACGTTGATCTTCACGCGCAGGCCGGCGCGTTGCGCCGCTTTGATTCCGGCCAGCACCTTGTCGATATCGCCCCAGCGGGTAATGGCGCGGAATTTGTCGCGGTCGAGCGTGTCGAGCGACACGTTGATCCGGCGCACGCCGCAATCGGCAAGCTCTGCCGCATATTTCTCAAGCTGCGAGCCGTTGCTCGTCAGTGTCAGTTCGTTCAGTGCGCCGCTTTGCAGATGACGCGAGAGCGAGCGGAACAGCGACATCACGTTGCGGCGGACCAGCGGTTCCCCGCCGGTCAGGCGCAGCTTGCGGACACCCTTGGCGACAAAGGCGGAACATAGCCTGTCTAGTTCTTCCAGCGTGAGCAGGTCGCTGCGGGGCAGGAACGTCATGTCCTCGGACATGCAGTAGAAGCAGCGCAGGTCGCAGCGGTCTGTCACCGAGACACGCAGATAGCTGATCGCGCGACCGAACGGATCGATCATTGCGGAAGAGCCGGTCTTGATGTCCTGAGGAGCGTTCATGATATCCCGCCAGGCTATGCCAGGCTGAAGCCGGGGGTGCCTAGCTTTATTTAGGCGCTGCAAGAGCCTGGCACAATCGGCGATAGGCCGCAGGGCATTCGAATTTGGCCTAGCGGACCGGCGGGAAAGGAGACAGGCCGTTCGGCGGCGGCGAAGCGGTTGCGGCAGGTGCAGGCTCCGCTGCGGGAGCGGCCGCCCTCGGCGCGGTTTTTGGCTTCGGGTGCGGCTTGCGTTTCGGCTTCTTGGGCGGAGTGGCAAGCTGCAACTCTGCGACCGCAGGATTAGGATCGAGGATCGGGTCGCTGCCAGGCTGCTTGACGACCGTCACTTCCACGGTTGCCGGCTGATATTTCGCCAGCGCGTAGGTTACGGTGAAATTCTCGCCGGCCGGCACTTGTACGGAACAGGGAGTTTTACATCCCGGACCGACCGAGGTCGTCGCATCGGCACCCGGAGGCGTGGAATCGAGTTGCAGGGTCGCCTGCGGCGGCGTGGACTTGAACAAATCCGTGGACGAGCAGCCTGCAAGGCTAAGCCCTGCCGCAACGATCAGAACGACACGCATGATATTATCCGTCTTTTTTGGTGCGGCTGGCGCACGATCCCCGAGGCCGAGCATACGGGTCGCGGCATATGAGCGCAACTGGACGCCGCCGCATCTTAAGAGATGCGGTTAACGCGATCTCTTAAGATGATCCATAAAGTCTAATTCGATCAATCACTTGTGGCGTATTTTGTTTGCAGCATCTCTGCTACGGTCGCGGGAAGGTCGCGCATGTGGGAGATCAGCCTATCCGGCTCGAGGTCTTTGATCGCGATCGGCGTGTAGCCGAAATCGACGGCGATGACGGGGACGCCGGCGCGTTTGGCAACCCCGATATCGGGCCCGGAATCGCCCACCATAATGGCCGCTGCAGGTGTGCCGCCGGCGCGGGCGATGGTCTGGCGCAGGATGATGGGGTCGGGTTTCTGAACGCCGAAAGTATCCGCGCCGCAAATCGCTGCAAACCGTGTGCTCATGTTCAGCTTGTCCAGCAGGCGGTTGGACAGCCATTCGAGCTTGTTCGTGCAGACCGCGAGCCGATGGCCCAGGCTCGCGAGTTCGTCGAGCGCCGCTTCCGTGCCCTCGAAGGGGCGCGTCTGGTCGGCGATGTGGTCGGCGTAGAACGCGATGAAATCGTCGGTCATTTTCGCGACGTGTTCTTGCGTGCAGGCGCGGCCCTCGGCCTCGAGCGCCCGCTCGATCATGGCGCGTGCGCCAGCGCCGATCATTTTCCGTGCTGGTGCAAGCGGAACGGCCGGCAGACCTTCGCGCTCCAGCACGAAATTCAATGCGCTGACGAGGTCTGGCGCGCTGTCCACGAGCGTGCCGTCGAGATCGAAGACGATAAGGGGGAGATTGCTCATACCGTTCGCTACTCCGCGTCCGCCACTTGTGCAAGGGGTAGGAAAAATCAGCGGATTTCAAGGGGCTCGACCCTGTTCCTCGGGCGAAATCGAGGGTAGAAACGCCGCGCCGTTCGGGCGTCACGAGAGGGGCGAAATGTCGAAGGAAGAGCTGAAACGAGCTGCCGCCGCGAAGGCCCTTGAGTATGTCGAAGACGGCATGCAGCTTGGTCTTGGGACCGGCTCGACGGCGAAGCATTTCGTGGAATTGCTCGGCGAGCGCGTGCGCGGGGGGCTGCGCGTGATCGGGGTACCGACGTCCGAGGCGACGCGGGCCGATGCCGAACGCTGTGGCGTGCCGCTGACAACCCTCGACGAGATCGATCATCTCGATCTCACGGTGGACGGCGCCGACGAAATCGATCCTGCGCTCAATCTCATCAAAGGCGGCGGCGGCGCGCTCCTGCGCGAGAAGATCGTGGCAGCGTCCTCGGCCCGAATGGTCGTGATTTCCGACGACAGCAAATGGGTGGACACGCTGGGGCAGTTTCCGCTGCCGGTGGAAGTCATCCCGTTCGGCCTCGCGGCCACGCGCCGGGCGCTTGGTGCGGCGTTCGCGCAGGCCGGCGTCGCAGGGGAAATAAGCCTGCGGCAAGGCAAGGATGGCCATGCTTTTGTCACCGATGGCGGCCACTGGATCGTGGACGCTCATCTGGGACGGATCCCGGATCCGCCGCGCCTTGCCGCGCTTCTCAGCGCCATTCCCGGCGTGGTGGAGCATGGATTGTTCATCGGCCTTGCGAAGACGGCCATTCTCGCCGGATCGCAGGGGCTTCGTATCGTTGATCGGCCGGCAGGCCGGGTTTGAGGAGTTTGACATGAAGAAGACGATTTACGCCCTTCTGGCGGCTGGCTTTGTCAGCGTGGTTGCAGGTCCGGCGCTCGCGCAATCGAACCCCAATCCGTCGCCGGCGGCGATTGCGACTGCCAAGCAGATCCTCACCGACAAGCACATTGAGGAGCTTTACAAGGAGGCCGTGCCGAGCCTTGTCGAGCGCAGCAAGCTCACGCTGTTGCAGAGCAACCTGAACTATCAGAAGGATCTCAACGAGGTCGCGATCAAGGTGGCGAAGGAGCTCGCCGGCAGCGAGAAGGAGATCGGTGATCAGATCGCCAAGATCTACGCCTCGCGCTTTTCCGAACAGGAACTGAAGGACATCGCTGCCTGGTACAAGTCGCCGCTCGGCAAGAAGGTGATCGAGCAGGAGCCGGAAATCTTCGCGGCCTCGCGCGGCTACATGGACCAGTGGGCGCAGACCTTCTCCCAGAAGGTGATCGACAAGTTCCGCGCCGAGATGAAGGCGCGCGGCAAGAACATCTGACGCCAGCGTAGGGCGTTCGCGGCTTGCCACGAACGCCCGGCCTCGGGGCGGACGGGAAGCACATGGCAAATTTCGACGTCGATCTGTTCGTGATCGGGGGCGGCTCCGGCGGTGTCCGCGCGGCCCGTATCGCTGCCGGTTATGGCGCGCGCGTCATGGTCGCGGAAGAATATCGTTTCGGCGGCACCTGTGTGATCCGGGGCTGCGTGCCGAAGAAGCTGATGATGCTGGCCTCGCTGGTCTCGACGGACGTGAAGGATGCCGCCGGATTCGGCTGGACCATTCCGGAAGCGGATTTCGACTGGACCACGCTGATCGCCAACAAGGACGCGGAAATCGCTCGCCTTGAAGGCATCTATGCCACCAATGTGGAAAAGGCCGGCGCGCAGACTGTGAAGGCGCGCGCGGTGTTCGAGGATCCGCATACGCTACGGCTATCGACCGGCGAGAAGGTAACGGCCGGGCACATCCTGATCGCAACCGGCGGTATGCCCAATCACGGCGCTGCCATTCCCGGCATCGAGCATGTGATTTCCTCGAACGAAGTTTTCCATCTGGAAAAATTCCCCGAGCGGATCGTCATTCAGGGCGGCGGCTATATCGCGCTGGAATTCGCGTCGATCTTCAACGGCCTCGGTGCTGACGTCACGCTGATCTATCGCGGCGACAACATCCTGCGCGGTTTCGATAATGATGTGCGCAAACATGTCCGCGGCGAGATGGAGAAGGCGGGCGTCACGGTTCTGACCTCCTGCACGGTCAATCGCGTCGAGCGTCATGGCGACACCTTCACCGCGCATCTGTCGAACGGCTCGAGCGTCGCCGCCGACCAAGTGATGTTCGCGATCGGCCGTCACCCCTGCGTCAACGGGCTAGGCCTGGAAAAGGCCGGCGTCGCACTCAATCCCGTCAATGGCGGTATCGCGGTGGACGAGCATTCGCGCACCAATGTCCCGCATATCTATGCTGTGGGCGACGTCACTCACCGCATGAACCTGACGCCGGTGGCGATCAGGGAAGGGCACGCCTTTGCCGACACGGTGTTCGGCAACAAGCCGGTCGTGGTCGATCATGACTGCATTCCGACCGCGGTGTTCTCGCAGCCGCAGGTCGGGACCGTCGGCCTGACGGAAGAGGACGCCCGCGCGCGATACGATCGCGTCGATATCTACAAGGCTGATTTCCGTCCCATCAAGGCGACGATGTCCGGCAGCGAAAGCCGCGTGCTGATGAAGCTCGTGGTCGACGGCAGCACGGACCGCATTCTCGGCTGCCATATCGTGGGCCCCGAAGCGGCCGAACTGACGCAGGTGGTGGCCATCGCCATCAGGATGAAGGCGACCAAGGCCGATTTCGATGCGACCATGGCGTTGCATCCGACAAGCGCCGAAGAACTCGTCACCATGCGCATCCCCACGGCGCGGCACGTCCGGCAAGCGGCGGAATAGCCTCCTACCCAAGTTCTAGTGGACGGATTTGGCCGCGACGGTGTTAGCTGCACTGTCAGACCGGCGCTGCCCGGGATTCCGGTCTGCGAAAAAACACCGGGGGGAGAGAACATCCATGGTTTATCGAGTACCGCAGAAGTGCGCCCTTGTTTTGGCGCTCGCCTTGCTGACGCCGGTGGCCGCGACGGCCCAGATCGCCGTATCCGCCAATGACGGCAAATCGGCTTTGAACGACGGAAAGCCTCAGATGCGCAGTCCGCTTGTGCCGGACTCCGTATCCATCATCGATCTCAACCAGACGCCCCCGAAGATCATCGGCGAGGTAGCGGCGCCCGCCAGCGCGGTCGGCCCGCCGACCAGCGTCGCGGTTGCCAAAGATGAATCGTTCGCCCTCGTCACCGGTGCCATGAAGGTCGATGCCGATGGCAAGAAGGTCGTGCCCGATAACAAGCTCTCGGTGATCGACCTGAAGGCGAAGCCGCCGGTCGTATCGGCGACGCTGGAGGCCGGACCCGGCGCAACGGGCGTCACGATCAATCCTGCGGGCGATCTGGCTCTCGTGGCCAATCGCAATGACGGCACGGTCTCGATCTTCAAGATCAGCGGCAAGACGGTGACGCCTGCGGGCAAGATTGATTTCGGTGCGGCGAACTCGGGTCCCTGCGCGATCGCCTTCACGCCGGACGGCAAGCTCGCTTTCGTCACGCGCGATGGCGATAACAAGGTGTCGGTGCTCAAGATCGACGGCGACAAGGTCGAATACACCAAGCGCGATGTCGGCGCGGGCCTGCGGCCCTACGGCATCAACATGTCGCCGAAGGGTGACGTGGCGCTGGTCGCGGATCTTGGTCTCAACAACGGCAATGGCGACGACGATACGGTCAGCATCATCGACGTGAAGGCCAAGCCGCCGCGCACCATCGACACTGTCACCGTTGGCCCGACGCCCGAGGGCATGACGCTGTCCCGTGACGGCAAATATCTCGCGCTCGCGGTTATGAATGGATCGAACAAGGCCAAGGCCGCGCCGATCTACAATGACCACGGCATCCTGAAAATCTATCGTCTCAAGGACAAGAAGCTCACGTTCGTGACGCAGGCGGATGTCGGTCATTGGTGCCAGGGCGTTACCTTCAACAAGGACGCCAAGAAGGTGCTGGTCCAGTGCATGATCGAGAACGAGATCATGGTGTTCGATTTCGATGGCAAGAAGCTGAAAAAGAGCGGTTCGCTGAAGGCCAACGGGCCGGCTGGCATCCGCATCGCCGACAAGTAAGCGTTTGATCCCGGGCCGCCGCCGGTCATTCTCCGGCGGCGGCCTTTTTGCGTCCTGAGACGGGCAGGGTGGTAGCCCCCGCTTAACCTGTTGAGCAGACAGGACGAATTGCGGGTGGAAAGCGGGCGGCGGGCTGTGTATATAAGCCCCGGCTGATCATGGGACGATCAGGCAGGAGTTTTCGATCATGGCTGAGCGGTGGACGCCCGATAGCTGGCGCAACAAACCGGTTTTGCAGGTGCCGGACTATCCGGATGCGAAGGCATTGGCGGGTGTCGAGGAACAACTCGCCACCTTTCCGCCGCTGGTTTTTGCAGGCGAGGCACGCAACCTGAAGAAGTCGCTGGCGCGCGTGGCCGCCGGCGAGGCTTTCCTGTTGCAGGGCGGCGATTGCGCCGAGAGCTTCGCCGAGCACGGCGCCAACAACATCCGCGATTTTTTCCGCGTCTTCCTGCAGATGGCGGTGGTGCTGACCTATGCCGGCGCGCTGCCGGTGGTGAAGGTCGGCCGCATCGCCGGTCAGTTCGCCAAGCCGCGTTCTTCGCCGACGGAAAAGATCAACGGCGTCGAACTGCCGAGCTATCGCGGCGACATCATCAACGACATCGCCTTCACGCCGGAAGCGCGCATTCCCGATCCGCGCCGCCAGTTGTCCGCGTACCGCCAGTCGGCGGCGACGCTCAACCTGCTGCGCGCGTTCGCGACCGGTGGCTTCGCCAATCTCGGCAGCGTGCATCAGTGGATGCTCGGCTTCGTGAAGGATTCGCAGCAGTCGCGCCGCTACAAGGAATTGGCGGACCGCATTTCCGACGCGCTGAACTTCATGCGCGCCTGCGGTCTCAATCTGGAGAGCCATCCGGAACTGCGTGCGACCGAGTTCTACACCAGCCATGAGGCGCTGCTGCTCGGTTACGAGCAGGCGTTCACGCGCGTCGATTCAACCACGGGCGACTGGTACGCGACCTCCGGGCACATGCTCTGGATCGGTGATCGCACGCGCCAGCTCGATCACGGGCATGTTGAGTATTTCCGCGGCATCAAGAACCCGATCGGCCTGAAGTGCGGCCCCTCGCTGAAGCCGGACGAACTGCTCAAGCTGATCGACATTCTCAACCCGGAAAACGAGCCGGGCCGGTTGACGCTCATCAACCGTTCGGGCGCGGACAAGGTTGGCGATACGCTGCCGCAGTTCATTCGCGCCGTGCAGCGTGAGGGCAAGGCGGTGGTGTGGTCGTGCGATCCGATGCACGGCAACACAATCACCTCGACCAGCGGTTACAAGACGCGGCCGTTCGACCGCATTCTGTCCGAGCTGAAGGCGTTCTTTGAGGTTCACGCGGCGGAAGGCACCCATGCCGGCGGCGTGCATCTCGAGATGACCGGGCAGGACGTCACCGAGTGCATCGGCGGCGCGCGTGCGATCACCGATGAGGATCTCAACGACCGCTATCACACGGTCTGCGATCCGCGCCTGAATGCCGAACAGTCGATCGACATGGCATTCCTGATCGCGGAATTCCTCAAGCAGGGCCGCGAGCGCAAGGCGCAACCGCTGCCTGCGGTGGCCGGCCTCTAACGTGCTGCGCTTCTGGCGCGCCACCATTAACAGCGTCAACGGCCTCATCTTCGCGTTCCGCTCCGAGCGGGCGGTTCGCGAAGAGGTCGTGGCGCTGATCCTGTCGCTTCCGCTGTCCTGGCTGATCGGTGTCACGCCCGCGCGACGGCTGGAGCTTGTTTGTGTCGTGCTCCTGCTTCTCGTCGTCGAATTGCTCAACACCGCGATCGAGAAGCTGGCCGATCGGCTGACGCTCGATCACGACCCGCAGATTGGCCGGGTCAAGGATATGGGCTCCGCCGCTGTCGGCGTGACGCTCGCCATTGCCGGCCTGACATGGCTGTTCGCCATCGCCGAGCGGATCGGGATCATCTGATTGACAACCCTCCGCGCAAAGCCCGCAATTGCGGAAGCGTCTCGGGGCGGGCTACAACATGCCCATGAGTGAATCCGCAAAATTTCTGGTGACGCTGGCGCAGATCAATCCGACGGTCGGAGATATCGCCGGAAATGCGACCAAGGCGCGAGCCGCGCGCGCGAAGGCTGCGGCGGATGGGGCAGCGCTCGTCGTGCTTCCCGAACTTTTCCTGTGCGGCTATCCGCCGGAAGATATCGTCCTCAAGCCCTCGTTTCAGGCCCGATGCCGCGCAACCGTCGAAGAACTCGCGCGCGAGACCGCCGATGGCGGTCCGGCGGTGCTGATCGGCACGCCATGGGTCGACGAAGGCAAGCTCTATAACGCAGTGGCATTGCTCGACGGTGGACGTATCGCGGGACTGCGCTTCAAGGCCAATCTGCCGAATTACGGTGTGTTCGATGAGAAGCGTATTTTTGCACGCGGCCCGGCGGCGGGTCCGCTGACTATTCGCGGTGTCCGCGTCGGCGTGCCGATCTGCGAAGACACATGGATGGAGGAGTCGGAGGACTACGAAAACGTCGTCGAGTGCCTCGCCGAGACCGGTGCCGAAATTCTGATCGTACCGAACGGCTCGCCTTACGCGCGCGGCAAGAACGATATCCGCCTGTCGATGGCGGTGGGGCGCGTTACCGAAAGCGGATTGCCGTTCGTCTACGTCAATCAGGTCGGCGGTCAGGACGAACTGGTGTTCGATGGCGCGTCGTTCGCGCTCAACGCCGATTGCTCGCTCGCGGCGCAGCTTCCCTGTTTCGAGGAAGCTATGGTGACGCTGACATGGACCAAAGGCGAGAAGGGCTGGACCTGCAAGGGGCCGGTTGCGCCGCTGCTGGAAGGTGACCGTGCGGACTATGCCGCCTGCGTGCTGGGACTGCGCGATTATGTTGGCAAAAACGGTTTCCCCGGCGTGCTGCTCGGCATTTCGGGCGGCATCGATTCAGCTTTGTGTCTCGCTATCGCGGTAGATGCTATCGGCGTGGAGCGCGTGCGTGGCGTGATGCTGCCGTTCCGCTTCACCGCGAAGGAGTCGATCGAGGACGCTGCGCGGATCGCGCGCGGGCTTGGTATTCGTTACGATGTCCTGCCGATTGCCGCTGCGGTGAACGGGTTCGAGGAGATATTGAAGGGGGTCTTCGAGGGTAGACCGCGCGACGTGACCGAGGAGAACCTTCAGGCGCGCACCCGCGGCGTGCTCCTGATGGCGATCTCGAACAAGTTCGGCGACATGCTGGTGACGACCGGCAACAAGTCCGAAATGTCGGTCGGCTACGCGACGCTCTACGGTGACATGAACGGCGGCTTCAACCCGATCAAGGATATCTACAAGACCGAAGTGTTCCGCCTGTCGTCGCTGCGCAATTCGTGGAAGCCGGAAGGCGCGCTTGGTCCCTCCGGCAAGGTGATCCCGGTCAGCATCATCGTGCGCCCTCCGACGGCGGAGTTGCGCGAGAACCAGACCGATCAGGACTCGCTGCCGCCATACGATATTCTCGACGGCATTCTGGAGCGGCTCGTCGAACACGACATGTCGGTTGCCGAGATCGTGGAGGAGGGGTTCGACCGTGACACGGTGCTGCGCATCGACAGGCTGCTCAATCTTGCGGAATACAAACGGCGGCAGGCCGCGCCGGGCGTGAAGGTGACGCGCAAGAATTTTGGGCGGGACCGTCGTTATCCGATCACCAATCGCTTTCGCGACAACGGCGATTCGCAACCGCAACCCGACCAGTCGCTCGTGACACGCTCGCGCCGGGATTCGACCGAGGTTTTTGACGGCTGAGGATGTGACCGCAATCACGCTTCAGGCGCGAACGCGTTGAAGCCGAGATTGTCAGCCGTTAGTGATTGTTCGGGATGAAGGTCGGTCCAACTGCACGAATTTGACCCGGATCAGTATTCGCCGGCGGGGTTGCGGCTGCCGGAGCAGCGGCTTGAGGAGCAGTCTGCTTCGCCGGTGCGGTGCGCGGCGGCTGTGACATCCGCTTCGCGCGATCCTCGGTCACGGTGATGTCGCCCTGTTCTGCGCCGCTCGACGTATCGACGTTCTTGAGCGCGTCGGCCCAGCTCTGTCCCGGTGCGCGGCAACTGCACGTCTTGTCGTACTGGGTGCGGAAGCGGAAGGCGTTCGGCGATTGCGAGTAGGGCTGGCCGTTGATCGAGACGGCCTGCGAAATGTCCTCGCCCGGGTTGTGATAGGTGTAAAGCGTGGCCTGTGCGTTCGGGCACTGGCTCTTGCAGCTGCGCTCGTCGTCCGCAAAACGGCTTGGCACCGTCGCGAATGAAATCGGGAAATAGGCGCCGTCGCAGCTTCGCACGCAGACGGTGCGGTAGGTGCCGGCTTGCGGCGCGTTCGGATCGAGGCCGTTATTCTCGGCAGGACCGCCGCCGCCACCGCCGAAGAGGTTGCTCAGGAAGTTTCCGGAGCGCGCCATGTTGGCGTATTGCGGGCCGCAATTGTTCTGCGCCAGCGCAAGGATCACCGAACGCCGTTGCGGATCGTCCATGCCGCCCGCCGAGCCCGCGCGCAACCGCTCCAGATTCGAGGTGATCTGGTCGAGGTTCTGGCGCATCTGCTGAATCTGGTTGTTGATCGGGCCGCACTGCGCGGAGCGGCCGTTGAATAACGAGAAGAATCCGGAACTGTCGCAGCCCTGATCGCGGGCCCGCGCCTGAACGCGCTCGAGTTCGGCCTGCTGGCGGCCTGCAGCATCCTCATAGCGCCGGATTTGATCGGCCTTGCCGGCATCGCCGCCGCCCTGGCCGCGGTCGATGGCGGCAAGCTGGCCTTCGAGGCGCTGGCACATCGGGTTGCCCTGACCGCCGCCCGGGGCGAAATTCTGGGCAAAAGCGGGGGCTGACAGCCCCACGGCAGCGAGGGCAGCCAGCATCGGCAGGGATCGAGGGAGCATCGGCAAGTACATATCCGGGAAAACGGCCGCAGGCACGGCCAATGCGATTTTGCATAGCCGTTTCAGAGGGCAAGGTCACGCCGATTTCTGGGCGCTCTCAAGGCAGGCCCAGACGTCCCGGTGAATAACGCGGCAGGTAAGGCGCGATTACCGCTGGCAGGTGATGGCGACGTAGCGGTCGCCATGCGGGGCCGGGCTCCGGGTCGAGGCCGGGATAGCGCCGGTGACCTCGTCGTTTTCGATGCGATGATAGGAACTCGCCCGCGCGAATTGATGGGATTCGCAGTACATCCGTGCCGCGGAAGCGCCGCAGCTCGCGCCATTGGCGAGGCATTCGTCGATGCCGTAGCCGTCCGGCTGGTTGGCCACGATGAAGACCCGGCTGTCGGCAAAGGCGGGGGAGGTTGTCAGGAAGACGGCGAACAACGCAGCCGCGGAACTCAATCGCATGGGAAGCACCGGCCAAGAATCACAAGACCGACACGGATAAGGCCAAAATGTTAAAAATCATTAATTCGTCCCGGCCGAGCGATTGCGCCGTTGTTGACCAATCGATGGGCCCGGCACTTGACGGGGCGACGCCGGCTGGCCATTGTGCCGGCCATGAACGGTTCTTCCTCGTTTTTCGGCATTTGCCACGAGATTATTAGCTAGCGATTCGCTGGCTGGAGCCGTCTTTTCTCAAATCGAGATCACCGGACGCCCGGCCGCAAGGCAAGGGAATTATGTCTATGGAGCTGAGGCTCTACGATACGTTGACGAAGGACAAGCGCGCCTTCGTGCCGCTCGATCCGCGCAATGTGCGGATGTATGTGTGTGGGCCGACGGTCTACGACTTTGCCCATATCGGCAATGCGCGTCCGGTCATCGTGTTCGACGTGCTGTTCCGCCTGCTGCGGCACATTTACGGTGAGAAGCACGTCACCTACGTGCGCAACATCACCGACGTCGACGACAAGATCAACGACCGCGCGCTGCGTGATTATCCCGGCCTGCCACTGAACGAGGCGATCCGCAAGGTCACGGAAAAAACCGCGAACCAGTTTCATGCCGATGTCGATGCACTCGGCTGCCTGCCGCCGACCGTTGAGCCGCGTGCGACTGATTTCGTGTTGCCGCGTGCTGACGGCAAGGCCGACATGGTGACGCTCATCAAGACGCTGATCGCACGCGGTCACGCCTATGAAGCGAACGGCGAAGTGCTGTTCGACACCGCCTCGATGCCGGACTACGGCAAATTGTCAGGCCGCAAGCTCGAGGATCAGCAGGCCGGCGCGCGCGTCGCGGTCGACGCGCACAAGAAAAATCCGGCGGACTTTGTGCTGTGGAAGCAGTCATCAAGCGACGAGCCGGGTTGGGACAGCCCGTGGGGCCGGGGACGGCCCGGCTGGCACATCGAGTGCTCGGCGATGAGTGCGGCTTATCTCGGCGACGTGTTCGACATTCATGGCGGCGGGCTCGACCTGATCTTCCCGCATCATGAGAACGAGATCGCGCAATCGCGCTGCGCCCACGGCACGCATGCGATGGCGAATTACTGGCTGCACAACGGCTTCCTGCAGGTCGAAGGCGAGAAGATGTCGAAGTCGCTCGGCAACTTCGTCACGATCAATGAGCTGCTGAAGGATTGGCCGGGCGAAGTCGTGCGCCTCAACATGCTCAAGACCCATTACCGTTCGCCGATCGACTGGACGCTGAAGGGGCTGGATGAAAGCGCGAAGGTTCTGGACGACTGGTACGCGACCGCAGGCGACGTCGCGGGCAGCGCGCCTGCCGGCGCCGTACTTGAAACCCTTTTGGACGATCTTAACACCGCGCAAACGGTCGCTGCGCTGCATGGCCTGCGTCATCAGGCAGAAAAGGGCGGCGAAGCGCAGCGCGCTGAGTTCGCGGCGTCGCTGCGGCTGCTCGGGTTCCTCGCGCAGACCCAGGCGGATTGGGATGCCCGCAAACAGCAGGCGAGCGGCGTTGATGCCGCGCAAGTCAGTGCCTTGATTGCGGATCGCACTGCTGCTCGCGCGCGCAAAGACTGGAAAGAGTCCGACCGCATCCGCGATGAGCTGGCCGCGATGGGCGTGGCCATCAAGGATTCCAAGGAAGGCACCACCTGGGAGATCGCGCGATGAAGCGGCCCGAGACGCCTTTTCCGCGCCACTGGCGCTATTACATCGTGCTGAAATGGTGCGTGATCGCATTGGCGGTCGCGCTCGCGCTGAAATATTTCGGAGTCTGGTGATGGCGCAGGCGCTTCCAAAAGTAGGGCTGCGACCGTTTCTGCCGGCCGATACCTCGATCCTTGCGGCGATCTTCATCGCGAGCATCGAGGAGTTGACCGAGGACAGCTATTCCGAGGCGCAGCGCGAGGCATGGGCTTCACGCGCCGAGGACGAGGCGGCGTTCGGCAAGAAGCTCGGCACGCAACTGACATTGATCGCGACCATGCACGGTTCGCCGGTCGGCTTCGCCTCGCTGAAAGGGGCCGATCATCTCGACATGCTGTTCGTCCATCCCGGCGCGGTGCGGCAGGGCGTGGCCAGCGCGCTGTGCGACGCGATCGAGAAGCTTGCTGCGGCACGCGGTGCGACGCGCATGAGCGTCGATGCCAGCGATTCCGCGCAGGAGTTTTTCGCTGGCCGCGGCTATGTCGGCCAGCAGCGCAATTCGATTTCGATCGGCGACGAATGGCTCGCTAACACCACCATGACGAAAACGCTCGGCGATGCGCCGTCCAACGATAATCCAAGACTTTGATGATAAGGCTGGCACCATGAGCCGCGAACGACTCTATCTTTTCGACACCACGCTGCGCGACGGCGCGCAGACCAGCGGAGTTGACTTCACGCTGCACGACAAGCGGCTGATCGCGCAGATGCTCGACGAGCTTGGCCTCGACTATGTCGAAGGCGGCTATCCGGGCGCGAACCCCGCCGACAGCGAGTTTTTCAGCGCGCATCCGAAATTCGCCCACGCGAAATTCACCGCCTTCGGCATGGTGCGTCGCGCCGGCCGTTCGGCGGCGAACGATCCCGGTTTCGTCGGCGTGCTTGAAGCGAAAGCCGATGCGTTCTGTCTGGTGGCGAAAGCCTCGGCCTATCAGGTGCGGGTCGCACTGGAGACCACCAAGGAGGAGAACATCGCTGCGATCCGCGACAGCATCAGCGCGGCCGCCAAGAAAAGCGGCGAGGCGATGCTCGATTGCGAGCACTTTTTCGACGGCTACAAGGAAGATCCGGAATTCGCGCTGGCCTGCGCCAAGGCTGCTTATGAATCCGGCGCGCGCTGGGTGGTGCTGTGCGACACCAACGGCGGCACCATGCCGGATGAAATCTCCGCCATCGTCGGCGAGGTGACGAAACATATCCCGGGCACTCATGTTGGCATCCATGCGCATGACGACACTGGGCAGGCGGTTGCGAATACGCTTGCGGCGGTGCGTGCGGGTGCGCGGCAGATTCAGGGAACGCTGAACGGTCTCGGCGAGCGGTGCGGCAACGCCAATCTGTGCTCGCTGATCCCGACGCTGAAATTGAAGCAGCCGTTCGCGGATATGTTCGAGATCGGCGTGTCGGATGCAAAGCTCGGCACGCTGACGCAGGTGTCGCGCGCGCTCGACGAAATCCTCAATCGTGCGCCTGACAAGCATGCGCCTTATGTCGGTGAAAGTGCGTTCGTCACCAAGACCGGCATTCATGCCTCAGCGGTGTTGAAGGACCCGCACACCTACGAGCACATCGCGCCGGAGATAGTCGGCAACCGCCGTCAGGTTCTGGTGTCGGATCAGGCTGGGCGTTCGAACGTGCTGGCGGCGCTGGAGCGCGCCGGCATTCCCTACGACAAGAACGATCCGAAGGTCACGCGCCTCGTCGAGGAGATGAAGGAGCGGGAGGCGGGCGGTTACGCCTACGAGTCCGCCGATGCGTCGTTCGAATTGCTGGCACGGCGCACCCTTGGCCATGTGCCGGATTATTTCCGCGTCGTGCAGTTCGACGTCAACGTCGAACAGCGTACGAACGGGCGCGCTCAAACTGTCGCTCTTGCGGTGGTGAAGGTCGACGTCGCGGGCGAAACGCTGATCTCGGCTGCGGAAGGCAACGGCCCGGTCAACGCGCTCGACGTCGCGCTGCGCAAGGACCTCGGCAAGTATCAGAAATACATCGATGGCCTGAAGCTGACCGACTACCGTGTACGTATCCTCAATGGCGGCACGGAGGCGGTGACGCGCGTGCTGATCGAGAGCGAGGACGAGAACGGCGCGCGCTGGACCACCATCGGCGTGTCGTCCAACGTCATCGATGCCTCATTTCAGGCGCTGATGGACTCGCTTACCTACAAGCTGGTGAAGGCTGGCGCGCCGGCATGATGATCGTCACCCGAGGGATATCCCTCGGGGTTACATCTGCGCGGTGACAGCTTCCGGCCGCATAGGGGTGACCTGTGCGTTTGTGGCTGCGGCTTGCAGCTTTGGCACGATATCCTCGACGTGGTTGGCGGTGAGGAAATTCACCGTCAGCCCCTGACGGATGAATTCCTTCTGGCGCATGTGCGCGAGCAGCGACAGCAGCGGCTCCCAGAAATTGCCGATGTTGGCCAGCAGCACCGGCTTGGTGTGACGGCCGAGCTGCGCCCACGTCATCTGTTCGACTAGCTCTTCCAGCGTGCCGATGCCGCCGGGCAGGGCTACGAAGGCGTCCGAGCGTTCGAACATGAGCTGTTTGCGCTCATGCATGTTCTCGGTAACGATCAATTCCTGCACGCGGTCGAGCGCATGCTCGCGCGTGGTCAGGAAGTCCGGAATGATGCCGGTCACCCGGCCGCCGTGGTCGAGAACGCCATCGGCGACCGCGCCCATCAGTCCGATGGAGCCGCCGCCATAAACAAGGCCGATGCCTGCCTCGGCAAAACTTTTGCCGAGGGCGCTCGCCGCTTGCATGAACTGGGGGTCTGTACCGGGGCCGGAACCGCAATAAACGCAGACTGTCTTAATAATATTGTTCTTGGTCATCGACTCGATGTGGCATTGCCTCGTGACATCGTCAAGACGAGCCGGGGCTTCACGAAAAGGCTATCCTGCAGGGCGCTGGAAAGGCAGAAAAATCGCCTCGGCCGGGTGCGGAACTCTCTTTGGCATCCTATATGACAAGGTCTGTGTTGCCGAATCGAAGCTCGGCGGCGGGGCCGTTTGTCCCGAGGCCGCAGGATGATGAATGACCACCCCTGATACTCCCGCCGATCAAAACCGCCCCGTCCCGGTGGCGCAAAGCGCCTCGCTGACCGGGACGCTGGTGCATCTCTGGCCGTACATCTGGCCGGGGGAGCGGGCCGACCTGAAGATGCGGGTGGTCTGGTCGATGGTGCTTCTGGTGATCGCCAAGGCGCTCACCATGATCGTGCCATTCACATTCAAATGGGCGATCGACGCGTTGAACGGACAGGGCAGCGCGCCGGTCGCGCCGTCGAACTGGATGATGTGGCTCATCGCATCTCCGATCGTCATGACGCTCGCTTACGGCGGCACCCGCATTCTGATGGCGGTGTTCACGCAATGGCGCGACGGCATCTTCGCCAAGGTCGCGATGCATGCCGTGCGCAAGCTCGCCTATCTCACATTCGTGCACATGCATGAGCTGTCGCTGCGCTTTCATCTGGCGCGCAAGACCGGCGGCCTGACGCGCGTCCTGGAACGCGGCCGCACCGGCATCGAGACCATTGTGCGTCTCGCCGTCCAGCAACTGGCGCCGACCGTCGTCGAGCTGGCGATGATGATGGGCGTGCTGCTGTATCAGTTCGACTGGCGCTATGTGCTGGTCACGGTCGGCACCGTGCTCGCCTACATGTGGTTTACCTATGTCGCGACCGAGTGGCGGATCGACATCCGCCGCCGCATGAACGAGTCCGACACCGAGGCCAACACCAAGGCCATCGACTCGCTGCTCAATTACGAGACGGTGAAATATTTCGGCGCGGAGACCCGCGAAGCGCAACGCTACGACGTCTCGATGGAGCGCTATGAGCGCGCCAGCACCAAGACTTACACCTCGCTCGCGTGGCTCAATACCGGACAGGCGGTGATCTTTTCGATCGGCATTACCGCGACGATGGTGATGTGCGTGATCGGCATTCGCAACGGCACCCAGAGCGTCGGCGATTTCGTTATGATCAACGCCATGATGATCCAGCTTTATCAGCCCCTGAATTTCATGGGGTTCGTCTATCGCGAGATCAAGCAGGCGATCATCGATATTGAGATGATGTTCGGCGTGCTGAGCCGCAATCCGGAAGTGAAGGACAGGCCCGGCGCAAAACCGCTGCATGTGAATGCGGGCACGGTGCGCTTCGAGGATGTGCGCTTCCACTACGATCCCGACCGCGAGATTCTCAAAGGCATCACGTTCGAGGTGCCGGCGGGCAAGACGGTCGCCATCGTCGGTCCCTCGGGCGCAGGCAAGTCGACGATCTCGCGGCTTCTGTTCCGTCTCTACGATCTCAGCAGCGGACGTATCACCATCGACGGACAGGACATCCGCGACGTACAGCAGACCTCGCTGCGCGCGGCGATCGGCATGGTGCCGCAGGATACGGTGCTGTTCAACGACACCATCCGCTACAACATCCGTTATGGCCGTTGGGACGCAACCGATGCCGAGGTTGAGGTGGCGGCGCAGATGGCGCAGATCGACGGCTTTATCCGCATGTCGCCGCACGGTTACGAGACCGAAGTCGGCGAGCGCGGATTGAAACTCTCGGGCGGCGAGAAGCAGCGTGTCGCAATCGCACGCACCATCCTCAAGGGCCCCCCGATTCTTGTGCTGGACGAGGCGACGTCGGCGCTCGACAGTCATACCGAGCAGGAAATCCAGGACGAACTGGAGAAAGTGTCGCGCAACCGTACCTCGCTCGTGATCGCGCACCGCCTGTCGACCATCGTGAGCGCCGACGAGATCATCGTGCTGGAGCGCGGGCGCATAGCCGAGCGCGGCACGCACATGCAGCTCATGGCGGCGGACGGCCTTTACGCCAGCATGTGGAACAGGCAGCGCGAGGCGGACGAGGCACGCGAGAAGCTCGCCCAGTTCGGCGATGACGAACTCGCCGAAAAGGACGAGCAGGCTGGGGACGCTCCGCCGGCGCGCGATGCCGCGGAATAGGCGTCGGCCGCGACTCGATGCCGGGAGTCGCTTTCCCGAGACTTTTGGTGGCGTGCGCCCTAGAATGGGCAAAGATTCCCGGTCCTTCTGCCGCGCGAGCCGCAATTCTTGCCGGACCACCATTTTCGTCGTGTGAAACGGATATCATCGGAGCCCCATGTCGATCGCCAATTCCATTCGTGCGCAGATCCCGCCGATCCATCCGGAGGGATATCCTTTCATCGGCGGCTTCGCGCTGGCGAGCCTGATCCTGTTCTGGTTGTGGGTGCCGCTCGGCTGGATCGGCGTGGTGCTCACGATCTGGTGTGCGTTGTTCTTCCGCGATCCCGTCCGCACCACGCCGGTACGGGAAGGGCTCGTCGTGTCGCCCGCGGATGGCCGGGTGTCGATGGTGCAGCCGGTGGTGCCGCCCGCCGAACTCGGCCTCGGCGACAAGCCGTTGATGCGGATTTCCATCTTCATGAGCGTGTTCAACTGCCATGTGAACCGCAGCCCCGTGGCGGGCCGGATCGAGCGCATCGCCTATCGTCCGGGCAAGTTCGTCAACGCCGAACTCGACAAGGCGAGCGAGGACAACGAGCGCAACTCGCTCGTGATCTCGACGCCGGCCGGGCGCATTGGCGTCATCCAGATCGCGGGTCTCGTGGCGCGGCGCATCGTCTCTTTCGTGCGCGAAGGTGAGAGCCTCGCAGCCGGGCAGCGCTTCGGCCTGATCCGGTTCGGCTCGCGGCTCGACGTTTTTCTGCCGGACGGTGCCAAGCCGCTGGTCTCGGTGGGGCAGACGGCCGTGGCGGGTGAAACCGTGCTGGCCGATTTCCAGATCGGCGATGGCGGGCGCGTCTACCGCACGGATTAACCTTTATCCCCCATATGGTTGGGGGAGAGCAGCCGCCTGCCGCATGTTCAAGCCATGTTGGCGGGGCAGGTTATTCCCCATATAAAGGGTGCCATGAGCATGCTTCCGCGTTCTGACAGACCCGATGTGCGCCGCCGCCGGTTCGGCTCCATTCCGGTGCGCGTACTCGTGCCCAATGTCATCACGCTTCTTGCGTTGTGCGCGGGCCTGTCCGCCATTCGCATGTCGATCGAAGGCCGCAACGAACTCGCGCTCGGCGCGATCGTGTTCGCCGCCATTCTCGATGGCATCGACGGTCGCGTGGCGCGGATGATCAAGGGTCAATCGCGCTTTGGAGCCGAACTCGACAGTCTCGCCGACTTCGTGAACTTCGGCGTAACGCCGGCGCTCATCCTGTATTTCTGGCAATTGCACGAGTTCAACAACGTCGGCTGGATCGCGGCGATCATCTTCGCGATCAGCAGCTGCCTGCGGCTCGCGCGTTTCAATACACAGATCGACGAGCCGAGCGATCTGCCGTTCGCAGCGAATTATTTCACCGGCGTGCCCGCGCCGCTCGGAGCGCTCTGCGTGCTGCTGCCGATGTATCTGGTGCTGATCGGCCTGCCGCAACTGCCGCCGACCATCACCCTGCTTTTCACGCTGACCATGGCGTTCCTGATGGTGTCGCGGCTGCCAGTCTACTCCGGCAAGAAGCTTGGCGCCCGCGTGTCGCCAGAAGCGGCGGTGCCGCTCGTCATTTTTGTGGTGCTGTTCATCGCCGTGCTCATCAGCTATCCGTGGTACGTGCTGAGCGTCGGATCGGTGATCTATCTCGCGGCGCTGCCGTTCAGCTGGGCGGCGTACCGCAGGCAGGAGCGGACCTTCCGCGCGCAGCAGGCCGGGCAGGGGGGTGCTCCGGCCAATGTGCCGGAGACGGTGTTCACGCCGCCGTCGGATTCCGAATCCGCCGATCGCCCCACGCGACTGAACTGACAATCTGCGTTTGATGCGAGAGTGCGTCAGGCCGTGATGTTCACGCCGCCGGACGGAGCAGCGCTGCTATCTTGTGATGAAGTTGCGGTCTGCTGGGATGCCTTCACGGCTTCGTCGACCGCTTTCTGATCGGCCTTGAGTGTGGCCTCGTCAGCCTTGACAGCCTGATCCGCGGCAAGTTTTGCTTGTGCCTGGGCCAGAGTGGCCTGTGACGAAATCGAGTTGCTGATGGCGGTCATTTCAGTTCTCACTGGCTGATCGATTTGAAACTACGCTCGCTATCTTTTCAAAATATTAACCATGACGACGGCGATGCCGCCCATCGGGCGTCATCCTGCGCGGAGTGGGAAGTCTTTTGCGTCCGGCATTTCACAGGCTTTACGCGAATTTAATGGCGCCGACGCTACGGTTCCAAACGCGGCTCAGAATGACCGCCGTGCGCGTCGGAGTACTTCATGGATATCACCACTAGCATTGGCCTCGTCGCCGGCAGCATCGTTATCGTTGCGCTGATATTGACGGGCGGCGACCTGCACATGTTCGTCAGCGAACATGCCATGATCATCATTTTCGGTGGTTCGATCTCCGCGACGCTGATCCGTTTTCCGCTGGTTTCGATTCTTCACGGCCTGCCGCTCGGCGCGAAATACGCCTTCACCATGAGCCGCACCACCGCGCGCGGCCTCGTGGACGAACTCGCCGGCATCGCCGAGATCGCCCGCAAGCAGGGCCCGGTCGGGCTTGAGAAGGTGGAGACGCCGGACCCGTTCCTGGCCAAGGGCATCCGCTACGTCGCCGACGGCTATGACATGGATTTCATCCGCGACAATCTCGAGCGCGACCGCGACAATTTCCTGATGCATCTCGACGAGGGCAGCAAGATCTATCGCGCCGTGGGCGATTGCGCGCCTGCGTTCGGCATGGTCGGCACGCTGATCGGCATGGTGCAGATGTTCGCCAATATGACCGATCCGTCCAAGCTCGGCCCTTACATGGCGACCGCGCTGCTCGCGACGCTTTACGGCGCGGTGATCGCCAACCTGTTCTGCCTGCCCATCGCCGACAAGCTGCACGGCAAGCTTCTGGATGAGGAAACTAATCGCACCATCATCATCGATGGGATCCTCATGATCCGCGATGCCAAGAGCCCGACTCTGGTGCGTGAAATGCTGCTCGCTTACCTGCCGGAAAAGCATCGGCACGAAGCCGGCGAGCCGGTGCCCGCGTAAGCGGCGCCTGCGCGGGGCGGGGACAGCACTATGGCCAAGAAAAAGCGCGGCGATGCCCATGGCGGAGGACACGGCTGGTTCGTGACCTTCGCGGACTTGATGGGCCTGATGATGAGCTTTTTCGTCATGCTGGTCGCGTTTTCCAATCAGGACCAGACCAAGCTGAAGATCGTCGCGGGTTCGATGCGCGAAGCTTTCGGCGTGGCCAACGCACGCTATTCCGGTGTGATCGAAACCGACGGCCTGCCGACGCGGCCGAAACTGAAGAACGTCGATCACATCCCTCCGGACGAAGCCTCGAATACTCCTTCGCCGGACGAGAAGGAGCAGGCCAAGCTTTACGGCGTCCGCATCAAGACGGATCGCGAGTTCGCGCTGGCGTCGGCTTCGCTGCGGCAGGCGTTGCAGGACATGCCGGAGATGACGGAGTTGTCTAAGCACGTCATCTTCGAGGAGACGCAGAAGGGGCTCAACCTCGAGATCGTAGATCAGGATGGCCGCTCGATGTTCGCGGAAGGCTCGCGCCAGCCTTATGAGCGGACCCGGATGCTGATCCGTAAGCTGGCCGCGCCCTTGCGGCAGTCACCGCTGCGGGTGGCGATCGTCGGCCACACCTCGTCGAATTTCGCTTCGCCGCGCCCCGGCTACGACGCCTTCGATCTGTCTGCCGACCGCGCCAACACGGTGCGCCAGATTCTGGAGCAGGAGGGGCTGCCGAGCACCCATATCTTTTCGGTATCCGGCAAGGCGGACAGCGAGCCGCTGTTTCCGGACGATCCTGCGCTCGCGGCCAATCGCCGCGTGACGATCACCCTGATGCGGGAAGACCCGCCGCTGCCACCGGATCTGAAGCCGTAACGGCCTTATCGAACTAAAGTTTTATAAGCTACTATATTACCTTAGTGTGAGTTCCTCGCTTCATGCCTTGGGCAGAGCGACCGACCGATGCTATACGGTCGCCCCTGATCGCCCTTCCAGGCCGCTTCGCGGCGCATGATCCATCAAGGCGTTTTTCTCACTTCATGGCTGCTATCGAACCGCCCACCGACCTCCCTCGCGAGGCCGCTCCTACTGACGGCTCCTGGCGCCTGACTCTGGGCTCCATCGGCGTGGTGTTTGGCGACATCGGCACCTCGCCGCTCTACGCTTTCCGCGAAGCGGCTCATAACGCGGCCGGAGCAGGGGTCATCACCCGCCCGATCGTGCTGGGCGTGCTGTCGTTGGTACTGTGGGCGCTGTTCATCGTGGTGACGGCGAAATACGTGCTGCTGCTTCTGCGCGCCGACAACAACGGCGAAGGGGGCACGCTGTCCCTGATGGCGCTCGGCCAGCGCGCGCTCGGCCGCCAGACCTGGGTGCTGCTCGCGCTCGGCGTCGTGGGGGCGGCGATGTTCCTCGGCGATTCGATGATCACGCCGGCGATTTCGGTTTTGTCGGCCGTCGAAGGTCTCAAGCTCGCCGCGCCCGAGTTCGAACATTACGTCGTGCCGTTGACGGTGCTGATCCTCGTGATCCTGTTCGCCGTGCAGAGCAGCGGCACACACCGGATCGCAGCGGCCTTCGGGCCGGTGATGATGGTGTGGTTTCTCGTGCTGGCTGCGCTCGGCGCGTACCATATTGTCGACGACCTGACAGTGCTCGCGGCGATCAATCCTTATTACGCGGTTTCGTTCATGCTCACGCATGGCGAGATCAGCCTCGTCACCCTCGGCGCCGTGTTTCTCTGCGTCACCGGCGGTGAAGCGCTATACGCCGACCTCGGCCATTTCGGGCGTAAATCGATCCAGTCGGCGTGGCTGTTCTTCGTGTTGCCCGCGCTGCTCATCAACTATTTCGGGCAGGGCGCCATGCTGCTCGCCCATCCCGAGGCGATCGACAACACCTTCTACCGAATGGTGCCGCAATTCCTGCTATTGCCTGCGATCGTTCTGGCGACCGCGGCGACGGTCATCGCCAGCCAGGCGGTCATCACCGGCGCGTATTCGTTGACGCGGCAGGCGATCCAGCTCGGCCTGCTGCCACGCTTCGAGGTTCGCTATACGTCGGAGACGCATGCCGGGCAGATTTATCTGCCGCGCGTCAACACCATGCTGCTGATCGGCGTGTTGCTGCTGGTCGGTCTGTTCCGCACGTCGAGCGGGCTGGCCTCGGCCTACGGCATCGCGGTGTCCACCACCATGGTCGCGGACGGCATCATGGGTTTCATCGTGGTCTGGAAGCTGTGGAACTGGCGTGCGGCCACAGCGGCCGCACTGATCGCTCCGCTCGTATTCGTGGACACCAGCTTTTTCATCGCCAACCTGCTGAAGCTGCTTGAAGGCGCGTGGGTGCCGCTGCTGTTCGGACTCTGCCTTGTCGTGATGATCTGGACCTGGCGGCGTGGCACCGGAATTCTGTTGAGCAAGACGCGCCGCACGGAAGTGCCGTTGCGTGAGCTCATCAAGAGTCTCGAGAAGCGGCCGCCGCATGTCGTGAAGGGGACGGCCGTGTTCCTGACAAGCGATCCGGAATTCGTGCCGACCGCGCTGCTTCACAATTTGAAGCACAACAAGGTTCTGCACGAGCACAACGTCATCCTCACTATCCGCACGGCGACGACGCCGCGCGTCGATCCCATCGACCGCGTCGAGTACGAGGGCATCAGCGAGAAATTCTCCATCGTGCGGCTGAACTTCGGCTTCATGGAAACGCCGAACGTGCCGAAGGCATTGGCCATCGCCCGCAAGCTCGGCTGGCAATTCGACATCATGGCGACGTCGTTCTTCGTGTCGCGCCGCTCGCTGAAACCGGCCGCGCAATCCAGCATGCCGTTGTGGCAGGATCATCTGTTCATCGCGATGAGCAAATCTGCCAATGACGCGACCGACTATTTCCAGATTCCGACTGGCCGCGTTGTGGAGGTCGGAACGCAGGTGACAATATAATATTGTTTCAAATACTGCCTTTTTGACCCTTACGGCCGCTTGCTATACTTGCGGTCCAAGCGTATAGCGCTGCCCGTCTTGCCGCTGTTCGGCATTGAGGCACCTCCCCATGACAAGCGATATATCGGTCTCCGCCGCGGAAACATCGGCGGCGGGGGAGGATGGGCAGGCGCACTCTACGGCCTCCTTCAAGGCGCTGATGATAGGTTCCATTGGCGTCGTTTACGGCGATATCGGCACTTCGCCGCTGTATGCCTTCCGTGAGGCGATCAACGCGGCGTCTGCATCGGGGTCCCCGGAGCCGGGTATCGTGCTTGGCGTCCTGTCTCTGATCCTGTGGACGCTGATTATCGTGGTGACGCTGAAATACGTCGTCATCCTTCTCCGGGCCGACAATAACGGCGAGGGCGGTACGCTCGCGCTAATGGCGCTGGCGCAGCGCGCGCTCGGCACCGCGGGTGGCGGGTTGATCCTGCTCGGCATCGTCAGCGGCGCGCTTTTCTATGGCGACGCCGTCATCACGCCTGCGCTGTCGGTGCTGTCCGCGGTTGAAGGCATGAAGCTCGCGACCGAGTCGCTGGATCCCTACATCGTGCCGTTGACCGTAGTGATCCTGGCGGCGCTGTTCGCGGTCCAGTCACGTGGGACCGCGCGGGTCGCCGCATTCTTCGGTCCTCTGATGTGCCTCTGGTTCGCGGTGATCGGCGTTGCCGCAATCCCGCCGATCCTGAACCAGCCGCAGGTCTTTCTGGCGCTCAACCCACTGCTCGCGGTGGCCTTCATGCTGGAGCATGGGGTCATCGGCCTTATCACGCTCGGCGCGGTCTTCCTCGCCGTGACGGGTGCCGAGGCGCTCTACGCGGACCTCGGCCATTTCGGTAAGTCGCCGATTCGGATCACCTGGCTTGCGATCGTGTTGCCGTCGCTGGCGCTGAATTATCTCGGGCAGGCGGCGATGGTGATGCACAATCCTGCCGCCGTGCAGAACCCGTTCTTCCTGATGTTTCCGAGTTGGGCACTGGTTCCGATGGTCGTGCTCGCGACGGTGGCGACCGTCATCGCGAGCCAGGCCGTCATCACCGGAGCGTATTCACTGACCCGGCAGGCGGTGCAACTCGGGTTGCTGCCCCGGTTCGAGATTCGCCATACGTCCGCGACCCATGCCGGGCAGATCTACATTCCGCGTCTCAACCGCCTGCTGTTCATCGCGGTGCTGCTGCTGGTGGTTCTGTTCCGCTCCTCGAGCGCCCTGGCATCGGCCTATGGCATCGCGGTGACGGGCACCATGGTGGTGACAGGGATCATGGGCTTCATCGTGATCTGGCGCGTCTGGAAATGGAGCCCGCTCGCAGCGGGTCTCCTGATGGCGCCGTTTCTGGTGTTCGACCTGACGTTCCTTGCAGCCAATCTGCTCAAGGTCTTCGAAGGCGGCTGGGTGCCGCTGGCCATCGGCGGCGTCATGATGCTGCTGATGTATACGTGGCGCAAAGGCAGCCGGATTCTGTTCGAGAAATCCCACAAGCAGGAAATTCCGCTGGAAGACCTTGTGAGGATGCTGGAGAAAAAGCCGCCGCAACGCGTTTCCGGCACGGCGGTGTTTTTGACGAGCAACGCCACGCTCGCGCCGACCGCGCTGATGCACAGCCTCAAGCACTATAAGGTGCTTCACGAGAAGAACGTCATTCTCACGATCGAGGTCGCGCGTACGCCGCGCGTCCATTTGAATGAGCGCGTGCGGATCGAACAGATCGGCGACACATTCGCCCGCGTCACGCTGCGCTTCGGCTTCATGGAAACGCCGAACGTGCCGAAAGCTCTCGGGGTCGCACGCAAGCTCGGCTGGCAGTTCGACATCATGGCGACGTCGTTCTTCCTGTCGCGTCGACTATTGAAGCCGGCGGCTCAATCCAGCATGCCGTTGTGGCAGGATCGTCTCTTCATTGCGATGAGCCGCTCGGCGAACGATGCGACGGACCATTTCCAGATCCCGACCGGCCGTGTGGTCGAAATCGGAACGCAGGTCGTCATCTGATCGGTGCCGCGCAAGTCCCGACCGGATGGCCTTGATTTTAAGGCCGCAAAGGGGGAGTTTGCGCGGGCTCATCTCGCAGCGGAGGCTTCCTTGTCCGATACCAGCACAGTGCACGACCTGACCCCGGAAGAGGTGGCCAAGGGCCTCGTGGAGGGGCGCTACCTGCTGATCGACGTGCGCGAGCCCAACGAGATCGCGGTAGAGGCCTATCCGGAGGGCGCGACGATGCCGCTCTCGGCATTCGACCCGGCCGCATTGCCCGATCCCGAAGGCAGGACGGTGGTGTTTGCCTGTCGCTCCGGCAAGCGCTCGGTGACCGCTTCGCTCGCCGCGCAGGCGGCCGGCAAGCCGTACAACTCCCACCTCATGGGCGGTATGATCGGCTGGAAGGCTGCGGGCCTTCCCACCAAGGTTGGCGGCTAGCAACAGGCGCATTTTGCGCCTGAGCCAATCTTTCTCGATTTTGCGGGCGGTATGAGCACGATTTTCTCCGATCTTCCGGTGACGATTTTCGAGGTGATGTCGCAACTCGCGCGCGACCATGACGCCATCAACCTCGGGCAGGGCTTTCCTGAAGCGCCGGGGCCGGAAGACGTCCGCCGTAAGGCCGCCGATGCGGTGCTCAACGGCTACAACCAGTATCCCTCGATGATGGGCCTGCCGGAGCTGCGGCAGGCGATTTCCGATCATTACGCGCACTGGCATGGCATCACGTTCGATCCGATGAACGAGGTGATGGTGACCTCGGGTGCGACCGAGGCGCTGGCGGGCGCGATCCTCGGCCTTGTCGGCGCAGGCGATGAGGTCGTCGTGTTCCAGCCGTTCTACGACGCCTACGTGCCGTTGATCCGGCGCGCGGGCGGCACCGTGCGCTTTGTCCGGCTCGAGCCACCGCACTGGCGGTTGACCGAGGAGGCGCTGCGCGCGGCGTTCACGCCGAAGACGAGGTTTGTGATCTTCAACAATCCGCTCAATCCCGCGGCGGTCGTTTATCCGCGCGAAGACCTCGAATTGCTGGCGAGGTTTTGTCAGGAGTTCGATGCGGTCGCGATCTGCGACGAGGTGTGGGAGCACATCGTGTTCGATGGCCGCGCGCATATTCCGTTGATCGCGATCCCCGGGATGCGCGAACGCACGGTGAAGATCGGCTCGGCGGGCAAGATCTTCGCGCTGACCGGCTGGAAGATCGGCTTCGTCTGCACTGCGCCGGAACTGCTGCGCGTGCTGGCGAAGGCGCATCAGTTTCTTGCCTTCACGACTGCACCGAATTTGCAGGTGGCGGTGGCCTATGGACTGGGCAAGCCGGATACCTTCTTTACCGACATGCGCGCGGATCTGGCGCGCAGCCGTGACCGTCTGACGAATGGCCTGAAGTCCATCGGCTTTCCGGTGCTGGAGTCGCAGGGGACGTATTTCCTCAACGTCGATCTGGCGCCGCTCGGCCTCAACGAGACCGACGAGGATTTTTCCAAGCGCATCGTGGTCGAACACAAAGTCGCATCCATTCCGGTGTCGTCGTTTTACGAGAACGATCCAGTGCGCTCGGTGGTGCGGCTTTGCTTTGCCAAATCGGACGCGACCATCGACACGGCGCTTGAGCGTTTGTCTCGCGTGTTGCGGTCGTAAGGGGACAGCGATGAAATTTGCGAAGACCTTGCTCGTGGTCGTGGCGGCGATGAGCCTTACGTCCGTGCAAGCGGCCGAACGCGTGGTGAATTTCTATAACTGGTCGAGCTATATGGCTCCCGGCGTGCTGGAGGATTTCACCAAGGAGACCGGCATCAAGGTTGTCTACGACACGTTCGACGCCAACGAGACACTGGAGACGCGGCTGCTCGCGGGAAAATCCGGATACGATCTCGTCGTGCCGACGGCGTATTTCCTGCAACGCCAGATCGTGGCCGGCGTATTCCAGAAACTCGACAAGACAAAATTGCCGAACCTCGCCAATGCGTGGCCCGAGGTGATGAACCGTCTCGCGCAGTACGATCCCGGCAACGCCTATGCGGCCAACTACATGTGGGGCACCACCGGCATCGGCTACAATGTCGGGACGGTGCGTAAGATCCTCGGCCCCGATGCGGTGATCGATAGCTGGGATACGATCTTCAATCCAGAGAAGATCGCGAAGTTCAAGGATTGCGGCATCCATATGTTGGATTCCGCGGACGACATCCTGCCGGCGGCGCTGAACTGGCTCGGCCTCGATCCGAATTCGACGCGGCGCGAGGATCTGGAGAAGGCGGCGGAGACGGTCGCGAAAATCCGTCCCTATGTGCGCAAATTCCATTCGTCCGAATATCTCAGCGCTCTTGCCACGGGCGAAATCTGCCTCGCGGTCGGCTGGTCCGGCGATATCAAGCAGGCGCAGAAGCGGGCGGTGGAATCCAATAACGGCGTCGAGATCGCCTATGCGATTCCGAAAGAGGGCGCGCAAATGTTCTTCGACAATCTCGCCATCCCATCCGATGCGAAGAACGTCGACGAGGCTTACGCGCTGATTGATTACCTTTACCGGCCGGAGATCGCGGCGAAGAATGCGAGCTTCCTCGGCTACGCGAGCGGCAACCTCGCAGCGCAAAAGTTCGTCGATCCCAAAGTTCTGAATGATCGCGGTGTCTATCCGGACGAAGCGACGATGAAACGTCTGTTCATCATCACCGCGCGGGCGCCCGCGATGCAGCGCGCCATCAACCGGTTGTGGACGAAGGTGAAGATCGGGCGGTGACTCTGAAATCTCTTACCGTGCGGCTTCCTTCATCGCTGTTCTCAACGACGAGAAAATCTGCCTGTCTCCGAGATGGGCGACGTTGAAGCGGATGAACGACCGTGCCGATTGGGATACGCTGAACACGTTGCCCGGCGCGAGCACCACGCCATCCTCCATGCAGCGCCGTGCCAGTGCCGTGGAATCGTGGCCATCGGGCAGGCGGCACCAGAGATAGTAGCCGCCGCGCGGCTTGATCCATGGAAGGATGCCGAGCGCTGCCAGCCGGTTCACTGCATCTTTCCGGGCGCGGGTCAGTCGCTGGCGTACTTCGTCCATATGCTTGCGATAACTGCCACCAGCGAGAACGCCTGCGATCAGTTCTGTGGCGACCGGGCTCGGGCCACCGAAGTTTATCGCCAGTTGTAGATCGACCAGATTTTCGATCCAGTCGGTTCTTGCCGCGATATAGCCGCAGCGCGCTGCAGCCGAGAGTGTCTTGGAAAAGCTGCCGATCCTGATGACGCGATTAAGTCCGTCGAGGGTGGCGAGGCGCGGGGATAATGTCGGTTCGAAATCCGCGAAGATGTCGTCTTCGACGATAGTGAGGCCATGAATCGCCGCGGCGCTGACGATGCGATGCGCAGTTTGCGGTGAGAGGCTGCCGCCGGTCGGGTTATGGAGCGCCGAGTTCGTGATGTAGAGGCGCGGACTGTCGCTGACCAGTGCCTGCTCGAAGGCGGCGGTGTCAGGGCCGGTGGGTGTGAACGGAATGCCGACGATCCGGACCTGATGCGCGCGCAGCAGGGCCTGGAAGTTGAAGTAGCACGGGTCGTCGACCAGAACAGTGTCGCCGGGCCGCAGCAGCAGGCGGCAGATCAAATCGGTCGCCTGCGTCCCGGAGCACGTCAGCAGGATCTGGTCCGCTGTCGCCGAAATGCCTTCGTCAGCAAAGCGGCCGAGCAGCAGGCGGCGCAACGCAAGCGAGCCGCGCGTGCTGCCGTAGTCGGACAGCAGCGTGTCGTCGGCGCGGCCGAGGACGCGCAGCCCTTTCCGAAGCGCGGCGTTTGGCATCCAGTCGGCGGGCAGCCACCCGCAGCCGGGTTTGAGTACGGAAGGGGCGGCATCGAGCGATTGCCGCGATACCCAGAATGGATCGACATCGCGCTCGCGCGAGGGTCCCATTTCCGCCAGAGCCATCGGTGGCAGATCGGCGCCTGTCACGTAGAAACCGGACCCGCGCCGCGCGCGGATGACACCCTCGGCTTCGAGGCGGTCATACGCCTCGACCACGGTGGAGGGAGAGACGCCCATTGTCTCGGCGAAGCGGCGGACCGAGGGCAGGCGATCGCCCGGACTCAATGCCCGGTTCGCGATCCGGCTGCGCACCGCGTTCATGAGGGATTCCGTTCGCGTGATTTCGGTGCTGCCCATAGAGCCCTCCCGCAAACTGTACTCATCACATTATCAGTACAGTTTTATAGAATTGTATCTCACTGTCCCTGTCCGCGCCAGACTGGAGCCGCTATGGCAACGGCTCAAGGAAGCGAGAACTCCATGGAACGGACAACGGCAGGGTGGGGCAGCGGCCTTCTCGGCGTCATCATCTTCAGCGGATCACTCCCGGCCACGCGCGTGGCCGTCGCGGATTTCTCGCCGATGTTTCTGACCGCGGCGCGTGCGGTGATCGCCGCGTTCCTCGGCGCGATGTTCCTGCTCGCGCTGCGCCAGACGCGGCCCGGGCGTCGCGACATCTTCCCGCTGACATTGGTAGCCATCGGCGGCGTGATCGGCTTCCCATTGTTGACGGCGATGGCGCTTCAGCACGTCACTTCTGCGCATTCCCTGGTTTTCATCGGGCTGCTTCCGCTCGCGACCGCGATCTTCGGCGTGCTGCGGGGCGGAGAGCATCCCAAGCCCGCGTTCTGGCTATTTTCGATCATGGGAGCCGCGGCCGTTGCCGGCTTCGCGCTTTATGGCAGCGATCGCGGCACGGTTGCGGGCGATCTGCTGATGATAGCTGCCATTCTGGTGTGCGGTCTTGCCTATGCGGAAGGGGCCGTGCTCTCGCGCAGGCTTGGCGGCTGGCAGGTCATTTCATGGTCGCTGATCATGTCCCTGCCGGTGATGGGCGCGATCATCCTGTTCACGCTGCCCGCAACGTGGAGCGGTATCGGCGTTCCCGCCTGGATCGGTCTCGCCTATGTCTCGGTCTTCAGCATGATGCTGGGATTCATCTTCTGGTATCGCGGTCTCGCGCTGGGCGGCATCGCCGGTGTCTCGCAGTTACAACTGCTGCAACCGTTCTTCGGCTTCCTGCTGGCGGCGATCTTTCTGGGAGAGCCAATCGCGTGGAGCATGATCGCGTCCACCCTGATTGTCATCGTCTGCGTGGCGGGCGCCAAGCGTTTCGTCTGAGTGTTCGAACTGCTTGTTCACCGCCAGCGGCGGTGCAGCCACAGCCACTGTTCAGGATGTTCACGAACCCATCCCTCTATGACCGACGTGACGCGCTGCATGGTGCCCTGAATATCGACTTCGCCTGATGCATCGCGTGCGGGCTCGATGCGCTCGGTGAGATCGACGCGGAAGCGCCGGTTCGGCAACCGCACCACGCGCACGCCGTGGATCGGGCAATCGATCTGGCGGACAAGGCGGGCGAGCAGGGGGTTGGCCTTCACCTTCCGGCCGAAAAACATGACATCGACGCCGCGTCCGAAATGCTGGTCCACCAGCATGCCGATATGGACGCCGCGCTGAAGGGCGGCGGCGAGCTTGATCGGCGCGTCATGGGTGGTGGCGATCATCTCGCCCATGTTAACCGAGCGCAATTCCTGCACCGCGCGGTCGGCGGCGGCGATGTTGGGGCGACGGAACAGCACGGCGGAGTCGAGGCCGTGGGTTGCGGCCGCAAGCGCCGGAAGCTCCCAGTTGCCGAGATGGCTTGCGAAGATCAGCGCGCCTTTGCCGTCGTTCTTCAGTTCCTGAAACAGCGCCTCTGTCTGCGGGGTGAACTCCACGCTGTTCGTTTCCGGCGTTGCCGGATCGTATTTCCAGATATGGTCGAGATGGGCGAACTCCGCGCCGATGCGGCCGAGATTGTCCCACACGCCACTGAGGATCTGTTCGATCTCGTCCGGCGATTTTTCTGGGAAAGCAGCGGTAAGGTTGGCGCGCGCCACGCGATGTTCTCGCCACCACGGGCCGATCGTGCGCGTGATCTTCGCGAAGAAGTCGCCGGTCTTCTCGGCGTCGAAACGCCGCGTGGTACGCAGCAGGCCGACCGCCGCCGCGCCGACGATGGCGTTTTTCACCGCAACGGCTTTGTCGCGGAGAAATCTCTTTATGCGATGGAGGATGCGGATCATTTACAGCGTGACGATGATCTTGCCGAACACCTGACGGCTTTCCATCCGCTCCAGTGCCTTGTCCACGTTCTCGACCGGGACTTCGGTGTCGATCACGGGCTTGATGCCCTGCGCCATCTTGTCGAGACTCTCGGCGATGTTGCGCATGCTCGCGCCGAACGAGCCGATGATGCGGTACTGTTGCTGGAACAGTTGCATCAGGTTGATGGTGGTGGTGGGGCCGGAGGTCGAGCCGCAGGTGACGAGGCGGCCGCCGCGCTTGAGGCAGAGTAGCGAGCCGTTGAAGGTGTCCGCGCCGACATGCTCGAACACGACATCGACGCCCTTCTTCTTGGTGATCTTGCGCGTCTCACCCTCGAAACGGTCCTTGCGGTAGTTGATGACGTAGTCCGCGCCGAGCGCCTTCACGCCCTCGATCTTCTCGTCGCTGCCGACCGTGGTGATGACGGTGCAGCCGATGGCCTTCGCCATCATGATCGCGACGGTGCCGATACCGGAGCCGCCGGCATGGACGAGCACTGTCTCGCCCGGTTGCAGCTTGGCGTTGTCGAACAGCATGTGCTGCACGGTGGAGAAGGCAATCGGCGCGCAGGCGGCATCGCGCAGGCTGACGTTGTCCGGCACCGGAATGACCAGCCGCTCATCGAGGTTCATCAGCTCGCGCGCGAAACCATCGACATGGAAGCCCATGATGCCCGCGACGTTCTCACAGAGGTTGTCGCGACCCTCCGTGCAGGCCTTACAGGTGCCGCAGGTCAGCGCGCCATACATCACGACCTTCTGACCCGGCTTGAAGCGAGTAGCGTTCTTGCCGGCCGAAACGATCTCGCCCGACGCTTCCGCGCCGACGACCAGTGGCATCTTGCGCTTGGCGAAGGCCATGCCGCGATAGCCCCAGACGTCGATATGGTTGAGCGCGACCGCGCGCACGCGGATCTGCACCTCGTTATCCGCCGGAGGAGGCGGCGGAGGCAGTTCGGCGACCGTCAACTGGCGGTCGGCAACGAGGGTAAGCGCGCGCATGGGAGGCGTCCTGAAAACAAATCAGCCGTGGGAAGACAGGAGGTATCGCCGCTTGGCGCGCCCGCGTCAACCGGCCAGAAAGACATTATACGTCAGTGCTTTAGACGGGCTCGCGAGTCAGAATCAGCGAGGCGTTCTGTCCGCCGAAGCCGAACGAATTCGACATCACCGCCGTGACCTTGGCGTCGCGAGCCGTGTTCGGCACCACGTCGAACGGGATCGCGGGATCGGGAATGTCGTAATTGATCGTCGGCGGAATGCGCTGGTGCTCGAGCGTCAGCAGCGAGAACACCGCCTCGACCGCACCGGCGGCCGACAGCGTATGCCCGACCATCGATTTGTTGGACGAGACCGGAATCTGTGTTGCGCGTTCGCCGAACACAGTGGAGATGCCGAGATACTCCATCTTGTCGTTTTCCGGCGTGCCAGTGCCGTGGGCATTGATGTAGTCGATCTGTTCGACGTTCATGCCCGCATCGTCGAGCGCCTTGCGCACGCAGCCAATGATCGGCTTGCCGTCCGGGCTCGAGCGGGTGCGGTGGAAGGAATCGGCCAGTTCGCCGCATCCGGCCAGTACGCCGAGAATTGTCGCGCCGCGCGCGGTCGCTGCCTCGTAGCTTTCCAGCACCAGCGCGCCTGCGCCTTCCGCCATCACGAAGCCGTCGCGGTTCTTGGCGAAGGGGCGGACGGCCGTCTCCGGCCGGTCGTTGTTGGTGGATAGGGCCGAAAGCAGCGAGAAGCGGATCAGCGCTTCGGGATTGACCGAGCCGTCAGTCGCAACGCACAGCGCCGCGTCGGCTTCGCCGCGCCGGATCGCCTCGACGCCGAGCTGGATCGCGGTCGCGCCCGATGCACACGCCGTGGAGAGTGAAATCGGCGAGCCCTTGGTGCCGAACCGGTCGACCAGATGATCGGCGACAGAGCCAAACAGGAAACGCTGGTGGAAGTCTGCGAACTTGCCGCCGCCGCTGACCTTGAGCATGGCGTCGTAGTCGATGCCGGACGTCGCGCCGGTCGCACGCGCGGCTTCAAGGCGCGCCATCCATTCGACCTCTACGGGAGCGACCGCGAGAAACAGCGGGCCGGGGAAGTCGCCTTTGGCTCCGATGGAAGCCTGCGAGATCGCTTCTTCGGTGGCGAGGTCGGCGAGCTTGTCGGAGAGCGTAGTGGAGACGAACGGCTCGACCGGAATGAAATCGACAGTGCCCGCCATCGTGGTGCGCATGCCGTCGATCGGGAAGCGGGTGATGGTGCGGATACCGGATTCGCCCGCCGTGAGCTTCTTCCAGTTTTCGACCTTGCCCGCGCCGAGCGAGGTGACGACGCCCATGCCGGTGACGACAACGGTGGGGCGGCCGAACTTGTCTTTCGCTGCGCTCATGCGGGTTCTCCGATCTTATGCCGGAACAGATTCGACCAGCGCCATGCCTTCGCCCCGCCAGTGTCCGGTGTTGACCACGACAATCTGGGAGGGGGAGGCGGTGGTTTCAACCTCGATGCCGGTCGTATCGTTGGCTGCGAACAATTTCCCCTTGGACAGAGACAGCGCTGCCAGCGCGAGCCCGAGCGGGAATTGCACCTCGACGAGATGACCGAACGACGTGCCGAGCGCGCGCACCGGTGCGCTTGCATGCTTCTTCAAGAACGCGCGTTCTTCGTCGGTCGCGGGAGCTGCGCCGGTCGCAGCCGTCAGGATCGGCGCATCCGTGTTCGCGCCGAGCTTCGACCACAGGCCGTCGAGCACGGCCGTGATGTTGCCCGGCGTCGAGCGGCGGGCATGATCCGAGACGACGTGGGTGAGCCGCGCGAACGGTTTCGCGCCGCGCGCCTGCGCATGCTCTTTCGATTCGATGACGAGGAAGGCGCCCCCGGAGCCGAGCGCGAAGCCCGAATGAGCGGCGTCGCGTGCCCAGACCGGAGCGAATTTGTCCTTCAGCGCGAAGTTGCCGAACTCGTAAAGCATCAGCAGATCTTTGCGCTCGCCATTATGCGCGGCGCCGACCAGCGCGACATCGCTTTGGCCGGAGACGATACGCGCAAGCGCGATACGGAAGGCGTCGGTGCCAGCGGCTTCCTCGCCCATGAAAGTACGGGAAGAACCGGTAACGCCGTGCACGATCGAGATGTTGCCCGCGAGCAGGTTGGAGAGTTGTGCGAGGAACAGCGTCGGGCGCAGATCGCTCATCAGCCGCTCGTTCAGCGTGCCGGGCGCAGCGTTGCCCTGGGCCTGATCGTTGATGACTGCGGCATCGACGGCGAGGTCACGCTCGCCGCCGCCTGCGGCAACGATCATGTCCATGCGCGAGAGAATGTCCGTGTTGCCCTTGAGACCCGCGCTCTCGAGTGCGAGACCGGCCGCGTAGGTACCGATCCGCTGCCAGGCTTCCATCTGGCGCTGGTCGCCCTTCTTCGGAATCTGCGCGTCGTAATTCAGTTTGACGATCGGATGCACCGGATAGGGCGCAAAGGTCGTCTCGTCGACATTGACCCGACGCGCCTGCAGCGCGTCCCAGTGCTGGTCGAGGCCTTCGCCCAGCGAGGAGGCGAGGCCGATGCCGGTGATCCAGACTTCGCGAGCCGAAGACGAGTTGCTCATGACGTGGCCTGTCCGGGAAATCCGATCTGCCGGGCCATCTGTTCCATATGGCCGCGCAAATCTGCGTTGGGAAACGGTGTGTGGCGGAAGGTGAGTTCCGCATTGCACTTCAGCTTGCCATCGACGCTGATCTTGGCCGCTGTGACGGCGAAGCCGGACCCGTCGTGAACGACGTGGGCATCCACGGTAAGGGGTTCGCCCGGCTTGATGAAGTCGCGCATCTTGGCTTCCTTGACGGAGGCAAGGAACGGCATGCGTTCGAAGTTCAACAATGCGATCAGCAGCCAGCCCGAGGTCTGCGCCATGGTCTCGATGAGCAGCACGCCGGGCATCAGCGGATAGCCGGGGAAGTGGCCCTCGAAGACCGAGCTTTGCTGCGGTACCTGTGCGGAGACAGTGATACGTCGCTCGCCGACATTGAGATCGGCGATGCGATCGACCATCTGGAAATATTCGAGGCGCATGGGCGTGCGCGTCAGGCGCCCTTGGCGGCGACCAACTCGTCGATGCGCGCGCTGAGGTTCTTCAGGACGAAATACTGTTCCGTCGTCGCCTTGCCGTCGTTGACCTCCTGCGTCCACTTTTCCAGCGGCAGCTTGATGCCGAACGCCTTGTCGATGGCGAAGGCGATATCGAGGAAGTCGAGGCTGTCGATACCGAGATCATCGATCGCGTGGCTTTCCGGCGTGATGGTGTCGCGCGGAATATCGCAGGTTTCGGCGATAATAGTGGCGACCTGATCGAACGTTGAGGACATTCAGTAAGCCTTTGATTTTTCTTGGTAAACGCCAGCCGGCGTAAGATGGGAACGGGCCAGCCGCCACACCCCCGTCGGCACGCCCGAAGCAACTGCCCGTATAACGGAGCGGGGCGTCGAGTTCAATGGCAGCGAGGCAAACTCTGGGTTGCGCTTGGGGACGTTTTCGCCCCTTTAGCTGTGCGGCGTAGTGTCGATTTCCCCGCAGTTTCGCAGGCCCATCATGATGCAGTCCTGCGTCTGCCGCATGTGATTGAGGCTGGTGACGAGCCAGACCCCGACCACGATCAGGACGACGGCAAGTGCCGTCGCGGCAAGATTCGCCCACATCCGCTGACGATAGTCGACCGGTTCCGGCGCGGGAGATCGGGGGGCGGGCGCGGGCTTGGCCGGACGCGGACTGAACTTCACCACGCGGTCGTCACTGTCGGGAAAGTCAGGCGGGCGCGCCATGTCTTTGAATCTCGGCTTTGAATCTCGACTTCGAGTCTCGGTTGCTTCTGTCATTCAGGATAGGTCTGCACCGGCACCGGGACAAGGCGTCGCGGCCTCTCACCCGATTGTCCAATGCCGTACAAGTGATCCGCGGTCGCTCCTCACAAAATGGATGAACTGGCAACATTGCGCCCCATTGCCAGCGAGTGGCGGATCGAAGGAGTGTGAAGATGGTCATCAAACGCGAGCCGTTGCTGCAGCCGGTATCGATCATGTCGTTGCGTCCGACCCAGATGACGGTGGGAATGCGGGAGGTGAAGGAAAAGCAGAAGCGCTGGCGCGAGCATGGCTCGAAGAAGCAGGCGAAGCTGCTCGGCAGGCACCAGATCCCCGTCGTGGTCGGTCCCGATAAACTGAATTACGTGATCGATCACCATCACCTGGCGCGTGCCCTTCATGAAGAAGGTGAGAAGGATGTGCTGGTCAGCGTGATCGCGGATCTGACCATGGTCGATCCCAAGGCGTTTTGGGTCGTGCTCGATAATCATCGCTGGGTGTACCCTTACGATGTGGACGGAGAACGTCGCTCTTACAAAGACTTGCCGAAGGATGTTGGCAAACTGAAAGACGATCCGTTCCGCAGTCTCGCCGGCGAATTGCGGCGCGCGGGAGGTTTTGCCAAGGACACCACGCCGTTCAGCGAATTCCTGTGGGCGGATTTCCTGCGACGGCGGATGTCGCGCAAGGTGGTGGACAAGGATTTCGAAAAGGCGATGGAAAAGGCCCTCTCGCTCGCCAAGAGTAAGGACGCAGTCTATCTGCCGGGCTGGTGCGGCCCGACCGAGGACTGATCGGCTGGCGCGATAAGTAGAGAGGTCAGGCCGGGTCGCCCGGCGTGACCAGACGTCGAAGCAGACGCTCCAGCGGCCCGCCGAATATCAAGAGCAGGAATGCGATCGCCAGCCCGACGGCGACGAGTCGCCATTGGCCAGCGCCGCAGATCACGCCGATGCAGGCGGCGAACCAGACACAGGCCGCGCTGGTGAGGCCGCGCACCTTGTGCTGCGCTTCGGCGTGGACGATGACGCCCGCGCCGAGGAAGCCGATGCCGGTGAGGATGCCTTGAACGACGCGGCTGACGGCATCCGTCATGTGCGCAGGATCGGGTTCTTGCGGCATGGCGAAGATCACGACGACAGCCGTTGCAAGACCGACGAGGCCGAGCGTGCGTAATCCGATCGGCTTGCCGTGCAGATCGCGATTGAGGCCGATCGCACCACAGGCCAGCGTTGCAACGCCGAGCCGTAACAGGATTTCAGACCATTCCATCATGAGCGCGTTACCGCAGCGGCTTCTTCAGCAGCGAATAGCGATCGGATTCGAGGCCGAGCGGCGAGGTCGGCTGCAGCATCGGCGAATCGACCAGCCGCTGTAGCGGACGATCTCCGACCCGGTCGGCGAAGCGATCCGAGACAAGGGGATCGTTCGGTGCGTCCCGGTGCGTGGTGGAGCCGCGCCAGCGGTCGACGACGGAGCTGACGAAATGGATGTCGTGACCATGATCGGAGACCGGCGTGGTGGCGATCGTCGCTTCGCTACGAGGCAGTTGATGCGCAGGCACTTCCTTGAAGCGCAGCCGCGTCGGCAATGCGACGCCTTCACCGAACGCCAGCACCTCGCGAGTGCCGAGCGACGGCACAAAGGACAGAAGATTGGCGGCGGCATCCGAGACAGCGGAGCGCAGTAGCCCCTGATCGCGCTCGTTGGCGAGCCGCATCGCGAACAGCGTGTTGCACTGGGAAAGAATGGTGGCGTCGAGTTCGGCCGGACGCTGGGTGATGAGCCCGAGATAGACGCCGTATTTGCGGCCTTCCTTCGCGATGCGTGAGACCGCCTTGCGGGTCGGACCGAAACCGATGGTGCGGTCGGCGGACGCATAGCGGTGTGCTTCCTCGCAGACGAACAGGAGCGGTGAAGCACCGTCGCTCCACAGGCCGAAGTCGAACGCCATGCGACACAGCACCGAGACGACCGAATCCACGACGTCGGCGGGGAAGCCTGCAAGCTGCATTACCGTCATCGGCTTGCCGTTGGCGGGCAGGCGAAACAGATGACTGATGACCTCGGCCATGCTGTCGCCGCCGACATTGGCGTTCTCGAACATGAAGCTGTAGCGCGCGTCGTTGCGCACAACTTCGATGCGCTGGATCAGCTTGTGGTAGGTGATGCGCGAGGAGCGATTTTCCAGTTTCCCCATGCGCTCGTCGATCAGCGAGATCAGATCGACCAGGCGATAGGGCACCGGCGTGTCTGGCGTGAAACCGGTGGGACGCGGCTCGGGCCGTTTCAGCCCTCCGTGCCGGTCGGAATTGCCGTATTGCAGATAGGTCGCCTTGGCGATCGGGATGACTTCCGAGAGGACTTCCATCTCTTCGGGCACGCCGGGACGGCCGCCGAAAAGAACGTCGACAAATTCCTCGAAGTTGAACAGCCAGAATGGCAATTTCAGATTGCGCGGATTCAGCACTAGCGCGCGCGAGCCGAAGCAGCGGCCGTACTCGTTGTGCACGTCGAGCAGGAAGACGCGCAGGTTCGGTCGCGCCAGCAGGATCTCGTTGAGCAGCAGCGAGACGCTGGTCGATTTGCCGACGCCGGTGGAGCCCAGCACCGCAAAATGCTTGCTCAGCATCTCCTCAATGTTGACGTAGGCGGCGATGGATGCGTCCTGCTGCAGCGCGCCGATATTGACCTGATCGCGGCCCGTCGGAGTGTAAATGGTGCGCAGTTCGTTCGTCGTGAGAATATCGACGGCATCGCCGATGGTCGGATAGGACGTGACGCCGCGCTGGAAGCGGCCCTCGTGCGAGATTTCACCCAGCAAGTCCACAGAGGCGACCGCGATGTGATTGTCGCGCATGTCGATATTCTCGCGCGACATCTCGGTGATGATCGCGACGATGGTCGCCTTCGCGCTGCGGATGCCGAAGAACTGGCCGACGGTGGCGCGCAGGGTGGTGGGCGTTACCTCGGGACTCGCCACCACGCCAATGCGGGCTTGCGAGCCGCGCACGGAGACGACACGGCCAAGGGCGGCGATCTGGGGGACGGGCGGATTCAACATAAGAGCCGGCTTCGGAAGCTGTTTTTCCAGCCAACTATGCGCCTGCCATATTGCAGAAATTGTTAAGGGATAGGGGGCGGTTTGGCGGGTCGAGGTAGGGAAACGTTGTTTTCCTGGACACCGGCGCTGGTCTTGCCCGTTTTGCGGCCGTTTCAATGGCGGCGGGGTGCCTGATCGACTTGACCTCACGGACAGAGAGAGAGAGGGGTAGACAGAAAACGGAGATGGACATAAAGAGTGCCCATCTTTCAGTGATTTGCAAAGATCACAGCCGAGATTGCAAAAGCTTTGTATTTAGTTTTGTAATTTCATCGGCTTAGGTGGGGAATGGTGTAACGGTAGCACAACAGACTCTGACTCTGTTTGTCTTGGTTCGAATCCAGGTTCCCCAGCCACTCTAAATCCTTGAACATTTTGTGAATTTTCGCCCCGCCGCTTGCCTGCGGCTGCGACTTCGCACATATCCCCCGCATCACGAAGCGCTGCCTGTTCTGACCTGTGACCGGCGGCATATCCCAAGCACCCTGAATCACGAGGTCGTCCTGCGCTCCGAATCCGGGCGTTCCGGAGGGCGGAGGCTTTAGACATGGACGCGATGGTCGGCTCGGCTCAATCGAACGCGGTTCGAGCCTATCACCCCGTATTGGCGATCCTTGCGCTGGCGCTTGGCTGTTTCGGTATCGGCACGACCGAGTTCGCGACGATGAGCCTGCTGCCTTATTATTCCCAGTCTCTGGGCATCGACGAGGTCGTTGCCGGGCACGTCATCAGCGCCTATGCGGTCGGCGTGGTTGTCGGTGCGCCGGTGCTTGCCGTCGCGGCGGCGCGCGTTCCGCGCAGGACGCTTTTGATGGTCCTGATGATGGTCTTCGGCATCGGCAACGGGCTGTCGGCTCTGGCGCCGAGCTATGGATGGCTTGTCGCGTCCCGCTTCATCGCCGGTCTGCCGCACGGAGCCTATATCGGCGTCGCCGCGTTGGTGGCTGCGACGCTGGTCCCTCGGGAGAGGAGAAGCCAGGCCATTTCCTACGTCTTCGCGGGCCTCACGGTGGCGACCATGTTCGGCGTGCCGTTGGCAAACATGCTCGGTCAACTCGTCGGCTGGCGCTGGAGCTTCGCGCTTGTTGCCGGGCTGGCCGCGCTCACGATGCTGCTGCTGCGGCTGTTCACGCCGCACGGCAAGGTGCATCACGAGGCTTCGCCCTTGCGCGAGCTTGGCGCGCTGCGACGGCCGCAGGTCTGGCTGACGCTCGGCATCGGGGCGATCGGCTTCGGCGGCATGTTCGCGGTCTACACCTATCTCGCCTCGACGATTCTGGAGGTGACGCATGCCTCGCCGTCGATGATCCCGCTTGCGCTCGGCGCATTCGGATTGGGATTCACGGTCGGAAACCTGTTCTGCGGCTGGGCCGCGGGGAAGGCCGTGCTGCGCGCCGCCGGTTTCATTCTTGTCTGGTGTATCGCGGTCATGGCGATCTATCCGTGGGCGACGGCCTCGATCTGGACACTCATTCCGGCCGTCTTCCTGATCGGCAGCAGCGGTGGTATGGGCCCCGTCCTGCAAACGCGGCTGATGGACGTCGCCAGGGACGCGCAGACGCTGGCGGCGACGCTCAATCACGCGGCCTTCAACACTGCGAACGCGCTCGGCCCATGGCTTGCCGGAATGGCGCTGGCTGCGGGCTTTGGTCTTCCCTCGACAGGATTGGTGGGAGTGGCGCTCGCCTTTGGCGGCCTTTGCGTTTGGGCCTGCTCGGTCTGGCTGCAGAGGGCAACGGACTCGAAAGCCTCATAACTGCGACCAAAGCGCCGACAGACGGCATTTGGCTGGAATCGGAGCCGCCAGAGGTATATCGGTGGGGATACAGGCAAAGTCCGGTATATGGCCGCAGATGCCTGGGTTACGCCGAGAAGTCGGTTTTGATCTCGCCGGTCGGTGGCAGACGAACTTCCCGCGATTAAAAGTGGGACATGTCATGTGGACATTGGACAAACACGCTGTTGGGCGAGAACCGAATGACGGTTCTGCTTCGCCAACCTTAATCATCATCGCTTTGGGTCTGTTGTCTCTGCTCGTGCTAGGCGCGGCGGACGTGCATCGCGACTTGCTGATCGCCGCGATTTTTACAGTCGGCGAGTACGGCATCGAACCGCACTTCGTCGGCCCATAGGACAAGCGGTTTTAGCGGCGACAGGATGATGGCGGCTCAAGCGAGCGCCGTCATGGGTGTTGTTTGCCCCGCGAAGCGGTACGTGAAAAGCGCGCCCGGAGGCGCGCTTTATATCGTGTGGCTGGGATAGCAGCCTTATCGTGACGGCCGTCCACCGCCGCCGCCGCCACCACCGCCGCCAGGACGCCCACCAGCACTACCACCGGGGCGACCACCTCCGGGCCTGCTGGCTCCCGGCCGCCCGCCACCTGGCCTGCTCACGCCCGGTCGAGTGCCTCCCGGTCGACCAACTCCCGGCCGGTTTCCAGGACGATGCGCTCCTGAAGGCGGCCGTCCGGGACGATGAACCCCAGGCCGGCGATGCGGCGGGCGGTGCCAGCCACGCCAGCCGGAAGGTCCGCCCCAACCGAAGCCTCGGCGCCATTCATAGCCGCACCAGTACCAGCCGGGTCCGCGCCAGCCATCCCAATACCAGCAGTAGCGGCGTCCGCCCCAGACGAACTGAGCGTCTTCGACGGGTGGCATGACATCCATGTTGAGCCCGAGCCCCAGGGGCTGGCCGATCATGGAAGCGCGAGCGGGACCGTTTGTTATTGCGGCCGCGGCAGTGAGGGTCACCGCGATTGCCAATATTCGGAGTCGTTTTTGCAATTTGGCCTCCTGACGATTGACGGATGAGGGATCGCTTCTAACGGGAACTTATAACTGCGACATTTCGGCGAGGTTCCGCAGGTGATCATTTTTTAGTTCTTGTCCCGCTCTGGCACGGTCAAAGGACTCAGTTGATGAGTCACGCAACCTCTGTCTGAGGCTGCTGTCACCAGACTCTAATTCGGCGGCCTTTGCCGAAGGTGTTTACGCTCGTGAACCGATCAAAAGTGTCGGCACAGAATTTCATGACGCAGTTCGATGTCGACTGTTTGTCGCGTTCGCGCGAATTAGAATTTTTCAAATTCTAGAGTGCTGAATTGTAGCGCGGCATGAAAGTCACATGCGCAGCAGCAGTGCTGCCTTTCGATGCCTTCTAATTTCCAAAAACGTGTCAGCGCGATTCTGCGTGATAGGAGGACGAAGACATCCGCTGATGGCGGAATAAATTGTGGGGCACGAAATGAACGGCAAGTCGAAGGTTTTCACGCGCGCGATCTGTATGAGCGCGGTCAGCTATCTCGCGCTGATGATCAACGGTCCTTCGACAGTTCATGCACAGACGGCGCAAGTGCCGCAAGCAAACCTCCCCGCCGTAACGGTGGATGCACCGAAGCCGCAGGTAAAACGACGCACTGCTGTGCGTCCTTCATCGCTAGCACGTAACGCCTCGCGCAACGTCGCGCGCAATCGAGGTGCGGAGCAGCCGGCACAAGCGAGCCCCACAAATGGACGCGGCTTCGTCGAGCGCGCGAATGGCCCGGTGCAGGGGTATTCAGCAAGCCGGAGCGCGACAGGCACCAAGACCGACTCTCCAATTCTGACGACACCACAATCGATTTCGGTCGTGACCAAAGATCAGATCAGGGATCAGGGCGCGCAAACCGTGCAGGAGGCGCTGCAATACACGCCGGGCATTTCGATTCAAAGCTATGGCGCCAACGCGTTTTTTGATGGCTACAAGGTTCGCGGCTTTGATGCCATTCAGTATCTCGATGGGTTGCGACTGCCGGTTGATGGAATCTCATTTGCGATGCCGAAGATCGAAACTTACGGCCTCGAACGGCTGGAGGTGCTGAAGGGGCCATCGTCCGGCCTTTATGGCCAGACGAATCCCGGTGGCTTCGTCAACATGATCAGCAAGCGGCCGACCGAGACGGCGCATTACGATTTCGAAACGACCTTCGGAAACTTCAACTATAGGCAAGGCGCGTTCGATATCGGCGGTCCGGTCGATAAGAACGGCGAATTCCTGTATCGCATCGTGGGTCTTGGCCGGCTGGCCGACACGCAGACCGATTTCGTGCAGGACAACAAGCTGTTCATCGCGCCGAGCTTTACGTGGCGGCCGACGAACGACACCAGCTTCACGGTGCTGTCGCAGTATCAGAAGATCGACAATAAGGGTTATCAGCAATACGTGCCCGCCGAAGCGTCGTTCATGTACAATTTAAACGGACGCATCCCTTACAGTCGCTACATTGGTGAGCCGGGCCTCGACGGCTACAAGCTTGAACAAAGCTCGATCGGTTACGAGTTCGCGCATCGCTTCGACAACAATCTGCAGTTCCGGCAGAACCTGCGTTACATGGAAGTCTCCAACGATCTGCAGAGCGTGCGCTCGGAGGGAATGGTCCCAAACGGCACGATGGTTGCTCGGTCTTACAATTACGTTGTCGCGAAGGCTCTGAACTTTACTCTCGACAATCAGCTTCAGGCAGATTTCCAGACTGGCTGGTTGACGCACAAGGTTCTCGTAGGACTTGATTATCTGCATCAGACGGGAAGCTCCGATTACAGAACCACCTCCATTACTCCAATCAACGCATATAATCCCGTTTATGGCGCGTCAGTTCTTCCCGCCAGTTCGCTCGCTCCCTTCATGCTGTTGAACAATAAAGTCGATCAGGCTGGCCTGTATGCGCAGGACCAAATCAAGCTCGACCGCTGGACGCTATCGATGACCGGTCGTCAGGATTGGGTTGATACCCAAGTGACTTCGGGGGCTTCGTTCCCGCCAGCAGGTACCTACACTCGTAGTGACTCAGCGCAGACGGGTCGCATCGGTCTGAATTATCTGTTCGACTTCGGCCTGTCGCCTTACGCCAACTATTCGACATCGTTTGTTCCGAACGCCAATGCGAGTCGAACCGGCCAGTCGTTCAAGCCGACGACCGGCGAAGGTTGGGAGGTCGGTGTGAAATTCAAGCCTCTCGGCAGCAACCTCATGCTGACCGCGGCTTATTTCGACATCCGGCAGAACAACGTGCTGACTGCGGATCCTGTCAATCCTTTCTACAACGTACAAACCGATGCAGTCCGCTCGCGGGGCGTGGAACTGGAAGCGCGCGGCAACGTCACCCGAGAGCTCGAAATCATCGCGGGTTACTCACATACGGAGGCGAAGAACGCTTCGAGTCTGTCCGGCGCTACAGGAAAGTACGTGAACGGCGTGCCTATCGATCAGGCATCGCTCTGGGCGAAATATACCTGGTTCGATGGACCGCTGGCGGGCCTCGGTCTGGGCGCGGGCGTTCGCTATGTCGGCAAAAGCTATGGCGACCTGATGAACACCTTCGCCATCCCGGACTACACATTGGTTGATGCGGCCATCAGTTACGATCTGGCCTACCTGAGTCCGAACATGAAGGGCTGGAGCACGGAGATCACCGGGAAGAACCTGGGAGATCGCTACTATGTCGCGTCGTGTCTGACCGGCACGGCTTACTGCGGACTTGGAACGTCGCGTACCGTTCTGGGAACGCTCAGGTATAGCTGGCACTAAAGGAGACGGAATTGGCGGCGAGCAAGTCACTTCGACGATGGGGATGGGTACACAAATGGTCGAGCATCATTTGCACCGTGTTCATGCTGCTGCTGTGCGTGACGGGCCTGCCGCTGATCTTCCACGAGCAGATCGATGACCTCCTGCATTCGCAGGTCAAGGCGGCGGATGCTCCTGCGGGAACGCCGCTCGCCAATCTCGACGACGTGATGGCGGCGGTGCGGGCGCAGAAGCCGGACATGGTGCCGCATTTCCTGATCTGGGATCGGGACGATCCGAATGCGCTAATGGTGAGTGTCGGCAAGACGATCGATTCCGATCCGTCCAAGAATACACTCGCGCGCGTCGATGCTCACACCGCGGCCTATCTCGATGCACCGGATGTCACCGGCCGATTCACCTACATCATGCTGAAGCTGCACACCGACATGTTCGCAGGTCTGCCGGGCAAGCTGTTCCTCGGCTTCATGGGCATCCTGTTCTGCGTGGCGATCATTTCCGGCATCGTCGTCTACGCGCCGTCGATGCGGAAGCTTGATTTCGGTACCTATCGGCGCGAGCGGAAGCGGGTGGTGCGCTGGCTCGACGTGCACAATCTCGCCGGCATACTGCTAGTGATGTGGACACTGGTCGTCGGCTTCACCGGCGTGATCAACACCTGGGCCGATCTCGTCATCAAATACTGGCAGTTCGATCAGCTCGCGGCGATGACGGCGCAATACAAGGATCGTCCCGTCGTCGCGCATCCGGCCTCGATCAACGAGGCGGTAAAGGTCGCGATGAAAGCAGAGCTCGACATGAAACCGTCGTTCGTCGCGTTTCCGGGTACGATCTTCAGCAGCAAGAGCCACTATGCCGTGTTCATGCGCGGCGACACACCTTTGACATCGCGGCTGCTGAAGCCTGCGCTGATCGATGCGCAGACCGGCGCGATGACTGACAGCCGCGATATGCCCTGGTACGTGGCGACGCTGCTGCTGTCGCAGCCGCTGCATTTCGGCGATTACGGCGGCATGCCGCTGAAGATCATCTGGGCGATCCTCGATGTCATCACGATCGTGCTTCTGGTGACAGGGCTTTATCTTTGGCTGCGGCGGCGCAAATCGGGTGTCAGCCTCGAACGGTCCGTCGCGAGTGTCTCGGCGCTGGAGCCGCAAACGCCATGAGTGGACGGCGCCTTTTTCCCAAGCATCGCACGCTGGGGCAGATTTTCGCAGTGCCGTTGCTCATCGGCGTGATGAGTATCGTCGGCCTTGTGGCGGCGCTCGTCGGAGATGGCATCTGGGATGGATTGTCGTGGCTGATGCTGGTCACGCCGATCGTCATCTATGCGGCCTGCATCTACATTCCCCGTCGCCCAAAAGCGCGCTGATCGGCCGAAGCGGCCGGACCGGCCACGTGCGATCTATCGTCGTATTCGCCGGGTCGGAGGCGGGGCAGGCGGGGTCGCGTCGGCTGCGGTCTCCGCGTTGTTCTTGACGTTATCCTTAACCTGCTGAAGCACATCGAGTGCAGTCTGAAGCGAGGCGGCGGACGCGCCGCGCAGCGCTTCGGTGGCGATAGAATCGCGCAGGCTGTCGAGATCGCCGACGAGACGGCGCCCCGTTTCGGTCAAATATAGTTGATTGGCGCGGCGGTCAGTGGGATGGGGCCGACGTTCAAGAAGGCCTTGATCGACAAGGCGATCCAGCAATCGCACCAGCGATATAGGCTGCAATTCCATCACTTCCGCGAGATCGACCTGCGACAACCCTTCCTGCTGACGCAATCGAAAGAGCACGATCCACTGGGCGCGCGTAGTCCCGCGGCTTTTGGCGCGATGCTCGATATAGTTGCGCAGCAGCCGGGAAGATTCGACGAGCTGCGTGATTAACTGCCGTTTGAGATCGAGTGACATGGGCGCTGGACTGTGATGGTTGCCGTGGCAAGAGATTGGCAGCCTGACGAATAATTTATTCGCATGCTATCACATTAAGTGCTGGCATACTAAATAATACCAAACATATCTGCGGATCGGGTTCACGAGAGACGGAATGACGAAGTCTGGAATGCCTCGCTGGGGTTTTTTGTTGATCGCGCTGGTGGCTGTCGGCGCGGGTGTTGCCGTCTGGCGGGGCTTTGGCTCGCACAAGCCGAAGGCAGGGCCGCCTCCCGCGGTTCCGGTGACGATCGCGCCGGTCGAGAAGGCGGATTTCCCGGTCTATCTGTCGGGTCTTGGAACCGTGCAGGGTTTCAACACCGTGCAGGTGCGCACGCGCGTCGACGGTGAGATCACCCAGATCGTTTTCAAGGAAGGGCAGTTCGTCAAGGAAGGCGACCTGCTGGCTCAGATTGACCCGCGCCCGTTCCAGGCGACACTCGATGCGGCCAAGGCGAAGAAGGTGCAGGACGAGGCGAATCTCAACAACGCCAAACTCGATCTCGCGCGCTCGACCAGGCTTGGCGAGTTCGCAACCCGCCAGACGGTGGATACGCAGAACGCCAATGTCCTGCAATTGACCGCGCAGATCGCAGGCGATCAGGCCGCGATCGACAACGCGCAGACGCAGCTCGACTATGCCAGCATCCGCGCGCCGATCGCCGGTGTCACCGGCATCCGCATGGTCGATGTCGGCAATATCGTGACGGCGGCCGCCCAGACGGCGATCGTTTCCATCGCGCAGGTCGAACCGATTTCGGTGATCTTCACCGCGCCCGAGCAGCAACTGCCTGCGATCGCGGCGGCGATGAAGCGGGGACCGCTCAAGGTCATCGCCTTTACGACGGATGGACGGAAGCAGCTTTCGGAAGGCGTGCTTGCGCTTATGAACAATCAGGTGGATTCCACCAGTGGAACCATCCGGCTTAAAGCGACGTTCGACAACAAAGACCATGCGCTGTGGCCGGGACTGTCCGTTTCCACGCGGCTTCTGATCGAGACGGTCAAGGATGCCACCGTCGTTCCCGAGGATGCCGTGCAGCATGGTCCGAACGGCCTGTTTGCCTTCGTTGTGGCTGATGGCAACAAGGCCATGGCGCGGCCGGTCAAGGTCAGGGAAACCGGCAACGGCAAAAGCCTGATCGACAGCGGACTCACGATTGGTGAGCGGGTGGTGACACGCGGCCAATATCGCGTTCAGGAAGGGTCGCTTCTGACCACGAAGGTTGCGGGCACCGGCAACAACGACGAACCGAAAGCTGATTGATCATGGCCTACGGCGGCGTTTCGGCTCCATTCATTCGTTACCCGATCGCAACCTCGTTGCTGATGGTGGGCGTGCTGTTCGTCGGTCTGGTGGCATATCCGTCGCTGCCGATCGCGCCGCTGCCGCAGGTCGACTTCCCGACCATCCAGGTTTCGGCGAGTCTGCCGGGCGCGAGTCCTGAGACGATGGCGTCCTCCGTCGCTCAGCCTCTGGAGCGGCAGTTCGCGCAGATTCCGGGTGTGGCTCAGTTGACCTCGACGAGTTCGCTCGGCTCGACGGCCGTGACCATTCAGTTCGATCTCAATCGCAATATCGACGGTGCGGCGAACGACGTGCAGGCGGCGATCAACGCCGCCGGCGGTCAGTTGCCAAAAAATCTGCCGACCCCGCCGACCTACCGCAAGGTCAATCCGGCGGACGCACCGATCATGATTTTGTCGGCGACGTCCGACACCATGCCACTGATCGAGGTCAACGACGCCATCGACAGTCAGCTCGCCCAGCAACTCAGCCAGATCACCGGCGTCGCGCAGGTGCTGATCGGCGGTCAGCAGAAGCCCGCGATCCGTATACAGATTGATCCCGCCAAGCTGGTGGCGAAAGGCCTCGGTCTGGAAGATGTCCGCACCCAGCTCGCTCTGACGACGGTGGATAGCCCGAAGGGCAATATCGACGGCAAGACCCGCAGCTATACGATCTATGCCAACGACCAGTTGCCGGCTTCGAAAGACTGGAACGACGTCATTATCGCCTATCGCAACGGCGGCCCGTTGCGGGTCCGCGACATCGGGCAGGCGGTCGCCGGTCCCGAGGACATGAAGCAGGCGGCGTGGGCGAACGGCAAGCGCGGCGTGTTCCTCGTCGTCTTCAAGCAGCCCGGCGCCAACGTCATCGAGACGGTCGACAAGATCAAGGCGCAGTTGCCGCGGCTGGAGAAGGCCATTCCGCCGGCGGTCAAGGTCAAGATCATGAGCGACCGCACCACGACCATTCGTGCCGCGGTCGAGGACGTGCAGTTCACGTTGCTCCTGACCATCGGCCTTGTGGTGATGGTGATCTTCGTCTTCCTGCGCAGCTTCTGGGCGACGGTCATTCCCAGCGTCACGGTGCCGCTGGCGCTGCTCGGCGCCTGCGCGCTGATGTGGATGGCGGGCTATACGCTCGACAATCTATCGTTGATGGCGCTCACCATCGCGGTTGGCTTCGTCGTCGACGACGCCATCGTGATGCTGGAAAATATCTCGCGGTATGTGGAGCAGGGGGAAGATCCGTTCCGGGCGGCGCTGAAGGGTGCCAGCGAAATCGGGTTCACCATCGTGTCGATCAGCGTTTCGCTGATCGCGGTGCTGATCCCGCTGCTGCTGATGGGTGGCATCATCGGTCGCTTGTTCCGCGAATTCGCGGTGACGCTGGCGATGACGATCTTCGTCTCCATGATCGTGTCGTTGACGCTGACGCCGATGATGGCGTCCCGCTTCCTGCAACCGCATCAGGAGCATCAGCAGCACGGCAGGTTCTACCAGTGGAGCGAGCGCATGTTCGACGGCATGCTGCGCTGGTACGAACGCGGCCTGAACCTTGTGATGCGCTGGCGCTTCACCACGCTGATGGTGTTCTTCGCGACGCTGGCGCTTTCGGTCATCCTGTTCATCGCGATCCCGAAAGGCTTTTTTCCGCAGCAGGACAACGGACTGCTGACCGGCGCCTCGCAGGCGGCGCAGGATGTGTCCTTCGCGGAAATGATGCGCAAGCAGGAAGAGCTCGGCAAGATTGTCATGGACGATCCGGACGTCTACAGCGTTGCGATGGCCATCGGTGGTGGCGGCAGCTCGCTCAACACGGGCCGTCTTTATATTACGCTGAAGCCGCGTGACGAGAGAACGGCGCTTGCGCCGCAGATCATCGCCCGCATCCGTGCCAAGGCGGACAAGGTGGAAGGCGCGAAACTGTATCTGCAGGCGGCGCAGGACGTGCGTCTCGGCGGCCGCGCCACCCGCACGCAATTCGAGTACACGTTGCAGGACGCGAACCTTGCCGAACTGAACGAGTGGGCGCCGAAAATCCTGTCCAAGATGCAGACGTTGCCGCAACTGCGCGACGTCGCGACCGACCAGCAGACCGAGGGCACTACGCTGACGTTGACCATCGACCGTGATACGGCGTCGCGTTACGGCATCTCGCCGCAACTGATCGACGACACGCTGTACGATGCGTTCGGTCAGCGCCAGATCGCGCAGTATTTCACCCAGCTCAACAGCTATCACGTGGTGATGGAAATCCTGCCGGAGATGCAGGGCGACCTCGACAGCCTGCAGAAGATTTACGTTAAATCACCGACCACGGGCGATCAGGTGCCGCTCTCGGCCTTCGTGCACTGGACCACCGTTCCGGTGCGGCCGCTGTCGATCAGCCACCAGGGCCAGTTCCCGGCGATCACCATCAGCTTCAACCTCGCGCAGGGCGTGGCGCTGGGGCAGGCGACCGACGCCGTGCAGAAGGCGATGGATGAGATCGGCGCGCCTGCGACGTTGAACGGCAGCTTCCAGGGCACTGCGCAAGCCTTCCAGCAGTCGCTCGGCACCATTCCGCTTCTGATTTTCGCCGCGCTTGTGGTGGTGTATCTGATCCTCGGCATCCTCTACGAGAGCTACATCCACCCGATCACGATTCTCTCCACGCTGCCGTCGGCAGGCGTCGGCGCGCTCGCGACGCTGATGCTATTCGGTTACGACTTCAGCCTCATTGCGCTGATCGGTATCGTGCTTCTGATCGGTATCGTGAAGAAGAACGGCATCATGCTGGTGGACTTCGCGATCGTGGCCGAGCGCGACGAGCATCTGTCGCCGGAAGAAGCAATCCACAAAGCGGCGCTGCTGCGCTTTCGCCCGATCATGATGACGACGATGGCGGCGTTGCTCGGCGGCGTGCCGTTGATGCTTGGGCAGGGTACCGGTTCGGAAATCCGTCAGCCGCTCGGCTATGCGATGGTCGGCGGCCTGCTTGTCAGTCAGGTGCTGACGCTGTTCACCACGCCGGTGATCTATCTCTATCTCGATCAGCTATCGAACTGGATGTCACAGTTCGGGCGTGGCACGCCATCCGACAGCGACCGCTCCGAACCGCCGGACGCGGTGTCGGAAGCCGCCGAATAAATCGGGACATCGCTCCGCATGCCGGATGGCATGCGGCCTGCGATCTCTCAGATTTTGCGGAAGATCACGCTGGCGTTGACGCCGCCGAATCCGAATCCGTTCGACAACACATGATCGATCTTCATCTTGCGGGCCTGCCCGCGGATGAGATCGACGCCTTCCGCTGCATCGTCGGGATCGTCGAGGTTCAGCGTCGCGGGCGCAAGCTGCTCGCGTAGCGACAGCACCGAGTAGATCGCCTCGAGACCGCCAGCCGCGCCGAGAAGATGACCGGTCGCGGATTTTGTCGAACTCACCGCGACACCGTTGGTTGTGCCGAACACCGATTTGATCGCGGCGAGTTCGCCGAGATCGCCGACAGGCGTCGAAGTGGCATGCGCGTTGAGATACTGGATCTGCGATGGCTCAAGACCAGCCTGCTGCAGCGCCTGCACGACCGCGCGGCGCGCGCCGTCGCCGTCTTCGGGACCCGACGTCATGTGATAGGCATCCGCACTGGTGCCGTAGCCGATGAGTTCGGCGATAGGCTTGGCGCCGCGTGCGAGCGCATGCTCCAGTTCCTCGATCACGAGAAGACCTGCGCCTTCGCCCATCACGAAGCCGTCGCGCGCCTTGTCGAACGGACGCGACGCGCGCTCCGGCGTGTCGTTGAACCCGGAGGAGAGCGCACGGGCCGCCGCAAAGCCGCCGAGCGCGGTGCGCTCGACGCAGGCTTCCGCGCCGCCTGCCAGTGCGATGTCGGCTTCGCCCGCACGAATGATCCGCGCGGCATCGCCGATCGCCTGCACGCCCGCTGCACAGGCCGTGACCGGCGCACCGAGCGCGCCCTTGAAGCCGTGCTTGATCGACACCTGACCGGCGGCGAGATTGACGAGAAAGGAGGGGACGGTGAAGGGCGAGAGCCGCCGTACGCCGCGTGAATCCGCGAGTCGCACGGAATCCGCGATGGCAGGGAAGCCGCCGACGCCGGACCCGATGATGGTGGCGGTGCGCTCTTTGTCCTTTTCCGCAGCCGGATGCCAGTTCGCCTGCGCCACCGCTTCCTCCGCCGCAAGCAGTGCGAACAGGATGAAGCGGTCCATCTTCTTCTGGTCTTTGACGGGAGCAGCACGGCTCGGGTCAAACCCTGCTTCCGGATCCTGGGCCATGTCCGGGACGAGACCTGCCACCTTGCAGGGCAGATCGGCGGAAGCCTCCTCGGATAGGCGTCGGATACCCGATTTTCCGGCGATCAGCCGCGACCAATTGGCCTCCACGCCGCATCCCAGCGGGGATACAGCGCCCATACCCGTAACAACAATCCGTCGCATCGTCCTGCCTTGCCGGAGAAATCTGTCGGTACAGACCTAGGCGACTGCGGGGCGTTTGTCACGACGGATCGACAGGACGGCCAGCGAGGCAATCAGGCACAGGAGCCCGGCTGTGAAGAACGCGGGTAAATAGCTTGCGAGGTAGGTTCGCGACAATCCGGCGCCCAGCGCCACCGAGGCCGCGCCGATCTGGTGACCGGCGAAAATCCAGCCGAACACCAGATTGGTGCGCTCCGCTCCGAAGGTCGAGGCCGAGAGGCGAACGGTCGGGGGCACGGTGGCGACCCAGTCGAGGCCATAGAACAGTGCGAATACTGACAGGCCGTAAAAGGTGAAATCGGTGAACGGCAGCATCACCAGCGAGAGTCCGCGCAGGCCGTAATACCAGAACAGCAGCCAGCGGTTGTCGTAACGGTCCGACAGCCAACCGGACATGATGGTGCCGACGAAATCGAAGATGCCCATCATCGCCAGCAGCGTCGCTGCCCCGGTCGCGGGAATGGCGTAGTCGGCGCACAGCGTGATGAAGTGCGTCTGAATCAAACCGTTGGTGCTGGCGCCGCAAATATAGAAGGTGAAGAACAGCACCCAGAAGACGCGGCTTGTTGAAGCCTCCTTCAGCGCGCCGAGAGCGGCGGAGGTGATCGGCGCATTCGCGGGCGCGGGCGGAGCCACAGGCGTGGTGCCGTCGTCGCCGAACGGGCGCAGCGCGAGATCGGACGGCCGGTCGCGCACGACCAGCAACACCATGACAGCGGCAAGCGCCATCAGCGCGCACAGCGCAAGGGTGGCGGCGCGCCAGCTATAGAGTTCGGTGAGCTTCGCCATCACCGGCAGGAACACAAGCTGGCCGGTGGCCGTGCTCGCGGCGAACAGGCCGACGACGAGCCCGCGTCGCGCGACGAACCAGCGCGCGGCGACTGTCGCGCCGAGCACCAATGCGGTCATGCCCGTGCCGAGGCCGACGACGAAGCCCCACAGCAGGATCAGCTGCCAGACTTCCGTCATGAACAGCGAGAGTACGAGACCCGCGATGATCGTCGTCATCGCGCAGACCACGACATTGCGCATGCCATAGCGGTTGATGAAGGCAGCGGCGAACGGCGCCACCAGCCCGTACAGCAACAGGCGGATCGACAGCGCGCTGGAGATTTCGGCGTTGCTCCAGTGGAATTCCTGCTCCAGTGGCACAATGAACACGCCGGGCGCACTGATCGAGGCGGCGCTCGAGAGTGTGGTCAGGAACGTCGCGGCCACGACGGCCCATCCGTAATGGATGTCGCGGGAGGCGAGGCGCGCCGAAAGCCAGTTGGAAATCATGGTGTGTCCTGGGAAGCAGAGAAGAGGAAAGAGATTGTCATATGGCACCGATCATATCACGGAAAGCAAATCGCAATCGCTTTGCGCGATGGTCTGTTTTGTATTATATGATGTGTGACATATAAAGGACAGGCGATGCGCTACGCACGGGATCACAAAGCTGCGACCCATGAGAAGATTCTCCAGGGGGCTGTCACGCGCCTGAAGGAAAGCGGTTCCGGTGGCATCGCCATCGCGGACCTGATGGAGGAGGCGGGTCTTACTCACGGCGGCTTCTACGCGCATTTCAAGTCGCGCGATGCGCTGATCGAGGAATCCTTCCGTCATGCACTGGACGGCATCGCACAGCGCTGGAAGGCGCGAGCGGAGAAAGCGCCTGCAGGCGAGGGGCTGGCCGCCATCGTCAACGGCTATCTGACACGCGAGCACATCGATGATGTCGCGAGCGGTTGTGTGTTACCGGCGCTGGGTGCCGAGCTTGCCCGTTCCAACACAAAAACGCGGCGCATTTTCACTGAAAAGCTTGAGGCGGCGATCGATGTCGTGGCCTCGCAAACCGGTTGTGCGCCCGGAATGGCGCGCGAGCAGGCGATCGGCACCATCGCGACCATGGTGGGAAGCCTTTTGCTGGCCCGTGCAGCCAGTGACAAGGAACTGGCAGTGGATATTTTGAAGGCTGGCCGGAAAAAGGCACTCTCTGGAAGAGAGCCACGTGCCAAACGTCCCGCCGCGAAATCCGTGCGAGAATAAGGTGTCCCGATAAAGGGGACGCTGCGCCTCTCGTTCTTAGGTTGAATATCGCGACCGCTCCGTTCGGACGCTAAATTGTTTTTACGGTCACCAGACGGAGTGGGTCATGACGCGGATTGCTTTTATCGGTCTCGGCAACATGGGCGGCCCGATGGCCGCCAATCTGGTGAAGGCGGGATTTGCCGTTCGCGGCTTCGATCTGGCCGAATCCTCCAAACAGGCGGCAGCGAAGGACGGGATCGCCATCGCCTCCAGTGTTGCGGATGCGGTGCAGGAAGCCGAGACCGTTATCACCATGCTGCCGGCAGGCCGGCATGTGCTCGATGTCTGGAGCGAGATCGTACCCTTGCTTGCGCAGGGCACCCTGATCGTCGACTGCTCGACCATCGATGTCGCGAGCGCGGGAGAGGCGCATGAACTCGCGGCCACAGCGGGCCTGCGCTCGATCGATGCGCCGGTGTCCGGCGGCACCAACGGCGCGAAGAACGCGACACTCACTTTCATGGCGGGCGGCGACTCCAAGGCGTTCGCCGCGGCGAAGCCGGTCCTCGAAAAGATGGGCGCCAAGATCATCCATTGCGGTGAAGCTGGCGCGGGGCAGGCGGCGAAGATCTGCAACAACATGATCCTCGGCATCTCGATGATCGGCGTGTGCGAGGCGTTCACGCTCGGCGAGAAGCTCGGGCTGACGCATCAGGCGTTGTTCGATGTCGCCTCGACCTCCTCGGGACAGTGCTGGTCGCTGACGAGTTATTGTCCGGTACCGGGTCCGGTGCCAGCATCACCGGCCAATAATGACTACAAGCCGGGTTTCGCGACGGCGCTGATGCTGAAGGATCTGCGGCTGTCGCAGGAGGCCGCTCATGCAACCGGGGCGGCCACGCCGCTCGGCGCGCATGCGCAGGCGCTCTATCAGGCTTTCTCGGACGCCGGTCATGGCATGGTGGACTTTTCCGGCATCATCGCGCATCTCAGACAGCAGTCGAAGGGATAAAGCAGTTTGATGTCGTGAGCGCGCCGGATGTCGCCATTATCGGAGCCGGTCCGGCCGGTCTGATCGCGGCCGAGACGGTCGCGTCGGCGGGCCGGTCGGTCATTGTGTATGACCGGATGCCGTCGGTGGCGCGCAAATTCCTGATGGCCGGGCGCGGCGGGCTCAATCTCACCCACAGCGAGCCGCTCGACATTTTCCTCACGCGCTATGGCGACGCGCCGCCGCTTCTGCGTAAGGCGATCGAAGCGTTTCCGCCGCAGGCGCTGCGCGAATGGGCGCACGGGCTCGGGCAGGACACCTTCATCGGCTCGAGCGGACGGGTCTTTCCCAAGGCGTTCAAGGCGTCGCCATTGCTGCGCGCATGGCTGGCGCGGCTGGAGAGTCTTGGCGTGCGGTTGGCGCTGCGGCATCGGTGGCTCGGATGGGACGAGAACGGTGCCCTGCGTTTTGAGACGCCGCAGGGGCCGCATGTCATCGCACCGCGTGCGACGATCCTCGCGCTCGGTGGCGCGAGCTGGCCGCGGCTGGGATCGGACGGGAGCTGGCAGGACCTTCTCTCGTCGCAAGGCATTGCGATCAGCGATCTGAAGCCGGCCAATTGCGGTTTCCATGTTGCGTGGAGCGACGCGTTTCGCGAGCGCTTCGAAGGCCAGCCGCTCAAGAATGTGGTGCTCGGTTTCGACGGGCATACATCGCGCGGCGAAATGGTCGTCACGAAGGACGGCATCGAGGGTGGTGGCATCTATGCGCTCTCGGCTGTGTTGCGCGAGGGCGTCGCCGCAAGAGGGCACGCCATCCTCACCATCGATCTGCGTCCCGATCTCGCTTCGCCAGATATTGCCACACGCTTGTCCCGGCCGCGCGGCAAGCAGTCCATCGCGACGTTTCTGCGCAAGGCGCTGACCCTGCCGCCGCCCGCGATCGGGCTTCTGCATGAAGCCGCATTTCATCGCGACACGAGGCTTGCCGCTATGACGCCGGACGAGCTTGCCGATCTGGTCCGCGCGCTTCCGGTCCGGATCGAGGGGCCGGCCCCGCTGGCGCGGGCGATTTCGACCGCGGGCGGCGTCTCCTTTGCGGATATCAACCCCGATTTCAGCCTGCGCCGGCGGCCCGATGTCTTCATGGCGGGTGAGATGCTGGACTGGGAAGCCCCGACCGGCGGGTACCTCCTTCAGGCATCTTTTGCGACCGGGGTGGCGGCGGGCCGGGGCGTGCTGGGGCGATTGGGCCGTTAAGAATTTCGAACGATAGAACTATGGCGGTGTCGCATAAAACCGCTAGGCTGTCGTGGAACCACCGTCTCGTTCATCTATTTCGCGTTGCAAAATAACGATAATCGGGAGTGAAACATGAAGTCCAAATATCTGTCGGCAATCTCGGCTCTGGCCCTTCTTGGTGCAGCGGGGCCGGCGTTCGCCGCCGAGGGCGTCAAGATTGGCGTTCTGAACGACCAGTCCGGCGTCTATGCCGACTTCGGCGGCAAGTGGTCCGTCGAAGCCGCGCGCATGGCGATCGAGGATTTCGGCGGCTCCGTGCTCGGCCAGAAGATCGAGCTGGTTGACGCGGACCACCAGAACAAGCCCGACCTCGGCGTCAGCATTGCGCGCCGCTGGTTCGACGTCGAGCACGTCGACATGATTACCGAACTGACGACCTCGTCGGTGGCGCTCGCCGTGCAGGAACTGGCGAAGCAGGAAAAGAAGATCGACATGGTGGTCGGCGCGGGATCGTCGCGCATCACTGGCGATCTGTGCTCGCCTTACGGTTTCCACTGGGCCTATGACACCCACGCTCTTGCCGTCGGCACCGGCGGTGCCCTGACGGAAGCTGGCGGCAACACCTGGTTCTTCCTGACTGCCGACTATCAGTTCGGCTATTCGCTGGAACAGGACACCGCCGCGATCGTGAAGGAGAAGGGCGGCAAGGTGCTCGGCGCGGTGCGTCACCCGCTGAACACGTCGGACTTCTCGTCCTTCCTGCTGCAGGCGCAGAGCTCGAAGGCGAAGGTCATCGGCCTTGCCAACGCCGGTCTCGATACCTCGAACGCCATCAAGCAGGCGTCGGAATTCGGCATTGTTCAGGGCGGCCAGAAGCTTGCCGCGCTGCTGTTCACGCTGGCCGAAGTGCATGGCCTCGGCCTCCAGGCCGCGCAGGGCCTGCAGCTGACCGAGAGCTATTACTGGGATCGTGACGACAGGTCGCGCGACTTCGGCAACCGCTTCTTCAAGAAGACCGGCCGCATGCCCAACATGGTTCAGGCTGGTACCTATTCGGCGGTGACGTCGTATCTGAAGGCAGTGAAGGCTGCCGGCACCAAGGATACCGAGGCCGTCACCAAGAAGCTGAAGGAAATGCCGGTGGATGATGCTTTCACCGCGCACGGCAAGGTTCTGGCCAACGGCCGCATGGTGACCGACCTCTATCTGTTCGAGGTCAAGAAGCCTTCGGAAAGCAAGAAGCCGTGGGATTATTATAATGTGGTCGCGACCGTACCGGGCGATAAGGCGTATCCGACCGCGAAGGAAAGCGGCTGCCCGCTGACCAAGTAACCTGATCCGTCACAGGGTCGGTTTTGATCCTGGCAACCGCGCTTCGATGACAATCGAGGCGCGGTTGTTTTTTGCGGCTATGACGTTCCGGTCGAAGTCATCGCATCTGTCATCAGGGCAATAAATCCAAAGCTGCCCGCAATCAGGCAGACTGCGCCCCATCCTCCGTACGTCCATGCCAAGCCTGCAGCAGCTGCTCCGATGCCACCGCCGATGAAGAAGAGACCGACATAGAGTCCGTTGATGCGGCCTCGCGCTTCGGGCTGCAGGAGATTGACGGCGCGGCGGCCAAGGATCTGGTCACCGGTGAAACCGATATCGAGAAGGATGGCGCCGAAGCCCTGGATTGCGAGAGCCATCGTTCGCGAGGAGGCGAACTCGGCCCACGCGCACAGGCCCAGCGCAGCGATGATAAGAATATGCGAGACGTACAGCCCCCATCGCGTCCAGCCACGGTCTCCCATCCGCCCCGCAAGCGGTGTCGCGATTGCACCGGCCGCGCCGACCAGCGCGAAGATGGCAAGGCCTCGCGGGCTGAGGTTGAATGGAGCGGCCGAAAGCCGCAATGCAACAGCAGCCCAGTAGGCGGAGAACGATGCCATCGCGAGGGCGGCGGTCCATGAGCGCACCCGCAAAACTGGTTCGTCACGCCACAGCGTCCAGAACGATCCCAGCAGGCGCGGGTAGGTAATGTCTGCTCTCGGTTGCAGCGATGGAAGCCGGCGCGTGAGTGCAGTGGCGAGAAGCGCAATTGCGATGGCGGAGGCCGCATAAAAGCCGCGCCAGTCCCAGATATCCGCGATGAAGCTTGCGAGTGGGCGGGAGAGCATGATCCCGACCATCAGCCCGCCCATCAGATCTCCGATGACACGGCCGCGTTCGGCCGGATGTGTCATGGCGGCTATGAGAGGCACCAGCATCTGGATCGCGGAACAGAAAGCGCCAAGCACGAATACGGAGAGCAGCAGAAGCACCGGTGTCGGTGCCAGAGCGGTGCAGGCGGCAGCGGCGACCGTGCAGCAAAGCGTCAGCGTGATCAGACGCCGGTTTTCAAAAATGTCGCTGAGGGGGACCAGCAGAAACAATCCAGCCGCATAGCCGAGGAGCGTCAGCGTGCTGACCATGCTGGCTTGCGTGGTGCTCATGTGGAGGGAAGGGCCGATCAATCCGACCAGAATTTGCGGCGCTGAGAGGTTGGTGACGATGACGCCCGTTGCAAGGGCCCCTAGCCGAATGAAGGAACGGGGCACGGATCGGCAGGGCTCGGGCGGTGCAGCAGTCTGAAGCAATGTCATGAGGGAGGTCTCACATCGACGAAGGAGGCCTCTTTAACTGCTCGCTACAATATGCAACAATTGAATTGTCATGATAATCAATATGCGAAAGTGGCATGAATACCAACGATCTCGCCGCCTTCATCGCCGTGGTTGAAACAGGCTCGATCGTCGGGGCTTCCGCACGTCTTAACCTCACCCAGCCCGGGGTCACACGACGTGTGCAGAACCTCGAGACGGTTCTCGGCGTGGAGTTGCTCGACCGTCAGTCGAAGCCGCTGAAGCCGACTGCCGCCGGGCGCGAAGCCTACGAGCAGGGGCGGCTGGTGCTTCGGACACTGGATGATCTGAAGTCCGGCGTTGCGACCGATGGTGTCGTGCGTGGTGAATTCCGCTTGGGCATTACGCCCTATCTATCAGAGGCGGGATTGAGCGTGCCGCTGGACATGCTGCGTGCGCAGTTTCCTTCGCTCACTCTGCGGGTCATTTCCGGCTGGTCGTTGGACCAGACGGAGCGGGTTGGCCGCAACGAACTCGACGCCGCTGCCATCTGTTTGCCTGATGGGGTCGCGCCCCCGGAAGAACTGGCATGCGACGATCTCGGAACGCATGCTGTCATTTTCGTGGTCGCTCGCGACTTGAAGATATCGAAGACCATCGGCCTGCCGGACCTGTCGCGTTTGCCATGGGTCATCAATCATGATGGCTGCGGATTTCGCCGGGCACTCAAGCGGCGCTTTGATGCGGCACATCTGCCGTTTCAGATTGCCGTGGAGGCGCTCGACCCCGAGCTTCGGTTGTCGCTTGTCGCGCGCGGCATGGGCATTGGATTGGCAACGCCTGCCGCTTTGAAGCAAAGTCCATTTCGCAGCAAGCTGAAAATCGTCAAGGTGCAGGACTTCGAGCCTGCTGTAAGGGCATGGGTCGTCCATCGTCCGCCGGCCGGTCGTCTGGCACTTCCGATCAAGGCTTTTCGCGATGCGCTCAGTCTGGAGCTTCGCGAGATACGCTGAACGCTTCGGAGGATCGGGCCGGACGTGAATCGTGAGGGCTGCTGCAGTTGCAGCACCGGAAATCAGCAAAGGCAGGAAAGTATCGTACTTATGCATCTGGCGCGGGTATGCCGAGATGTCACAGGACTGTCATAAAAGGATTGCTGGTCTAGTATGAGCGCAAAGGAATCTGCGCGCATGTCGACGACCAGCCTGGACGATTCAGCTCCGCCTGCACCTCAGCTCGAACTTCCTCAAAAGCGCCGAAACCTGTTCTCGGCATGCCTCGCGCACATGCTGCATGATGGCTACACCGACCAGCTCTATGCGCTGTTGCCGGTGTGGCAGGCCGAATTCGGTCTGTCCTACGCCGGTCTGGCCACGGTGCGCGCGCTTTATTACGGGATGATGAGCGGCTTTCAGGTGCCGGGCAACAAGCTGGCCGCGCATCTCACACCGAGGGTGGCGCTAGCCGGAGCGACATTCGTCGCGGCGCTCGGCTTTATGATCGCCGTGTTGCCGCTTGGCTTGCCGGGATTGTGCGTGGGCCTGCTGGTTGCGGGCATAGGATCCAGCATCCAGCATCCGCGCGCGTCGCTGCTTGTCACCGACAGCTATCAGAAGGATGCCCGCGGGCCGCTGGGAATCTACAATTTCGCGGGCGACCTCGGGAAGGCGACGTTGCCCGCACTCGTTGCCGTGCTGTTGCCGGTGCTGGCGTGGCGCTCCGTCGTCGGATTGTCGGCGCTGCTGGGTATCGCTGTTGCGGTTGCGCTATTGCTGTTGTTGCCGTCGCGCTCGACGAGCCATGCCGTTCCGCAGACTTTTGCCGGACACGGGCGGGAGCGATCCGGCTTCAATCTCCTGATGTGCATCGGCGGGCTCGATACAGCGGTCCGCATGGGTTATCTGTTGTTTCTTCCTTTTCTCGTTCATGGCGAGGGCGGATCGCTGACCATTGTCGGCGTTGCTCTGGCGCTGGTCTTCGTCGGCGGCGCCTTTGGTAAGGCGACCTGCAACTGGGTTGCGCAGCGCTTTGGTGTCGTTGGTGGTGTTATCGCGACGGAGACCGCCACAGCGTTGCTGATTGTAGCAACGCTGTTCGTGCCGCTCGTTCCCATGCTGGTGCTGCTGCCGTTTCTGGGGATCGTGCTGAACGGAACGTCGTCCATTCTGTATGGCAGCGTGCCCGCTCTTGCCCCCAAGGGGAACACCGGGCACGCCTTCGCGATGTTCTACACGGCCGTGAGCGCGTGCAGCGGCTTTGCGCCGATTATCTACGGCCTGATCGCCGACCATTCGAGCCGGACTGTCGGCGTTCTCGCCGCGGCCGCGACGGCGTTGGTTATCGTGCCGCTGATCCTCGCGTTGCGGCCCGCTCTCGGGGACGAGGCCTGATCTGGTTTAGCTTTCGATTTCCTCGCGCAGGATTTCCAATTCCAGCCATTGCTCCTCGGCCGTCGTCAGATCGGCATGAGCCTTGGCCATGGCTGCAGAAGTAGCATCGAAAGCCTTGCGGTCGCGCGTGTAGAGAGTCGGATCGTCCAACTGGGTCTGCAGCTTGGCAATCTCGGCTTGCAGCTTCGCCATCGTTTTCGGCAGCGTCTCCAGCGCGTGCTTGTCCTTGAAACTGAGGCGGCGTTTTGGAGCTGGCGCGGCAGAAGAAGGAGAGGATTCCTTCGTAGCCTTTGCCGGAGCAGGTGTGCCTTTAACCGCTTTCTCTTTCAGGTCGCTGCCGCGTTGCGCCAACATATCGCTGTAGCCGCCGGCGTATTCGATCCAGCGGCCCTGACCTTCAGGTGCAATCACTGAGGTCACAACGCGGTCGAGAAAATCGCGGTCGTGGCTGATGAGCACGACCGTGCCTTCGTAATCGCCGAGCATGTCTTCCAGCACGTCCAGCGTCTCGAGATCGAGATCGTTAGTCGGCTCGTCGAGCACCAGAAGGTTCGAGGGTTTCGCGAGCGCACGTGCCAGCATCAGGCGGCCGCGTTCGCCACCGGAGAGCGCTTCGAGCGGCGTGCGTATCTGTTCCTGACTGAACAGGAAGTCCTTCATGTAGCCGACGACGTGCTTCGGCTTGCCGCCGACCATGATGCTGTCGCCTCGTCCCCCGGTGAGCGCATCAGACAGCGTCGTTTTCGGATCGAGGCTTTCACGGTGCTGGTCGAGCGTCGCCATCTCAAGGTTGGCGCCGAGACGGACGGTGCCGGAATCCGGCGGCTCGGTGCCCGTGAGAAGATTAATGAGCGTCGTCTTACCTGCGCCGTTCGGGCCGACGATGCCGAGCCGATCGCCGCGCGCGATGCGGGTGGAGAAATCGCTGACGATGGCGCGCTCGCCGAACGACTTCGCGATGTGCTTCGCCTCGATCACGAGCTTGCCGGATGCATCGGATTCGGCGGCGGTGAGGGCAGCTTTTCCGGCAGTTCCGCGATAGTCGCGCCGCTGCTGGCGCAGCGCATGCAGGTTGCCGAGACGCTTGACGTTGCGCTTGCGGCGGCCGGAGACGCCGTAACGCAGCCAATGCTCTTCCATCACGATCTTGCGGTCGAGCTTGTGCTGCTCGCGTTCTTCTTCCGCCAGCACGTCGTCGCGCCACGCCTCGAAGGCGTCGAAGCCCTTTTCGATGCGGCGCGTCTCGCCGCGGTCGAGCCAGACGGTTGCGCGCGATAGGTTGGCGAGGAAGCGGCGGTCATGGCTGATGATGACAAGCGCGCTGCGGCGCGAGGCGAGTTCGCTTTCCAGCCATTCGATGGTGGTGAGGTCGAGGTGGTTGGTCGGTTCGTCGAGCAGCAGGATATCGGGCGAAGGTGCCAGAACGCGGGCCAGCGCCGTGCGCCGCGCTTCGCCGCCGGAAAGGTTTGCCGGGTCTTCATTTCCGGTGAGCCCGAGTTGTTCGAGCAGGTAACGCGCCTGATAAGAATCGTCGCCGGGGTTCAATCCGGCTTCGACATAAGCCAGTGTCGTCGCTGCGCCGGAGAAATCCGGCTCTTGCGGCAGGTAGCGGACCGTTGCGCCGGGTTGCACGAAACGTGTGCCGCGGTCCGGCTCGATCAGTCCCGCGACGATCTTGAGCAGCGTGGATTTGCCCGAGCCGTTGCGGCCGATCAGGCAGACGCGGTCGCCCGCTTCGACGGCAAGCTCCACGCCTGTCAGAAGCGGCGTGCCGCCGAAGGTGAGGGCGATATCCTTGAGCTGGATGAGGGGGGCCATGTGTTTCAGTCTGCTGTTTGAGCGCGCTGGATGCGGCGGATGGCCTGATCGAGTGCCGAAAGAAAAGCCGAGCGATCCTTCGGCGAGAAGCCGCGCGGGCCGCCGGTGATTTCGCCGCTGGCGCGCAGATCCGTCATCAGGTTGCGGACGGCCAGCGTCATGCCGATCGACTCCTCCGTAAACGGCTTGCCGTTCGGTGCGATGACGGTCGCGCCCGCCTTGACGCAACGGTCGGCGAGCGGGATGTCGGCGGTGATGACGATATCGTCTTTCGTTGCGCGCGCGGCGATCCAGTCGTCGGCGGCATCCATGCCGGCGCCGGCGGCAACGCGTTCGATCATCGGATCGTCCGGCACGCGAATGAAATTTCCCGCGACGACGCTGACGGACCAGCGATGGCGCGCGGCGACACGGTAGATTTCGTCCTTCACGGGACAGGCATCGGCATCAATATAGATTTGCATTAATTCGATCGTTCGCGGGTGCTTTATGTTTTGCGTTGCGATATCACGGCTCGCGCAGTCGTGAAAGCTGGCTCTGTTCCTAAGCATTTCGGCGATGCGGGAACAGGATGGGTTGCACGAGACGCCTGCGCTGATACATTTGGTAATGAACAGGTATTTCGCGCCGCCTCGGCGCAGATTTGGATTTGCATGACGGAGCATGCGCAGTTGCGCCCCGCCGTGAAGCGGGAGGCGGACCTGCTGGTAGACGAGGCGCAAGCAAGCCGTGCCGCCGGCGCGCCTGCTTATGCCGCGATCGATCTTGGCACCAACAACTGCAGATTGTTGATCGCGCGCCCGATAGGCGACGGCTTTCGCGTCGTGGATTCGTTCTCCCGCATCATCCGACTCGGCGAAGGCATCGTGTCTACCGGCCGCATCAGCGATGCCGCGATTGAGCGCGCTGTCGGCGCATTGTCGGTCTGCCGGGACAAGATGGACGCGCGCGGCGCGCTCCGGCGGCGCACCATCGCGACCGAGGCCTGCCGCGCGGCGGAGAATTCCGATGCGTTCCTGTCGCGCATCAGGTCGGAAACCGGAATTGAGCTTGAGATCGTCGACCGCGAAACGGAATCGACATTCGCCGCAATCGGGTGTTCGCCGCTGCTCGATGAGCATGCGCGCGGCGCGATCCTGTTCGACATCGGCGGTGGTTCGACCGAAGTGGTGAAGCTGATGCGTCCGAAAGGGCAGCTCGATGCGCCGCCGGTGAAGGGGCCATGGGTGTCGTTGCCGCTTGGCGTCGTGACGCTGGCGGAACATTTCGGTGGCATCGACGTCACGCGGGAGTCATACGCGGCGATGGTCAACGAGGTCGCCACGCATCTCGCGCCATTCGCGGCCGCGCATAACGGCGATCTCGACGGCATGCACCTGCTGGGTACCTCCGGCACCGTGACCACGGTCGCGGGCGTCCATCTCGGCCTTGTGCGTTACGACCGCCGCAGGGTCGACGGGCTCTGGATGAGCCGTCATGACATCAGTTCTGCGGTCGAAAAGCTCTTGACCATGACCTACCGCCAGCGCGCGGACAATGCCTGCATCGGCACCGAGCGAGCCGATCTCGTGCTCGCGGGTTGCGCCATTCTCGACGCTATCCAGGCGGCGTTTCCCGTGCCGCGGCTGCGGGTGGCCGACCGCGGCCTGCGCGAAGGCATGCTGGTCGAAATGATGCGCGAAGACGGCTATATCCAGACCGTGTAAGGTCTGAAAGCGAACATCCAAGGCGTATCATGGCGAAAGACACGACGGGGCGGCTGCACGTCACGGTAAAGAGCGGCGGCAAGCGCAAGCTGTCATCCAAGCTGTGGCTGGAGCGCCAGCTCAACGATCCCTATGTCGCGCAGGCCAAGCGGGAAGGTTATCGCTCGCGTGCAGCCTTCAAGCTGCTCGAGATGGACGACAAGTACCGCTTTCTGAAGCAGGGGCAGGCGGTGGTCGATCTCGGTGCCGCGCCGGGAGGCTGGAGCCAGATCGCGGCCAAACGCGTCGGCGCCGAGGCGGGCAAGGGCAAGGTCATCGCTATCGATCTTCTGGAGATGGGAGAAATTCCCGGCGTCGCCTTCGCGCAACTCGATTTCCTTGCCGACGACGCGCCGGAAAAATTGCGCGCGATGCTCGGCGGCGGCGCTGACATCGTGATGTCGGACATGGCCGCCAACACCACGGGCCACCGCAAGACCGACCAGTTGCGCATTGTCGGTCTCGTCGAAAGCGCGGCTGCGTTCGCGGCCGAGGTGCTCAATCCGGGCGGCGTGTTTCTGGCGAAGGTCTTTCAGAGCGGGGCGGATGCCACGTTGCAGGCGGAGCTGAAACGCAATTTCGCGACCGTGCGTCACGTCAAGCCTGCCGCAAGCCGCCAGGACTCGTCTGAGCGCTATGTGCTCGCGATAGGTTTTCGCGGCGGCGCGCAGGTTTAGCCCAGCCGCTGGTCGCGCACCTCGGCAGTGGTTTCGTTGGCGACGGTATCGGCGGCCTTCGGGCCTTCCATCGCCTCGACCTTCTGGCCGGAGATCTGGTAGCCGGCATTGGTGGGCAGACGATAGAACGACCAGAACGACGATAGCGAGATCAGCGAAACGACGACAAAAGCGGGCCAAAAGTCGGCCGCGCTGAGTTCTGCTGCTTGCCGGAAGCGCACCGTGGCTTCAACCGCGAATGCGCCGACGGCGACGCCCGCCGAAATCGCCAGTTGCTGGTTGACGCTCGCGAGCGTGGTGGCGCGGCTCATCTGCGGCGGTTCGACCTCCGCATAAGCCAATGTGTTGATCGCGGTGAACTGCAGCGAGCGGAAGAAGCCGCCGACGATCAGGATGATCATGATGAGCAGCAGCGGTGTGGCCGGTGTGAACAGCGCGCAGGCGGCGAGCGAGGCGGATGCGACGAACACGTTGAACAGGATGACCGGCCTGAAACCGAACGTGCGGATGATGCGCGCGGCGAACGTCTTCATGCCCATCGCGCCGATGGCGGAGGCGAACGTCACCATGCCGGACTGGAACGGCGACAGGCCGAATCCGAGTTGCATGAGCAATGGCAGCAGGAATGGCAAGGCGCCGATGCCCATGCGGAACAGGAAGCCGCCTCCGAGACTCGCGCGCAAGGTCGGCAGTTGCAGCAGCGAGAAGTCGAGCACCGGCGAGGCGGTTCTGCGCGCGTGCCGGATATAGAACAGGCCCGAGACGATACCGCCCGCGATCAGGCCGACGACGAGCTGCCACGGCAGAAGATTGAGTCCGGCCACCGAAAGCCCGAAGGCCAGTCCGGCCACCGCAAGCCCCGCGAGCAGCAGGCCGACGAGGTCGAACCGTTCGGGATTGATGCTGCGGATCGGGTCGATGAAACGGATGGCGAGATAGATACCGAGAAATCCGATCGGGATGTTGATGAGGAAAATCCAGTGCCACGAAAAATAGGTGGTGATGAAGCCGCCGAGCGGCGGACCGATCACCGGGCCGAGCAAAGCAGGCACGGTGACCCATGCCATCGCGTTGACCAGCGCGCTCTTGTCGATGGTCCGCAACAGCACCAGGCGGCCGACCGGCATCATCATCGCGCCGCCCATGCCCTGAAGGATGCGAGCGAAGACGAAGTCAGTGAGCGAGCCCGAGAGCGCACACCCGATCGAGCCGAGCATGAAAACGGCGATGGCGGATGCGAACACGTTGCGCGCGCCGAACCTGTCCGCCATCCAGCCGCTGCCGGGGATGAACACCGCCAGCGACAGCAGATAGGAGGTAATCGCGACTTTCAGCGCCAGCGGATTGGTACCGATATCGGTCGCGATGGCGGGCAGCGACGTCGCAATGACCGTGGAGTCCATGTTCTCCATGAACAGGGCGCAGGCGACGATCAGCGGAATCAGGCGTTCTTTCTGCATCTGCAGGTTGGTAGCAATGGCGGGAGGATCGGCAAAGCCCGGCTGATGGAGAAAGTAACCTGTGCCGCAGGTGAGGGCGGTTCGGCCGGTCAACTCGCTGTGACCGCAGCCGTTCCCGCGCACGGCCTTTCCGGCGGTATGGCTGCCATCGCCTAAAAGCCTGTCAAAACCGCGAGAAAGGCTTTGAAATGCGGGGTCGCCATGCTATCGACCACCGCCAATCCCATCGATGGGCCACGATTCCCGTGCGGTGCCAAAGCGCCGCCGGATCGTCGTACATCCTGAGATGTTATCGCGGCGAGGCCGCTGGAGGGAGTTGGCAATGGCGTCCATCGATCAGGCAATCCGGGAAGCGTTCACCTTCGACGACGTGTTGTTGAAGCCCGGCCTCTCGGAAGTGATGCCCTCCGACGCCGATCTGCGCACCTATCTCACCCGCGCTGTTCCCCTCAACATTCCGATCATGGCCTCCGCCATGGATACGGTGACCGAGGCCCGCATGGCGATCGCGATGGCGCAGTCGGGCGGCATCGGTGTCATTCACCGCAATTTCGGCAGCCCCGAGGATCAGGCTGCACAGGTGCGGCAGGTGAAAAAGTTCGAATCCGGCATGGTGGTCAATCCGCTCACCATCGCGCCCGATGCGCGGCTTGCCGATGCACTGGCGATGATGAAGGACCACGGCTTCTCCGGCATTCCGGTGGTGACCGGCGGCGGCAATGGTCAGCCCGGCAAGCTCGTCGGCATTCTCACCAACCGCGACGTGCGCTTCGCCACCAATCCGGACCAGAAGGTCTCCGAATTGATGACGCACCAGAATCTCGTCACCGTGCGTGAAGGTGGCGTCAATCAGACCGAAGCCAAGAAGCTGCTGCACCAGAACCGGATCGAGAAGCTGCTCGTCGTTGACGATCAATATCGTTGCGTCGGCCTCATCACCGTGAAGGACATGGAGAAGGCGGTGGCCTATCCGCTCGCGTCCAAGGACGAGCAGGGCCGCCTGCGCGTTGCTGCTGCGACCACGGTCGGCGACGGCGGTTTCGAGCGCACCGAACGGCTGATCGACGCGGGCGTCGATGTCGTCGTGGTCGATACCGCGCACGGTCATTCGCAGCGCGTGCTCGATGCGGTCAACCGCATCAAGCGGCTGTCGAATGCGGTACAGGTCGTGGCGGGCAACGTCGCGACCAAGGAAGGCACCCAGGCGCTGATTGATTCCGGTGCGGACGCGATCAAGGTCGGCATTGGTCCGGGCTCGATCTGTACCACGCGTATCGTCGCGGGCGTCGGCGTGCCGCAGCTCACCGCGATCATGGATTCGGTCGAGGCGGCGAAGAAGGCGAACATCCCGGTGATCGCTGACGGCGGCATCAAGTTCTCGGGCGACCTCGCCAAGGCGCTCGCTGCTGGTGCCGACGTCGCCATGGTTGGCTCACTGCTGGCGGGCACCGACGAGACGCCGGGCGAAGTGTTCCTGTGGCAGGGGCGCTCTTACAAGGCTTATCGCGGCATGGGTTCGGTCGGCGCGATGTCGCGCGGCTCGGCCGACCGTTATTTCCAGCAGGACATCAAGGACACGCTCAAGCTGGTGCCGGAAGGCATCGAAGGGCAGGTGCCGTACAAGGGACCGGTTGCCGCTGTCCTGCATCAACTCGCAGGCGGGCTTCGCGCCGCGATGGGTTATGTCGGCGCGCGGACGCTGAAGGATTTCCACGCCAAGGCGGAATTCGTCCGCATCACCGGCGCGGGATTGCGCGAAAGCCACGTCCACGATGTGACGATTACGCGCGAGAGCCCGAACTATCCCGGCGGAGCGTAGTTATTACGGCAAGCCCGCGACGCATCCATGATCTGGGTGCGCGCGGGCGATCCATACTTTGATGTTTGGAGATGCCGTTATGATGTACCAGGGCATTTTATTGCCGGTTTTCGTTCTTGTGGCCCTGACATTCGGGGTGCTGTTCTGGCATGGACAGCGTCTTTCACTCGCAGGCGGTCCTGCGGAAGGTTCGTTCAACTACCACCTTCATACCTTGTTCTACGTCGTTGTGGCGCTTGCGCTGCCGCTGCGGCAGGCCGATCTGGTGATGGTTCTGCTGGCATGGGTGTTTCTGGTGGTGCAGGCGCTGCATGCGGGCATTCTGATACGGAGCGCGGGCGAGGGATCGCGAGGTTCGCTCTTTATCGCCGGCGCGCTGGTATTGCTGGCGATGTGGGTGTACTTCGCACTACGCATCCTGTTTCCGACGCTCACATAACGACTGAAGGATAGTCATGACACCTGCTGCACGGCTGTCCGCTGCCATTGAAGTTCTCGACGCCATCGATGCCAACCGCTCCCCGGCGCAAACCGCGCTGAAGGAGTGGGGCACGGCGCATCGTTTCGCGGGGTCCGGCGACCGTGCCGCGATCGCGGGTCTTGTGTTCGACGCGCTGCGCCGCCGCTCGTCGAGCGCCTATCTTCTCGATGACGATAGTTCGCGCGCGCGCCTGCTTGGCGCGTTGAGGCTGGAGCGCAGGCTGGACACCGATGCCATCGCGGCGCTGTGCAATGGTGAGCGTTTCGCGCCCGTGCCGTTGTCGGATGCCGAGCGGAGCGCGCTCAACTCCCGCACGCTCGACGATGCCGCGCCGGAGATCGCGGGCGATTATCCCGCTTGGCTCGATCCGCATCTGGCGGAGGCTTTTGGCGACGATCGCGTGAAGGAAGCGGCCGCGATGGCGAGCCGCGCACCGCTCGATCTGCGCGTCAACACGCTGCGCGCAAAACCGGAAAAGGCGCTGGCCGCGCTGTCGCATCTGGGTGCACAGCCGACGCCATGGTCGCCGCTCGGATTGCGCATTGTGCTCGGGGCGGATGCGCGCAATCCCGGCGTTCACGCCGAGGAGATTTTTATCAAGGGCGGCGTTGAAGTTCAGGATGAAGGATCGCAGCTTGCGGCCTTGTTAACGCAGGCCAAACCGGGCGAGCAGGTCATTGATCTGTGCGCGGGCGCGGGCGGCAAGACGCTGGCGCTCGCGGCGATGATGCAGGGCAAGGGCCGCCTGATTGCGACCGACCGCGACAAGCGCCAGCTTGCGCCGATCCATGAGCGGCTGTCGCGCGCAGGGATTCACAACGCCGACATCCGCGCGCCGAAAGGCGCGGAAAACCCGCTGTCCGGCATCAAGGCGACGGCCGATCTCGTGGTGGTGGATGCGCCATGCACCGGCACGGGCACGTGGCGGCGCAACCCGGACGCCAAGTGGCGGATGCGACCCGGCGCGCTGGAGGTTCGGCTCAAGGATCAGGTGGAGGTGCTGGAACGCGCTGCGGCCCTCGTGAAGCCCGGCGGTCGGATCGCCTACATCACCTGCTCGGTGCTGCCGCAGGAGAACAGCGGCCAGATCGAGGCCTTTACGGCTCGCCACAGCGAATTCGCCGTGGTCCCGCCCGCCGAGGTCATTGGGGCGCTCGGGGACCGTGCATCGGAGTTCGGCAAGGCTGTGCGCCAGTCGCCTCAGGGGCTGCTGATGACCCCACTGCGCACCGGGACCGACGGGTTTTTCGTCTCGATCCTGCGCAAGGCCGGGTAACGACGCAGGCGGGGTGGCTTTGCCGCCAAAACCTGCCGATAAGGCCGGTTTTACGGGCGTTCCGGGGTTGCGACTCCGCCCCCCCTCGCGTATCTCCCAGCCATGACAGCACACAGCCAGACCGGTGCCGCGACGCCTGATGTGGCGGCCGCGCACGAGAAGATTCTGATCGTCGATTTCGGCTCTCAGGTCACGCAATTGATCGCCCGCCGCGTCCGCGAGGACGGCGTCTATTCCGAGATCGTACCGTTCCAGAAAGCCGAGGAAGCCTTCCAGGCGATGAAGCCGAAGGCGGTGATCCTGTCCGGCGGTCCGGCCTCGGTGCTCGACGACAATGCGCCGTCCGCGCCGATGTCGATTCTGACGGCGGGCGTGCCGGTGCTCGGCATCTGCTACGGCGAGCAGACCATGGCGCAGCAACTCGGCGGCACGGTGGAGGCGGGGCATCACCGCGAGTTCGGCCGCGCCGCGATCGAGATCACGGACGATTGTGCGCTGTTCGACGGTGTCTGGAAGAAGGGCGAGAAGCACGACGTCTGGATGAGCCACGGCGACCGCGTGACGAAACTGCCCGAAGGTTTTCGCGGCGTGGCGAAAGCACCGGGCTCGCCGATCTCCATCATTGCGGACGACAAGCGCAAATTCTACGCGATGCAATTCCACCCTGAGGTGGTGCATACGCCGGACGGCGCCAAGCTGATCAAGAATTTCGTGCGCAAGGTCGCGGGCCTGAAAGGCGACTGGACCATGCGCGCCTTCCGCGAGGAAGCGATCGAGAAGATCCGCGCACAGGTGGGCCAAGGCCGCGTGATCTGCGGTCTGTCCGGTGGCGTCGATTCAGCGGTGGCTGCCGTGCTGATCCATGAAGCGATCGGCGACCAGCTCACCTGTGTATTTGTCGATCACGGTCTGCTGCGTATGGCGGAGGCCGAAACGGTCGTCGACCTGTTCCGGCATCACTACAACATCCCGCTGGTGCATGTTGACGCTTCCAAGACGTTCCTCGGCGAACTCGCGGGCGTCACCGATCCCGAACAGAAGCGCAAGATCATCGGCAAGCTGTTCATCGATGTGTTCGATGAGGAAGCGAAGAAGATCGGCGGCGCGGATTTCCTCGCGCAGGGCACGCTCTATCCCGACGTGATCGAAAGCGTGTCGTTCACCGGCGGCCCTTCGGTCACGATCAAGTCGCATCACAATGTCGGTGGTCTGCCCGCGCGCATGAAGATGAAGCTGGTCGAGCCGCTGCGCGAACTGTTCAAGGACGAAGTGCGCGCGCTGGGCCGCGAACTCGGTCTGCCGGATGTGTTCGTCGGCCGTCATCCGTTTCCGGGACCCGGCCTTGCGATCCGTTGCCCCGGCGAGATCACGCCGGAGAAGCTCGACATCCTGCGGCAGGCGGATGCGATCTACATCGAGGAAATTCGCCGTGCCGGACTTTACGACACCATCTGGCAGGCGTTTGCGGTGCTGCTGCCGGTGAAGACCGTGGGCGTAATGGGTGACGGGCGGACGTATGAATTCGTCGTCGGCCTGCGGGCGGTAACATCGACAGACGGCATGACGGCGGACTTCTATCCGTTCGACATGAAATTTCTCGCCGAGACCGCAACGCGCATCATCAACGAGGTCAAGGGCGTCAACCGCGTCGTCTATGACGTGACCTCGAAGCCGCCCGGCACCATCGAGTGGGAGTAGGGCAATAGCCGCCATTCCCGCTCGCGCAGGAATGGCGGAGGCAGCGTTTATTTCTTCGGCGTGATGTCCTTGATCGCCTCATCGCCATTGGTGGACACTTTGACGATGTCCTTTCCGTCGACACTCATGTTCATGAGATCGACCGAGCGGATCTGGCTGTTGTCATAGGTGCGGAAGTAATACCGCTTGGCTTTGAGGTCGCTGGCCGAGGTCCAGAGCGTATAATCGGCTTGGATATTGCCGTTCGCATCCTTCTCGCCATCACGCGCCGAGCCCTTCGGAATATCGAACTGGTTCAGAATGTGGAAGGATTCGAGTATCGCATCCTGTCCCGTCTTGGGTTGGGACACTGACTGCGCGAACGCTACGGCGCGGACGAAACGCGAAGGGGGCGTGAAATCGCCCGGCAGACCGAGCATGCCGGTACCCTGACCGGTCGGCAGCAATTTCACCGCTCCGAGCTGCACGGGTGGCTTGCTGTTTACGGAGAGGTTCACATAATTCCGCAGATTGGTCATGTGCCAATCGAAGCTTGGCGAGTTGGTGATGACACCAAGCGGGTTGTCGCGCACGTTCAGCTTGCCGTCGATATATTCGATAACGATGCTTTTTCCGGACGCGTCGTGCACGATGTAATGTGCTTCCGGCGCGAAGCCCCATTGGGAGAACACGACGGACGGCACGACGATGCTGCCGATGTTCGCCTTCACTTCATCGACATCGGCGAAGTTCTCGAGAATGTAGGAACCAACCTCCCATTGGGCGATAGTTTTCCCGGCGTCCGCTGCCGTATAGGGCATGTAACCAGCGGAGGTAGGGAAATAGAACGTTCCGGCAGCGAGTCCCTTTTCGTTCATGCCATCGAACAGAACCGGAAGTCCTGCTCCATTCATGCCAACAGAAGCGTATTTCGAGGTCCACTTGAGACCTTCCTTGCCATCGGGCGTCGTGCCGGTTCGCGCGTGGCCGCGCGGCACCATCAGAATTTCCGACTTAAGATCGAGACCGAACTCCAGCGTACGCGCGTGCACAACAGTGCCGTCTGCCGCGACCAGCCGGATTCCGGTGCACGCCTGCACGGTCTGTACCGTGCTGCCAAACATGAGAGCGCATGCTGCGACAACGGAAACGGTTTTTCTCAGAATTGTTTTTTGCGCCATTCGCTCGGATTCCTCGCCCCTTTTTGTAGACACGAAAGTGGGAATATCTCGTGGCCATGAACCAATCGTGAAGGGATGCTCCCTGCTTTACTTAAATTGCCGCCGAACATGAAATCGCTCGCAACCTTGATGCTGGAAACGTTAGTCTCTTCTGCAATCGGGATGCAGCGGCAGCGCACGGGTATCAAGCATGTCAACCGTAATTGCCATTCTGGGCGGCGTCGGGTTGTTTCTGCTGGGCATGACCGTCATGACGGACGGTCTGAAGGCGCTGGCCGGGTCGGCGCTTCGCACGGCGCTGGGTAAGGCCGCATCCACTCCGCTGTCGGGCGCCTTTTGGGGAGCCATCGTCACTCTGCTGGTGCAGTCATCAAGTGCAGTGACGATGACGACCATCGGACTTGTCAGTGCCGGACTCATGACATTCCCGCAGGGGCTTGGCCTAGTGTTCGGCGCGAATATCGGCACGACTGGCACGGGCTGGCTCATCGCGCTGATCGGCGTGCGTGTGTCATTGTCGACTTATGCACTGCCGATGATTTTCATCGGCGCGCTGACAAAACTGTTGGCGAGCGGACGGGCGGCGGCGGCCGGTGGTTCGATCGCGGGTTTTGCGCTCGTTCTCTACGGCCTCACTACACTCCAACAGGGCATGGGCGGCCTCGCAGAGAGCCTGCATCCGTCCGATCTGCCTGCGGTGCTTGGTGCGCCCGGCGTCGGCTGGGGCACCGGATCGATCGGGCTCCTTACCTTGATTGTCGTGGGCCTTGCGATGACGGCGGTGATGCAGTCTTCGACCGCCGCCATTGCCGTAACGCTCGCGAGCTTTTACGCCGGAGCTGTGAGCCTTGAGCAAGGCGCTGCTCTCATCATCGGGCAAAACATCGGAACGGCGACGAGTTCGGCGCTGGCCGCCATCGGTGCGAGCACGACGGCGAAGCGTCTGGCGCTGGCCTATGTGTTGTTCAAGGTCATCGCCGCGCTGATCGCGATCGTCGCCTTTCCGTTCACAGCACCGCTAATGAAAAGCCTGGCGTCGTCGATCGACGGCACGACGGTTCTTGCGGCCTATCATACGGCCTACAACGTCATCGGCGTAGCCGTGCTCCTTCCTGCGACGCAATGGTTCACCCGCGTTGTGGAGCGGATGTTGCCGTCGAAGGAAACCACTGTCGAGCGTGTGCTCGATCCGAGCGCGCTCGACAATCCGGTCATTGCGATTGAGGCCGCGCGCCGGATCGTAGCGGACGCACTCAAAAAAATGACGGCTTCGATTTCCGCTTTGCTTTCGGGCAGGGCTGTTGATGCCCAGCGGGAGGGGGCTGCGGCCGCCGCAGCACTTGAGGAGGTGCGCGATTTTCTTTCCGAACTGCACGAACCGCCCGAGACGGACGCAGAGCGCCTGCGCATGGCCAGCACGCTGCATGCGCTGGATCACACCGCGCGCCTCGTGGAAATCATCCAGACCGGATTCCCCGAACCGGCCAGTCGAGATCCTCAGGCTGCCGCGTTGTGTGAGAAGGCCACACGTGGTGCGGAAGCCATCAGCGCCTCGATCACCGAAGAGGAGGCTTTCAGCGATCACGCCGGGCCTATCGGCTGGAACGTTTCGGCGGAGATCGAAGCGGTGCTCAGGGAGACTGAGGGGGCTACGCGGGAGCTTGAAGGCATGCAGCATGACTATCGTGCGGCCACGCTTGCTGCTGTCGCAACGGGAAAATCCACAGCCGCAGACGCTTTTGCGAAGATCGACGCCGCGCGAACGCTTGAGCGTATTGCATATCATGCATGGCGGTCGGCGGCCCATCTTGCGGGCCGGGGCCGCGACACGGGATCGGCGCAGGAGACATGACGCGCCGCTTGGCATGCGCTATGAAGCAGCCTGACGGAATTCAGTAAGGAGCAAGACAAGTAATGGCAAAGGTACGTTGCATCACCGAAATGGGCATGGGCGTGGATGTTCATGGCAAGGACGGCACCAAGGCGGCGCGGCGCGCAGTGTCCGATGCGCTTCGTCACTCCAGCCTGAGCTTCTTCCCGCTGGTCGGTAAAACGCGCGACGACATGTTCGTTGATGTCACGGTTGCCGTGCCGGACCCGAGCGGCGTGGACACCACGGCTGTGGCGCAGGAACTGCCTTACGGCAAGATCACCGTGAAAGCGGTGCAGGGCGGTCTGGAAGTGCCTTACGAAGGCAAGGATTCCATCCTGATCGCGAACGCGGCCATCATCGTCTACATCGATGACGGCAAGTAAAGCACAGGCGCGGGGAAGCCGGAATACTGGTCCGCGTGATTGCCGTCATGGTTGGCCATGCCGGGTTTTGTCAGAACACCACGGGGCGCCGCGTAGCTTGAGATGTGGCGCCTCGGACATTCGTGCCAGCCGATGTTGAAGGCGGCGAGCTTCGGGAAAAACTGAAGGGTGCTGTAGGGCAGGTGGTCGTGAATCCACCATGCCATCGATTGCCAGGTTGTGCCTTCGGCAAGCCGATCGACCAGCCAGGGCACCACGATCGTCGCCATCGCGCCCATGCCGCCGTCGTCGCTGCGCTGATCCCAGATATGGCGTCCGCGATTGGCCTCGTTGGATGCGCAGTTGAGGTCGTGTGTGTTGCAGAAGCCGTTGACTTCGGGCGACCGATAGGCCGAGCGGATAGCGATGCGGCCGAACGTGTCCTGCAGCGGTTCGAGCAGGTTTTCGCAGAGGCCACGCCCGGCCGCTATGGCGAGGCCGGGATCGGTCGGAAGATTGGCAAACCCGTGAATGCTGGCGACTTCGCTGTAAAGGAAGTCGCGCATGAAAAACGATCGGGAGAGCCTGACCCTTCCAAGTTCTTCAGCCGCTTTGACGGATGTCGGCGTGCGCATGGCTATTCCTGCGGTCGGGCTGGTGGCGTACTTTTACGCGGCGAGAGCGTTCCTAGATAGGCTGGTGCCGGAAATCGGGTGGTCCTGCAGCCGGGACATTCCATCTTATGGAGAGAGCAAAGGCACGACCATGAGCAGCGATCGCTATTTCATTTTTGAAACGAGCGCCGGGTTCTGCGGCATCGCGTGGAACGAGGATGGCATCGCGCGCTTTCAGTTGCCCACGCGGAATGCGGATGAGGCGCGCCGCCTCCTGCTGAAAAGAACGCCGGGTGCAGCACCAGCGGAGCCCACTTCGACCATTGCCGATGTGGTCGAGGCGGTGCGTCATTATTTCGAAGGAGCGGAAGCCGATTTTTCGAATCTCGAACTCGATCTCGCCGGTCAGGATGAATTGTTCCGGCGCATCTATGATGCGACCCGCCGGCTTCGATGGGGACAAACGACGACCTATGGCGCGCTGGCAAAGGAAATCGGCTCGGACCCTCGCATTGCGCGCGATGTCGGTCAGGCCATGGCCAAAAATCCGATCCCGCTCATCATTCCGTGCCACCGCGTGCTGGCCGCAGGGGGCAAGGTCGGCGGATTTTCCGCGCCCGGCGGGGCGGCGTCGAAGGTTCGGATGCTGCGGCTCGAAGGCGTGAAGCTCGATGGGGATGACCCGGCGCAACAGTCGCTGGCATTCTGAGAAAGTCGCTCTTGCGCGATTTGCACTTTTCGCGTGGCGTCCTAGAAAGATGCCATGATCCGACCCGACAGGTGCGCATGTGACCATCACGATCTACGGCATCAAGAATTGCGACACGATGAAGAAGGCGTTCGCCTGGCTCGACAAGGCCGGCGTCGCCTATGACTTTCACGACTACAAGAAAGCGGGTGTGAGCAAGGGCGACCTTGAGAAGTGGTGCAAGGCTGAAGGCTGGGAAACCGTTCTCAATCGGGCCGGCACCACGTTCAGGAAATTGCCGGATGCCGACAAGGAAGGGCTGACCGAGCGCAAGGCCATCGCCTTGATGATAGCGCAGCCCTCGATGATCAAGCGGCCGGTGCTCGACGACGGCAAGCATCTGCTGATCGGCTTCAAGCCGGACGTTTATGAAGAGGCACTGGGCGGCAAGGCCGCGCGCGGCAAAGCTCCCCGCTGAGGCGGGTTGTCGGCTGGCGCAGGTTTATTCGAATTCGATCTTGTCGCGCGTTTCGATGCGAGAGGGACGCGCGAAGTAGAGTTTCTTGTCGATCACGGCGCGGACGAGGTCGATGGGAAGCCGCTCGCGCATAATCCGATTGATGTCGAAATGTCCCTCGAGGCTGATCGTCTCGACTGAGGCAATGATGCGGGTGATGCGTTTGCCGTCGCTGAACGGCAGCAGCAACCGCTCCCAATCCACCGTCCGTTTTTCGCGATCCTGCACCCTCGACACGGTGTAGACCGGAAGTTCGCGCCGGATGCATTCCTCATAGATCGGCATGATGACCGGCGCGAGTTTGGGGCCGACATAGTCCCCGAGTTCATGTCCGCCGCCGGCTGTACCGTAAGCCTGGGCGAGGCGGGTGCCGACGCTGTCGATCATGATGCGGGGGCGGCCCTTCTCCAGCTTCACGGTGTAGAGAACGAATGATGCGCGTTCGCCCTCGGCGCATTCGAGATGAAATTCTTCAAAGGGGGGCGCGCGCTGGAGAGGGCTATAAAGGCTGAGCCATTTGTTCAGCAGGTCGCGCTGCTGAATGGCGCGGATGACTTCGATCGAGGTGCCTATGAACGGGTCGGTATCGTCGAGCGAGATATCTCGTTTGGCCGACATGGTGCAGCCTCCGAAAATCAACTCCGATAAAGGTCCATCATGTTCCCGATATTGACAAACGCAAGACAGAAATTGAGTTGAGCAGTTCCTAAGCCGCTTTTTTAAACTTGAGAAGTTGTGCACTGCACTTCAATGTCCAAAGGTCTCGTTGCGTGGAACGCGGAATCCGCTCCATAATTTTGGGACCGGAGGCTTCTGGCAGTCGGGATGTGCCGGTGCTTATTGCGGTGCGAAGACGGGGATTTTGATTGGCAGAGCCTGAGTATATTCTCGAGACCATCGGCCTGACGAAGGAGTTCGCGGGCTTTACTGCGGTCAACAATGTCAGCCTGAAGGTCCGGCGCAATACCATCCATGCGTTGATCGGCCCGAATGGCGCCGGCAAGACCACGGTTTTCAACCTCCTGACGAAATTCCTGCAGCCGTCGAAAGGGACCATTCTTTACAACGGCAAGGACATCACCGTGACCAAGCCCGCGGATGTCGCGCGGCTCGGCTTGGTGCGTTCGTTTCAGATATCGGCGGTGTTTCCCAATCTGACGGCGTTGGAAAATGTGCGCGTCGCTCTGCAGCGCGAGCACGGCGAGTCGTTCGACTTCTGGCGGTCGAAGTCGGTCCTCAACCGCTTCAACGAACGGGCGAGGGCGCTCCTGGACGATGTCGGACTGTCGGCCTTTGCCGACATCCGCGCAGCCGAAATGCCCTATGGGCGCAAGCGTGCGCTCGAGATCGCGACGACGCTGGCGCTTGAGCCGGAGATGATGCTGCTCGATGAGCCGATGGCCGGCATGGGCCATGAGGACATCGACAAGATCGCGGCGCTCATCCAACGCATCGCCGCCAACCATACCATCCTGATGGTGGAGCATAATCTCAACGTGGTGTCGAATTTGTCGAACAAGATCACGGTGCTGACGCGCGGACATATTCTGGCCGAGGGCGATTACACGACGCTGACCCAGGACGAGCGGGTGCGGGAAGCCTATCTGGGAGCCGGGCATGCCTGAGGCAGCAACGGTGCCGGTGCTCGACATCAAGGGACTGCAGGCCTGGTACGGCGAGTCCCATATTCTTCACGGCATGGACTTTCACGTCCAGCCCGGCGAGGTGGTGACGCTGCTCGGCCGCAACGGCGCGGGCAAATCGACCACGCTGAAATCGATCATGGGCATCATCGGCAAGCGCCGGGGCTCGGTCATGTTCGAGGGCAAGGAAACGATCAACCTGTCATCGGACCGAATCGCGCGCCTCGGCGTCGCCTTCTGCCCCGAGGAGCGCGGCATCTTCTCGAGCCTCGACGTGAAGGAAAACCTGCTTCTGCCGCCGACGATCCGGCCGGGCGGCATGCCGGTGGAACGGATTTTCGACCTGTTTCCGAACCTGAAGGAACGGCTCACCAGCCAGGGCACTAAACTGTCCGGCGGTGAACAGCAGATGCTCGCGATCGCACGCATCCTGCGCACCGGCGCGCGCTTCCTGATGCTGGACGAGCCGACCGAAGGCCTTGCCCCGGTTATCATCCAGCAGATCGGGCGCACGATCTCGCGGCTGAAGGCGGACGGGTTTACGATTTTGCTGGTCGAGCAGAACTTCAGGTTCGCGGCGGACCTCGCCGATCGCTTCTACGTCGTCGAGCATGGACATGTGATCGACACGTTCGCGAGCGGCGAGCTGGAAGCCAATATGCAGAAACTTCACCAATATCTCGGCGTGTGACATGCAGGCGCTTTACGGACAGCTTCTTGTCGGACTGATCAACGGCTCGTTCTACGCGCTCTTGAGTCTCGGCCTTGCCGTCATCTTCGGCATGCTCAACATCATCAATTTCGCCCATGGCGCGCTCTACATGATGGGTGCGTTCACCGCGTATTTCCTGCTGCAATATGGCGGCCTGAATTACTGGTGGGCGCTGCTGCTCGCGCCGCTGATCGTGGGCGCGTTCGGAATGTTGCTGGAGCGTACGCTGCTGCGCTGGCTCCAGGGACTCGATCCGCTTTACGGCCTGCTGCTGACCTTCGGCCTTGCGCTGGTGATCCAGGGCATCTTCCAGAATTATTTCGGCTCGTCCGGCATGCCTTATGCGATGCCATCCGAGCTGCGCGGCGGCGTCAATCTCGGCTTCATGTACCTGCCGATCTATCGCGGCTGGGTCGTCGTGGTTTCGCTGATCGTCTGCCTGGCGACGTGGTACCTGATCGAGCGCACGAGGCTCGGGGCTTACCTGCGCGCCGCGACCGAGAACCCGACGCTGGTGCGGGCTTTCGGCATCAACGTGCCGCTGATGATCACCTTGACCTATGGCCTTGGCGTCGGTCTTGCCGCGCTCGCAGGCGTGCTATCGGCGCCGATCAATCAGGTCGGACCGCTGATGGGAGCGGACCTCATCATCGTCGTGTTCGCGGTGGTAGTGATCGGCGGCATGGGCTCGATCATGGGTTCGATCATCACTGGCTTCGCGCTGGGCGTGATCGAAGGACTGACGAAGTATTTTTATCCGGAAGCATCCAACACCGTGGTTTTCGTGCTGATGGTGCTGGTTTTGCTGGTAAGGCCCTCAGGCCTGACGGGGCGGGCGAACTGACATGGCGACCATCACCGAAAACGCGACTCCCACCAAGAACCGCTCAATGGCGGACGAGATCGTTGGCTTCATCATCATGGCGGTGCTGCTGGCCGCCGTGCCGCTGACCGGGATCTATCCCTATTTCGTGATGCAGGCGTTGTGCTTTTCGCTGTTCGCCTGTGCCTTCAACCTGCTGATCGGCTATAGCGGCCTTCTATCGTTCGGCCACTCGATGTTTCTCGGCACCGCGAGCTACTTTACGGCCTATACCTTGAAGTCCTGGGGTGTGCCGCCAGTGGTCGGCATTCTGATCGGCGTGGCCGCGGCTGCCGTGTTGAGCGTCATCACCGGCGCCATCGCGATCCGGCGGCAGGGCATCTACTTTGCGATGATCACGCTGGCGCTGTCGCAATTGATGTTCTTCATTTACTTGCGTGCTCCGTTCACCGGGGGTGAGGACGGCATTCAGGGGATTCCGCAGGGCACGCTGTTCGGGATTTTCGATCTCTCGCATACCAATACGCTTTATTATTTCGTGCTGACGATGTTTTTGCTGGCGTTCCTCCTGATCCACCGCATCGTCAACTCGCCCTTCGGTGAGGTGCTGAAATCGATCCGCGAAAACGAGCCGCGTGCGATTTCACTCGGCTACAAGGTCGACCAGTACAAGTTAATGGCGTTCATCCTGTCGGGAACGCTGGCCGGTCTTGCGGGCTCGATGAAGATGTTCGTCACCCAGAACGCGTCGCTCACCGACGTGCACTGGACGATGTCAGGTGAAGTGGTGCTGATGACGCTGGTCGGCGGCCTCGGGACATCCTTTGGCCCCATCGTCGGCGCGTTCATCATCGTCGCGATGCAGCAGTATCTCGCATCCTTCGGTCAATGGGTGATGGTGATGCAGGGCGCGGTGTTCATCATCTGCGTGCTGACCTTCCGCCGCGGCATCGTCGGCGAGATCGCTCACTACTTCAAACGCTCGCTTTAAATTGCCGTCATTACTACGAGGCAAAGCCGACGAAGCAATCCAGTCCCGTCAAGCTGACTCTGGATTGCTTCGCGGCCCTCGCAATGATGAGGACTTCAGGTCGCGAGTTTCAATCCGACGATCCCGGCAACGATAAGCCCGATGCAGGCGAGCCGTCCGGCCGTCGCCGGATCGCCGAACAGCACGATGCCGAGGATGGCGGTGCCGACGGCGCCGATGCCGGTCCAGACCGCATAGCCGGTTCCGACCGGCAGGGTTTTCAGCGCGATCGCGAGCAGGATGACGCTGATCGTCATCGCAGCGAGCGTCAGGACCGAGGGGACCAGCCGGGTGAATCCCTCGGTATATTTGAGCCCGATAGCCCAGCAGATTTCCATCAGCCCAGCGAAAAACAGGACAACCCACGCCATGACGCGCTCCTTCGGCAGGCAGGGTCGTCCCCGCGACAATGATGGGATTTGGCGGGCGGGTGAGTTCCCGGAGCCGCGAAGCGGGGTCGTCCCCGCCAAGGGCTATATTTAGGGAATTGTAGGCTGCTTGCGCAAGGGCAGCCCATGCCGGGGGCGGTTTTCCTTGATCCTGAGGCATTTCCCTGCCACATGCTCGCGATCATGACCGACACTGCCATTGCCGCCGATTCTGCGTCTCCGCTTGCCCATGAAGTTGAGCGCCGACGCACTTTCGCGATCATCTCCCACCCTGACGCGGGCAAGACCACGCTGACCGAAAAGCTGCTGCTGTTCGGCGGCGCGATCAATCTTGCCGGGCAGGTCAAGGCCAAGGGCGAGCGGCGCTCCACGCGCTCCGACTGGATGAAGATCGAGCGCGATCGCGGCATTTCCGTCGTCACCTCGGTGATGACGTTCGAATTCGACAACCTCGTTTTCAATCTGCTCGATACGCCGGGCCACGAGGATTTCTCCGAGGACACTTACCGCACGCTCACCGCCGTCGACTCCGCGGTGATGGTGATCGACGCCGCCAAGGGCATCGAGGACCGTACGCGGAAATTGTTCGAGGTCTGCCGTCTGCGCGACATTCCGATCATCACCTTCATCAACAAGATGGACCGCGAGAGTCGCGATCCGTTCGATCTGCTGGACGAGATCGAGAAAACGCTCGCGCTCGACACCACGCCGATGACATGGCCGGTGGGCCGTGGTCGCGACTTCCTCGGCACCTACGACATCGCAACCGGCGGCGTGCGCCTGCTCGAAGGCGGCGGCGCGAAGACAGGGGAGGCCGAGCAGATCGAGATCAGGGAGCTTGCCGGACGCAACCCTAACCTCGATGCTGATGCGATCAGCGAAGAACTCGCGCTGGTAACCGAAGCCTGTAAGCCGTTCGATCTGGAGTCGTTCCGCGAAGGCCATCTCACGCCGGTGTTCTTCGGCTCGGCGCTGCGCAATTTCGGCGTCGGCGATCTGCTCGAAGGGCTCGGGCGTTATGCGCCGCCGCCGCGCGCACAGGAGTCGAATACGCGCAAGGTCGAGGCCTCCGAGCCGAAGATGAGTGCGTTCGTCTTCAAGATCCAGGCGAACATGGATCCGAACCACCGCGACCGCATCGCCTTCGCGCGGCTGTGCTCGGGCAAGCTGACGCGCGGCATGAAGTCGAAACTGGTGCGGACCGGCAAGAACATGACGCTGTCGGCGCCGCAGTTCTTCTTCGCACAGGATCGCGCCATCGCCGATGAAGCGTTCGCGGGCGACGTGGTCGGCATTCCGAACCACGGCACGCTGCGGATCGGCGATACGCTGACGGAAGGCGAGGACATCCAGTTCGTCGGCGTTCCATCATTTGCGCCGGAAATCCTGCGCCGCGTCCGCCTCGGCGATGCGATGAAGGCCAAGAAGCTGAAGGAAGCCTTGCAGCAGATGTCGGAAGAGGGCGTCGTGCAGGTGTTTCGCCCGCGCGACGGTTCGCCCGCGATGGTCGGCGTCGTCGGCCAGTTGCAGCTCGACGTGCTGAAGGCGCGGCTCGACGCAGAATATTCGCTGCCGGTCGATTTCGAGATCAGCGAATTCCAGTTGGCGCGCTGGTTCACGGCGGAAGACCGCAAGACATTCGATACCTTCGTCAACGCGAACGGCTCCAGCATCGCTGAGGATGTTGACGGCGATCTGGTGTTTCTCGCCAAGAACGAATTCTATCTGGGCTACACCCGCGAACGCTCGCCCGGCATCACCTTCATGAGCGTCAAGGACGTGAAGAAGGCGGGTAAGGGCGACTAGGCGTTTCAAATCGAGATACGCCTGCATGCCGGGCTACGAGGGCGCGGCCGTCAGGTGCATTGCGCGTTGCACCATAAAAATGCTACCCGACGCCATCGATCCGATGGGGTGCTCTCATGGGTTTTGCGCTTCTGATTTTGGGGCTTGTGCTTTTTCTGGGCGTGCACGTGCTGACGACACGCCGTGATTTGCGTGCCTCGCTCGTCGCGCGGCTCGGCGAGGGTGGTTACAAGGCAGTCTACAGCGTCGTGGCGATCATCGGTGTCGCGCTCGCGGCCAAGGGATTCAGCGTCTACCGCGCCACGGAATGGGTCGATATCTGGTACCCGCCCAAGGCGATGCGCCATCTGACCCTGGCCCTGATGCTGCCTGCGGTCATTTTGGTCGTGGCGTCCTATATCCGCGGTCGCATCTTTGTGAAGCTGAAGCACCCGATGCTGGCAGGCGTGAAGCTGTGGGCGCTCGCGCATCTGCTCGCGAACGGCGATCTCGGCTCTATCATCCTGTTCGGCTCGGTGCTGGCGTGGGCGGTGTATGACCGCATTTCGCTGAAGCATCGCACTGACAGCGGCGCTCCGCCGATTCCGGTCGGCGGCATCGGCAACGATCTCATCGCGGTCGCGGTCGGGGTTGTAGCCTATCTTGCGCTCGCATTTGCCTTCCACCCGCTGGTGATTGGCGTTCCTGTCGTTGGAGTCTGACCATGTCTGTTCAAACCGCAGCCAAGCGCAAAACTGCGCCCGAGATTTTCGCGCGCAAGGGCGGCGAGCCGGTCGTGATGCTGACCTCGTATCACGCGCACACCGCTGCGCTGGTCGATAAATATTGCGACATCATTCTCGTCGGCGATTCACTCGGCAACGTGATGCATGGTTTCGAGACGACCGTGCCGGTCACGCTCGAGATGATGGTCCTGCAGGGCCATGCGGTGATGCGCGGCTCGAAACAGGCGATGGTGGTGGTCGACATGCCGTTCGGCTCCTACGAGGCCTCGAAGGAGCAGGCGTTTCATTCCGCCGCGCGCGTGCTGAAGGAAACCGGCTGCGGCGGCATCAAGGTTGAAGGCGGGCAGCGGATGGCGGAGACCATCGAATTTCTCGTCAATCGCGGCATCCCGGTCATGGGCCATGTCGGCCTCACGCCCCAGTCGATCAACACGCTCGGCTCGTTCCGGGCGCGCGGGCGCGATGAAGCCGACTCGGCGATGATTCTGGAAGACGCCAAGGCGGTGTCGGAGGCGGGCGCGTTCTCGATCGTGGTCGAGGCGGTGGCCGAGCCGCTCGGCCGCAAGATCACCGAGAATGTCGCGGCGCCGACCATCGGCATCGGCGCGAGCGCAGCCTGCGACGGTCAGGTGCTGGTGCTGGAGGACATGCTCGGCCTGTCGCCGTGGGCGCCGAAGTTCGTGAAGCGCTATGGCGACCTCGGGCCGGGCATCGAGAAGGCGATTCAGGACTACGCCAACGAGGTTCGCTCCCGCGCGTTTCCGGGCCCCGAGCACGTCTACAACCTGAAGCCGAAGGTCGCCAAATAGCCATTTTCCGGCCTTTATCGGTTTTGGGCGTCGGAGACGGCGGTTAACGCTTTGATCTGCCTCGCTTTGCCTTGTGGCCGCCACAGCGTTACTGTATCGGCTTGCATCATCGCAGGGGAATGGCGCCATAGAGCGCCGCGACGATCGGCGGGGTTTTCTTAAGTGTCTGAATTATTTAGCGAAATTGACGAGGATCTGCGCCGCGAACAGCTCAAGAAGCTGTGGGACCGCTATTCGCTGCATTTCATCGCGCTCATCGTCCTGATCGTCGTCGGCGTCGGCGGCTGGCGCGCCTACCAATATTTCGAGAATCAGAAGGCGGAAGCGGCCGGAAAGGCTTTCGAGGCTGCGGTGGCGCTGACCGATCCCGCGCAGGCGCAGGCGGCTTTCGACAAGATCGCGAGCAGCAATGCGCAGGGGTATAGCGCTCTGGCGCGACTGCATGCGGCGGCGGAAGCAGCCAAGCAGGATTCCAAAAAAGGTGTCGCCGCTTTCGATGCGATTGCCAATGACAGCAACGCCGCAGCATCCATCCGCGAAATCGCGCGCTTGCGTGCGGCGAGCCTGATGCTCGACACCGCGCCTTATGACGATATCGAGAAGCGGCTGTCGGACGAAGCGTCCGGCACTCACACGTTCCGTCACTCCGCGCGCGAATTGCTGGCACTGTCGGCCTGGCGAGCCAAGAACACCGACGCTGCGCGCCGCTGGCTCGACATGATCGGCGACGATCCGCAAAGCCCGGCGACGCTGCGCAGACGGGCGGAAGCCTTGCTCGCGCTGCTGCCTCCGGCCGCGAAAAGCTAAGCCCATGCCGGTCCGTTCGCCCAGACGCTCCCTTTCCCGCGCGGTCACCGGTGCCGTGCTGGTGGCCACCGCCTGCGTGCTGTCGGGTTGTGGCGGCGCGATGAACAGTTTCGATCCCACCGATATGCTGAGCTTCCTCGACCAGAAGAAGCCATTGCCGGGCGCCCGCAAGCCGGTGTTTCCGGAAGGCGTGCCGGGCGTCGAACAGGGCGTGCCGAAGGAGCTTTACAAGGGGGCACCGCAGGACGATCTTGCTGCGACGGCTCCTGTCGCTCCCGGCGGTGCGCCTGCCGGGGCCGCGCAGCACAACGCAGCGCCGGTCGCCGCCGAAGCGTCCGCTGAACCGAAGCCCAAGAAACGGGTGCACACCGCCAAGCGGAGGAGCATCACCGCGCCGCCGCCGGACGAAGCGCCTGCCGCGGCTCCGCCGCCGCAACAACAGCAACCGGCTGCCGCTCCGGCTCAGGAGCAACCATTGTCCTCATTCCCTGCACCGTTGCCGAGCGGCAGCTTCTCGCATTAAATCCGCCGCACGCGGCATCCGGCATATGACCGCGTAAAGGGCGGGCGGGATCAATCATGTCCTTCACCATTGCGATCATCGGCCGCCCCAACGTCGGCAAATCGACGTTGTTCAACCGGCTGGTCGGGCAGAAGCTCGCGCTTGTCGATGACCAGCCCGGCGTTACGCGTGATCGTCGCGAAGGGCTCGGCCGTCTTGGTGATCTCGAATTCACCATCATCGATACCGCAGGCCTCGATTCAGGGCCGCGTGGCTCGCTGACCGCACGGATGCAGGAGCAGACGGAGACGGCGATTGCTGCCGCTGATGCGCTGATGTTTGTGATCGACGCGCGCGCGGGCCTCACGCCGAACGACCGCGCTTTTGCCGACTTCGCGCGCCGAGCCAACAAGCCGGTGTTGCTACTCGCCAACAAGAGTGAGGGCAAGCAAGGCGAGAGCGGCATCGCGGAATCCTATGCACTTGGTCTCGGCGAGCCGATCGGCATTTCCGCCGAGCATGGCGAGGGTCTGAGCGATCTTTACGATGCCTTGAAAGATTTGATGCCGGAGCCCGTCGATGATGAGGCGGATGAAGACGACATCGGTGATGAGGACGATATTGATCCTACGCGCCCGATCCGCGTCGCCGTGCTCGGTCGTCCCAATGCGGGCAAATCGACACTCATCAATCATCTCCTCGGCGAGGAGCGGCTGCTGACAAGCCCGGAAGCCGGCACCACGCGCGACTCCATCGCGGTGGATGTCGAATGGAAGGGGCGCAAGCTGCGGGTGTTCGACACAGCGGGGCTTCGCCGCCGTTCGCGCATCGACGACAAGCTGGAGAAGCTATCCGTTTCGGATGCGCTGCGCGCCGTACGCTTCGCTGAAGTCGTGGTGCTGGTGATGGACGCGCAGAACCGCTTCGAGGAGCAGGATCTGCGGCTCGCTGATCTCGTCGAGCGCGAAGGCCGCGCCCTCGTGCTCGCCGTCAATAAATGGGATTTGATGGAGCGCGCGCCGAGCGCAATCGGCAAGCTGCGCGAAAGCGCTGACCACCTGCTGCCGCAGGTGCGCGGCGCGCCGGTGGTGGCGATTTCAGGCCTGATGGGAGAAGGTGTCGACCGGCTGATAGGCGCAATCGAGAAAGCCTATGCCACCTGGAATAAGCGCATCCCGACCAGCGCGCTCAACCGCTGGTTCGAGCAGGCCACCAGAAACAATCCGCCGCCCGCCGTTTCGGGCCGCAGGCTGAAGCTGAACTACGTGACGCAGACCAAGGCGCGGCCGCCGAGCTTTGTGGTGTTCTGCTCGCGCGCCGATGCGGTGCCGCAATCCTATTTGCGCTATCTCACGAACACCCTGCGTGAGGCATTCGACCTGCCGGGCACTCCGGTGCGCATCACTCTGCGCGAGAAGGCCAATCCGTTCGCGCACAAGGCGAAGCGGAAGTCGTAAGTTTCTGAAAACTCTGCGGGTCAGACCGGAGACCGGAAGCTCATCAACGAGCGGGTGCGGTAGTCGTAGACTTTGCCGGTCTCGTTCCAGTCCGGCATGCACATCGGCAGGATGTATTCGGCAGCCTGTTCGGGTGTGTCGAGGATCATCGGGTCTTCGCCGGGCATGACGGAGGCGCGCATGCGGGTGCGGATCGGTCCCGGATTGAACAGATTGACGCGGATCGTGCTTGTCGCCGTTTCGTGCGCCCACACCCGCGCGAGCGCTTCCAGCCCCGCCTTGGAAGCGGCATAAGGCCCGCGATAGGCGCTGGCCTTGGAAGCGGTGCCAGAGGTGATGAAGACTGCGCGCCCTGCGTCCGAATGGATCAGCAGTGGCTCCATACAGCGGATCAACTGGAAGTTCGCGGTGAGGTTGACGCCGATCGCGTCCATCCACGGCTTGAGGTCGATATGACCGAGCGGCGAGGACGGACCCGCGACGCCGGCATTGCCAATCAGGATGTCGAGCTTGCCGTGGCGTTCGTTCAATGCCGCCCCGAGCCGCGCCACGCCGTCGTAATCGGTGACGTCCAGCGGCACCAGCGTCGTGCTGCCGCCCTCGCTGCGGATTTCGTCGTCGAGTTCTTCCAGGCCGCCCTGGGTCCTCGCCACGGCGATGACATGCGCACCGGCACGGGCCAAGGCTCGCGCCGTCGCGTGGCCGATGCCGCGGGACGCGCCGGTGACGAGAGCGATACGGGAAGCGAGGGGTTTGGTCATCGAGCGCCTGTCGGGATCGAAGCCCGCGGGGTGCGGGGCTATTTTCGTTGCAGAGGTTTTACAGACGCCGGTGGCTGGGACAAGTCCGGCGTGACGCGGAGGAGTGGGGGCGAAGGCGATGGGTATGCTAGAAGGCGGCCATGATCCCCGAACGCCCTTTATGGCGCCTGATGACCGCTGCCGATCTGCCCGCCGTCAACGCGCTGGCCGCGCTTATCCATCCCGCTTTTCCGGAGGATGAAGCGGTCTTCGCGGAACGATTGCGGCTCTATCCGCAAGGCTGCCGGGTTTGGGCGCAGAACGGGAAGGTCGCGGCTTATGTCGTCAGCCATCCGTGGGTCGATCGCGCACCGCCAGCGCTGAACGCGCTGCTAGGGAGTCTGCCCGCAAAGCCTTCGACCTATTATCTCCACGACATCGCGTTGCTGCCCGAAGTGCGGGGCAGCGGCGCAGCTATGGACGTTCTGACATCGCTGGTGGAGCAGGCGCTTGCCGAGCGCCTGCCGTCGTTGTCGCTGATTGCGGTTAATGGTTCGGCAGGATTCTGGCGGCGGCAGGAGTTTGAGGCGGTGCCGGATGGTCCGTCCGCGGATAAGCTACGCAGCTACGGCGCAGACGCGCAGTTCATGATGCGAAGATTGAGCCGGGAGTAAATCCCGGCCAATAGCCAAGCCGTCAGCTTGCTTCCGCCAGCAGCGAGAGCTGATGCTGCGGCTGCTCGACCTGAGTCTGGTCGGTGAGGAGAGTCGGGTAATCGCCGGTGAAGCAATGATCCGAGAATTTCGGATTGGCCGGGTCGCGACCCGGCTCGCCGACTGCGCGGTACATGCCATCGATCGACAGGAAGGCGAGTGAATCCGCGCCAATGATGTCGCGCATTTCTTCCAGCGAGTGCGTCGCTGCGAGCAGGCCGCCGCGATCCGGCAGGTCGATGCCGTAATAGTCCGGATGCACGATCGGCGGCGAGGCAAGGCGGAAATGCACTTCCTTGGCGCCTGCATCGCGCATCATGCGCACGATTTTCCTGGAGGTGGTGCCGCGTACCAGCGAGTCATCGATCAGGATGATGCGCTTGCCTTCGATCGCGGCGCGGTTCGGCGCATGTTTCATGCGTACACCGAGTTCGCGTACGCTCTGCGTCGGCTGGATGAAGGTGCGGCCGACATAATGGTTGCGGATGATGCCGAGTTCGAACGGCACACCCGATTCCTGGCTGTAGCCGATGGCGGCGGGCACACCGGAATCCGGCACAGGCACGACCACGTCTACATCGACGTGGCTTTCACGGGCGAGCTGCGCGCCGAAGCCCTTGCGCACTTCGTAAACGGAACGCCCGCCGACAATGGAATCCGGGCGGGCGAAATAGATGTATTCGAAGATGCAGGGGCGCGGTGGCTGCGGCGGGAAAGGTTTATGAATCTCGGTGCCCTTTTCGTCGAACACGATGACTTCACCGGGCTCGATGTCGCGGACATATTTCGCGCCAATGATGTCGAGCGCGCAGGTCTCAGAGGCGAGGATCGGGCAGCCGTCGAGTTCGCCGAGCACCAGCGGGCGGATACCGAGCGGATCGCGCGCGCCGATCAGCTTCTTGTTGGTGAGCGCCACCAGCGCGTAGGCGCCTTCGATGGCACGCAACGCTTCGATGTAGCGCTCGATGAAGCGGGTGCGCTTGGAATGGGCGACGAGGTGAAGGACCACCTCGGTGTCGGTGGTCGATTGCATCATGGCGCCCTGGCGAACCAGTTCGCGGCGCAACGACAGGCCATTGGTGAGGTTGCCGTTATGCGCGATGGCGAAGCCGCCGGCGTTGAGCTCGGCGAACAGCGGCTGCACGTTGCGCAGAATGGTTTCGCCGGTGGTGGAATAGCGGACATGGCCGACGGCGTTGTCGCCGGGCAGGCGGGCGATGACATCGCCGCGGGAGAAAGTATCGCCGACGAGGCCGAGACGGCGTTCGGAGTGGAAGCGGCTGCCGTCGAAGGAGACGATGCCGGCTGCTTCCTGGCCGCGATGCTGGAGAGCGTGAAGTCCGAGAGCGGTGATGGCAGCGGCTTCAGGGTGACCGTAGATGCCGAAGACGCCGCATTCTTCCCGTAGCGTATCGCCTTCGCCGTGCAGATCGATATCGCGCTGGTCGCGTTCGCCCGTGGCGGCTGCACTACCGGAGAAGTTGCTCATCGTTTCACCAAGCCTCCGCGACATTGAGACGATATCTAGCTGAAACCACCGCCCGATTCCCAAGCATCATAGCCTACAGTTAACGTCCTGCTGCTTTGCCATCGATCAGCGACTTCATGCCGTCGCGCTCCGACTTGGCATAGCCGCCGGGGTCCGACGGGTTTTCCGTCCGGTTGTCCGGAGCGGAATCGGCCGGCTCGTCTTCCGGCTTGGTTTTCTTGAACCGTTTCAAGATGGTGTTTTCAGGGTCGTCCGGCAAGAGCGACATCAGCCAATCGCCGGTTCCTTGCAGCACAACACGCGATTTTGCGCCGCGAACCCAGTCAGGCTGCTGCTTCTCGGGGACCAGCCATGCAAAAAACAGGAAGGCGACGACCATGATCAGCAGGCCGCGAGCGAGGCCGAACAGGAAGCCGAGAGTGCGGTCGAGTGCGCCGATTCGCGAATCCAGGATCATGTCGGAGATACGCACGGTGACGATCGACACCACGATCAGCGTGACAATGAAGATGCCGGCGACGACGGCGATGGTCGCGAGCGTGTCACTGGCGATGTAGGTCTTCGCGGTCGGAAGCAGCTTTTGATAGGCATAAAGGGTCGTAAGCGCTGCCGCGCCCCAGGCCGTGATCGACAGCACCTCGCGCACGAAACCGCGAATCATCGCAAGCAGGCCGGAGAGCAGAAGGACGGCGAGGACGATGATATCGAGCAGTGTAATCGGCATCGGAAAGGCTGTTCCGGTTATGGCGGCGACCCCGAATCGTAGGGCTCGCCGGATTTCAGCAGACGGCGTAGCGGCGTGGCCCGCAAGCCATGCGGGCGTTGTATAACCAGCCAATTTTCAGGCGTCACGCGATGCGAACCCGTAGAGGTGTCAAATCGGGAACTTGAGGTGAATTTTTCCCCGCCTGTGGCTTTTCAAACCGTCTGTGTGGCGCCGTTCGGCGAGCGATATTTCAAATTTTACCCGTTGGTCTATCCCTGAGCGGCGGGCCGTAAACGCTTCTCGCTGCGTGCCGCGATTTCCGCCACCAGCGAGGTCAGAGAATTGACGCTGTTCAGGCTCAGCCCGACATCGCCCGTGCCTGCATCGCCACGCGCGGTGTCCGGCAGCACCGCACGAGCGAAACCGAGCTTGGCTGCTTCCTTCAGCCGCGCGGAAGATTGCGCGACTGGCCGTACCGCGCCGGACAGCGAGATTTCTCCGAAATAGACGGCGTCGACCGGCAGCGGGGCATTGGCAAGCGAGGAGACGAGCGCGGCGGCGGCGGCAAGGTCAGCGGCGGGTTCCTGAATGCGCAAACCGCCGGCGACGTTGAGGTAGACGTCGTGCCCCGAAAGCTTGATGCCGCAATGGGCTTCCAGCACGGCCAGCACCATCGACAGCCTGCTCGGGTCCCAGCCGACGACAGCGCGGCGGGGCGTGCCGAGCGAGGTCGGCGCGACGAGCGCCTGCAGTTCCACCAGAACCGGGCGTGTGCCCTCGATGCCGGCGAACACGGCCGTGCCCGGGCTGCCGAGATCGCGCTCAGAGAGGAAGAGTTCGGATGGGTTCGTGACTTCGCGGAGGCCAAGCCCGGTCATCTCGAAGACGCCGATCTCGTCGGTCGGACCGAAACGATTCTTCACGGAGCGCAGGATACGGAACTGCTGGGAGCCTTCGCCCTCGAACGACAGCACGGCATCGACCATGTGCTCGACGACGCGCGGTCCCGCGATCTGGCCGTCCTTGGTGACGTGGCCAACAAGAATGAGGGCCGCCCCGGATTTTTTGGCGAAGCGAATGAGGGCCTGCGCGGACGCGCGGACCTGCGTCACCGTGCCGGGCGCGGATTCCACCGTGTCGGTCCACATCGTCTGGATGGAATCGATGACGACGAGTCGGGGGTGTGTGCCTTCCGAAAGGGTTGCAATGATATCTTCAACCGAAGTCTCTGCCGCGAGTTGAACCGCCGCGTCAGCCAGACCGAGTCGCGCGGCGCGCAACCGTACCTGTGCGACGGCTTCCTCGCCGGAGATGTAGACGGTGCGATGGCCGGCGCGCGCGAGCAGGCTGGTGGCCTGCGTGAGCAGCGTCGATTTGCCGATGCCGGGATCGCCGCCGACCAAGAGGACCGAGCCGCGCACGAAACCGCCGCCGGTGACGCGGTCGAGTTCCGCCATTCCGGAAGGCAAGCGCGGGGCTTGCTGGGACTCACCCGTCAGCGATTCCAATGTGAACAGGCGGCCCTTGCGCTTGGGGCGGATGCTTGCGGGCATCGCGGTAGCCGCAATCGAATCCTCTTCGGAGAGCGTGTTCCACTCGCCGCAGCCTTCGCATTTGCCCTGCCATTTGTTGTAGGCCGAGCCGCAGTTTTGGCAGACGAAAGAGGGGGCGTGTTTGGCCATCGGGCACCCGCGAACAAATACGTTCTATCTTTGTTCTTATTTGGATTAAAAAGTCAACCCGTCACCACCGGGTTTGCGGTCAGGTCGGGGACTTTTCCGAAGCGGCCTTGTCCGAAGTTGTCTTGGAATCCTGAGTAACGCTGCCCCGATAGTCGCGCGCGTAGCGGCGGCCGAGGCTGGTCAGCACCTCATAGCCGATGGTGCCGAAATGGTGCCCGAGTTCGTCGACGGTGACACCATCGCCGATGAGGGTGATGAAGTGACCGCGGCGGACCGCGCCGTGCGGCAGGTCGGTGATGTCGATTGCCATCAGGTCCATCGAGATGCGTCCCACGATCGGGCAACGCTGTCCCGCCACGACGGCCTGTGCGCTGCGAGTGCCTTCGATGCCGCTTGCAGCACGGAAATAGCCGTCGGCGTATCCGGTACTGACGATGGCGAGCCTTGTCGGCCGCTTGGTGTGCCATAACGCGCCGTAGCCGACCGTCTCGCCCTTGGGCACGTTCCGGATCTGGGCGATGCGGACCTTGAGGCCCACCACCGGCTGCATCGGGTTGTCGGCTTCCGGTGTTGGGTTGACGCCATACAGCGCCGCACCTGGCCTCACCATGTCCATGTGGAAATGGGAGCCGAGAAAGATGCCGGACGAATTCGTTAGCGAGGCGGTGACGCCGTTGAATTCGGACGCAACGGACCGGAAGGCTGCGAGTTGTCGCCCGTTCATCGCGTTGCTCATATCTTCGGCGCAGGCGAGATGACTCATCACCAGTGCGATGCCGTGATTGGCCTGCCGGATGCGCGGCGTTAGTCCGCGCGCCTCGTCCACGGTAAGGCCAAGGCGGTTCATCCCGGTGTCGATATGGAGCGCGGCAAGGCCGGTCCAGCCGCGGGTGCGGCGGAACGCATCCCATTCCGCAAGCTCGTTGAGATCGCCGATCACCGGACGGCAATCGATCTTCGCAAAATCGTCGCCGCAATTGGCGAAGAATCCGTCCAGCACGTAGATTGCGGCCTTCGGCGCAGCCTCGCGCGCGAGCTTCGCCTCGTCGAGAGTTGCGACGAAGAACGTCTTGCAGCCGATGCTGGCGAGCTTGCGCGTCACGGGCACGATCCCGCAGCCATACGCGTCGGCCTTGACCACGGCGGAGCACTCCGCAGGCACGGCACGGCTTTCCAGCGCTCTCCAATTGGTGGCGAGCGCGTCGAGATCGACGGTCAGCACGCCGGTTGCTCCCTGCAGCGTGTGGGAATCGATCTGGACCGAGGTATCGGGAAAAGGTGTCATGAAAGGACGCGGCTGGAGGCTGAGATCAGCCTCTCATATCACGCTTCCCGTGCCAAAGATCAAATGTGCGCCGGCAGGTGATCCTCTTCGGCGAGATCTGCGAAACGGGTCACGTTGGATTCGAACGCCAGCTTGATGGTGCCGGTGGGGCCGTGACGCTGCTTGCCGATGATGACCTCGGCCTTGCCGTGGACTAGCGACATGTCCAGTTGCCACTTTTCATGCTCTGGCGTGCCGACCTTCGGCTCCTTGCTCTGCAGGTAGTATTCCTCGCGGAACACGAACAGCACCACGTCGGCGTCCTGCTCGATCGAGCCGGATTCGCGAAGGTCGGCGAGTTGCGGGCGCTTGTCGTCGCGGGCTTCGACCTGACGCGACAACTGCGACAGTGCGATGATCGGGACGTTCAGTTCCTTCGCCAGCGCCTTCAGGCTGGTGGTGATCTCGGTGATTTCCTGCACGCGGTTGTCGGAGCGCTTGCCCGAACCCGACAGGAGTTGGATGTAGTCGATGATGAGAAGGTCGAGACCCTTCTGCCGCTTCAGCCGCCGCGCGCGCGCCATCAATTGCGCGATCGACAGGCCGCCGGTGTCGTCGACATGGAAGGGCAGGTGCTGCATTTCGATGGCATGATCGCGGATTTTCTCGAAATCTCTTTCGGTGATGCCGCCGCGGCGGATCAAACTCGACGAGATGCCGGTGCGTTCGGACAGAATACGGGTGGCGAGCTGCTCGGCCGACATTTCCAGCGAGAAGAAGCCGATCACGCCGCCATTGACGGTTTTCGTTGTGCCGTCAGGCTGTAGTTCGCCTTGGTAAGAACGTGCGACGTTGTAAGCGATGTTGGTGGCGAGCGCGGTCTTTCCCATCGCCGGACGTCCGGCAAGGATGATGAGGTCGGAGGGTTGCAGCCCGCCCATCTTGCTGTCCATGTCGCGCAGGCCGGAGGCAAGACCGGAGAGATTGCCATCGCGCGCATAGGCTGCCGCGGCCATGTCGATGGCGACTGTCAGCGCCTGTCCGAATTTCTGGAAGCCTCCGTCATACTGGCCTTGCTCCGCAAGTTCGTAGAGGCGGCGTTCAGCGTCCTCGATCTGCGCGCGCGGGGCGAAATCGACCGGCGCGTCGTAGGCGACATTGACCATGTCCTCGCCGATGCGGATCAGGTCGCGGCGCTGCGAGAGGTCGTAGATCGTCCGCCCATAATCCTGGGCGTTGATGATGGTGGTGGCTTCCGCAGCGAGGCGGGCGAGATACTGGCTGACCGTGATACCGCCGAGATCGATATCGGCGGGCAGGAAGGTTTTCAGCGTCACCGGTGTCGCGACCTTGCCCGCGCGGATCAGGCTTGCCGCCGTCTCGAAAATCTCCTGATGGATCGGCTCAAAAAAATGTTTCGGCTCGAGAAAGTCCGAGACGCGGTAGAACGCATCGTTGTTTACGAGGATCGCGCCGAGCAGACTCTGTTCCGCCTCGATGTTGTGGGGCGCGGTACGGTAGGCCGGTGCGCCGGCTTCGGGCGCGAGCTTGACGATGTTCGAGTCGGAAACGGCCATGACGTTCAGATGCGCTTTCAAATCGGAAAAGGCGGGCACTCATCAAGCACCCCGGCTGTCAGTGTTCAAAGCAGGATGTCAGCTTATACACACGCCACCCACAACCTGATCGTCACGCAGCATAAAGACAACGATTCGTGTTGATCTTTTGTTATTCCCCGGCCTGTTGCAGGGGCTGCGTGCGCGCGGTTTCCAATTCTCGCAGCCGCTGTTCCTCTTGCGCGATGTAGTCGCGTGTGATGGGAACCACGCCCTGCCGTTTGCTGAGCTGGATCTGGAACACCATCATGTTCTGCTTGCGGAAACTCATCTCCGAGCAGGCGAGGTAGAAGCGCCACATCCGTACGAAACGCTCATCATAAATTCTGGCGGCTTCCTCCGCCCGAGCGAGAAACCGTTCATGCCAGGCCTTCAGCGTCTCGGCATAGTGCAGGCGGAGGATTTCGATGTCGTCGACCAGAAGACCGGCCCGCTCGATCGTCGGCAGCACTTCCGATAGAGCAGGAATATAGCCGCCGGGGAAAATATATTTCGCGATCCAGGGGTTGGTAATGTCGGGTCCCTCGGAACGGCCGATGGCATGTAGCACCATCACGCCGTCATCCTTGAGCAGCTCGGCGCAGCGATTGAAGTAGGTCTGATAATGATCGATGCCGACATGCTCGAACATGCCTACTGACACGATCCGGTCGAACGGGCCGGGTACCTTGCGGTAGTCTTCAAGCAGGAATTTCGCGCGTTGCGACAGTCCCTTCGCCTTGGCGCGCTGGTTCGACATCTCGAACTGCTCGTTCGAAAGCGTGACGCCGGTGACGAGACCGCCCGCGATCTCCGCGATGTAAAGGCCAAGCCCGCCCCAGCCGGAGCCGATGTCGAGCACACGCTGGTCGGGCTTCACCAGCAGTTTGGCGGTGACGTGCCGTCGCTTCGCGAGTTGGGCTTCCTCGAGCGACATGTCCGGCCGCTCGAAATAGGCGCAGCTATATTGGCGGTCGGAATCGAGGAAGAGCGAGTAGATCCGGCTGTCGAGATCGTAGTGGCTCTGGATGCGACGCTTCGCCAGCCCCATCGGATTGAACTGGTGCCAGCGGCGGACCAGAAAGCGTTGCAGATGATGGAGTTTGGCCCAGCCGGGCAGGTCATAGGGTTGGGCGAGAGCCACGGCCAGGACGTCGGTGATCGAACCCTGTTCGATCACGAGTTCGCCATCCATGTAGATTTCGCCGAAGGCCATCTCGGGGTCGAGCAGCAACCGGCGTTGAGCTGAGGGGGTGGTAAAACGGACCGTGACCGGGGTGCCGGTCCCGTCGCCACAGGTGAAAGACTGTCCGTCCGCGGTGATGAAAGTGATTGAACCGTAGCGGAAAAACCGGCGGAGAACGGATTTCAGCAAAAAGCTCATGGGCAGCGGCCTGAGGTAATGTGCTATTCCTGTTGAACGAGCCCCACGGTCCGAAGTTTCACTCCTCTTGGCCGCGCCTTCAAGCCCGAATAGCGGGCAGGAGAGGCTATGCCCTGTCGCTGCAATCTTACTTAGAGTGTTGCATTCTCAGCGTTTCCATTCCGCGGATTATCCGCTAAGGACTTGTCTTACGATCATTTGAACTCCCGGCAGGGCCGTTGCCGGTCGAGCAGTTTCTGGAGATCACGATGTCGAGGCGAACGCTTAGTCTGGCGGCGGCGGTGCTTTGGATGAGCGCTGCCGGTCCGGCAGCGGCGCAGAATCTGGAGGCCGGTAAGACCCCGGCCCAAATCTTCGCCGCGACGTGTGCCGTCTGTCACAAGAGCCCGCACGGGCTGCTGAAGAGCGTCGCACCCGGATCGCTCCCGGGCTTCCTGCGCCAGCATTATACGACCAGCGTCGACATGGCGGGCGCGATGAGCGCCTACGTCCTGTCGAACGGTGCGGCGAACAGGCGGGCGGGCGACGACCTCACGCGCGAGGGACGAGAATCCCGGACGTTGCCGAAGCGTCGCGAGCCGGAGGACAGGCAGGAGCGGCATATCGGAGCCGAGAGGCCCGTGCGCGGTCATGTGGCCAAGCCGAAGGAAGAAGGCGCGTCCGAGGCCGACGTCAAAAAACCAAAGATTGACAAGCGCAAGCCGAAGAATGCTCCGGCAAAGGATGAGCCGAAAGATACGTCCAGGCCGAAGTCCGACGAGCCGAAGCCGGAGGCGCCCGCCGAGAGCAGTAAGCCTGCCGCCGCACCGGAAAAACCGGCCGAGCCGGTAGCGCAGCCGGACGCCAAACCTGCTGCGTCCGACAACGCGCCCGTGAAGAAGCCGGAGGAGGACAAGCCTGCGTCCTCCAACATGCCGGTCTTCAACATCGAGCCCAAAACGGAAGCAAAGCCGGACTCGAAGCCTGCGGAGGCTCCGGCCGCGCCTGCGCCGGACAAGGCACCGCAATAAACGCTTCAGGCGAAAGCCGTTTGCATCAGAAGGGCTGTGGATGCTGCATCCGCAGCCTTTTTCTTGGCGTGCTACACACCGGTCCTTTTTCAAACCGCATAAAAAATCCGGCCCGTTTCCGGGCCGGATTGATCGCGATTGCGGTGGAATGAAGCTTACTGCTCGTTCGGAGTCGCTTCCTCGCCGTGGTCCTGCGCTTCCGGATCGAAGAACTCGCCGGCCGCAGCGATCGCTTCCGCTGCCGCGTCCTGATCTTCCTGACGGGTGCTGATGTCTTCGCCACGGTTGATACGCTCGGCTTCCGCCTCGCTGCGGGCCACGGTGGCGGTCACATGAATCTCGACCTCGGGGTGAACGGCGATCGTGATCTTGTGCTGGCCGATGGTCTTGATCGGATGCTCGAGCAGAACCTGCTGGCGGCTGAGTGAAACGCCATCGGCAGCCAGCGCCGCCATGATGTCGCGCACCGAAACCGAACCAAAGAGCTGGCCGCTCTCGGACGCCTGGCGGATGACGATGACGTTGCGGCCCTCGATCTTCTCGGCGACCTTGGAGGCTTCACCCTTGGCGGCGATGTTCTTCGCCTCGAGGTCAGCCTTCATGCCTTCATACTTCGCGCGGTTGTCCGCGGTCGCGCGCAGCGCCTTGTGGCGCTTGAGCAGGAAGTTGCGGGCGTAGCCGTTTTTAACGTTCACGATGTCGCCCATTTGGCCAAGCTTGGCGACGCGTTCGAGCAGAATGACTTCCATGATATTCTCCTTGGAAAGGCTGATAGAGGAATCTCTTGAGGTGAAGGTTGAAGTTCAGTTGGGGTCGGGCAGGCCGTCCTGCTTTCGCCAGTAGCGTCGGCGGATGCCGAAGGCCGCGTCGGCGAGGCCGAGTACGACGGCGCCCGCAAGCGGCCAGCCGATGAAGAGGGTAAGGGCGTAGATCCCGCTCAGCATGAAGGAGCGCCCGGCCATGGCCTGGGTCACGGTGTGCAGGACCGCAAAGCCGGTCATGCCGTAGGCGAGCAGCAGCGAGGCGCTGACGATCTTTGCGACCAGCGCGGTCAGCCCGCCGAAGAAGCTGAGCACCAGCGCGATGGCGAGCGCAGCGAGCACCGGTTGCGGCATCTCGGTGGTGCGCAGATCCGGCCACGGACGCTTTAGAAGCTGAGAAGTCTGCGCGATTTTGGCGGCGAGCCACAGATTGAGCGTCAGGGTCAGCATCGCCACCAGTGCCGCCGCGCCAGGTGCGATCGACACCAGCGCCTCGATGACGGGGTCGGGGGTCGCATTATTGGCGGTCCCGCTCTGGTTCGCGACGGTGGACAGATGCGTCAGGCTTTTGCGCATCACTGCGGTGATCGTATCGACGTCGGTACCAAGAGTAAGAAGCGCGCCGGCGGTGGTAAGGCTCGCGAAACCTGCGGTCCAGACGAGGATGCGGCCGACTGGGTACCAGTCGAGCGTGGGCGGAGATGCGTCGTTGTCGGAAGCGCGTGCGAGCAGCGCGAGATGGCCGAGCCAAAGTGCGGGCAGGGCGACCATGACGCCATAGGCCAGCATGTACATCGGCCCGAAGATGGCACCGAGGCCGAGCACCGCGGCCACGCCGCCGATGGCCGCGATCCGCGATCCCCAGCCGAGCGCGACCACCATCAACGGCAGTGGCGCGAGATAGAACAGCGCAAGCGACAGCACCGCGCCCGACGCAATCGAGGCGAACATCGTGGCCGACGCAAGCGCGGCCGCCAGTGCAATGAAAATCGTTGCCATCATCAGCTGTCCCGCCCCCTTCGAGCGGTTAGAGGCCATTTTGCCCCAACCATCCACGACCGCTGTCGCTGCCGTGTTATGAAAAATCGCTTCTTGTGAAGCGCGGAATTTGCTCCTCATCCCGTGGGATGAGGAGCGGAATCGTTCGCCTTAGCGAATCACGTAAGGCAGCAGACCCAGGAACCGCGAGCGCTTGATGGCGCGGGCGAGTTCACGCTGCTTCTTTGCCGACACGGCCGTGATGCGGCTCGGCACGATCTTGCCGCGCTCGGACACGTAACGCATCAGCAGCTTGGAATCCTTGAAGTCGATCTTCGGCGCATTCGGGCCCGTGAACGGGCAGGTCTTGCGACGGCGGAAGAACGGGCGGCGTGCACCAGCGTCAGCCATGTGTCTTACTCCTCTACCGATGCGGTTGCTTCGTCGTCACGCGAACGGCGCGGGCCGCGCTCGGAGCGGAAACCGCCATCGCGGTCGCCACCACGGCCGCCAAAGCCGCCGCCACGGTCGTCGCGTTCGCGATCGCGGTCGGCCTTGCGCATCATTGCGGAAGGGCCTTCCTCGAGTTCGTCGACACGCACGGTCAGATAACGGATGATGTCTTCGTTGATGCGCTCCTGACGCTCGATCTCGGAAACGATCGCAGCCGGGCCATCGATGTTCAGCAGCACGAAGTGAGCCTTGCGGTTCTTGTTCATGCGGTAGGTGAGCGAACGCACGCCCCAGTTTTCGGTCTTGGCAACCTTGCCGCCGAGACCTTCGATCACGCCGGTGATCTGGGTGGTGAATTCTTCGACCTGTTGGGCGCTCGCGTCTTGGCGCGCGAGGAAAACATGCTCGTAAAGAGGCATGGGAGTCCTTTCCAGTGTTAGCGCGGTTCCTGGCGGCAAGCCCTTCGAGACCTTCGGAAAGGACCTCGATATTGCTCAGAAGGCGGAAGCACGGGACGACGGACCAACTGGCCCTGTCGCATCAACCCAATTTCGTTTTCAGAAATGAAGGTTGCTGAGACCGTCCGTTCAGCTCCCGGCCGGGATCCACGGATGCGCGCTTTATAGGCGATTTGCGGCCATTGGCAAGGTGATTTGAGCCGGTTTTGGCTCGAAAATCGAGGCATTTAAGGGCTTCTTTGACGGAAACGGACCCCAAAAACGGGGATTTGTCAGCCGTTCCGTGTCGTCAGCTTGACATCTTATGGCTTGGCGGTGTCTTACCACCCGACTTGGGGAGGCCATTCATGACGGCAGCATTTACATTTCCGGGACAGGGTTCACAGGCCGTCGGCATGGGCAAAGCGCTCGCCGAAGCTTTCCCGGCCGCGCGCGCGGTGTTCGACGAGGTCGATTCGGCGCTTGGCGAAAAACTCAGCACCGTCATCTGGGAGGGGCCCGCGGAGGCGCTCCAGCTCACCGAGAACACCCAGCCCGCGTTGATGGCGATGTCGCTGGCGACCCTGCGGGTGCTGGAGACGGAGGCAGGCATCGATCTCGCGCGTGATGCTGCGTTCGTTGCTGGCCATTCGCTGGGCGAGTATTCGGCGCTGGCGGCGGCGGGGAGCCTCTCGATCGCGGATACGGCGCGGCTGTTGCGGATTCGCGGTACCGCGATGCAGAAGGCGACGCCGGTAGGCGTCGGCGCGATGGCGGCGTTGCTCGGGCTTGATTACGAGACCGCTGTGGCGGTGGCGAACGAAGCCGCGCAGGGGCAGGTCTGTCAGGCTGCCAACGACAATGGCGGCGGTCAGGTCGTGGTGTCGGGCGACAAGGCTGCGGTCGAGCGCGCGGTGGAAATCGCTAAGGCGAAGGGTGCCAAGCGCGCCATGCTATTGCAGGTGTCCGCGCCATTCCATTGCCGTCTGATGCAGCCGGCGGCTGACGCAATGGCCGAAGCGCTTGCGAAGGTTACGGTCAACAAGCCGGTGGTGCCGGTCGTCTCCAACGTGCTGGCCGCGCCGATCACTGATCCGGATGAAATCCGGAAGCGGCTGGTGGAGCAGGTCACCGGCACGGTGCGCTGGCGCGAAAGCGTGGCTTATATGGCTGCTCATGGCGTCACGCATTTTCTCGAGATCGGTTCCGGCAAAGTGCTTACGGGCCTCGTGAAGCGCATTGCAGACGGTGCGGTCGGCGTGGCGGTCGGCGGTCCCGGCGACATCGCTGCCGCGAAGGATGCGATCGCCGCTGCGCGAGGGTGATTTCAGGGAGAATTCAAATGTTCGATTTGACAGGTAAGACCGCGCTCGTCACCGGCGCGACCGGCGGCATCGGAAACGCAATTGCCAAGGCGCTGCACAAGCAGGGTGCAACGGTCGCGATCTCGGGTACCCGGCGCGAAGTGCTCGATGCGCTTGCCGGTGAATTGAAGGAGCGTGTTCACGTCCTGCCGTGCAACCTGTCCGACAAGGATGAAGTCGAGGCACTGGTGCCTGCGTCCGAGAAGGCGATGGGGCAACTCGATATCTTGGTTGCCAACGCGGGCATCACCAAGGACAACCTGTTCGTGCAGTTGCGCGATGAGGACTGGGATCAGGTGATCGACGTCAATCTCACTGCGACTTTTCGTCTGGCGCGTGCGGCGACCAAATTGATGATGCGCAAGCGCTTCGGCCGCATCATCGGCATCACCTCCGTGGTCGGTGTCACCGGCAATGCGGGGCAGGTTAATTACGTGTCATCGAAAGCTGGCTTGATCGGCATGATGAAGTCGATTGCCCAGGAATATGCACGGCGCAACGTGACGGCGAACTGCATCGCACCCGGTTTTATTGCGACTGCGATGACGGATGCGCTCAACGACAAGCAGAAGGAAGGCATCCTCGCTAAGGTTCCGGCGGGACGGCTCGGTTCGCCCGACGACATCGCGGCCGCCGCCGTCTATCTGGCCTCCAACGAGGCGGCCTACGTCACCGGCCAGACTATCCACGTCAACGGTGGAATGGCAATGATTTGAGTGCTTTAGGGAGTTCTTAAAGCCGTTTTGTGACGGTTTGGCGCGAGCTCCCGGCTTGGCCAAGACCCCCGACCTGTGCTATTCGAAGGCCATCTCGTTGCGCGATTTCCGGTCGCATGGGGGAAAATTTTCGACCGGGCAGACTTCAGGATCGGGGCGGGGATTCGCTGCAGAACGGCTTACTGTTTTGGAGCGGGCGCGCAAGGGAAGAACGTCGTTGCAGGAAATCAAAACCCTGTATATTCCCGGAGCGCCATCTGTTGAGGTTCGCAGGGGACTGACGGTCTGCGGGTACGTGGATCGAACTGGGCGGACGGCATAGAGTTTTAGAAGGTCAACACCGGCTCGTATCGTTTTACGATCGGGTTAAACGAAGCAAACACGAGGTTGAAAACGATGAGTGAGATTGGCGAGCGCGTGAAGAAGATCGTTGTGGAGCACCTCGGTGTCGAACCGGAGAAAGTGGTGGATTCGGCGAGCTTCATCGACGATCTCGGCGCCGACAGCCTCGACACGGTCGAACTGGTGATGGCTTTCGAAGAAGAATTCGGTTGCGAGATTCCGGACGACGCGGCGGAGACCATCCTCACGGTTGGCGACGCCACCAAGTTCCTTGAAAAGAACGCGAAGAGCTAAGCTCCTTCTGCGGTAGCTGATGTCGGCGGGTTGTTGTGCGCAACGGCCCGCCGTCTTTCTGTTTGGCACATCGGAGCATCTGACATGAGGCGAGTGGTCGTCACCGGCCTCGGCATGGTTTCGCCGCTGGGCGGCGGCGTGGAGCCGACCTGGAAACGCATCCTCAACGGCGAAAGCGGCGCACGGAAGATCGAGCATTTCGATGTGTCCGACCTGACCAGTCAGATTGCCTGCATCGTGCCGCGCGGCGACGGCACCAACGGCACCTTCAATCCCGATCTGTGGATGGAGCCGAAGGAGCAGCGCAAGGTCGACGACTTCATCGTCTTCGCGATGGCGGCCGCATCCGAGGCACTCAACGATGCCGGCTGGCATCCGTCCACCGAAGAAGAACGCTGCGCGACCGGCACGCTGATCGGCTCCGGCATCGGCGGCATCGAGGGTATCGGCGAGACGGCAGTGCTGCTGCACGAGCGCGGCCCGCGTAAGGTCTCGCCCTTCTTCATTCCGGGACGCCTCATCAATCTGGCGTCCGGTTACGTCTCGATCCAGCACGGCCTCAAGGGACCGAACCATTCGGTCGTCACCGCGTGTTCGACGGGCGCGCATGCCATCGGCGATGCGTCACGCCTGATCGCGCTCGGCGATGCCGATGTGATGGTCGCGGGCGGCGCGGAATCGCCGGTCAATCGTCTGGCGATGGCGGGCTTCTGCGCGCTGCGCGCGATGTCTACGAAATTCAACGACAAGCCGACCGCCGCGTCGCGCCCCTATGATGTCGATCGCGACGGGTTCGTGATGGGCGAGGGCGCGGGCATTGTCGTGCTCGAGGAATACGAGCACGCCAAGAAGCGCGGCGCGAAGATCTACGCCGAAATCGTCGGCTATGGTCTGTCCGGCGATGCCTATCATATCACCGCACCGGCTTCCGACGGCGACGGCGCCTATCGCTGCATGAGTGCGGCGATGAAGCGCGCGGGCCTCCTGGCCTCCGATATCGACTACATCAACTCCCACGGCACCTCGACGCCGCTCGGGGACGAGATCGAACTGGGGGCGGTGCAGAAGTTGCTCGGCAATACGGCCTCGAAGGTGTCGATGTCGTCGACCAAATCCTCGATCGGTCATCTGCTGGGGGCCGCGGGAGCGGTGGAGGCGATCTTCTGCGTGCTGGCGCTGCGCGACAATATCGTGCCTCCGACGCTGAATCTGGACAATCCGTCGATCGAGACGGCCATCGATCTCGTGCCGCACAAGGCCAAGTCGCGCGAGATCAATGTCGTCTTGTCGAACTCGTTCGGCTTTGGCGGTACCAATGCATCGTTGATCATGAAACGGGTCGTGAACTGATCCCTCGGCTTCACCGCCGGGGAAGTTTCGGTCATATTGCGAGCCCAAGTCTGTGCGAGAGATCGGGCCAGAACGGATTCGGATTTCGGACATGAGTCAAAGGCCACCCATCGAACCGCGCAGTCCGCGTGCGGCACTTGAGCCGCAGCAGGTTCCGCCTCCGAAGCGCTCCGACAGTGCGCGCAATCCGCTCGTGGTCGCAGGCAACGCCATCATCACAATCCTGCTGGTGCTGATTCTCGGCGCAGGCGGGCTCTACGTCTACGGCAAGCAGATGCTGTCGGCGAAAGGGCCGTTGACCGAGGACAAGGTCGTCAATATTCCGCCGCGCGCGGGTATGACCGATATCGGCGATCTTCTGCTGCGCGAGGGCGTCACCAAGGCGGATCGGTGGAGCTTCATCGGCGGTGTGCTGGCACTCAACGCGCGCACCTCGCTGAAGTCGGGTGAATTCCTGTTTCGGAAAAACGCGAGTCTGTCCGACGTCATCGACACCATTGTCGAGGGCAAGGTGGTGCAGCATGCCTTCACCATTCCGGAAGGGTTGACGTCGGAGCAGATCGTTCAGCGGCTGCAGGACAACGACATCTTCACAGGCTCGCTGCGCGAGGTGCCGCGTGAAGGTACGTTGCTGCCGGACACCTACAAGTTTCCGCGCGGCACGCAGCGCGAGCAGGTGATCCAGCGCATGCAGCAGGCGCAGAAGCGGCTGCTCGGGGAGGTATGGGAGCATCGCAATCCCGATCTGCCGTTGCGCTCGCCGGAACAACTCGTGACGCTGGCTTCTATCGTTGAGAAGGAAACCGGCCGCGCCGACGAGCGCAGTCGCGTCGCCTCAGTATTCGTCAACCGGCTGCGCCAGAAGATCAAGCTGCAGTCCGACCCGACGATCATCTACGGCCTTGTCGGTGGCAAGGGCACGCTCGGACGACCGATCAAGCGCAGCGAAATCCAGCAGCCGACGCCGTACAACACCTACGTCATCGAAGGATTGCCGCCGGGACCGATCGCCAATCCGGGCCGCGCCTCGCTGGAGGCGACCGCGAACCCCGCACGCACGCGTGATCTCTATTTCGTCGCTGACGGTACCGGCGGGCATACGTTCACCGAGAGCTACAACGAGCATCAGAAGGCGGTTGCGAAACTGCGCTCGATCGAGCGGCAGCAGAACGACGCGGCTGAACCGGACGACGTACCGCCTCCGGTCGCGGTCCCGTCAGGCGCAACCGCTGAGCCTCCTGCCGCGCAGCCGGCGGCGCCCGCCAAGCGTGCTACGCCGAAGGCCTCACCGAAAGCGTCTCACGGCAAGCAGTCGGCTGCGCCCAAGGCGAACGATGCATGGGCGGGTGTGACCTCGGCGATGCCGCAGGGCCGCAAGCCTGCATCTCATACCAAGCCGGCTCCGCCGTCAGCCCACGCCGCGGCGGACGCGCCTTCCGCCACGCGCTAAATTCCCGAAAAATCTCAAGGGATGGGCGTCAAAACGGTCTGCACCATGACCCAATTCAGGGTATGGTCGCGGCGGTTCACGCCCAACGAATCCACCTGATCTGAACGGAGTTTTTCGACAATGGCGTTGTCGAGCATGACCGGCTTTTCGCGAAGCCACGGCACCAGCGGACTTTATACGTTCGAATGGGAATTGAAGTCGGTCAACGCCAAGGGTCTGGATCTGCGGGTGCGCTTGCCGCAGGGGTGGGACGATCTGGAAAGCATCGTGCGCAAGCGGGCCGGAGAGGCTTTGTCGCGCGGCACAGTCTACGCCAATCTCTCCGTCAAGCGTGCGGGATCTGCATCGGTCGCGCGGATCAACGAGGACATTCTCGCTTCGGTGCTCGAGGTCGCCCGCGAACTCGCGCTGAAAGCGGGCGCGATGCCGCCGACTGTCGATGGCCTGCTCGCGGTGAAGGGCGTGATCGATATCGTCGAGCCGGAAAGCGACGAGAGCGAAATTGCCGCCGCGAAGGCTGCCGCGGGAGCTGCGTTCGAAACGGCGTTGCAGGGTCTTGTCGAAATGCGCGTGCGCGAAGGCGTCTCGCTCGGCGAAATTCTCTCCCAGCGCGTCAATGATATCGAGATTCTTGCGGCAAAAGCCGAAGCCGCGCCGGGTCGCAAGCCCGAAGCGATCAAGGCGCGCCTCGCCGAGCAGATCGCAACGCTGCTCGATGCATCGGATCGTTTCGATTCCGACCGGCTTTCTCAGGAGGCGCTGCTCATCGCGACCAAGGCCGACATCCGCGAAGAACTCGACAGGATCGGATCTCACGTCGCGCAGGCGCGCGAACTGTTGTCGAAGGGCGGGCCGGTCGGTCGGCGGCTCGATTTCCTGTCGCAGGAGTTCAACCGGGAAGTGAACACCACCTGTTCGAAGTCGAACGATATCGAATTGACCAATATCGGCCTCGAGATGAAGAACATCGTCGAGCAGTTCCGCGAACAGGTTCAGAATCTGGAGTGAAGGCGATGGTTCGCAATGCGCTCGCCGGAGAGCGGCGTGGCCTGATGTTCGTGTTGTCGTCACCGTCCGGTGCGGGCAAGTCCACGCTGTCGCGCATGCTGATTGAAAAGACGCCGGGCCTGCGGATGTCGGTGTCAGTGACGACGCGCGCGAAGCGGCCGGGCGAGGTCGAGGGCGAGCATTACTATTTCATCGACAGGGCGCGCTTCGATCAGATGGTGCGTGCCGACGAATTGCTCGAACATGCGCCGGTGTTCGACAATCATTACGGCACGCCGCGCCATGCTGTGGAGAAGGCGTTGGCCGCCGGTGAGGATGTGCTGTTCGACATTGACTGGCAAGGTACGCAGCAATTGCGCGAGAAGGCGCGGGCGGACGTGGTCAGCGTGTTCATCCTGCCGCCGTCGGCGCAGGATCTAGAAAAACGACTCCACACCCGTGCGCAGGATACTCACGAGGTAATCCGTGGCCGCATGGACCGCGCGGCTCACGAACTCAGTCATTGGGCCGAGTACGACTACGTCGTGCTCAACAACGAACTTGATCAGGCATTCAGCGAGGTCGAAACGATCCTGCGCGCTGAGCGGTTGAAGCGCGAGCGGCAGACGGGGCTGTCGGCGTTCGTGCGCGGATTGCAGGATCAGCTAGAGAAATAACGTTTTCCGGATTTGGTTCGCGCGCGGCGCGGCGCAGGAGTTGTTCGATTTCGTCGAGATCCTGTGGTGTGCGCGCAGATGTCCGCCGCGATGGGGCTATCATTTCTGCGTAGGACGGCGCGGATTCTGCCGTCTCGTCTTTGTCATCGCCCCAGATGTTGCGAAGTCGCCCGGGGACATTGCGGGCTTTGTCGTCCGTGCGCCAGAAATATCGGAAGGTGACGAGCGCGAGGATCGCGATCAGCGCCAGGACGAGAAACGAGACGCCGAAGATCACGCGCCAAGGCGTGAGGTCAGCTGGCTGAGTGGCTTCTGGGGTATTTGCCGGCCGGGCCGCTGCCGGAGTTGACTCTGAAGGTGTGGGTGCGGCTGCTGGCGTTTCGAACGTCGCAGGCTGTGCGTTCGCAAGCGGCGTCGACTGACCTGTGGTTGTCTGGCTCGGACGGAAGGCATCGGCGGCAGGCCAGCGTTCAGTGAGCAGCGGCGTTGCGGCAGGCACAGCGGCGATGGCGTCGGGTGCCGGCTGTGCTGTCGTGTTGTTCGCCGCTCCCGGATCGGTTGCGGTCTCCGGAGCGGACGCGGCGAGAGACGTGCCCTTTGCGGCCGGTTCAGTTCTGGTCGGCGTGTCAAAGGCATTCTGTTGTGGCGACGGCGCGGCGTCGGCCTCGGCAGGCGGTGCAGGTTTGTGTTTTGCCGCGGCCGATGTCGTCGTCTTCATTCCAACCTCGCCGAGATACCAGCACTTGCGGCCAGCGCTGCGGTCCGTGTGGTAGTACCAATGCTTGCCTTGCGGCGCGACGCCTTTGGGTGACGCCTGACAGGCGTCGGCTGTAGCAGCGGCCTGCGGTGTGGAAGCCGCCGGCGGTTGTTGTGCGAGAGACGGCGTCAGGCCGCCGATGAAAACGCTCAGGGCGGCTGCCGCGAGCTTGAAAGTCCGGTTTGTCATGGTTCCCCCCACGTCGGATCGTGGCGTCGTGCGCGGATGCGTTAAAGGGATCGTCGTCAACGAGAAGGGCCGCAATGGGCCGCAAATGCGAACCGCCCGGGACGAAATTGGGGCGGTGGGAACCTGCGCAGAACGCTCTCGATCATGATTCTTACGCGGATGATGGCTGCGCGGGTTATGCAAGATGCAGCACGTGCGTTTCACGATAGATGCATGACGTCCGCTTTACGCGTCGTTGGTAAGGATGATTCGTCCGGTCACGCTGCCTTTGCGCAATTGCTCCATCCAGTGCGCCGCGTCGCGCATCGGCGCTTCATGCATCGGCACCGGCGTAATGCGGCCCGTGCGGGCGAGATCGAGCAGTTCGTGCGCTTCGTTGAGCGTGCCGGTCATGAAGCCTTCGATGCTCATGCGCCTGTGAACCCAGCTCACCACAGGCATGCTGAAGCCGCCGCCGATCAGGCCGGACACGACGATCTTGCCACCGCGCGCGAGTGTACCCATCGCGAATGCCATCGAGGATTCGCTGCCCGCGAAGTCGATGATGACGTCGAAACCGCCACCGCTGTCTTTCAGCATGCGGCGGGCCGTCTCCCGCGCCGCAGGATCGTAAGCCGTCGCGGCGCCTGCATCGAGCGCAGCGGCGCGTGCGGCCTCGCTGAGATCGGCGACGGCGACAGTGTCGATAGCCATCGCGCGTGCGATTGCGAGTCCCATCAGCCCGACGCCGCCCATGCCGACCAGCAGGAGATTGCGGCGACGCGGATGCGCAAGAGCGCGCTTCAACGCGCCAAAGGCAGTGAGACCGGAACACATCAACGCGGCGGCAAAGCCTGCCGGCAGCGGCTCATAAAGTAGAAGGTAACGGCTGTCGGGCACGAGGACATGGCTTGCAAAGCCGCCGTCGATCGCCACGCCGAGATAGCGATTGCGCGCGCAGAGATTTTCGTCGCCGTTGATGCAGTCGCGACAGGTGCCGCAGCCGATCCATGGAAAGACGACGCATCGTTGCCCGACGATATCGCGCGGCGCATCGGGGCCGGTCGTCTCGACGGTGCCGACGATTTCATGGCCGAGCGTGAAGGGCAGCTTGATGCCACGCGTGATGTCGATCCGCTGATTGTCGCCCGCGTCGAAGAAGCCGTCCTGCAAATGCAGGTCGGAATGACAGAGGCCGCATTTCGCCACACGTAGCAGCACCTCGCCGCCTTGCGATGTGGGCACGTCTGCAACCGTCTCGCAGACGGGCGCTGCGAATTGAACAAGCGATTGGCGGTGCATCAAAGCCATGATGCGTCTTCAGCCAGACTGCTTGAGTTCGGACAGGCGATTGGCCATCGCCACGAATCCGGAGATCGGCACCGTCTCCGCGCGCCGTGTCGGATCGACGCCGGCGGCTTCGGTGAGCAGCGCCGGATCGACGCCGAGCGGCTTCAAACTCTGGCGCAGCATCTTGCGGCGCTGATTGAAAGCGGCGGCGGCGACCTGTTCCAATGCGCGACGCGGGCATAGGGCAGGAGCCTGTCGCGGCACAAGACGCACGACGGACGATGTCACCTTCGGTGGCGGCACGAATGCGCCAGGCGCGATGTCGAACAGGATTTTCGTTTCGGCGCGCCAGTTAGCGAGCACGCCGAGGCGGCCATAGGCGTCGTCGTCCTCTTGCGCGACAATACGTTCGGCCACTTCGCGCTGGAACATTAGCACCATCATATCGAACCACGGCGGCCAGGGCTCAGTGGTGAGCCAGCCGGTCAGCAACAGGGTCGCGATGTTGTAGGGCAAGTTGGCGACGATTTTGGCGCGCTCTCCATTAAGAACCGCAGTCGGGTCAAAATCGATGGCGTCGCCATGCACAATCTCGAGACGGCTAGGGTAATGCTGCGCGATTTCCTCCAGCGCTGGAATGGCACGGTCGTCGCGCTCGACCGCGATCACGCGCTTCGCACCGGTCGCGAGCAATGCCCGTGTCAGCCCGCCGGGACCGGGACCGATCTCGATCACGGTGGCGTCGTTGAGCGGCCCCGCGGCACGCGCGATCCGCGCGGTGAGGTTGAGGTCGAACAGGAAATTCTGGCCGAGCGACTTGCGCGGGGCGAGATCGTATTTGCGGATGACCTCGCGTAGCGGAGGCAGATCGTCGATCTGGCTCATGATGCGGCGTTCGCGCGCGCCATGCGTGCGGCGAGGCGCAGCGCGGCGATCAGGCTCGACGGGTTGGCGCGCCCGCTGCCCGCGATGTCGAACGCGGTGCCGTGGTCTGGCGAGGTACGAATGAACGGCAGCCCAAGCGTGACGTTGACGCCGCTGTCGAAAGCCAGCGTCTTCACCGGGATCAGCGCCTGATCATGATACATGCAGATTGCGCAGTCGTAGGTCTTGCGTGCGGCTTTATGGAACATAGTGTCGGCGGGCAGCGGGCCGCGTGCGTCGATGCCTTCGCGCTGTAATTGCGTGACGGCAGGCGCGACGATGGCGTCGTCTTCCTTGCCGAGCGAGCCGCCTTCGCCCGCGTGCGGATTGAGTCCGGCAATGGCGAGGCGGGGGGCGTGCAGTCCGAGCCGGTGCTTCATGTCAGCGACGACGATACGCGCGGTTTCGAGAATCAAATCAGTCGTGAGGTCTGCAATCGCCTCGCGCAGCGGCAGATGGATCGTGACCGGCACGACCGCGAGCGTCTCTGACCAGATCATCATCACGGGCTTCGGCGTCTTGCCATGCGCCGTGGCAAGCTCCGCCAGAAATTCAGTGTGACCGGGATGCTTGAAGCCCGCCTCGTAGAGGACGCTCTTGGCAATGGGATTGGTGACGACGGCGGAAGCGACGCCCGCCTTCACGTCTGCGACGGCCTGTTCGATCGAGGCAATCGCAGCCCATGCGCTGGTGGCGTCGGGCTTGCCCGGCGTGCCGGTCGCGGCGTGGCCGGTTGGCGCGACGGGCAGGGCTCGCGCGAAAATCCCGGCGGCGTCCTGCGGCGATGTTTCGGCAATGTCGATCTGCTCGCCAAGCAAGACGGCCCGGCGGCGGATCAGGTCGGCATCGCCGATCAGATAGAATGGAGGAAGATTTTCAGCGCTGCGCTTCAGCCATGCGGCAATCGTGATGTCAGGCCCGATCCCGGAGGGTTCACCGATCGTGAGAGCGAGCGGGGCGTGATGCATCTGCCTTATTTCTGCTTGTACTCGATCATCGCACCCTTGCGAAGGTCGGCCAGATAGGACTTCGACTTCGCTTCATATTTCTGAGCGAATAGCTTGTCACGCGCCTCGCGCTTGGCAGGCGTGTCCGCCGTGGTCACCTTGCGGTCGCACAACGCAACCATCTCGATGCCCTGACGGGTCACTTCCGGCGGGGTCATCTGGCCGACGGGCGTCTTGTCGAGAAGCTGGCGCAAATTCGCAGGCAGGTCAGCCGAGGTCTTGACGATGGTGTCGCGGATGGTGGCCTGACGCAGCGATTTGAATGTGGTGGAGGCTTCCGCACAGCTCTGGACGCGGGAGCGAATGAGTTCGGCTTCCTTCTTGCGCTGCTCGACGACCGCTGGGGACGATCCGCGCGGCACGAAGATCACGACCGGGCGCAAATGATATTCGTAGCTTTCGGTTTCCTGCGGGGAGGTATCACCGCCAGCCGCCGCGCGCACGTCACGCTCGCCGACCATCAGGCTCTGCTTGTAGCGGCCACGCACGAGCGCACCCCAGGCCATATCGGCCTGCAGGCGCAGCTTCATGGTTTCGGGCCGCACGCCCTGCGCAGTGAGAACCTTGGCCAGTTGATCCGGGGACATTCCCATCCGCTGGCCCATGGAGGCGAAGGAGGAGTCCACGTCCGACGAGGTCAGGTTGATGCCGAACTTCTTCGCTTCGATGATCTTGAGACGATCATCGATCAGCTGCTGGATGACTTCCTGACGGGGGGCCGTCTTGTGCGTGGTCAGGGCGACGAGCTTGGAGCGCTGCTCGATATCGTAGGTCGTGATTGGTGCGCCATTGACCATCACGACCACAGCCTGCGCGCGTGCGGCGGGCATCGCCGCGAAAAGCGTCAGCAGGGTTACGATCGGGAGAACGAGGCGGCGGGTAAAAACAGAGAGGAATGTCGCGTTCATCATCACATTGCTGTCGGTTTCACCACGGGTCGAAAAGTGCACCGTAGAGGTGCAATCGACCACAATTATGTCACTGGGTGTACGAGGAGACATTCTGCGAAATCGAAGTTCCGCCGATGGTGCGCAGGCCGAGCTGGAACATGACGCGGTGATCGGTAACAGGGGTGAGGCTGCCGATCGTGGTGTAATTGTAGTCGGTCACGTAATTGACGGCGAGCAGGAAGCAATCGTCCACGTATCCGGCGCCGACGATGTACTGGTTCACCTTGTCGTTGGCGATGTCGTAGCGCAGTCCGCCCGAGACCTGCCAGTTGGCGGCGAGCTTGAATGAGCCGGTGCCGAGCAGGCCCTGACGCTCGGTCAGGAAGCCGAGTTCGGGCTGCGCCGCGTACTTGCCGTACAGCAGGCTCACCGACCAGCGATCGAAATTGGCGCGTCCCTCGGCTTCGAACCGCTTCACGTCCATGGTCGCTTCGTCGAGCCGGAAGCGCGTCGTCAGGCTGAAGATCTTGTTGGGCGCATAGGCGACACGACCGACGTAATCCGAAGCGGCCTTGTCGAGGCCGGAGTCGAGGCCGGTGTTCGTCAGGCTCTGTACCGCGTACGAATTCAGGCCGTAGAGCTGGTAGGACTGTCCGAACAGCACGTTGATGGTGCCGCCGCGGTCGAACTGCGTCGTCGCCTGCACGCCGACGTTGGCACGCCCGCCGCCTTCGACGCGGTCCCAGCCGGAGAATTTGTTGACGCTGAACAGATTGGTATCGTCGAAGGTCAGGCTCTGCGCGTCTTCGTTCGGCAGCTGACCGGCCTTCTGCTCGTTCGGGCGGAGGATGACCTGCGCGATCGGTTCGATCGTCGTGGTGCCCCACGGCTGGACGTTGATGAACGGGTAGCGATATTCGAGGCCGATCGCCGGCATCAGGCGGGCTTCTTGATGATCGCCCGGAGTGATGAAGTTTCCAACGCTGTTTGTGGGATCGTTGGCCACATTGGCGTGGATCAAGTCGCCGCGCAGCGACACGAACGGCGTGAAAATCTGACCCCACGAGTCGGTAAAGGACCGACGCCACTGTGCCTCACCCGACAAGCGGGTGTAGTCGCCAGGTACGCCGCGCAGCAGACAGTTCGCAGGCGTTTTTGCAGACGGATCGGCGCTGAGGCAGGTTGTATTGCCGATAGCCTGCGAGGTCGCAGAGATCGCATCAAAATTCGCCTGACCGCGCGTCAGGTTGACGAAATTGCCCTTGTAGCTGAACTCGCCGCCCAGCACGTTCTGGTTCAGCACGTTGTTGTAGTCGATGACCGGCGCGACGATCGGAATCTGCTTCTGCACGTCGGCTGCGTTGAAGCCGTAGTAGTAGAGCGAGCGGATGTCGAAATAGCTGCGGTTGCCGACGCCGGTGAGGTATACCTGCGACACGCCTTCGGTCGGCGTCAGCAGGAACGAGCCCAGCGGGTTCTTGTAGGGGCCGAGCTTGTAATCGCTGAAGAAGCGATTGTCGGTTGCCATCACCGCGGTCCAGCCCGCGACCCATTTGTCGTTCAGCGCGAACTGACCGTTCGAATCGAGGCCAGCGCGCCAGTTGCGGTCACCAACCTGTCCGGCATAGGCGTCCGGATCTTGCTGATGGATACCATAGGCGCGGATTTCATACGCACCGTTGACGAGACGCTGGCGGAAATCGATCTGACCGAGCACGCCCTGCCGCGACATGATGCGCGGCGAAATGGTCATGTCGTAGTTCGGCGCGATCGCCCAGTAGAACGGAATCTCGGCGCCGTAGCCGGTGAACGAGTTGTAGCCCGCCCACGGCATCAGGAAGCCGGTCTTGCGCTTCACGGTTGGGTCGGGCGTCGAGAAATACGGCAGATAGGCCAGCGGTTGGCCGAAGAACTCCACCTTCGCATCTTCGAAGTAGAGCATCTGCTCGGTCTTGTTGTGGATGATGCGCGCGGCCTTCACCTGCCACAGCGGCGGACGTTCGGGATGATCGCGGCAGGCGGCGCAGGCGGTATAGGTGCCACTCTGGAAGATGGTGATATCGCCGTTGCTGCGGTCGGCGCGCGCTGCCGACATGCGCGTTTCGTCCGGCGTATTGAGACGCAGCGAATCGACGAAGCCGTCGCGATAGTCGTCGGAAAGGTCGAGCAGGTTGGCGTTCACCACCTTGCCGTCGGCCTCGGTGAGACGAACGTTGCCTTCGGCGTGAAGGCGCTTGGTCTTCTGATCGTAGATGACCTTGTCGGCCTCGAGCGTCGAGCCGTTGTAGTAGATCTGCACGTTGCCGACGGCGGCGACGCGGTTGTTATTGTAGTCGTAATTGATCTCGAGCGCCTTCACGAGCATCTGCCCGTTATTGGCGTTCTTGTCCTTCGGCGGTTTCGGCACCGGGGGACGCTTGTTGTAGACGAAATTGTTGGTGGCGGCCGTGGCGGAACCGGGCAGGGCAAGCGAACCCGCGCCGAGCATCAGAACGGCGGACATAGCGAAGCGATAGCGGCGCAGCCTCATGCGCCGCCTGAACTCAGGCGTCCGTCGATGGAGGGCGGCAAAACCAGCCACTACCCGTCCTCCTGATGCAGCAAGGCCAAAAAGCCGGTCAGGCCGCCCACACAGACAGGGAGCCATGCGGCAGCGAGCGGATGCATCAACTCGGCCTTGCTTAAATCCTCAGTTACTTTCGACAGGACATAGAGCAGAAAGCCCGCTGCCACGCCACTTAAAACCATCTTTTGCACGCCGCCGAAGCGGAAGAACCGCAGGCTGACAGCGGCCGCGACGAGCACCATCGAGGCCAGCAAAAACGGCCTTGCAAGCAGCTTCTGGTACTGCAAGCGGTAACCCGCTGTGGCCAGACCGGAGCTTGCCGAAGACCGGATGTACTCGGGAAGTTGCCAAAATGACACAGTTTCGGGGGTGGCAAAACTGTTCCGCACCTGGGCGGGCGTCAGATTGGTCTTCAGCGGAAGATTCTCCTGAGACGCCGGCGCGGCCGTCATGGAATAGATTCGGGCGCCGCCGAGCCGCCATTCACCGGGCTCAAGATTGGCTTCACGGGCTTCGATTCGGTCCCGGAAGCTGCCGTCCGGGTTGAAGCGGAAGACCGTCACGCCCGACAGACGGGTGCCCTGATTCTGGCTCAGCGCCGCGCTGATGATGGACTGGCCTTCCGAGGTGACCTGATTGACCCAGGACTGGGCGACGTCCTGAACGCCGCCGTTGGAGAAGAGCTGCGCCTCCATCTCCTTGCTGCGTTCCTGCATCGCGGCCGAGATCGGATTGTAAACAACTGTCGCCAGCACGCCCATCACAAGGGCGGCGACCAGGGCAGGGGTAATGAACTGCCACGCCGAAATCCCGGCGGCGCGTGCCACCACCAGTTCGAGGCTTCGCGATAGCGCGAGATAGCAGGACATCGCGCCGATCAGAATGCAGAACGGCATCAGCCGCTCCAGCAATTGCGGCACGCGAAACAGCGAAGTTTCCGCGACCATAAAGGCGGACGCGGTCGCGATGCTTGAGGTCCGGCGCACCATTTCGATGTAGTCGACCAGAACCAGCAGCAGGAAAATGCCGAGGAACACCGCGAGCGATGCGATGATGAAACGCTTGGCGAAATAGCGGGCGAGGGTGGTGGTCAGCATGTGGCTGATCGCTCATTTGCACAGCGCTGCGTCAGCACGCAAGCCTGTCGCGCGACGATTGCGCGGCGACCAAAGGCCGGGTCCGGCGTGGTGGCCGGCCCTGCGCAGGCGATAACAATCGACGCCATCGAACAGCAGTATCCCCAGTGTCTCCGCACGATGCCGGTCCGGATCTGGCCGTGAGGCCGAAATCCCCCTCGGGCCGGTATCGTTCGAAGTTTATTATAACTCAACTATCCTGTTGATCTGCCGATAAAATGGCTGACCTAAGGCAGCGCAGGCAGAGTGGTTAACAAAACCTGTTTGCGTGACTTTCGCGTCACGATTCGGGGTATCTGTGTCCGCAATCGTGATGAAGCGGCTGCCCGTCCGACACTTTGCAGGGCCGGGGCGGAGGCGCATATAGTGAGCGCTCCCGCCGCAGCATCCAGCCGCACGTTCAAGTTTGGAGGATTCCCCATGACCGACGCCGTCAAGGTCGGCTTTGTCCCGTTTTCTACCGCGCCGAAGGGCGTCCTCGTCGTATTTACCGATGAATCGATGAAGTTCGGTCCGGCGAGCCGCAAATTGCTTGCGGGCGCGGAGGAGACCATCAAGCGCGCCGCGGCGGCGTCCGATTTCAAGGGCAAAAGCGGCTCGGCGCTCGACATCCTCGCGCCGCAGGGCTTGAAGGCCGCGCGCTTGATCGTCTCCGGTACCGGCAAGGCCGGTTCGGTGAAGGAAGAGGACTTCATCAAGCTCGGCGGCGCTGTGACCGGCAAGCTCGGATCGAGCGCGACCGCGGTCATGATTGTTGCCGAACTGCCGGGCGGTGCGATGAAGCCGCATCAGGCTGCGAGCATTGCTGCGGGCGCACGCCTGCGCGGCTACAAGTTCGATCGCTACAAGACCAAGACAAAGGACAAGGACAAGGCGCTCGCCGCACAGGTATCTGTTGCGGTCGCGGACGTTGCGGCTGCGCGCAAGGCGTTTACGCGCGACGCCAACATCGTCGACGGCGTTCTGCTCGCGCGCGAGCTCGTCAACGAGCCGCCGAACGTGCTGTTTCCCGCCGAATTCGCGCGCCGCGCCGCGCAGTTGCGCAAGCTCGGTGTTCAGGTCGATATTCTTGACGTCAAGGCGATGACCAAGCTCGGTATGGGGGCGTTACTCGGCGTCTCGCAGGGCTCGTACCATGAAGGTCGCATGGTGGTGATGCGCTGGAACGGCGCGGCCAATAAATCCGACAAGCCCGTCGCGTTTGTGGGTAAGGGCGTGTGCTTCGACACTGGCGGTATCTCGATCAAGCCGGCCGGCAGCATGGAAGACATGAAGGGCGACATGGCGGGCGCGGCCTGCGTGGTCGGTCTGATGCATGCGCTCGCCGCGCGCAAGGCGAAGGTCAATGTCGTCGGCGCGATCGGTCTTGTCGAGAACATGCCGGACGGCAACGCGCAGCGCCCTGGCGACATCGTCAAGACAATGTCGGGGCAGACCATCGAGATCATCAACACTGACGCGGAAGGCCGCCTCGTGCTCGCCGACGTGCTCTGGTACGTCGCGCAGAAGTACAAGCCGAAGTTCATGGTCGATCTCGCGACGCTGACCGGTGCGATCATGGTTGCGCTCGGCACCGAATATGCGGGCCTGTTCTCCAACAACGATCAGTTGTCGGAGCGTCTGTCGAAATCCGGCGATGCCACCGGCGAGCGCGTCTGGCGCATGCCGCTCGGTCCCGAATACGACAAGCAGATCGATTCCAAATTCGCCGACATGAAGAACGCGGCCGGACGCTGGGGCGGCTCGATCACCGCGGCACAACTGCTGCAGCGGTTTGTCGATGATGTGCCGTGGGCGCATCTCGATATCGCGGGCACCGGCATGGGCGCGCCGTCGAGCGACATCAACACGAGCTGGGGCTCGGGTTACGGTGTGCGGCTGCTCGATCACCTCGTCGCCGAACATTACGAGGCCAAGCGCTAACGCTTGCGATCCAGCGCCGGAGTCCGGTGACGATGACGGAAGTCCTATTCTATCACCTGCAGGATATGAGGCTGGAAAACGTGCTTCCGCCGCTGCTCGAGAAATCGCTCGAGCGCGGCTGGCGCGTTGTCGTGCAGGCAGGCTCCGAAGAGCGCGCCGAAATGCTCGACTCGCATCTGTGGACATACCGCGACGATTCGTTCCTGCCGCACGCTACATGGCGCGAAGCGGATGCCGGCAGCCAGCCGGTGGTGCTGACGGTGAGCGACGCCAATCCCAACGACGCATCGGTGTGCTTTCTCGTCGATGGCGCATCGGTGCCTGCGGATTGTTCCTCGTATCAGCGCATCGTTCTCATCTTCAACGGCGATGACGATGAAGCGCTTGCTGCAGCGCGCACGGCGTGGATGGATTGCAAGGCGAGGGGATTCGAACAGACCTACTGGCAGGCAGACGAGCGAGGCCGCTGGCAGCGCAAGGATTTACGCGGCGGCGGTTAAGGATAGAGCGATCTTTCCTTTTTGATGCTTGCGGTTAGCCACCATCGTGCCGCAAAGTGATGATGCAAGCGCCCGAGGGGACGGGTATATGCCGTCACAGATGATCTGCTGTCATCGAAATGAAACGGAACGCGGGGGTTCCAGTTTTGCGATTGATTGAATTGAAGAGTTCTGTGTCTCGATCCGTGATGAAAGCAGCGCTGGCTGCACTCATCATCGCGCCGATGATGAGTGGTTGTGGTGGAACGCTGAGTGACTACTCACTTAAGGACCAGGAATGGTTTCAGCGGCCCGGCCGAATCTTCGGCACCAAATCGCTGTCGCTTGAGACGCCACCGCTGCATACCGACAAGCCGGTTTCTCCGGATGATCTCATCACCGCGGAAGGTGCATGCCCTGGCATGGCGCCGGCTGGTCTTCCAGCTGACGCTAACGCGCAGCAGGCTGGCGCGCCGCCTGATGCATCTGCTCCGCCGCAGCAGCCCGTCGGTACGGTTGCGCTCGGCCATACCGAATGCGACGTGGCCCGCGCCGCTGGCACACCGAACAACGTCAACATCGCGACGAACGAGCGTGGCGAGCGTCAGACGGTGCTGACCTATACGCAAGGTCCGCGGCCCGGAATTTACACGTTCACCTCGGGCCGCCTCACGGCCATCGACGCCGTTCAGGCTCCGCCACCACCGAAAAAACCGGCCAAGCATTCCAAACGCAAGCACTGATGTGTGCGTGAATCAGTCAGCGCTTTCAAAGGAAGCGCTGGCCTCGAGCCATTCTTCCTCGGCTTTCTGGAGCGCGGCTTCGGCGGCCGCGCGCGCCTTGGTGAGTTGAGTGGCCTGTTTCGGATCGCGCTGGAAGATATCGGGCAACGCGAGCGCCGCGTCGATCTTGGCGATGATGCTGCCGATGCGTTCGATCTCGGCTTCCGCGCCCGCGATTTTCTGTCTCAGGGAATTCTTTTCCACTCTGTTCCGCGCCGGCTTCTCGGTCTCGCGGGAGATGCGGGGCTGCGCCGGAGCGCTGGTGTCGCGCGCACTGAGGACGGAACGGCGATATTCGTCGAGATCGCCATCATAGGGTTTCACGGTGCGGTCCGCGACCACCCACAATTGATCGGCGCAGGCCTCGATCAGATACCGATCATGGGAGACCATGATGATCGCACCGGGAAATTCGTTGATCGCCTCCGCGAGCGCCGCGCGGCTGTCGATGTCGAGATGGTTGGTCGGCTCGTCGAGGATGATCATGTTCGGCGCGGCGAAGGTCGCAAGCCCAAGCAGCAGCCGCGCTTTCTCGCCGCCGGAGAGGTTTCTCACCGTGGTGTCACCGGCTTTACCGGAAAAGCCGATCGCGCCGACGCGGGCGCGCACCTTCGTCTCCGTCGCATCCGGCATCAGCCGCCGCAGATGGTCGTAGGGCGAGCCTTCGAGATCAAGTTCATCGGTCTGGTGCTGGGCGAAATAGCCGACCGAGAGATTGGCGGCGCTGACGATCTCGCCAGAGAACGGCGGCAGCTTGCCCGCGAGCAGTTTCACCAGCGTGGATTTACCGTTGCCGTTGGCGCCGAGCAGGGCAATACGGTCGTCATTGTCGATGCGTAACGTGACGCGCCGCAGGACCGGCTTGCCGGGCTCGTAGCCGACGCTGACATCGTCGACCGCGATGATCGGCGGCGATAACAGCTTCTCCGGTTCGGGAAACTTGATCTCGCGCACATCCTGCGTCACCAGCGCAGTGACAGGCTTCATCCGCTCCAGCATCTTGACGCGCGACTGCGCCTGTTTCGCTTTCGAGGCCTTCGCCTTGAAGCGGTCGACGAAATCCTGCAGGCGCTTGCGTTCGTCGGCCTGCCGCTTGGCGTGCTTGGCGTCGAGCATCTCGCGCGTGGCGCGTTGCTCCTCGAACGATGAATAGCTGCCTTTGTAGAGCGTGAGTCTGCCGTGATCGAGATGCAGGATCTGATCGACGGAGGTGTCGAGCAGATCGCGGTCGTGGCTGATGACGATGACCGTGCGCGGATAGTGCGCGAGATGATCCTCGAGCCAGAGCGTGCCTTCGAGATCGAGATAGTTGGTCGGCTCGTCGAGCAGCAGCAGGTCGGGCGCGGCGAACAGCGTGGCCGCGAGCGCAACGCGCATCCGCCAACCGCCGGAAAATTCCTGACAGGGGCGCGGCTGATCGGCTGCGGAAAAGCCGAGGCCGCTCAGGATCGCCGCCGCACGGGCGGGCGCGGAATGGGCGTCGATATCGACGAGGCGGGTCTGGATGTCGGCGATGCGTGCCGGATCCAGCGCGGTCTCGGCTTCCTCCAACAAGGCGTGGCGTTCGACGTCGGCTTTCAACACCACGTTGATCAGGCTTTCGGGGCCGTCGGGCGCTTCCTGCGCGAGGCTGCCGATCCGCCAGCGCGGCGGGATCGAAATCGACCCGCTTTCCAGCGCGAGGTCGCCGCGAATTGCGCGGAACAGGGTGGATTTGCCGACGCCGTTGCGGCCGACGAAGCCGACGCGCGCGCCCGGCACGATCTGCACCGTGCTGTCTTCAATGAGCACACGTCCGGCGATGCGGATCGAGATGTCGTGGATGGAAAGCATGCCGGGGTTCTCCCCGGAATGAGATGCGAGCGCAAGCCGTCAGAGGGCAGAAAACGAGAAAGGGCTAGCGCTGCCGAGCCATGCCCGCATCAGGGATGATCGAGGGGGCATCCTCGACCTCCCGGAAGCGGTTCATGAGCTCCTGAAGATGGTGGGGCAGCGTCGTGGCCGGCTTCATCTGATCGCGCAACCGCTCGCCGATGCCTTCGCAAACCGCGAGGCTGGTGCGGTGATCGATCTCGACGCTCCCATGAGGAGAAGGTCTTGCCGAAAGGTTTGCCATGACGCTCACCATCGCCACCATTTCATTCAAATTGATCGTATCTCACCAATGGTGAGAGCCAAGAAATGTTTCAGGCGTTCGAAAGTGATGGTGAGTATTCGGTAAATATTGAATCAATTTGGAGGGAACGAATCGAAAGGAACCCAGGCCTCTCGGGCACGGGCGCACAAAAAAGCCCGGCAGAGCCGGGCTTTTTCGAGAATCCGTTGCGCTTGTTAATAGCAGCGATTGATAAGCCGCCAGCGCGGACCCCACGGAGTGGGAACGAGGCGACGAACGTAGCAGCCGCCATAACCGCCGTAATAATAGGGGCCGCCATAGAAGCGCGGGCCGCCCCATCCGCGATGACCCCAACCGCCACCGTGCCAGCCGCCACCGCCATGCCAATGGCCTCCGCCACCGCCATGCCAGTGGCCGCCACCACCATGTCCGCCGCCGCCATGTCCACCGCGCGCGGATGCTTCGGATGCCATACCGGCCATGCCGATGATGAGTGCAGAAGCGGCAACCAGTCCGAGGCCGAATTTGCGTAACATGATCGTTTCTCCTTGCCATGGCGCGGATACCGCGCGTCACTGAAGTCTTAATGCTCTGACGCGGGGAACGCACCTTCAGGTCAGTCAAAACTCTATGTCACTCAACGTGAATGGCGTGCGGATAGCCCCTTCAGAATGGGTTCATTTTGATGAAATCGGCGTAATGTTAAGGTTGGAATTCCGCTCACCGGAAAGGCTCTGGTCCTACGATACCGATGCTTGCCGCGTTGCAGGGGCGCCGCTATAAGCCCCGCACAATTTCCATTCCATCCATCAAGGATTAAGTCTCATGGCGACCGAGCGTACGTTTTCGATCATCAAGCCCGACGCGACCGAGCGCAACCTGACGGGCGCCGTGAACGCCATTATCGAAAAGGCCGGTCTGCGCATCGTCGCCCAGAAGCGGATTCTCATGACCCGCGCTCAGGCCGAAACGTTCTATGCCGTCCACAAGGCTCGCCCATTCTTCGGCGAGCTCGTCGATTTCATGACCTCCGGCCCGGTCGTGGTGCAGGTTCTGGAAGGCGAGGGCGCCATCGCCAAATACCGCGACGTCATGGGCGCGACCGACCCGTCGAAGGCTGCCGATGGCACGATCCGCAAGGTCCATGCCAAGTCGATCGGCGAAAACTCGGTCCACGGGTCCGATGCTGCAGAGACAGCAGCCGTTGAGATCGCTCAGTTTTTCTCCGGCAATGAGATCGTCGAGTAAAAGCCAGACCTGCTGCGCGTCAATTTGACGCGGACCGTTTAGCCCCTACGAAAATACTGGTATGAAATATGCCACCTGCGGCAAAATAGCCTGCGGCATAATAACCAGTTGGGGGGACACGGTGAGCATACTTCAAGCAATCGGCTCGTTTTCTATTGTCGATACGCTTGCCCAGATGAAGACTGAGGTTGTCCAACCTCAGTTCTGGGTCGGCCTGAGCAAGATCATCTGGATCAATATCCTTCTGTCAGGCGACAACGCGCTCGTTATCGCCCTGGCTTGCCGTGGCTTGCCGCCGAAGGAACGCCGTCTGGGCATGGTGATCGGCGCGGGTATCGCGGTCGTTCTGCTCATCCTGTTCACCGGCATCGTCGCGCAGTTGATGACGCTTCCGTTCCTCAAGCTGGTGGGTGGACTGGCGCTTGTCATAATCGCGGCCAAGCTTCTGGTTCCGGATGACGGCGAGGGGCATGTTGCGGAGGGCGCCAACCTCTGGCACGCCGTGCGCATCGTCGTGATCGCTGACATCATCATGAGTCTCGACAACGTCATCGCGGTCGCCGCCGCTGCGAATGGTCAGCTTGCGCTGCTGATCGTCGGTCTTGCCGTCAGCATTCCGATGATTATCGCCGGCGCGGCCCTCATCATGGCCATCCTTGATCGCCTGCCGATTCTCGTCTGGCTCGGTGCGGTTTTGCTCGGCTGGATCGGTGGCGCGGTGATCGCAACAGATCCGGCGGTCGCGCCGCGTCTGCACGCGATGCTCAACGGCGACATCAGCCTCAACATCGATACGACGTCGCCGCTGTTCGGCTTCGTCGAGCACCTGCGCTTTGATGGCGAGGTCGATGAACTGATCTTCGCGGGCCTCGGTGTGATCGTCGTGCTCACGCTTGGCACGATCTGGCGTCGTCGCAAGCTGCAGGAGATGGCTTCGGAAGCGCAGACCGAAGGAGCGCCTGCGACGATCTGAGCGGCGTGCCGCTTCCGATCGGAGAGCGGTAGTTCCTCAAATCCTCGACGCTTAGTTTGATTGCTGCATTATGTTCAAAGCCGGGCTGACCAGCCCGACTTTGCGACAAATCGTCACAAAAGTTTGCGACAAATCGCCTCCCAGACAAGACTCACCATTTGCGGTACCGAGGGGTGGTACGCACGGGGAGGCGAAGTTCAGAGACGATGTTGGATATTTTTGATACGGCGACGATCGGCAATTTCTTCAACAGCTTTTATTCGGAACTACAGCATCCGCAGTTCTGGGTCGCGCTGACCAAGATTATCTGGATCAACATCCTGCTCTCCGGCGACAACGCGCTTGTCATTGCGCTGGCCTGCCGCAGCCTGGAACCGCGTCAGCGCATGTGGGGCATGGTCCTCGGCGCGGGCGTCGCGGTCTTCCTGCGCATCATCTTTACCTTCATCGTCGCGTCGCTGCTGGCGCTGCCTTATCTCAAGCTCGTCGGTGGCATTGCGCTCCTCGTGATCGCGGCAAAGCTGCTGGTGCCCGAGAAGGCTGACGAGGACAACGTGCAGGCGGCACAACATCTGTGGGCCGCCGTCAAGATCGTCGCCGTTGCCGACATCATCATGAGCCTCGACAACGTGATCGCGGTGGCTGCTGCCGCGAACGGCAGCGTGGTCCTTCTGGTGCTGGGCCTTCTGATCAGCATTCCGATGATCATCGCCGGCGCGGCGCTGATTATGGCGCTGCTCGATCGCGTTCCTGCGCTCGTCTGGCTTGGTGCGGCGCTACTCGGCTGGGTGGCTGGCGAAGTCATCGCAACGGATCCGGGCGTGCACCCGTTCCTCCAGCGCGTGCTCGACGGTCAGATCTCCCTCAACATCGATCCGACCTCTACGATTTTCAGCCTGCCGAGCCATATGCAGGCCGCCACTAACCTTGGCGAGCTCGTCCTTGGTCTTCTCGGTGTCGCGATCGTTCTCGTCGTTGGATCGATGTGGCGCAGCCGTGCGATGAAAGAGCACGGCGTGCCGGCGGAGGCTGCTACCACCTAAACTCGAGGCCCACCGTGCCCTGGTGGGAGTGGAAGCCGTCGCGGAATTTTCCGTCGTAATTGGCATAAAGTCGCGCCGTCCTGTTCATGCTCCATGACAGGCCGGCGCCGGCGTCTGCGCCATACTGGCTTTCACGAACGCCCTGCATGAGGATGCTGTTGGCGCCGAGGCTGACGAGATACGGCGGCATCGACTGCGAGAAGTTGTCGACGAATTTGCCGTAGCCCGACACGTCGATGATCTGACTTCCGACAATCCAGTAATGGCCCGCTTCAGCGCCGAGCATAAAGCGCGCGCGTTGCGCGTTGGACTCCGCGACGCTCACCGGCTCGAAGCCGCCGGTTTCGCTGAAGGCGTTGGTACGGGCGACGACGTATTCGATCGCGACTTTCGGCACGATGCGGCTTTGGCCGAGTGCCTGATAGTAGCTCAGCTCGCCAAGCGCGCCGTCGATGGCACCGCGATAGCTTGAAAGTGCAGGCCCGCTGAATGTCGCGCGCTTCGCATCGATCGATGCAAACCCGTGAACCGCGGCGAAGGCGACCGTCCACGGCCCACTGACATAAGAGCCGTTGACGCCGAGCTGGGTGAGGTCGAGCTTCGCCGATTGCAAGGCGAGCGGCACGTCGACATTGGTGTGGCTCTGATCGACAGCGATGCCGAGGTTGAAGCCCGGCGCCACGGTCATGCCGATGCCGGCGACCCCGCCTGCGGTCGAGCGCTTGTCGCCGACAAAACCCGGTTGCGCGTCGGTGCGCGCGGATGTGCCGTAACCCTCGAACCAGCTTCGATAGACGGGCGCCGCGAAATCGGTCGATGCGCCGCCGCCTGCGCTGTTGTCGCGCGCGGCATAGCCGGTCGCGGCTGCGCGCCCGAGCCGTTGCAGGAAGTTGCTGCCGAGATCAAGCTGCGCCGCGCCGGCCGAACTGGTCGTGTAGAGAGGTGTGGGTGGCGCGAACTGCGCGTAAGCGGCGCAGGGAAACGTTGCGGCCGCAAATGCGCCGATTGCGGCGGCACGGGACAATGTCGATGCGGAAGCAGTGCGTTTTGCTGCGGGGGGCGGTGCGATCATGCGGCTGCCGGGACCAGGATGCGATATATCGCAATGATGATCGCATGGAACCGGGCACGGCCTCAACGCGCCGCCTATCGGCCGGAATCTATTGACCCGGCTTGTGGTCGACGCGCCACAGTGCAGTTGCCGTTAGAACGAGGGCGAAATCAGCGTTTTCTCGCTGGCCGTCGCGGTGGTGCTCTTGCAGACCCCGCCGTGAATCGAGGCCTGTCCACTCGCGACCATCCGCAGCGCCTGCGGATAGATGCGATGCTCGACCTGCAGCACGCGCGCGCCGAGCGTCTCCGCGGTGTCGTTGTCGTGAACAGTAACCGCGCCCTGCACGATGATCGGCCCGGCATCGACATCGGGGATGACGAAATGCACGGTCGCGCCGTGGATTTTCACACCGTCCGCGAGCGCGCGCTCATGGGTGTGTAGGCCGCGATAGGACGGCAGCAGGGCAGGGTGGATGTTGATCATCCGGCCATCCCATTGCTGGACGAACCATGGCGTCAGCAGGCGCAGGAATCCCGCGAGGCAGACAAGATCGATCCTGTGTTTGAGCAGTTCGTCCTGCATCGCGCGCTCGAAGGACTCGCGATCACGCCCGAACGGTTTGCTCTCGATAGTTGCCGTCTCGATGCCGGCTGCGCGCGCACTCTCCAGCCCGCCCGCGCCTGCGATGTTCGACATCACCAGCACGATCTCGGCGGGAAAGTCGGGAGCATTGGCCGCCTGGATCAGGGCCGCCATGTTGGAGCCCCGGCCGGAAATCAGAATGGCGACGCGGCGCTTGGTCATGGTGTTCGTCACGGAGCGAGGTCGAGGTGGCCGTCATAGACGACACGCTCGGGACCGGCCTCGGTGACTTCGCCTAGCATCACGGCCCGTTCGCCATTGTCGGACAGAACCTTCATGACATCGACGGCCTTATCGCGCTCGACCACCGCGACCATGCCGATGCCGCAGTTGAAGGTCCGCAGCATCTCGAGTTCCGCGATATTGCCTTCCTTGGCGAGCCATTTGAACACCGGCAGGACCGGAACGGCGGCGAGGTCGACGCGTACGCCAAGGGCCTTCGGCAGCACGCGCGGGATGTTGTCGGTGAAGCCGCCGCCGGTGATATGGGCCAGCGCCTTGATGCCGCCGGTCTCGCGGATCGCCTTCAGGCAGGATTTGACATAGAGCTTGGTGGGTGTGAGCAGCGCGCCGCCGAGTTTCATGACCGGTGCGAATGGGGCCGGATCGTTGAAGCCAAGGCCTGCGCGTTCCACCACCTTGCGGACCAGCGAGAATCCGTTGGAGTGGACGCCGGAGGACGCCAATCCGATCAGGGCATCGCCCGCCGCGATGTCTTTGCGCGGCAGCAACGTGCCGCGCTCGGCCGCACCGACGGCAAAACCCGCGAGATCGTAATCGTCCTTCTGGTAGAGGCCGGGCATTTCGGCGGTCTCGCCGCCGATCAGCGCGCAGCCGGACTCCCGGCAACCTTCCGCGATACCTGCCACGATAGTGGCGGCCGAGTTCGGGTCGAGCTTGCCGCAGGCGAAATAGTCCAGAAAGAACAAGGGCTCTGCACCCTGGACCACGAGATCGTTGACCGACATGGCGACAAGGTCGATCCCGATACCGTCGTGGATACCGGTCTCGATCGCGATCTTCAGCTTGGTTCCGACCCCGTCGGTGGCTGCGACCAGCACCGGGTCGCGGAAACCCGCGCCCTTGAGGTCAAAGAGGCCTCCGAAGCCGCCGATCTCGGCATCAGCGCCGGAGCGGGCAGTCGCGCGCACCATCGGCTTGATGAGGTCGACCAGCCGGTTACCGGCGTCGATATCCACGCCGGAGGACGAATAAGTGAGGCTGGATTGTTTGTCGCTCATGCCATTTTCCCGAAACCTGGGCGGTGGTTACGTCGGATTCCCAAGCCGTGCAATGGCTCGCATCCGCAGCAAGGGTAGATTATTAGAGGGATGGGAGCCGAAGCGCATCACCGCTGGCCTGGCTCCGCACAACTGAAGCCGCCAAACGGGATTTATGGCTTGAATATCCCCAATTTCATTACGCTCGGCCGTATCATCCTCGTTCCGCTGGTGGTGTGGGCGATCGCGTCCTCGCAGATGACGGTGGCCTTCGTCCTGTTCGCGGTGGCCGGCCTGAGCGATGCCGTGGACGGGTTTCTCGCCAAGCGCTTTAACATGACGACCGAACTCGGCGCGCTGCTCGATCCGATCGCCGACAAGGCACTTCTGGTCTCGATTTATGTCGCGCTGGGGATTACAGGAGCGATCCCGCGCTGGATCGTCATTCTGGTGGTCTCGCGGGATTTCATGATCGTGGGTGCGATGATCGTGTCGTGGATAATGGACAACCCGATGCCGGTGAAACCGCTGATGGCTTCGAAGCTGAACACGGTGGCGCAGGTGGGCTTCGCGGCGCTAGTGCTGGCCTCGCTCGGGTTCGGGTTCAATGCCTCGCCCTATGACGCGATCCTGATGGCGGCGGTGACCGTGCTGACGCTATGGTCTGTCGCGCTTTATTTCATCGCCTGGGTTCATCATGTCACGCCGGAGGCAATGTGAGTACGCCGATGGCCCGCACGCCGCCTCGCCAGCTTGCGCTCGAACTGCCGCATGCGGAAAGTCTGTCGCGCGACGATTATCTCGAAGGGCCGAGCAACGCGCAGGCGCTTGCGCTGGTGGAGCGTTGGCCGGACTGGTCGAACCGCGTGATGATGCTGGTCGGGCCGGAAGGCTGCGGCAAGAGCCATCTCGCGGCGATCTGGGCGTCGATCTCCGGCGCGCGGATCATCGCCGCGCATGCGCTGACACCGGGAGAGGTTCCGGCCTCGCTCGCGACCGGCGCGCTGGTGGTGGAGCATCTGGAGCCGGGCAGCTTCGATGAGCGCGCGATCTTCCATCTCCTCAATCTCGCGCGGGAGACCAATGCGTTCGTGTTGATGACAGCGCGGACGGCGCCGGCGTCATTCGAGGTCGAATTGCGCGATGCGGGATCGCGGCTGCGCGCCATTCCGGTGGTAAGCGTCGAACCCCCGGACGATCAGTTGCTGCGTGCTCTGCTGGTGAAGTTCTGTGCTGACCGGCAGATGACGGTCGACGAGGGGGTGGTGGGCTATCTCGCTACCCATATCGAGCGGTCGTTCGTGGCTGCCCGTCAGGCTGTCGAAATGCTCGATGCGGAGGCGCTGCGGCAGCGCCGTCCTGTCACCCGCGCGCTCGCGTCGGCGCTGTTTCGCGGGCAGGGCTCATTGCCGCTTTGAAGCTGCTGCCAGCGCCTTAAGTCTTCGCTGACAAACGTCAAATACCCTGACTTTCAAGGGTATCGACCGGTTGCTGCGTCCAATTGACGGGCGGAACGATCCTGTCATTGAATGGTCATGTGCTTTGCCGATGATGGGTGAGAGTCGCTCTGAGTCTTAACAGGTTAGATCATGGACGCGGTTGAAGCATCTGCAATTAAAAGCGAAAATACGATTGAGCCTGTGCGTTCGGATGTTGCCGAGAGCCCCGAGCGTTTCATCAACCGGGAATTGTCCTGGCTTCACTTCAATCGCCGGGTGCTGGAAGAGGCGGTCAATACCGATCATCCGGTACTGGAGCGGGTTCGGTTTCTGTCGATTTCCGCCAACAATCTGGACGAGTTCTTCATGGTCCGCGTCGCGGGCCTGAAAGCGCAGATCCGGGAAGGCGTCGCCGAGCGCAGCCCCGATGGCCTCACGCCGACGGAACAACTGCATCTCATCAACAAGACTGTCTCCACGCTCGCCACCGATCAGCAGGCGATCTGGCGCGACCTGCACAAGATATTGGTGGATGCCGGAATCGTGCTGGTGGAAGGGCGCGATGTCACCAAATCAGAGACCAAGTGGATCGAGGAGCATTTCCTCCATCACATCTTCCCGCTGCTGACGCCGCTCGCGATCGATCCGGCGCATCCGTTTCCGTTTCTTTCCAACCTCGGCTTCACTATCGCGCTGCATCTTGTCCGCAAGTCGGACGGCAAGGCGATGAACGCACTGATCCGCCTGCCGGTGAAGATCGACCGTTTCATCCGCCTGCCGTCCGGTGACGACGGCGTGGTGCGCATGATCACGATCGAGCAGGTGACGAGCCTGTTCATTGGCCGCTTGTTCCCGGGCTACACCGTCAGCGGCCGAGGCGCGTTCCGCATCATCCGCGACTCCGAACTCGAAATCGAGGAAGAGGCCGAGGACCTTGTCCGCCTGTTCGAGACGGCTCTGAAGCGCCGCCGCCGCGGCTCGGTGATCCGGCTCGAGGTCGAGGCGGCGATGCCCGAGGACTTGCGCGCCTTCGTGCAGCGGGCGCTGTCCACGCCGGACGACGACGTGCTCGTGGTGGACGGGCTGCTTGCGATGAACGAGCTGTCGCAACTGACCCGCGTGGACCGGCCCGATCTCGAATTCACACCTTATGTGCCTCGCCACCCCGAGCGCGTACGCGATCACGGCGGCGATATTTTCGCGGCGATCCGGCAGAAAGATCTGATCGTCCATCATCCTTACGAGTCGTTCGACATCGTCGTCCAGTTCCTGCAGCAGGCGGCGCGCGACCCGGACGTCGTGGCGATCAAGCAGACGCTTTATCGTACCTCGCGCGATTCACCGATCGTGCGGGCACTGGCGGAAGCAGCAGAAGCGGGTAAATCCGTCACCGCGCTGGTTGAACTGAAGGCGCGCTTCGATGAGGAGGCCAATATTCGCTGGGCGCGCAATCTCGAGCGCGCGGGCGTGCAGGTCGTCTACGGCTTCCTTGAACTCAAGACCCACGCGAAACTGTCCTTCGTCGTGCGACGCGAGGGCGGTGGGCTCACCACCTATGTCCACACCGGCACTGGCAACTATCATCCCGTGACGGCGCGCATCTATACCGACCTGTCGTACTTCACGTCCGATCCGGTGATCGCGCGCGACGCCGCGCGGGTTTTCAATTTCATCACCGGCTATGCCGAACCTGTCGATATCGAGAAGATGGCGGTGTCGCCGCTGACGCTGCGCAAGCGGATTCTCGAACATATCGAGGCGGAAGCGAACTTCGCGCGCCACGGCAAGCCGGCGGCGATCTGGATGAAGATGAATGCGCTGGTCGATCCCGACATCATCGATGCGCTTTATGCAGCCTCCCAGGCAGGCGTTTCGATTGACCTCGTGGTGCGAGGCATTTGCTGCCTGCGCCCGGGTATGCCGGGGTTGTCGGAGAACATCCGGGTCAAGTCGATCATCGGCCGCTTCCTGGAACACGGCCGCATCTATTGTTTCGGAATGGGTCACGGCCTGCCCAGCGTGAAGGCGGCTGTGTATATTTCGTCCGCCGATATGATGCCGCGCAATCTCGACCGCCGCGTGGAAGTGTTGTGCCCGCTGCAGAATCCTACCGTCCATTCGCAGGTTCTCGACCAGATCATGGTGGCGAACCTGGAGGACAATGAGCAGAGCTGGCAGTTGTTGCCGGATGGATCGTCAACGCGTATGAAGGCCGGGAAGGGTGAGGAACCCTTCAACGTGCATAAATACTTCATGACGAATCCGAGTCTGTCCGGCCGTGGAAAATCCCTCAAAGAATCATCGCCGCGCAGGCTCACGCGCCGCTCGAAGCGCTGATACGGCCGGCTCTGCCGTACGGTCGCACGCGTTGCGGCCGCACTTGTCGAAGCATCGCAGGTCGAAAGAGAAAACGGTCGGCGTCATCGACATCGGCTCGAACTCGGTGCGTCTCGTCGTCTATGAGGAATTGACGCGCAGCCTCGCGCCGATCTTCAACGAGAAGGTTCTCTGCGGGCTGGGGCGCGCGGTGCAGACGACGGGCCTGCTCGGCGAAAGCGAAGTTGCAAAGGCGCTGGTCGCACTGCGGCGGTTTCATGCCCTCATCAAGCTGATGAAGGTGGGCCGCGTTTATGCCATCGCCACCGCCGCCTGTCGCGACGCGACCAACGGCCCGGATTTCATCGCCAAGGCGGAACGCATTTGCGGCGTCGAGATCGAAGTTCTCTCGGGCGCTCGCGAGGCCAAGCTGTCCGCGCTCGGCGTGGTGTCGGGCGTGCACAAGCCGGACGGCATCGTCGGCGACCTCGGCGGCGGTTCGCTGGAACTGATCGACGTGCGCGGCCATCGCGTGAGTGCGGGTGTGACGCTGCCGCTCGGCGGGCTTGCGCTGCAAGACTCTTCGCAAAAATCGATCAAAAAGGCTGTGCGGATCGTACGCACCAAACTTGCCGACGTGCCGCAGTTGCTGGAAGGCAAGGGACGCACCTTCTATGCAGTCGGCGGCACATGGCGCGCGCTCGCGCGTATCCACATTCTCCAGAGCGGTTATCCGCTGCGGGTGATGCACGGTTACACGCTGACGGCTGCGAGCGCGCTCGATTTTGCCCGCCGCCTGCGCAAGCTTGTATCGAACAACATGCTCGCCGACGTCGAGACCGTGACGGAAGCTCGTCGTCCGCTGCTTGCTTATGCGGCGCTCGTGCTCGAATACATCATCCTGACGGCGCAGCCCTCGACGATCACGTTCTCAAGCTTCGGCGTCCGCGAAGGCCTTTTGTTCGAGATGCTGCCCGAGCATGTCCGCCGGGACGACGGTCTGCTTTCGACCGCGCGACATATGAACAATCTGCGTTCACGCGCGCCGCGCCATGCCGACGATCTGATCGACTGGACCGACCGTTTCGTCAGGATCGCGAAGGTCAAGGAAAGCCCAGAGGAGAGGCGGCTTCGTCATGCCGCGTGTTTTCTGTCCGATCTCGGCTGGCGCGCGCATCCCGATTATCGCGGCGACGAGACGCTGCATGTCATCGCCAACGGCAATTTCGGTGCGGCGAGCCACGAGGAACGCGTATTCCTCGCGCTTGCGGTTTATTTCCGCTACGCAGGCATCGGTGAAAAGAACCAGCCGCGTACCGGACTAAGCGTACTGCTGCCTCCGGCGATGATCGAGCGGGCGCGGCTCGTCGGGCAGATGTTGCGCGTCGGGCATCTGGTTTCGGCGGCGCATCCGGGCGTGTTGCCCGCGACGCATTTCAGGGCCCGGGAGCGCAAACTCGTTCTGTCGTTCGATCGGCGGCTGGCCAGCCTGGCCGGGGATCGCATCGCGAACCGTTTCAAGCAGCTCGCGCGGCTTGTGGGGCGCAGCGGAACGCTCGAAGTGCGCTGAAAAGGACCGGCAGATTTTGCCGGACCCGGTCGCTTCTGCACCTGTGCGCACTCAATATCTCCGAAATTCTCCTGAATCTCCAGTCGTGGACGTGGCACGACTCCTGCACCGCTTTCCGTGAGCCACAACGGCTTCCCGGAGCCTGCCATGACCACCATCGGTGCCTATTCGCCATCGCTGCTCAACTCCGCATCGCAGGGATATGCGACGGCGACGCAACCGAGCCTCGCGCAGGTTCTGGATGAGCAGGCATCCGATTCGTCGCCATTCGCCTCGACGAACGTGACCTTGTCGGATGCCGCGAAGAATTATCTCGCCAGCATGCAGGATACGGCCGCTGCAACGGGCGACACCGCGGCGGATGTGACGCCAGCCACGCTGGCTACGAATGCGCGCGCCTGGTTCGATTCCCAGTATAAATCGCTCGGCATTTCGTCGGCGATGCTCGATGGCAAGGTTGCCGTTGATCTCAGTTCGCAAAGCCGTGCAACGCTGTCTGCGGTAGCCTCCAACACCAGCGGTCTTTTCACGTCGGACGAAAGCAGCGCCGCGACGAGTGAGTTACAGGCCCGTTTCAACAACGCGATGGCGCCCCGCGTTGTTGTTGCCCGTCACACCGGGGACTATGCGAGCCTCTATCAGGCGGCGTCCGATTATCTCGATCAGGCCAGCGACGGCGAGAAGGCGAGCACGACGTGGAAAGCGCAGAAGCTCGCCGTGACGAACGGACTGGCGGCGGCCAAGGCCAGTTTCGGAAAGGCGCCGAATACAGGCGATACGAACGATCCGGTCGCGGCGTTACTCAATGCGCCGAGCAGCGGCATCACCCAACTCGGCTCCGATGCGACGACGTCGCAGGTTGCTGCCAATGCCCGCGCGATGCTCGACGATCAGATCGGCAAGGCCAAGGATAGCGGCAGCACGCTTGTGTTCAATTCGGCGCAATCCGGGCAGCACGTCGATTTCACCAATTTCGACAACCGGACGCTTGCGACCATCGTGCTCAATCCGGATTCGTCTTTCTCTAGCAGCGAAATCTATGCTGCGAAGCAGGAACTCAATCAGCGCACACGTACGTCGATGTACAACGCGCTGTTTCCGAGCGCGAATAGCGGCAGTAATTCAAGCTCGACCGGCGCGCTCGGCCTGATGCAGACCTACAACAACATGAGCGCAGAGGAGAAAACCGTGCTGGGTGTCTCGGACACCGTCACCAACCGCGTGCTGGCAAGCTACAAGACCCAGCAGTCGGTGCAGAACACGCTGGCGTCATATCTTTAACGCTGGTCCATGATACTGGATTATTTGCGTTCGGCGCTGATCACGCGGCCTTTTTCGATCGCGAGCGCAAGCTTGCCGTGCTTGAGCGCGAGCGCGGATTCGCCGAACAATTCCCGCCGCCAGCCGTGCAGGGCGGCAACATCAGCTTCGTCGTCTGCGGCGATCTGTTCGAGATCGTCCACCGTCGCGATCACCTTGCTTGCCACGGCATGCTTCTCGGAAGTCATCCGCAGCAGCACTTTTAAAAGTTCGACGGTGGCCGCACCGTTATTGTTACCGCGTGGTTTGTCGAGTTTGGGCAGCGCCGCGGGATCGCGGTCGACGCCGCGCCTGACGGCTTCGACAATGTCCTGCCCCCAGCGCGAGCGGTCAAAGCCCTTCGGCAGCGAGCGCAGGTGCGCGAGCTTTTCCAGCGTCGTCGGCGCATGGGTGGCGATATCGCCGATGGCGTCGTCTTTGAGCACGCGCGAACGCGGCACATCGCGGGTCTGCGCCTCGCGTTCGCGCCACGCGGCGACCTCGATCAGCACGGCCAGTTCGCGCGGCTTGCGTACGCGGGTCTTGAGGCGCTCCCACGCGCGCTCTGGCGGCGCGTTGTAGGTGGAGGGTGAGGTGAGGACTTCCATCTCCTCGCTGACCCATTCGGCTCGCTTGCGCTTCTTGAGGTCGGCATCAAGCGCGATGAAGACGTCGCGCAGATGAGTGACGTCGGCGAGCGCGTAGGCACTCTGTTCTTTCGTCAGTGGGCGGCGCGACCAATCGGTGAAGCGGTGGGTCTTGTCGATCTTGTGGCCGGTGATGCGGCTGACGAGCTGGTCGTAGGCGATGCTGTCGCCATAACCGAGCACCATCGCGGCGATTTGCGTATCGAACACCGGGTGCGGGACGATCCCGGCCAAATGCCAGATGATCTCGATGTCCTGCCGCGCGGCATGGAAAACCTTCAAAACCTTCTCGTCGGCCATGAGGTCGAAGAAAGGTTTCAGGTCGATGCCCTCGGCGAGCGCGTCCACCACCACGCCTTCGTCGGAACTGGCGAGCTGCACGACGCAGAGCAGGGGATAGTATGTCGTCTCGCGAAGAAACTCGGTGTCGACGGTGACGAACGGATGTTTGGCGAGCCGCGTACAGGCAGCGGCCAGTTGCTCAGTGGTGGTAATTAATTCCATGTGTGCTGCATAAACGTTCCCGGGCCGGATGTCGCGCCCGGTTTAGGCGGCCGGCCGAATTTTGATCTGTTTTTCAAGCAATCTGAGACGGCCTCGTCAACCGGGCGCGAATGTTGCATGTGCGTCGAAATGTTGTTCTGCGAGGATCAAGCAGCGTCTCCACATTCAATTCTGCGGTGCACGCAGCAGGCGATGGCGGAAAGTTTCGAAACTCATCGTACGATCATTCCTGAAACTGCCGCGGCAGGACGATCGGCGCCAGCCGGACATCGTGCCCCCGCAACGGCTCGGCTGGGGCGTCGCGTGGCGCTTTGGGACGGGCTGGCCAAGGCGGCGTGCTGTTTCCGGCATCCGCTGCCCGCTGGGAGGGGCCGGTCTGCCCCCGCGAGGTACCGGCAGGCGTTCGGGGCTAGAGCTTGGCCGGGTTTTCAGGTGGTGATATTTTGTGTTGTTTTTACTGGCCTTTTAGGCCGATTTGCCCCCGCTTTCGGTGATCCGTCGGTTGCCCGGTGAACCCGGCTCGGGTAAACCCTGCCACACGCGGCTCGCCCGCGCTTTTCCGATTCTCCGTCAGAAGCCTTTTTCAGGATTTCCATGCATCGCTACCGGTCCCATACCTGCGGCGCGCTCCGCGAGAGCGACATCGACTCCAACGTTCGCCTGTCGGGCTGGTGCCATCGCATCCGCGATCATGGCGGTCTGCTGTTCATCGACCTGCGCGACCATTACGGCATGACGCAATGCGTCATCGATCCGGATTCCAAGGCGTTCAAGCTGGCGGAAAAGTTGCGTTCCGAGTGGGTGGTGAAGATCGACGGCAAGGTTCGCCGTCGCCCCGAGGGCACCGACAATCCCGACCTGCCGACCGGCAGCGTTGAGGTATTCATCGCCGACATCGAAGTGCTGGGCGAAGCCGCCGAACTGCCGCTGCCGGTGTTCGGCGATCTGGAATACCCGGAAGAAGTCAGGCTGAAATATCGCTTCCTCGATCTGCGCCGCGAGAAGTTACACCAGAACATCATGACCCGCGGTCAAATCATTGATTCCATGCGGGCACGGATGAAGAAGGAAGGTTTCTTCGAATTCCAGACGCCGATCCTGACGGCATCCTCGCCGGAAGGCGCGCGCGACTTCCTGGTGCCGTCCCGCATCCATGCCGGGAAGTTCTACGCGCTGCCGCAGGCGCCGCAGCAGTACAAGCAGCTCCTGATGATGTCGGGCTTCGATCGTTACTTCCAGATCGCGCCTTGCTTCCGCGATGAGGACCCGCGAGCCGACCGCCTGCCGGGCGAGTTCTATCAGCTCGATCTCGAGATGAGCTTCGTCACGCAAGAGGATGTTTTTGCTGCGATGGAGCCGGTCATCACCGGCGTGTTCGAGGACTTTGCCAACGGCAAGCCGGTGACGAAGAACTGGCCGCGCATTCCGTTCGCCGAAAGCTTGCGCAAATACGGCACCGACAAGCCGGACCTGCGCAATCCGCTCATCATGCAGGACGTGTCGGAGCACTTCCGCGGCTCCGGTTTTAAAGTGTTCGCCCGCATGCTGGAGCAGGCAGGCAACGAGGTCTGGGCGATCCCCGGTCCCGCAGGCGGCAGCCGCGCGTTTTGCGACCGCATGAACTCGTGGGCACAGGGCGAGGGCCAGCCGGGTCTCGGCTACATTATGTGGCGCGAGGGCGGCGAAGGCGCGGGCCCGCTCGCCAACAACATCGGCCCCGAACGGACCGCTGCGATCCGCGAGCAACTCGGTTTGAAGGAGGGCGATGCGGCCTTCTTCGTTGCCGGTGATCCGCAGAAGTTCTGGAAGTTCGCAGGTCTCGCCCGCACCAGGCTCGGCGAGGAATTGAATCTGATCGACAAAGACCGGTTCGAGCTGGCCTGGATCGTCGACTTCCCGATGTACGAGTACAATGAGGAAGAGAAGAAAGTCGACTTCTCTCACAATCCGTTCTCGATGCCGCAGGGCGGCCTTGAAGCCTTGCAGACGCAAGACCCGCTCACCATCAAGGCATTCCAGTACGACATCGCCTGCAACGGATACGAGATCGCCTCGGGTGGCATTCGTAACCACAAGCCCCAGGCGATGGTGAAGGCGTTCGAGATCGCGGGCTACGGCGAAGAGACCGTCGTCGAGCGCTTCGGCGGCATGTACCGTGCCTTCCAGTATGGTGCTCCCCCGCACGGGGGTATGGCCGCCGGCGTGGATCGTATCGTCATGCTGTTGTGCGGCACCAACAACCTGCGCGAAATCTCGCTGTTCCCGATGAACCAGCGCGCAGAAGACTTGCTGATGGGCGCGCCGTCGGACGTCACCACCAAACAGTTGCGCGAACTGCACATCAGGCTCAACCTTCCACAAAACTGATCGAGGGAGCGCCGAGACCACATCGGCGGAAAGCATTGGCTTCAGAAATGGGAAATTCGTCGGACGAATTGCGTAATGCAGCGTTGGCCTACCATCGCCTGCCGCGCCCCGGTAAGTTTGAAATTCAGGCGACCAAGCCACTCGGCAACCAGCGCGACCTGGCTCTGGCCTACACGCCCGGCGTTGCGGCGGCTTGCGAGACGATCGCCGCCGATCCCGCGCAGGCGGCGTCGCTCACGATTCGCTCCAATCTCGTCGCCGTCGTCACCAACGGCACCGCGGTCCTCGGCCTTGGCAACATCGGCCCGCTGGCGTCCAAGCCGGTGATGGAAGGCAAGGCGGTTCTGTTCAAGAAGTTCGCCGGCATCGACGTGTTCGACATCGAGATCGATGCGCACACGGTCCCGCACGTCGTGGACACGGTGGCCGCATTGGAGCCGACCTTCGGCGGCATTAATCTCGAGGACATCAAGGCTCCCGAGTGCTTCGAGATCGAGGAGCAACTCAAGGCCAAGATGAAGATCCCGGTTTTCCATGACGATCAGCATGGCACCGCGATCATCGTCTGCGCCGCCATCCGCAACGCGCTGGTGCTGAATGGCAAGAGGCTCGAAGACATCAAGATCGTGACCGCGGGCGCGGGCGCGGCGGCGCTCGCCTGTCTCAACCTGCTCGTCTCGATGGGCGCCAAGCGCGAGAACATCTGGGTCAACGACATCGACGGCCTCGTCTATGAGGGCCGCAATACGCTGATGGACAAATGGAAGTCCATCTACGCGCAGAAGACGGACAAGCGCACGCTGGGCGAGTCGATTGTCGGCGCGGACGTGTTCCTCGGTCTGTCCGGCCCGAATGTGCTGACGCCGGAAATGCTGAAAACGATGGCGGAAGGCCCGCTCATCATGGCGCTCGCAAACCCGACGCCGGAAATCATGCCGGACGTGGCCCGCGAGGCGCGCCCCGATGCCATGATCTGCACCGGCCGTTCGGACTTCCCGAACCAGGTCAACAACGTCCTGTGCTTCCCCTTCATCTTCCGCGGCGCACTCGATGTCGGGGCGACCGCGATCAACGAAGAGATGAAGCGCGCGGCGGTCGATGCACTGGCGCAGCTTGCCCGTGATCCGCCGTCGGATGTGGTGACGCGCGGCTTCGATGGTTCGGAGTCCACCGGTTTTGGACCGGGCTCGCTGATCCCGGGCGCGTTTGATCCTCGCATCATTCTGCGCGTCGCACCGGCTGTCGCCAAGGCGGCAATGGAGTCCGGCGTGGCGACGCGGCCGATCACCGACTTCGACGCCTATGCGGAGCAGCTCGGCCGATTTGCCTTCCGCTCCGGCCTCATCATGAAGCCGGTGTTCGCCAAGGCCCGCAAGGAGCCGATGCGCGTGATCTACGCCGAAGGCGAGGACGAGCGCGTGCTGCGCGCCGCGCAGGCCGTAATCGAGGAAAAGATCGCGCGTCCAATCCTCGTCGGGCGTCCCACCGTGGTGACGACGCGTTTGAAGCGCGCCGGATTCTCGATCAAGCCAGGTGAGGATTTCGAACTCATCAATCCGGAAGACGATCCGCGCTATCGCTCCTACGTCCAGAGCTACGTCGACATCGCCGGCCGTCACGGCATCACGCCGGATGCGGCGCGCACGCTGGTGCGTACCAACTCGACCGTGATCGCAGCGTTGGCGGTTCAGCGCGGCGAGGCGGACGCGATGCTGTGCGGCGTCGATGGCCGCTATCTGAGCCATCTGCGCCGGGTTCGCGAAATCATCGGCATCCGCCCCGAACTGACGGATTATTCGGCGCTGGCGTTGTTGATTACCAATCAAGGCTCGTACTTCATCGCCGATACGCAGATCCGTCCCAATCCCACGGCGGAAGAACTGGCGGAGATCGCCGCGCTTGCGGCCGTGCATGTGCAGCGCTTCGGCATCAAGCCGCGTGTCGCGTTCCTGTCGCACTCCGATTTCGGCAGCCATGACTCGGAATCGGCGCGCAAGATGCGTCGTGCTACCGAACTGTTGGCGAACTCGCATCCCGAGATCGAGGCGGACGGCGAAATGCAAGGCGACAGCGCGCTGTCGGAAGTGACCCGCAAGCTGGTGCTTCCGCATTCACGCGTCGAAGGCTCGGCCAACATCATGATCATGCCGAACCTGGATGCGGCGAACATCGCGTTCCAGATGATCAAGGTACTCTCCGGTGCGCTGCCGGTCGGGCCAATTCTGATCGGTCCTGCGAAGCCTGCGCATATCCTGACGCCGTCCGTAACGGCGCGTGGCATCTTGAACATGACCGCCGTGGCGGTGGTGGAGGCGCAGGAGCGCATGAACCAGCCGAACCTGCTTTAAGATATTGCAGGCGGGCGGCAAGGGATGGCGCTGTTCGCGCCATCCGGTATGCTGGCCCGGCATCGGCTGACATGATGAGGATGGCCCTCGGGGCCATCTTGTATGACGGCGTTGTGACTTCGTGTGTTGAACTGTTCGCTCGGACTATGGGGTTCAGTCATGCCGGCGCTTTACGTCATCGGACGAATTCTGTTTGCGGCCCTGTTTCTGGCTTCGGGCATCAACAAGTTTCTCGATCTCCAGACTGCGGCGCAGGCGGTGAGCACACACTTTGCCGTGCCCGCGCAGTTGACGGACTATACCTCGCAGGTTGAAGCTTTCACGGGGATGCCGATTGCGCAGGTGATCGTCATTTTCGGCAGCGTCATCGAGATCGTGGGCGCGCTGGCGATTGCAACAAATCTGGGCGCGCGTGTCTTTGCGGTGCTGCTTGCGCTGCTTCTTGCGGTCACGATTTGCTACTTCAACGATTTCTGGAATGCGGCTGCCAACGAGCGGGCGGCGAGCCTGTTCGAGGCACTTAAGAATCTGTCCCTAATCGGCGCGCTGCTGATGATCGCAGGCCGGCCGCGCGAACTTATCGCGCAGCAGCCTCCGTTGTCCTACACGGACATCTGAAGCCCTTTAGCGCCGCCAAACCGTCAGGTCGACGCGCTTGTCCGCATCGAGAACGCGTGTCGCCGCCGCATGCAGGCCCGCAGCAGCGAGGATGTCCTGCGGCGTTCGGGCCGGTACGCCCGGCAACACGCCGAGCCCGTTCGGCAGACGGACGTTATGCGCCTGCGATAGCCAGAACGCGTCGTAGCGATCGAGAAAGAAGGCATAGACATGCGGGCCGCCGATGATGGCGATCTTCGCCGATGGTGCGACGCCCGCCGCCGCGCAGGCTTCCTCGAACGTAGCGCCCTTCGGATTCCACAGCGTCGAATGCGGATGCGCGGGGTCAGGTGCGAGAGCAGGAATGGCGTTGGTCAGAATGAGCCGTGTCCGTTCGTTCGAACGCTTCTGCTCCTCATGCGAATGGCGGCCGTGGACGATCAGGTCGGCATCGTCGAGTGCGTTCTCGAAGAAAGTTTGATCCGCCGGGAACTTCAAGGCGTCCGGCATGACGCCGGTAGAGTCCGCCAGCATGCCGTCGGCGGAGACAATGACGTAGGCTTCGATCGGCAAGACAGACTCGCTATTCGGAAATGGTTTCGACGACGCTCGACACTGGCCGCGAATTGACCGTGGGTTGCTTGAGGCCTTTTACGACTTCCTCGTCATATTGCGCGATCGACTGCAACTTGGTCTTGGCCTTGACCTGCACGACTTTGTACCCGCCTTCCTTCAGGCGCTTGAGCAGTTCCGGCAGGGCTTCAGCCGTGTGCTTCTGGAAATCGTGCATCAGGATGATGCCCTTGCCGAGCTTGTCGAGCTTGCCCATCACGGTGTCGATGATCTTCTTTGGATTACTCGCCTTGAAGTCGAAGGAGTCGGCGTCGCACGACCACATCGCGATGTTGCGTTCGCCCATATAGGCCACCATCGAAGGCGGATGCTGAAGGGCAGGGAAACGGATGAAAGGTGCAGGAGGTTCGCCGAGCGCCCATTTCACGGCGCTGATGCCTTTCTCGATTTCGGCCTTGCGTTGGTCGTCGGTCAGTTTCTTGTTGTTGAGGTTGGCATGCGACCAAGTGTGTGAGCCGATGGTGTGACCGTGCGCGGCGACCGACTTCAGGATTTCGGGATGCCAGGTCGCATGCTTGCCGATCGGAAAGAAGATCGCTTTGGTGCATTCATCGCCGAGCGCCTTGATGACGGCCGGCGTGTTCACCGGCCACGGGCCGTCGTCGAAGGTCAGCACCACTTCCTTTTCGCGTAGAAAATCGAGTTGTTTGAAATGCTCGAAACCGAAACCGGGGCCGCCGGTGGTGTCGATGGCGACGACGCGACTGACGCCGAGCGCATTGGGATTGGCGCAGGCGGGTTTCGCCGAAGGTGGAGGAGGCGCTGCGGTTGCTGATGGAGCCGGAGCGGTCTGGCGAGGTGGCGCGGTCTGCGACCATGCGGTGCCGACTGCTAACATGGAGAGCGCGGCAGTTACGGCCGCAACGCCGGATTTAAGACGCATGGCACACTCCCGGATACGCGGCCTTGGCCGCATTCTGAGGGGAGCCTAGCGGTCTAGCCGCAATTGCGCCATGCGAGAAATCGCGGCTGGGGATAGCAGTTAACGCAGCGGCACGATGAAGTCGGTGCCGAGGCCGGTTTCGCCGCCCAGACCGAGATCGGACACGATCAGGGAATCGCCAGGCATCGCGGCTTCCGCGATTTTTTGCATGGCATCGCCGGGAATGGTTATGCGGTCCAGCGCCGCCGAAGGTGAGGGCAACGCCACCTCGACCGTGGCGCGTTCACCGCGCTGATGCTTGCGCGGCTGAGGAGTGGCGGCGGAAGGCTGGCGCGGCGGCAGCGATACCACCGACCACTGGAAGGCCTTGGGATCGTCGTTTGCCGCACGGACGGTGAAAACATGCGTGCCGAGAGGGCCGCCATCGGCAATCGTCACCGGTGCCTCGAACAGCGGCGCGAAATTTTGCCGCACGAAGATCTTGCCTTCCTTGCGGCTGATGAATGCGGCGATATGCCCGGTGCGCTTGACCGGCTTGGCGTCTGCGGAGGGTGTAGCTGATTGAGGCTTGGCTTCCTGCTCCTTGGCGGGCTCGACTGCAGTCCCGGAGGTTGAGAGCGGGACGGTGCCGCTCGCATCCGCCGTACGGATCGGTACCGCGTCGGTCGGCTGCAGGCCGCTCTCCAGATTGAGGATCGGTTTCAGGTCCGGCAGGGCGTTGCCGATGGTTGTCTTGTCGACCGAAGCCGTTATCTCGGGCCTGTGGGTGAACAGGAGCGGGTGGGCGAAATCGACCGGCGACAATTCGCCCGGCGCGATCACGACGCGCGCGCCCATCCGCGTCCAGCCATACATCCGGGTCGCGAAATTCGTCGGCATGCGGATGCAGCCATGCGAGGCGGGATAGCCCGGCAGCACGCCGGCATGCAGGGCGATGCCCGACCATGTGATGCGCTGCATGTAGGGCATCGGGGCGCCGCTGTAGATGTTGGAGCGGTGAAACTTTTCCTTGCCGATCACGCTGAACACGCCCATCGGCGTGGAATGGCCGCGCATACCGGTGGAAATCGGCGTTTCCGCGTAGAGGCCATTTGAATCGTAAACCTTGAGCCGCTGCTCCTCGATCGAGATCGAGATAAAAACCGGGCCTTTCGGCTTTGTCGTTTCCTTGATGACGGCGGGCTTCTGCGCCTTGCGCACGTGCCTTACGCGCGGCTGTTCGGGCTGTAGCGGCGCCTGAATAACCTGATCGGTATCGAAGCCGTCGTTGTCCCAGAAGAACTGCGCGTTCGCGGTCGAGGGCAAAGCAACCAGCGCCATCGTCGAAGCCAGCGCGATCCGCCGCATCGCGGTCATCGGGCCGAGTGTCTGCAGGGTTCGTTTGGTGTTCAGGAGAGGTAATTGGTTATTCACGCCCATTCCCGCTGTTGGCTGCCTGGTGCCTGAATTCAGTGTCTCGAATGGCCCGACAGGTTCATAGATTGGGCCGGATAGGCGGGAGGCTACCCGGCTGAGCCTGACATCCGATTAATAAACCCGGATTTTGGGTCACAATGGCGTTCCTTTCCGAGAAAATCAGCTTACCTCCGATCCAGCTACCCTGCGGTCGTGCGGGGGTGTCCAGCCCGAAAGGCCAAGATGTTCAAATCAAGTTCCCGCTGGTGTGGTTTCGCGTGTGCGGCCGCTGTGTTCCTGAGCCTTGTGTCGACTGCCCAGGCGGCCGATGAGCCGGATTTGATCTTCCGCCGCTCGACCGTATTCAAATTCCTCAGTCCCGACGACAAGCTCGCGACGTACGGCCTCGATGATCCCGACGTTGAGGGCGTCGCTTGTCATTTCACGGTGCCGGAGAAGGGCGGTTACAAGGGCTGGCTCGGATTGGCCGAGCAGGTGTCGGACATCTCGCTGTCATGCCGCCAGATCGGGCCGATCCGGATCAAGGCGAAGTTCGAGCAGGGCGAGGATATGTTCCGCCAGCGCCGTTCGATGTTCTTCAAGAAGATGCAGATCGTGCGCGGCTGTGACGTGAAGCGCAACGTGCTTGTCTACATGGTTTATTCGGACAGGCTGATCGAGGGCTCGCCGAACAACTCGACCTCGTCGGTGCCGATCATGCCCTGGGGCAGTTCGGATACGATTCAGAAGTGCGGAGACTTCCTTTCGAAGTAAGCACTGTCTAGTTGGGGCGTGCGCCGCGGCGGGAAACACATTGCTTGACGGTGCTGACGCCCTGCGGCGTCAGCTTGGTGCCGGTGATCTGCTTGATCTCACCGGTCTTGCAGCTTCCGTCGTCGACCAGAATACGCTGCCCAAGCCGGATGCTCGTGATGTCGCTTTCGCGCGAAACGATCTGCGCGGAGGCGGGCACCACCCATGTCATGAATGCTAGTGTCGAGATGATCAGTCCGGCTCGCATCGCAATCTCCCGCGCTACTTGCTCTGCACCTTCAGGCCATCCGGCCCGACATTGATCTGCAGGCCCTTCGGCTCCTTCTTGGCCTCGTACAGATTGTAGCCGAGGATGGCGATGCCACCGACCAGCACTGCGATGATGAGCACCAGAATGTTGCGGTTGGGCATATCTTTCCTTCCTAATGGGCGACGGTCTTCGAAAACAGATTGATGACGGTAACGCCGGCGATGATGAGGCCCAACCCGAGGATGGCGGGAATATCCAGTCGCTGGCCGAACCAGACCAGCCCGACGAGGGTAATCAGCACCACACCAAGACCCGACCAGATAGCGTAGGCTATGCCGACTGGCATCGTGCGAAGCACGAGTGACAGGAAATAGAACGCCGCCATATAGCCGAGCGCGGTCAGAATCAGCGGCCTCGGCCTGGTGAACTGCTCGGATGCCTGCAGCGCGGCGGTTCCAATGACCTCGAAGATGATGGCAGTAATCAGATACAGGTACGTCATGATGTATCGTATCGATGCGTCGCTGATTCTAGAAGCAGTACAATGTTGCGCCGCACGCTGTGAGAACCGGTGAATTAGACGTTCTTACAACCACCTAGCGGTGATGGAACACCAGACTGTGACCTTGATGGCGTTGCCTCATGCACGATGAATTCCGTATAGGTAACTAGCGGCCGCAGGCTGCTTTCCCTTCGGGGATTCACACAAGATCGCTGATCGGAATGCGCTGTCCATGAACCAGCTCGTCAGTATTGCCCTGCGGCGGCCGTATACGTTCGTGGTTCTTGCGTTGCTACTTATGATCGTGGGCCCGCTGGCGGCGCTGCGTACGCCGACGGACATTTTCCCGGACATCCGCATTCCGGTGATCGGTGTCGTCTGGAGCTATACCGGTCTGCCGCCGGACCAGATGTCGGGCCGCATCACCACGCCGTTCCAGCGCGCGTTGACCACTACGGTCAACGACATCGAGCATATTTCTGCCAATTCCTATACCGGCATCGGCATCATCAAGATCTTCTTTCAGCCTAACGTCGATATCCGTACCGCCAACGCGCAGGTGACGGCGATCGCGCAGACCATGCTGAAGCAGTTGCCGGCAGGCGCGACGCCGCCGCTGATCCTGAACTATAGCGCCTCGACCGTGCCGATCCTGCAGCTCGCGTTGTCTGGCGACGGGCTGACCGAGCAGAACCTCGCCGACTTCGCCACCAACCAGTTGCGCACGCCGCTCGTCACCGTGCCGGGCGCCGCGATCCCATGGCCTTATGGCGGCAAGATGCGACAGATCCAGATCGACCTCAATGCGACGGCATTGCAGGCGCTCGGCCTGTCGGCGCAAGACGTCGCCAATGCGCTGGCAGCGCAAAATCTGATCACTCCGGTCGGTACGCAGAAGATCGGCACCTTCGAATACACCATCCAGCTCAACAATTCGCCGCTGAAGATCAATGAGCTCGGCGACCTGCCGATCAAGGCGGTCAACGGCGCGATGGTCTATATCCGCGACGTCGCCCATGTGCGCGACGGTAATCCGCCGCAGACCAACATCGTGCATGTTGATGGCAACCGCTCGGTACTGATGATGGTGCTGAAGGCGGGCTCGACCTCGACGCTCGACATCATCGACGGCATCAAGAAAAAAATCGTCGAGGTGAAGGACACGCTGCCCGAGACGCTCAAGATCGGTCTGATCGGTGATCAGTCGATCTTCGTGCGCGGTGCGATCTCTGGTGTCGCGAAGGAGGGTATCCTCGCGGCGATCCTGACCAGCATCATGATCCTGCTGTTTCTGGGAAGCTGGCGCTCGACGGTTATCATCGCGATATCGATTCCGTTGTCGGTGATGGGCGCCATCGCCTGTCTGTCGCTGATAGGCGAGACCCTCAATATCATGACGCTCGGCGGTCTTGCGCTCGCGGTCGGCATCCTGGTCGATGATGCGACGGTGACGATCGAGAACATCAACTACCATCTGGAGCAGGGCAAGGAGGTCGAGACTTCGATTCTCGACGGTGCCGCGCAGATCGTGACGCCTGCTTTCGTGTCGCTGTTGTGTATCTGCATCGTGTTCGTGCCGATGTTCTTCCTTGACGGCGTGTCGCGCTTCCTGTTCGTGCCGATGGCAGAAGCGGTGATGTTCGCGATGATCTGGTCGTTCATCCTGTCGCGCACGCTGGTGCCGACGATGGCGAAATATATGCTGCATCCGCATCCCCACGACGAGAACGGAAATCCCATTCCGCCTGCGCCGAGCAACAATCCTTTGGTGCGTTTCCAACGCGGCTTCGAGCAACGTTTCGAACGTTTCAGGGGCGGGTATCGCGCGCTTCTGGAAATGGCGCTGCATCATCGCGGCGTTTTCGTTGCCGGATTTTTTGGGTTTGTGGCGCTGTCGTTTCTGCTGGTGCCGTTTCTCGGCCGGAACTTCTTTCCGTCCGTCGATGCAGGTCAGATACTGATCCACGTCCGCACGCAGGTCGGCACGCGGGTGGAAGAGACGGCCAATCAGCTGGCCGACATCCAGAAAGCGATCCGTCAGATCATTCCGCCGGCCGAACTGGATACCATGACCGATAACATCGGTATCCCGTACAGCGGCATCAACATGACCTACAACAACACCGGCGTGATCGGGTCGCAGGACGGCGATATCCAGATCAAGTTGAAGGAAGATCACCAGCCGACGGATATCTACGTCAAGGCGCTGCGCGAGCAGTTGCCGCGCGCGTTCCCCGGTGTGTCATTTGCCTTCCTGCCGGCCGATATCGTCAGCCAGATTTTGAATTTCGGCTCGCCCGCGCCGATCGACCTGCAGATCCGCGGCGCCAACGTTGAGGCGAATTTCAAATACGCCAACGACCTGCTGCGGCGTATCCGGCGAATTCCGGGGGTAGCGGACGCGCGTATCCAGCAATCGCCGAATGCGCCGACATTCCAGGTCGATGTCGATCGTACCCGCGCACAATATGTTGGCGTGACCGAACGCGACGTGACCAACAGCCTCGTCGTCAATCTGGCGGGCTCGTCGCAGGTGGCGCCGACCTATTATCTCAATCCGCAAAACGGCGTGTCGTATTCCGTCGTGATGCAGACGCCGCAATACCAGATCGACTCGCTGAACAAGCTCGAGACGCTGCCGATCAATGCCGTCGGCGCGGCGACCTTGCCGATCCTCGGCGGCATCGCCGATATCAAGCGGACGGCGTCGAGTGCGGTGGTGACGCAGTACGACATCCAGTCGATGGTGGAGATCTATGCCATTCCGCAGGATCGCGATCTCGGCGCGGTGGCTGCCGACATCCACAAGGTGCTGGATGAGACGGCGAAGGATCTGCCGAAGGGAAGCTCGGCCGTACTGCTCGGGCAGGTGCAGACCATGAACAGCGCGTTCTCGGGGCTCCTGTTCGGCCTGATTGGGGCGATTGTGCTGATCTATCTTTTAATCGTCGTGAATTTCCAGTCGTGGTCCGACCCGTTCGTGATCGTTACGGCGCTGCCGGCGGCGCTCGCGGGCATCGTCTGGATGCTGTTCGCGACAGGAACGACGCTGTCCGTGCCGGCCCTCACTGGCGCGATCATGTGTATGGGCGTCGCCACCGCCAACAGCGTGCTCGTCATTGCGTTCGCTCGGGAGGAACTGGATCGACTTGGCGATCCGGTTGCTGCCGCGCTGGAAGCAGGCTTCGTGCGCTGCCGCCCCGTGCTCATGACGGCGCTGGCCATGATCATCGGCATGACGCCGATGGCGCTCAGCCTGGGCGAGGGCGGTGAACAGAACGCGCCGCTCGGCCGCGCCGTGATCGGCGGCCTGATATTCGCAACCGTTGCAACTCTCATGCTTGTCCCGGTGGTCTTCAGCATGGTCCACCACAAGCGTTATGCGAAGCCGCAGCCGGCTTCTCCGGAGATATCCCATGCCGTCTGAGTCCAGCGTCCAGATTTCACAGCGCAAGCTGCGCCTTGCCGGGATCGCTGCCGGTGCCGTGATCGTGGTGGTCGTCGTCACGGGAATCGTGTTGCGGGAAAACGGCAATGCACGGTTGCGCGAATGGACCGATGCGCAGGCGATCCCGACGGTCGCCGTCTCCAAGCCCAACATCAAGGCGCCGAGTGCGAAGCTGACGCTGCCGGGCCGCCTCGAAGCCTATTATCGTGCCCCGATCTACGCGCGCGTCAGCGGCTATCTGAAGAACTGGCATGTGGATATTGGCGCCAAGGTGAAGGCAGGCCAACTGCTCGCCGAGATCGATGCGCCGGATCTCGATCAGCAACTGCTGCAGGCCCGCGCCGATCTTGCCAACGCAGAAGCGGCCTCCAAGCTATCCGCGGCGACCTTGAAGCGTCGTCAGACTCTGCTCGCGTCGAACTTCGTCTCGTTGCAGGAGATCGACGAGCGAACCGCGGATCTGTCGAGCAAGAATGCGCAGGTCAAGGCAATGCAGGCGAACGTTGACCGCCTGCAGGCACTGACGGGATACAAGCGTGTCGAAGCGCCGTTTGACGGCGTTGTGACCGAGCGCAACACCGACGTCGGCGCGCTGATCAACGGCGGCACCGGCTCAGGCGCCGCGATGTTCGTCGTGTCTGACATCAAGAAACTGCGCGTCTATGTCAACGTGCCGCAAAGCTATCTGTCGGCCATCAAGGTCGGCGGCACCGCGTCGATTGTGGTACCCGAATATACCGGGCGTTCATTCCCGGCGACCGTCGAATCCTCCTCCCAGGCGGTCGATGTCGGCTCCGGCACCTCGCGGATGCAACTGACGCTGGACAATACGAGCGGCGAATTGCGCCCGGGCTCCTACGCCGACGTCACACTTAACCTGACGCGAGAGAACAATTTGCTGACAATTCCCGCCAGCGCTTTGATTTTCAACCGCGATGGATTGAGCGTTGCTACTGTCGATGATGACGATCGCCTCCGCTTCAAGAAGGTGACGATCGCGCGCGACCTTGGTCGCGAGATCGAGATCGCAACGGGTCTCGATGCGCGTGATCGTATCGTTGTGACGCCCGCTGACGGCGTAGTGGAGGGTGATCAGGTCCGGATCGCGGGCAAGCAGGCGGGCGAGAAGACCTCCAGCGCTCAATAAATGTTCAACGTCGCCTAAAAATTATGTGCCAGAGTGCTCCTGCACATTTGATTTTCTTTATAAAAAAGAATCCGTCTTCGTCTTTTGGCTAGGTGCGGTTGCGCAGGCTTGTCTGCGTGACCATCTTGCACCGACCGGCACCTGCCGGTCTCGCATGGCATGATCGCTGATCGCTTCGGCTCGAGCGCGATTGAAATATCTGGATCGTTTCAGATGGCTTTGTGTGTTGTTTCTTTCGGGGCTGACTTGCATGATTGAACGATCCGCGCATTTTCCTTTCCATACCGTTCGCCTGCCTGCCATCGCGCGTCTCGCTGCCCTGGCTGTGCCGGTCATAACCCTTGGCCTGTCAGGCTGTGGCCCGAGCCAAAATCAGCAAGCCGCGCCGCCGCCGCCGTCCGTAACCGTTGCTCATCCGGTCAAGCGCACCGTCACCGACTGGGATGAATTCAGCGGGCGCTTCGATGCCGTTGAACAGGTGCAAGTGCGCGCGCGTGTCACCGGTTTTGTCACCGGAGTCGAGTTCAAGGACGGCGCTATCGTCAAGGCGGGCGATCTGCTCTATACGATCGACCCCCGGCAGTATCAGGCCGTTGCCGAACAGGCGCAGGGTCAGTTGCAGGATGCCAATGCGCGCGTCGAACTTGCCAAACGCGAGCTTGAGCGGGCATCGTCGCTGATCAAGACCGATGCGGTATCGCAATCCGTCGTCGATCAGCGCACCCAGCAATTGCAGACCGCGCAGGCCTCCGCACTTCAGGCCGAAGGTGCGTTGAAGCGCGCACAACTCGATGTCGAGTTCAGTCAGGTGCGTGCACCGATCACCGGCCGCATCAGCCGCCATCTGGTTACCGTTGGCAACCTTGTGCAGGGCAGCGAAAGCGGTGCCACGCTTCTGACGTCGATCGTTTCGATGGACCCGATCCATCTTTATTTCGATATGGATGAATCGGTCTATCTGAAGAATTCGAGACTTTGGTTCGAAGGCAAGCGTCCGAGCTCGCGCGACACGCCAAACCCGGTACAGGTGCTGCTCGCGGGCGAAACCAAGCCTTCGCACATGGGCAAGATGGACTTTCTGGACAACCGGCTGGATGTCGGCACCGGCACGCTGCGCGGCCGCGCACTGGTCGACAATCACGACCTGTCGATCCTGCCAGGCCAGTTCGCGCGCATTCGCGTGCTGGGCAGCGCACCTTACGAAGCGCTCCTGCTGCCGGATACGGCGATTGCCACTGACCAGTCGCGGAAGATCGTTTTTATCGTGAAGGACGACAACACGGTTGCCGCGAAGCCCGTGGTGCTCGGGCCCCTCGACGATGGATTGCGGGTTGTCCGTGAAGGTTTGAATGCGGACGACAATGTCATTGTGGACGGACTGCAGCGCGCCCGCGTCGGTGCGAAGGTCTCGCCACATGCACCAGAGTCTGACAAGGGCAACGCCAAGCCATGAATCTCGGTCGTCTTTCCATTCACCAGCCCATCCTCGCGATGGTGCTGTCGATCGTGCTGCTGATTGTCGGCGCGATTGCCTATACGACGCTGCCTGTCGCGGAATATCCGCAGGTCGCGCCACCGACTGTTGTCGTCACCACGCAATATCCGGGCGCGTCGGCGCAGACGGTGTCCGATACGGTCGCGACGCCGATCGAACAGCAGATCAACGGCGTCGAGGACATGCTGTACATGTACAGCCAGGCAACCTCGAACGGCCAGCTGAACATCACCATCACGTTCAAGCTCGGCACCGATCTCGACAAGGCGCAGGTCCTTGTTCAGAACCGGGTGGCGATCGCCATGCCGCAGCTTCCGGAGGAAGTGCAGCGTAACGGCGTGACCACGCGTAAAAACAGCCCCGACCTTCTGATGGTCGTGTTCATGCTGTCGCCGGACGACACGTTCAATCAGCTCTACATCAGTAACTATGCCTTGCTTCAGGTGCGCGATCAGTTGCTGCGCCTTGATGGTGTTGGCGACATCCAGATCTTCGGTGCGCGCGATTACTCGATGCGTGTCTGGCTCGATCCGGACAAGATCGCTAATCTCGGCATGACCGCGGGCGACGTTCTTGCTGCCATTCGTGCGCAGAATTTGCAGATCGCGGGAGGTCGCATCGCGGAGCCGCCGATCACGGACCGGGCGTTTCAACCAAATCTCACCTTTACGGGCCGCTTCAAGGACCCGCAGCAGTTCGACAACATCATCCTGAAATCGGGCGAAGACGGGCGAACGGTCAGGTTGCGCGACGTGGCGCGCATCGAACTCGCGGCGCTGTCGTACGACACCAACGCGTTCCTGCTGCACAAGGAGACCGTCGCGATCCTCGTGTCGCAGCGTCCCGGATCGAATGCGCTTGCGACCGCCGACAAGATCTCCGCGAAGATGGCGGAGCTGAAGGCGAGCTTCCCGCACGGCCTCGATTACAATATCGGCTACAATCCGACCGAGTTCATTGCACAATCGGTTCACGAACTCATCAAGACCATCTACGAGGCGATGATCCTCGTCGTGGTCGTCGTGCTTGTCTTCCTGCAGGGATGGCGGCCCGCGATCATTCCCATTCTCGCGATCCCGGTGTCTCTGGTCGGCACCTTCGCGGTGATGGCGGCGCTTGGCTTCGCGATCAACAACTTGACGCTGTTCGGGCTGGTGCTGGCGGTTGGCATCGTGGTCGACGACGCCATCGTGGTCGTAGAGAATGTCGAACGGCATTTGCAGGCCGGAATGAGCCGTCGCGATGCGGCGCTGCTCACGATGCAGGAGGTGGGCGGCGCGCTTGTCTCGATTGCGCTCGTGCTCTGCGCGGTGTTCGTGCCGACGGCCTTCCTTGGCGGCATTTCCGGGCAGTTCTTCCAGCAGTTTGCGGTCACCATCGCTGTCGCGACGGCGATCTCATGCTTCTGTTCGTTGACGCTATCGCCAGCGCTGGCCTCGCTTATTCTGGAGCCGCACCACGAGAAGCGCCCGCCTGCGCAGTGGAACGTGATTGCGCGCGGGTGGGCCGTTTTCACCGGCTATTTCAATCGCGGCTTTGACTGGCTCTCGCATTTCTACGCTGAGGCAGCGGACTTCATTATTCGCCGGTCGGCAATTATGCTCGGTCTCTATGTGCTGCTGATCGGCTCCGCTGTCTGGATCATGACCAGCACGCCCAAGGGGTTTATTCCCGCGCAGGATCGTGGCTACGTCATCATCTCGGTGCAGTTGCCCGGTGCGGCGTCGCTTGCACGTACGACCGAGGTTGTGAAGGAAATCGAAAACATCGCGCTCGGCATTCCCGGTATCGTGCGTGTGCCGATCCTGGCGGGTTTCTCGGGCGCGACGCGGACGCAGGCGAGCAATGCCGCGGCCATGTTCCCGGTTTTCGACGATCCGGAAGTGCGCGCGAAGAAGCCCGGCCAGTCTGCGGCTGAAATTACCAATGAGCTGCGCAAGCGGCTCTCGAAGATCGAGAAGGCGTTCATCATCGTCGTACCGCCGCCGGCCGTTCCCGGCATCGGTACGGGCGGCGGTTTTGCCATGCGCATTGAGGATCGTCAGGGCCGGGGCCCCGACCTGCTGGCGGCTGCCACCAGCGAACTTGTCGGCGCCGCCAACAAGGTGCCGGGCCTCACAGCGGTGTTCTCGCCATTCGCGGCGAACACGCCGCAGGTCTTCGTCGACATCGATCGGCAGAAAGCCGAGATGCTGGGCGTGCCGGTGCAGAACGTCACCGAGGCGATCGAGACATATTTCGGTTCGACCTACGTCAACGATTTCAACATTTTTGGACGTACCTATCACGTCACCGCGCAGGCAGACCTGCCGTTCCGCAAGGAGACGTCCGATCTTGCCAGGCTGCGCACACGCAACAATGCAGGGCAGATGGTGCTGCTCGGCAGCGTCGTGAATTTCCGGGATGTTTCAGGCCCGGATCGCGTGGCGCGCTACAACCTCTATCCTTCTGCCGAATTGCAGGGCGATACCTTGCCGGGCACGAGTTCGGCAACGGCTATCGAGAAGATGAAGGCCCTCGCGGCAGACGTATTGCCGAGCGGTTTTTCGTATGAGTGGACCGACCTGTCGTATCAGCAAGTCCAGTCAGCCAACGCCGGTCTGTATGTCTTTCCGATCTGCGTGCTCTTCGTCTTTCTCGTGCTGGCTGCGCAGTACGGAAGCTGGACGCTACCGCTCTCGGTGATTCTGATCGTGCCGATGTGCCTGCTCGCGGCGAGCATCGGCGTTCGCATCATGGGACAGGACATCAATATCCTGACCCAGATCGGCTTCATTGTTCTCGTTGGCTTGGCTGCGAAAAACGCAATCCTGATCGTGGAGTTCGCGCGCGACATCGAGCATGAGGGCAAGGACACGCTGCATGCTGTGATTGAAGCGTGTCGTCTACGGCTCCGGCCGATCCTGATGACATCGTTTGCGTTTATCCTCGGCGTGCTGCCGCTCGTAATCTCGGCCGGCTCAGGCTCTGAGATGCGTCAGGCGGTCGGCGTCGCGGTGTTCTTCGGAATGATCGGTGTTACGCTGTTTGGCCTTGTTTTCACGCCGATCTTCTATGTGCTGATCCGCAAGCTGTTCCCGGGTTCGGTCGTGGTGCCGAGCCGCGATGTTGGGGCGAACATCTAGCCAGGGCGGAACGCCGGTGCGCAGGCTGCGTTGACCGGATGTTTCCGTCTCGGGAGAGGATCATGATTCGGAAACTGGCCTCGGGCGAGTACCGGCTGTACTCGCGCAAGATCAATCCGAAAACCGGCAAACGCCGTAACCTCGGCACGTTCAAATCGCGCGCAGCAGCGGAGAAGCGCGAGCGCGATGTGCAGTACTTCAAGCGGCACTGAAGTCGGACGCGGAAGGTCAGACGCGACCGCTGACAGGGATCAGCGCGCCAGTGATCGCGCTGGCCTCGGGGCTGGCAAGGAACAGGATGACGCTCGCAAGCTCCTGCGGGGTGACCCACGTCGAAAAATCCGCCTTCGGCATATCGCGGCGGTTGGCGGGCGTATCGATTGTGGACGGCAGCACGGCGTTGACCGTGACGTTGCCTTTTAGTTCGTTCGCGAGTGCCTCGGTCAGACGATGGACGCCTGATTTAGAGGCCGCGTAGGGGCCCATGCCCGAGCCTGCCTTCAGGGCGCCGAGCGCGCCGATGTTGATGATGCGTCCCGATCCCGATGCGATCAGATGAGGGATCGCGGCGCGGGAGGCATTCAGCGCGGTCAAAGTGTTGACCCGGTACAGGCGCTCCCAGGTCGCGGTGTCGCCGTCGCTCACCGTCTGAAACGAGAAGGCACCCGCGATATTGATGAGCACGTCGAGCCGTCCGTAATGGGCGGTCGCAGCTTCGATCGCCCGATTGGCCTCGCTGGGTTCGGCGAGGTCGATGCCGCCGATCTCAATGCGGGTCGGCCGGGGCGTGCCCCGGGCCGCGGCATGATCGATCAGGGCAAGGCGTGCGCCGTGGTCAGCCGCAGCTTCCACAACTGCGCGTCCCAGCGCGCCGGAGGCGCCGGTGATTGCGACGACTCTATCCTGCATGGATACTCTCCGCTTCGGCGGGCCATCTGATGGCCGCCGTTACAGGCTGAAAATGCTAACGTCGCGTAGCAGCGCACTGGCGCGAGTGGTGACGGCGGCATCCGGCACCGGGGCGTCGAGGCGTTCGCTGTCGCGCCGCTCACTGTCGCGTCGGCCGGTGTCGAACACTTGCTTGGGCGTCAGGGTCGACCTCTGGCCGAATACCGGCGCATCCAGCCACGACGGGTTGGGCGGGAGCAAGCGCATGGAGCCGAACGGCGCGGGTTCCGCATGGTCGTCCGTCATATCCTCGCTGTCGCCGTCATTATCGATATCGGCGGACAGGTCATCCATCGCGGCCTTGCTGTCGGCCACAGCGTCGTTCGCCTCGAACGCGAACGGGCGGCTGTTTTCCTGCGACTTGCGGAATGGGAAAGGATGGTCATCCATCAGGGTCACGTCCGCAGCCGAGGCAGGCTCGGACCCGGGCGTCGGTGCAGCCTTGGCGTTGGACCAGGACGCCGGAATGGCCTCGTCGGCCACGGGGCGGTCGATCTCATGGCCGCAGCCGGCGCAGCCATAGGTGAAAGAGACGCAGTCGGCGGCCCACTGCACGTCTTTCACGCCCATCAGATGCTGGGTGCAATGGGGGCAGATCACGACATCGGGTTTGAAATCGCGAAGCTGGACCTGGCTGAGCATCGGACGTCCTCCGCACGCGCGAGCGGAGAACCCAAAACGGACGCCGACTCGCCAAAATACACGGCCCAACTCTACGCCTGCAGCGATACGGATTTCGCGGGCGGAGCGGCGTCATGCACAGCTTAATTTGAGGCTACGACAGGTCGTTCAGGCCCTACGGGCGGCTTTCAATGCCTGACGAAATAGAGCGGCGTGCGCAGGGTGAACTGGAAGGCCGGTTTGGGCGTCCAGAACAGAGTCGCGGTCAGGCCGAACAGGCGGTTATCGTTGTCGTCCATCCGGTCGAGGTCGGCCCGCAGGATCGGCTGGGTGAATGAGCGGAGCGACAGCAGCGACTGGCCGGGCGGCAGGAAGGGGGCGAGCGCCGAGGTGTTCGCGCCGCCGAACGACTGGACGCCCGCCCGGCCGGTCAGTTTCCAGTTGTTGGGCCATTGGTAATACGCCCCGACATAGCCGATGATCGCTGGCCGGACCGAGGCAAGGCCGGAATCCACCCATATATTGGTCAACTGCACGCCGGCGAGCAGAGCCCGCGTCTCGTCGGTGTTGAGCGCGTAGCTCGCCTCGGCCACCGTGGTCAGGTTTGTAGTCGATAGCGGGCCTTCGGTTGCAGATTTGGTGAGGGTCGAGAGCACCGTCACGGTGGGGAGCGGGCCGCCGTTCTGCTGCAGAATGTCGGCCTGAATGCCGACATTCCAGCTTGCGATGGCGAGCGACGACCAGGGCGTAAGATCGGTTTTCGAGGTACTCGCCGTGATTCCTCCAAAGACCGAGAAGCGCTCGTTGAGATCGACCGTTAGCGGCAGGTCGATCGAAGCACCCTGGCCCGACACCGAGGACAGGGACGACAATGAAGGCAGCGACAGCGAATTGCCGAAACCGATATTCAATGTCCCAGCGGGCACGGTGAAATAGTTGGTTCGCATGTCGAGATAGATGTTCGGCAGTGGCGAGGCGTCCGCCTTGGTTGGCTTGGCATCGTCCTCGTCGCTATCACCGGCGAGAGCGGAATTCCTGCTGGTCGCTGTAAGGACCAGCGCAGCCGCAACGGCAATCATCGCCGGCCAGCGCCTGTGGGGCGGGCGCACAGAGGGTATTCGCTTTGTGGTGTTCGTCGTCACAACGGCTAGCCCCGGCTGAACGGCGGGATCTGCGCGTTCATTCGTACCCCACTATAGGCAAGCCCTATGCGGGCCGCCATTGCACGCGGGCTATGGTTTCGATTCGTTTCCGATCAAGAAGCAGAGTTTTCCCGGCAAATTTGTCCGAAGGGCATGAGTTGCATTGCGGAAGCGGGGCACGGCCACCGACATATCATTGTAAAATAGCGGCTTTTGCATTCGAAGACCGTGGCATGCGGCTTGCTGGAAATAGCCTGCATTTCTCCCTCGGAAAGTTTGCAGGAAAGCCATCATGTCGATTTCATCCCTTGGTGCCACCTCGTCGCCATTGCCCGCAACATCGGTTTTGGGAAGCGCGTCCGCCAAGAAGAAGCCGTCGACGGAAGACCAATTTCTTAAAATTGCCGGCGAGACCCCGCAGCAGCGCATGTTCAATTCCATGCTGAGCCAGCTTGGCATCAGCGAGGATCAGTTTAAGGCAATGAGCCCGGCCGACCAGCAGAAGATCGCGCAGAAGATCCAGGAGATGGTCCAGCAGCAGGCGCAGAACGGCAGCGCCAAAGGGACCGGGCTGGTCATGGACAAGTCCGTGTGATCTTACCGCAGGGGCGGGGCAGTGCATAAATTCTATCGTTCCGGCTGTTGTCAGAATAAATGGATCGGATAGGCTGGAGGCCTTATTCCACCGGGAGTATCCCACATGAAACGCCTCTCTGTTGCGATCTTGTTGAGCCTCTTCGCTGCCGCGCCCGCTTTCGCGGATTCTGCCTGTAAAGCCATGAGCGCGGACGGCAAGCCGTTGTCCGGCGCAGCCAAGACAAGCTCGATGAAGAAGTGCTGCAACGATCACGCCAAGAGCGCCGACGGCAAGCCGCTGTCGGGCGCAGCCAAGAACAGCTTCGTCAAGAAGTGCATGGCTGGCTAAACGCGATTCATAAGCTGACCTGATGATAAAAGCCCCGCGCAAGCGGGGCTTTTATTTGGCATCGTCTCTCAATTGGCCTTCGAGAAGGTGCTGCGTACGATGCCGTGACGCTGCAGCTTGTCGTAGAACGTCTTGCGCGGGATGCCGAGCGCCTCGATGGTGCGGCGGACGTCGCCGTCATGGTTTTCGAGTGCTTCGCGGATGACTGACGCCTCGAACTGCTCCAGCCGTTCCGGCAGTGGCAGCATGTCGTCGGTCGAGCGCTCCTTGGTGCCTTCTTGCGTTTCGGTGTCGAGGCCAAGCACGAAGCGCTCGGCGAAATGCGACAGCTCCCGCACGTTTCCCGGCCAGTGGTGGTCGCGCAGATAGCGATGCACGGAAGCTGAAATGGCAGGCACAGTCCGTTGGAAACGTGTGGCGGCACGTTCGGTGAAATAACCGAACAGCATCGGAATATCCTCGCGCCGCTCACGCAGCGGCGGGATCGATAGCGTCACGACGTTGAGGCGATAATACAGATCTTCGCGGAAGTCGCCGCGCTGGGCGGGATCGCCGAGGTCGATCTTGGCGGCGGCGACGACGCGCAGATCGACGGGCCGAACCTCATTGGTGCCAAGCGGCGTGACCTCGCGCATTTCCAGCACGCGCAGCATCTGAACCTGCACCGACGGCGGCATGCTCTCGATCTCGTCCAGAAATAACGTGCCGCCATTGGCGTGCTGAATGCGCCCGAGCCGACGTTTCTGGGCGCCGGTGAAGGCACCTTGCTCGTGGCCGAACAGTTCGCTTTCGATCACGCTCTCCGGCAGGGCGCCGCAGTTGAGCGCGACGAAATTGTGAGCGGCGCGCCGGCTCCAGCGGTGCAGCAACGTTGCGACGACTTCCTTGCCGGAGCCGGTTTCGCCGGTCACCAGCACGTCGACATCGGTATCGGCGATCTGGCGTAGCGTATGGCGCAGCCGCTCCATCGCGGGCGTCTGGCCGATCAAAGGAAGACCGTTCTCGGCCTCGGTGGCGGCTTCGCGTAGCGCACGATTCTCCATCACCAGTTGGCGTTTTTCCGCCGCATGCCGCACGCTGTGCACCAACCGCTCGGCTGCGAAGGGCTTGGTGACAAAGTCGTAGACGCCGTCCTGGATCGCCTTCACTGCCATCGGAATGTCGCCGTGGCCGGTGACGAGGATGACAGGAATATCGGCATCCATCTGTTGCAGGCGCTGAAAGAATTGCAGCCCGTCGATGCCCGGCATGCGGATGTCCGACACGACGACGCCGTTGAATTGCTGATCGAGCACGGTAAGCGCGTCGGCTGCGGCGGTGAATGCCTGCACCTGGAAGCCGGCAAGCTCCAGCGTCTGCTGTGTTGCCTTGAGAAGATCGCGGTCGTCATCCAGCAGGATGACGGAAGGTTGATCGTGCGATGCTGCGCTCTGCGTCATGGAGCCCTCACCAGATAGATCGTGAAGCATGTGCCGTGCTCGCTGCTGTCGACTTCGATGCGGCCGCCATAGTCGGAGACGATGTCCTTGGAGATCACGAGGCCGAGGCCGAGCCCGTTTTCTTTCGATGTGTTGAACGGCGAGAACAGCGATCGCCGGATGGCTTCGGGAATGCCGGGGCCATTGTCGGAGATTTTCACGGCAACCTCGTCACCGTGCGATGCAACGGAAATCTCGACACGCGGATTGTCGCGTCCCTCCAGCGCTTCCAGCGCATTCTGGAACAGATTGATGAGCACCTGCTCGAGCCGGATGCGGGTGCCGGACACTTTGAGGCTGGAGGCCGGAAGGTCGTACTTCAATGCCTCGAGATGGCCCGCAAAGCGGCTTCTCAGCAGCACCACGGCGCCGTCGATGGCATCGCGCAGTTCGACGGACTCGGCAGCGGTCCGTCCCTTGCGGGCGAAGGCCTTCAATTCATCGGTGATGGAGCCGATACGCTCGGTCAGCGACGCGATCTTCCCGAGATTATCCGCGGCCGACATCGGCTGGTCGCGGTCGAGGAAAATACGCGCATTGTCGGCGTAGGCGCGGATGGTCGCGACAGGCTGATTGATCTCGTGAGCAACGCCCGCAGCGACCTGTCCGAGGATGGCGAGGCGGTTAGCCTGCACAAGCTCCTGCTGGACGATCTGCAGTTTCGTCTCTGTGGTGCGATGATCTGCAATTTCGATTTCGAGCCGGTCGCGTGCGCGGCTCAGATCCTCTGTGCGCTCGGTGACGCGCCGCTCCAGTTCGATCCGTGCCATCTCGCTCGTGGCGATGCGCATCTGCGCCGAGTGGCGGCGCCAGAGCAGGAAGGCGGCTAGTGCGAGCAGGGGGATCACGACGCCGAGTGCCAGCAGGCGCGCCTCGCGCATGGCGCCGGCAATGGCGGCCTCTACCGGCACCAGATAATCCAGCCGCCAGGGGGTGGACGGCACCCGTGTCGTCAACCTGAGATATTCGGCTTTGGGTTGTCCCGGCAGTGTGGCGCGCACCAGCGAGGTGCTGGAATCGATCGTCTGCCTCGGATTGATTGGAAGCGGCAGCAACGGGGCATCGTCGAACTGAAGACTGCCCCGCACGGTGGCGAACATCGTTTCGGTGAGCTTGCCGTCGGTCAGAAAACGCCACGATGGAATGCTGGTGATGAGCACGACGCCGTGGTCGTCCACGACATAGGAGGGACGGTTGCTTTCGTGCCAGTCCACTTCGAGTTGGTCGAACTCCATCTTGACGACGACCACGCCAAGCGGCGCGCGTGTCGTGCCGACGATACGGGAAATGTAAAGGCCCGGCCGCTTGCTGATATTGCCCATGGCGAAAAATTCGGCAGTGCCTTCCTTCATCGCATGCACGAAATATTCGCGGTAGGAATAGTCATTGCCGACGAAGCTGTCGGAGTCGCGGTAGTTGCTGGAAGCGATGGTGATGCCGTCGGTGCCGATTACGTAAAGCACTGCGGCCTTCGTGCCGGCCACGAGCCTTGCCAGTTTTTCGTTGAGGCGGGCGACGGATGAGGCATCGCCGATGACGAGCGCGTCGCGAACCCGCTGGTCCTCGGAGAGAAGCAGCGGGAGGGCACGGGGGCTCTCCAGCACGGCGCGCAGCAGCGCCACTTTCAGATTGGCGTCGGTATGGCCCTGCTCGGCGAGCATCTTGAGCTCGCGCGTGCGGCCATAGAGTCCTGCAACCACGACAGTTGCGCAAGCGAGCGCAAAAGCCAGCACCGCAAAGCCGATCCAGACGCGACGCGCGCGCTTCTGAAGCTGCTCGGGTGTGAGGACAGGCGCTGACTGTGCTGCGGGCTGCATGCTTTATCTGTGCATTTTTCTGCACATCACTCAATACCGTAAGTGCGGATTGTCGCGCAAAACGACTTGCATGTGATTGTGGAACTAAAAAATAATATCAATATCAATACCTTAATTGGATGATATCTGCTGGCACGGAGGTTGCTGATGTCTGCCCCGGCGGCTTATTGGCCGCAACAGATCAACAATCGACCCCGAGGCGGAAGACGCCATCGGGGCAGGGAGGCAACATGCAGACCACCTTCGAGTCCGTGGCCAAGCACGGCAAAGTTCCATTCTATCGGCATCTCTATTTTCAGGTTCTGGCGGCGATCGTCGCCGGCGTCCTGCTCGGGCACTTCGACCCCGGCGTCGGCGCGGCGATGAAGCCGTTCGGCGATGCCTTCATCAAGCTGGTGAAGATGGTCATCACGCCGGTGATCTTCCTTACGGTCGCAACCGGCATTGCAGGTGTGTCGGACCTCAAGCGCGTCGGTCGCGTCGCTGGCAAGGCGATGATCTACTTCCTGACCTTCTCAACGCTTGCTTTGATTATCGGCCTCGTCATTTCCAATGTCGTGCAGCCGGGCGCAGGCATGCATATCGATCCCGCCACGCTGGATGCCAAGGCGGCAGCCGCCTATGCGGCCAAGGCGCATGACGCCTCGATCGTCGGCTTCCTGATGGATATCATTCCGAACACCATCGTCGGCGCGTTCGCCAAGGGTGACATCCTGCAGGTGCTGTTCTTCTCGGTGCTGTTCGGTGTCGCTCTGGCGATGGCCGGTGAGCGCGGCAAGCCTGTCGTGGATTTCCTGCAGGCGTTGACCAATCCGGTGTTCCGCCTCGTCGCGATCCTGATGAAGGCCGCGCCCATCGGCGCGTTCGGCGCAATGGCCTTCACCATCGGTAAATACGGCATTGGCTCGATCGCCAATCTCGCCTTCCTGATCGGCACATTCTACGTCACCTCGCTGCTGTTCGTGCTGGTCGTGCTCGGCGCGGTCGCCCGCTACAACGGCTTCTCGATCCTGGCGCTGATCCGCTACATCAAGGAAGAGCTGCTCCTGGTACTCGGTACCTCGTCGTCGGAGGCGGCGCTGCCTGCGCTGATGACGAAGATGGAGCGCGCTGGCTGCGACCGCTCCGTTGTCGGTCTCGTCATTCCGACCGGTTATTCCTTCAATCTCGACGGTACCAACATCTACATGACGCTGGCGGCGTTGTTCATCGCGCAGGCGACGGACACGCATCTGAGCTTCGCGGACCAGATTCTGCTGCTGCTGGTTGCGATGCTGAGCTCGAAAGGTGCGGCAGGCATTACCGGCGCAGGCTTCATCACGCTCGCGGCGACGCTGTCGGTCGTGCCATCGGTGCCGATTGCGGGCATGGCGCTGATCCTCGGCATCGACCGCTTCATGTCGGAATGTCGCGCACTGACGAACTTCGTCGGCAACGCAGTTGCGACTATCGTCGTTGCGCGCTGGGAGAACGAACTCGACCACGCAAAACTCGCTGCTGCTCTGGCAGGCGAATTGCCGGAGGACGAAGCGGCCTACGAGCCTGAATTGCAGGCGGCATAAAGAGACAGGGAAGGAGCCGATTTCTTCAGGGAAATCGGCTCCCTTCCTGTTCGGCGGTAGATTTAATATCGATAATATATCGCAATGCGATATGTATAAAAATTAATCAAGGGGGTTGGAACTCAGTTCCAGAAGACGGGTTCTTCCCCAAGATTTCAATTCATAACTGCTGGCACCCCGCAGAAGCCAGTGAAAGCTGACCTCATGAGCGCCTTGCCCGCAGGGGAGTGCTCTCATGTCAACTTCAACGATACTGGAAAATCCGGGCGCTCGTCTGAGCGCCAACCGCTGGTGGCAGTTGATCTTCGGCATCATCTGCATGGCCAGCGTCGCCAACCTGCAGTACGGCTGGACGCTGTTCGTTCTGCCCATCCAGCATCAATGGGGATGGAGCAAGGCGGAAATTCAGGTCGCGTTCTCCATCTTCATCCTGCTTGAGACTTGGCTGGTGCCGTTCGAAGGCGCCATCGTCGATCGCATCGGCCCGCGCTGGATGGTGCTGGCCGGCGGCATATGCACCTTCCTCGCATGGTTCATCAACTCAAGGGCCTCGTCGCTCGGGATGCTTTATCTCGGCGGCGCGATTGCCGGTATCGCCGGCGGCGCGGTCTACGGCACCTGCGTCGGCAACGCGCTGAAATGGTTTCCCGACAAACGCGGGTTATGCGGTGGGTTGACGGCGGCAGGGTTCGGCGCCGGTGCGGCGATCACCATCGCGCCGATCCGCGCTATGATCGAAAGCAGCGGTTATCAGCATACGTTTCTGGTGTTTGCGATCATCTACGGCGTCATCATCGTGGTACTCTCGAATTTCATCAAGGCGCCGCTCGCAACGGACAAATTCCCTGTGGCCAAGATCAAGGTTGAGCAGACCGCGGAAAGCGTTCCACCGTCGCAGGCGCTGCGTTCACCGATCTTCTGGGTCATGTACCTGATGTTCTTTCTGGTCGCGGCAGGCGGCCTGATGTCGACGGCGCAACTGGCTCCGATCGCGAAGGAACGCGGCATATCCGATGCGATGGTCGTGATCTTCGGCATGAGTGCGCCTGCTATCGTCGTCGCGCTCACCGCGCATAACATCACCAACGGTGTCGGACGCCCCCTGAATGGCTGGTTCTCGGATCACATCGGTCGCGCGAACATGATGGGAATCTCGTTCGCTATCGGCGGACTGTGTCTCGCCGCGTTCGGGTTCTTCGGCACAACGCCGGTCGCGTTCATCGTCACGGATGCGCTCGTGTTCCTGTTCTGGGGCGACATCTTCAGCCTGTTCGCCGCCACGGTGGGCGATGCCTTCGGGCCGAAATACGTTACGGCCAATTACGGCATCATGTACACCGCCAAGGGAGCGGCCTCGCTGCTGGTGCCGGTCGGCAATCTTCTGACACAGGAGACAGGTAACTGGCACGTCGTCTATGCGCTGGGCTGCGGCATGAACTTCGTTGCGGCGTTGCTTGGCTTCTTCGTGCTGAAACCGATCATTGCCGCGAGGCTGAAAAAGCCCGCTGCAAGCGGCGTACATGACGCGCATGCTGTGCCTGCGGAGTGATGTGACGCCGGCCTTCGGTTTACAAAACCGTTACACTACAAACAAAAAGCCCCGCGAGAGCGGGGCTTTTTGTTGCGACCAAAGAAGCACGGTGGCTGATTTACAGTCAGCTCCCTTGGAAACTGAAACACTCCCCCGCATGTTTCGGCGGGATTCAGTGGCGCGGTGTCAGGTCGATCGAGCGGATCACGATGCGCGAGGGTCCGGCTTCGAGGTTGCCGGCGAGGTATTTGTCCGCCGCGCATTGGGTGATGCGATCCTTTAGCCGTTCGAACTGCGCGTCGCGCTGATGCGCGCGGACGTTACGCGCATGCTCGGCATCGTCCATCGCTGTCTCCGATACGCCACATCGGATTTCCGTCGCGCCATCGGTCATGAAAAACAGATAAGTGCCGGTGTCGAAATCAGAGCCTTGCGCGCGAACAAATGTGAGCGCCATGAGATGCTCCTTTCCAGTACCGACAGCGTCGGCCTATTGGGCGGGAGAAGCAAGGGTGGAATTGCCGCGGGCCATGACGAAGTTGGTGCCGAGCGATTTGTATTTCGCGGTAAGGCAGAAAAAAAGCCCGGTCGAAACCGGGCTTTTTGTTCGCGGATAATTAGGTTTACGAACACCCCGTGGTGCTGCCGCACGTATCGCACTTCATGCAGGTGCCGTTGCGCACCAGCGTGAAGTTGGAGCACTCCGAGCACATGTCGCCTTCGTAGCCACGGGCCTTGGCTTCCGCGCGGCGCTCGGCTTTCGAGAGCGTGGCCGGTGCGGTGGCAGCGGTTGCGGCTTGCGCGGTGCCCGCCTTGCTCCACTGCTGCTGCTCGAGCTTCTCCGTCGGCGACAATGCGCGCTCCGGCTCCGCCGTCTTCAGTGCGGCAGCACTTTCCGCACCTGACGCCATCGCGGTGACGCGCGATCCGCCGACAGGGGCGGAGTCGTTGTGCGCGGTGACGGCCGCACTCGCGCCGCCCTGCATGACGACAAGGTTATCGGAGCGGGAGCGAGTGAGGCCTTTGGAGAGATACTTGCTCGGGCCGCTCTGCGCCTTGCCCTCGCTCACGCCCTTGCCGAGCGCGTCGAAGTTAGTCTCGCTCGGATCGACATGGGCGAGGTCGTAACGCGACAGATAGCTCACCGCGAGTTCGCGGAACACGTAGTCCAGGATCGAGGTCGCGTACTTGATGGAGTCGTTGCCCTGCACCGGGCCCGCGGGCTCGAAGCGGGTGAAGGTGAACGCATCGACATACTCGTCCAGCGGCACGCCGTATTGCAGGCCGAGGGATACCGCGATGGCGAAGTTGTTGATGAAGGAGCGCAGCGCCGCGCCTTCCTTGTGCATGTCGACGAAGATCTCACCGAGGCGGCCGTCGTCATATTCGCCGGTGCGCAGATAAACCTTGTGGCCGCCGACGATGGCCTTCTGGGTGTAGCCCTTGCGGCGGTCCGGCATCTTCTCGCGCTCGCGCGAAACATGCTCGACCACGCGCTCGACGATCTTCTCCACCACCTGCGTGGCGCGCGCCGCCATCGGCTTGTCGTGGAACGCCTCGATCGCATCGTCCTCGTCGTCCTCGTCGGCGATGAGCTGCGAGTTCAGGGGCTGCGACAGCTTCGAGCCGTCGCGATAGAGCGCGTTGGCTTTAAGCGCGAGCTTCCACGACAGCAGGTAGGCCGACTTGCAGTCGTCCACCGTCGCGTCGTTCGGCATGTTGATGGTCTTGGAGATCGCGCCCGAGATGAAGGGCTGCGACGCCGCCATCATGCGGATGTGGCTCTCGACCGACAGATAACGCTTGCCGACCTTGCCGCACGGGTTGGCGCAGTCGAACACCGCGTAGTGTTCGTCCTTCAGATGCGGCGCACCTTCCACGGTCATCGCGCCGCAGATGTGGACGTTGGCGGCTTCGATGTCGCGCTTGGAGAAGCCGAGGGCTCCGAGCAGATCGAAGCCCGGTACGTTCATCACTTCGGGGGCGATGTGCAGGCTGTCGCGGATGAAGTCCTCGCCCAGCGTCCATTTGTTGAACACGAACTTGATGTCGAAGGCGGTCGGCAGCGCCTTTTCGACCTTCGCCAGCGCCTCGTCGGTGAAGCCCTTGGTTTTCAGCGAGGAGGCGTTGATGCCCGGCGCGTTCGACAGCGAACCGTGGCCCACCGCGTAAGCCTCGATCTCGGCGATTTCGCTCTCGCGATAGCCGAGCGCGCGGAGAGCTTCCGGCACGGCGCGGTTGATGATCTTCCAGTAGCCGCCGCCGGCGAGCTTCTTAAACTTCACCAGCGCGAAATCGGGCTCGATGCCGGTTGTGTCGCAATCCATTACGAGGCCGATGGTGCCGGTCGGCGCCACCACTGTGGTCTGGGCGTTACGGAAGCCGTTCTGCTGGCCCAGTTCGAGCGCGCGGTCCCACACTGCCTTGGCATGGTCGACGATGTCGGCCTGCGGGCAGGAGGCGTGGTCGAGCGGCACCGGGCTGACGGCAAGCGCCTCATAGCCAGCCGCTTCGCCATGCGCGGCGCGGCGATGGTTGCGGATCACGCGCAGCATGTGGCTCGCGTTCTTCTTGTAGCCGGGGAAGGTGCCAAGCTCGGCCGCCATTTCGGCGGAGGTCGCGTAGGCGGTGCCGGTCATGATCGCGGAGAGGGCGCCGCACAGCGCGCGGCCTTCCTTGGAGTCGTAGGGCAGGCCCATGGTCATCAACAGGCCGCCGATATTGGCGTAGCCGAGGCCGAGCGTGCGGAATTCGTAGGAGAGTTCAGCAATGGCTTTCGACGGGAACTGCGCCATCATCACCGAGATTTCGAGCACGACGGTCCACAGCCGGCACAGATGCTCGTAAGCCTCCGAGTCGAAGCGGCGGGTGTGGGCGTCGTAGAACGTCAGCAGGTTGGCAGACGCGAGGTTGCACGCCGTATCGTCGAGGAACATGTACTCCGAGCACGGGTTCGACGCGCGGATGTCGCCGGACGCCTTGCAGGTGTGCCAGTCGTTCATCGTGGTGTTGAAGTGCAGGCCGGGATCGGCGGAGGCCCATGCGGCGTAGCCGATCTTCTCCCACAAATCTCGGGCGCGCAGTGTCTTCGTCACCTTGCCGTTGGTGCGGCCGATCAGATTCCACGAACCATCGGTTTCCACCGCGCGCAGGAAGTCGTCCTTCAGCGAGACGGAGTTGTTGGAGTTCTGGCCGGAGACGGTGAGATAGGCCTCCGAATCCCAGTCGGTGTCGTAGGTGTCGAACTGGATGTCGGTGTAGCCCTGGCGCGCGAACTGGATCACGCGCTTGATCATGTTGTCGGTGACGAGCGCACGGCGGGCGAGCTTGATTTCGCGCTTCAGCGCCGGGTTCTTCTCCGGCAGGTAGCAGTCGTCGCCGGGGCCGTCGCAGTTCACGCAGGCCTTCATGATGGCCTTGAGGTGCTTCTGGTTGATCTTAGAGCCGGTGACCAGCGCCGCAACCTTCTGCTCCTCGCGCACCTTCCAGTCGATATAGGTCTCGATGTCCGGGTGATCGGCATCGACCACCACCATCTTCGCCGCGCGGCGCGTGGTGCCGCCGGACTTGATCGCGCCCGCCGCGCGGTCGCCGATCTTGAGGAAGCTCATCAGGCCCGAGGAGCGGCCACCGCCGGACAGCTTTTCGCCTTCGCCGCGCAGCGCCGAGAAGTTGGAGCCGGTGCCGGAGCCGTATTTGAACAGGCGCGCTTCGCGGACCCACAGGTCCATGATGCCGCCCTCGTTGACGAGGTCGTCATCGACGCCCTGGATGAAGCACGCGTGTGGCTGCGGATGCTCGTAGGAGGATTTCGACTTGGTGAGCTTGCCGGTCTTCCAGTCGACGTAATAGTGGCCTTGGCCCGGACCATCGATGCCGTAGGCCCAGTGCAGGCCGGTGTTGAACCATTGCGGCGAGTTCGGCGCGACCATCTGCTGGGCGAGCATGTAGCGCAGCTCGTCGTGGAAGGCGTGGGCATCTTCCTCGGAGGTGAAGTAGCCGCCCTTCCAGCCCCAGTAGGTCCAGCAGCCGGCGAGGCGGTCGAACACCTGCTTGGCGGTCAGTTCGCCAATGAAGCGTTCGGACTCGGGCATGGCGGCTAGCGCGGCGGTGTCGGGCACCGAGCGCCACAGCCAGGACGGGACGGTCTCTTCCTCGACCTTCTTCAGGCGCGCAGCGACGCCAGCCTTGCGGAAATACTTCTGCGCCAGCACGTCGGAGGCGACCTGCGACCAGAACTCGGGCACCTCGACGTTATCGAGCTTGAACACCACGGAGCCGTCGGGATTGCGAATCTCGCTCGTCGTCAGCCGGAAGGAAATCTCGGCGTAGGGTGACTGATCGGCTTTGGTGTAGCGGCGTTGAATTCGCATCGTATGCCCCGTCATGTGCCCCGGCAGCCGCTTGGCGTGGCGCCGGAAAATTTCAGTTTGCGGATGTTTTGCGATCCGCCGTTTGACCGTTTCCACTCGGATATCGAGCGGCCGGCCTGTTAACTCCGGGAAGCACGGGCGGGTTCTTGCAGTCCGCCTGGCCTCCAACGCCTGACCTGTTCGCGCCCACGTTCCTCGCGCGGGTCTGGTCCAAAAACTGCGGACAAATCCGCCTCCGCCGTCTCGGGAGAGAGCGATACGGATGTGCCTTTTGGACCTTTGTCAGAGATGCCCGGCGCGACACGCGATACTTGGCTCCAGACTGGTCAAACGCTAGGACGACTCTGCGGTACTCGTCAAGGATTAGTACTAAAATCTGAATCAAACACTAAATATGGTGGAAAACGGGGATTGCCAGCGGTGTTGGGCTTCGCTGGAAAGGGCGTCCCGTGAGGGAAGTATGGGTGAGTCCCCCTCGATTCCAAAGGCGAAAATCGCCTTCTGGGGAGGTTCCCGAACGGGCTTCCAGCCCGCCGAAAGACATGCACCAAAAGAGGCCGTCCATGCGTCTAATCTGACGCTTTTCGGGTGGACCGTGGAGTGTACGCGTGGTTTCTCCCCGTCATCCACAACCGATGTGGATTCAGATCCTCCAAGAGCAACCTATGGACCGGCGCACCCCGCATGAGCTGATTGTGGTGTCATCACCGCATCCCTCGACTCAACTACCCCACGAAAGCCGGGCGGTTGGGTATGGGCTGCTGCTCATCGCCACCATCATCTGGGGCATCAACTGGCCCGTCGCGAAATATCTGCTCCATGAACTGCCGCCGCTGACCATGCGGACCCTCCCGGGCGTGTTCAGTGCGATGATGCTGGCCGGGCTGGTTCTCGCGAAGGGGCAATCGCTGCGTGTGCCGCGTGGCGAATGGGGCAAGCTCATTCTTTACGCGACGCTGATGGTCGGCGCCTGGATGGCGCTGATGGGCCTTTCACTGGTGCATCTTCCCGCATCGGAAACCGCGATACTCGGTGCGACGCTTCCGGTGTGGGCGGCTGGCCTCGCGTGGCCGATTCTCGGCGAGCGACTCACGCTGCTGCGGATCATTGCCATTGCAATGGCCATCGGCGGCGTGGTGCTGTTGATGGGCGGCGACAGTATCGGCGTGTCCTGGGAAAAAGTGCCGGGGATACTTTGTGCGCTGTTAGCGGCGCTGCTGTTTGCGCTTGGCGCGGTGCTCACCAAACTGCGGCCCATCGCGATGCGCCCACTGGCGGGCGCGGTTTGGCAACTCGGCCTCGGTTGTTTCCCCGTGGCGCTGTTCGGTATCCTGTTCGAGCATCCGCACTTCGGCGGCATGTCGTCTTTCGGCTGGTTGTTGTTCGGGTTCAGCGCCATTTTTCAGGGAGCGATCGGATACGCCTGCTGGTTCGCAGCGCTGGAGCGGCTGCCTGCCTCGATCGCGGCAGTAGGGACGCTGATCGTGCCGGTGACGGGCGTGGTGGGATCGGCGATTTTGCTGGGGGAGCCGCTCGGCGTTCCGCAGATCGGCGCGCTGCTGCTGACGGTCGCAGGCGTCGCCATCGCAGCACGCTCATAACTGTGGCAACAAAAAAAGCGGCGTATCGCTACGCCGCTTTTTCTTGATCCGTTATGCCAAGACTTACGGGCAAGGATACCGGTTGCCGTCGTAATTCAGGTAGGTGCCGCTGCGCGGATCGTAGGACTTGTAGCGCTGCATGCAGTAGGCGACAGCATCGCCACCACCTTCAACATAGGCTGGTCCGGGAGCGTAGCCGTAGCCGTAGCCCGGGCCGTAATAATAAGGCCCCTGGCTCGCCGCAATGGCGCCACCGATCAGCGCACCCGCTGCGAGACCCGCGCCGACGCCGCCCCAACCCCAGCCGCCACCGCGATAGTAACCACCACGATAGCCATAGCCTCCGCGCCAACGCACCTGGGTGAGGTCGGAGGAGGCAGTTGCGGTATTTGCCGTCGAAAGGGCCGAGCCCACCATTAAAGGCGCAGCATCCGCGCTAGAAGCCACGGTCAGCGGCAGCGACAAAGCCAGGGCGGCCACTGCAATACCCTTGGTCAAATTCATCATTCTCTAACTCCCAAAATCCCAGTCGGACGGTTCGACCACTATAACGCGCGGGATTGGAACGCGTTCCCGAAAGTTCCCGAAAGTGTCGGAATGGTTTCCGGCGCTTCTGTGGCAAAGTTCCACGACAAAATGCCCTACCTATGGGTAGGCACGGAAGGCGGCATCCAAAGCTGCATCTGGACAATGGCAGGGGCGAGTGGCATCAAGGGCACGCAACGCTCCCGATCGTCACGGATTCCCGCATGAAGCTGTTTCTCTTGAGGATTTTCACCTGGTGGAACGGATTCACTTTCGGGACCCAGCTCTGGACCTGGCGTTTCGGCGAACTGGTCGGCACCGACGAGATGGGCAATCGCTACTACCGCAACAAAGGCGGCAAGATCGACCCGACGCTCGGGATCGAGCGCCGCTGGGTGATTTATAACGGCTATGCCGAAGCCACCAAGATTTCGCCGGACTGGCACGGCTGGATGCATCACACCGTCGATGTTCCGCCGACCGAGGAACATTACACGCCGCGCGAATGGGAAAAGCCCCATCGTCCGAACCTGACCGGTACGCCGGCAGCCTATCGTCCATCGGGTTCGACGCTCGCGAGCGGCCAGCGCCCGCAGGCGACCGGCGACTATCAGGCCTGGACGCCGGGAAGCTGAGCGGTCAGCGGAAGGCGCGCCCTTTCGTTGCCGTAATGCCCGTGTTAACCGGTGGTCTCGCGCGGCGCGGTTTCCCGTAGACTATCGCGGGCCCGAATCGCCCAGAAATTTTCCAAGCAGAGCGCGCAATGTCCCGAACCGCCGCCACGATCCTGTTTGCGACGTTGATCGCGGTACCACCGCTCGCTTTGCCGTCCGCGCGTGCACAGATCGGCAACATCTTTTCCGACCAGCCGCTTCGTCCGCCCGCGGGCATGTCGCGCGGTGATCCTTCGCAGGATCCCGATGAGGAGGAAGTGCCTGAAATTCCGCAGGGCCGTCTGTTGCCTGCGCCGCAGCCGCCGCGGCAATTGCCGCGCGGGCAGGGCGCGCCTTTGCCGGGTGCCGTGCAATCGCAGCCGCTGGCTCCGCCGCCCGGCAGTGCCGCAGTTCCTCCGCAGCAGCAACAGCCCGGCGTCGCGGCGAACCCGCCGGCCGCCAATCCGTTGCCAGGCTTGCCGCCAGGACAGAAACAGCCGCGTGGCAATCCGCAGCAATCTCCAGCGACCCTGCAGCCCGGCGACGAAATCGTCACCGAGCCGCCGGCTGTGAAGATTCCGAACAAGAAGGCCGTATTCTCCGGCCTCGACAAGATCACCGGCCGTATCATCACCTTCGACGAGGATATCGGCGAGACCGTTCAGTTCGGCGCGCTGCGGGTGAAGACCGACGCCTGCTACACGCGCCCCGCAACGGAAGCGACCAACACCGACGCGTTCGTCGAGGTGGACGAGATCACGCTGCAGAATGAAGTGAAGCGGATTTTCTCGGGCTGGATGTTTGCCGCGAGCCCGGGCCTGCATGCCGTCGAGCATCCGATTTATGACGTCTGGCTGACGGATTGTAAGGGGCCGGAGCAGCCGGTGACGGCGCAGAATGAGCCGGTGAAGCCTACTGCCGCGTCGCAGCCAGTGCAGCAGCAGCCGAAGCGCCAGCCGCGTCCGCAGCCGCCTGTGCAACAGCGCCAACCGATGCCGCCACCGCCTTTCGGGGGCCGCTAGTCGTTCTATCGACGCGTATTCACGCCGGATCGCTTTTGCTGCGCACGATCGCAAGTACATCCGCGCCGCTTATCGGGCGTTCCACCGAAAGCGCGAAGAAATCTCCCGGCAGTTGAATCGAGCGATCGAGCAGGGCGCGATATTTCCGGCGCGAGACCTCGATCGCCCCGAGGCTGCGCAGATGCTCAGTCACGAATTGCGTGTCGAGGAGGCCGAAGCCGCCCGCGATCAGTCGCGCGGCAAGATGGACCAGCGCCACTTTCGACGCGTCGCGGCTGCGGTGAAACATACTCTCGCCAAAAAATGCGCCGCCGAGCGACACGCCATATAATCCGCCCACAAGATCATCGCCGTCCCATGCCTCGACGCTGTGGCAATGACCGATCTCGTGAAGCGCACCGTAGAGCTTGCGGATGCGGCGGTTGATCCAGGTGTCCTCGCGTCCGGGCTGGGGCGCGGCGCATTCGCTGATGACACGCTCGAACGTGGTGTTGATCGTGATGCGATAACGATCGGAGCGCACGGTGCGCGCAAGGCGTGAGGAAATGTGCAGGCCGTCGAGCGGAAAGATACCACGCTGCTCCGGCTCGACCCAGAACAGACTGGGATCATCGGCGCTTTCGGCCATCGGAAAGATGCCACAGGCATAAGCGCGCAACAGCACTTCGGGCGTGATTTCGGAGGCGGTGGTGTCGCGCGAGCTCATGAGCTCCATTGTAGCGGAAGACGCCGCTTCCGTCAGGCGTGCGCTGCCGGCGGTTTTGCCGAGGGGCTGAAATTGATCACAATCCGCGTGCCCGCATGGGAGGGATCGCGTTCCACGCTTGCGTCGAGCTTGGTGGCCATCGCGCTGACGATGCGCTGGCCCATGCCGGTGGAGCGTGGATCCTGCTTGGCCTGAAAGCCGACGCCCTCGTCGGAAATGACGAGTTGAATGTCCTTTGCGCGATTGTGCAGATCGACATGGATCGGGCCGGCACCTTCGGGATAGGCGTATTTGACGGCGTTCATCACCAGTTCGTTGACGATGATGCCGATGCCGACCGCGCGGTCCGGATCGATCTCGATAGGCTCGGCATTCAGCGTCAGGCGCGACATGCGGTTGCCTTCGGTGGAGCGCCGCAGATCCTCCAGCAGAGCTTCCAGATACTGGTTCAGCATCACGCTCTTGAGGTCATGGGAGGTGTAGAGGCGGCGATGCACCTGCGCGACCGCGGCGACACGACCCATCGCATTGGTGAGCGCGGCTTTTACGTCTTCGTCGTTGCTTGAGGAGGCCTGAAGGTGCAGCAGCGAAGCGATGATCTGCAGCGAGTTGCCGACGCGGTGGTTGACCTCGCGCAGCAACATCTCGCGCTCGGCCGCGAGCGCTTCATAGTGATCGCGTGCGGCGTGGATTTCGGCTTCGGCTTCTTCGCGCGCGTTGCGGATGCGTGCGGTTTCCAGCGCACCGGTGACCGCGGCCTGGAGCATGGGAACGAAATCGCCCTTGGTGTCTTTGACGATGTAATCGATGGCGCCAGCTTTCAGTGCCGCAATGGCGACTTGGCTGTCTTCCGAAGCCGTCACGAAGACAATGGGCGGCGTCGCCATCGGCAGCCGATAGATTTGCTCGAGCGTTGCGAGGCCGTCGAGGCCCGGCATATGTTGATCGAGTGCGATGACGTCGATGCCGCCGTCCTTCAGGCGCGCGATACCACTTGGGCCGTCGGACGCGTGATCGACGTCGATGCCGTGGCGTTCGAGGCCGCGTTTGACCAGCCGGGCAAGGCCCGGATCATCGTCGATGTAGAGCAATCGTGGGTTCGGCGGCGTCATGCTTTGACCGGCGGCACCTGTATCACGGAAAAGAACAGGCCAAGCTGGCGGATCGCATTGGCGAAGTTTTCGTAGTTCACCGGCTTGGTGATGTAGACGTTGCAGCCGAGCTCATAGCAGCGCTTGATTTCCTGCGCGTCGTCGGTGGTCGTGAGCACGACGACAGGCGCGGATTTCAGCGTCGCGTTGTCTTTGACGCGCTTGAGAATGTCGATACCCGTCATGTCGGGCAGGTTGAGGTCGAGCAGGATCAGAAGCGCCTGTCCCTTGTGTTGGTCGGCGGTGCCGTCCGCGCCGAACAGATAGTTGACGGCCTCGGTGCCGTTGGGGAAGGGGATGATGTCGTTGTTGACGCCGGAACGACGAATGTTTCGCTCGATCAGGCGAGCGTGTCCTTCGTCGTCCTCGATCATCACGATCTTTACTGGATTACCCATAAGACTTGCCTTGCCTTGATAAGTTCCATTGTGAGGGCAGCGCTATTGTAAATGTGCTGCCTTTGTCGAGTTCGGAAGAAACCGTAATGGAACCGCCGAGACGGCGGACCAATGCGCGCACGTGCGCAAGTCCGATGCCCTGACCGGGCTTGTCCTGCGTGCCCGCACGTCGAAAGAGATCGAAAATGCGGTCATGGTCGTTGGGGTCGATACCCCGCCCATTATCGCTGACGTCGTATATCACAAACCCGAGTTTGGTGCGTCCGCGGATGCTGATTTCACCAGGAGTGCCAGTCCGCAAATATTTCAGCGCGTTCTCAATCAGATTGGAGAAAACCTGCTCGAGTGCAAGACGGTCGCTGACGATATTGGGCAGAGGATCGATGCTGATCTGCGCCTGCGCTTCGGCCGCCTGGTGCGCCATGCTGTTGGCGATTTCCTGCACCAGCGGACGCATGTCCACGCTGACGGGATTGAACTCGCGTCGTCCTTCGCGCGTGAGCTTGAGGATCGCGCTGATGAGGCGATCCATTTTGCCAATCGATGATTTGATAAAGCCGAGCGCCTCGGAAAAATCCGCTGAGAGTTGCTGATCTTCGGGTGCGAGAATGAGTTCGTCGGCGCTTCCTTCGGAAACAGCCTGAGGCGGCGCACCTGAGGCGGCGCGGCTATAGCGCGCGATGCGGCTGAAAATATCTCCGCGCAATTCTTCCAGCTCGCTGGTGAATCCCATGATGTTGACGAGGGGCGAGCGGAGATCGTGGCTGACGATATAGGCGAAACGTTGGATTTCCTGATTGGCCTCGCGCAGGTCGCCGGTGCGGTCATCGATCGCCGATTCGAGGTTCAGGTTGATGTCGCGCAGCTTGGCTTCGGCCATGTCGCGTGCGCGGGTGGAGGCCCGGACCAGCAGAATGGACAGGACCGCCAGCAGGATGATGAACCCGCTGCCGACAAGGGTCACCGCCATGTTGAGCAGCTGGCTGCGATCGGCAGCCTCTGTGCGAAGTTCAAACAGGCGGTTTTCTTCCGTGCGCATATTGCGGCCGACGTCGAGCAGGCGATCCATCTCGTCGCTCCGCGCAATATCCATTAGGGACGCGCGGGCCTCGTCGATCTGGCCACTTGCGATCTTGGAAATCGCGAGATGGAGAAACGCGAGCCGCTGCCTTACCAGATTGTCCAGTTCCGCAACATTTTTCTGCTCGACGGGATTATCCTGTGTTAATTCCCGGAGCCGGGAAATTGAGGGATCGATCAGCGCTTCGGCTTTTTCGAAATCGCTGCGATAGTTCGGATCCTGGGTCAGGAGAAAGCCGCGCACAGCGCTTTCGGCGCGCTGGATTTGAAGCTGGGCGATGCCGATCTGGCTTTCGACCTCGATCGTGTGGGTGACCCACAGCGAGTCGGTTCGTGCGCGATGGCCGAGATAAAATGAAGCGGCGCTGATTGCGACGAGGATGAGAAAGCCCGCGGTCAAAAGACCGACCTGCCACAACGTGCGAAGGCGCGTGGCTTCAGTTGTCACGTCTGCCTCTCGATCACGTTCGTCAATGCGGCTCCATTGGTTGGCAGGACGAGGCGGGATAGGCGTTCTTTTAATGGGGCTTCGTATCCCCGCTGGCAAGATATTGTTCGAGCCAGTGAATATGGTAGTCGCCGTCGATGATGCTGGGTTCGCGGGCCAGTGCCCGGAACAACGGCAGCGTGGTTTCGACACCGTCGATGACGATCTCATCCAGCGCCCGGCGTAACCGCATCAGGCATTCGCCGCGGGTCTTGCCGTGAACGATCAGCTTGCCGACCAGCGAGTCGTAATAAGGCGGGATGACGTAACCTTGATAGACCGCTGAATCGATGCGCACGCCCAGGCCGCCAGGCGGATGGAACTGGGTGATTTTGCCGGGCGAAGGACGGAAGGTCACCGGATTTTCGGCGTTGATGCGGCACTCGATCGAGTGGCCGTTGATGACGATGTCCTTCTGCGCACAGGGCAGGTCGCCGCCGGCGGCGACACGGATTTGCTCCAACACGAGGTCGATGCCGGTAATCATCTCGGTGACCGGGTGTTCGACCTGGATGCGGGTGTTCATTTCGATGAAATAGAACTCGCCGTCCTCGTAGAGGAATTCGATGGTGCCGACGCCGAGATATTTCATCTCGCGCATCGCGTTGGCGCAGATTTCACCGATCCGGTTGCGTGCTTCCGGCGAGATGATCGGCGAGGGGCTTTCCTCCCAGACCTTCTGGTGGCGGCGCTGCAGCGAGCAGTCGCGTTCGCCGAGATGGATCGCGCCGCCGCGGCCGTCGCCCAGGATCTGGATTTCGATGTGGCGCGGCTTGCCGAGATATTTTTCGAGATAGACCGAGCCATCGCCGAACGCGGCCTTGGCCTCGTTGCTTGCCGTGGAGAGCGCGAGCATCAGGTCGGCCTCGGTGTGCGCGACCTTCATGCCGCGTCCGCCGCCGCCCGCGGCGGCCTTCACCAGAACCGGGAAGCCGATTTCCTTGGCGATCGCCATGGCGTCGTCGCCAGGGCTGACACCGCCGTCCGAACCCGGAACCACCGGAATGCCGAGGCGCTTGGCGGTCTTCTTCGCCTCGATCTTGTCGCCCATGGTGCGGATGTGCTCGGCTTTCGGGCCGATGAAGCCGAGATCGTGCTCGGCGAGAATTTCCGCGAACCGCGCGTTCTCCGACAGGAAGCCGTAGCCGGGATGCACGGCTTCGGCGCCGGTGATCTCGCAGGCAGCGAGCAGCGCGGGAATATTGAGATAGCTGTCCTTCGCGGCCGGCGGCCCGATGCACACGCTCTCATCGGCGAGGCGTACATGCATGGCGTTGGCGTCGGCGGTGGAATGCACGGCGACGGTTGCGATGCCGAGCTCCTTGCACGCGCGCAGCACGCGCAGGGCAATCTCGCCGCGATTGGCAATCAGAATCTTGTCGAACATCGTGCCTGCCTTGAGCAGCCCTTGGCGGCCGTGGATTTATTCAATGATGACGAGCGGCTCGCCGAATTCGATCGGCTGACCATCCTCGACAAGAACCTGCGTGACCGTGCCGGTGCGCGGCGACGGGATCTGGTTCATCGTCTTCATCGCCTCAACGATCAGAAGCGTGTCGCCGGCTTTCACCTTGGTTCCCACTTCGACGAACGGCTTCGCGCCGGGCTCGGAAGCGAGATACGCAGTGCCGACCATCGGTGAGGGCACCATGCCGGGATGCTTCGCAACATCGAGGATCGGAGCAGCCGTCGCTGCCGGCGCACTTACTGCAGCAGGGGCGGCAGCGATAACAGGCGCAACCGGGACGCTGGCGGCGACGGTGACGTTGCGCGCGATACGTACGCGAAGTCCCGAACGTTCGACTTCGATTTCGGTCAGGTTGGATTCGTCAAGCAGAGCTGCGAGATCGCGGATCAGGTCGCGTTCGTCGGTTTTGCCGGGGTTGGTTTTGTCTTGCGGCTCACGGGCCATGTCGGATTCCAGAGATTGCTCGAGGGCAGTGATCGATCAGGCTTTCGCCGCTAGACCGATCCGGGCGGCGAGGCCCTGGATCGCGAGCCTGTAGCCCTCGATACCAAACCCGCACAACGTCGCGAAAGCTGCCTTTGCGATGAAAGATTGGTGACGGAAACGTTCGCGTGCATAGACGTTCGAGACGTGAACTTCAACCGTAGGGATTTGCACGCCGACGAGAGCGTCGTGGATAGCGATTGAGGTATGTGAATAGCCGCCTGCATTGATGATGATGCCGACGGCTTTCTTAGCTGCGGCCTCCTGAATGAGGTCGACGAGTTCCCCCTCGCGGTTGGTTTGCCGGCATACGGCCTCCGCGCCGAAACGGCTGGCTGTCTCACGGCAAAGCTTCTCGACGTCGGCAAGCGTGTGATGGCCGTAGATTTCCGGTTCCCGCGTGCCCAGAAGATTCAGGTTCGGGCCGTTGAGCACGTAAATCGTCTTGGTCATCCGAATGTCGATCCATGAAACCGCGAGGTGCGCCAAAAAGCGAAGCGCTGCCGAGGGTTATAGGTAATCTTAATCGACGTGGGAAGCCTTCTGCGGCCTCGGGGGTTCCAGTCAGGGCGGGAAAACCCTGTAAAAACCGTGCAAATCTTTTGATTAACCAAATGCCAAGGTCCGGCTCTTGGGGTTGGCAATGGACCCCGCAAAAGGGCTCGCGCCCGGATTCCGCCGGGCGCGGGCCTCTTGAATGCTGGAACGGTCAGCAGCTTTCCTTGCCGCAGCGGGCCAGCGCGACCTTCTTAGTCAAATCGGCAAGGCCGACGGCTCCGACCACGACATCCTTGCCGATCACATAGCTCGGCGTGCCGGTGAGGCCCATGTCCTCGGCGATCTTGAAGTTCTCCTTCAGGGTCTCGTTGATCTGAGGGCTGGTCAGATCCTTGTCGAGACGTGCCATGTCGGCACCTACCTCCTTGGCTGCCGCAAGTGCGCGTGCCTTGTCCGCCTGTCCCTGGCCGCCGAGCAGCTTCTGATGGAACTGGAGATATTTCTTGCCCGATGGGTCCTGCATGTGCACGGCGATGGCAACGCGCGCGGCTTCAACCGAGCCGGGGCTCAGCACCGGGAATTCCTTCAGCGTGACGCGCAGGTTCGGATCGGACTTGATGAGGTCCAGCATGTCACCCATCGCGCGCTTGCAGTAGCCGCAATTGTAATCGAAGAACTCGACGAAATTGACATCGCCCTTCGGATTGCCAAGCACCACGCCGTGCGGGGAATTGAACAGCGCGTCGGCATGTTTCTCCACCGCGGCCTTCTGCTTGGTCATTTCGGCCGCGGCCTGACGCTTGCCGAGTTCGACGGACGCTTCTTCCAGCACTTCGGGATGCGCGATCAGATAGTCTCTGACCACTTTCTCAATGTCCTTGCGCTGCGCATCGGTGAACGACTGTGCCGAGGCGGGGACGGCAGGAAGGCTCACGGCAAGCGCGAGGGCGAATGGTGCGAGCGAGCGAAGGGATAACATGAAGACTCCTTTGGACCGCGGGTGCGGCGTCACGTCAGTTCTTGATCGGTTTCGTGTTGACGATGTCGTCGGCGCGAACCCATCCGGGCGAGCCGATCGGAAAACGGGTCTTGGCGCGCGAGGCGAGGTCGCGCGCGGTCTTCTGGTCGCCGCGCAGATAAGCAGCATTCGCTGCGGCGAGATCGGCGTCGGCAAGATCGCCTTTGCGGCCATAGGCCATCGCGATCTGGGTGTAGCCGAGAGGGGCTTCAGGTTCGCGCGCCAGCGCAGCCTTGAGAATCGAAATGGCCTCGTTCGCGTAAGCCTTATTATCCGATGCCACCAGCGCCTGACCAAGTAACATCTCAATGAGCGGCGCTTGTTTCGACAATTGGACAGCCTTGCGCAAGGGCGCGATCGCCTCGACCGGACGTCCGCCTTCGAGCAGTGCCTGGCCCTTCAATTCGTAGAAATAAGGGTTGGCGGGCTCAACCTTGATGAGCGCATCAATCTGGGTGATGGCGCTGCGCGGATCGCCGTGGAGATAGGTGGCGATGGCGCGGGCGTATCGCGCGGGCAGGCTGTTATCGGAGATCGGATAGCGGCGATACACCGTTTCGGCGCGTTCCATGAAACCCGAGACCTTCGCGCGCATCATATCGTGGCGGTGCTGAAGCGCGGCGTCGTCCTTCTTGTCCCAGTAGAGACTTGATTTCGCAAGACCGGCGAGCGCTTCGACGCGTTCGGCGGGCATCGGATGCGACTGCATGTAGGGGTCGGCGCCATAGGCGGAGAATAGGCTGTCGCTTTGGAAGCGCTTGAACGTCTCGTACATGCCCTTGGCCGACTGGCCGGTCGCATTGAGGAACTTCACGCCAGCCTTGTCGGCGCTTTCTTCCTGCTGGCGCTGATAGGAGAGCAGCGTGCGCATGATCATGGATTGCGGAGCGGCGATCGCCGCTGCGCCGCCGGCACCGGCACCCGCGCGTGCACCCGCGACGGCCGCGCCGACGCCAAGCAGCATGGCGACGATCATCTGGGTCTGCGCGTTGGCGATCTGCTGACGCATTTTCGCGAGATGACCGCCTGCGAGGTGGCCCGTCTCGTGGGCAAGGACACCGATCAGCTGGTTCGGCGTTTCCGATTTCAAAAGCGCGCCGTAATTGACGAAGATGCGCCGGCCGTCAGCGACGAAGGCGTTGAAGCTCGGATCGTTGATGATGACGACCTGGATGTTCTGCTTCTCAAGCCCTGCAGCGCGCAGGATCGGCCGCGAATAATCGCGCAGCAGTTGTTCAGTTTCGGTGTCGCGCAGCAGAGGCGGGCCCTTGGCCTTGGTCTCCGCCGAAACAGGACCCATGGCGGGCGCACTCGTCAGCACCAGCGCTGCCGCTGTCAGCGTGGCGATCGCCTGGCGGGCGAAGCCGGTTCGGGCCGGTGCGGTCTGGGCGGCAAGTGGCATCATAGGCGCGGCAGGCAGTCCGTTGGTGCAGGCCACCGGCGATGGAGTGCGGCGGTGGCGCGTGGTAAAGATCGTTCAAGGCATGGAATGCGGCGGGAGCACGGCGATGGTATCGACCGCGGCCGACCGGTTCCAGTTTCAATCATGGGCATAGCAGATTTCATGCGGGATGGGAGACTTCGCTCCTCCACGGAGCTTTTGACGGCCTCGCGCCGCGGCGATGTTCCACCGTTCATGGTGATGGATGTGATGGCAGCGGCGGCCCGAATCGAAGCTGCGGGTGGCCATGTGATTCACATGGAAGTCGGCCAGCCTGCTTCGCCTGCGCCTTTGACGGCACGGGCGGCGGCAAAGGCCGCGATCGACGTCGGGCGGCTCGACTACACCTCCGCGCTCGGTCTGCCGTCGCTGCGGCAACGTATCGCGCGTCATTATCGCGAGGCCTTTGGTCATGACGTTGATCTTGAGCGGATTGTGGTCACCACCGGTTCGTCGAATGCGTTCATTCTCGCGTTCCTGACGCTGTTTGAGCCGGGCGATCGGGTGGCTGTGACGCTGCCGGGCTATCCGCCGTATCGCCACATCCTGACTGCGCTCGGCTGCGAGCCGGTGCCGATCGAGACCACGGCGGCCACACGTCACGCGCTCAGCGGCGAGATGCTGCTCGCCGCGCACCGCAAAACGCCGCTGAAAGGTGTGCTGGTCGCAAGCCCCGCGAATCCCACCGGCACAATGATGAGCCGCGAGGCGATGGCTGAGTTGATGGCCGCCGCCGCCAGTGAAAACATCCGTTTCATCTCGGATGAAATCTATCACGGCCTCGATTACGCGTTTCCCGCAACCACGGCGGCGGCGCTGTCGGATGATGCGCTCGTCATCAATTCGTTCTCGAAATATTTCTGCATGACGGGCTGGCGCGTTGGCTGGATGGTGGTGCCCGAACCATTGGTGCGGCCGATCGAGCGGCTGCAGCAGAACCTCGCGATCTCTGTGCCGACGCTCTCGCAGATCGCCGCCGAAGCCGCGTTCGACGGTGCGGCCGAAATGGATGCGATCAAGCACGGCTATCAGGATAATCGCCACCTGCTGATCGAGGGGTTGCCGGCTGCTGGCCTTGATAATTTTCTGCCTGCGGACGGCGCGTTCTATCTTTATGCCGATGTCTCGCGCTTCACGAACGACAGTCTCGATTTCGCTCGCCGCATGCTGGAGGAAGCGCATGTCGCCGCGACGCCTGGCATCGATTTCGATCCGGTGCACGGCAAATCGTTCCTGCGCTTCTGCTACGCAGGTTCGCGGCAGGAGACTGAAGAAGCGATCGCGCGGGTCACGCGGTGGTTGAAGCGTTAGGGCAGCTCGTTTCACCTCTCCCGCTGGGGAGAGCAATGCATGGCTCACAAGAAAAACCCGGCCCAAGGAAGCTGTCCTTGGCCGGGTTCTTATTTTGCTTGAAGCGGTGCGCGGTTATTCCGACCGGCGCGACCACCAACCCAGGCGGCGCGGAGCAGCAGTGGGAGCAGGCTCGGCGGGTGGGGTGGGCTCGCTCGGCGCCACCTCGGCCGGCGCAGGCGATGAAGCTTGCTCGTCGGTTGCGATGGCGGCCGGAGCTGGCGGGGTCTCCGCTGCGGGCGGTTCGCCGAAGAAGAAGCTTACCTTCTCGCGGACGGTGGAACGGCGCGGAGCCTTATCTTCCTCAGGTTCGGACGGAGTCGGTTCGACGGACAGAGCAGGTCTCAGCAGAGCTTCTGCAACTTCCTCAGTTGTCGGCTCTGCCACTTCGGCCGTCTCAGGCTGCGGCGCATCGAACGACGGCATGCTGAGATCGTGCGATCCTTCATGAGCTTCGAAGGACGAGGCTGTCTCTGCATCGCTACCGGAAGCGGCTGCCTCATCGCCATTGGCATTGTCCTGGTTGCCGCGACGGCGGCGTCCGCCACGACGGCCACGGCGACGCGGACGACGCTCGCCGTTCTCTTGATCGGCGCGAGCAGGAGCGGCGTCGGTTTCGTCCTCGCCTTCCTCGCCGGACTCGATCTGAGCCTCTTCGCCGGCAGCACCTTCGCCATTGGCAGGCGAGGCCTGAGCGGCATCGCGACCTTCGCCACGACCGCGACCACGACGGCGGCGACGACGGCGGCGCGGTCCTTCATCACCTTCGCCGCGCGCTTCGGTCGACTCGGCGTCCGCAGCTTCGGCGTTCTCGGTTTCAGTCTCGATGTCTTCTTCGAAGAACTCGTCCTCGTCGTCGAACTCTTCCACCTCGACTGGCTGTGCAGCGACGCGTGCGGCGAGGAGAGCCTTGGCTGCCTCGGTGGTGTGGACCTGCTCGCCGCGTTCGATCACGAACGACTGCTGGCCGCTGACTGTCGGATCAGCGATCACCGCGAGCGTTACCTGGAAGGCTTCTTCCAGGTCGCGCAGGTGGCCGCGCTTGTGGTTGAGAACGTAGAGCGCGACATCGGTGCGGGTGCGTACCGTGTAGTTGTGAGTGCCGCTCTTCATCAGTTGTTCTTCGAGGCTGCGCAGCAATTGCAGCGCGACTGACGACACGGAGCGGACATGGCCGGTGCCACCGCAGGTCGGGCAGGGCTCGGTCGAACTCTCAAGCACGCTGGCACGGATGCGCTGGCGCGACATTTCGAGAAGACCGAAGTGCGAGATGCGGCCGACCTGGATGCGCGCGCGATCCTGCCGCAGGCAATCGCTCAGCTTGCGTTCGACCGCGCGGTTGTTGCGCTTCTCGTCCATGTCGATGAAGTCGATGACGATCAGGCCCGCGAGATCGCGCAGCCGCAACTGCCGTGCCACTTCTTCAGCGGCCTCGAGATTGGTCTTGAGCGCGGTGTCCTCGATGTGATGCTCGCGCGTCGAGCGGCCCGAGTTGACGTCGATCGAGACCAGCGCTTCGGTCTGGTTGATGACGATGTAGCCGCCGGAACGCAGCGTCACGGTCGGCGAGAACATCGCATCGAGTTGGCTTTCCACGCCCATCCGCGAGAACAGCGGCTGCGTGTCGCGATAGGGCTTCACGGAGCGGACGTTGGACGGCATCAGCATCTTCATGAAGTCGCGCGCTTCCTGATAGCCGGCGTCGCCGGACACCAGAACCTCGTCGATCTCCTTGTTGTAGAGATCGCGCAGCGAACGCTTGATGAGAGAGCCTTCCTCGTAGACGAGGGTTGGGGCCTGCGACTTCAGCGTGAGGTCGCGCACCGTTTCCCACATGCGGATGAGATATTCGAAGTCGCGCTTGATTTCCGGCTTGGTGCGCGAGGCACCGGCCGTGCGCAGGATGATGCCCATGCCCTCCGGCACGTCGAGATCCTGCACCACGTCCTTGAGGCGGTTGCGGTCCTGCGCCGAGGTGATCTTGCGGCTGATGCCGCCGCCGCGCGCAGTGTTCGGCATCAACACGGCATAGCGTCCGGCGAGCGACAGATAGGTGGTGAGCGCGGCGCCCTTGTTGCCGCGTTCTTCCTTGACCACCTGCACCAGCATCACCTGGCGGCGCTTGATGACTTCCTGAATCTTGTACTGGCGGCGTGGGCGGAAGGCGCGCTCCGGCACTTCCTCCAGGGCGTCGTCGCCGCCGACGGATTCGACCTGTTCTTCTTCGGTCTCTTCGTCGTCATCGTCCTCGTCGGATGGCTCGGCATGCTCGCCGTCGGCATGTTCGGCATCGTGATGCTCGTGATCGGCATGCGCGTCGTCATGAGCCTCATCGTCAGAGGCGTGGTCATCATCGTGGTGATCGTGAGAATGCGCGTCGTCGTGATGGGTGGCGTCGCTCTCGGCGTGCGAGGTAGCAGGCGCATCGAAGTACGGATCGTCGATGCTTTCGTCGGCCTGGTCGCCGTAGTCGTTGCCTTCGATGGTCGGCAGCGGCTGGGCGGCCTCGCTCGGCACCACAGAGGGAGCGACGGAAGCGGGCGTCACGCCTTCTTCGGTCGGTTCGTCGTCATAGCCATAGCTGCCGAAAGGCTGCGGTTCGGTGGAATCGTGCGGGAAGGCGGGCAATGCGTCAGCGGCCGGGGCGCTGTCCTCGACGATGGCGCTCTGCACGCGCTCGCCATGGTTGCGACGGCGCGAACTGCGATGGCGGGACCGGCGGCGGCTTGCGCGGTTCTCGTTCTCTTCCTCAGCTTCGCGGTGAGCGCGCTCGTCGGCCTCGATCAGCGCCTGACGGTCGGCGACCGGGATCTGATAGTAGTCCGGATGGATTTCGCTGAAGGCAAGGAAGCCGTGGCGATTGCCACCATACTCAATGAACGCCGCCTGGAGCGAAGGCTCCACGCGCGTGACCTTGGCGAGATAGATGTTGCCGCGAAGCTGCTTGCGTTGCGCGGACTCGAAATCAAACTCTTCGACGCGGTTGCCGCGGACCACGACGACCCGGGTTTCCTCCGGGTGGGTGGCGTCGATCAACATTTTGTTGGGCATTTTGGAACTCATGACGGCGGACGGCAGGCCCGGCGGCCGGCGCAGCATGCGCGGCCGGGCGGCGGAACGGTCCACCTGATTCTGGGGTGAGGGGAAGGCCAAACCACAAGGCGATGCCCCGTGCCGAACCCAGCCCGAGCGTCTTCCGTCGCGCAAACTCGTCGCGTCGGATTGTCGAGGGAACTGGGAGGACTTCGTGGGAAGTCCAGATCGGCATAACAGTGTGGCGCATCTAAGCAGCGGCCCGTCTAAATCGTGTGGCAGCAACGTGCTGCCTTGTCTCGCCAACGGGACCAGCAAAAGCTGGGTGCATTAAAAGCCAGCCAGCGTTGTCAGCGCCGGATTGGCAGTCCGCGTCCTTGCGGGCGCGAGCCGGTTGCCGTCTGGCTTCCTGGCCTCCCGAAACCTCCAACCGGCTTTCCAATGTCCGGCCGCGCGCTGCGCTGGCTGGGAGGAAGGGCCGGTCAATCCGTTGGACCTCAAGACATTTCGAGGCCGAACGCTGGTCCGGGAGCTGAACGCGATACAACCGGAAGTTCAAACCGTCAGCGGGAAAAACATACGGGCATTGGCGCCTTAAGGCAAGGGAAGCGTCACGCGGCTGCAACACAAGTCTGCAATCGGGGTTTCCGGGGTAAGGAGCGGTTAACCGTGGAGTCCTATTGGGATAAAAGGGGGCGCCGGAGGCGGGGGATTCCTTGAAAAGCTGGACGAAAATCCGGGTTCTACAGGCGGCCACCGCGGGGCTCGCGTGGGCGGCGTTGTCCGGTACCCCGGCTGCGCATGCGGTCGAGTCGGTTCCCGCACGCCCGGAAGTTGCAGCGAGCTTGCCTGTCGCATCCGATGCGCGCGTCGCGGGCGACGAACGGCAATCCCGTTTTATTCTCGATCTCGACCGTAAGGTGGATGTCCACGCCTTCGTGCTGGCGAACCCTTATCGGGTTGTGCTCGACATTCCCCAGATTGCCTTCCGGCTGCCGGAGGGCAGTGGCAAGACGGGCCGGGGGTTGGTGCGGGCGTTCCGCTACGGCATGGTGATGCCCGGCGCCTCGCGGATCGTGATGGATCTGAATGGTCCGGCGAAAATCGACAAGGCCTATGCGATGGAGGCGGCCAACGGCCAGCCGGCAAGGTTGGTGGTTGAACTCGCGGCGTCCGACGCGGAAACAGTGAAACGCGAGGCGCGGCAGGATACGACACAGGGACTGCGTCCGACGGTTGTCGCCGACGCCGATCCGAACGCGAAGATTCCACCGCAGGATGCGAAGCACGAGGATTCACGGCCCGTCATCGTGCTCGATCCCGGCCATGGTGGCATCGACAACGGCACGATGGCTCCGACCGGCGAGAACGAGAAGGATCTCGTGCTCGCCTTTGCCAAGTCGCTGCGCCAGCAAATCGAGAAGTCAGGCAAATATCGCGTGTTGATGACCCGCGATGACGACACCTTCATTCCGCTCGGCGAGCGCGTGAAGTTCGCTCGCGAGCACGCGGCGGCATTGTTCGTATCGATTCATGCCGACGCGCTGCCAAGGGCGGAAGGTGATGCGCAGGGCGCGACCATCTACACGCTGTCCGACCGCGCCTCCGACATCGAGGCGGAAAAGCTGGCGGAATCCGAGAACAAGGCCGACGCCATCGCCGGTATCGACCTAACCGAAGAGCCGACCGAGGTGGCGGATATCTTGATCGACCTCACACAGCGGGAAACACGAGCATTCTCAAGCCGCTTTGCCAAAACCCTGATGCATGAGATGAAGACCGTGGCGCGGATGCATAAGCATCCGCTCAAATCCGCCGGGTTCCGGGTTCTGAAGGCGCATGACGTGCCCTCGGTGCTGGTCGAACTGGGTTACGTCTCGAACAAGGGCGACCTTCACAACCTCGTCTCCGATAACTGGCGGGAGAAAACCGCCAGTTCCGTCTCCGCTGCGATCAGTGCGTTTTTCAGTCCCAGTGGTGGCGCTCCGGCCACACGGATGAGTGCCGGGCCGTCCACCAGCACCAAGCCCTGACAGAGCCCTAGTTTGGACACAGCCTCCGCTCTATAGAGGATTGGGAAAACTGAATCGGTCGCACGCAGGCGTCCGCCTCGGTGTTATGGTTCCGTCGCGATCCGGTCGCGCCGAGCGAAATCGCCCCGGCCAGAAGCGTTTTAACTGAATATGGATTGAGAATGCGGTTGCTGGTGCGCTTCCTGGGGTTCCTTTTTGCCGCCGGAACGATCCTGTTCCTCGTCGGTGTCAGTGCCGTCGCCGGCCTGCTCTGGCATTATTCCAAGGATCTGCCGGATTATACCCAGCTCAAGAACTACGAGCCGCCGGTGATGACGCGCGTTCACGCCGCCGATGGCTCGCTGCTCGCCGAATACGCCAAGGAGCGCCGCCTTTATCTGCCGATCCAGGCGATCCCCAAGCGGGTCATCAACTCGTTCCTCGCGGCCGAAGACAAGAACTTCTACGAACACGGCGGCATCGATTTCACCGGCATGGCGCGCGCCGCACTGCTGTATGCCCAGAACTACGGTTCGAACCGCCGCCCGCAGGGTGCGTCGACCATCACCCAGCAGGTTGCAAAGAACTTTCTGCTGACGAACGAAGTGTCGTTCACCCGCAAGATCAAGGAAGCCTTGCTCGCGATGCGCATCGAGCGCACCTACAGCAAGGAAAAGATCCTCGAGCTCTACCTCAATGAAATCTATCTCGGTCTCGGCGCTTACGGCATTGCCGCGGCCTCGCTCGTCTACTTCGACAAGTCGGTCAACGAACTGACGGTCGCGGAAGCGGCCTATCTTGCCGCGCTGCCGAAGGCGCCTGCGCAGCTTCATCCCGTTCGCAATCATGCCCGTGCGGTCGAGCGCCGTAACTACGTGATCGATCGTCTCGCCGAAAATGGCTGGGTCAGCCAGGCGGATGCGCAGGCTGCCCGCAAGGAGCCGCTCGTCGTCACCAGCCGCAGCAACGCGGCGCATATCTTCGCGGGTGAATATTTCGCCGAGGAAGTGCGCCGTGACATCTTTGAGCGCTATGGCGAGAAGAAGCTCTATGAAGGCGGCCTGTCGGTGCGCGCCACGCTCGATCCCAAATTGCAGGTGCTGGCGCGGCAGGCGATGGTCAAGGGCCTCGTCAATTACGACGAGTCGGTTGGCTGGCGCGGGCCGGTAACCAAGATCGACCTGTCCGCCGGTGATTGGGGCGTGAAACTCGCCGAGGTCAAATCATTGTCCGACATTTCGCCGTGGCGCATGGCGGTCGTGCTCGAGGCAAACGATCAGTCAGCGCGCGTTGGCTTCCAGCCGGGGCGGATTCTCGGCGGTGCGATCTCCAAGGACCGTGAGACCGGACTCATCACCATGGATGGCGTGCGCTGGGCCAAGGCGGCCTCTGGGCCGACCCGCTACAAGGCACCGACCAAGCTCACGCAGGTACTGTCGCCGGGCGATGTCGTCTATGTCGATCCGCTGCTCGGCAAGGACGGCAAGGCCGTCGAAGGCCAGTATCGGTTACGTCAGATTCCCGATGTCTCGGGCGGTTTGATCGTGATGGACCCGAACACCGGCCGCGTGCTGGCGATGACCGGCGGCTTCTCGTTCGACCAGAGCCAGTTCAACCGCGCCACGCAGGCCTACCGGCAGCCGGGTTCGTCGTTCAAGCCGATTGTCTATTCGACCGCGCTGGACAACGGCTACACGCCGTCGAGCATCGTGGTCGACGCCCCGATCGAAATCGATCAGGGCTCGGGCAACGTGTGGCGACCGGAAAACTATTCGACTGGCAAGTATTACGGACCGCAGACGCTGCGCTTCGGCCTCGAACACTCCGTCAACAACATGACGGTGCGGCTCGCGCAGGATATCGGCATGCCGATCATCGGCGAATACGCCAAGCGCTTCGGCGTCTATGACGAACTGCCGAACTATCTGTCCTACGCGCTCGGCGCGGGCGAGACGACCGTGATGCGCATGGTCACGGCGTATTCGATGATCGCCAATGGCGGCAAGCGCGTGAAGGCAACGCTGATCGACCGCATTCAGGATCGCTTCGGCCACACGATTTACAAGCATGACCAGCGCGAATGTCGCGGCTGCGACGCGCCGGAAGGCTGGCATAACCAGCCGGAGCCAACGCTGATCGACCGGCGCGAGCAGGTGCTCGATCCGATGACGGCCTACCAGATCACCTCGATGATGGAGGGCGTGGTCCAGCGCGGCACGGCGACTGTCGTGCGCGAGGTTGGCAAGCCGATCGCGGGTAAGACCGGCACCACCAATGAAGAGAAGGATGCCTGGTTCGTCGGCTTCTCGCCGGATGTCGTCGTCGGCCTGTATATCGGCTACGACAAGCCGAAACCGCTGGGCCGTGGCGGCACCGGCGGTCATCTCGCGGCGCCGATCGCCAAGGACTTTCTCAAGGTCGCATTGGCTGACAAGCCGGCGGTACCGTTCCGCGTGCCTGCTGGCATCAAACTCGTCCGCGTCGATCTCAAGAGCGGCATGCGGGCCGGGCCGGGCGATAGCGGCCGTACCATCCTCGAGGCGTTCAAGCCGGGCACCGCGCCGCCCGACAATTACGCGGCCATCGGTATGGCTGACGGCAACGGACAGGTGCTGACCGTGTCGCCCGATGCGGATCGCGCGATCATGCGTCCGGGCACCGGCGGCCTTTATTGACCTGATTGCATCGGCGCGCCGCAGCGGCTAAGTCCTGCGGCACGGATTTGCGCGCCGCGTGCGCGTTTCGTTGTGAATGAAAGACGAAGAACCACGATGCGTCCTGAAGTCGAACGCCTTGTCGAAGAGATCAAGCAGTCAGTCGGGCTGCTGAGGAGGCATCTTTGACGTCGATGCTGCAACCGCGCGTCTCGCCGAACTGAACAACCTCGCCGAAGACCCCAATCTCTGGAACGATCCGCAGAAGGCTCAGAAGCTGATGCAGGAGCGGACCTCTCTCGAGGGCCAGCTCACCGGCATCGGCAAGGTCGAGCGCGAACTCGAGGATCAGGTCGGTATGATCGAACTCGGCGAAGCCGAGAACGATGAAACCGTTGTGACCGAGGCCGAGAGCGCACTCAAGGCGCTGAAGAAGGATGTCGCGCGTCAGGAGCTTGAAGCGCTCTTAAGTGGCGAGGCCGACAGGTTCGACACCTATCTCGAAGTTCATGCGGGCGCCGGCGGTACCGAAAGCCAGGATTGGGCCTCGATGCTGCTGCGCATGTACACCCGCTGGGCTGAACGCAAAGGCTTCAAGATCGAGTATCTCGAAGAAACCCAGGGCGAAGAAGCGGGCATCAAGTCTGCGACGATCCAGATCAGTGGCCACAACGCCTATGGCTGGCTCAAGACCGAAGCCGGGGTGCATCGCCTCGTGCGCATTTCGCCGTACGATTCGAACGCCCGGCGTCACACGTCGTTTTCGAGCATCGCGATTTTTCCGGTCGTCGATAATTCGATCAAGATCGACATCAACGAGTCCGATGTGCGCGTCGACACTATGCGCTCGGGCGGCGCGGGCGGTCAGCACGTCAACAAAACCGAATCCGCGGTGCGCCTCACGCATATTCCGACCGGCGTCGCCGTGGTCTGTCAGGCCGGGCGTTCGCAGCACAAGAACCGTGCGCAGGCGTGGGACATGCTGCGCGCGCGTTTATATGAGATCGAATTGAAGAAGCGCGAGGAGCAGGCTGCCGCCGATCAAGCTGCCAAGACCGACATCGGCTGGGGTCATCAAATCCGCTCTTACGTGTTGCAGCCGTATCAGATGGTAAAAGACCTGCGCACCGGCGTGCAGACATCCGACACGTCAGGCGTGCTCGACGGCGATCTCGATGAGTTCATGGCCGCGACATTGGCGCAGAAGGCTTTCGGCACCGCGCCCGGCCAGATCGAGGACGTGGACTGATTTTTGTTTGGAAGGAGCTGCGATGAATGCACAGGGCAAACTAATCGTTCGCAGCTTCTCGGTTTCCTTCGATGGCTATGGTGCTGGCTCCGATCAGAGCCTCGACACTCCGCTCGGCGTTGGCGGGTTCGGCCTGCATCAATGGGCCATGGGCACGCGCACGTTCCAGAAAAAGGTCTTTGGGAAGGACGGCGGCGCAACCGGCCCTGACGACGATTTGGCCGCGATGGGCTTTGAGAATCTCGGCGCGTGGATCATGGGGCGCAACATGTTCGGCCCTGTTCGCGGCGCCTGGCCGGATGAGTCCTGGAAAGGATGGTGGGGCGATGAGCCGCCTTATCACTGTCCGGTTTTTGTCCTGACCCACCATGCACGGGCGCCGATCACGATGAAGGGTGGTACCGTTTTCCATTTCGTAACGGACGGGATCGAGGCGGCGCTTGACCGCGCGAGACAGGCAGCCGGCAGCAAGGACATTCGGGTCGGCGGCGGCGTCGCAACGATCCGCGAGTATCTTCGCGCTGGGCTGATCGACGATTTGCACGTCGCGATTTCGCCGGTTCTGCTAGGGCGCGGTGAAGCTCTTTTTGAAGGGATTGATCTTCCTGCGCTCGGCTACACGGTTAGCGAGCATGTCGCGACACCGAGTGCGATGCATCTGCGATTTCATCGCAAGGATTGAACAGGCAAGTAAGACTCAGCCCTGAGCGAAACGTGTACCGGCACGCAGGAAGCGCTGCGGATCGACGGCTTCGCCGTTAATCCGCGTCTCATAGTGCAGATGCGGACCGGTTGAGCGGCCGGTCGAGCCGACTTCGCCGACTACTTCGCCGGTTTTCACGATATCGCCGACCTTAACGTCGATTTGCGACATATGCCCGTAACGGGTCGCAAGTCCGTTGCCGTGATCGATTTCGACCATACGCCCGTAGCCGCCCGCCCAGCCGGCGGACGTGACCCTGCCGTCGGCGGTGGCGCGCACCGGGTCGCCGGTCGAGGCGCGGAAGTCGAGGCCGGTGTGCATCGCAGGCCGTCCCAAAAATGGGTCGTTGCGGACGCCGAAGCCGGAGGACAGTTCAATCTCACCGACCACCGGCTTGCGATAGGGCACCATCGCGAGCGTGCGGTTGAGCTTGTCGACCTGCGCGCGGCTCAATGCGACGCGGTAGAGTTGTTTGTCAAAGGGGCTGGCGCTCGCCGCCGGAGCGCGTACCGGAACATAGGGTCCGCCGACATGGCCTCGCGGCGTCGCGGCCTCGAGCTTCGCCATGTTCAGCCCGAGATCGGAGATCAGGCCGCGCACGCGCTGCAGTCGCGTGTCGTAACGGTTTTCGGCCGCGCTCAGGCTTGCGATCTGCCGGTTCTCGATCTTGTCGAGAGAGGACTCCAGACGTGCCAGCACCTTGTTTGATTCATGTTTGGCCGCCATGCGGCTGTGCGACGTACCGAAAATCGAAGGCCGCACGCCGAGGCGTGCTTCGCGATCGGCTGGTGTGGTCTCGACGGGCGCGATGTCGTTGATCGGGGAGGGCTTCGGCGCGCCACGCGGCGTATGCGAGGGCCGGATCGAACCGGTCGGCGCATTGTCCGGCAGGCCCATCAGCGCATTGGTGCGGGATTCGAGCGTGGACTGGCGGCGCAGGATCTGTGAAAGTTTCTGGTCGTAGTCTTCCTGGTCGAGCAACTGACGGCTCGTCGTGCGATCAATGCGGGAGCGAAGCTCTGCGATGCGATCCTCATAGGCGTATTGCATCTCAGCTTGCCGGGCGATCAGACGCGTCAGCACATCGTCGCGAAAGGCAAAATAGGTTGCGGTCGCTGCCGACCACGCGCCCATCAGGATGATCGAGCCTGCGATGATCCAGAACACGACCGGTCCGACGCGGACCTGCTTGCCGTGATGGACGAGGGCGTAGCTATGGGCGTTGGATCGCGGCTGCGGGGTGTTTCGGGCCGGTGATGAGGGCGGACGGCGGGGCATCTGGCGCCCGTCATCATGCGGATGGTGGTGGGGCGTGTAGGCGTGTTGACGGTAGGGCGGCGACATCGGAACTCCTGAGCCGGCCAAACAAGCGGCGCGGCTGCCGGAGACGATCTGACACCGTCATGGTTAATATTCAGGAAAACACCCCGCGAATGGCCTCGAGCACTGCTTCGGCATGGCCTGCGACTTTGACGTTCCGCCAGATCCGGACAATTTTGCCTTTTGGATCGATCCAAACCGTTGTGCGAAGAATTCCGTCGAAGGTCCTTCCCATAAAGGTTTTTTCGCCCCATACGCCGTAAGCCTCGAGCATGGCGTGCGTCTCGTCCGAGGCGAGGGCGATGCTGAGCGCGTGCTTCTTGCGGAAGCGCTGCAGGGCGGCCTGCGGATCGGCGGAGACGCCGAGGATCGCGGTGTCGGCCGCCTCGAAGCGGGAGGCGAGGCGGGTGAAGTCGGCGGCCTCCAGCGTGCAGCCGGGTGTATCCGCACGCGGATAGAAATACAGGACGAGGTTGCGCCCGGCGAAGTCTTTCAGCGAGATACTGTTGCCGTCGTCGCGAGACAGGCGGAAGGTTGGTGCTGCCATGCCTTCGGCGAGAGCATGGGTCTTGCCGGCAGCTTTCCCTGTCGCTGGCGTCTTATTCAGGGGGGCCTTGTTCAGAGGCGTCTTGGCTCGCGGCGAAACAGCCTTCGTTCCGCCCGCTTTCGGGGCGGCTTTCCGGGGCGACTTCTTGGACGTCTTCGCGGAGACCTTCTTGGAGGTTTTCTTGTTGGTTTTCCTTGCCATACGCCTTCCTTTCGTCGCTTTCAGCCCGTCAATTGACCTTGCCTGACGCTGCGGCAGTGAGGGGTCTGCCGGAATCGCCTGCTGGGCATTTGCCAGCCTTGGGATTTACCGGCCTTGGGATACACTGACGCGGGATTCGCCACGCCCGCTGTTGGACGGGATATATAACAGACGGGATTTGTCGCATGCCGCGTTCTGAGCCCTTTTTTCCGGCGATCGGAACCTGCACCGCTGCCGATCAACGCTCAACGCCAACGTGAGGCAATGCAGGACTCGAAGCCTCAGAAAGCGTCGCGACCTCAGACCAGCCATTGGGATGCTCCCGAGTGGGAGGATGAGCGCTGCCATCAGGCACGTCGTCTGCTGAAGCGCCGCCGCGTCGGCCTGCATCGCCTGACCGCGCCGTTCACAAGGCTCACGCATCGGATTCTCGATACCGTCTGGCTGCGCCGGACCCTCGCCACTTTTGGTGCTCTCGCCGTCATCTTCGGTGTCGGCTTTTTCGGATTGTGGCTGCGTCTCGGCGCTGGGCCGATCAATCTTGACGTCGTCACCCCGTGGCTTGCCTCCGCCATCGAACAGAACCTCGGGCGCGACCACACCGTCGAGGTCGGCGGTACCCAGATCGAACGCGCAGGGCGGATCAGGGTCGCGGTACGCCTGCGTGACATCGTGGTGCGCGACCATAACAAGGCAATCGTCGCGAGCGCGCCGAAAGCGGAAGTCCGCCTGTCCGGCATGGCGCTTCTGTTCGGCACGCTGCGTGCCGAGACGCTGCGACTCGTCGATGCCGAATTGTCGGTGCGGATTACGCCGGACGGCGAAGTGATCGTTTCGACCGCGGGCACCACGCAGCCGCTCGCCACGGGCAAGGTGCCGACGAAACCGTTGGTGATCGCGCCGCCAGACTATCCGCAGACACCGGTTGCGTCGGGACAACAGCCGTCAGCGGTTCCGGCGTCCGCGCCCGGCCTGCTTGCCGTGATGAACTGGCTCGACACGCTCGGCTCCAGGGGGCTCGACGGTCAGAGTCTGAACGAGATCGGTTTGCGCAACGGCTCGCTGCTGGTCGATGACCAGCAGAGCAAGACGAAATTTTCCTTCGACAATATCAGCCTTAGCCTGAGGCGGCCGTCTGCGGGCGGCGTCGTTATGACCGTGGGCGAGGAAGGCGCTGACGCCTGGTCGCTGCGCGTCGGCGTCGGCGCGCCAGCGAACGGCGTGCGCCCCGTCGAACTCGTCGCCAACAAGGTGCCGACCAAGAACTTGATCCTCGCCGCGCGGCTGAAGGACTTCACCTACACCACCGATGGCATGTTGCTGAGCGGCGAGATCAAGGGCGAGGTTGGTCGCGACGGCTTGCCGACCTATCTCGGCGGCGTCCTGTCCATCGGCAAGGGCAGCATCATCGATCGCGCCACGCCGGACTATCCGATGGCGATCGATCACATCGAGGCGCGGCTCGATTGGGATGCAGGGAGGCGCGTCATGGTCGCGCCGTTCCAGATTGCGTCGGGCAGCAATCGCGTGACATCGCTCGCGCATCTCGAAGCTCCCAACGGACGCACGCCGAACTGGCAGCTCGGCCTGTCTGGCGGAACGATCCTGCTCGCCGGTCCCAAAGGCGAAAATCCGGTCATCTTCAATCGCATTGCGGTGCGGTTGCGGTTCGATACCGAACATCGCCGGATCGTCATGACCCAGTGCGATATCAGCAACGGGGATGTCGGAGTTGCGGGCTCAGGCGCGGTCGATTACTCGGTACCGGCGGCACAGGTCCAACTCGGTCTTGCCACCACGGCGATGCCTGCGTCGACGCTGAAGAACATCTGGCCGATCCTGATCGCCCCGGAAGTGCGCGAATGGTTGATCGATCGCGTTAACAGCGGCACGCTGCAGCATCTCGATATCGCGGTGAATGCGCCGATCCATACGCTTGCGCGTGGCGGTCCGCCGATTCCGGATGAGGGTCTGTCGGTCGATTTCTCGGCGTCGGGCGTAGAACTGCACCCGCTGGACGAAATGCCTGTGGTCCACAACGCTGATATGAAAGGCCATGTCAGCGGCAGGACGGTGAAGGTCACAATCGGTCAGGGCGGCGTCGATACGCCGGCTGGGCGCAAGCTCACGATCTCCGATGTCCTGTTCCAGGTTCCTGATCTGGTGCCGAAGCCCGCGCCCGCCAGCGTGCGATTCCGCATCGACGGACCGGTGCCGGCTGCCGCCGAAATCCTGCAATCGGACCGGCTAAAGGACGTGAGCGGGAACATGATCGATCCCGCCACCAGCAAGGGTAATGTCGCGGCGGTCATCACGCTGAACATGCCGCTGAAGACCGCGCTGACCAAGGAAGACACCAAGTATTCCGTCAACGTCGATCTCGGCGCCATCTCGATCGACAAGCTCGCGATGAACCAGAAGCTGGAAGCCAATGCGCTCAAGCTCGTTGCCGACAATCAGGGGTATCGCGTCAAGGGCGACGTGAAGATCGCGGGTCAGCCAGCTTCGATCGATTATCACAAGGATGCCGACGGCGATGCAGACATCCGTCTCGCGGCGACGCTGGACGACAACGCGCGTGCCAAGCTCGGGGTCGATCTCGGCCCGAGCGTCTCTGGCGCGATCCCGGTGAAGATCAGCGGCAAGATCGGCGGCGACGACAGCAAGCTCGGCGTCGAGGCGGATCTCACGCCCGCCAAGATCGACAACATCCTGCCGGGCTGGACCAAACTCGCCGGCAAGGCAGGCCGTATCACTTTCAACGTGGTTCACAAGCCGCAAGGCACGCGCTTCGAGGATGTCGTCATCGACGGCAGCGGGACATCGATCAAGGGGACCGTCGAAGTTGATCAGAATAATGATCTGGTCAGCGCGGTATTTCCGACGTTCTCACCGTCCGAAGGCGACAAGGCTTCGCTCAGGGCGGAGCGGACGAGCGACGGCTCGCTCAAGGTCACGCTGCGTGGCGACGTGTTCGACGGACGCGGGTTCATCAAGAGCGCACTGTCCGGCAGCACGAAGAGCAACGCCGGCAAGTCGGCGGTCAAGCTCGACAATTTTGATGTCGATGCCAAGCTTGGTGCGATTGCAGGTTATTATGGCGAAGCGCTTCGCAGCGTCGATCTCAAGCTATCGCGGCGTGCCGGCACGATCCGTGCTTTTTCGCTGTCCGGAAAACTGGGGCGGGACACGCCGGTGACCGGTAGCCTGCGCTCGCGCGGGCGGGGAGGCCGCGATTTGCTGTTCGTCGAAACACACGATGCGGGAGCGCTCTTCCGTTTCACCGACACCTATTCGAAGATGGTCGGCGGCGAGATGTGGGTGGCGATGGATACGCCGATGGCTGATGATACGCCGCAGGAGGGACTCCTCAACGTCACCGATTTCACCGTCAAGGGAGAGGCGGCGCTGGACCGCGTGGTCAACAATGGCGGCAACGTCAATCCGAAGGGCATTGCCTTCACGCGCATGCGCACCGAATTCACCCGCCAGACCGGCCAGCTTCGGATCAAGGACGGCGTGGTGCGCGGGCCTGCCGTCGGCGCGACCATTGAGGGTGACATCGATTATACATCCAATCAGGTGCGGATGAGCGGCACCTTCGTGCCGATGTACGGGCTCAACAACATGTTCGGGCAGATTCCGATTGTGGGCCTGGTGCTCGGCGGCGGCAGCAACGAGGGACTAATCGGCGTGACCTATGAAGTCGTCGGCACGCCGGGCGCGCCAGTGCTGCGCGTCAATCCGATCTCGGCGATGGCGCCGGGCGTGCTGCGCAAGATTTTCGACTTCAACACCGGCAAGCAGCAAAGCCTGCCGCCGGATTTCCAGTCCATGCAGTAAACGGCGCGAAGTCCGTCAGACCGGCTTCAGCAGAACGTGTCTTTTTTTTCCGAGGGAGAGTTTGATAACTCCCTCCGGCGTCAGCACGTCTGGTGTGAGCATCATCTTGTCATCGGTGACGGGCGTATCGTTGACGCGAATGCCGCCGCCCTTGATCTGACGGCGCGCTTCGCCGTTCGATGTAACGAGTCCTGCCTTCACGAACAGCGCCAGCACGCTTGCGCCGGCGTCGAGTTCTGCGCGTGCGATTTCGAGTGTCGGCAGGCTCTCGGCGATCGTGCCTTCCTCGAATGTGCGCCGCGCGGTTTCGGCCGCTTCCTCGGCGGCCTCGCGGCCATGCACCACGGCGGTCGCTTCGGTCGCGAGGATTTTCTTCGCTTCGTTGATTTCTGCACCGCCGAGCGCTTCGAGCTTTGCGATCTCGTCGAGCGGCAGACGCGTGAACACCTTGAGGAAGCGGCCAACATCGGCGTCCTCGGTGTTGCGGAAGTACTGCCAGAAGTCGTACGGGCTGAACACGTCGCCGTTGAGCCAGACCGCACCCTTCGCGGTCTTGCCCATCTTCGCTCCGGACGAGGTGGTGAGCAGCGGCGTGGTGAGCGCGTAAAGCTGCGGTCCGCCCATGCGGTGGCTGAGATCGACGCCGTTGATGATGTTGCCCCACTGGTCGGAGCCACCCATCTGCAGGATGCAACCGTAGCGGCGGTTGATCTCGACGAAATCGTAGCCCTGCATGATCATGTAGTTGAATTCGAGGAACGACAGCGATTGCTCGCGGTCGAGCCGCAACTTCACGCTATCGAAAGAGAGCATGCGGTTGACCGAGAAGTAGCGTCCGACGTCGCGCAGGAACGAGACGTAATTCAGCTTCAGCAGCCATTCGGCATTGTTGATCATCAGGGCATCGGTCGGGCCGTCGCCGTAGCGCAGGATGCGCCCGAAGATTTTCTTGATGCCTTCGATGTTGGCCGCGATGGTGGCCTCGTCGAGCATCTTCCGCTGCTCGTCACGGAATGAGGGATCGCCCACCATGGAGGTGCCGCCGCCCATCAGCGTGATCGGGCGGTGCCCGGTCTGCTGCAGCCAATAGAGCATCGTGACCGAAATCAGGTTGCCGATATGCAGACTGGTCGCCGTCGCGTCATAGCCGACATAGGCTGTGATAGGCCCCTTGGCGCAGGCATCGTCCAGCGCTGCGGGGTCGGAAATCTGGTGGATCAGTCCGCGCTGTTCCAGCACATTGAGGAAATCGGACTTGTAGGCGGTCATGCGGGACTCTTTGGCAATTTAGCGATTTTTAGAGGCTCCGTGGTGTATCAGGTCCGGCATCCAATTCAACCGGAGGGGCGGCATGCGTAACGCGATAGGCCTGATGAGCGGCACCTCGCTCGACGGGGTGGATATCGCGTGGCTGCGGACCGACGGCGAGCAGATCGAATCCTTCGGGCCGACGGGATACCAGCCCTATAGCGAGGAGGAGCGGGTACTGCTGCGCAAGGCGCTCGATGCCGCACCGCAGATCGCGCGGCGCGAGGAACGCCCGGCCGAGGTTGCAGCCGCGGAAAATCTCATCACGCGCGCGCATGCCGAGGCGGTGGAATCGTTTCTCGCGGCAAACCAGATCGATCGCGCCACGGTCGATGTCGTCGGCTTTCACGGCCAGACCGTTCTGCATCGGCCGCACGACCGGCTGACGGTCCAGATCGGCGAAGGCGAACGGCTTGCGAAGGCGCTGGGATTGCCTGTGGTGTACGATCTCCGCGCCGCCGATGTCGCCGCTGGCGGGCAGGGCGCGCCGCTGGTGCCGGTCTATCATCGCGCTCTGGTGCGGCTCGCCGATTGCGCGATGCCCGCCTGCATCGTCAATATCGGCGGCGTCGCCAACATCACCTATATCGATGGCGAGACGCTGATTGCCTGCGACACCGGCCCCGGCAATGCGCTGCTGGACGATTATCTGATGCGGCACATCGGGAAAGCGATGGACCGCGGCGGCGCGATCGCCGCGCAAGGCGAACCGGATTCCGACTGGATAGCACAAGCGCTCGACCATCCGTTCTTCGACAGGCCAGCGCCGAAATCGCTCGACCGTAACGATTTTGCGTCCTTCGCTGTCGACGGCATGGCGCTTGAGGACGGCGCGGCGACGCTCACCGCTTTTACGGCGGCCTCGATCGCACGGATCGTGGATCAGTTACCGAACCAGCCAGCGAGCTGGATCGTGGTTGGCGGTGGCGCCAACAATCCGACCTTGATGCAGATGCTGTCCGAACGGCTGGCGCCGATGCCGGTTGTGACCGGCCACGATCTCGGCTGGCAGGGTGATGCCATCGAGGCGCAGGCGTTCGCCTATCTCGCGGTGCGCAGCCTCAAGGGATTGCCGTTGACTTATCCCGGCACCACGGGCGTCAGCGCGCCGCTGACCGGCGGCGTGCTGGCGCGTCCGTAAGTGTGAGTCTCAGCGCACGTTGGCGAGGCGCATATCCAGATAGGACGTGATCGATTCCATCAGCGGTTCGAGCCGGTCCTGGAAGAAGTGATTGGCGCCTGGGATGACCTGCTGGTCGATCACGATGCCCTTCTGCGTCTTGAGTTTCTCGACCAGCGTGTTGACGTCCTTCGCAGGCGCGACGATGTCCTTGTCGCCGTGAACGATCAGCCCGGACGACGGGCAGGGCGCGAGGAAGGAGAAGTCGTAGCGGTTCGGCTCCGGCGCGATCGAGATGAAGCCCTCAACCTCCGGACGGCGCATCAGAAGCTGCATGCCGATCCATGCGCCGAACGAGAATCCGGCGACCCAGCAGGCGCGCGCCTCGGGATTGATCGTCTGTGCCCAGTCGAGCGCTGCCGCCGCATCAGACAATTCCCCGGTGCCGTGGTCGAAAGAGCCCTGGCTGCGGCCCACGCCGCGAAAATTGAAGCGCAGCACAGAAAAGCCACGAGCAACGAATGAATAATACACCTGATAAACGATCGGGTGATTCATGTTACCCTGGAATTGCGGATGCGGATGCAACACCATCGCAATCGGGGCGTTCTTCTGCTTCGCGGGGTGGTAGCGTCCTTCAAGACGGCCGGCGGGGCCGGTGAAAATGACTTCAGGCATCGTGGTCCTTAAGAATATGCTCGTTCAACGCCGTGCCCGCCAAGCCTGTGTCGCAGCCAGATGTCAGAATGCTGCCACGCCAAGGAAGGGCGCCCGAATACGAGGCCGACTTCTAACATGGGTGGCAGGTGAAAAAGCAAGCATATTGCGCCGCGAATTACCGCATCAGGCCAGAAAACCACGACAGTGCAATGAGTTGATGTGATGGTTGGTGCGATCGGGCGGCAAATGGCAAAAACGCGCGTCTATCTCGACTGGAACGCCACTGCGCCGATGCGCTCGCAGGCCAAGGCGGCGATGCTGCAGGCCATGGATCTGCAGGGGAACCCGTCCTCAGTTCACGCGGAAGGCCGGGCCGCGCGGAAAATCATCGAAGATGCCCGCGCCAACATTGCCAAGGCACTTGGCGCACGCAGTGCTGATGTGGTTTTCACCTCCGGTGGAACCGAGGCCAATGCGCTCGCACTCACGCCTGGATTGCGCCGTAACGGCGATGTGGCGACGCGGTTGATTGTCTCCGCGATCGAGCATTCCTCCGTACGATCCGGCGGCCGTTTCCCGGTTGAGAATGTGCATACCGCCCCAGTGACACCCTCCGGCGTTGTGGACGTTGGGCGGTTGCAGTCCCTCCTTGAGAAAGGTGAACCGGCACTGGTCTCGGTGATGCTCGCCAATAACGAGACGGGAGCGATCCAACCGATCGCGGAAATAGCGGAACTCGTCCATGCCGCCCACGGCATCCTGCACGTCGATGCAGTCCAGGGGTTTGGAAAGATTGACATTGATATCAACTTGTTGGGCGCTGATCTTCTATCAATTTCTGCGCATAAGATTGGTGGCCCCAAGGGCACTGGTGCTTTGATCCTGACCGAGCGCCTTGCCGGCTTTGAGCCGCTGGTCTCCGCCGGAGGTCAGGAGAAGGGGCGTAGGGGCGGAACCGAAAACCTCCCCGGGATTGCTGCGTTTGGAGCGGCCGTGGCCGCGCATCTCGATGCGGGTGCGGCCGCAACAGCGCGAATGCAAAAGCTTCGGGCCAAGCTCGAGTCGGGCCTCCGCTCGGTAACGCCTGAAATCACGATCTTTTCCAGCGATGTTCCACGGCTGCCAAACACCACCTTATTCTCAGCGCCTGGCATGAAGGCGGAAACCGCCGTGATTGCCTTCGATCTGGAAGGGATGGCAGTGTCATCCGGCTCGGCCTGTTCCTCCGGAAAAGTACATGCCTCGCCCGTGCTGACGGCGATGGGCGTTGATCCCATTAAGGCTCAGGGAGCCGTGCGTTTGAGTCTGGGCTGGGACACCACAGAGGCGGAGGTTCAATACCTTCTGGAGGCTTGGATATCCCTCTCAAACGTACTAGTTAAAGGGTCGGATGCGGTCGCTTGAACCGTTCTAAAAAATAGACGATAACAAGAACGTCCGACATCCAAAGTTGGCCCACTGCGGTCCTTGAAACCGCGAGCGGAGAAGTCAAATGCCAGCCGTCCAGGAGACGGTCGATCGGGTTCGCCAGATCGACGTCGATCAATACCGTTATGGGTTTGAGACCCAGATTGAATCGGAAAAGGCCGCCCGTGGCCTGACTGAAGACACCGTCCGATTCATTTCCGCCAAGAAGAACGAGCCCGCCTGGATGCTGGAATGGCGTCTGGAGGCGTTCCGCCGTTGGCTCACCATGCAGGAGCCGACCTGGGCGCGCGTCGAGTATCCGAAGATCGACTATCAGGATCTCTACTATTACGCCGCGCCGAAAAAGAAGAAGGAGATCTCTTCTCTCGACGAGATCGATCCCGAAATTCTCAAGACCTACGAGAAGCTTGGCATCCCGCTGCGCGAAGTCGAAGTGCTCGAAGGCGTCGTCCGCAAGGACGAGGATGGTAACGATGTGAGCGAGCGCCGTGTCGCTGTCGACGCCGTGTTCGATTCCGTGTCGGTCGCCACCACATTCCAGGCGGAGTTGAAGAAGGCCGGCGTGATCTTCATGCCGATCTCGGAAGCGATCCGCGAACACCCCGAACTGGTGAAGAAGTATCTCGGCTCGGTCGTGCCGACCTCGGACAACTTCTTCGCCACGCTGAACTCGGCCGTGTTCTCCGACGGCTCGTTCGTCTACATCCCGCCGGGCGTGCGTTGCCCGATGGAATTGTCGACCTATTTTCGTATCAACGAGCGCAACACCGGCCAGTTCGAGCGCACGCTCATCATCGCCGACAAGGGCTCTTACGTCAGCTACCTCGAAGGCTGCACCGCGCCGCAGCGCGACGAGAACCAGTTGCACGCCGCCGTCGTTGAACTCGTTGCTCACGACGACGCCGAGATCAAATACTCGACGGTGCAGAACTGGTATCCGGGCAATTCGGAAGGCAAGGGTGGCATCTACAATTTCGTCACCAAGCGTGGTGACTGCCGCGGCAAGAATTCCAAGATTTCATGGACGCAGGTGGAAACCGGCTCCGCGATCACCTGGAAATATCCGAGCTGCATCCTGCGCGGCGACAACTCGCGCGGCGAGTTCTACTCGATTGCGATCTCCAACGGCTTCCAGCAGGTCGATTCCGGCACCAAGATGATTCATCTCGGCAAGAACACCACGAGCCGGATCATCTCCAAGGGCATCGCGGCCGGCGTGTCGCAGAACACCTATCGCGGCCTCGTCACCGCGCACCGCAAGGCGACCGGCGCGCGCAACTTTACCGCCTGTGACTCGCTTTTGATCGGTGACAAATGCGGTGCGCACACTGTGCCGTATATTGAGGCCAAGAACTCATCGACCCAGTTCGAGCACGAAGCGACCACCTCGAAGATTTCCGAAGACATGCTGTTCTATTGTGTGCAGCGCGGTCTTTCGCAGGAGGAGGCGGTTGCGCTCGTCGTCAACGGGTTCGTGCGTGACGTGCTGCAGCAACTGCCGATGGAATTCGCAGTTGAGGCGCAGAAGCTGATCTCGATTTCGCTGGAAGGAAGTGTGGGATAGCCGTGAGCAGGTTCTGGTTCAGGCCAAAGACATATGGCTACGGCGCGACGCCTATCACCTGGGAAGGGTGGGCTTTAATCGTAGTGTATGTCGCGGTGGTTCTGGCTGTCGTGACACGTCTCACCCATCACGATCAAACGTTTACTTCATGGCTGTCTGCGATAGCCGCGCTTGCCGTCGCTACCGGTGTGATGGTTTTCGTCACTCGACAAAAGACGGACGGAGACTGGCGCTGGCGATGGGGCAGTGTTGATAATTCTGGAAAGGCAAAATGATGACCGCGTTACTCGAAGTCAAAGGCCTCAAGGTTCAAGTCGAGGACAACGAGATCCTGCATGGTCTCGACCTCACCGTGAACGAAGGCGAAGTTCACGCGATCATGGGGCCAAACGGCTCGGGCAAGTCGACGCTGTCGCACGTCATCGCGGGCAAGCCCGGTTATGATGTCACCGGCGGCGAAGTTCTGTTCAAGGGTGAAGATCTTTTGGAGATGGAGCCGAACGAGCGTGCCGCCAAGGGCGTGTTCCTCGCGTTCCAGTACCCGATGGAAATTCCGGGCGTCGCCACCATGACGTTCCTGCGCACTGCGCTGAATGCGCAGCGCAAAGCGCGTGGCGAGAGCGAATTCTCGACGCCGGATTTCCTCAAGAAGGTTCGCGAAGTTTCGGCCCGACTGAGCATTCCGCAGGATATGCTCAAGCGCGGCGTCAATGTCGGGTTCTCCGGCGGTGAGAAGAAGCGCAACGAAGTGCTGCAGATGGCGCTGTTCGAGCCGAGCCTGTGCATCCTTGATGAAATGGATTCCGGTCTCGACATCGACGCGCTGCGCATCGCGGCAGACGGGGTCAACGCCCTGCGCGCACCGAGCCGTTCGATGATCGTCATCACGCACTATCAGCGGTTGCTCAACTACATCGTGCCGGACTTCGTCCACGTGATGTCGAAAGGGCGCGTCGTGAAGAGCGGCGGCAAGGATCTTGCGCTGGAGCTGGAGAAGTCCGGCTATGCGCAGTTCGAAGATAAAGCAGCGTAGGCGGGTATTGCGATGAACGTTGCATTGGTCAAACCGACGGAGCAGCCATACGGCGACTTGTTCGCCGAGGCGCGCTCGCGTCTGCCGGGCGATGGCCTGGTCGCGAGTGCACGCAAGGCGGCCTTCGATGATTTTGCTGAGCGTGGCTTGCCGCATCGGCGGATCGAGGAATGGAAGTACACCGACCTGCGCGCGCTTTTACGCACGGTCAATCCGCTTGCTCCGGCACCGGAAAAGGCAACGCTGGCACTGGCCGCAAAAGCCATCGCTGCGTTGAGCATCGAGAATACCTGCCGCCTGACGCTGGTGGACGGCGTGTTCGCGCCTGAGTTATCCGATCTGTCGTCGCTTGAGAAAGGTGTTCGCGTGCAAACGCTGCGCGATGCGCTGGGCGAGGGTAACGCTGATCTGCTGAAGACGAAGGTTGCGTCGGACGCGATGATCTCGCTGAACACGGCATTGGCGACCGATGGCTTGGTCGTGACCGTGGATGACGGCGTGACCCTGAACCAGCCGCTTCATATCGCGCATGTCGCAACCGCATCGTCGGCCTCGGCCGTGACGCGCTCGCATGTCCGGATCGGCAACAAGGCCCGCGTGACGCTGGTCGAGAGCTTCGTTGGTGCCGAGGGCGCGTCCGCCTATCAGGTTTACGATCAGGTGGAAGTGTCGGTCGGCGATGACACCGAGCTGCAGCATGTGCGCCTGATGGAAGACGCGCGTGATGCTGCCAATATCACTACGGCAGCGTTCCGGCTCGGCGCACGCGTCAAGCTGAATACGTTTGGTCTCACGCAAGGTGCTGCGGTCAGCCGTTATCAGGGCTTCATCACCTTCGCGGGTGAGGGGAGCGAACTGTCGACTAACGGCGTGAACCTGCTCGGCAGCCGTCGTCATGGCGACACCACGCTGATCGTCGACCATACGGTACCGAACTGCATCAGCCGTGAGGTGTTCCGCGCGGTGCTGGACGATCAGTCCCACTCGGTGTTCCAGGGGCGCATCATCGTCCGTCAGATCGCGCAGAAGACCGACGGCAAGATGATGACGCGTGCGCTTCTTCTGTCCGATGAGGCGGAGGCCGACAACAAGCCGGAGCTCGAGATTTTCGCGGACGACGTGGCTTGCGGCCACGGTGCAACCGCGGGCGCGATCGACGAGGAGTTGCTGTTCTATCTCCGGGCACGTGGTTTGCCGGAGAAGGAAGCGCAGGGTCTTCTGATCGCGGCCTTCGTCGGCGAAGCGATCGAATCCATCGTCGATGACGATTTGCGTGACATCGCAATTGCGACAGCCGAGCGATGGCTGGCGGCGCGGGGGTGACGATGCATCCCGCAGTCGCCAACGGCTCATATGACGTCGAGAAAATCCGGGCGGATTTTCCCGCGCTGGCGACGAAGGTGTACGGCAAGCCGCTGGTGTATCTCGACAACGCTGCGTCGGCGCAGAAGCCGAACGCCGTGTTGGAACGGATGACGCAGGCCTATCATTCTGAATACGCCAACGTGCATCGCGGCCTGCATTATCTCGCCAATGCGGCGACGGATGCCTATGAGGGCGGCCGTACCAAGGTTGCCGCCTTCCTCAACGCGGCACGCAGGGAAGAGATTATCTTCACCCGCAACGCGACCGAGGCGATCAACCTCGTGGCGTCGTCATGGGGCGAACCGAACATCAAGGAGGGCGACGAGATCGTTCTCTCGATCATGGAGCATCATTCCAATATCGTGCCGTGGCACTTTTTGCGGGAGCGGAAGGGTGCGGTGCTGAAATGGGCGCCGGTGGACGATGAAGGCAATTTTCTGATCGAGGAGTTCGAGAAGCTCCTGACATCGAAGACCAAGCTCGTTGCTATCACCCAGATGTCGAACGCACTCGGCACCGTGGTGCCGGTGAAGGAGGTCGTCCGGATCGCGCATGCGCGAGGCATTCCGGTGCTGGTCGACGGCAGCCAGGCTGCCGTGCACATGACCATCGATGTGCAGGACATCGATTGCGATTTCTACGTCTGCACCGGGCACAAGATTTACGGCCCGACCGGGATCGGCGCGCTGTACGCCAAATACGAGCATCTGGTCGCGATGCGCCCGTTCAACGGCGGCGGCGAGATGATCCGCGAGGTCGCGCAGGACTGGGTTACTTATGGCGACCCGCCGCACAAGTTCGAGGCGGGCACGCCGGCGATCGTTGAGTCGATCGGGCTCGGTGCCGCGATCGATTACGTGAACTCCATCGGCAAGGAGCGCATCGCAGCCCATGAGCACGATCTGCTCGTCTACGCCACCGAGCGGCTGCGCGAGATCAATTCGCTGCGGCTGATCGGCACCGCGAAGAACAAGGGGCCGGTGATTTCGTTTGAGATGAAGGGCGCGCATCCGCACGATGTGGCGACCGTCATCGACCGGGCGGGCATCGCGGTGCGGGCAGGGACGCATTGCGTGATGCCGCTTCTGGAGCGATTCAACGTGACGGCGACCTGCCGGGCCTCGTTCGGGATGTATAATACCAGGGCCGAGGTCGATCACCTGGCACAGGCGCTCGTCAAGGCAGGAGAGCTTTTCTCATGAGCGAAGCAGATTCCGCAGAGAAGACGGCAGAGGCCGCCACTGAAAAACCGGCCGAGGCTGCGAACCGGGTGGACACCACCTCGGCGCTGGCGCCGGAGGAAACCGAACGGCTTGGGGCGGACATCGTGGCCGCGCTGAAAACCGTCTATGACCCGGAAATTCCGGCCGACATCTACGAACTCGGTTTGATCTATAAGGTCGACATCAAGGACGACCGGGCCGTGGACGTGCAAATGACGCTGACCACGCCGAACTGTCCCGCCGCCGGCGATCTGCCGAATTTCGTCGAGAACGCCGTCGCAAGCGTGCCGGGCGTTGGCCCGGTGACTGTGAACGTAATCTGGGAACCGCCGTGGACGCCGGACCGGATGTCCGACGAAGCCCGTCTTGTTCTCAATATGTGGTGATTTGGACGAATCGCGGAGTTCTGGCGTGATCGTGTCCGGCATTGAAATGCCGAAGGAAGTAGCCAAATGACGGGTATGACCCCTAACGCTCCTGCCTCTGCCGCCAAGCCGGTCCGTCCGCGTCCTCAAGTGATGCGCTTGACGGATGCTGCTGCCAGTCGCGTTCGCGAACTCTCGTCGCGTGCGGATTCCGAGATTGTGGGCCTGCGCGTCGGCATCAAGAACGGCGGCTGCGCTGGCATGGAATACACCGTCGAATACGCGCACGATATCCGCCCGACCGACGAGGTCGTGGAGGACAAGGGCGTGAAGATTCTGGTCGACCCGAAGGCCGTTCTGTTCCTGCTTGGCACCGAGATGGATTTCAAGGTGGACAAGATGGCGGCGCAGTTCGTCTTCAACAATCCGAACCAGACCGGCGCATGCGGCTGCGGCGAGTCCGTGCAGCTGACGCCTGCGAAGGTCGATGGCTAAGGCATCCGGTCCCACGGCGTGGGACCGCGATCATCTGCTCGATCTGTTTTCTGAATTTGGCCCCGTCACGCTCCGCCGCATGTTCAGTGGCTACGGCATCTCGGCTGACGGCGTGAACTTCGCAATGGCGCTGCGCGCCGGGATCATCTTTCGTGTTGATAAGCAGACCGCTCCGAAATACGAAGCTGAGGGATCGCGACCGTTTCAATATCAGACCACCAAGAAGTCCGTCGTCGTCCAGTCGTACTGGCATGTGCCAGAGCGGCTTTATGACGATCCGGAGGAATGGGCCGTCTGGGCGCGGGAAGCGCTAGGCGCCGCGCAACGTGCCGGCCGAAAGAAACGTTCTGCGAAAAATGCTGTGACGAAAGATTCAGGGCACAAAAAAACCAAAGCTGGGCGTGTCAAAAAGACATCGGCCAAGCCAGTCAAACGCAAAACAGCCCGGAAATCTCAGGCGACCTGAATACGAACGTTGGGTGTGAACTCGGGGTCCGCTTCGCAAATCACGCGATTGCGGCCGTGCCGCTTGGCGGCGTAGAGGCAGGCATCGGCACGGTCGATCAGGGCGGGGGCATCGTCGCCGGACTGGAAAACAGAAACTCCGGCGGAGATGGTGACACGGCCGAGAATTTCGCCGGTCGATTTTTTCTTCAACTGCTTGGACATCACGGCGCGGCGGACATTGTCAGCCACGGCGAGGGCTTGGCGCATTGAGGTGTTGGGTAAGATCACGGCGAACTCCTCGCCGCCGTAACGTGCCGTTAGGTCCTGCCCCTTGATGTTGGCCTTGATCGCCAGCGCCACCAGCCGGAGTACCTGATCGCCGGTGAGGTGGCCGTAATTGTCGTTGAACGATTTGAAATGGTCGATGTCGATCATCAGGAGCGACAACGGCTCGCCGTTTTGCTGGGCGTATTCGACGGCGGCATCGAGGGCGCGGTCGAAATATTTGCGGTTGCCGAGCGACGTCAGCGGATCGGTCAGGCTTTCGGTGCGGATCGCCTCGAGGCTGTCCTGCAGGCTTGCGATTTCGAGTTTTGAACTGGCCAGACGCGCTTCCAGCGCCTTGTTAGTCAAGTTCATCTCGCGAGTGGACTGAACCAGCGCGTGGATCACGAGATTGATTTGCGTCTTGTCCTTGGCATTCTGGAGTCGATTGGTAGCGCCCTCAAGATCGGTGCTGAACGAGTTCGTCATGCCGACCGCATCGGTGATGAGGCCCATCACGTCGTCGATCTCGTTGATGACACGCGAACCGACCTTGTCGATCCGATCGGTCATGCGCGATTGCGACAGATATGTATCGTGAATTTGTTCGAGGTCGGCTTCGGTCAGCTTGCCGTTGTGCAGCAGCGTTTCGTTGATGACCTTGTTGAGCTCGATATTGTATCCGGTCGCGTAGATGTACCAGATCTCATAATTGCGGGGGATTGCGCTCTGGCGCAGGGACCTGATCTGACCCAATGCGACTTCGGCGAACGCGAGGGTGCGCTCGTGCTCTTCAAGAAGATTAATCACGTTGGCGTCCCCAGGCAGCCTTCTGCGCCGGCAAATCCCTAAAGTATGGCGGGACGATAGGGGACGTTTGTGAAAGACGGGTAAACGCTTTCGTTCAGATACGCACCTTATCCGCGGGCGCGTACCGGACGCAGCAGAAACGCCGGCAAATGTGAATGATCGCCGGGCTCCATATGATCCTGCGCCGCAGCAGCCATCGGGATGCGGCCGAGCGAAGGAGGTGGAGCGGGCGGCGTTCTGGCTGACGATTTCGGCAACGATCCCGCCTTGTTGGCGGCTGGTTTGGCCGTGGTCTTTTCATGATCGCGGGTTCGCGACCGCTGACCGCCGCGGCGGGATTTGCGGGGGCGCGAGCTCGAGTCCGCTGTGGCACCGTCCGCGTCGGCAGTGGAGGCTTCCACCGGCGCATAGCCCTCCGCATGTGGGATGGATTGCCCGATCAGCTTCTCGATCGCCAGGATGGATTTCTGGTCGGCCGGCGAGACGATCGAGACCGCGGTGCCTAGACGACCGGCGCGGCCGGTGCGGCCGATGCGATGAACGTAATCATCGGGGTGATGCGGCACGTCGAAATTGAAGACGTGGCTCACTTCAGGGATGTCGAGGCCGCGGGCGGCGACGTCGGAGGCGACCAGCAACGGCAACTCGCCTTTGCGGAACTGTTCGAGCGAAGCCATGCGCGCGCTCTGGTCCATGTCCCCGTGCAGTGCGGCTACGCCGAAACCGTGCTTCTGCAGCGATTTGTGCAGGATCGCGACCTCGCGCTTGCGGTTGCAGAAGATGATGGCGTTCTTCAGATCCTTGGCATTGCGCAGAAGCTGGCGCAGCAGTTCGCGCTTCTCGTGCGGCTCCTTGCCGGTGCTGATCTGGGATTGGGCCACAGTGACGGCGGTCGATGCCGGTTTTGAGACTTCGACCTTCACTGGATTGTGCAGGAATGTTTCGGTGATGCGGCGGATTTCCGGCGGCATCGTCGCGGTGAAGAACAGCGTCTGACGGGTGAACGGCACCAGCTTGCAGATGCGCTCGATGTCGGGAATGAAGCCCATGTCCAGCATGCGGTCGGCTTCGTCGATCACCAGCAGTTCTACGCCGGTCATCAGGAGCTTGCCGCGCTCGGTGTGGTCAAGCAGGCGGCCAGGGGTGGCAATCAGGACATCGACGCCGCGCATCAGCTTGGCATCTTGATCACCGAACGAGACGCCGCCGATCAGAAGGGCGACATTGAGCTTCTGGCCTACGCCGTAGCGGTCGAAGTTCTCTTTCACCTGCGCCGCGAGTTCGCGGGTCGGCTCAAGGATGAGGGTGCGGGGCATCCGGGCTCGCGCGCGGCCCTTTTCCAGCAGTGTGAGCATGGGCAGCACAAACGCTGCCGTCTTGCCGGTGCCGGTCTGGGCGATGCCGAGCACGTCTCGGTGAGCGAGAACGTGGGGAATTGCTTGTTCTTGAATAGGCGTCGGGGAAGTGTAACCGCTAGCTGCGACCGCAGCGAGAACCTTGTCGGACAAGCCGAGATTGGAAAAGGACATTGAGCCTCTACACGAGATCGCCGTTCGGACTTCTCGGAAATACTGCCGCGCTCAACCCCGGAACGGCATGCAGGTCATGCACGGGGATGATTATATCGCAGGCAAGCGGCTAATCAGATGATCGCGTTTCGACCCTGGCCGCGTGCCCGGAACATAGGACGGAATCGCCCAAAGTCAATATTTTTGGCGGGAAACTGCCTGAAACCCTTAATATTTATCGGTTTCGTGACATCCTGAAGCCGCTGCGGGACCTGGTGAGCCGGGTTCCAGAACTGGAGACCGCTGGTATGGACGGGGTATCCCAATCCGCCGAAACCATTCGGGTACAGTGCTGCGTCGTCGGCGGCGGTCCTGCCGGAATGATGCTCGGCTATCTGCTCGGCCGGGCCGGCATCAAAACCGTGGTGTTGGAAAAGCACGCGGATTTCTTCCGCGATTTTCGTGGTGACACGGTACACCCCTCGACCATGCAGGTGATGCAGGAGCTCGGTCTGCTGGACGACTTCCTGAAAGTGCCGCATGACGAGATCAGCAGGCTGAATGTGGAGATCGGCAATATCTCGCTCCGCCTCGCCGATCTATCGCGGCTCGATACGCCGTGTCCGTTTATTGCCTTCATGCCGCAATGGGATTTCCTGAATTTCATCGATAGCCAAGGCAAACGGTTTCCGCATCTCGAAGTTCGCAAGACGACTGAGGCAGTGGATCTGCTGCGCGACAATGATCGCGTGACCGGTGTGGTCGCGAAAACGGAGCAGGACGAACTACGTATCGCCGCCGATCTTGTTGTCGCCTGCGATGGCCGTCATTCGCGGATGCGTGAGCAAGCCGGAATGGCGGTGCAGGACATCGGCGCGCCGATGGACGTGCTGTGGTTCAAGGTAGGAAAACCGAAGGGACCAACCGACAGTGTTTTCGGACGTATTCTGGCTGGGCAAATGATGGTGATGCTGGATCGCACTGACTATTGGCAGTGTGCGTATGTCATCGCCAAGAATGGATATCAGACGGTCAAGGACGGCGGCCTCGATAAATTCCGCGCCAACATCGTCAAACTGGCTCCGCTCACGCGCGACCATATTTCGGATGTGAAAACCTGGGATGACATCAAGCTGCTGTCGGTGCAGATCGACCGGTTGACGAAATGGGCCAAGCCGGGATTTCTCTGCATCGGCGACGCGGCGCATGCGATGTCGCCGGTCGGCGGCGTCGGCGTGAATCTCGCGATTCAGGATGCGGTCGCGGCGGCGAACCTGTTGTTCGACAAGTTCGGAAAAGGCGCTCCATCGCTGGACGATCTCAGCCTTGTGCAGGCGCGGCGTGAGTTTCCAGTAAAGGCGACGCAGGCCATCCAGGTGTTCGTGCAGAACCGCTTGATCAATCGTGCAATTACCGACCGGCAGTTTGCGCCGCCGTTCATCATGCGGATGGTCGGTAGCTTACCCTGGCTTCAGGGCTTGACCGCGCGCACCATCGGCATCGGGGTTCGCCCCGAGCGCGTTCATTCGCCGGAGGCGAAACAGGCCTGATTAAACGTCGAGCAGTTCTTCCGGCGCGAACTCGGCCTTCTCGGTGATGAATTCGAAACGCGCCTCGGCCTTGCTGCCCATCAGCCGTTCGACCGACGTCGCGGTGCTGTCGCGGTCTTCCGTTGCCAGCACGACGCGCAGCAGCGTGCGCTTGCGCGGATCCATCGTGGTTTCCTTGAGCTGATTGGGCATCATCTCGCCAAGGCCTTTGAAGCGGCCGATCTCGACCTTGGCGTTGGCATGGAATTCCTTTTTCAGCATTTCGTCGCGGTGTGCCTCATTGCGCGCGTACAGTGTCTTGCTGCCATGAGTGAGCCGATAGAGCGGCGGCACGGCGAGGTAGAGATGTCCTTCGTCGATCAGCTTCGGCATCTGCCGGTAGAAGAAGGTGATGAGCAGCGAGGCGATGTGTGCGCCATCTACGTCGGCGTCGGTCATGATGATGATGCGCGAATAGCGCAGATCGTCTTCGCGATAATTGACCCCGGTTCCAGCGCCGATCGCCTGGATGAGATCGGACAGCTGCGCGTTGGCCACCATCTTGTCCCGCGTGGCAGAGGCGACGTTGAGGATCTTGCCGCGCAGCGGCAGGATCGCCTGCGTCTTGCGATCGCGCGCCTGCTTGGCGCTGCCGCCCGCGGAATCACCTTCGACGATGAACAGTTCGGAGCCTTCGGTCGCGGTGTTGGTGCAATCCGCGAGCTTGCCGGGCAGTCGCAGTTTTTTAACCGCGGTCTTGCGCGAGATTTCCTTCTCGGCGCGGCGGCGTAGCCGCTCGTCGGCACGCTCGATGATGAATTCGAGAAGCTTGTTGGCCTGGGCCGGGTTGCCTGACAGCCAGTGGTCGAATGGGTCCTTCACGGCTTGTTCGACAATGCGCTGCGCTTCGGCGGTCGCGAGACGGTCCTTGGTCTGCCCCTGGAATTCCGGCTCGCGCACGAACACCGACAGCATGATGGCCGCGCCGACCATCACGTCTTCCGAAGTGATGGAGGAGGCCTTCTTGCCCTGACCGGTGCGCTCGGCGTGATCGCGGATGCCGCGCAGCAACGCGCTGCGCATGCCGGCTTCGTGGGTGCCGCCGTCAGGTGTCGGCACTGTGTTGGTGTAGGAGGACATGAAGCCGTCGGCATCGGCGGTCCAGGCCACAGCCCATTCGCAGGCACCGTGCGCGCCGTTGCGTCCTGTTTTGCCGGAGAAGATGTCCGGGTGCACCAGTGTGTCGGAATGAATGGCCGCAGCCAGGTAATCCTTCAAGCCACCCGGAAAGTGGAAGGTGTCCTCGGCGGGCACATTCTCGATGCCCTTCAGGAGTTCGGGCGCACACTTCCAGCGGATTTCGACGCCGCCGAACAGATACGCTTTCGAGCGTGCCATCTGAAACAGGCGCTGCGGCTTAAAGGCGGCTTTATTGCCGAAGATATCAGTATCCGGCTTGAAACGGATCAACGTGCCGCGGCGGTTGTGAACCTTGCCGAGCTCTTCCAGCTTACCCTTCGGTTTGCCGCGCTCGAACGTCATCCGGTAGAGCTTCTGGTTGCGCGCCACTTCGACGACGAGCTCCGAAGACAGCGCGTTCACCACCGACACGCCGACGCCGTGCAGACCACCCGAGGTCTCATAGACCTTGGAGTCGAATTTGCCGCCGGCGTGCAGCGTGCACATGATGATTTCGAGCGCCGACTTGTTCTTGAACTTCGGATGCGGATCGACCGGGATGCCACGGCCGTTGTCGATCACCGTCAGGTATCCGTCCGCGCCAAGCTCGACCTCGATGAAACTCGCGTGACCGGCGAGCGCTTCGTCCATCGAGTTGTCGATAACCTCGGCAAACAGATGATGCAGCGCCTTCTCGTCGGTTCCACCGATATACATGCCGGGGCGGCGGCGGACCGGTTCCAGCCCTTCCAGCACCTCGATGTCGGCGGCGGTATAGCCGGCCTCCGCGCCCGAAGGCTTCGCGGCGGGTGCGGCGGAGCCGCGCGGCTTCTTGTCTCCCGAAGCAAACAGGTCGTTCGCCGCTTTCGCGGAAGAAGTTGATTTTGTATTTGCTTTCAGTTGTTTAGCCATGGACTTGAGTTCTGGTGGTCTGGTAAAGGGCACGAATCGTTGATGTTCACTATGACATGAACGACGTGACAATGTGGCGGGCAACCCTCATCTAGGCAGGGTCGCATTGCCTGCAGGGCAGGATGCCTTCAGTGCCGGGCCGGCTGATCGCGCGCCGGTTCTCAGAACGAGGGAAGTGAATGGCACTGGAAGAGATGGTTCGCGGCGTGGTCGAATTCGTCCGGGAACATCAGGTTTGGGCCGCACCCATCGTCGGCGCTCTCGCATTCGGTGAATCGCTTGCCTTCATCTCGCTGTTGATCCCGGCCTGGAGCGCGCTGATCGGCATCGGCGCGATGGTGGGTGCAAGCGATATCAAATTCTGGCCGGTCTGGGTCGCGGGGGCGCTCGGTGCCGCACTGGGGGACTGGCTCTCTTACTGGCTCGGATACACCTTCAAGGATCGGGTGGCGCGGATGTGGCCGCTGTCGCGGTACCCCGAAATGTTGCCGCGCGCCGAAAAGTTTGTCAGCAAATGGGGAGTGCCGGGCATTTTCATCGGGCGCTTCTTCGGGCCGTTGCGCGCGGCGGTGCCGTTGGTCGCCGGTATATTCGAGATGCCGTACTGGCACTTCCAGATCGCGAATTTCTCGTCGGCCTTCGTCTGGTCGGCGACTCTGCTGTTGTTCGGCGACGCGATCTCAAAGCTGGCGACCTGGTTCTGGGCGGTGGTCTGACAGCCGACTAGCGCTGAGGCGGCCGCTGGGCTGCTTGACCCTGCGCCAGAGGGGTTTTATATGCGGCCCCATGATCGAACCCGCAAACAGAACCCTCCGTCGCCGCCGCTGTGCAATCTAGCGGCAGGTCGCGTTTGCTCGATCCAATGCCGCAGGATAAGTCCGCGGCGCCTTGTCTCTTCCAACAAATCGCCGCATCACCTGTCCCGCGCTCCGTCGGATAAGGACTATTGTCATGGCTGAAAAGAAGAAGATCGGCATTCTCGGCGCTTCCGGTTACACCGGGGCAGAACTCGTACGCCTGTTGCTGCGGCATCCGCGCGTCGAGATCGTTCTTCTGACTGCCGACCGTCGCGCCGGGCAGAAGCTCGGCGACGTGTTTCCGCAGTTCGCGCCTTACGATCTGCCGCAGCTTGTCTCGATCGAGAGCGTCGACTGGGCGGCTGCCGCGCTCGACCTTGTGTTCTGCGCACTCCCGCATGCGACGACGCAGACCGTGCTAAAGGATCTGCTGGCGAAGGCACCGGAGACGAAGGTGGTCGATCTATCGGCGGACTTCCGGCTGACCGATCCGGCCATCTATGCGAAGTGGTACGGGCACGAGCATCATGCGCTCGAATTGCAGAAGGAGGCCGTGTACGGCCTCACCGAAATCTACCGGCGCGACGTGAAAAAGGCACGGCTCGTCGCCAATCCCGGCTGCTACACCACCTGCGCGCAACTGCCACTCATTCCGCTACTGAAGGCCAAGGCGATCGAGAGTGATGAGATCGTGATCGACGCCAAGTCCGGCATGACCGGAGCGGGGCGCTCGGCGAAAGAGGAAATGCTGTTCTCGGAAGTCTCCGAAGGATTCCGCGCCTACGGCGTAGGTCATCACCGGCATATGTCCGAACTCGATCAGGAATTCTCCAAGGCTGCCGGCAAGGACGTGACGGCGACATTCACGCCGCATCTTCTGCCGACAAATCGAGGTATCTATTCGACGATCTACGTTCGCGGACGGCGCGGCAAGACCGCGCGCGAGTTGCACGAGCTCCTGAGCAAGCAGTACGAGAAGGATGCATTCGTCTATGTTCTGCCGTTCGGCAAGACGCCGGACTCGCATCATGTGCGCGGCTCGAACATGACGTTCATCGGTGTTGCCGAGGATCGCAAGCCGGGGCGAGCGATCATCGTCTCGACGCTCGATAATCTCACCAAGGGCGCGTCGGGGCAGGCGGTGCAGAACATGAATGTCATGTTCGGCTTTGCCGAGACGCTCGGCATCGATCAGCCGGCGCTGTCGTCGTGATCTGAAAAGAGCCGCGGGAGCGGCTCTTTTTTTATTCTCAGCAGAGGCGGAAGATCGCGAGCACCAGCACGGCCTGCGCGAGGAATCCGATCACGAACGTCAGCGTCCGCAGCACCGGTACGCCGAGCGCGTAGATGATGACGTGAGCAAGCCGCGACCAGAAATAGACCGCGCAGGCGAGCACTGTCCATTTGCTCGAATAATCGATGGCGTTGAGGATCAGCACCAGTGGTGCGAAGATCGCGAGGTTTTCGATCGCGTTGTCATGCGCGAACATCATCCGGTTCGCCCATTCGGCATGTGGCTTGTCGCCGCGCGAAGGGTTTGCCATTGCGCCGCCGATGCCGCGCACCGCACAGCGGTTGATGATGTAGGGGACCCAGAGCACGCCGGTCAAAATCACGGTCAAGGTCAGCCAGAACAATTCTCGCGTCATCGCCTTTTCCTTTCCTCGCAGCCTGCATCGAATCTCGCCGGGCGGGTACCGACGACGATCTCTCATTCATAGTCGAACTGCGGAACGAGGCCAACTGAACGGCAGGCCTCTCAGGAATTTGACGTGGCAGGAAGACGGCTCAGGCGCGCATCCGGACATAGCTGCCCGGCGCTTCCTCCAGAATGGTCATGGACGCGCCGGCGCTACGGGCTGGAACGGTTTCAGCATCGAGACCCTCGATCCAGGCCCGCCAGTCCGGCCACCACGAACCCGAGTGCTCGGTCGCGCCGCTCATCCAGTCCTGAACTGTCTCAGCTGCAGCATTGCCGCCGGTCCAGTACTGGTATTTGCCGGTGGCAGGAGGGTTGACCACACCCGCGATATGGCCCGAACCACTCAGCACGAAACGGACTGGTCCACCGAAGAATTGCGAGCCGTACAGCACCGACTGCGCAGGAGCGATGTGATCGTCCTTGGTCGCGAGATTGTAGATCGGCGTCTTGATCTTCGACAAATCGAGTTGGGTATTGTCGATCACCATGGTGCCCGCCGATAGCCGGTTCTCGAGATAGCAGTTGCGAAGGTAGAAGGAATGGTTTGCGCCGGGCATCCGCGTGGCATCGGCATTCCAGAACAGAAGATCGAAGCCCGAAGGTTCCTTGCCCTTGAGGTAATTGCTGATCACGTAAGGCCAGATCAGGTCGTTCGAGCGCAGCATGTTGAAGGCCATCGCCATGCGCGTGCCGTGCAGGACGCCGGTCTGCTGCATGTCGCGGTCGAGCGCTGCGAGCTGGCTCTCGTCGATATAGACCATCAGGTCGCCGGCATGGGTGAAGTCGACCTGCGCGGCCATGAAGGTGGCTGAGGTGGTGCGCACGCGGCGCTTGTCGGCGAGCCATGCGAGCGTCGTGGCGAGCAGGGTGCCGCCGATGCAATAACCCATGGTGTGGACTTTCATCTCGCCGGTAGCCTTCTCGATCACGTCCATCGCCGCGAGCGGGCCTTCCTTCATGTAGTCCTCGAAGGTCTTGGTCCCGAGGCTTTTGTCCGGGTTGATCCACGAAATGACGAAGACCGTCAGACCCTGATCCACCAGCCATTTGATGAAGGACTTCTGCGGCGTGAGGTCGAGGATGTAGTACTTGTTGATCCAGGGTGGCACGATCAAAAGCGGCGTGCGCAGCACATGCTCCGTGGTCGGCTCATACTGGATGAGCTGCATGACGTCGTTCTGGTAGATCACTTTGCCGGGGGTGAGCGCGAGATCCTTGCCGACCTCGAACGTCCCGCCTGACTGTCTGATCTTCAACGTGCCGCCACCTGCCTGAATGTCCTCGGCCAGCATCTGCATGCCTCGAAACAGGTTGTCGCCGCTGCTTGCGACGGTTTCCCGCAGGACTTCGGGATTGGTCAGCACGAAGTTCGAAGGCGCGAAGGTGTTGGTGAGTACCTGAACATAGAACTCGGCCTTCTTGCGGGTATGCGGATCGAGGCCTTCCGCTTCTTCCACCAGCTCATGCGCCCATTTCGTGGTGAGCAGATAGAGCTGCATGATGAAATCAAAGAAGTGATTGGATTTCCACTCCGGGTCGAGAAAACGCTTGTCCCTCGGCGCGGGTGCGATGGTCGGCTCCTCGTCCTCGGCACCGGCGAGCTTCCGTGAGAACTGACCCCACAATTCAAGGTAGGCTTTCCCAAGCCGCGTCTGCACGTTGCCAGCACGATCGGCATCGGCAAGCCAGTATTCGGCGACCTCGGCGAAAGTCTTGATGACCTCGCCCATCTCGCCGGGCGCGCGATTGTTGATGTCGCCGGTCTCGCGTGGTTGCAGGAAGGCGGAGAGCGCCTTGCCGCCACTTTCCATGGCGCGGGCGATGTTGAGTGCGAACGCATCGGCGTCGAAGGGTTTTGTCGTCGGAGGGTCGGTGGGGAGCGCGCTCATGAAGACGATATATCCGCGTGTCGGGCCGAAGGGGTACGTTGCCTCTTCTCAGTTAAACGAGCTTCCTTTCCAATAGCTATATGCGTTGCAGCAGATGTCTTGGTTCGGACATATTCGGCCTGCAATGCGCCACCGCAGCGTGTGCGGTCGGAAATTTAACGCTTTTCCGGAATATCGGTTCGCTGGGCGCCTTGGGGCGGAATTTGACGGGAATGGAATAGGGCGGGAGCTTGATGCGTTCGCTGCGTCGCCATGGAAAACGGGTCTGGATGGGAGTGGCTTTGCTGACGCTCGGCCAGATGCTGGGCGCATGTGCATCTCACGTCGCCGATATGCCCGTGGTGGGCCTGCCCGCCAATACGCCGGAGCGGCCCGCTGTCGCGCCCGCTTACCTCCCGGTCAACGATACCCCGCCACCGCGCACCGAAGCCCCCATGACCCCCGAGCAGCGGGCGCAGCTCACGCGGGACCTGACGGCGGCGCGGGACCGTCAGGAAGGTGTGAAGGCGCGGGCTGCGAAGCCCCGGGCCTCAAATCCACCCGCGAAATGAATTCCGTTCCTTTGGGCTGGTGGCGCGGCCCGAGGTTCGTGTTAGAAGATGCTATCGCGTCCTCAGTGATTTGCCGTCTGAGGGCCCTTAGCCGGGCTCGGAGCCTTGAATCCATGGAAGAATTCTACCGCATTCGCCGTTTGCCACCCTACGTTTTCGAGCAGGTGAATCGGGCCAAGGCCGCCGCGCGCAACGCTGGCGCCGACATTATCGATCTGGGCATGGGGAACCCGGATTTGCCTGCCCCGCCACACGTCCTTGAGAAGCTCAAGGAGACGCTGGGCAAGCCCCGGACGGACCGTTATTCGGCCTCCAAAGGCATTCCCGGTCTGCGCCGGGCACAGGCTGCCTATTACGAGCGCCGTTTCGGCGTGAAGCTCAACCCCGAGACCCAGATCGTCGCGACACTGGGCTCGAAGGAGGGCTTTGCGAACATGGCTCAGGCGATCACCGCGCCGGGCGATGTGGTGCTGGTGCCCAACCCGAGCTACCCGATTCATGCATTCGGCTTCCTGATGGCGGGCGGCGTGATTCGGTCGGTCCCGGCGGAGCCGACGCCGCAGCTCTTTGCTCACCTGGAGCGCGCGATCATCCATTCGATTCCGAAGCCGATCGCGATGGTGGTCTGCTATCCGTCGAACCCGACCTCTTATGTCGCGTCGCTCGATTTCTACAAGGATCTCGTCGCGTTCGCGAAGAAGCACGAGGTCTTCATTCTGTCCGACCTTGCTTACGCGGAGCTGTATTACAACGGCGAGCCGCCGCCGTCTGTGCTGCAGGTACCGGGCGCGATGGATATCGCCGTTGAATTCACCTCGATGTCGAAGACCTATTCCATGGCCGGCTGGCGCATGGGTTTTGCGGTCGGCAACGAGCGCCTGATCGCGGCGCTGACGCGCGTGAAGTCCTACCTCGACTACGGTGCCTTTACCCCGGTTCAGGTTGCCGCCGTCGCGGCGCTGAACGGTCCGCAGGACTGCATCCAGGAGATGCGCGACACCTATCACAAGCGCCGCGATGCGATGGTGGAGGCCTTTGGCCGCGCGGGCTGGGACATTCCGCCGCCGGCGGCCTCGATGTTCGCCTGGGCGCCGTTGCCTGAGAAATTCCGCCACATCAGCAGCATGGATTTTGCGACGCTCATGGTCGAGAAATCAGGAGTTGCGGTGTCTCCCGGCTCAGGGTTCGGCGAGCACGGCGAAGGTTTTGTCCGTATAGCGATGGTGGAAAACGAGCAGCGCATCCGTCAGGCTGCCCGAAATATCCGCCGTTTCCTTGAAGCGGGCGTTGAAACATTGCACAACGTGGTTCCTCTCGCCAACCGGCGCTAACTCATCCGGCAGGTTAAATAGAATATGGTTGCTCCGCTCAGAGTGGGGATTGCGGGGCTCGGCACCGTGGGTGCCGAGGTCGTGGGTCTGATCGAACAGCAGAAGCGAGCGTTGTCGCTACGCTGCGGGCGCGGCATACGCGTGGTCGCGGTCTCGGCCCGCTCCAAGGTCAAGAAGCGCAACGTTGATCTCACAGGTATTGCCTGGGCGAAGAACGCGCTTGCGATTGCGACCGATCCCAAGATCGATGTGTTCGTTGAACTGATGGGCGGTGTGGGCGATCCCGCGCTGTCCGCCATTGAGGCGGCGCTGCGCAGCGGCAAGTCTGTCGTGACCGCGAACAAGGCGCTGATTGCCAAGCATGGCTCTCGGCTCTCGGCGCTCGCTGAAAAGCACGGCGGTGCGCTCAACTACGAGGCCGCTGTTGGCGCAGCCATTCCTGTCGTCAAGACATTGCGCGAAGGTCTTGCTGGGACTGATATCGATCGCGTCTACGGCATTCTCAACGGCACCTGCAACTACATCCTGACGCGGATGGAGCGGGAAGGGCTGTCGTTCGCAGAATGCCTGAAGGATGCGCAACGGCTCGGCTACGCGGAGGCCAACCCGTCCTTCGACGTCGATGGCCACGACACGGCGCAGAAACTTGCGATCCTTGCGAGCCTCGCTTTCGGCACCAAGGTCAACCAGAGCGCGGTATACGTCGAAGGCATTTCCTCGATTGCGCCCGAAGACCTGCGCGCAGCGCAGGAGCTTGGTTATCGCGTCAAGCTGCTCGGCGTTGCGGTGAAGACCGAAACCGGCATCGAGCAGCGCGTGCATCCGACCATGGTGCCGCGGACTTCGTCGATCGCGCAGGTGATGGACGTGACCAATGCCGTGACCATTGATGGCGACGGCATTCCTCCGATCACATTGGTCGGCCCCGGTGCGGGCGGCGCTGCGACGGCATCGGCCGTTGTTGCGGACATCGCCGATATTGCGCGCGGCGTGCGTGCGCTGCCGTTCGGTCGTCCCGTCGCCAAACTCAAGGTGACGACGAAAGCGCCAATGAAACGCCATGAAGGTGGTTATTACATTCGTCTGATGGCGCGTGACCTCGCTGGCACGGCGGCGACCATCGCCACGCGGCTGGCCGAACAGAAGATCTCGATCGAGTCGATCGTGCAGCGTCATCCTGACGGCACGTTTGATGTCGATAAGCCAGCCGGCAAGTCCCAGCCGGTGCCGGTGATTCTGATCACCTACGCAACCACGGAGGATGCCGTGCGTCGCGCGCTGCATGCCGTGCAGCAGGATCGCGTCATCACCGGAAAGCCGCAGGTTATCCGGATCGAGAAGAACTGAGACAATACACGACACATGCCGCCTCGCGCGGCATACGATGAGGAGCTTCACTGATGTCGACCATTTCCGTCCCGCCGCAGCTCTTGCTCGAGCGCATCCTGACACTGGAGATCGTGCGCGTGACGGAGCGCGCCGCGGTGTCGGCAGCGCGTCTGCGCGGCCACGGCAACGAGAAGGGCGCGGACCAGGCGGCGGTTGACGCAATGCGCCGCGAGCTTAACAAGATTCCGATCAAGGGCACGGTCGTGATAGGCGAGGGCGAGCGCGACGAAGCGCCGATGCTGTTTATCGGCGAGAAGGTCGGCGCGGAAGTCGGACCGGAAGTCGACATCGCGGTCGATCCGCTGGAAGGTACGACCCTGTGCGCCAAGGATATGCCGGGCTCGATCGCTACGATGGCGATGGCGGAAGGCGGCACGCTTCTCAATGCACCTGACGTTTACATGCAGAAGATCGCCGTCGGTCCCGGTTACGCCAAGAACGTGATTGATCTCGACGCGCCGCCGGCCGAGAACATCCGCAGGCTCGCCCGCGCCAAGGACGTGCATCCGTCCGCGATCACGGCACTGATCCTCGACCGTCCGCGTCACGCCGACATCATCAACGCTGTTCGTTCGACCGGCGCCGCAGTGCGCCTCATCACCGACGGCGATGTCGCGGGCGTGATCCACACTGCCGATCCCGAGAACACTGGCGTCGATATCTACATCGGCACTGGCGGCGCACCGGAAGGCGTGCTGGCGGCATCGGCGCTGCGTTGTATTGGCGGCCAGATGCAGTGCCGCCTGATCCTCGACACCGATGAGAAGCGCGAACGCGCTGCCAAGATGGGGATCAAGGACCCGTCCATGATCTACGGCATCGAGGACATGGTGAAGGGCGACTGCCTGTTCGCGGCCACTGGCGTGACCGACGGTTCGTTGCTGTCGGGCGTCAAATTCCGCAAGCACACCATCGAGACCGAGACGGTTGTAATGCGCTCCGTCACCGGCACGGTGCGCTACATCAAGGCCGAGCACCGCCAGCTCGAGAAATTCCACCTCGACTGATCGGCGCTGGATTGCGGTGATGCCGGACGTCAAGGCTCTGCTGTTCGATACGTTCGGTACCATCGTGGATTGGCGCGGCAGCCTGATCGCGGATTTCACCGCATGGGGTGAGGCGAGGGGCCTCACCGTCGACTGGGCCACGCTGGTCGATGCCTGGCGCAGTGCGTACCGTCCGTCGATGGACGAGGTGCGTAGCCACCCTGAGCGCGGCTTTCTGACGCTCGATGAATTGCAACGTCAGTCAGTCGAGCCGCTCGCGGCGCGGCTCGGCATCACGGGACTGAGCAGGAACGATTTCGATCACCTCACGCTCGGCTGGCATCGCCTGAACCCGTGGCCGGACAGCGTGCCGGGCCTGACGCGGCTGAAGACGAAGTTCGTCATCTCGCCGCTGTCGAACGGCAATGTCGCCCTGATGACCAATTTGGCCAAATATGCTGGTTTGCCGTGGGACGTGATCCTGTGCGCTGAAATCTTCCAGCGCTACAAGCCGGACCCGGAAGTCTATCTCGGTGCGGCCAAACTGCTTGGGCTGCGACCGGAGCAGGTGATGCTGGTCGCGGCGCATAATTACGATCTCATTGCCGCACGTGCCTGCAGACTGAAGACCTGCTTTGTGCCGCGCATCGCGGAATACGGCCCGCACCAGAAAGAGGACTTCGAGGCCACGAGTGACTGGGACTTCGTGGTTGCGGATATCGAGGATCTGGCCTCCCGGCTGGGTTGCTGACGGCGCGGTTTTCGCGAATCATTGAAACCTACGCGCGCGGCCCCTATCTCCGGTCATCCCATGACGCCTCCTGTCACCATACTGCCTGTCGAGACACCGCATGCCTTTCTCGGCGTGACGCGCTCGGCCACGGGCAAACTGTGGCGCGACCGACTTGATGCACGGGGTGCGGCGCAGGCGCTGGCTATCGTGCAGCGCTATCAATTGCCGGAAATGCTGGCGCGCATCATAGCGGGCCGCGGCATCGATATCGATGCGGTCGAGGATTTTCTCGACCCGACCATTCGCAAACTGCTGCCCGATCCTTCGACCGTGACGCAGATGGAGGCGGCCGCTAAGCGCATCGCGGACGCGGCGGTGCGCGGCGAGAAAATTGCGATCTTCGGCGATTACGACGTGGACGGTGCGACCTCGGCGGCGTTGCTGGCATGGCATCTGCGCCATTGCGGGCTCGATCCGCTGATCCACATTCCAGACCGCATCTTCGAAGGCTACGGCCCGAACGTCGAGGCGATCCGTTCGCTGTCGGCGCGTGGGGCAAAGCTGCTGGTGACGGTCGATTGCGGCACAACGAGCATCGAGCCGCTCGCGGAAGCGCGCAAGCTCGGCATGGATGTGGTAGTGATTGACCATCATCAATGCGGTGACGAGTTGCCCGTGGTCAACGCCATCGTTAATCCCAACCGGCCGGATGATCTGTCGGGACTTGGTCATCTCGCGGCTGTCGGTCTTGTGTTCGTCACACTGGTTGCGGTGAACCGTGAATTGCGGGTGCGCAATTTCTGGACGCCGGAGCGGCCGGAGCCCAACTTGCTCGATATGCTGCATCATGTGGCGCTCGGCACCGTTGCCGATGTCGCGCCGCTCTTGGGGCTCAATCGCGCGTTCGTCGCCAAGGGCCTGATTGCGATGCGGCGGCGCGACCATATCGGTCACACTGCGCTGATGGATGTTGCCCGCCTCAACGGTCCGCCGGAAGCGTGGCATCTCGGCTTCATGCTCGGACCGCGCATCAATGCGGGCGGCCGCATCGGGCAGGCCGATCTCGGCGTCAAGCTGCTGCTCGAAGGCGATGTCTCCGAAGCGGCGCGGATCGCAGCCGAACTGGATCGTCTCAATGTCGAACGGCGGTTGATCGAACAGGCCGCCGAACAACAGGCCGAAGCGGAGGCGCTAGCCTCGCTCGGTCTGGAAGACAAGGGATCGGTGATCGTCACGGCGTCAGAGGGCTGGCATCCCGGCGTGGTCGGTCTCGTCGCATCGCGCCTGAAGGAGAAGTTCTCACGACCGGCGTTTGCAGTCGCGCTCGAGCCCGGCGGGATCGGCACCGGCTCGGGCCGCTCCATCGCGGGCGTCGATCTCGGCAAGGCCGTGCGCGGCGCTGTCGCGGAAGGTTTGCTCATGAAAGGCGGCGGCCACGCCATGGCGGCAGGCGTGACCCTGAAGAAAGACCGTCTCGCCGAATTCCGCGCCTATCTCGAACAGACGCTAGCAGCGGATGTCGCCAAGGCGCGGCATGTCGATGAACTGTTCATCGACGGTGCGGTGAGCGCGCGCGCCGTCACCACCGATTTTGTCGGGACGCTCAATCGCGCCGGACCGTTCGGCACGGGCAATCCCGAGCCGATGATCGCGCTGCCTTCGCATCAACTGGTTTATGCCGACGAGGTCGGCGGCGCGCATATGCGGGTACGGCTAAAGTCCGGTGACGGCGCGATGGTCAACGGCATCGCATTCCGGTCGGTCGGCCAGAAACTTGGCAATGCGCTCGCTGATAATCGCGGGCAGATGGTGCATGTTGCCGGATCACTGAGTATCGATCGCTGGCAGGGCGCGGAGCGGGTGCAATTGCGGATTTCCGACGTCGCCGTGCCGCAGCGTGAGCCGGTTTCGATCCGCTGATCCGCATCACATGGCGCGTAATCGCGCCAGAACCTGAAGCCCGGCGTAACCGTCGGCGGGCAATCCCGTCTTGCTCTGGAAATTCTTTACCGCCTTCATGGTGTCGTTGCCGACGCGCCCATCTGTGCCGCCAGTGTTGAACCCAGCCCTGGTCAGGCGTGTCTGCACTTCCTGAATTTCCGCGAGCGTCAGCGCGCGCTCCGAGCCGGGGAAGGGATGTTTGAACGGTCCATCGCCGAGAATGCGATCGCCAAGATGAACGATAGCGAGTGCGTAGTTCATCGAGGGATTGTAGCTTCGCACGGAGAAGAAATTCGGCCCCAGCAGGAATGAGGGACCGCCGGCGACCGGCGTCCACAGCCGTGCCATGTCGTGCGGACGCGGGAACGCCTTGCCATCCGCGCGTGAGACACCGGCTGCCGCCCATTGTGCGTAGCTGCGGTTCTCCTTTCCGGGCCCGCCATTGCTGCCGGTGACTTCGTAACCCCAATGCTCGTTGCGGTGGTACTTGCCGCGGTTGACGAGATAGCGTGCCGTCGAACCCAGTGCGTCGTCGGGCTTGCCGAACGGAGAGACACGCCCGTCGCCGTCATAGTCAAAGCCTACATTGAGCCAGACTTCCGGCATCCATTGGGTATGGCCCATCGCGCCTGCCCATGAGCCGCGCATTTCCTCCGGCGTGCTCCAGCCGCGCTCGACAATGCGCAGCGCGTTGATGAGTTCGGTTTCCCAATAGGCCTTGCGGCGCGGCGCACGCCACGCCAGAGCGGCGAGCGAGGGAAACACTGGCTTCATGTGGTTCTTCTGGACCAGCGGATCGCCGAACGCGCTCTCGACGCCCCACAGCGCAAGCAGCGTGCCGCGCTCGACGCCGAAATCGCGCTCGATGCGCGTGAACAGGGCGCCGTGCTGGCGCAACGCGTCCTTGCCGGCGCGGATGCGCCAGTCGGAGACACGGCGGTTGATGTATTGCCAGAGCTCTTCCTTGAACTCGGGCTGGTTTCCCATCTGCGCGAACACGCTCATGTCGGGCTCGATCCGGCCCATCACGCGCGAATAGGTTGCGTTTGAAACGCCTTTGGCAAGCGCCTTGGCCCGGAACGAGTCCCGCCAGGCATCGAAACCCGCCGGAGCGGCGGCAGAAGCCGATGTGGACGCGAGTACTAGCGTTCCCACGCCGAACAGCAAGCTGCGGCGCGTTAATGCAAGGGGCAACAGGGAATCGTCATCAGCCATGGGTGCAGTCTAGCTGAGCGCCGCCAAAGCCAAAACCGTGTTGGGACGAGACGATGTGGCGCGGGAACCTTGGTTCCTCGGTTCGGGGGACTCGGTTTCATCATTGTGCGGCGTTGTCGACGGCAACACTATTCTGGAGCGCCGGCGCAAGAGTGAATGCAGCATGATGAATCTGTGGCGAATAGTATCGCAGCTTGTCGCTGAAAGGCGCAAAGCGCTCATCGAGCGTCGCGAGCGCCGGGCACAGAGCGATTGCTGATGGACCTGTGGCGATCAGCGCGAGCTGGCCATGCGCGTAGGTCGGCACTGGTGCGAGGAACGGTTTGGCCGCGCCGAAATGCGTAGCGAGCTGTCGACAGATTCTGTCAAGTTCGATGGGTCTGAAAAATGGCGTGCCGCTTTGCAGAACCAAGAGCCCGCCCGCGCGCAGCAAAGCGCGGCAGTTGGCGTAAAACGCATCCGAAAACAGCGCCTCGCCGGGCCCCACTGGATCGGTAGAATCGATAATCACCACATCGAACTGACGATCGGCATTGGCGACGTATTTAAGCCCGTCTTCCAGCCGTACCGACACGCGCGAATCTTCGAACGAGCCGGCCGACACCGTGGGAAAATAGCGCTTCGAAAGCTCGATGACCTGCGGATCGATTTCGACCAACACGGCGCGATCGACCGGGTGCTTGAGAATCTCCTTCAGTACCCCGCCGTCGCCTCCGCCGACGATCAGCACGTCCTTGACCATGCCGTGCGCGGTCAGCGGCACATGGGCCATCATCTCGTGATAGACGTGATTGTCGAGATCGGTCAGTTGCACGACGCCATCGAGCGCCATGACGTTGCCGAACGTCTCGTTCCTGAAGATCAGGACGTCCTGATAGGCAGTGCGGCCTTGATACAAGGTCTTTTCGACAGTGAGAGCCTGCGCGTGCCCCTGATACATGGTCTCATGAAAAACGGTCATGGCATCAACCCTCGCTTGTGCTCGGCGAGAACCAGCTTTCCCGGTGTGAATGCGAGACGCAGCACATCGATAGCCTTATGGGGACTGGCTTTGCCGCACATGAAAATATCGAGCGCGGCATAGGAATGCTCAGGCCAAGTGTGAATCGAGATGTGGCTTTCCGCGAGGATCGCAACGCCGGTGATGCCTCCTGTCGGGGTAAAACTATGGAGATCGATGCTCAGGAGCGTGGCGCCCGCAGCTTCGGTTGCTTGACGCAGAGCGCTTTCGACGATCTCCAGGCTATCGAGGTTCGATGCCTGCCACAGATCGAGAATGAGGTGGGTACCTGCAAAGCGCAGACCCTCGCGCTCGACGAAGCCGTCGTAGTCCGCATTGTCGTTGAATGCGACGCTCGTCTTTACGGCAGCGCTTGCTTCGCTCTTGCCTGCGTCGGGTTCGTGCTCCACGCGAGACTCGTGCGCGTGCGTCCATCCGTTGCGGGGATGGGTTTCGGGGCCATGAGCGAGGCCGTTCCGGCGCGCGTCCGAGTTGCGCAGGGCGATTTTCTTCATTCAGTTCTCCCAGTTTGACAGAAACAGAGCCGGTTCACGCCGGCGCAATAAGCGATAAGGCGATCCGCCGCGCGAAGCGCGGCGTCGCCGACGAAGAAGCTTGAGGAATTGGGCGCGCGACGGCACGCGCCCTTCGCAAAGGGCGCGTCTTTCAACGCAGGGATTTCAGCTTGGGGTCGTTGCTCGCCCCGGTGGTTGCGAGCAGCTTGCCGTGTCAGGCAGCGGTTGGGCCGGGGTCGTCGCCGCCACTGAAATCCTCGCTCCCGCGTATCGGCGGTCTTTCCGGCGCAGCCGGAGCTGGCGTCTGATGTGTTTGCGAGGCGCGCGGAACGAACCGATGGACGTTGTCCTTTTGGACCTTCCCGGGCGAGGTGGCGTTTGCGGTCAAAGAATCTTTGCCGGGATGAACTGACATGGCTCGTACCTCCTTGAGGGGTGAACGGACCTCAACTGTCCATGCGTGGCGCGCGGAGTTAGGTGATGCAATGCATCCTCCGCGCAGGATGGCAATGCAGCGCTGGCGCTGCATTTTCTTTTCAACCCTAGCCTGTGAAGGCAGGGCTCATCGGCCCTATCGGGTAGGTTTTCGGGGAAGCGGACATAGCGATGCGGCCTTGCCCCATGCGCATTGGTTCGCAATCCCCCGCGAACATCTGCGTGGGCCAAAGCTATGCAGTTTATCTGGAATGTCAAACAACGCTTTGCCACAGCGAACAAGCGTGCAGTGGGAACAAAACGTAGGCTCGTCGGTCCTTATATTGAATGCTAGGGGCAGCGCGACCGTCACCGGAGCCTGTCATGAGCAGCGAGATTTCCCACATCGATTTCGCAGATGCATCGTCGCCGACGCGGCGTGACTTTCTCTACGTCGTCACCGCGACTTTTGGTCTCGTGGGAGAGTTCGCTACTCTCGTGCCGATGTTGTCCCAGATGAATCCGGACGCATCGACGCTCGCCGCCGGAGGCCCCGTCGACCTCGATCTCAGCAAGATGGAGCCCGGCCAGCAAGTCGTGGTGCGTTGGCAGGACCACCCGGTTTTCGTCACACGGCGACCGCCAAAATTATTGCAGGGTCTTCAGGACCCAAAGCTGATTGCGCAACTTGCCGATCCGCAGTCCGAGGAAGCTCAGCAGCCGTCTTATGCTCAAAACTGGCATCGTTCGGCCAATCCCGAATATGGTGTCGTCGTTGGCATCTGCACGCATCTGGGATGCATTCCGCTATTCTATCCCGATGCCAATCCATCCGAGCCGGTGCAAGGCTGGCTGGGAGGCTATTTCTGCCCGTGCCATGGATCGAAATACGATCTGGCGGGCCGTGTCTTCAGGGGCGTACCTGCGCCCTATAATCTGCCGGTCCCGCCTTATCGCTTCGTCAATGACACCACGCTCCGGGTTGGCGAGAATCCGTCCGGTGTCCATTTCGATTTCGGCAGTATCCTGCAAATCTGACGCGTCATGGGAGGCCGCACGCTCCGCACAGGTCGTGCGGAGCGGATCGAGTCGAAGTCGAGTTTAGTCCTTCGCGCGTTCGACGTAGGAGCCGTCTTCCGTCATCACCACGATGCGGGTGCCGATGCCGATGTGCGGCGGTACGGCGGAACGCACGCCGTTCGACAGCACGGCGGGCTTATAGGACGACGACGCGGTCTGTCCCTTGGTGACAGGCTCGGTCTCGACGACCTCGAGCGTGATGCGCTGGGGCAGGGTGATCGCCACCGCGACGCCTTCATGGATCGCGAGCTTTACGGTGAGGTTCTCGGAGAGATACGGCGCGGAGGAGCCGACGACATCCTTCGGCACCATGAGTTGCTCGAAGCTCTCGTTGTTCATGAAATGGAAGCCGTCATCGTCCGCGTAGAGGAAGTTGTAATCGTGGTCCTCAACATGGGCGCGCTCGACCTGATCGGTGGTCTTGTAGCGCTCGGAGATCTTTACCCCGTCGCTGATCCGGCGCATTTCGATCTGGCTGACCGGCGTGCCCTTGCCGGGATGGATGTTCTCGGCGCTCAGGACCACATATAGCTTGCCGTCCTGTTCGATGATATTGCCTTTGCGGATCGAGCTTGCGATGACTCTCACGGATCAATTTCCTAATCTGAGGGGCCGACTGCGGGCCCGCGAAGGGGCACAAACGGCGTTTGGGGCGGTTTCGGGCCGCAACATACTGATTTGTCCCGCTGACGCCAGCCCCAAGGATAGCCCCGAGAGCCGATTTTGCTGATGCCGGTTCCCCCTCAAACCTCGCCCTGGTGGGACAAGGACCGCCACCGGGACCGTCAGCCGTTCCTGCGCCAGCGCGCGGGAATCACCCGGGCCGTCCGGGGCTGGTTCGCGGCACAGGGCTTTGTCGAGGTTGAGACCGGGATTTTACAGGTCTCTCCCGGCAATGAGACCCATTTACATGCCCTGCGGGCCGATCTGCCGGGCGGGAACGGAGATGTGGCGTGCTATCTGCGCACCTCACCGGAATTCGCCTGCAAGAAGCTATTGGCGGCGGGGGAGGCGAAGATCGTCGAGTTCGCGAAAGTGTTTCGCGGCCGCGAGGACAGCTCTCTGCATTTGACCGAATTCACCATGCTGGAATGGTACAGGGCGAGCGCGCCTTATGAGGCCGTCATGGGGGATTGCATCGCCGTCATTGCGCAGGCGGCCGAGGCGGCGGGCACAAAGCGGTTTTCATTCCGTGGGAAGACGCTCGATCCGCTCAAACCGCCCCAGCGGCTGACGGTTGCGGAGGCGTTCGAGCGTTTCGCCGGCATCGATCTTCTGGCGACGATCGAAGGCGCGCACGGCAATCGCGATGCGTTGGCGGCACAGGCGTCCGGTAAAACCCAGATCAGCGCGGATGACGACTGGTCGGACATCTTCAGCAAGATCTTGACCGAGCATGTCGAGCCGCGACTCGGCGAGGGCGCGCTGACGATTTTGCACGAGTATCCTTCGCCGGAAGCAGCACTGGCGCGCACCAAGGTTGGCGACCCGCGCGTTGCGGAGCGGTTCGAGATTTACGGCTGCGGGGTCGAACTTGCCAACGGCTTCGGTGAATTGACCGATGCAGCCGAGCAACGCCGCCGGTTCATGTCCGCCATGGACGAGAAGGAAAGGCGTTATGGCGAGCGCTATCCGCTCGACGAGGACTTTCTCACCGCGCTCACGCAGATGCCGCCTGCCTCCGGCGTGGCGCTTGGTTTCGACCGGCTGGTGATGCTGGCGAGCGGCGCGACGCGACTCGAACAGGTCGTATGGGCTCCGTCATGAAACCCGCCAGCACGCTGCGGCGGCCATCCGAACTCGCCGACCACGATCTGATCTCGCGCGAAGCTGTGCCCGCGTTGGAAGCTGTGGCGGCGCGCTACGCCATTGCCATCACCCCCGCCGTTGCGGAGTTGATCGACCCCAGCGACCCCAAGGACCCTATTGCGAAGCAGTACGTGCCGAGCACGCAGGAATTGCAAACGCAGCCCGTCGAGCGTGCCGATCCGATCGGTGACAACGCCCGCTCGCCGGTCGAGGGGATCGTGCATCGTTACCCCGACCGCGTGTTGCTCAAGCTCGTGCACGTCTGCGCGGTCTATTGCCGATTCTGTTTCCGCCGCGAGATGGTCGGGCCGGGCAAGGAAACGTCGCTTTCGGAAAAGGCCTATGCGACGGCCATCGATTACATCCGCACGCATCCTGCAATCTGGGAAGTCATTCTCACCGGCGGCGACCCCTTGATGTTATCGGCACGGCGGCTGAAGGAGATTGTGGATGACCTTGCCGCCATTCCACATGTCAGGATCATACGCTTCCACACCCGCGTGCCGGTTGCCGATCCGGCGCGGGTGACAGATGAGGTCGCAGAAGCGCTGCGTCACCACGATGTTACGACATGGGTGGCGTTGCATGCCAATCATCCGCGCGAACTGACACCTGCTGCGCGGGAAGCCTGCGCGCGACTGATCGATCGCGGCATCCCGATGGTCAGCCAGTCGGTGTTGCTGCGCGGGGTCAACGATACCGCGGAGACATTGACGGCTCTGATGCGTGCCTTCGTCGAATGCCGGATCAAACCGTATTACCTGCATCACGGTGACCTCGCACCCGGCACGGCGCATCTGCGGACCACTCTGGAGGAGGGTGAGGCACTGATGCGTCAATTGCGCGGGCACGTCTCGGGCTTGTGTCTGCCTGACTACGTGCTCGACATCCCGGGCGGCTACGGCAAGATTCCTGTGGGGCCGACCTATCTGTCCTCCGAGCGTGACGGACCTATGCAACGAAGGCGACTCGTGGATTACTGTGGTGAAGTCCACGTCTATCCGCCGGAATAGCGTTTCGATCTTTTATGATTGCACTGCACCCACGCGCCCAACGAGAGCTTTCGTGATCGCCGATACGACAAACCGCAACAGAACCCACGTCGGCCGGCTGGAAATTACGATCGTTGCGGTTGTTGCTGTCGTACTTTGCGTTGGAGTCGGCTTGAAAGAAGGGCAGGACGCAAACTGGGACCTTCTCAATTACCACTATTATAGCGGTTATGCGCTGCTGCACGGTCGCTTTGCGATCGACGTTGCAGCAAGTCAAATTCAAACCTGGCTCAACCCGCTCCCCTCGGTTCTCGTCTATTTATTGATTTCGTCGGCTTCGCCCCAAATCGCCTCCGGGATTTTGGCGGCGCTTTCGGCTGTTTCCGTCGTTCTCGTTTTTGTCATCGCTCGATTGGCTCTGTCTTCCGAGCAAAGCACGAAAAGCGCTTGGGCGATGGCGGCTATTGCAGCTATCGGGGCTTTCATGTCCCCGATGTTTCTGTCCGAACTTGGGGCCACGCTGGCGGACGGGATCATTGCCGCGTTTATTTTAGCTGCACTGGCAACGCTGTTTTTCGGTCGTTTTGGAACGCTCGCCTATTTCATATCGGGCTTGCTGATCGGTGTAGCGCTGGCATTGAAGCTGACCAATGGCTGCTTCCTGATTGCATGGTTCTTCGCAACGCTGTTCGTCGAGCGTTGGCGCTCGATGCGAGCCATGTTTGCGACAGGTCTTGGCGCCTGTTTGTCCTACCTCCCGTTAGGAGGCGTGTGGAATTTTTATATTTTCCGCATGTATGACAATCCTGTTTTTCCGTTTTTCAATCACCTCTTCAAATCGCCGTTCTATGGTCTGCAACCGATTTCCGATGATCGGTTCAAACCGCATGGATTCGCCGATGCGTTGAGCTATTTCTGGAAATGGCCGTTAGGGTTACACCCTACGACAGAAGTGCCGTTTGCCGATCTGCGCTTTACCCTGATCCTATTTCTGTTGCCCGTGGTCGCGATGTTGCTTTGGGATCGCCGCGCTTCGGGGGAAAGTATACGACCGCAGACTTTCGATCGAGGACCTCGCGCCTTCCTGCTTGTCTTCTGCCTTGTCGGCTTTGTGGTCTGGCTTAAGGCGTTCAGTATCCAGCGTTATGCTGTCGTGCTGGAGATGCTGGCGCCGCTGCTTTTGATTATGCTGCTGTCATTTGTCGTTCGGAATCGCCGCGTATTGCTTGCCTGTTCCGCGATGACGGTGCTGGCGATCTCGCTAACGACGTCTCGTGCGAATTGGAGGCGGGTGCCCTTCACGCACGACTGGTTTGATGTCAGCGTTGCCGACGAACTCAAAGGCGGAAATACTTTTTTTGTGATGCTGTCGGGAGATCCGATGGCCTATGTCATCCCGTATCTTCCTGCATCCGATGTTTTTGTCAGGATTGAAGGAAATATGCCGATTACCACGACAACGGGGATTGGTCGCGCCATCGCTGCGAAGCTGATGCGACATAAAGGGGACATCCGCACTCTGGCGCCTTTGAATTACGATACAAGGGGGTCTGTTTTGCATTTGCAAAAATTTGGCCTACGGGTTGAGTCAGACGATTGCCTGAAGATTCCGACCAAGATGGGCGTGTTGATTACTTGCCGGCTTGTCGAGGATAAGGTCTCCTCGCTCATAAGTAACCGCTCTGGAGCTTGAACGATCGTGGAGTGCGCAGTGGACATCGCTATTCAGTCGTCGCATTGCGCGTCGTACCGTGTCGCAGTCATCATCCCCTGTTATAATGAAGAACTGACGATAGCCTCCACTGTTGCAGGTTTCCGGGAAGCATTGCCCGCCGCTGCATTCTATGTCTGCGATAACAACTCGACTGATCAGACGGCCCAATGCGCCAGCGAAAGCGGTGCCGTCGTGATCGTGGAAACCAGGCAGGGGAAAGGGCATGCGATGCGGCGGTTGTTCGCCGATGTCGATGCCGACGTCTACATCCTGGTGGACGGCGATGCGACGTATGATCCGGGCGCCGCGCCGGCCATGGTCGAGCGGATGATCGCTGATAACTTGGATTTCTTTAACGGAGCGCGCGTTACCGAATTGCAGGGAGCCTACCGATCAGGCCACAGGTTTGGCAATCGCATGCTGACTTCTCTGGTACGGTGTTTTTTTGGCCGCCAGTTTTCGGACATGCTGTCAGGCTACAAGGTCTTTTCTCGAAGGTTTGTGAAATCCTTTCCTGCGATGTCGCGCGGTTTCGAAATCGAAACCGAACTTACGGTTCACGCACTCAGCCTTCGGATGCCGTGTGCGGAGATGCCGACCGCTTATCAGGAGCGGCCAGTAGGCTCTTTCAGCAAGCTGCGGACTTATCGAGACGGCTGGCGTATTCTGCGCCTCATCGCCAATCTCGTACGCAACGAACGGCCGTTGATGTTTTTTGGAATAGCCGGGGCCGTTCTGGAGATCATTGCCTTCGTTTTGAGTATTCCGCTGTTTTACACTTACGTTGAAACAGGATTCGTGCCGCGTTTGCCTACGGCCATTCTGATCGTGGGACTGGCGCTGATGGGAATGCTGAGCGTCTTTTCAGGTCTCATCCTCGATATGAGCTCGACAGGGCGTCATGAAATGAAGCGCCTTGCCTATCTGGCCATTCCTCCCATCCGATCGTTGATGCCGGCTAAAAATGGCGAACGGTCCGCCGCGCAATAATAGAAATCGCGATTTCCATCGCATCCTGGATAATGCCTCCGAGATGCCGGGCGGCTGTGGCAAGATTCCTGTGGGACCAGCCTATCTGTCGCAGCAACGTGACGGTGAGGGGATGCAACCAAGACGGCTTGTGGACTATTGTGGTGATGTGCACTCTTATCCTCTGGCGTAGCATCGCTGGGTACGGATCATACAAAAGAGGAGTCGTCATGCGGACATCGGTGAAAGCAATCGGATCGATATCGGTGCTTGCGATGACCGTGGCTTTGACGGTGGCACCGGCTGCGTTTGCGCAAAGCGGACGTGCCGGAGCAGGGGGCGGCCTCAATGCCCCCGCCAATCCCACCGTTCCGCCTTCGCTGGGCTCAGGCTCGCCCATGCAGGCACCGGTCGGGCATCTGCAACCCCGCCGCGACCCGTCGGCTGGCGAGCAGCCCTATCAGGCGACGCCGGAAGAAAAGGCGCTGGATCGCAAGATCAAGAGCATCTGCCGCGGCTGCTGAGACGGAATCCACCGGTCTGACGATAAGACCGAGATGGGTGCTTGCCGCTGCCGCGAAACGCCATTATACGTTCCCAGCCTTGAGCCGGAGCGCTGTTCCGGCCTTGGGAAAGCCGCAGGCATCGACCTCCTAACCTGTTGATCCTGTACGAATTTCCTCGCGAACACCTGCCGCTTGCGCGCCTGGCGCGAAAGCAGCCGGATTCGCTCCCTTCGTCTATCGGTTAGGACGCCACCCTTTCACGGTGGAGAGAGCGGTTCGATTCCGCTAGGGAGCGCCAAATTTCCAGAATGCCACACGATGTGCCGATTGCAGGCCTCGCGCGCGCTTTGATAGAGCGGGCTATGTTTCTTCCTCGTTTAAAAATCGCCGGTCTTGTGACGGCCATGTCGGCAGCCTTCCTTATCGTCGGGCAGCTCCCATCGTCGGCGGAAGTCGCGACGGTGCGCTGCCTGATCCAGCCCGATGCGAAATCGGCGATCGTCTCCGTGACCAACCCGCTGAACAGCGAAGCTTCGTGTCGCGCGACGTGTGCGTTCGAGACTGCGACCTACGATGACAAGCCGCGAATCGTCTGCACCGGTCCGGTGCCGGCGGGCAAGGACGCCGAGCTTTGCGTGATGCATGCGAACACCAGCCCTCTCGTGAAATTCCTCGACGGCTCCGCCGACTGCCGCAAGCTATGATGTAAAAAAAGCCCCGCTTGTGTGCGGGGCTTTTTATTACCGGCCGAAAAACAGCCACAGAAGAATAATCACCGGAATCGGCACACCCAACAGCCACAGCAACAGCCCGCGTCCCATTATCGTCCTCCTCGATTGATCGTTGATGTCAGGAGAACAGGCGGCCGTTATGCAAGTTCCGTAACTGAAGCGCGGGTGTTCACCAGTGGCCGGTGTTCTTCATCGACAGCCACGGCTCCTGCGGCGGCAGCGCGTTGCCCTTCTGCAGAAGCTCGATCGAGTGCAGATCGGGCGAACGAATGAAGGCCATCTGGCCGTCGCGTGGCGGGCGGTTGATGACGATGCCGAGTTTGGAAAGACGCTCGCATGTCGCATAGATATCGTCGACCTCATAAGCGAGATGGCCGAAGAAACGGTCTTCGCCGTAGGCCTCCTCATCCCAATTCCAGGTCAATTCCACAAACGGTGCACCACGCCCCGGCGATTGCTTCACAAGCGCTTCGTCTTCCGGCGCCATGAGAAACACCAGAGTGAAACGGCCTTTTTCATTCTCCGTGCGGTAAGATTCCTTCAATCCCAGCGCGTCGCAGTAGAATTTGAGCGCGGTATCGAGGTTACGGACCCGAAGCATAGTGTGGAGATAGCGCATGTGAAAATTCCAGTTGAAGGGATTGCTCGGTTTTATAGCGCGGCAGTCTTCAATTGAAGAGCCCCATGAAAAAGCCCTGCCAGCGGGGACTGGGCAGGGCTTGGGGAATGAAGCTTGGGGAGAGCTTCATACAGTCAACGCGTGTGCTGGAGGTTCGTTCCAGGCCAGTTCAACTAAAATGATGAAATTGTGTGCTGCGCCAACAGGCCGTTTACCGGGCAGATGATGAGCGTTTTTGCCGGAGCGGCTCGAACTCCGTATCCAGTGCGGCGGCCGATTGATCGTCGGCTTGATCGGGTTGGCAGGGCTGGATGTGGTAGCCTTCGTCGAGCACTTGCTTGGGTTTTTTCTCTTCCTCATCGGAGGGAAGATCGACGACAAGGCCTGCTTCCTCGGCTTTCTTCCAGACTTCTTCCTGCGAGCGATAAGCTTTGCTGATCTGCTCGCCGTTCGTAAAAAGTGCATAAGGCATGGATACCTCCGCGGCATCAACGCCCGCGCGGTTTTCCGGTTCCAATTCTGTTGTCGGTCAATTGGATAAAAACCGCGGAACGAATGCGACGATGACGCACCTGATTGGCGGATTTCGTGAGATCGGATCGATTCGTTGCGGGCAAGCTGTTCATAGCTTCTTCCGGATTCGATTTTGGGCTTTTCCGCCTGACTCGGAATGTTATCGTTCCCTTACGCGAATCGCGTCGCATCGTCGGTGAGCTTCCATCGATGAGCGCAATCCAGCCGGGCCTGCAATGCATGGTCTGGCAGCGTGGGGCCCGGGGTCATGGGGACGGACAATTTCGAGTCCAAACGGCTTATCGAGCAACAGCTCGGAGGTGGTTCAGCATCTCGGCTTGGCTCGCAGGAGTTTGCCGCGCCGCAGAGCCGCAGCAGCGCCGACCCGTTCGCGGGACTGGAGGATGGCGCGGCCGCCAACCTTGTCGAATTGAGCGGTGTCATCAAATGGTTCGACGCCTCGAAGGGCTACGGCTTCATCGTTCCTGACAATGGCTGGCCGGATATTCTCCTGCATGTCACCGTCTTGCGGCGCGATGGCTTCCAGACCGCCTATGAAGGCGCACGCCTAGTGTGCGAATGCGTGCAGCGGCACAAGGGTTATCAGGCTTTCCGCATTCTCTCGATGGATGAATCGACCGCCATCCATCCGGCGCAGATGTTGCCGCCGCGTACCCATGTCAGCGTGACGCCGACGAGCGGGTTGGAGCGCGCCCAAGTGAAATGGTTCAATCGCCTGCGCGGCTTCGGTTTCGTGTCGTGTGGCGAGGGAACGCCGGACATCTTCGTCCATATGGAAACTCTGCGCCGCTACGGCATGACCGAACTGCGTCCCGGCCAATACGTGCTGGTACGCTATGGGCCCGGGTCCAAGGGCATGATGGCTGCGGAAATCCAGCCAGAGGTCGGCGCGGGCGGACTGTCGTCGCACTAACGGCCCTCCGCTTTATCCATTCCTGTTGATTGTATTTCCAGCGCTCCGCGCAAGCGGACGCTGTGCAGCCGTCTGGCATCTTCATCCACGCCAACGTGATGACGCGAAGGCTGACGCCCGCCGGGCGATTTGCTATTGGGCCGCGGGGTAGAAATCGAGGCGCCGATGACGTTTGGAATTTCCGGATTGAGAGCGGGGCGGGTGGCCGTGGCTTTGTTGGCGCTCGCTTTTGGCTGCGTTGCCGCTGCGGGCTCCGCGCGGGCAGCGGATATACAGACGTTCGAGATCGTCACCAAGTCCGGCGTGAAGGTTTTCAATGTTGAGATAGCGAAGACCACGGAAGAGCGCGAGCGCGGCCTGATGTTTCGCAAAGAACTGCCTGACGGGCAGGGCATGCTGTTCGACTTTTCGCCGGAGCAAAACGTTTCGATGTGGATGAAGAACACCTATGTCTCTCTCGATATGATCTTCATCCGGGCCGACGGCCGGATACTCCGGATCGCGGAAAACACCACGCCGCTGTCGGAGCGGATCATCTCCTCCGGGGGGCCGGTTAAGGCAGTGCTGGAGGTGGTGGCTGGAACTGCACGGAAGGATGGCATCGCGCCAGGCGACCGGGTCGCGGGACCGCTGTTCGGACGCAATTAAGATCCCGTCCGATACCTTGCTGGGGTGATGCGAACGGTGTAACCACTGGCGTCTCGGGGTATAGCGTAGCCTGGTAGCGCGGCGGTTTTGGGTACCGCAGGTCGGAGGTTCGAATCCTCCTGCCCCGACCATATATCTAATTGAAAATACTTGTTTTTATGCGCTCTGGCGCGTACTCCTCATTGCCCTCTGGTCTTGATACGCAGCCCGTGGGCGTCGCGGGAGCGACAGACTCGGTACCCTCCCGGGAAGATGCGGGAAACAAGATGTCTCAGCAGCCCGTAAGGTTCATCTCAAATATAAACATCTCGCCCTTTCTCATTGAGAAATGAGGTTTTTGATCATTGCATCGTGAACCGCCGCTGTGGCGCGGATATCGAACTGAGCCAGCGCGCGGGTGTGTCCTGCCGCTGCGAGGCGCTGGCGTTCGCCCTCATCGCGGATCAGACGCTCCACGGCGCGGGCGATCTCTGGCGCCCCGATGCGCTCCAGATAGAGCGCGTGCTCGCCGCTGACCTCCCGCAGGCCGCCATTGCCCGACGAGATCACGGCAGCGCCTCCGGCGTGGGCTTCCAGCGCAGTGCGCCCAAAGGTCTCGCGGATATGGGACGAGACCACGGCGATGGCTGCTTTTTCGCTCCAGTCCCTCACGACCATGAAGGGCTGGCCGGTCAGCAGTTCGGCTTGTTGCCCGAGCGGTGCCAGCACGCGGCGGATATCTGCCACGTAATCGGGATGTGAGGTCACCGCGCTGAGAATGAACACGGTCCGCCAGTCCGGGTGCCGGGGCAGGGTCGCGGCAAGCGCCTCGGCGGCCTCCAGGATGCCTTTCTCTGGGACGGCGCGGCCGACCACCAGAACCACCTTCTCGCGGCTTGCGGCCGGATGCCATTGCGCGAGGTCGAGCCCGTTCGGCACGACGTGGCGCGGCGTCGCGACCTGTGGCCATGTTTCCCGGAAAGATCGCTCATGATCGCGGCTGACAAAGATCAGCCCGCTAAGCGGCACGAAGGCATTCCCACGCCACCGTCGCTCGATGGGGTTCTTTGGCTGCCGTATCGGGTTATGCAGATGCAGCACCACCGGCGCTTTGAGGTGTTTGGCAAGGTAGCTCGCCGTGCCGAGATGCTCCTGCACGGAAACGACATCCGGCGCCATGGCGCGAATGGTGGCAAGCAGGCGGCGCATGCGGAAAAAGAAGCGGTCAGAATGACCCATCGGCCGCGCGACATAGGCGATGCCGTCAAAGGGAAGGTCGATCGGGTCGCCAATCACCGTCACGTCGTCGCGAAAGCGGCTGTGCAGGATCAGGTCGCGTACGGTGAGGTCGATCGACGTTGCGTGCCGATCGCCAAAATACATCGCGCGCGGGTTGACGATTACAACCTTCGTCATCCGATGGGCTGGCTCCGCTTCCTCGCCGAAAAGCCTGCCCTGTAACCGGAGGCTGGGATCAACCCTTCGTATAGAGCACGGCCGGTGCGCTCGGGTCCAGCGTCTGGCGCGACACTGTACAAGAGACGGAAGCGTTCTTTCGCAGGAAGAGCAACGCTTCGTTCTGAAGGCCGTCAAACCAGACGCCGCGGCCCGCATACCGGTAGCCGACACCCATTGGGATCAGCCGCATCCGGACCGCGCTGTGCGGCGCAAGGCTCAAGGTGCCGGTGACGACATCGCCCTCAGGACTGACCGCGCGCGGGCAGAACGGATAGTCGCGACCATTGTCACAGTTCAGGACGAAGTCCGCGCAATTCGCTCTGGCGGGTGTTGCCGTCGTGCAAGCGATTGAAAAAACAAGGGCAAATAAAGCGGGCGAGGCAATGAAAAGGCGATGAATCAACATGATGAAATCCCCCGCCGGGATTTCTAACGGAAGTCCCTGCCAACAACAAGCTGGAGTTAACGAATCTTAACGACTAGGTCGCCCTTAGGTTGTGTGACCGGCTTAACCCAAACTGGACAATTCGTGGGGCGGAAAGGGGCGTTTCCTTGACGCAGGATCATTAGAAAGGGATTATTCAGCTTAATGATTTCTTAATTTTTTTGCGGGGGGCCGTCATCGGCTTCCGGGAGGATTTTATGAACGAGCGCGTCTGGATTGCTCAGGCTGACACCACTCCTGTTCAAAACCCTGTTCCTCTCAAAGTTGTAACGGTCGTGAAGCCTGGGAGTGAACAGGCGATCACTATCGATCTCGGTTTCGATCAGAAAACCAAAGTCGATCTCTCTTCGGTCGCGAACGAAAAGATGACGATGGTGCACGTCGGCACCAAACTGATCGTTCTGTTCGACAACCACTCGACGGTGACCATCGAGCCTTTCTTCGATTCAACGGGCAAGCCACTCGCCAATCTCGATGTCAATCTCGGCGCGGGCCACGACGTCACGGGCGATCAGTTCGCTTCGCTGTTTCCGATCACAGAGGATCAGTCGGTGCTTCCGGCAGCAGGCGGAGGCGGCAGCCCGGCGAGCGGCGCCGACTTCCACAGTCCGACGGTCGATCCGCTGGCGATCGGCAATCCTCTGCCGCTGCTCGGGCCGGAAGAACTCGGTAATTTCCAGGTCAACCTTCCGCTCGGGCCGCAGTCCAGCTTCATTGATACGGCGCCGGAAATCACGATAACGCCTGCGGGCGTTGACGTGAACGGCCACAATATCGTGGATGAGGCGGGCATCGTTGCGCATGCCGGGCAGCCCGGTGGCGCCTCGGCCGGTAATGGCAGCGCTGTTGCTCATGGCACGTTCACGCTGACGGACGTGGATGGACTTGCCGACATCAAAAGTCTGACCATCAATGGCACCGTGATCGCGATCGCCGATCTGGTCACGGCGACAACTGCGTCGCCGATCGTTGGCTCGAACGGCCACGGCACGCTGGTGATTACCGACTATAACGCTGCTACCGGCGTAGGCCATTACACCTATACGCTCAACACGTCTGTGACTGAGAGCCCGGCTCAGAACAACGGCGCCGATATAGTCGCGAATGGCGACTCCTTCACGATTGTCGTGACGGACAACAGCAATATCGCATCGAACCCGGCGACGATCCTTGTCGACATTAAGGACGACGTGCCCTCGATAACCGTGAACCAGACGGTGCCGACGTTGACGGTCGACGAAAGCTTCCTGGCGAATGGCACTACGCCGGATCCGGGTCTTGGCCACACAGTCGACACGAAGGATTTTGGATCTGCGTTCACGGTGGTGCAGGGCGCTGACGGTGGGACAGTCAGTTACGCGCTGAACCTTGTGTCCGGTTCGTCCAATCTGATCGACAGCGCGACCGATACGGCAGTGGTGCTGACGCAGAGTGGCAACACGGTCTCCGGCTATGTGGCAGGTCACGAGGGCGACTCGAGCTTCCTCGTTTTCACGCTATCTGTCGACGCTGCGACTGGCAGCGCGACGCTCACGCAGGATCGTGCGGTTCACGAGCTTGACACCAGTAGCAACAACGAAGGTATCAGCCTGGCTGGTAATCTTGTGACTCTGACGGTCTCGGTGACCGACGGAGACGGCGACGTTACCGCGCAGACGTTAGACCTCGGCAGCAGGGTGACATTCCTGGACGATGGTCCGGCTCTGGTGGTGAACGCGTCCCAGACCGCGACTGTCAATGAAGACAATATTTTCGATCTGCTGACACACGGTACCAGCCCGGACTTTCCCGGCGGCACAGATCTGTTGGGCGCGGCCTATACGACCGGCTCGCTGTCGGGCTTGGTGAATTTTGGCGCTGACGGCAAGGGCAGTTTCTCGTTCGTCACCGGTGGCGAGCTTACGAGCGCGCTGGCGTCGCTCAACGCCCTTGGTTTGACGTCGCACGGAAATGACCTGCACTTTGCGATTGCCACCAGTGGCCCATTTGCCGGCGATCTTATCGCGACGACCGGTAGCGGACAGAGCACGCATGTGATCCTCGACCTGCACGTGTCGTCGAACGGCAACTACATCGTGCAGTTGTTCGATGCTATCGATCACGATACGCCGCCGACGGGGACCGCGGACGAAAATACAACGCTGCAGGATAACGGCGTTAACTCGTCGCACGACACGATCAATTTCGGTGCGCTGATTCAGGCCACCGACGGCGATGGCGACCACGTCACGCTCGATGGCGCGTTCAAGGTCACGATCATCGACGACGTTCCGCAGGTCTCGTTGTCGACCAATCCACTGTCCTATGTGGGAATCGACGAGTCCGCCGGTTCACAGGACGGGTTCCTCGGCACGCCGCCGAACGATACGACCTCCAGCACGGTGCGCGGTTATTTCGCGGCGTTTGAAGCCGCCCATGCCGGGAATGATCTCGGCAATGATACCGACATCGCGCATGCGGTGGCGGGCTCGCCCGCGATTGCCTACGCGCATGGTTCATTGCCGATTGTGATTCCTTTGATCAACGCCGGCGCCGACGGAGTGGCGTCCGTTGTCTATTCGTTGCAGGCTGCGTCGGCTGGCGTATATTCCGGCGTTCAAACCACCGACGGGCATAAGATCTATCTGTATGAAGATGCCGCTACGGGGCTCATCGTCGGTCGCGTTGGCGATGCTGGTGGCGCCGACGATCATGGCACCATCGCCTTTGCTATCGCGATCGAACAGAATGGCGATATCGACATCGCGCAGTATCTGTCGCTGAAAGAATTCAACACCAACAGCAACAACGAAACAGTCTCGCTGGCCGACGGCGCAATCAAGGCAGTTGTCACCGTGACCGATGGCGACGGTGACGTTGCCTCCGATACGGCCAATATCGGCAGCCATATTCTGTTCTACGATGACGGTCCGACGCTGATTGTCGGTGCCAAGATTACGGCTGCGGTCGACGAGGATGGCCTGTCCTGGGCTAACAAGGACATCCCTCTGCTTCCGGGCGAAGTCACCGGTACCGGTTCGGCGACCGCAAATTCGGCTGCCTTCGGCAGCCTGGCGACGCTCATCAATTTCGGTGCGGATGGGCTCGGCAGCTTTGGTTTCAAAACCATCGATACGCCGCAAGCGACCGGACTGACGTCCGATCATCAAGCTATTTCCATCGAGGTCGTGAACGGCACGCTGGTTGGCTTCACCGGCAGCGATCCGTCGCAAAATCAGGTCTTTACGCTCACCCTGGGTGCGGATGGGTCCTACACCTTCACCCTGTTGAAGGAGCTGGATCACCTGAGCCTCGACGGAAAGCCCGGCGATAACAGCGAAAACAGCCTGAGTATTGATCTATCCGGTTACATCACAGCGACCGATGGCGATGGCGACAGTGTGAACCTTGGCAAGGGTACCTTCACTGTTAGCGTTCTGGATGACATTCCGGTGGTTTCGGCGCGCGACGTCGGCAGTACTACGACGACCACCACGACCATTGAGTCCGTTACCGAACACTTTAACGTCAAGGCCGGTAATGTCACCGCGCTTGGACTCGGCATTACGGGTGACCAGAACAGTCATAACCTGTTGCTGACGGCCCCCGGACACACCGTCAACACGAATAGTGATGACATCGGTGTTGGCAATCAATGGATCGATAATAGTTCTGAGGTTCTGAACCTGAACTTCGTGACGGGTCTGCAGGCCAACAACTCCTACACCGGCGTTGATCCGCACTCGTCAGTCTCGTTTACTGTTGGTGTCAACGGCAACAAGAACGCGGTTGTCTTTATTGATGCGACGAGCGGCGGCAGCTTCGTTGCGCTGAGCTTCGAGGTGAACGGCCAACCGACAACGCATGTTCACGAGGTTTTCCAGGGCGGGAACCCGATCGGTTATGTTCTGGACGGTGTCGATTCCGGCTCTGTCATCACGGTGAATGCAGCCACGTCTGGCAACACGTTCGATCTGCTTCAGGTGAGCAACTATGATGGCGTCAAGTATGACGGCACCAATAGTTTCTCGGGCGACAAATTCCATATCTCCGGTGTCGAAACGACTGTCATGGCGCCGGTCGTACACACCGTAACGACCCCCGAGACCTTCACGATCAGTGAGGACGAGAGCGCCGGAATCAACACGGCGGGAGATCCCAATCCCGCGAATGACGTCGCGGCTCCTGCATCGGGCACCGACGCTTACAATGTCATTTATAAGGTTGGCGCGATTGGTTATGCCGAGTCGGCGGAAAGTGTTCTCGTCAGTGATAACGGCCAGAATTTCACCGCTCTGTTTACAGGCAACGCCGGCGCCGACCAGCCCGGCACCTGGTCGTTCGCCGTCACCGACGCGAGCGGCAACGCGTTCGCCGGCGTTGATTCCGGCCTGACGACGCTCGACCACACGCACATCCTGCTGACGACGGCCGCTGACGGCTCGTTGGTTGGCTCGGCCAATGGCGCCGAAGTGTTCAAGGTCTACGTCGATCACGACGGCCATGTCTGGATTGCTCAGTATCAGCCAATCTACAATCCGATCGCAGGCTCGGACGCTGCTGCGTTTGACGACATCGTGACGGTTGCGACCGATCTTCACATCAAGGCGACGTTGACGGACTCTGACGGCGACTCCGTCAGCGCCGTGTCAGGAGTCTCGCTGAAGGTTCAGTTCCAGGATGATGGGCCGACGCTCACCGTCACGGCGCCGGATCATGCCGGAAACAGCTTCTTCTTTGACGGTTTTGTCGAGAACAATAACGAGTGGGGCACGGGCAGCGGCATCAACACGTCCGGGACGGCCGGAAGCTGGACCGTTTCCACCAGCGGCACTGATCATGACGGCTCGGGGACAGTTCAGCTTGAGCGCGTCGGTGACGGCTACCAAGGCATGCACTCGTCGACCCACGGATACATGGTGGATCTCGATGCGTCCTCGCGCGACGTCAAGATTTCACAGACGATCAGCCTGCAAGCAGGCGACCATTATGTGCTCACTTTCGAGGCAGGTGCGCCGATCCCTGATAGTGCGCATCTTGAGGTCTGGTTCGGCGGTCAGAAGATCTTCGACCTCGATCCGACCAATACGATGCAGACCTATTCGCTCGAGCTAATCGGTGGATCGGGCGATCACTCAAATCTTCTCGAATTCCGGGAAACCGGTACGGCGGATAATCAGGGCACATACATTGCCAACGTTCACGTTGGCAATGCCATCGTCATCGACGAGACGGCAGGGTACGATTCCGATTCCAACGAAACCACCGATCCGGCGGTGATCGCGCTGTTCAGCGGCACTCTCGCAGACGCGGGTCACGATGCTGCGTTCGGCGCGCCGCAGTACGCAACGGGTACGGGCTCGGCGGTCAGTATCGTCGCGGATTTCGGCACCGACGGCCCGCAGGGCGGCTCGGCTGCAGCAGCGACGACCTATTCGCTCACCGTTGGTAACGTGAATTCGGGCCTCGTCACCACGGACAACCATGCGATCTCGCTATCGGTCGAAAACGGCGTGGTAGTCGGGCGTTATGATTCGGACAACAACGGCAGCCTCGATTCCATCGCGGTGGCATTCGCCATCGACCCGCACACCGGTGTGGTGTCAGTAGTGCAGTATGTCTCGCTGCAGCATCCGGATCATACGAGCAGCGACGAGGGGCTCTATCTCAACAGCGGCTCACTGACCGCTCAAGTCACCATTGTCGATGGCGATGGCGATTATGTCACCAAGGGTGCCGATATCTCGACGGCAATTCGCTTCGAGGATGATGGCCCGTCTGCCAGCAACTACACGGGCGACAATTTCGCGGAAGGCAGCGGTTCGCACGATGTCGGTGTCGCGGTTACCTTACTGCACATCAATGCTGGCGCCGATGGTCTGGGGAGCATCACGTTCTCCGCCGGCGACCACGGCGGTTCGCTATCGATCGATAACAACGGACATCTCATCTATACGTCGCCTGCCGATGTGACGAGCGCGACGACTGTCACCGAGACCTTCAGCTATACGGTGACCGACGGCGACGGCGATGCCGTGACCCGGCAAATTACATTCGGCGTGACCGATGTCGGTGTCACCAACGTCTCCGTCAGCAATAATGCGGTCGTCGACGAAGACGACATCCCGGTGATCGGCAATAACGATCATGCTCCCGGCGACGAAACCACGGTAGCGACGGGCCATATTTCCTACACGCTCGGGCCGGATTCCTTGCAGTCGGTGGTGCTGTCCGCTGATACCTCGGGTATCACCAAGCTCGACGGTACGGCCATCCACACAATCTGGGATTCTACTCACCAGATGCTGATCGGGTATGGTGGCAACGACGTCACCGACGTCGTGTTCACCATTGCCGTCACGGGCGCGGATCACACGGGCGCGGACTACAAGGTCACGCTCCTTGAGCCGATCACGCACCCGGGTCATGACGATCCGTCGAACTCCGGGTTGACCTCTTATGAGGACGACAAGACCTTTACCGTTACCGCCACGGTGACCGATAGCGACAATAGCCAGGGCACGGCGAACTTCACCGTCAGCATCAACGACGACAGTCCGGTCATTCTCTCGCCGGAAGACAAGTCGACGAGCGAAGCCAACATCGCCTCGTCTTCGGCCACGGCGCATGGTTCGCTGGATATTCACTTCGGTGCCGACGGACCGGCAGCTCCTGCGGCTCCGGCAAGCAGCGGCACACCGCATACTTTCGATTTTAATACCGTTCAGCAGGACGGATTGCTCCAGCACACCATTGGTGACTTCACATTCGCGTCCAATCAAGGTGTTGCGAATGTGACCGGCCACACCGGGCAACTCTACGGCTCGGTGGTTACGATCACTGCTAATGCCGGTCCATTCACGCTGACCAGCATGGATCTGGGCCTCAATGCCAGCTCGAACGGTCCTCAGTTTGACAACGTGACCTTGATCGGCACGGATACGCACGGGCAGCAAATTACGGTGGTCGTGCAGCTCGGCGGCCTGATGAATAACGCCGACCTTGGTGGCGCAGCAGCACTGCCTAACACCTTCAACGCTGCCGGAACATTGCTGGACGGCGTCCAACTAACTTTGCTGCAGATCGTTGCACCTCATAACATCAACGCGAATGGCTCGGTGGCAGTTGACAATATCGTTCTAAACAGCGGCAGTGCGCCACTGACCCATGGCGATGTGTCCTTCACCGATCTCACGACTGCGATCAACAACGTCACGATTGCGGACAGCGACGGACATACCGTTTCTCCGGCAGCGCTGACCTCGCATGGTGATACGGTTCATTACGCGCTGCTCGATTCGGTTACGTTGGTCGGCTACACCGGCGACACCGCGCCGACAGCAGTCGATGGCGCAAACGTTGTGTTCTCTGTCGTGCTGTCGCAGGATACGAACAATCCGAACGGCGCATATGACTTCACGCTCAAGCAGCCGCTCGACGACCTGCCTTCGAGCGTCTCCGATTTGAAGTTTACTTTTGACTTCACCGCCAAGGATGGCGACGGCGACGCGACCTCTGGCCACTTCTCCGTCGACGTTCAGGACGACGTTCCGCATCCGGTGGTCGCGGCCACGGACGTGACGCTCACGATCGACGAGAGCGCGGGCGACCAGTCCGGCACCGACGATAGCCTGGGAGCAGCCAATACGCCGCTTCCGGCCGCGTTCGCGGGTCTCGGCACGCCGATCGAAATTGCCCACAGCAGCGGGCCTGTCGTCTCATCGTCTGGCAGCTACGGCGCGGATGGTCCGGGATCGACGCCTCCGGCTTATGCACTGCTGGTCGCTTCCGGCGGCGTGGATTCCGGTCTCACCGCGACCGATGGCAACAAGATCTTCCTCTATGAAGAAAACGGCCTTGTGATCGGCCGCGAAAGTGCCAGCGGCAATCCCGAATCCAATGGCGCGATTGCGTTCGCGATTTCGCTCGACAGCACCACAGGCGTCGTGACGATCGCAGAATACACCGCGATCCATCATCCGGACAAAAACGATCCGAACGATTCCGTGTCGATGGACAGTGATGCGTTGCAGGCTACGGTGACATTCACCGACGGCGACGGCGATCATGTCACCTCGACGCCGGTCTCGATTGGCGGCCAGATCCATTTCCTCGACGATGGCCCGGCCATTATCCCGACGCCAGCAAACCTGATCGTCAATGGCAGCTTCGAGCAGGGGCATGACGATCTCGGCAATGGTCAATGGTCGATCTACCATTCGATTCCGGGCTGGACCTCGTATGATCCCAGCACCGGCCAGCCGCACGGCACTGTTCCGTTCGAAATTCAGACCGGCAATGTCAGCGGCATTACAGCGGAAGACGGCAACTCGGTGGTCGAGCTCGATTCCGATGCCTCAGGCAACTGGAATGTGCATGGCGCCGACAACTACAACGACGCTGCACAGGTGAACGGCCAGACGCCGACCAACGCGACCATCGAACAGGTGGTGACGACGCAGGCGGGCCAGACCTACGAACTGACCTTCTGGTATGCGGTGCGGCCGGGTGCTGCGGACAACGACAGCAGCGGTATGAAGGTTCTCTGGAATGGAGCCCCCGTTCAGGAGATCGACTCGACGGGAATGACCGCAGGCGTCTGGCACCAGTACACTGTGTTTGTGGTGGGCACCGGCCACGATACTCTCGCCTTCCAGGGCGAGGGTACGCAGGACACCTGGGGGGCATTGCTCGACAATGTCAGCCTGGTTCCGATGACTGTCGTCGACGAGGACGGGCTGAGGGTTGCGGCTGGCGATGCCGTCACCGGCAACCACGACAGTCAGCCTGGCGATGTGAATGTGCCGGACAGCGATCACCGCGACGGCACCGGCGACCACAACGAAGCAACCGCGACCGGTTATCTCAACATCAACTGGGGTGCCGACAATTACGACACCGCCGATAGTTACAGCGACGCGTCCGGTTTCACGCAGGATGGCGTGGGTCGCAGTGTCACGTTTACCAACAATCACGTTGGAATCGTCGGGGCGGCGGATCCGACCGGCGCGACTCTGAGCTCGCATGGCGATGCGATTACCTTTGCGCTGTCGCAGGATGGCACGAAGCTGATCGGCACCGCGCAGCACGGCACGGACGATCCGCGCACTGTGATTGAGGTGACGTTGTCGGACGATGGGACAGGAGCGTTCCACGTTATTCTTCACGACGCGCTCGACCAGGCAGCCGGCAACAACGAGAACAACATCATTCTCACGTTCAACTACACCGCGACCGATTCCGACGGCGATCATGTTGCCGGAACGTTCAGCGTGATGGTCAATGACGACGTTCCGGTTCTCACCGGCCAGATCGCGGCAGGGTCCGTGAACGAAGCCGACATGTTTGTGCTGAAAACGGTCGAGACCCAGAATCTCGATTTCAGTTCGACGGGACTGGGCGCATCTCACCTTCATGCTAGTGGCGGCACGGGCATTGCGGTTGTCTCGTTCGGTGGTAATTCCAATTTGCAGGGTCCGGATCAGAACCCCGGCGCGACGACTTTGGTCTTCACCGCAGACAGCGGCACGACGTTCACGTTGAACAGCATTGCTCTGGGACTCTACGGAGCCAATTCCGGATCTTCGGACATTGTCCTCAAGGGTTACGATGCGAACGGAAATTTGATCGCAACGGCAACCTTCACGGCAGACAATGTGGGCGGCAATCCGGCGGCAATCATCAACAGCATCTTCAACGGTGCTGCCGATCCGGACTTCGGCAGTGTTCAGCTTTCGAAGCTCGAAATCATTCCGCCTTCGACTCTTGGCGGACGGGTGGTCATCGACAATCTGCAGGTGACGGAAACCACGACGACGATTACCAGCACGCCGCATGAGGTGGAGACTGTTGTCGACCTGACGCCGCTCGTGTCCATGGGGGCAGACTCGCCCGGCACATGGTCGATTGCGTCGTTCGCCACCCAGGAGGTGCATTTCACCCAAGGTACCACCGTCGATCCAGCATCCTATAACGGTACGCCGATCACGATTTCATCGTCTGATGGGCGCACGATCGCGGGCATGGCCGGAGGCGAGCTGATATTCACGCTAACCCTGTCACCGGACGGGCATGCGACCTTCGACCTGTTCAAGCCAATTGACGGTGGTACGCTGCGTTCGATCGACTTCTCCCAGTTCGTGACGGTGACGGATTCCGACGGCGATCCGCTGACGCTCGCGAATGGCGACTTTATCATCAACGTCAATTCGACCGATCACCTGCCGACTGTTTCGGCAGAAGCAATCTCTGTTAGTGAGGCTGGCTTGCCGGCTCATGATGGTCTGCCTGCGGGCTCTCATGCCGGAGACGGCAGCAACAGTCATGCAGGCAGCATCGCCATCACTCCAGGCGATGGTCTGACGACGGTCACGATTGACGGTGTTGCCGTCACTGCGGTCGGGCAGCTTTTCGAAAGCCAGGACCATCTTGGTACTTTGAAAATTACCAGCATTTCGGCAACCGAAATCGACTACGTCTATACTCTCGCGACCAATACCTCGGGCGACAATACGCACGACAGCTTCAACGTGGTCGTGACCGATGCGGATCACGAAACCAGCACAGCCACGCTGACGATCGACATCGTCGACGACGTCCCGACGGCGCATCTGGATACTGACTCGACCGGAACCGGCACAACGGCCACGGGCAATGTCATCACCGGTGATTCCACCACTCACCCCGATGGTGCCGACGTTCTGGGCGCGGATGGCGCCAAGATCGCTCAGGTTGTCGGCTATAACGACACCGAGACCACGACGGATAGCTCGCACAATTTCCATGTCGCGGGTCAGTACGGCACGCTCGTCATCAACGAGAATGGTGACTACACGTATACGCGCGACCCGTCCGCCAACGGCGCGGGCACGGATACGTTCACCTATACGCTGATGGACGGTGACGGCGATCCTTCATCCTCGACGTTGACGATCAACCTCGACGCCAACAATCAGCCGCCGGCGGTGCACAATACAAATATTGACTATTTCGTGCACGACAGCGGGCATGACTTTACGATATCGATTCCGATCAGCGATCTGCTGTCGACGCTTCACGACCCCGAAAACGATCCGCTATCGATCGTTTCTGGTTCGCTCACCAACGGTGCGATGTTCGATGGCAACGGAAATATTCTCTTCACCGTGGAGAAAGGTCACGATCACGATACGACGACGTTCTCCTACACGGTGACCGATGGCACAAATCAGGTGCAGGAGCAGGTCACGATCGAGAGGCACACCGACAGCTCGACCAGTCCGACGTCCGGGAATGATTTCTTCATTGTCGCAGATGGCTATGGCGGAGTTAATTTCTCGGGAGGCGCCGGCGACGACATCCTCATCGGCTCCAGCGCTAACGATACTCTCAATGGAGGCCCCGGTAACGACATTCTCCGCGGAGGCGGAGGCAACGATACGCTGATTGGCGGTGACGGAATCGACATCCTTCAGGGTGGCGCAGGAAGCGATCACTTCCGGTTCAACGCACTGTCCGAATTGGGCGACCATATCCTCGACTTCAGTGGGACAGGAGCGCAGGGAGACGTGATCGACCTGTTGGGGACTGCGTTCGGTGGCGTCTCCTGGAAGGGCAATGGCTCCCTGAACGAGACGATTTACACCGGTAACGACGCGGCTACGCACACTCTCGGTTCGTCGCAGCATTTTGCTTATGATCAGTCTACCGGCACACTCTACTACGACACCAATGGCGGAGATGCGTCCAGCGGAAGCCGTATGGTGCTTGCCGTTCTGGACAATCACGCGGCGATCCAGGCTACCGATATTCACAAGGTGTGATGCTTCAATATTGAATCAAAAAGGCGCCATCCGGCGCCTTTTTTTCTTATCGGATGAATCCGCTTACATCAGGAGCGGAAGTTCACCGATCGCGCCGCCTGCGGGCGATGCGCTGGCATCAGCGCCGGTCCATTCGGTAGTACTGAGTGCATCGGCAGCGGGCAGGGCATCCGTCTCGCCATTAAGCGCATCGCGTTTGGCGTAAGGCGTCGCGAACAGTTGCACGCCGCGATGGTTGATCGCGAACAGCGGCGTAAAGGACGAGATCTGATTGTCTTCCCGCAGCAGCGCGCTGCGGTTGTCCATGATCAACCACTTGCCCCCATGGTGCACGGCGAGCACCGCGTGATCCTCCCGCACGGCACGGTCGCGCACCAGCACGAGACGCAGGTCCTCGGCGGCAAAGCCCATTTCGTTCAGCGCGACGTATTTGGCGATGGCATAATCCTCGCAGTCGCCCTGACCGGTCGCGAAGGAAGAGAGCGCCGAACTCCAGCGGTCGGCGACGCCGTACTGCATGCTGTCGCTGACGTAGCGGATGGCAAGATTGACGCCCTGATTGATATCCTCAAGCTGCGCGCGGCCGCCTTTGGCCTTTGCCGACGCGACGAGGCGCGAGAATTGAGCGGCAGCGGACGAGCAGGTGGTTGCATCGCTTTGGCAGCGGTGCAGGCTTTCCGCGTCCTTGGCCATGTCGGATTCGAGGCCGCGCCATTTGCGCCACAGCGCGCCTTCAGGTGCGCGGAACGCGAACAGGCCGAACGGCTCAGGCCCGTTCACCGGCGCGATCTCAATAGCGGGCGTGTCGGTCGCAACGTCGGGGGGCGTCAGCGCCGCGAGTTCGATATTGCCGGACGTACCATCCGGATTGGCGTTACGCTTGGCAGCGTCGATCTTGGCAAGCACGCCGTTGATGGTGAAGAACTTCGCCTGCGGCGCTGCCGGGGCATCATTGTCGAAGCGCAGGACATGATCGGCGGGGTGTACGCTGCCGCGCGCGCGCGCCGCCACTTCCGTGGCCGTTCCTGTCAGCAGCAGCACACTGCCCAGCGCGGCGACGCCGGCGGCTAATGGTTTGGACACCCTTGAGACAGGCGACATTGTTGACGTCCCGTGTTGCGGGATCGTCAACCGGCCTCTGCGCGCCGTGCCACGTCCCGTCTGTTATCGGGACCAGTGTTAGGGGCAGGCCGCTTCGCGAGCGTTAAATGCGCTTAAGTGCGGGAACTATTGTCGAAAGCGCGGTCAATCGGGGCTTTTCGCAAATGTTCGGATTTGAGGAAACCAGATCCATAAAACATTAACGATACGCTCGCGGGCGCGTACGTCAGTGCTCACGCAACGCTTCATCGCGCAGCATGCGCGCGGGCTTCATCATGTAATCAAGCACGGACTTCTCGCCGGTCTGGACTTCTACCGTCGCGACCATGCCGGGAATGATGGGAAGAGGGTGTTCTGTCGTCCCAAGATGATTTTTGTCGGTACGAACGATGACGCGATAGAAGCTCTCGCCCTTCTCGCCGCGTTGCTCGGACTTGTCGTCAATGATGGAGTCGGCACTGATGCGCTCGACCTTGCCCTTCAGCGAACCGTAGACGGAAGAATCGTAGGCGGTGATCTTCACCACCGCGTTCTGCTGCGGGCGGATGAAAGCGATATCCTGCGGCCGGATGCGGCCTTCGACCAGCAATGAGTCGTCCATCGGCACGATGTCCATCAGGTTGGCGCCGGGTTGCACCACGGCGCCGACTGTCGTGACGTTTAGCTTGTTGATGATGCCGTTGACTGGCGATTTCAGATCGGCGCGCCGCACGCGGTCCTGCGCGGACTTGGTGGTTTCCTCCAGCACGGCGAGGTCGGCGCGCGATTTCGCGAGATCTTCCTCGGCCTGCGAGCGGAACGCGGCCCTGGCGTTGGCGATGCGCGATTGCGTCTCTGCAAGCTGGCCACGCATATCAGCCTCTTGCCGTTGCAGCCGCAGCATCTCGATCTCGGGGACCACTTTCTGGGTGTAGAGGTTCTGCGTTAGCTGAACTTCGCGGCTAAGCAGCTTGAGCGAGTCCGACAGCCGTGTTGCCTGCTGGGTGAGAACATCGACGTCCTGCGCTAGTTTCTTGGCTCGCGCTTCGAATACGTTCTGTTCGGTCTGTACCGCCTGCGGCGCGCGCGTCGTCAGATCGGCGGAGAAAGTAGGGTGCGGCAGACCCTGCACCTCGGCTTCAAGGCGCGCGACACGCGCGGCGTTGGCGAAGCGGCGCTCGCGGACCTCGCCGAGATCGGCGAGAAACTTGGTGTCGTCGATCCGCATCAACACCTGGCCCTGTTTGACGATATCGCCTTCCTGCACCAGAATTTCCTGCACGATGCCGCCTTCGAGGCTTTGCACCACCTGCAATTGCCGCGAGGGAATGACCTTGGCGTTGCCTCGCTTGACCTCATCGAGCACAGCGAAATGCGCCCAGATGATGCCGACGACCATGAGCGCGATCGTCGTTCCGAGCAGGATCAGCGAGGCGCGAGGCGTCTTCAGTTCGGCCGCAGCCCGCACGTCATTCGCGAAGGAGAAGTCAGAGCTTCGCATGGGTCGCCGGAGTGGGATTAATGTGAGGCTTGACGGTAGGCTTGGCATTCTGTGCCGCCGCTGTGTTCTGGGCTGCCGTGTTTTGGAGCCGCGCAATCACGAGGTCGCGCGGGCCGTCGGCAACGAGCTTGCCCTGTTCGAACACCAGAAGGCGATCCACCAGCGCGAGCAGCGACATGCGATGGGTGGAGACGATGACCGTCATGTCCTTCTGCTTCAATGCCTTCAGCCGTTCGAGGAATTCCATCTCGCTGCGGGTGTCGAAATGCGCCGTCGGTTCGTCGAGGAACAGCACTTGCGGCTTGCGGATCAGCGCGCGCGCAAGACCGATCGCCTGCTTCTGTCCACCGGACAGGCTGCGGCCGCCTTCCGCGATCGGCAGGTCGTAACCGAGTGGGTGGTGGGCGGCGAACTGCTCGACACCTGCAAGACGCGCGGCCTCGAGGATTTCCGCGTCGGTCGCGGCCGGATAGCCGAGCGCGATGTTGTCACGGAGCTTGCCGAAGAACAGGTCGGTGTCTTGCAATACGAAACCGACGCCGCGGCGCAGGTCCGCCGGGTCGAACTGCCGCAGATCGACGCCGTCAACCAGCACGCGGCCTTCATCCGGCTGGTAGAAACCGGCAATCAGGCGACCGACCGTGGTCTTGCCCGAACCGATCCGCCCAATGATTCCGACGCGCTCGCCCGGATTGATCTTGAAGGACACGCCATCGAGCGCGTTGACGGACGCATTCGGGTATTTGAAGTGGACGTTGTCGAAGGTGATGGACTCGCCCTTCACCTCGCGAGCGATGTAAGTGCGTCCCACCGGCCGCTCGCGCTCCAGCGACATGAGCTTGTCGATCGAGCGCATCGAAACGATGGTCTGTGTCGCGCGGGTGATGACGGCTGCGATGCCGGCGATCGGCGCGAGGACGCGTCCGGCCAGCATGTTCGCTGCGATCAGCGCGCCCATCGACAGCTTGCCATCGAGAATGAGGAACACGCCGACGACGATCATCATCATGCTGGTGAGCTGCTGCGCCGTGCTCGCGGCGGTCAGCGACAGCGTCGACCAGAAATGCACGTCCTCGCCGGAGCGCGCGGTTGCTGCCACCGAACGCTCCCAAGCGTTCTGCATCTTGGCCTCGGCGCCGGAGGCGCGGACGGTCTCGATGTAGGACAGGCTTTCGACCAGCACGCCGTGACGCGCGCTGGATTCAGCCTGCAGGCGGTTGACCGCATCGTTGAGCGGGCGCTGCAGGATCACGCCGACCAGAATCATGATCGGCAGCATGGCGAAGGGAATCCATGCGAGTGGGCCTGCTATCATGAACAGGACGACTATGAAGATCAGCGCGAACAAAAGGTCGGTCGCGGACACCACCGTGCCGGAGGTGAAGAACTCGCGCACGGAATCGAAGTCGCGCATCTGGTTGGCGAGGATGCCGACCGATTGCGGCCGCTGCGCCATCTTGATCGAGAGGATGTGCTCGAAGATTTCCGCTGCCAGCACCACGTCGATCTTCTTGCCGGTGACGTCGATGATGCGCGCACGCACGGTGCGCAGAACGAAATCAAATACGATCGCAAGGCCGAGTCCGATTGCGAGCGCAACCAGCGAGGGAATGGCGCCGTTCGGCACCACGCGGTCGTAGACGTTCATCACGAACAGGGGGGCCGCGAGCGCCAGCATGTTGACGATCAGCGCGGCAACCGCGACGTGGCGGTAGTTGGCGCCGAAGCGGCGCACCACCGACCAGAACCAGTGCTTACCAGGCACGCCGCCCGCGGCCGCGACGCGGTCCGTGGTCATGGCGACGGGGCGCAACAGGAAGGCGTAGCCGAGATAATCCCGCTCCATTTCCTGGATCAGGAGCCTCTCGCGCTTGCGGGTCGAGGGATTGACGATCTCGATCGTTTCGCCATCGGTCGCCATCAGGATTCGCGTGGTGCGGTCGTGAAAGATCAGGACGGCAGGCAGAACCAGCGAGGGAATGTCGGCGAGGTCGCGCTTGGTGGCTTCGACCTCGAGCCCGGCGCGGAGAGCGGCGCGGGAAAACAGGTTCGGCGTCAGCTGGTCGTTCTCGATCGGAAGGCCGGACAGCAGGGCATCGCGGGTGATCGCGCGGCCGTGATGGGCGGCAACGAACAGGAGGGCATCGGAAAAGGAATCGTATTCAGGCTTGTGCGTGGGTTCGTCCGGCACAGGCTTCGGACCGGGCAACGGCGAGCGGACCGGCTGCCCCGACGGAAACGCTTCACGCGCCTGAAGATTCACGGTCCTGGTCCTTTGGCTGACCCGCGAGCCAGCTTCTGACGATCCTAATTGATCGCCATCGTTTCTCGGCCTCAAAATTCGACCCGACAACCCGGGCTGTGCAGACCGTGATCCGATCCGCACCAATATTCAGGCTATTTTTAGCCCTTCAGCAGGTCGAGCGGGTTAACCGGACCAGTCTTTCAGGGGTTAGTCTTAATACCCTGAGCGGCTGCATTGAACCAGGACGGCACCGAGAAACGAGTGTCCGTAAACTCGGTCGCCGCAAAGGACAGCGCACTGCCGTCACCGGCATTCTGGTTCGAAGAGCGCAGGTCCACCGGCTTCGGCGAGCGGCTCTGCTCGAGCCAGGCGGGGTTGCGGCCGTTCTGGATGGTTGGCGTCGGAGACCAGATTTGCCAGCGATCGCCGGAATTCACGATGGCGCCGGCAGCCGGGGTGTACGGAACTGCGGAAGGCGTGCCCGCGACGTTGAGTGGGTTCGAGCCAGTGGACGGCAGGTTCCAAATGAACGGCGCAATCTTGGTCGGGAACGGCCCGAATGCGACCTGATCGAGCGGTGCGGCTTCGACCGGCGGCGGCGCCTTCAGATAATCGAGGAGGGTGCCCATCGCGGCCAGCAACTGATAGTCGGCGAATACGATGACGCCGCGTGCCGAGGTCAGTGAAACGGCGGCATTGAAATACTGGTTCTCGGCGTTGAGAAGGTCGATCAGCGAGCGCTGGCCGAGTTCGTATTCCTTGCGGTAGGCGTCGATCGCCTTGCGGTCGGCGGCGAGCTGGCGCGTGAGGGCGCCGATGCGGGTCACGGTGATCGTACGTGCGGACCACGCCTTGTCGATCGATTCCAGCGCGTCCCGTTGGAGCCTGGCGTGGGCCATATTCTGCTGGTTGTAACGCTCCGCCATTTCGGTGCGCCGCCAGGTATCCTGACCGCCGCGGAAGATATCCCACGACATCACCACCTTGCCGGACACATCGTCACGGCGGCCGACATAGGTATCCGAATTGATGCCGCGTGAGGCTCGTCCTTCGAGCGAGACGGTCGGCACGAACGAGCCTGCGGTTGCATGGAAAGCGTGACGGGCCGCGTCTGTGTCGGCCTGCGATGCCTGAAGCGTCGCATTGTGGTGTATGGCGACAGCAAGCGAAGCGTCCTTGCTGGTCGGCATGCCCTTCAGCGTGCCGGGGAAGCGCAGGTTGTAGGGCTCGACACCGACGACCTTACGATATTTCGCGCGTGCGTCCTCAAGGCTGCGTTCGAATTCGGCCAACGCTGCCTTCGCCGCTTCGACACGTTCCAGCGCCTGCTGCAGGTCGCCTTCGCCCGAGCGGCCACCCTTGTAGCGGGACTCGACGTTACTGAAGATGGCCTCGTGGTTCGCCACGTTCTGCCGCGCGAGCTCGACAAGGCGGGTATAGCGGACCACGTCGATATAGGCTTCCGCAGCATCCAGCGCGATCAGTTCGGTGCGCTCGCGGACGCGATAGGCGGAAGCGTTGACGCGCGCCGACTGACGCCAGACTTCGTTGATCGACGTGAATCCATCGAACAGCAACTGGCGCACAACGACGGACGCGTACCGGCCGTGCATCGTGGTGCCGCTGCCGGTAGGAGCGGGGACGATATTCTGGGTAAATCGTTCGGGGCCAGCATTGGCCTCCAAGCGTACCTGCGGCAGCAACGTACCTTGAGTCTGACGCAGCTCGCTTTCGGTCGCGCGGCGATTCGCCGAAGCCTCGCCAACGCCGGGGTTGGTCTGGATCGCCTGTTTCAGCGCATCGTTGATTGAAAACGGCTCCGCATGACTCGGAGACACACCAAGTGACAACGCAAGCAATGATGCTGATAAAATAAATTTCATAAAAAATGTCCCCAGTAACGGGACATTAACTTGCGGCCCGTTTCCAGACAATGGCGCTATTGTGAAAGGCCGACGCAAAATCGCCGTGTTTGAATATATGGTTTATATCAAATGCTTAGGTCAAGTTCCGGACCTTTTTCGTGAGACGCTACTTAGGTCCTCCCTTTTTCGGATAAAATTATTCGAAGATTTTCGATAATTTCCGCGAAATATCGAATATTTCTCTCAATAAGAGAAAATTTATCTCGGAGCGGACTCGCGAATTGTTGTTCGGAAGTGACAGCCGCCGACTAATCGGTTGTAAGAGCCGATACCACAACCTGCATGCTCAAGGCCGTCTGGATAGCCGGAGCTAGATGTCCCGGCCGCGATTTTGCCCGGTGCCGACGGTGATGGTGATCTGCTGCGTTTCGGTGCGGCCGTTCGGGTACGACACGCTCAGGGTGAGGTGGTCGCTGCCGGCGAAATTCGGCTTGGAGCGATAGATCCCGATGAAGGCTGGTACTTCGAGCGCCATGCAGTTCTTGTAATTGGTGAGCGAGACCTTTGCGCGCTTCACCGTTGCGGAGCCGTTCTCGGGCGGCACAATCATCTGGATCGCCGGCAAGGGACCGGAGCTGCAGTTCGTCAGAACGTTGACGTAGACGCCGATCCGGATGTCCTTGCCGCTTGCCCCCTTTGCCGTGCGCTGAACCGTCGTCTGTGCGGCGGCTGGCTGCGGTAGCCATGCTCCGATCGCGACAGCGACGAGGCACATGAGCCACGGCCGCCCGCTCAGTCCATTCAACCCCGGCGACGATTGCTTGCGCATCGGATGTCTCTCCAGCCCGGCTTCCTATAGCGCGGCGCGATCCATCCTATCCATCAATTTTTCGGATGCGGCGGTGCAGGCGCCTTGTCCTGCCGCTTCGACCAGTTTCCGTAATAGGCGACGGTGGTCATGATCGCGAGCCCGGCCGTGCTGACCCAGATCTGGCTCCAGAGCGTACCGTAGCTCATCATCAGGATGAAATGCCCGACGAAAGACAGGAATACGCCGACACAGAACACCTGCAGTGATTGTTGGCCGCATTTGATGAGCGGGTCGAAGATCTTCCATTGCAGGCCCGGCCAGTCCTTGCGCACGAAGCGCGTGACGAGAAAGGCCAGTGCCATAAAATGCAGGAGGCGATAGGGCGCGAGATTGGTCTTGTCGTTCGGATTGAAGGTGTCCACGAGCCAGGTCGGAAACAGAGCACCGAATTCCGGGAAGCGGCCCGCCAGCGTCATCAGGAAGGCGAAGACGAGGTAGAGCGCAGCCGTCCACAGCAGAAACGGAAGGCGGATAGCGACTCTGACTTCGCGAATTCCGGCCACCGCCACCCACGCGCCGAGTACGAACAGCACCTGCCAGCAGAATGGATTGAAGTACCAGACGCCGCTTGGATAGGCTGGCAGATTCCAGCCGAAATGCCGGGCCGCGAGGTAGAGTGCTATGGAGCCCGCCATGGTGAGATTGGGCTTGCGCAGCAACAGCCACAGCACCGGCCCAAAGCAGGCCATCAGCACGATGTAGAGCGGCAACACGTCGAGGTTGAGCGGCTTGAAGCGCAGCAGCAGCCCTTGGGAAATGGTCTGGATCGGGCTGTCGACGAGACCGGCGATGTTGAACTCGTTGATGATCTCGGGGTCGCTGTAGCGCAGCGCCACCCATCCGATCGAGGCGACGTAGATCACGAACAGGAGGACGTGGGCGACGTAGAGTTGCCAGACCCGCTTGAACAGCCGCGTCACGCCGATGATGAAGCCGCGCTGGATCATCATCCGCGCGTAGACGAAGGCTGCGGTGTAGCCCGAGATGAAAACGAACAGATCGGCCGCGTCGCTGAACCCGTAATTGCGCGTGGTGATCCAGTTCACGGCATTGTTAGGGATATGGTCGAGGAAAATCGCCCAGTTGGCGACGCCGCGAAACAGGTCGAGGCGCAGGTCGCGGCCTTTGGCAAGGGTTGCCTTGAGGTTCATCAGAAATTCCGTCTCGAAGCCGGACAGAGGCGAAAAGGAGGGGCGGGAGACGCACGGCCGGGGTGGCAGAGCGCGGATTGTTACGCGAAAAGAGTGCGGTTATATAGGATGCCGGGCCGTTCACGGAACAGGCCCGGAACTAAGCCCATGAACAAGCTCATGTGATTTCGACCTTCGAGGCGCCCCGCGACATGACAGCCCGTATCTTCAAACCCGCCAAGAACGCCATGCAGTCCGGCAAGGCCAAGACCAAGGAATGGCAGCTCGACTTTGAACCGGAAAAGCCCCGCGTGGTCGAGCCGCTGATGGGCTGGACGAGTTCGGCCGACATGAAGCAGCAGTTGACCTTGCACTTCCACACCCGCGAGGAGGCCGTGGCGTATTGCGAGGCCAATGGCATTCCGTATCAGGTGCAGGAGCCGAAGGAATCGATCCGGCGCCCGGTTGCCTATGCCGACAATTTTGCGTTTCGCCGCAGCGAGCCTTGGACGCATTAAGCTCCGGAGGCGCTGAGAACGGCGCAGCGATATTCATTTGAACTAGAAAAAAACGGCCGGGATTTCCTCGGCCGTTTTTTTTGTTTCAGCCCTTTGCCGGGCCCATCAGATGATCCGGCAACCACGTGGCGATTTCCGGGAAGAAGCAGAGCACGATGATCGCAAGGAACATGCAGCCCACATAGGGCAACGTACCCCACATCACCTTGGCGAGCGGCACGTCCGGCGCGATCGCGTTGACGATGTAGATGTTAAGCCCGACTGGCGGATGGATCAGGCCGATCTCCATGTTGATCGTCAGAATGACGCCGAACCAGATCGGATCGAACCCCGCCGCCGTGATGATAGGCAGCAGGATCGGGCTGGTCATCAGGATGATTGCTGCCGGCGGAATGAAGAAACCGCAGACCAGAAGGAAGATGTTGATGAGGAACATCAACACCCACTTGTTGACGTGCAGGTCGGCGATGCCCTGCGCCAGTGTCTGCGTGAGATACAGCGACGTCAGCATGTAGCCGAACAGAACGGCCGCCGCGATGATCGTGAGGATCATCACCGATTCGCGCATCGTGTCGCGCAGGATGTGCCAGACCTGTCCCGGCGACCACAGGCGATAGATGCCGATCGCGAGGATGAGGCAGAGGGCTGCACCCACGCCCGCGGCTTCCGAGGGAGTCGCGATGCCGCCATAGAGCGCGTACATCACGCCCGCAATGATGAGGAGAAACGGCGCGATCTTAGGGACGGACTCGAACTTTTCCTTCCACGAATAGCGGAAGCCTTCGGCATGCGATTTGAAGCCGCTGCGCGAGATCGCGAACACGGTCCAGATCATGAAGAATCCGGTCAGCATAAGGCCCGGAAGGATGCCTGCGATGAACAGCCGACCGATCGAGGTTTCCGTCGCGATTCCGTACAGGATGAACGTGACCGAAGGCGGAATCAGAATACCGAGCGTGCCGCCCGCGCAGATCGAGCCGGTCGCGACTTCGTCCGGATAACCGCGCTTGCGCATTTCCGGGATGCCCATCTTGCCGATCGCCGCGCAACAGGCGGGCGACGAGCCGGTGAGCGCGGCGAAGATCGCGCAAGCCCCAAGGTTGGAGACGACGAGCCCGCCCGGCAAACGATAAAGCCAGCGGTCGAGTGCCTCATAAAGATCCTTACCTGCGGGCGAGGAGCCGATCGCGGCTCCCATCATCACGAACATCGGGATCGCGACGAGAGTGAATTCATCGAGGCCGGACCAGTAAGTCTCGGCGACGACATGGAGCGCATCGAAGCCCTGGAAGGTCACCAGGAAGGTGAGGGCGATCGCGCCCAGTCCGAATGCGACCGGGATGCCCGAAACGAGCATGAGGAGAGTGACGACGAGAACGATCCCGCCCTGTAATGCCGGACTCACGATGCCCCCTCCAGTGCTTCCTTGGCTTGCTCGCGGGCAACGTCTTCCACATCCGCTTTCGGATCGATGCCGAAGGGCGGTGTACGGCCGGTGATGAGCGCGAGAATTTCGGCGACGTATTGCAGCGTCAGGAGTCCGAGGCCGATCGGCATCGAAAGGTATGGAATCCAGAGACGTGCGCGCCAGACCGTGTTCGAAAACCAGCCTTCGCTATAGGCATCATACCAGTAGGATGTGCACAGCACGAAGATCACAGCGCAGAAGCCGAATGCGACGAGGCTCGTGAACAAAGCGAGCCAGAATCGCTTTTTCGGACCGACATGCAGCGGCAGGATGTCCACGTTCACATGTCCGCGGGTCATCAACACATACGGGCTGCCGACGAAGGTCGCAGCGACGATGCAGTAGGTGACCGCGTCGATCTGCCAGATGGTCGTAAGATTGAAGATATAGCGCTCGATCACCATGTCGCAGATGACGAGCACGGCCGCCGCGATCAGCAGTGCTGCGATCACGCCGGTGACGCGTGACAGAAATGTCACCGCGCGAATGAAGGTGTCCATAAGCAGACCGTTGTTAATGGAGGAGGAGATGGAAAAGCGGCCGGCGGAGAAACCGCCGGCCGCCGGTCACGGATTTATTTTACGGCGAGTGCTTCGTCGATCAACTTCTGGCCGTTCGGCACCTGCTTCGCAAATTCGGCCCACGACGTTTTCTTCGCGATGTCGAGCCATGCCTGATAGTCGGCGTCGTCGAGGGTCACGACCTTTGCGTTATGATCCTTGAAAGCCTTGACGGCTTCGTCGTTGATCTTGTCCGCACGGTCTTCAAAGAGCTTCTGTGCGTCCTTGCCGGCCTTCAGCAATACGGCCTGCTGTTCCTTGGTGAGCTTGTTGAAGCTCTTCTTGGACATCAGCATCGGCTGGTACATGAACCACAGCGCGTTCTTGCCTGGTTCGGTCAGGCAGTCGGCCTGCTCGTAGAGCCGCATCGAAGCGAAGGTCGAAAGGCTGGTGTCGGTGCCGTCGATGACGCCGGTCTGGAAGGCGTTGTAGATTTCGTTCGAGGGTGGCGAAACGATGCTCGCGCCCGCGGCCTGCCACATCGCAGCGAAGGTTGGGCCTGCCGCGCGAATCTTGCGGCCCTTCATTTCCGACGGTTTCAGGATGCAGCCGCCCTTGGAAGCGAGGCCACCCGCGAACCAGGCGTCCGAGAGCACGATCACGCCGCGTTTCTCGATCTCGGCGCGCATGTCCTTCATGAACTGCGAGTCGTTGATGCGCTTCGCGCGATCCTGGTTGCGGATCAGGCCCGGCATCAGGGTCGCCGAGAACACCGGCGCCTTACCGCTCGCGTAATCGAGCGGGAGCAGGGTGATGTCGAGTTGGCCGTTCGCCGTCGCGTTCCACTGGTCGTTCGGCTTGAACAGCGACGCGCCCGGATAGACCTGGATGGAGAGGCCGATATTGGCGTCCTTCGCTTCCTTCGCGACGAGCTGAACCATGTCGTCGCGCACGTCGCCCTTGCCGCCGGGAAACTGGTGCGAGGCTTTCAGGACGGTTTCGGCATGACAGGCACCGGAAATCGCAATAGCGGCCGCGCCCGCGAGAATCGCGTAGAACTTCATACATTCCTCCCTGGTATGTTTGTATTTTTATGGCGTCATGGAACGTCAGCCCGTTCCACTTGTCAAAGACAAGGTTGGGCAGCCACAGGCTTAATCGTGCTGGAGCAAATCCGCGAAAATTCGGTGCCCATGATGAAGCACGTTCGGTGCGGCACATCCGGTCACGGATGTCGCTGACGCCAGAATATGGCGTGTAAGCATGTCTCTCTCCCTGGGCTGTCGAACCTATTTTCTTATTTTGCATGCAGTCTAGCAGGAAGGCGCGCGACGCGAAGCTCTTTCGATTCAGCCATTGGTATGGTTCTTGGGGTTGGCATTGCGCAAACGCACGATATGTTCGCGGCAGCGCACCAAAGCGGGTGCTCCCCTGCACGCGAAACGCGCGAACGAGACTCGAACAACGGAAGCGATGTGATACAGGCCGACAAATATGATGCGCTGCGCGATTACCTGAAGGCACGCACGGAGACCGAACTGGTTCTGTCTTTCGAGGAAATCGAGGCTATTCTCGGCTTTTCCCTGTCGCGCAGTTCGCAGCGTGCGCGTTGGTGGGAGAAGGAGCGCAATCCGCAGGATGCGATGCCGCAGCGCAACGCCATTCGCGACGGTGGATATGAAGCGACGCGCCTGCCGGATGGTACGGGTGTCCGTTTCCGCAGGATCGGTCTGAAGCGGACCTGGCGCTGAAGCATTGGGCGTTGAGCGGTCCCGGAGTTGACGGGCGAAGCCGACCGAGATGGGAGTCTGGCTGGCTCCGTAGCCCGGCAAAAAATCGTTCAAAGCAGGGTACTGGTTACTGGCGGTTCAGCCCTCGGGTGATATGAAACGAGCACGGTCCCGTAGCTCAACTGGATAGAGTAGCGGATTTCTACTCCGCGGGTTGCAGGTTCGAATCCTGCCGGGATCGCCATTGATATCTAAAACGAAAAACTCCGTTATTTCAGTTCGAAATTTGAATTCGCTGATCTTCTTCTAAAACTTTAATCGAATGTCTGTGTTGCTGGCGTTCGCTTGTGCGGCCAGATCGCCGGATAACGATACCGCGCCCCGATGTGGCTGCTGCGGAACAGGGCAATCAAACCCTTCAAAAGCCACCCAATGGGGACCGTAGGGCAACACTTGCGGCATTTGTGCAACGCCGCTCGGCCCGGCCGATTGTCGGCTAAGTGGTTTCATCGTATGCGAAACTCATGATCGATATGGTGCAGCGCCGCGGATTTGGCCGGCCTCCGGCTTCGGAAGTCGAGGGCCGGGGACTCACGCGTTTGCTCGACGCAGTATCGACGAGCCACATCCGCGCGGTGGCGCTCCTCATCGTCTGCGGATTTCTGTTTTTCCTGCCCGGCCTGTTCAATATCGGGCCGATCGATCGCGACGAGGCCCGCTTCGCGCAGGCCTCCAAGCAGATGGTGGAAACCGGCGATCCGGTCGACATCCGCTTCCAGGAAGAGGTCCGGTACAAGAAGCCGGTTGGCATTTACTGGCTGCAGGCCACGGTGGTGAAAACCGCCGGCAAGCTCGGCCTGGTGCGGCCTGAAATCCGGATCTGGCTGTATCGCGTGCCGTCCCTGTTCGGCGCGATCGGCGCGGTGCTTCTGACCTACTGGACTGCTCTTGCCTTCGTGACGCGGCGCGGCGCGGTGCTCGCGGGCCTCATCATGTGCAGTTCGGTGCTGCTTGGCATTGAGGCGCGGCTTGCGACGACCGATGCGGTGCTGCTGCTGACGACGACGACCGTGATGGGCGCGCTTGCCCGCGTCTACCTCTCCTGGCAGCGCGGGGAAGCGTTTGCACGCGACGCCTGGGCGCTGCCTGCGATCTTCTGGACGGCAATGGCCGCGAGCGTGCTGGTCAAAGGTCCGCTGATTTTCCTGATCGCGGGCCTCACCATCGCGGCGCTCGGTGTCCTCGACCGCTCGGTGCAATGGCTGCGACGGCTACGTCCAGTGCCCGGCGTGATCTGGATGCTGGTCCTGATTCTGCCGTGGTTCATCGCGATCTATTTGAAGTCGGGCGACAGCTTTTTCGTCAACTCGGTCGGCGGCGATATGCTGAGCAAGGTCGCGGCGCCTCAGGAGTCGCACGGCGCGCCGCCCGGACTTTACTTTGTTCTGTTCTGGGTGACGTTCTGGCCAGCCTCGACGCTCGCAGGTGTCGCTGCGCCTGCGGTCTGGCGTGCGCGGCGTGAACCCGGCGCGCAGTTCCTGCTGGCATGGCTGGTGCCGTCCTGGATTGTGTTCGAACTCATCATCACCAAGTTGCCGCACTATGTGCTGCCGATGTATCCGGCGATCGCCATCCTGATCGTTGGTGCGTTGCAAAGCCATGCACTGTCGCGGTCGGCCTGGATCGTGCGCGGCGCGGCATGGTGGTTCGTGTTTCCGGCGATTGTCTCGGTCGCAGCCGTCGTACTCGGCATTTCGGTACTGAAGCAGCCGGTGTTCGCTGCGTGGCCATTTGCAGCCGCCGCCATGGTGTTCGGGCTGTTTGCATGGTGGATGTACGACGACGCCCATGCGGAACGCTCGGTGCTCAACTCCGTGGTTTCGTCGCTCGCACTGAGCGTCTGCGTGTTCGGCGTCGTGCTGCCTGCATTGACCCCGCTGTTTCCGAGCGTGCAGATCGCGCGGGCACTGCGTAACGTCGAGTGCAAGGGGCCCCTGGCCGCCGCCGCAGGTTATCAAGAGCCAAGCCTCGTCTTCATGGTCGGTACGCGCACCTTGCTCACCAACGGCTCGGGCGCTGCCGACTTCCTGCAGCAGGGAAGCTGCCGCTTCGCATTGGTGGAATGGCGCGAAGAGAAAGCCTTCGCACAACGTGCCGATGCGATAGGGCTGCGCTATGCCATCGTCACGCGCATCGAGGGCTACAACATTTCGCAAGGCCGTGAGGTCTCGGTTGCAGTGTTCAGGTCAGACATTGATGATGAGTGACGGGGCTGGGCCACGTCATCCCGCATGAGTGCGCTTTCGCAAACCTTGATGCTGGCCCGGCAGGGCGTCGCCCGGCTGTGCAGGCCGCCCGCGCACTCGCGCCGCTTCGATGCGCAGCGCAGGCTTGCGCGTCACTGGCTCTGGGCGGTAACGCTCGGCGGCGTTGCCATCGTCGCGCTGATGTATCTCGTCGATGCGCCGGAAATTCGCATGATGCCGCCGCGCGGAACGGCTTCGCTCTGGCCGTTCCGGATCATGACCGATTTCGGCAAATCGATTTACGTGCTGGGGGCGCTCGGCCTCTGCACTTTGCTCGTATTCCTGTCGAGCTCCTTCGCGACGGACACGGTCCGGACGCGGATGATCGATCTGTCCCGCCGGCTGGGCTTCCTCTTTCTCGCGGTTCTGATCCCGGTCGAAGCCGGAGAAGTTCTGAAAGGCGTCATCGGGCGCGGACGTCCGTTCGTCGGCGGCGCGGCGGATGCATTCCACTACTCTCATTTCGCGTGGACTGAGGCTTATGCCAGCTTTCCCTCCGGTCATGCGATCACAGCCTTCGCGCTCGCCTTCGCGCTAGCGTCGCTTGCCCCGAAATGGCGGATCGCGATCTGGGCCTATGCGGGCCTCATTGCGATGACCCGACTGATCCTGCTTGCGCATCATCCGAGCGATGTGCTGGCCGGGGCGCTGGTCGGCATTCTCGGCGCAATGGCGGTACGTTATTGGTTCGCGGCGCGCCACCTGATTTTCACGATTGCCCCAGATGGAGCCATCAGGGTGGCGCGGGGCAGTTCCGCGGGCGGCTGAAAGGGGTTGCCCGCTGGCGGAACGCCCCATAAAAGGCGCCGGGGACGCATTGGGCTGCCTGCCAAGCCCAGCGTCAGACCACAGATCGATGGACCAAATGATCGAAACATCGCCTCCCATGAGCAACGTCGAACCGACGGTGTCCGTCGTCGTTCCCGTTCGCAACGAGGAAAACAATATCGGGCCGTTGATCGACGAGATCAGTACGGCGCTCGGCAAGCAGTGGTCTTACGAAATCATCTACGTCAACGACGGCTCGTCGGATGCGACCGGTGAGCGGTTGCTGGAACGTATGAAGACGCAGAGCAACCTGCGCCAGATCCGCCATGAGAAATCCGCCGGCCAGTCGGCCGCCGTGCGTACCGGTGTGCGCGCGGCACGCGGCGGCATCGTGGTGACGCTGGATGGCGATGGACAGAATAATCCCGCGTTCCTTCCGGCGCTGATTCTTGCGATTGAGCAGGGAGAGGGACGCGTTGGCCTCGCCGCAGGACAGCGGGTTGGACGACAGGATACGGCGTTCAAGAAGTGGCAGTCACGCGTCGCCAATGCCGTGCGTAATGCAATCCTCAAGGATGGAACGCGCGACACCGGCTGCGGACTGAAGGGTTTCCGTCGCGAGGTGTTTTTGGCTCTGCCTTACTTCGACGGTCTGCACCGCTTCCTGCCCGCGCTGGTCCGGCGCGAGGGATTCGAGATCGTTTACGTGGATGTGATCGATCGTCCGCGCCGTTCTGGCGTATCGAACTACGGCTTCTTCGACCGATTGTGGGTGGGATTGATGGATCTCGCTGGCGTCTGGTGGCTGATCCGCCGCAAGAAGTCGAAGCCGGTGGCGACCGAGGTGCGTTGATGCTGATCCAGTTCGGTCAGGCGTTTCACGATTACATTTACGACGTCTTCGTCGCCAAATTCGATTTTTGGCTGGCGTTCGGGCTCGTGGCGCAGTTGCTGTTCACGGCGCGATTTCTGGTGCAGTGGATTTCCAGCGAACGCGCCGGCCAGAGCGTCGTGCCGATGGCGTTCTGGTTCTTCTCGATGGGTGGCGGCGTCATGACGCTGATCTACGGCGTCGCCAAGCGCGAGCCGATCATCATCCTTGGCCAGTCGCTCGCAACCGTGATCTACCTGCGCAACATCATGCTGATTATCAAGAACCACGGGCGCGGATCGAAGACGCTGGAAAACTGAGCGTTACTTCGCGGCGTTGAAGGCAGCGAATCCATTTTCCAGATCGGCCTTGAGGTCGTCGAGGTTCTCCAGCCCGATATGCAGGCGCAGTGTGGGACCGCCGGGCGCCCATGTCGTCGCCGTGCGATACTCGCTGCAGTCGAACGGAATGACGAGACTCTCGAAGCCGCCCCACGAATAGCCCATGCCGAACAGCGTCAGCGTGTCGAGCATCGCATCGACCGCTTTTTGCGGCGCGGGCTTCAGTACGATGCCAAACAGTCCGCTCGCGCCGGTGAAGTCCCGCTTCCAGATCGCATGGCCTGGGTCGCTTTCGAGCGCCGGATAGAGCACGCGCGCGACTTCGGGACGCGCCTCGAACCAGCGCGCCATCTCAATAGCGGATGCCTGATGATGCGCGAGCCGCACCTTGAGCGTGCGCAGGCCGCGCAAGGCGAGAAACACGTCGTCCGGTCCGCAGCAAACGCCGAGGAGGTTGATCGCGTTCCTCACCGCGGGCCATGTCTTGGCGTTGGCCGCGATGGTGCCGAACATGATGTCGGAGTGGCCGCCGATATATTTGGTAGCGGCCTGAATGCTGATGTCGACGCCCTGATCGAGCGAGCGATGATAGAGCGGCGTCGCCCAGGTGTTGTCGTCGATCACCAGCGCACCCTTGTCGTGGGCGACGGCTGCGATGGCGGGAATATCGCTCATCTCGAAGGACTGCGACCCGGGCGCCTCGACGAGTACCGCGCGGGTGTTCGGCTTAAACAGCTTGGCGATGTCGCCGCCGATCAGGGGATCGAAATACGTCGTCTCGACGCCGTAGCGCGCCAGCATGCCGTCACAAAAGCCGCGCGTCGGACGGTAGGCGTTGTCGGTCACCAACAGGTGATCGCCGGATTTCAGGACCGCGAGGAGGGCGGTCGTAATCGCGGCGACGCCAGATGGGGCAAGGCCTACGCCAGCACAGTTGTCACCTTCGAGCGCCTTCAAGGCTTGCTGCAGCGCTTTGGTGGTCGGGGTACCGTGGCGGCCGTACTGGAATTCTCCGCGGTGCGCATGCAGATCTTCGGCGCTCGGATAGAGCACGGTGGAGCCGCGCACCACGGGCGGATTGATGAATCCGTGCTGCGCCTCGGTGTTACGCCCTGCGGTCACAAGCGTCGTGGCGATGCCGTGACGGGCCGAAGGAGCGGAGGGATTTTTGGGATCGGATGGCGTTTTCATTGCATGCAATAAGGAGGCAGCCGCTCCAAAGGTCAACCCCCGCGACCCGCACTGGAATTGTTCAATCAGGAGCCTGAAAAAACGTCGCAGCCGATCCGTCCGGGGCCGGATATTGGCCAGCCGTGCGGAGACGTGTATCAGGGACGGGCGCGTTCACAATAGGAGAGGCCTTTTCATGAAATACGGATGGTTCGGTATCGTGATGACCTCGGTGTTCCTCGGCAGCCTTGCGCCCGCGAACGCGCAAGCCACGCTCAAGGCCGTTCAGGAACGGGGCGTCCTGAGTTGCGGCGTGAGCCAGGGACTGCCCGGATTTTCCGCGCCTGACGACACGGGCAAATGGAGCGGCCTCGATGTAGACTTCTGTCGCGCGTTGGCCGCTGTGACCTTGAACGATCCGCTCAAGGTGAAATTCGTTCCGCTCTCCGCCAAGGACCGTTTCACGGCACTTCAATCTGGCGAGATCGATGTGCTGTCGCGCAATACCACGTGGAGCCTATCGCGCGATACCTCGCTCGGCCTGAACTTCACGGCGGTGATGTATTACGACGGGCAAGGCTTCTTGGTTCGCAAATCGCTGAAGGTGAATTCGGCGCTGGAGTTGAACGGCGCCTCGGTCTGTGTGCAGACCGGCACGACCAACGAACAGAACCTCGCCGACTATTTCCGTTCCAACAACATGAAGTACGAAGTCGTGGCGTTCGCTACGGCGGATGAGACCATCAAGGCCTACGAATCCGGCCGCTGCGACGTCTTCACCTCCGACGTGTCTCAGCTTTACGCCGAACGCCTGAAGCTCACGGTGCCAGACGATCACGCAGTACTGCCCGAGATCATTTCCAAGGAGCCGCTCGGTCCCGTCGTGCGCCATGGCGACGACCAGTGGTTTGACATCGTGAAGTGGACCTTGTTCGCGATGGTCAATGCCGAAGAACTCAACGTCACGCAGAAGAACGTCGGCGAGATGCTGAAATCGAACAAGCCGGAGATTGCAAGACTGCTCGGTACCGACGGCAATCTTGGTCAACAGCTCGGCCTCACCAACGATTGGGTGGTGCGGATCGTGAAGGCGGTCGGCAATTACGGTGAGTCGTTCGACCGAAATGTCGGAGCCGGCTCCAAGCTGCGCATTTCGCGCGGCCTCAACAAGCTCTGGAATCAGGGCGGTATCCAGTACGCGCCACCGATCCGCTGATCGCGAGCGGGACGATGGCAACCGCGCCGCGTCGGCCTCCGTTCCATCCTCTCGCGCGCCTGTCGCGCGTGCTGTCAGGTGGCACCGGCTGGAAAGGCATCGCGTGGCAGTTGGCGTTCGCGGTGCTGCTGGTGTGGCTGGCGTCGGACATCGTCATCAATGCGCGTGCCAATCTGCAGGCGCAGCGCATTGCGTCCGGCTTCGGATTCTTGTCGGGCACAGCAGGTTTCAGCGTCAATCAAGCGCTGATCCGTTATTCGGAAGCCGACACTTATCTGCGCGTGTTCGAAGTCGGCCTTCTCAACACGCTCCTCGTCTCCATCATCGGCATCGTCTTCGCCACGCTGATCGGCTTTGCCGTGGCACTTGGACGGTTGTCGCCGAACTGGCTGCTGGCTCGGCTCTCAGGTGGTTATGTCGAGATTATCCGCAACCTGCCGCTACTGTTCCAGTTACTGTTCTGGTATCTCGCGGTGCTGGCGGCGCTGCCCAATCCTCGCCAGAGCCTCTCGGTTTTTGGCGTCGCATTCCTGAACAATCGCGGCTTCGTCGTACCGCATATGGAGCCGCAGCAGGGCGCGAGCGTGTTCGTGGTGGCCATCCTTGCCGCGATTGCCGCGTCGCTCGTTATGATGGCCTACGCGCGCAGACGGCTCTATCGACATGGCGAGCGGTTGCGGGTGTGGCCGTTCGCACTGGCGCTGCTGATTGGCCTGCCGCTGCTCGGGATCGTCCTGTTCGGCGCACCGGTGTCTTTTGACGTACCGGTGCTGCGCGGCTTTAATTTCACGGGCGGCACGCGCGTGACGCCGGAGCTGGTGGCGCTGACCATCGCGCTTTCGACATACACCGCGGCCTTCATCGCAGAGATCGTGCGTGGCGGATTGCTCGCCGTGCCGAAAGGACAGATGGAGGCGGGTGCATCGCTCGGCCTGTCGCGGCCCGCGATCCTGCGTCTCGTCATCATTCCGCAGGCGATGCGGCTGATCCTGCCGCCGCTGACCAATCAGTATCTCAACCTCACCAAGAATTCTTCGCTCGCGGTTGCGATCGGCTATCCCGATCTGTTCTCGGTCTTTGCCGGAACAACGCTGAGTCAGACCGGGCAGGCGGTCGAGATCATCGCGATGACGATGGCGGTTTACCTCGCAATCTCACTGGTCACGAGCGCCCTAATGAATGCCTACGGCTGGCACCTCGACCGGAGCCAGCGCGCATGAGTGGAGATGACACTATCTTCGTGCGGGAGACGCTGGCACCGGCGCGCAAGGCACCCGTCGTCACCACGGGCATTATCGGATTCCTCCGTACGCGGCTGTTCAACTCGCCGCTCAACATCGTGCTGACATTTGCAAGCGCGGCGCTCGCTTGGTTCGTGTTGGAGCCGACGATCCGTTTCCTGCTCGTCGATGCGGTCTGGAAAGGTGCCGATCGCACGGCATGCCTCGCAGACAAAGTGGGGCATCCGGTCGGCGCCTGCTGGCCTTTCATCCAGGCCAAGTTCACGCAGCTGATCTACGGCTTCTATCCCGAGGACCAGCGCTGGCGCGCCAACCTGACGTTCGCGCTCGCGGCACTTCTGCTCGCACCGCTCCTAGTACCGAAAATTCCCGGCAAGACACTCAATGCCGCGCTGTTCTTCGTCGCGTTTCCGCTCATGGCGTTCTTCCTGCTGCGCGGCGGCGGGCTCGACGGTTTCGCGTTCTATTGGCTGGCCGAACTGATCGGCGTCGCGTGGAAGCCATCGCTGACGCGGTTCTGGCTCGATTTCAGTCTGACGACGACTGTGGTGACAGCCGCTGCGGTTTGGCTGTGGGGCGGGTGGCCGAACGGCCGGCGCGCCGGGATCGTGACGGCGCTCACCTTTGCCGGAATAGCTTTAGTGATCGAAGCGCTGCAACTCGACCGCGGCGGGCTGCCGGTCGTCGACACGCGGCAATGGGGCGGTTTGCTGGTGACGCTGGTTGTCTCGATCACGGGTATCGTCGCCTCGATGCCGGTTGGCATCGCTTTGGCATTGGGGCGCACCTCGCGCATTCCACTGCTGCGGATATTCTCGATAGCCTTCATCGAGTTCTGGCGCGGCGTGCCGCTCATTACCGTGCTGTTCTTCGCGACCTACATGCTGCCACTGTTCCTGCCGGGCGATTTCACCATCGACGCGCTGGTGCGCGTGCTCGTCGGCATCGCGTTGTTTGCAGGCGCCTACAACGCCGAGGTGATCCGCGGCGGACTGCTTGCGATCCCGCGGGGACAGCATGAGGCGGCGAATGCGCTCGGCCTGTCCTACTGGAAGACGACGGGCCTGATCGTGTTGCCGCAGGCGCTGCGCCACGTCATTCCGAGCCTCGTCAACAGTTTCATCGCGTTGTTCAAAGACACCACGCTGGTATTGATCGTGGCGATCTTCGATCTGCTCGGCCAGTTGCGTGCGGCCTTCGCCGATCCGACCTGGGCGACGCCGACGACTCTGTTCACAGGGTTCGCTTTCACCGGAATTATCTACTGGGTGGGCTGCTTTGCGATGTCGCGCTATTCGATGTTCGTCGAACGCCGTCTCAATGCACACCGCCGCACCTGACATGGACAACCGTATGACCGCCGATCCGATCATCCGCATCGAGACGCTGAACAAGTGGTTCGGCGATTTCCATGTGCTGCGCGACGTCGATCTTGCCGTGGCGCGCCAGGAGCGGATCGTGATCTGTGGGCCGTCGGGCTCCGGCAAATCGACGCTGATCCGCTGCATCAATGCGCTGGAGGAATTTCAGGAAGGCAAGATCGTCGTCGACGGCATCGAACTCGGCCCCAATCTGAAGCGCGTCGACGAGGTGCGCCGCGAGATAGGCATGGTGTTCCAGAGCTTCAATCTGTTTCCGCATCTCACGGTTCTGGAGAACTGCACGCTGGCGCCGATCTGGGTCCGCAGCATGCCGAAGAAGGACGCTGAGGCGCTTGCGATGAAATATCTCGAGCGCGTGCATATCCCTGAACTGGCCACCAAATATCCGGGGCAGATTTCAGGCGGTCAGCAACAGCGCGTGGCCATCGCCCGCGCGCTGACCATGAGTCCGAAGGTGATGCTGTTCGACGAGCCGACTTCCGCGCTCGATCCCGAAATGGTCAAGGAGGTGCTCGACACCATCGTCGATCTCGCCAACGACGGCATGACCATGCTGGTGGTGACACATGAAATGGGTTTTGCGCGCGAGGTCGCCAACCGCGTGGTGTTCATGGATGCCGGGCAGGTGATCGAGGTCAACACGCCGCAGGAATTCTTCGGGCATCCAAAGCACGAGCGGACAAAGCTGTTTTTGAGTCAGATATTGAGGTGAGGGCGTCGGCCTTCGCTAACAGTGGCAGCGATGGTTACACTTTCTCGTAAGGCACGCTGATGTTAGCCTTGCGCTCCAGCCATTCCGGCACCGGCAGGTTCTTCGAGCGCATGAAGTCCGGATTGAACAGCTTGGACTGATAACGCGTGCCGTAATCGCACAAAACCGTCACGACGGTGCGGCCCGGCCCCATTTCCTTTGCCATACGGATTGCGCCTGCCACGTTGATACCGGACGAGCCGCCAAGGCACAGGCCTTCATGCTCGAGCAGATCGAACACGACGGGCACGGCTTCCTCATCATGGATTTGATAGGCGGTATCGATGATCGCGTCTTCGAGGTTGGCCGTGATACGGCCCTGTCCAATGCCCTCGGTGATGGAAGAGCCTTCGGCTTTCAGCGCACCGTTTTTATAGTAGTTGTAAAGCGCCGATCCCATCGGGTCAGCGAGAGCAATTTTGATGTGTGGATTCTTGGCCTTCAAGCCCATGCTGACGCCCGCGAGCGTGCCGCCGCTGCCGACCGAGCAGACAAACCCATCGACCTTTCCGCCCGTCTGATCCCAGATTTCGGGCGCCGTCGTCTCGATATGCGCCAGCCTGTTGGCGACGTTGTCGAACTGGTTGGCCCAGATCGCGCCGTTCGCCTCGGACTTTGCGATCTGTTCGGCCAAGCGGCCGGAGAGGCGGACATAATTGTTCGGATTGGAATAGGGCACGGCCGGCACTTCGACGAGCTCCGCGCCGCACAACCGCAGCATGTCCTTCTTTTCCTGGCTCTGAGTCTCCGGGATGACGATGACGGTACGGAAGCCGAGTGCGTTGGCGACGAGTGCGATCCCGATTCCGGTATTACCCGCCGTGCCCTCGACGATGACGCCACCGGGCTTCAACGTGCCACGTGCGATGGCATCGCGGATGATGAACAGCGCCGCGCGATCCTTCACCGACTGGCCGGGATTCATGAACTCGGCCTTGCCGAGAATGTTGCACCCGGTCTGCTCCGATGCATGCTTGAGCTTGATGAGCGGCGTGTTGCCGATGGCCTCGATGACGTCTTGACGGATTTGCATGACACCGCAACAGGATGAGTAAGGATGCTGTCAACCTAGTCGTCGCCGCGCGGCTCGACAAGCCTGCGGACGGCATGCCGCCATGCGCGGTTAATGATCTTTGCTATTGGTCCTTGGCGAGGATGACCTGCCGCACGTCGATATTGCCGGACAGGAATCCTGCCTCGCAGTAGGCGAGATAGTATTCCCATAATCGCCGGAAACGCTCATCAAAACCGAGCGGCATCAGTTTCGGCCATGCGGCGCGGAAATTGTCGCGCCATGTGGCCAGCGTGCGGGCATAGTCTTCCCCGAAAATCCGCTCGCGGATCACCGGCACGCCGAATTTCTCGCCGAGCCGTTTCAGTACGCCGGGCGAAGGCAGCATGCCGCCCGGAAAGACATATCGCTGAATAAAATCCACTTCCTTGCGATAGGTCTGGAAGAACTGATCCTGAATCGTGATCGCTTGAATGCCGCAGAGGCCACCCGGCTTCAACCGGTCGCGGAGCTGCGAAAAATACTCCGGCCAGAATTGTTCGCCGACGGCTTCGATCATCTCGATCGAGACGATGCGATCGTACAACCCGCGTTCGTCGCGATAATCCTGAAAGCGGATCTCCACCCTGTCATCGAGCCCGGCCTTGGCAATGCGCGCGCGCGCGAAATCACGCTGTTCGGCGCTGATCGTCAGCCCCACGACCTTCGCGCCACAGTGCTTGGCGGCATATTCCGCAAAACCGCCCCAACCGCAGCCGATTTCAAGCAACTCATGGCCCGGGCGCAGGTCGATGGCTTCGGCCAGCCGGCGATACTTGTTTTGCTGAGCGGCGGTGAGGTCCTTGGTGTCGGCATCGAACAGTGCCGATGAGTAAGTCATGGTCGGATCGAGCCATGCCGAATAGAACTCGTTGCCGATGTCGTAATGGGCGAAGATGTTGCGTTTGGCCTGCCGCCTGGTGTTACGGTTGAACCAATGGCGCACGTGCTGGAGAAAACGCATGACCGGCCTGTCTGCCAGCATCATGCCGCTGAGATCGTGGTTGACGCAGAACACGTGGAGAAACTGAGTCAGATTTGGCGTGTCCCATTCCCGCCGCAGATAACTTTCGGCGATGCCGATGTCGCCGGCGCGCAGGAAGCGCCAGCCGAATTTGTAATCATGGATCGTCATGGCGGCGGACGGTCCGTCCTCGAGCCCGCCGCAGCGCAGTACGCGGCCGTCGGGGAGGGTGATATCGAGCTGGCCGCGTCTGAGCCGGGCTGCGAAGCCGAGCGCGAGACGCGCCATGCGGGGGATGTCCTGAAGAAGCGTGTCGAGATTGGCGGGCGTAAGAGCCGTCGGTTCAGACACTGCGCAGTTCACGATCCCGCTGCCTCCATCTTTAGGGAATGGATTCGTCGTGGCGGGAACCGCGGTCAGGAGCGAAGCATCTGAACACGCAGACGATCCCGGCGATCACTTCATCGCGATGTTAGCCTCGCTTCTTTGAGCGCGGGATGCAAGACCTTCCGGGCGAATCAGCGTGCTCCGCAGGTAGAATTGTATCGTCCCACCCATCCCGTTCGCGGCTTTCGAGGCGGTGAAAACTGGAAAGCTTTCCGGCTCGTAATCTTGCGCGGCGAAAGAGGATTTCCGCGTGGGTTGCCGGTCACAATCCAATGAAATCTTGCGGGAATCGGCGATTCTGTACCCTGCAAGAGCAGACCTCCATGCCATTTCCGGGCATAACGTAGCGTGCCCCAGCCCGGCTCAGATCGGGACTGGCAATTCGTTGGCCGAAACGGCCGTGCAGGGGATGCGACAACTGGCGCCGGTTCTCAGATTTCAGCCTTGGGGCGACGCGCTGTCCGCGCGCGCGGTGCGAGCCTGCGCGATCCTCGCGACGGTTGCACTGCTGCCCGGCTGCATCCTGAAGCAGGATCTGCCGGATCCTGCATTCGACATTCCGGCCGCCTATCAGAAGGATGCCACTCCTCACAAACAGGACGCGCCGCCGTCGCTCGACTGGTGGCGGGGCTTTCGCTCGCAGGAACTGACCGTGCTGATGGAGGAAACCCAGCAGGTCAACCTCGACATCGCAGCCGCGACCGCGCGTATCCTGCAAGCAGACGCGCTGGCGCGCACCGCCGGTGCTGCTCTGCTGCCGACTCTCAACGCCAACGCTTCAGCGACACGCTCGAAATCGTCGTCCGGGTTTCTCAACAACGGCACCGCCGCCGCTCGCGGAACAATCAACACCTATTCGACCTCGCTCAGCGCGAGCTACGAGATCGATCTGTGGGGCAAGAACCGCGACGCGTTGCTCGCGGTAGAAAAAACCGCCGACGCCAACCGGTTCGATCGCGACACCGTGGTGCTGACGTCGCTGGCGAGCGTCGCGAACGCCTATTTCCAGGTGCTGGCCGCGCAGGATCGTATCGCCACCGCGCACCGCAACATCGCCAGCGCCCAGCGCATTTACGATGCCATCAAGGCTCGCGTGAATGCAGGCACGAGTTCCGATCTCGACCTGGCCCAGCAGGAAAGCCTGCTCGCCAACCAGCGCGCCGCAGTGCCGCCACTGCGCCAGACGCTGACGCAGAACATCAACATTCTGGCGACGCTGGTGGCGCGGCCGCCTGAACGGATACGCCTCAAGGGTGGATCGCTCAGCCGCATCTCGGCGCCGCGCATCACGCCCGGATTGCCGTCAGAGCTTCTCATCCAGCGACCGGACATCCGCCGCCAGGAAGCGCAGCTTGCCTCTGCGACCGCGAATGTCGGCAGTGCACGGGCGCAATTCTTTCCGAGTATCCAGTTGACCGGACAAGGCGGCTACCAAAGTGCCGCGCTATCGGCCCTGTTCATGCCGCAATCGGCCTTCTTCAACTTGGCTGCAGGCCTGACACAGCCGATTTTCGATGCCGGCCGTATCCAGGCCAACTTCGATCTGACCAAGGCGCAGCAGGACGAGTTGTTGCAGACCTATCGAAAGACAGTGATCTCGGCGTTTTCCGATGTCGATACGGCGCTCGATGCCGTCAAGCAGACCGCGGACCGGCTGCGGCTGCAGCGCATCGTGGTAGCGTCGTCCCGGCGGGCGTTCGAACTGTCCGAAAAGCAGTTGCAGGCGGGCACCGCCGATATCGTCACCGTGCTAAATACGCAGCAGACCCTATTCCAGGCGGAAGACACCTTGCAGCAAGTGCAACTGGCGTGGCTGCAATCCTATGTCAGCCTGTTTTCAGCCCTCGGGGGCGGATGGGAGCCACAGACAGTGTTGACCACAACGGGGCCGACAAATGCTCTTTAAGCCAAGCGAGGACGGTAAGGTGGGCGAGGGCGTCACGAGGATCGCTGCCGGTGCGCGGCGTCGCACGGTGTCACTGTTCATCGGTCTCGTGATCGTAGCCGGGCTCGGCTGGCTCGCCTGGTCGCATTTCTTCGGCGGGAAGGATGTAGCGCGTACGCGGCCGGATCTGGCTGTCCCAGTGCTCGCCGCCACTCCCAAAGTCGAGGACGTGCCGGTTTATCTCAATGGCGTCGGCATGGTGCGGGCACTGAACACCGTGACCGTGCGTGCACAGGTGGACGGCAAGCTGCTGAAGGTCAATTTCATCGAGGGGCAGGACGTCGAGGCAGGTGACGTACTCGCCGAGATCGATCCGGTCATCTATCAGGCGCAATACGATCAGGCTGTCGCCAAGAAGGCGCAGGACTCGGCGCAGCTTGCGAACGCGCGGATCGACCTGAAACGCTACGAGCAGCTCGCCGCCTCGAAGGCTGGCTCCGCACAACAGGCAGATACCCAGAAGGCGACCGTCGCCCAACTCGAAGCGTTGGTGCAGTCCGATCAGGCGGCCATCGACAACGCACAGGCGACCCTCGGTTACACCAAGATCGTGGCGCCGCTCGCGGGCCGCACCGGCCTGCGTCAGGTCGACCCGGGCAACATCGTGCATGCCTCAGACACGACGGGGGTCGTGGTACTCACGCAGTTGCAGCCGATCGCGGTTCAGTTCAGCCTGCCGCAGCAGGAGATCAACCGCGTCAACGCGGCCGCTGCCAAGGGCACGCTCGCCGTCGATGTGTTCGGCAATGACGGGCGCACGGTCGTCGATACTGGCGTGATGCGCACCATCGACAATCAGGTCGATCCGACAACCGGCACCGTCAAAGTGAAAGCGGAATTCCCGAACCCGAACCACCAGCTTTGGCCGGGACAGTTCGTCAACGTCCGTCTCAAGGTCGAAACCCTGCCGCAAGCGCTGACGGTGCCGACCTCCGCCGTGCAGCGCGGCCCGTCGGGTACGTTCAGCTATGTGATTGGCGAGGACAACGTCGTCACCGCCAAGGCTGTCACCGTGACCCAGCAGGATGAAAACACTGCGGTCATTGCAAAGGGCCTTTCGCCAAACGAGAAGGTGGTCACGACCGGCTTTGCCAACCTCTCCGATGGCTCCAAGGTGGTGATCGGCAGCAACGAGAACACGCCGACGCAGGATCTTGCGCCGCGTAAACGGGAGCAAAAGGGCGGGCAGGGCGGCGGGCGGCGTTCGCGATAAAGGGTGGAAATGAGCGTTTCCGAACCATTCATCCGTAGGCCGATTGCGACCTCGTTGCTCGGGCTCGCATTGCTGATCGGTGGCGCGCTTGGCTACTGGTGGCTGCCGGTATCCTCGCTGCCGCAGGTCGATTTCCCGACCGTGCAGGTGACCACGCAACTGCCGGGCGCAAGCCCCGACGTCGCCGCATCGTTGATCACCGCGCCGCTGGAGCGCCAACTCGGACAAATTCCGTCGCTGTCGTCGATGACCTCGACGAGTTCGTTCGGCGTCAGCCAGATCTCACTGCAGTTTGATCTCAACCGCGATATCGACGGCGCGACGCAGGATGTTCAGGCCGCGATCAATGCCGCGGCAGGCGTGCTGCCTAAAAACCTGCCGTATCCGCCGACCTACGCCAAGGTCAATCCGGCCGACGCGCCGGTGATGACGCTCGCACTAACCTCCGACACGATTTCCGTCCGCGCGATGAGCGACCTCGCGGATTCGCTGATGGCACAGCGGCTAGCGCAGATCACCGGCGTCGGCCGCGTCTCAATCCTCGGCGGCCTGAAGCCAGCCGTGCGTGTGCAGGCTGATCTCGCGCGACTTGCCGCTTATGGTCTCGGTATGGAGGATCTGCGCGCCGCCATCGCGGGCGCGAACGTTTCCGGTCCGAAAGGCTCGCTCGACGGCAAGCAGCAATCTTACACCATCGCGGCCAACGACCAGTTGGCCACGGCGGCAGCCTACCGCGACGTCGTCATTGCCTATCGCAACAATGCGCCGGTAACGGTCGGCGACGTATCGCAACTCATCGACGGGCTGGAAAACGACAAGACCGGCGGCTGGTACAAGAACAAACCCGCCGTCATCATCGACATCCAGCGCCAGCCTGGCGCCAACGTCATCGACGTGGTGCAGCAGATCCGCGCCGAGATTCCGAAACTGCAGCAGGCGATCCCGGCTGGGGCGAAGCTTACCATCGTTAGCGACCGCACCGTGACCATCCGCGCCTCGGTTCATGACGTGCAGTTCACGCTGGTCCTCAGCGTTATTCTGGTGACGCTCGTGGTGCTGCTGTTCCTCCGCTCGATCCGCGCAACCATCATCGCGGGCGTAGCGCTGCCACTGTCGCTGATCACGAGCTTCGGCATCATGTGGTTCGCGGGCTTCAGCCTCGACAACCTCTCCCTGATGGCGCTGACCATCGGCACGGGCTTCGTGGTCGACGACGCCATTGTCATGATCGAAAACATCGTCCGTCACATGGAGGACGGTGAAACCGCGATGGAAGCCGCACTGCGCGGTGCGCGAGAGATCGGCTTCACCGTGATCTCGCTGACGGTGTCGCTGATCGCGGTGTTCATTCCGTTGTTGTTCATGTCCGGCCTTGTCGGACGCATGTTCCGCGAGTTCGCGCTAACGCTGACAATTGCGGTTGTGACCTCGGCCATCGTCTCGCTGACGCTGACGCCGATGATGTGTTCGCGGCTATTGAAGCGCCACGGCGAGGAATGGGAAATTCCGGGGCTGCGCGCGGTCAGCGACTTCATCGACCGCACGGTGGAGTTCTATCATCGCACCTTGCTGGTTGTGCTGCGCCATCAGCGGCTGACGCTGCTCGTGACGCTGTTGACCGTGGTGGCGACGACCGTCCTTTACATCGTCGCGCCAAAGGGCTTCCTGCCGCTGCAGGACACTGCGTCCATCGTCGCGGTGACCGAGGCGGGGCAGGACGTCTCCTTCGCCGAGATGCAGAACCGCCAGACAGCGATCGCAAGCGTTATCGAATCCGATCCGGACGTGACCGGCCTCGTCTCCACCATCGGCGCGGGCTCGGTGAACCCGACGCCCAATGTCGGCCGTATCACGATCAATCTGAAGCCGCGCGACGAGCGCAAGGCCGACGTCAGCGGCGTTATCGAACGGCTGAAGCAGCGCATCGCAGCGGTGCCGGGCATTTCGGTGTATTTCCAGCCGGTGCAGGACATCCAGATCAGCACCAAGTCGAGCCGCTCGCAGTATCAGTACACGCTGACCGGCACCGACCGCGACGAAGTGGTGAAATGGTCCAACGCCCTGGTGCGCGAGATGCGACGCAATTCGATCTTCCGCGACGTGTCGTCGGAAGCGCAGGAGGGTGGACTGCGCGCCGCGCTGAACGTGGACCGCCAGCGCGCGGGACAACTCGGCGTCTCGCTGCAGGCGGTCAACGACACGCTGAACGACGCCTTCAGCCAGCGACAGATTTCCACCATTTACGGCCAGGCGAACCAATATCGCGTGGTGTTGGAGGCGATGCCGGAGGATCAGCGCGATCCGAACATCCTGTCGAAGCTCTATGTGCCGGGGGCAGCGAGTACGACCGGCGCCGGTACATCGCAGGTGCCGATCTCGGCGATCGCGACTTTGACACGGACGACCGCACCGCTCGCGATCTCGCATCAGGCACAATTCCCCGCCGTGTCGCTGAGCTTCAATCTCGCGCCCGGCGAAGCGCTCGGTGATGCGGTCGATGCCCTGCACAGGATCGAGAAGCAGATCGGCATGCCGGGCAACATCACCGGCCTTTATTCGGGTGACGCTGCCGAATTCGCGCGCTCATTGTCGGGCCAGCCGTGGCTGATCCTCGCCGCTATCGTGACAATCTACATTGTGCTCGGCGTGCTGTACGAAAGCTACATCCACCCGATCACCATTCTCTCGACACTGCCGTCGGCGGGCGTCGGCGCCATCCTCGCGCTGATGCTGACGGGGCAGGATCTGTCCGTGATCGGCCTGATCGGCATTATCCTCCTGATGGGCATCGTCAAGAAGAACGCGATCATGATGATCGACTTCGCGCTGGAAGCGGAGCGGCATGAGGGGCGCACGCCTTACGACGCCATCGTGCAGGCCTGCCTGCTGCGTTTCCGACCCATCATGATGACGACGCTGGCAGCCTTGTTCGGTGCACTGCCACTGGCGCTGGAGAGCGGCACCGGGGCGGAATTGCGCTTTCCGCTCGGCGTGTCGATCATCGGTGGCTTGATCGTCAGCCAAATCCTCACGCTCTACACCACGCCAGTGATCTACCTTGCGCTCGACCGCATCAACCGTCGTCTCGAGAGCGCGGTGCCGCCCGCGGGTGATTATCCGTCGCCACCGGTCGCGGGCGCGACGGAGGGCATGCAGTAATGTCACTCTCCGAACCATTCATCCGCAGGCCGGTCGCCACCACGCTGCTGGCGATCGGATTGTTTCTGGTCGGTGCGGTGGCCTATGTGAACCTGCCGGTCGCGAGCGTGCCGAACGTCGATTTTCCAATGATCCGGGTTTCGGCCTCGCGGCCCGGCGCTGATCCATCGGTAATGGCGTCGACCGTAGCTGCGCCGCTTGAACGCAGGCTGGGCGAAATCGCGGGCGTCGATCAGATCACGTCGTCCAGTTCGCTCGGCACCACCAGCATTCAGATGCAGTTCGCCATCGGCCGCAGCATCGACAAGGCGGCGCGCGATGTGCAGGCGGCGATCAACGCCTCGCTCGCGGACCTGCCGACCGATCTGCCGTCGTTGCCGAACTTCCGCAAGGCCAATCCCTCCGCTGCGCCGGTCTTCATCATCGCGCTGACCTCGAAGACCATGTCGTCGAGCGCGATCTACGATGTCGCCGACACCGTGGTAGCGCAGCGACTCGCACAGGTGCAGGGCGTCGGCGAGGTGACGGTCAGCGGAGCGGACCAGCCCGCGGTCCGGGTGCAGATGAATCCGGTGCTGCTCGCCAACGCCGGGATCGCGACCGACGACGTGCGCACCGCCATCGTCAACGCCAATGCGTTCGGCCCCATCGGAATGTTCAACGGCCAGCGTCAGGGCGAGTCGCTCGGCCTCAATCCGCAGATGCGCACTGCGGCGGAACTGAAGAACATCGTCATCAAATCCTCGAACGGCAACTTCATCCGCCTGTCGGACGTTGCCAACGTGATCGACGGGACGCGCTCCAGCCGTTCCATCGCATGGTTCAACAAGCAGCCCGCGGTGCTGCTGCAGATCACCAAGCAAAGCGACGCCAACGTGATCGAGACGGTGGATCGGATCAAGGCGCTGCTGCCGCAACTCAAGCAATGGATTCCGGCAGGCGTCGAAATCTCGACGCTGACCGACCGCACCGGCACCATCCGCGCCAGCGTCGATGATATGCAGTGGACTCTGGGCGCGACCGCGCTTCTGGTGATGGCGGTCGTCTTTATCTTCCTGCGACGCGGTGTCCCGACAATCGCGGCGGGCATTTCGGTGCCGCTGGCGCTCGCGGGGACCTGCGCGGGGATGTGGGCGGCGGGATTTTCGATCGACAACCTGTCGCTGATGGCGCTCGCCATTTCGATCGGATTCGTCGTCGACGATGCCATCGTGATGATCGAGAACATGTACCGCAATCTGGAGCAGGGCATGTCGCCCGCGCGTGCGGCGCTGGAAGGCGCCAAACAGATCGGATTCACGGTGCTGTCGATCAGCCTGTCGCTGGTCGCCGCGTTCACGCCGCTGATTTTCATGGACGGGATCGTAGGGCGGCTGCTGCGCGAATTTTCACTCACGCTGGTGTTCGCCATTGCCGTCTCGACCGTCGTGTCGCTGACGGTGACACCGATGATCTGTGCGCAATACATCAAATATGCGCACACGGATAAGGAAACCCGCTTCGACAGGCTCGTCGAAGGCGTGCTGTCGCGTGTGCTGTCGTTCTATGAGCGCACACTGAAGATCGTGCTGCGGGTGCCGGTCGTGACCATTCTGGTGTTCTTCGCCACCATCGCGCTGACGGTGGTACTGTTCGCGAAACTGCCGAAGGGCTATTTCCCGACCGACGATAGCGGATTTATCTTTGGCTCGACGCGCGCGTCCGCAGATATTTCGTTCCAGGCAATGCTCGGCCTGCAGCAACGCGTCGCCGATACCGTGATGGCCGATCCCGCCGTGGCCAGTATCGGCTCGACGCTCGGGGGCAGTTCGTTCGCTGGTGGCTCGAACCGCGGAGTGATGTTCATCTCACTGAAATCGCCGGAAGAGCGTGGCGGCCTCAGCACGGCGCTGGTGATCGACAGGCTGCGGCGCGAACTCTCCAAAATACCGGGCATCCGCCTGTTCATGGTAGCCGCGCAGGATATTCGCTCCGGCGGGCGGCAAAGCGACTCCGACTTCCAGTACACGCTCTCCAGCGCCGATCTAGACCTGCTGCAGAAATGGGGACCGCTGGTTGCCAAACGGATGGAAACGGTGGAAGGCATCACCGACATCTCCAGCGATTCCGATCCCGGTGGGTTGCAGCTCAACCTCTCGATCGACCGCAAGATGGCGGCGAGCGTTGGCGCGGACATTCAGGATATCGACAATGCGCTGAACAATGCCTTCGCCCAACGGCAGATTTCCTACATCTACACCCAGCGCAACCAGTATCAGATCGTGCTGGAGGTCGATCCGCAATTCCAGGAAGATCCCGCCAATCTTGCGCACATCTACGTCGCGGGCGCCAATAACACGCAGATTCCGCTCTCGGCACTCGTGCATTACAGCCGTGGGCTTGCGCCGCTCGCCGTGCGCCATTCCGGTTCGTTCCCTTCGACCACGATTTCGTTCAACACACTGCCCAGCGTGCCGCTCGAAACAGCCACTGAGAATATCCGTCAGGCCGTCGCCGAACTGCATATGCCGGAAGGCATTCGCGGCACGTTCGAAGGCAACGCTGCCGATAGCCAGAAGACCGCGAGCCACCAGCCGTTGCTGATCCTCGGCGCTCTCATTGCGGTCTACATCGTGCTTGGCGTGCTCTACGAGAGCCTTGCGCATCCGCTCACGATTATCTCGACGCTGCCACCCGCAGGGCTTGGCGCGCTGTTGGCACTGCTGGTGACCGGCCTGCCGCTTACCGTGATCGCCTTCGTCGGCATCATCCTGCTGATCGGTATCGTCAAGAAAAACGGCATCATGATCGTGGACTTCGCGCTCGAGGGTGAGCGGCAACACGGTATGAATTCGCACGACGCGATTTTTGCGGCCAGTATCGCGCGCTTCCGTCCGATCCTGATGACGACGATGGCGGCCTTGCTCGCGGCCGTGCCGCTTGTGGTCGCGACCGGCCCAGGCACCGAACTGCGGCGGCCGCTCGGCGTCACCATCATCGGCGGCCTGATCGTGTCACAGATTTTGACTCTGTACACGACGCCCGTGATCTATCTTCTGATTGACCGCGCCCGCATGTGGGTTCAGGGCATATCCGCACTCGGGCCGGGAGCGCTGCCGGCAGAATAGGGGCCTCGGAGCCAAGTTGCTGGAAGCGGGCGGGACGCGTATAGCGGGACGATGTCTGACATCTCCCCGATAGCACCCGCCGAAGAAACTCCTGAATGCCCGGATTGCGGCAAGCCGGAGCCGCTGTGCGTCTGCGACTCTCTCGCGCCTGTCGAGAACCGCATTGAGGTGCTGATCCTCCAGCATCCGCAGGAGCAGGACCGACTCCTCGGCACCGCGCGGCTCACCGCGTTGCAGTTGACCAAGGCGACATTGAAAATCGGGCTGTCGTGGTCAAGTCTGTCCAAGGCGCTCGGCCGCGAAGTTGATCCGGCATACTGGGCGATCCTGTATCTCGGCTCTGCCAAGATCGCGGAACTGGAGACCGACCGCGACGTCGTCGCGATTGATCGGAAGGGCGGCTTGGAGCACGCGCAGAATGCGATCCTCAACGGCATCGAGGGCGTGGTGGTGCTTGATGGCACGTGGAGCCAGGCCAAGGCGCTATGGTGGCGCAACCCGTGGATGTTGAAATGCCAGCGCGTGATCCTCGGGCCGAAGCAATTGTCGCTTTACGGCAAACTGCGGCGCGAGCCGCGCAGCGATGGCCTCTCGACCCTCGAGGCGACGGCGCTGTTGCTATCGAGACTGGAAAAAAGACCGGAGATCGCGGAGTCGCTCTTTAGTGCGTTCGGGCGGATGCTGGCGAAGTATCGAGAGGCAATAAAGACGCATCCGGACTTGCTGCCGAAGCCGAAACCGAAGCGCGACTGGCGCAAGGGACGGAAATCGCGGCGGAGATAGACCCGATCAATACGCGCTTCTCTTGTCGAGATAACTTTTTAGATTCTGATCATGAGCTTGGACGCGGACATCATCCGCGTCCTTGTTTGCAAAAGCGTTCGAGCCTCGACTGAAAATAAGCGGAACCCACCGCTCCGAGTGGACTTATTGTTCAAGCAAGGGAGATACCGATGAAAATTCCAATGATTGCAGCATCGATCGTTTTAGGGGCATCGCTTCTTGCAACCCCTGCCATGGCGCTTCCCGGTACCGGAGGACCTTCGACACCCTTGCCGTCGGTGACCGAGCAGGTTCAGTTCTTCTTCGGCGGAAGAAATTACTGCTGGTACGACGCCGGTTGGCACGGCCCGGGCTTCTACTGGTGTGGATATAGCTGGCGCAGAGGTTACGGCTGGGGTGGCGGCGCGGGTTGGCACGGCTGGCATCGCGGCGGTGGCGGACACTGGGGCCACCGAGGAGGTGGCGGCCGCCATTGGAACGGACATGGCAATCGTCCTCGTGGCAACATGGGTGCCGGGCCGCGCGGCGGAGGCATGAATCGCGGCGCGATCGGAGGCCGCGGTGGCGGAGGCCATATGGGTGGCCGTGGTGGTGGTCATGGCGGTGGTGGTCACGGCGGCGGCCATCGTCGCTGAGAGCAAACTTGATCTGCGATCAATTAAGAAGCCCCGAGTTTTCGGGGCTTCTTTTTACAATCAGCCCAGCCTCGATCTATCGCGAGGGTGTTCACCTCGAAGCCGGGAGGGAATTACAGGCCAACCCGGAAAACGAAATGGGGCCAAACCTGTTCAGCGTGAGCCTGACGCTCAATGATGAGATCCTCCACGGCCTCGGTCGCACCGATGCACGAGGATACGTCCGCATCGTCATACGCGACATATCCGCCGGCCGTCATCCTCGGCCAGACGGCATCCTGCGCGTACTTCACGGATGAGTAGATGTCGGCATCGATATGGGCCAGACCGAACTTCACGCCGATATCGATAGTCGGAAAGGTGTCCTGAAACAGCCCCTTGAGGGGGATGAGATTGGTCAGTTTCAAACGGTCTATTTCGCGCTTGAGAGCGGGCAGGTGCGCTTCCGAAAAATCATTTGTGTTGTGAGCATCAATTGATTTGTCAGTCGTTGGCATGCCCTCATAGGTGTCGAGGGCGAACACCTTTGCGTCCGGGCATATTTCGCGCATCACAAGTGCCATGAAGATGGCGTTGCCGCCTTTGAACGAACCGAATTCGATGACGTTCCGGTGTTGCAGGCGGGGAAGAAACTGGGTGAGCAGCAAATGAAGGTTGTAGCGTTTTCGCTGATCGACGATGGAGCCGATTGTCGACGTGGACATGCACTTTTGGAAAAGGCGATCTGACTCAACAGCCTGTGCCAATTCACCGAATTGCAGTCCCCAACCCCGCTTGTAGCCGTCGCATGGGACACGGCCCTTCCGTATTCCGGCGTTGATGCCGAGTGACGGAATGTTGGCGAACACGTCTGCAAGGCTCATGTAAAAACACTTCCTGTTTGCTTGAAGCATTCATTTTAGCCGGGCGCACCCGCTGTGCACAGCGGGCTTATTGAATCAGGTCTTTCAATAGAGCGACGAGCAAAGCGACTGGCACAAGGGGCGTAAGCCCGCGCCTGCGGCGATAGGATCAATCTGAAATTCAGGGAGTGGACCGCGTATGTAAGCCATCGCCGAAGCGTTGGCTCCCCGGGCTGGATTCGAACCAGCGACCATTCGATTAACAGTCGAATGCTCTACCGCTGAGCTACCGAGGAATGCTGCCATGCAGTCGGGGGCCGATATAACAAAGGCTCCAGCTTCTGCAAGCTAAAAGTCGTGCAGACTTAATGTCTTGCACGACCAAATCGCCCCAACGCCATCATCGGGAACGATTTTATCCCGTAAACGCGCAGGAAAGACCTGAAAAAACGCTTGGAGGCCACGACCAGAATTGAACTGGTGTACACGGTTTTGCAGACCGTTGCGTAACCACTCCGCCACGTGGCCCCAAGGGCTGCGACTGTTACAGCCAATCACGCGGCGGGGCAACCATCGGATTTGTCGTGTGTTCAGGCGTTTTTCGCGGCTTTTTCGATTCGGTCCGCTGCATCGATCAAGGCCTGGCCGAAATCGCGCACATCGGCGGCATTGGTGATGATGAGTTGCAGCGAACCGCTCGGGCTCGTCTGCTGGTCGCCCGGAAACATGAAGGGCAGGCGGAGCGCCAGCGCCCGATTCTCCACCACCATCGTCTCGTACCCGGCCAGCGGGAACACCACGATATTGCCTTTCTCGTCCTTGGTCCAAGCCTCGTTCATCGCCTTTTCCTTGTTCCGCCGCCCAATCGGGCCGGGCGCGGTTGTTGAGGATTTTGGCCGGTTTCGCAAGCTTCACTGTGGTGCGGAGGACGCTTGCGTTTCCTTTTTCCTTGCCTCAAAGATGCGTCAAAGTAGCTACAATGCGGCCTTGACCAAGGCCGCCGTCATTTTCCGAGGACGCCGATGCCCGATGCCCTGACCACCCGTTTCAATATGGTCGATTCGCAGGTGCGCACTGCCGACGTGACGGATTTGCGCCTGATTGATGCCATGCGGGCGACCCCGCGAGAGGCCTTCTTGCCGGAAAGCCAGAAGGCGCTGGCCTATCTCGACCGCGACATCGCCCTCGACGGCGAGGACGGTGTCTATCTCATCAAGCCGGTGGTGCTGGCGCGGCTCCTGCAGGCCGCTGAAATCGGCCTGACGGACCGGGTGCTCGTGACCGGAGGGGCCGCGGGTTATGCCGCCGCGATCGCAGGCCATCTCGCAGCCGAGGTGGTTGCGGTCTGCGCCAACGACAAAGTGGCTGCAGCCAGCCGGGCGGCACTTTCGGATTGCGGCCTGTCCAACGTCACCGTGACGGCGGGCGAAGCGGGGAAAGGAAACGCCGCGGCGGGTCCTTACGACGTCATCGTTCTCGACGGTGCAACCGAAGTGGTTCCTCAGACACTCTATGAACAACTCAAGTTTGGCGGCCGTCTGGTCGGCGTGTTCGCGCATTCAGTGCCGTCGCGCGCGACCATCGTGACGCACTCGGCGGCCGATTTCGGCGCCCGGACCCTGTTCGATGCGGCCGCGCCGGTTCTGCGCGGCCTTAAGCGGTTACCAGCCTTCACATTCTGATCGGCTGGCATGTTTGAAGGGGGTTAGTCTTTCGGGGTGTGGCCGAGAAGCCCCATCCGGCGAGCTAAATGTTAGTAAACACTCACAAGTCCTTACGCAGCGCTCGCGAGACGAATATGTTTCAGATTGAGCTGGAGTCGGCGTGAGTCGGTACTCCGGTTTTCTTGCGTGAATCCAATTACGTAAGACGATATTGGAAGGATCGTAATGCCGTTTTCAGGGAAAGCCTGGCGCCTGGCGCTAGCCGCAAGCACGGCCCCTATGCTGTTTTTGGCCACCACACCGGTGATGGCAGAGACTATCGAATCCGCACTTGTGCGGGCCTATCAGGACAATCCGCAGCTCAACGCCCAGCGCGCTTCCGTCCGGTCTACCGACGAAAACGTGCCGCAGGCGCTTTCCGGTTATCGTCCACAGGTCGCGGTGACCGCGAGTGGCGGATCGCAGTACACCGATACGGTCCTCAAGTCGCCGGATGGTCTTGGCGGTGTGAATCGCCAGCAGCTTCATGGCATCAACGGCCCGTGGAGCGCCGGCGCGACGATCACGCAAACCCTCTATAACGGTGGGCGGACTGCGAACCGGACCCGCGCAGCAGAGAGTCAGGTTTCAGCCGCGCGCGAAGGATTGCGGGTGCTCGAGCAGAGCGTGTTGCTCGCCGCCTCCACGATCTACATGGACTACCTCCGCGATTCCGCGATCGTCGAGGTCCAGCGCAGCAACGTCAACGTGCTTGAGCAGACGTTGAAGCAGACCCAAGACCGCTTCAATGTCGGCGAAGTGACGCGCACCGACGTGGCGCAGTCGCAGGCCCAGCTCGCTGCTGGCCGTACGCAGCTGCTGGCCGCCGAATCGACCCTTACCACCACGCGCGCGAACTACCGGCGCATCATCGGCAGTGATCCGCAGAATCCGCAACCGGGCTCGCCGGTCGACCGTTATCTGCCGAAGTCGCTGGCGCAGGCCGTCGATACCGGTCTCGTGGAGAATCCGAACGTCACCGCCGCGATGTACGGCATTGACGTGAGCTACCTTCAGGTCAAGGTAAACGAGGGCGCGCTGTTTCCCACGGTGACGTTGCAAGGCAACATCCAGCAGGCAAACGAGCAAACCTTGACGACGTACAAGGCGTTCAGTGCCTCGGCGACCGCGAACATCTCGATCCCTATCTATCAGGGTGGCGCGGAATACGCCTTGATCCGCCAGTCGAAGGAATCGCTGGCGCAGCAGCGTCTGAATCTCGATCAGGTTCGCGACCAGACCCGTGCGACTGTTGCGCAGGGCTGGGGCCAGTTGATCGCAACCAAGTCACAGGTCGCATCCGCGCAGGCTCAGGTGACGGCCTCCGAGATCGCGCTGAACGGCGTGCGGGAAGAAGCCCGCGTCGGCCAGCGCACCACGCTCGACGTGTTGAACGCGCAGCAGGCGCTTGTGAATGCACGCATTGCGCTCGTCACCGCGCAGCATGACCGGGTCGTCGCGTCTTACACCGTGCTCAACGCGGTGGGACGGCTGTCGCCGGTGACGCTGAAGCTCAAGACGTCGGTTTATGATCCGTCGGTCCATTATCATCAGGTCCGCGATAGTTGGTTCGGCGTCCGCACGCCTGACGGCCGCTGACGTCACACTCCGCTGTGGAAGTGCCGGGAGGGATCTCGGCCCTTTGCTTGCAATCATTTGCAGCCCTGACGTACCTTTTCGGGGAGCTGCGTGACGATTCGCGGCAGTGGAGTGCGGCTTTTGCGGGGACTGGAAAGCCGATGACGTGGAGTTGGAAATGAACCAACCGGCAAAGGCGCAAGAGCCCTCAATGGAGGAGATTCTTGCGTCGATCAGGCGCATCATTTCTGATGACGACGCCAAGCCGGCCGCTGCGGCTCCGGCAGAGACTGCTCCGGCACCCGCGCCGCCCAAGCCCGCAGCAGCCAAGCCCGCGCCGTCGCCGCCGCCAGCACCTGCTGCGCCTGCACCGGCCCCTGCGAAGAATAGCCAGGAAGACATCGACGCGATGCTCGCGAGTTTCGATGCGCCGGCACCCGTCGCTGTTGCTCCCGCAGTGCTTCCTGTCGAGGAGGAGGCCGAGGACGAGGATGTCTTCGAGTTGACCGAACAGATGGCGATGCCTGCTGCTGCGGCCGATGGCTTCCAGAAGGTCGAGCCGCACGACGATCTCGAAATCACCGAAACCCCTCCGCCGGCGCCCAAGATCGAGGAACCGCCGGTTCTGAGCGGGACGACCGCGAAAGCGGTGGAGTCGGCATTCAACTCGCTCGCCACCACGGTTCTCACCAACAACGCGCGCACGCTGGAAGATCTCGTCAAGGAGATGCTGCGGCCGATGCTGAAGGCCTGGCTCGACGACAATCTGCCGACCCTCGTCGAGCGCATCGTCAAGGCAGAAATCGAACGCGTGGCGCGCGGCCGCTGATTTCGCGCCAAAACCTCGATCATTCCGGGACTTGACGCGCACAGGCAGGCCGCTAAAGCCTCATCTGCGCTATAATCGCATTTCACCCTTCTTCCGACAGGCGGACGCGTCCGCGACCCCGTGATTGCATTGTGATGATCGAGAAAAATTACCAGCCCGCAGAGATCGAACCGCGCGTCCGCGCCGCATGGGACGCCGCGGGAGCCTTCAAGGCCGGACGCCCCGAGCGGCGTGAGGCAGAGCCTTTCACGATCGTTATTCCGCCGCCAAACGTCACCGGCTCGCTACACATGGGCCACGCGCTCAACAACACGCTGCAGGACATCCTGTGCCGTTTCGAGCGCATGCGCGGCCGCGACGTGTTGTGGCAGCCGGGCACCGATCATGCGGGCATCGCCACGCAGATGGTGGTCGAACGCCAGCTCGCCGAGCGCAAGGAGCCGTCGCGCCGTGACATGGGTCGCGAGAAATTCCTCGAACGCATCTGGGAGTGGAAGGCGGAATCCGGCGGGATCATCGTCAACCAGTTGAAGCGGCTTGGCGCGTCCTGCGACTGGTCGCGCGAACGCTTCACGATGGACGAGGGACTATCGCGCGCGGTCGCGAAGGTGTTCGTCGCGTTGCATCGCGACGGGCTAATCTACAGGGACAAGCGCCTCGTCAACTGGGACCCGAAACTTCTCACCGCCATCTCGGACATCGAAGTTCAACAGGTCGAGGTCAAGGGCAACCTCTGGCACCTGCGCTATCCCTACGAGGGCAAGACCTTCAATCCCGAAGACTCCTCGACCTTCATCGTTGTGGCGACGACGCGCCCGGAGACGATGCTCGGCGACAGTGCGGTGGCGGTGAATCCGGCTGATGACCGCTATCGCAGCGTCGTCGGCAAGAATGTCGTTCTGCCGCTGGTCGGTCGCAAGATTCCGATTGTTGCTGACGATTACTCCGATCCCGAGAAGGGCTCGGGCGCGGTGAAGATCACGCCTGCGCATGACTTCAACGACTTCGAGGTCGGCAAGCGGCACAAGCTGCCGCAGATCAACATCCTCGATATCGAAGGCCGTCTCGCGCTCGCGGACAATGACGACTACCGCAAGAACATCGCCCAGAACGGCCTCGACCTGATTGCCGAGATGCACGGTATGGAACGCTTTGCCGCACGCCGCGAGATCGTCGCGCGCCTTGAACAGCATGGCTATCTCGAGAAGATCGAGCCTCACACCCACATGGTGCCGCACGGCGACCGCTCCAATGTCGTGATCGAGCCGTACCTGACCGACCAGTGGTACGTCGACGCCAAGACGATGGCGGCGCCCGCCATCGCTGCGGTGCGCGGCCGCGCGACGACGTTCGTGCCGAAGAACTGGGAAAAGACTTACTTCGAGTGGATGGAGAACATTCAACCCTGGTGCATCTCGCGCCAGCTCTGGTGGGGACATCAGATTCCGGCGTGGTACGGCCCCGACGGCAAGGTGTTCGTTGCAGAGACGGAAGAAGAGGCCGTCGGCAAGGCGCTCGGTTATTACGCCGAAGAGGGCGTGATTACTGCGGAACAGGCGGAGGAGATGGCGAGCGATCCCGCCAGGCGCGAGGAGTTCATCACCCGAGATGAGGACGTGCTCGATACATGGTTCTCTTCGGCGCTGTGGCCGTTCTCGACGCTCGGCTGGCCGGACGACGAAAAAGACGTGAAACGTTATTATCCGACCAGCGTGCTCGTCACCGGCTTCGACATCATCTTCTTCTGGGTTGCCCGCATGATGATGATGGGCCTGCACTTCATGAAGGATGTGCCGTTCCCGACCGTCTACATGCACGCGCTCGTTCGCGACGAGAAGGGCGCCAAGATGTCGAAGTCGAAAGGCAACGTCATCGATCCGCTGCACATCATGGATGATTACGGCGCGGACGCATTGCGCTTCACGCTGGCGGCGCTGGCGGCGCAGGGCCGCGACATCAAGCTCTCGACTCAGCGCGTGGAAGGGTATCGCAACTTCGCAACCAAGCTGTGGAACGCATCGCGCTTCGCGGAAATGAACGGCTGCGCGCTGCCTAAGGGCTTCGATGCCACCCAATGCAAGGAGACGCTCAATCGCTGGATCGCGCATGAGACCTCTCGCGCAACCCATGAAGTGACCGAGGCGATCCGCGCCTATCGTTTCAATGACGCGGCAGGCGCGATCTATCGCTTCGTCTGGAACGTATATTGCGACTGGTACCTCGAACTCGCAAAGCCGGTACTGATCGGGCCGGACAGCGAGGCGAAGCGTGAGACGCAGGCTGCGGTCGCATGGGCACGCGACGAAATCCTCAAACTGCTGCATCCGTTCATGCCCTACATCACCGAGGAATTGTGGGCGGTGACGGCCAAGCGCAACAACGTGCTCGCGCTTGCGGACTGGCCGATCCATCCCGACGATGAGATCGCGCTGGAAGCCTCAATGCAGGCCGCGATGGCCGGAGATCCGCTTGCTGTTCCGGTGATCACATCATCCGCGACCAAGGCTGAAATCTTCTCCGACCCGAAAGCCGAGGCGGAGATCGGCTGGTTGATCGATCTCGTCACCACGATCCGTTCGGTTCGCGCGGAAATGAATATTGCGCCTGCGACATTGTTTCCGTTGATCCTCGTCGGCGCGTCCAAAGAACTTCAGGCTCGCGCGGCGCGCTGGAGCGACGTCATCAAGCGGATGGCGCGCGTGGCTGAGATTTCGTTCGACGCGAGCGCGCCGCAGGGCTCACTGCAATTGCTCGTGCGTGGCGAGACGGCCGCGATTCCGCTCAAGGACGTGATCGATCTCGGCGCGGAGAAGACACGCCTCGAGAAGGAACTGGCCAAGGCCGAAGCCGACATCGCCCGCGTCGACGCCAAGCTCGGCAACGAGAAGTTCGTCGCCAACGCGCCGGAAGAAGTGATCGACGAGCAGCGCGAGAAGCGTGAGGAGGCCGACGGCCGTCGCACCAAGATTCTCGACGCGCTGGAGCGGCTGAAGGCGGCAGGCTAGGGCGGGTTTTACCTAGTCCTTCGGGAACGGCTTGCTCAGGAAGCGCGAACCTTTCGCGCCGTAACGCCACGGCAGTTCTGCCGCCTTGGTGATGCCGATGCGAACGCCTGAGGCAATCTCCGGCACCTCGGTGCGAGCGTGGATGGCGATCGGCGAGGTATCGAGCGCACAGCCGTTGTACTTGATGCTGACCGCGAGTGCCTCGCAGACCTTGCCCGGTCCCGAGCAGAGCGCGCGCTCATCATGTAATCCGCGCCGCCGCCGCATCACGGCCAAGCCGCGGATGGGCTCGACCGCCCGGATTAGTACCGCCGCCGCCGAGCCTTCCGCCTCGCAGACAAAATTCATGCACCAGTGGATGCCGTATGAACGGTAGACATAGAGATAGCCCGGCGGGCCAAACATCACCATGTTGCGCGGCGTCGGCCCACGATACGAGTGTGCCGCGGGTTCTGTGTGATGATAGGCCTCAACCTCGATGATGGGTCCGCCGACGCCGTCCACCAGCAGTGTCGCGCCGATCAGCTCCGGCGCAATTTCATGAACGCTGCGGGCAAAGAAACTGCGCTTTAATTGCTTGCCGAGCGCTGGACGGCGGTCAGTTGTGGACATCGGACCAGCGAAGCTGTGAATCGGCGGGCATGCGCGGCGTACGGAAATATGCTAGGTAAGGACGTTACATCGTCGGTGCGGGTTGCCGCAATCAGCATGTGATCCTACCTTCAGGAAGGCGCGTAAAGCGCCGCAAAACAGCGCAGACGGGTCTTTGATGGTCACCTTGATCGATACGATTTCGGAGCGGCAGGTCAGGCCGCGCCACCCGGAAAAGGCTCATCGCCCCGACTCGGTTTCCCCGCCCAAGCCCGACTGGATCCGCGTCCGTGCGCCGACCTCGCGTGGCTATGCCAATACACGCAACATCGTGAAGGAAAACGGTCTCGTCACCGTCTGCGAGGAGGCGGGCTGTCCGAACATCGGTGAGTGCTGGGACAAGAAGCACGCCACCTTCATGATCATGGGCGACACCTGTACGCGCGCCTGCTCGTTCTGCAACGTCCGCACTGGCATGCCAAACGCGCTCGATGCCGGCGAGCCTGCGCATGTCGCACTCGCGGTGAAGAAGCTCGGCCTCGCGCATGTCGTCATCACCTCCGTCGATCGTGACGATCTCGCTGACGGCGGAGCCGGGCATTTCGCGCAAACCATCCGTGCGATCCGCGAAAGCTGCCCGACCACAACTATCGAAATCCTGACACCGGATTTCCTCCGTAAGGATGGCGCGCTTGAAGTCGTCGTGGCCGCCAAGCCCGACGTGTTCAACCACAACCTCGAAACCGTGCCCTCGCGCTACCAGACGGTGCGGCCCGGCGCGCGTTACTTCCACTCGGTGCGACTGTTGCAGCGCGTGAAGGAAGTCGACCCGACCATCTTCACCAAATCCGGCATCATGGTCGGGCTCGGTGAAGAGCGCCACGAAGTGCTGCAGGTGATGGATGATCTGCGTTCTGCCGATGTCGACTTCCTTACCATCGGACAGTATCTGCAGCCGACGCTGAAGCATCACGCGGTGATGCGTTACGTCACGCCGGATGAGTTCAAGGGTTACGAGCAGGTCGCCTTCACCAAGGGCTTCCTCATGGCATCGGCAAGCCCGCTGACACGCTCCTCGCACCATGCTGGTGAGGATTTCGCCAGGCTGAAAGCCGCGCGCGAAGCGAAGACGTCATCCGCGAGCTGATGCCACAATTCGCCAACAAGCGCCGCGTCCGACATAGCGCATCGCAAATGTTCGATCTTGTCGCGGATGTCGAGCGCTATCCGCAATTCGTGCCGCTCTGTCACTCGCTGAAAGTGCGCCAGCACACGACGAATCCGGATGGGACCGAGACCATCATCGCGGATATGGGCGTAGCGTTTCAGCTCGTGCGTGAAAATTTCACCAGCCGCGTGACACTCGACCGGCCGAATTTAAAAATCACGGTCGAATACCTGAAAGGACCGTTCTCGAAGCTGCAGAACCGCTGGAGTTTTGAGCCGAAGGGCGACCATTCCTGCGATGTGAATTTCTTCATCGCCTATGAATTCAAGAGTCGGATGCTCGCGGTGTTGATGGGCGCGATGTTCGACGCCGCTTTCCAGAAGTTCGCGTCGGCGTTCGAGAAGCGCGCGGACGCAGTCTATGGGCTGCCGCGCGCGAACGCTTGACCGGCGGTTTCGGCCCGCGTGCCATTTCAATCAACATCTTCAAAGCTTCGATGACCGACTGATGCCGGACGCTGCTGCGCCCGATCGCGCCGAAGCGTTGCTCGTGATGGGCGATGCGGCCGTCTCGTGCGGCGACGGCGAAATGCACGAGACCGACCGGCTTGCCCGGTGTCGCGCCACCCGGTCCGGCGACGCCGGTGATAGCGACCGCGAGATCAACATCGGCATGTTCGAGTGCGCCGAACGCCATAGCGATGGCGACTTCCTTGCTCACCGCGCCGAAGGTCTCGAGCTTCGCCGTCTCAACGCCGAGCATCGCGTGCTTGGCTTCATTGGAGTAGGTGACGAAGCCACGATCGACGACATCGGACGAGCCGGGCACTTCGGTCAGCGCGGCGGCGACAAGACCGCCAGTACAGGACTCGGCGGTTGCGATCTTGAATTTACGCATCCGGCAGAGATCGAGGAGGGAGCGGGACAACGCCCGTGTGGCGCTGTCGCTCATGTCAGTTGCTCCCGACCATATTCGATTCATCCGCCCAAGGCAGGCGGATGGTGGCGGCTGCCGTTGCGGCAATACCTTCCTGACGGCCGGTGAAACCAAGCCGCTCACTGGTTGTCGCCTTCACCGCGACGCGCGATACCGGCAGGCCAGTGATCTCGGCAATCTTCGCGCGCATGGTCTCGCGCAACGGGCCGACCTTCGGCGCCTCGCAGATCAGCGTGACTTCGAGATGTGCAATACGCCCACCGCGCTGCTTCACAAGATCGACCGCATAGATCAGGAACTGGTCGGAGGCGGCACCCTTCCATTTCGGATCGCTCGGCGGGAAGTGCGAGCCGATATCGCCGTCCGCGAGCGCGCCGAGAATGGCGTCGACAAGCGCGTGCAGCCCGACATCGCCATCTGAATGGGCGAGGAATCCGCGATTAAACGGCACCTTCACGCCGCACAGCCAGAGGTGGTCACCATCGCCGAAGGCATGCACGTCGTAACCGGTACCGGTGCGGACATCGCCGAGCGCCGCGGCGAGGCGGATTTCCTCGCGGGAGAAGTCTTCAGGTGTCGTCAGTTTCATGTTGGCAGCATCGCCTTGAAAGGTTGCGACCGTCAATCCTGCCCATTCGGCAAGCGCGGAATCGTCAGTGAAATCGTCTCGACCCTCAGCAGCGGCGCGGCGGTGCGCTTCGAGGATCGTCTTGAACGCGAAGGCCTGCGGCGTCTGCGCGATGCGCAATGCCGCACGGCTCGGCGTGTCTTCCACGAGGCCGGTGTCGCCGACGCGCTTCACGGTATCGTTGACGGGGACCACGGGAATGGCCGCACCGGTTGCAAGCGCTGCGTCGATCGCGCGGGAGATCACATCCCGCGTCACGAAAGCCCGTGCGGCGTCATGGATCAGGACGATGTCGGGTGCGTCCTGCGCCAGTGCCTCAAGCCCCGCGCGCACTGATTGTTGCCGCGTCGCACCGCCGGCAACGGCCGGTCGATAGGCCAGGCCCTGCACGGCTTCCGCGAACAGCGCCGCGTCATCCGCATGACGCACTGGTTGGACAGCAGAAATGCCGGGATGGCTGCAGAACGGGCTCATGGCGCGAGCCAGCACGCTTTGGCCACCCAGAGTCCGATATTGCTTGGGTCCGCCGGCTCCGGCGCGAAGGCCGCGTCCGCCGGCAACGATAATGGCGGCTGCTCGTTTGGAAGATGGCATTGAACTCACAACAGAAATGAGGATTGGGGCGCTCCTTAGCACAGGCTGGCCCGGATTCGGAGGGTTCTGTTCCCTTTCTGAACCTATGTCCTTTCAATCGTTTGCAGAAAATGCTGCGCCGCACTTGTGTTTTGAATGGTTTTGTCTAATCTCTAGGCAATAAGGTGATTTGCTTATTTAATATGCGCTCGACCATCGATCCCTTTGCCAATAGAGAGACCACGGTGCCCGTCCATCCGGCTCCCATCGCAGAAGGCCTTCGAATTGGCGGTATCGACATCGCCAATCGGGTGCTGTTGGCGCCGATGTCCGGCATTACCGATGCGCCGCTGCGCCGTGTCGCAGCTCGGCTCGGCGCGGGTCTTGTTGTCTCGGAGATGACGGCGAGTGACGATCTCGCGCGCGGACGGGCGATGTCGGTCCTGCGCTGCGAGGCGACCGGGATCGGACCGCACGTCGTGCAGCTTGCAGGCTGCGAGGCGAAATGGATGGCGGAAGGCGCGCGCATCGCGGAGAGCGGCGGCGCTGACATTATCGACATCAACATGGGTTGCCCTGCGCGGCACGTCACCGGCGGACAGTCCGGCTCAGCGCTGATGCGCGACCTCGATCATGCGATGACGCTGATCGATGCGACGATCGCAGCGGTGAAGATTCCCGTGACGCTGAAGATGCGGCTCGGCTGGGATCATGCCTCGCTCAACGCGCCAGAACTGGCGCGACGCGCTGAGGCTGCCGGCATACAAATGGTGACGGTGCATGGCCGCACACGCTGCCAGTTCTACAAGGGCGAGGCGGACTGGAACGCGGTCCGGGCCGTGCGTGAGGCGATTACCATTCCGCTCGTCGTCAACGGCGATATCACCAGTTACGGCGACGCCGTGGCGGCGCTCGATGCATCGGGCGCAGATGCGGTGATGATCGGCCGCGGCGCACAGGGGCGACCCTGGCTACCGGGACAGATCGCGCGGCGGCTCGCAGGCGGTGCGGCGGAATCCGATCCGGCACTCGACGTGCAACTCGGTTATCTGCGCACGCTCTACGACGATATTCTTTCGCATTACGGCGCGCGCATCGGGTTGCGCCATGCCCGCAAGCATCTTGGCTGGGGCCTCGAAGTTGCGGAGAGGGGTGCAGGCACTGAAGCCCTGAAGGAATGGCGCGGGAAGATCCTCACCAGCGAGCGGCCGGACGAGGTTCATGCCTTGCTCAATGAGGCTTTCGATGCATTCGCAGGGAGTGCGGCTGCATGAGCGTCGCACCGGATACGCGAGCGGCCAATGGTATCAGCGAAGCAATGCTGAATGCGCTGCCCAATCCGGTAATGCTGATCGCGCCTGACGGACGGGTGGCCGATGCCAACATGGCGGCGGAAGCCTTCTTCGAGACATCGATCCAGCATCTCAAGCGACTGTCGTTGAAAGACTTCATCCCCTTCGGCAGTCCGTTACTCGGGCTGATCGAGCAGGTTCGCCGCGATGGTAACGCCGTCAACGAATACAAGGTCGACCTCTCGACGCCGCGCATCGGCTCCGACCGTCAGGTCGATATTCACGTTGCGCCGCTGCCGGAGAGGCCGGGACACATCGTGGTGATGCTGCAGGGGCGCACCATCGCCGACAAGATGGACCGCCAGTTGACCCATCGCAGCGCCGCGCGTTCGGTGACGGCGCTCGCGGCGATGCTCGCGCACGAGATAAAGAATCCGCTCTCGGGCATCCGTGGCGCAGCGCAACTTCTGGAGCAGGCTGCAACACCCGAAGATCGTTCGCTGACGCGGTTGATCTGCGATGAGGCTGACCGCATCGTGACGCTCGTCGACCGCATGGAAGTGTTCGGCGATGAGCGCCCGGTCGCGCGCGGGCCGGTCAACATCCATTCGGTGCTCGATCATGTGAAGCGGCTCGCTCAGTCGGGCTTCGCCCGCCACATCCGCTTCATCGAGGACTACGATCCCTCGCTGCCGCCGGTGCTCGCCAATCAGGACCAGCTCATTCAGGTCTTTCTCAATCTGGTGAAGAATGCTGCCGAAGCGGTTGCCGATATCGACGAGCCGGAAATCGCGCTCACCACCGCCTTCCGCCCGGGTGTGCGCCTGTCGATCCCCGGCAAGGCGACGCGGGTGTCGCTGCCTCTGGAGTTCTGCGTCCGGGACAACGGCCATGGCGTACCGGACGATCTGCTGCCCAACCTGTTCGATCCGTTCGTAACGACCAAGCCTACCGGCAGCGGGCTTGGCCTCGCGCTGGTCGCGAAAATCATCGGCGATCACGGCGGCATCATCGAATGCGAATCTCAGCCGCGAAAGACGATCTTCCGCGTGCTGCTGCCAATGTTCAATCCAACCCAGCCCCACAGCGACGGGGAAGCCGCGGGAACGGCCTCCAGACGCGACAGCGCCACATGAGGAAGATCCATGCCAGCAGGTAGCATTCTAGTCGCCGACGACGATACCGCGATCCGCACCGTGCTCAATCAGGCGCTGATCCGCGCCGGATACGAAGTACGATTAACCAGCAACGCCGCCACGCTGTGGCGTTGGGTCAATCAGGGCGAGGGTGACCTCGTCATCACCGACGTGGTGATGCCGGACGAAAACGCCTTCGATCTGCTGCCACGGATCAAAAAACTGCGCCCAAACCTGCCAGTCATCGTCATGAGTGCGCAGAACACGTTCATGACTGCGATCCGCGCCTCCGAGCGGGGCGCTTACGAATATCTGCCGAAGCCGTTCGACCTGAAGGAATTGATCGCGATCGTCGGTCGCGCTCTGGCCGAGCCGAAGGAGCGTCCGGCGGGCGCTGCGGACGAGGGCGAGTTCGATTCCATTCCTCTGGTCGGTCGCTCGGCCGCGATGCAGGAAATCTATCGCGTCCTGGCGCGGCTGATGCAGACTGATCTCACCGTGATGATCACCGGCGAATCCGGCACCGGCAAGGAACTGGTTGCGCGCGCGCTGCACGATTACGGCAAGCGGCGAAACGGGCCATTCGTCGCCATCAACATGGCGGCGATCCCGCGCGACCTGATCGAATCCGAACTGTTCGGCCATGAGCGCGGCGCCTTCACCGGCGCAAACACACGCGCTACCGGCCGCTTCGAACAGGCGGAAGGTGGCACGTTGTTCCTCGACGAGATCGGCGACATGCCGATGGAGGCACAGACGCGACTGCTGCGCGTTCTGCAGCAGGGCGAGTACACCACCGTCGGCGGCCGTACCGCGATCAAGACCGACGTGCGGATCGTGGCAGCATCCAACAAGGACCTGCGCATCCTGATCCAGCAGGGCTTGTTCCGCGAAGATTTGTTCTTCCGTCTCAATGTCGTGCCGCTCAGACTTCCACCTTTGCGTGAACGCATTGAGGACCTTCCCGATCTGGTACGGCACTTTTTTGCGCTGGCGGAGAAGGACGGCCTGCCGCTGAAGAAACTCGATACGCAGGCGATGGAGCGGATGAAACAGCACCGCTGGCCCGGCAACGTACGCGAGCTTGAAAATCTCGCGCGCCGTCTGGCCGCGCTTTACCCGCAGGACGTCATGACCGCCTCGGTTATCGAGGGCGAGCTTGCGCCGGCCGCAGCCGCCGGGGCCGTGAACGGAGGCGGGCCGCAGAAGGTCGAAAATCTCGGCTCCGCCGTCGAGAGCTATCTGGCGGCGCACTTCGCGGGCTTTCCAAATGCGCTTCCGCCGCCCGGTCTCTACCATCGGATTCTGCGCGAGATGGAGGTTCCGCTCCTCACTGCCGCCCTTGTGGCAACCCGTGGCAACCAGATCAGGGCTGCGGACCTGCTGGGGTTGAACCGGAACACCTTGCGCAAGAAAATCCGCGACCTCGATATCCAAGTTTACCGCACAGGCTAGGTGTGTCCGCGGCTGGGGCGTTTTGCCGTGGGATAGGGCAAAATCGCTTCTAGGCACGCCTAGGAATTGTCGCAATTCGGCAACATTGTGATATGAATGCATCACTGATGCGGTAATGCCGCATCCGTTCATCTCACCCTTGCACCCTCGGGCATGACCGCTTCGGAGACTTCGGCCTCGATCGAACCTCGCATTGCCGAGCCGCAAGGCCGTCGGCTGCGTCGGCTGTTGATGCCGGTTGCGGTCGCGCTGGCGCTGATCTCGGCGTTCCTGACCTTCGTGGTTCTGACCGGCCTGACGCCGATCGTGCCGACCCATCAGGTGGTAATCGGTTTCCTGCTGATCAACGCAGCCTCCATTCTCCTGCTGCTGCTGATCATCGGGCGCGAAATCTGGCTGGTGATCCAGGCCAGGCGGCGAGGCCGGGCAGCCGCGCGATTGCACGTCCAGATCGTCGCATTGTTTTCGGTGATCGCGGTGCTGCCCGCCGTGCTGGTGTCGATTGTCGCCAACGTGACACTCGATCGCGGACTGGATCGCTTATTCTCGGGTCCCACCAAGGCGGTGATCGAGAATTCGCTGACCATCGCCAACGCCTACCTTTACGAACACGCCCAGTTGATCCGGGGCGACGTGCTCGGCATGGCCAACGACCTCGCCAACGCACGGCCACTGTGGGACCAGGATCGCCAGAGCTTCCGCGATGTGCTGACGCAAAATGCCAAGGCGCGCGACCTGCCGGGCGCGATGATCATCGACAAGGACAGCAACGTCCTCGAGACAGCCGCCAACGGTATTACCCAGACGTTCACAACTCCCGCGCCAGATTTTCTCAAGAACGTCACCGAGGACGACCCGCAGATCGGCGTCTTCATCCAGCAGAACTATGTCGCGGCGGTGATCCGGCTGCGTGCGTTTCAGGATACGTTCCTGTATGTGGCGCGGCTGCTCGATCCGCGCGTCGTCGCACAGTTGCGGCAGACGCAAGCGAGCGTCGCCGAATACAGTCAGCTAGAATCGCGCAGGCTCGGCATCCAGGTCGCCTTCGCGCTGATGTTTACGGTGATCGCGCTGACGGTGCTGATGTCGGCGGTGCTGATCGGTTTGAATTTCTCCAACCGTCTGGTGGCCCCGATCCGGCGATTGATGAGCGCGGCCAATCTGGTTTCGACCGGCGATCTTCATGTTCAGGTGCCCGTCATCAAGTCCGAGGGCGATCTCGCGAACCTCGGCGAGACCTTCAATAAGATGACGCAGGAATTGCGCACCCAGCGCGACGAATTGGTGAACGCCAGCAACATGATCGACAGCCGCCGCCGTTTCATCGAGGCTGTTCTGCTGTCGGCGAGCGCGGGCATCATCGGCATCGATAACAACGGCATCATCGGCATTCTCAATCGCTCCGCGGAAAAACTGATCGGGCTGGTGGAAACCGAGGCGCTGAACCATCCGCTCTCGGAAGTCGTCCCCGAACTCGACGAACTGATGGCCAACGCCAGGAGTGGTTCGCACCGCCTGCTGCAGGGCGAGATCGAAATCAACCGCGCCGGTATCGCGCGCAATCTCTCCGTCCGCATCACGGCCGAGCAGTCGGGGCAGGCACAGGAAGGCTACATTATCACACTCGACGACATTACCGAACTGGTGTCCGCACAGCGCACATCAGCATGGGCCGATGTGGCGCGTCGTATCGCCCACGAAATCAAAAACCCGCTGACGCCGATCCAGTTGTCGGCCGAGCGTATCCGCCGCAAGTTCGGCAAGACCATCGTTGAGGACCGCGCGATATTTGACCAATGCACCGACACCATCGTGCGACAGGTCGACGATATCCGCCGCATGGTGGACGAGTTCTCCAGGTTCGCGCGGATGCCGAAACCCGTGATCGAAGGCGAGGATGTTGCGGACACCGTGCGGCAGGCAGTGTTCCTGATGCGCGTCGGCCATCCGGACATCGATATCGAAGCCGACATCAAGCAGGATCCGATGCGGGCCAATTTCGACCGCCGGCTGATCTCGCAGGCGCTCACCAACATCATCAAGAATGCCACGGAGGCGATCGGCGCAGTGCCGCCGGACGAACTCGGCAAGGGGCGGATCGATGTGACGGCCGCGCAGGAGGATGACGACATCATCATCGACGTCGTCGACAACGGCGTCGGCCTGCCCAAGGAGAGCCGCGCGCGTTTGCTCGAGCCTTACGTCACCACCCGCGAGAAGGGCACCGGTCTCGGCCTCGCCATCGTCGGGCGCGTGCTCGAGGATCACGGCGGCAAGATCGAACTCAACGACGCCTCGAACATCAGGCCGGGGCAGAGAGGGGCGTGGGTGAGACTGCGCTTCGCCGTCTCAGGCCGCCCGAAAGACGCCGACCTGAAGACCGGCGATACGCCACAGAAGACGGAAACAGCGGAAGCAACCCATGGCGAATGACATTCTGATCGTTGACGACGAAGCAGATATCCGCGACCTCGTCGCCGGCATTCTCGACGATGAGGGATACAAAACCCGTACGGCGCGCGACAGCGATACGGCGCTTGCGGAAATCGCGTCGCGCCGTCCCAACCTGATCTTCCTCGACATCTGGATGCAGGGCAGCAAGCTCGATGGGCTGCAACTGCTCGAACAGATCAAGAAGGATCATGCCGATGTTCCGATCGTCATGATCTCTGGCCACGGCAACATCGAAACCGCCGTCGCCGCGATCAAACGCGGCGCGTATGACTTTATCGAAAAGCCCTTCAAGGCCGACCGTCTGGTGCTGGTTGCGACGCGCGCGCTGGAGAATTCGCGGCTGAAGCGTGAGGTTCGCGAACTGAAACAGCTGGCGCCGTCCTCCGGTTCGCTGGTCGGCAAGTCGCCCTGCATGAATCAGTTGAGGCAGACCATCGACCGCGCTGGCAAAGCCAACAGCCGCATCATGATCGTCGGCCCGTCGGGCGCAGGCAAGGAATTGGTCGCGCGCACGCTGCACAATCTGTCGAGCCGCGCAGCGGGGCCGTTCGTCGTCATCAACGCAGCTGCGATCACGCCGGAGCGGATGGAGGTAGAACTGTTCGGCGTCGAGCTCGCCGACGGCGAGACCGGGCGCAAGGCGGGCGCACTCGAGGAAGCGCATGGCGGTACGCTGTTCATCGACGAGATCGCCGACATGCCGCGCGAGACGCAGAATAAGATCCTGCGCGTGCTGGTCGATCAGACCTTCCAGCGCGCAGGCGGCACGACCAAGGTCAATGTTGACGTCCGCATCATTTCGTCCACGTCGCGCAATCTCGAAGCTGAGATCTCGGAGGGACGCTTCCGTGAGGACCTGTATCACCGCCTTTCAGTGGTACCCATCCGGGTGCCGCCGCTCTCTGAGCGCCGTGAGGACATCCCCGAACTCGTGGACTACTTCATGGACCAGATTTCGAGCACCACCGGCTTGCCGAAGCGCAAGATTGGCGAGGACGCGATGGCGGTGCTGCAATCCCACGTCTGGCCGGGCAACGTCCGTCAGCTACGCAACAACATCGAACGCGTGATGATCTTGGCGGGCGGCGAGCCGGAGGCAACGATTACTGCCGATATGCTGCCGCAGGACGTCGGCTCGATGATCCCGGCGATGCCGACCGGCGTGAACGGCGAGCACATCATGGGCCTGCCGCTACGCGAGGCCCGCGAGGTATTCGAGCGAGATTATCTGATCGCTCAGATCAGTCGCTTCTCCGGCAACATTTCGCGGACTGCAGAGTTTGTCGGCATGGAGCGCTCTGCGCTTCACCGCAAGCTCAAGGCGCTGGGAGTCGGCTGACCGATGGCGCGCATTGCTTACGTCAACGGCCGCTACCTCGACCTGCGCGACGCGGCCGTCAATATCGAGGACCGCGGTTATCAGTTCTCCGATGGAGTCTACGAGGTCTGCGAAATCCGAAACGGATCGCTGGTCGATTGGCCTCGCCACATGGCGCGGCTGAAGCGTTCGCTCAGCGAAATCCAGATCGCGACGCCGATGGGCGAGGCGGCATTGACCGCCGTGCTGCATGAGGTCATCAGGCGCAATCGTGTCCGTTATGGACTGATCTATCTGCAGATCACGCGCGGCGTTGCGCATCGCGACCACGCCTTCCCGTCACCGGCGGTGAAACCAAGCCTGACCGTCACCGCAAAAAGCCTCAACTTCGCAAAGAACCAGGCGATGGCAGCGAAGGGCATCGCTGTCGTCACCGTGCCGGAAAACCGCTGGCCGCGCGTCGATATCAAATCGGTGTCGCTGCTGCCGAACGTGCTCGCCAAGCAGGAGGCCAAGGAGCGGGGTGCATACGAGGCGTGGTTCGTCGACCGCAACGGCCTGGTCACCGAGGGTTCATCCAGCAATGCCTGGATCGTCACCAAATCTGGCACCGTGGTCACGCGCTCGGCTGAGAGCGGCATTCTGCCGGGCATCACCCGTGCGGTGCTGATGGAGGTGCTGGCGGCCCTTCAGATCCGGCTGGAGGAGCGGCCTTTCACACCCGAGGAGGCCCATGACGCCGCCGAGGCGTTTGTGACCGCCTCCACCCAGATCGTGATGCCGGTGGTCAAAATCGATGGAAAACCGGTCGGGACGGGCGCGCCGGGGGCGATTGCCCTCAAACTGCGGGACCATTTCCATGGTTTTTCGACCTTTTCTTGAGATTTTTGGCCGATTTAATCCGTTGTGCTTAGGATGTGGCCTTGCCTAACCTTTGGGCCTGCCGTTTAATTGCGACGCAACACCCGGAGGGGGATCTCAGGGGGTGGCATCCGTCAGCAAGAATGCAGGCGGAGATAACAAGAAACAGCTACGACTGCGGAAAAAATAACAATGGCAGCCGATCGCGCACAGAATCTGCAAGACACTTTTCTCAATCACGTTCGCAAATCGAAGACCCCGCTGACGATCTTCCTCGTCAACGGTGTCAAACTGCAGGGCATTGTCACTTGGTTCGACAATTTCTGCCTGCTGCTGCGGCGCGACGGTCATTCGCAGCTTGTCTACAAGCACGCGATCTCGACCATCATGCCGGGCGCACCGATCTCGCTGTTCGAGGGCGGCGAGGACGCACCAGCTTGAGGGGTTTGATTGGACCCGCATAGTTTCGGCGGGGCAGCCGACCGGCCGGGGGGGCAACCGGCACAGGGACGAACGGCGGGCCGGGTGCTCGTTGTCGGCCCGTATCGGCGTTTGCGCCGAGGCAGTGCCGATATCGCATCCCAGACAGACGCCGTGCGCGATCCCGAAGCCCGCCTCGACGAGGCGGCCGGTCTTGCGCGCGCAATCGATCTTGTCGTCGTCGAGGCTCTGATCGCGCCACTGTCCGAGATTCGTCCAGCGACCTATCTCGGCACGGGCAAGGTCGAGGAAATCCTAGGTCTCATCAAGTCACACGAGGTCGAGCTCGTGGTGATGGATTGCGCATTGTCGCCGATCCAGCAGCGCAATCTGGAGAAAGAGTGGAACGTCAAGGTGCTCGATCGCACCGGGCTGATCCTCGAAATCTTCGGCCGCCGCGCCAAGACCCGCGAAGGCACGCTGCAGGTCGAACTCGCGCATCTGATCTATCAGCGCAGCCGTCTGGTACGCTCATGGACGCATCTTGAACGTCAGCGCGGTGGCTTTGGCTTCATGGGCGGCCCGGGTGAAACCCAAATCGAAGCCGACCGCCGCATGATCGGCGAGCGCATCATCCGCATCGAAAACGATCTCAAGAAAGTGCAGGCAACGCGGCGGTTGCACCGCGCCGGACGCCAGCGCGTGCCGTATCGCGTCGTCGCTCTCGTCGGCTACACCAATGCCGGCAAATCGACGCTGTTCAACCGCCTGACGCGTGCGGAGGTGCAGGCGGCCGACATGCTGTTCGCTACGCTGGATCCGACCCTGCGAGCGCTCAAGCTGCCGCACGGCGGCAAGGCAATGATCTCCGATACCGTCGGATTCATCTCGGATCTTCCGACGATGCTGGTGGCAGCGTTCCGCGCCACGTTGGAAGAGGTGATCGAGGCAGACGTCATCCTGCACGTCCGCGATATCTCTCACGAGGATGCGGAAGCACAGGAGCGCGATGTCGATCAGGTACTGCGGCAATTGAGCATCGATACCGATGCCGGCCATCGCCTCATCGAGGTCTGGAACAAGATCGACCGCTTTTCGCCGGAGGAGCGCGAAAACCTTTCCCGCATCGCTGCGCGGCGACCGCCAGAGCGTCCGTGCTTTCTGGTCTCGGCGGAAACCGGCGAGGGCATCGACGCGCTGCTTGCGGCGATCGAGGAACGGCTCGCCGCCACGCGGATCACGCTTGACCTTCGCATCGATGCGACTGATGGCGCGGGCATCAGCTGGATTCACCGCAATGCCGAAGTGCTCGACAAGCATCTCGACGGCGACCGTTTCGACATGGTGATCCGCGTCGACGAGACCAAGCGCGATATTGCCATTGCGCGGTTTGGCGCAGTGCCGCGCGATCAGGACGACTGAGGCTTATCCAGCATCGCTATTCTCGTGCGTTTTGGCTTCGCACCAGAGCGCTTCCATTTCATCGAGCGTGGCCTGATCGAGCGCCTGGCCACGCTTCGTCAATGTCTGTTCGATATAGGCAAAGCGCCGCTCGAATTTCGCGCTAGTGGCACGTAGCGCCATGTCCGGATCGACTTTGGCATGACGCGCGAGGTTGACGACGGCGAACAGCAAATCGCCGGCTTCCGCAGCGATTTCCTTCGCGTCGCCGCCATCAAGGGCCGCTTCGATCTCGTCAGCTTCCTCCCGGATCTTGGCGAGCACCGCGCGCGGATCGTTCCAGTCGAATCCAACGGTTGATGCCTTCTCCTGAAGTGCAAGCGCATGGGCTAGCACAGGCTGTCCGGATTTCACCGAGGCAAGCAGCGAGGCGGGCGCTTCACCACGATGCGCGGCGCGTTCTGCCTTTTCCTCAGCCTTGATGCGGCTCCAGCTATCTTTCACTTCGGCCGGAGACATCCGTCCGGCCTTCTCGCCGAATACATGCGGATGCCGGCGGATCATCTTTGCGACAATGGCAGCAACCACGTCCCCGAAAGCAAAAGCACCTTGCTCTTCTGCCATGCGCGCATGAAAAACGACCTGCAGCAGTAGATCGCCCAATTCCTCCCTCAGATCACCTAGATCGCGTCGCGTGATCGCATCTGCCACCTCGTAGGCTTCCTCGATGGTGTAGGGCGCGATCGTCTGGAACGTCTGCTCCAGATCCCACGGACAGCCCGTGCCGGGTGTTCGCAGAGCGGCCATGATCTGGAGAAGGGCGGAGATGTCGGTCGGATTCGACGGCGGTTTCATGCAGCACCAGGATTGTGGGATACTCTTCTATGCCGTATCGGCCCGCATTCGCCCAGCCTCAAATCCGCTTAAGCCGGATATTCCCAGGTTGGCGGCACCCATCCCGAATGGTAGATCGAGCCATGGACAAAACACCCGAAAATGCCGCGTTGGTGCTGTTTTCCGGCGGTCAGGATTCCGCGACATGCCTCGCATGGGCGCTGTCGCGCTTCGAGCGCGTCGAAACTGTTGGCTTCGATTACGGCCAGCGGCACGCCATCGAATTGGAGTGTCGCGCGGCCCTGATTGACGGTTTCAAAAGCATCAAGACGGAGTGGAAGGCGCGGCTGGGCGAAGCGCATACGCTCGCTATCCCGACTCTGGCCGAGATTTCGGATACGGCGCTAACGCGCGACATCGCCATCGAGATGAAAGAGGACGGCCTGCCTAATACCTTTGTGCCTGGACGCAACCTTCTGTTTCTCACCTTCGCGGCCGCGCTCGGCTACCGGCGCGGGATCCGCCATATCGTCGGTGGGATGTGCGAGACGGATTACTCCGGCTACCCCGATTGCCGCGACGAGACGATTAAGTCGCTTAACGTCGCGATCAATCAGGGCATGGGTCGAGAGTTTGAATTGCATACACCACTGATGTGGCGCGACAAAGCACAGACATGGGAATTGGCGGATGAACTTGGTGGCGAGGCGCTCGTCGACCTGATCATTCAACACTCGCACACATGCTATCTCGGCGAGCGTGGTGCACTTCACGACTGGGGATATGGCTGCGGCGAATGCCCGGCGTGCCGATTGCGATCGGCGGGCTGGGCTAAGTACAAGGCTGCTTGATATCGGCGCTTCAGCGCACACGCTTGGCTGCGTAATAGCGCAGCATATCCTTGGCATTCAGAGCTCTGTCGGAACGACGGCCAAAGAAAAAGACTCCGCTTGCGGCGTCGGATTTCGGGCCCGGCTTCGCAAAATAATCGATGAACCGTAGCCAGAAGAACGGTAGCGCGGCGAGCGTAGCAAGGCGGGTGTTCAGCCCGAGCGACAACGCAACATAGCGGATCGACCAGACCAGTGCCTTACCCGCGCCACCAACCGGGCCCGAATCGATTTCCTCGAAACGCCTGAACAGCCAGCGATGACCGCTCAATGTGAACCGTGTGAAGTCATAAGCCTGTTCGTGCACCTGCTGGATGAACGGCGTGTCAGCATAGACGATGCCGCCGGGCTTCAGCACACGGTGAATTTCCTCGACGACGGCGGGTGGATCGAGCACATGTTCAAGGACCGCTTGAATCCAGACGGCATCGAACGTCTCGTTCTGAAACGGCAAGAAATGCCCATCAGCCACGACGTCCGTGTTCGTTGATGCATAGACATCTGTACCGACGATTTCGATGCTCTGCGCGGTATAAAGCGGATCAGCACCAGCGCCGATCGCGCCGCCGCCGATCACGAGCACGACAGGCCTGTGTGTCTCGCAACCAAGGAGTTGAATCATCTCCTTCGATTTTTCCGGCGTGACGGGGTTGGAACCGGTCAGCATCCGCCTCAGGCGGAGCGCGTATCCTCGGCCACTGTCATCCCGCTCAAAGACTGAGCCGCGATCGTCTTTATAGGCCGTTCGTTCAAAAATACTGCGCTCGAAATCAATGAGGACGGGTTGGCCTGCCGCGCGTGGGAATCCTGTTTTTGAATAGACGCAAGCTATTCCGGAACAACGAATAGGCGTCTCGTTGAGATGGAGCTTCGAATGACAACGCGGGCAACACAACAGACGATTGACGTGGACCATTAAACCTCAAGCGGTATCTCGACGTAGGCCTTGCCTCAAAGAGCAATCGTCCCAGTCAACGCAAAGATTCAAATGTGGTTCTGGAAGGGACAGCCGCTAGTTCAAGCCCTTGAGCTTCTTGCAAGGCGTCGCGGACGTCGAGGACATTCTGACGATATCGAGAATCGAACGGCTGAGCTTCAGATCCCGCTTCGTGAGAAAGCGCAGCGTAGCACGCGGGTTGGATTCGCAGAATTGCGACAATGTGGCAGCCGTTGCCGCAATCGTATCCTGTTTCGGCGTGACGGCGATGCCGCCATCCTTGAGGATATAAGCATTCTTCACATTCGGCATGATCGCCGTGGCAGAGCAAATCTTAAAAAGGTCTTTGTAAGCCGCAATCGGCATCACAAGATCGCCCGCCATGCCACCCAGCAGATACTCGCGGCTTCTCATACAGCCGTCGGCTGCGAATGCTGATTGACATCCGATACAAAACGCAACGCAGACAAACAGTAGCCTCCGCATGGCTCAATGTACCGCAGGATGCCGTATGTCCGTCGCGCCTTCGAACATGGGAACCAATCTGATCTGCCCGGTGCCGGACACAGGATGAGAGGGCGAGGTATGGGGCATGCCATAGGTGTCACCTGCGCAACGGCGCCATGACATCTCGTGAGCGTGAACTTTTGCCGCGTTTGCGAGAGTGATCCGCAGATCAGCATTTACAACCATTTGCGAGATGGCATCGGCCACGGCGTCCGGCGCAGCTTCAGTCAACAGGCCAGTCGTACCATTCATCACCGCATCGGGAACGCCGCCGATAGCCGACGCCACACTTGGCAAGCCGCAGGCTGCCGCCTCGAGATAAACAAGACCGAATCCCTCGACACGGCCGGATGAATCCGGAACCCCGGTCAGGCAGAAGAAGTCGGCGCCGGAATAAAGGTCACGGATTTCCTCATCCTGCAAAGCACCCAGAAGACGAACATCGCAAGACGACTGCTCGACCATCTCGCGGAATTCCTGAACGTAATCGGGTTCGCCCGGCGGCCCGACCACCAGCCATGTAATGGATTCTCGGATGGATTCGGGCAGACGTTCGAGCGCCGCCAGGGTCAGGTGGTGCCCCTTGCGCCGGGTGATCCGGGCAACCGTCACCATTGCGATGCGCGTCGATTCAATTCCATATTGCCAGCGTGCGCGGGAGCGACGCGTGCGCGGACCAAACCAGAAATCGGAAACGCCAAGTGGCACGGCATTAATCTGTTCCTGGCTGATCGGAAACCTGTCGCAGAACAGATCGCGGGTAAAGCTACTGTTGGCGACAATTTCCATGCGAGGGCCGAACACGCCGGCACCGCGAATGGCGAGGCGCTTGAGCGGCGTCTGGGTTTCGTTGATCTCCGTGCCATGCACGGTCATCATCATCCGGCCGTTGATCTGATGACGCGACATCGCCACGGGAATGAAGAACGGCCAATCCGCCGCATGGACGATATCGTAATAAGCTTTGGCGGTTTCGCCTCGAACCAGCCGAATCTTGGCCGGAAGATCGCGCATGGAGTGTAAGCCGCCCCTGAAACGCGACACCTTGAATGGAAAGTCTCTGTCATCCGTCGAGCTGCCGTAATCCGGTGCAACGACGGTAACTTCCGCACCAAGCTCCCACGCCGCGGTCGCGACTCCGCGCGCATACGTTCCAATTCCGCCATTCGCCGGCGTAAACTCACTGGTCAGTAGCAAAATCTTCACGGCAAACCCTCGTGACGTTACGCCATGACAAGCGGACGGCGCGCATTCTGGATTTCCTGGTGATAATGGTACACGCGCGCCAGCTGGGTACCTGGCGTAAAGCTTTCGATCGAAGCGGCGACCGCCTCCGGCTGCATCCGGCCATTGGCGATATCCATCCGAACCGCCAGAAAGCGCTCCGTCAGCATCTCCGTCATATCGTCCAACGAACCTTCCCGTGGCACCAGATAGCCGCTGACATCGTTGTGAATGACTGACTCGAGTTGGGGCAGGTGCATCGCGACAACCGGGCGGCCGATGGCAAGCGTCTCGAGCACGCAGCGCGGCATGCCCTCGAATTCCGACGTCAGAATCCCGGCATGAGCCGATGCGATAGTCGCCGCCATGCCGGTAGCGTCCTTGAACCCGTGACGAATGGTGTTGCCCGCGATGTCCTCAAACTCAGCGAAGCGCGTCGGGTCGCTGGTTCCGACATAATGAAATTCCAGTTTCCCTTCGAGCCTGTCACGCAGCCGCGCGATCGTTCTGAACATCAATGGCGGCTGTTTGAATTCGTCGAGACGGCCGGCGAAGATTACGCGAAACGGCAGATCCATCGAAGGGAACGGCTGTGGACGGAATATATCAGTGTTCACCCAGGTCCACAGGGTATCGATCTTTCCCTTCTGGTTAGGATAGGTTTTCTGCAACCGCTCCGTGATGAACGGATTGACGCACAGGAATTTCTCGCTTGTGGCAATCGCAAACCGTTCGCCAGCATTATGTACGAACGAATATTTGCGCAGCAGCGAATCCATCTTCAGTTTCGGTGCACCTTCTCCATGCAGCATCTGAACGAAGGGAAGGCGTAGAATGACCGGTAGCCACGCGAATTCCACGCGTCGCAGATCGATACTGCACTTCCGCGTGCGGATCAGGCGCGCGATCGCCCGGAAATTCCGCAGCAGAGCCATGAAGAACTGGCCGGTCAGGGATGAGCGGATAGTCTTCGCCGCCTCACGTGCCTGCTCATCGGAATAGCGCAAGATCGGCATAAAATCGAACTGCCGCCCGCGGAAGGAAAGGCGGCGAACCTTTCCGATCTCAAGATCGCCGATGGAATCAACACCGATAAACAAAAGATCCGTATCCGGCGGATGGAAAGTAATGAAGTCGCGGATATAGGTTTCCAAACCGCCGACTTTCTCTCCGCGCGGATCAAACGGATGGATCAGGCAGATCTGATAACGGCGATGGAGGTTGCGCGCACGCTGAGCAAGGGTCACGGTTGATGTCATGCGATGGTCCTCGTGCGGGCATTGATGATTTGGGGAATCGTTTTCAAGACCAGTCTCGGCACCAGGACCATACACTTCACGTAACGTGGTCCAAGGCGTCTTGGATTTTTCAGCATCCGCCAGGCCCACTCGAGCCCGATCTTCTGGGTGATCGTCGGCGCACGCTTTTGCGTGCCTGCGATAAAATCGAGGCCAGCGCCAATACAAAGAAAACCCGTGCTCTCCAGCCGGTCGAGGCAGCGCGCGGCAAACACTTCCTGCTTCGGCGCGCCAAGCGCCAGAAAACACAATCGTGCCCCCGAGCGGCGGATGCTTTCGATGGCGAAATCTGCTTCTGAGGAGTAGGGATCGAAATTCGGCCCCGGTGAAAAGAATCCTGCGAAACGAATGCCCTTATAACGCTGCGAGAGAGCCTTCGCGGTTTCTGCGAGCGTGATGTTGTTCGAGCCAAGCAGAAAGATCGACAGGTTTCGCTTTTGCGCTTCCGCACATAGCGGCTCAACCAAATCGGCGCCAGTAGTGCGCTGGATGCGCGTCCCCAGGAGCCTGCTCAATATGACGATCGGAAACCCGTCCGCCGTCACGAATTTCGCACGACGATAGGCATTTCGAAAATCGGCGCGCCGTTCAAGCTGAACAACGTGATCGAGGTTGAGCGTGCAAACGGAAAATTTTTCTCCGCGCTGGGCCGCATCAATTACCGATGAAATAGCCTCCGGCATTGATGGAACATTGATTGAAACACCATCGACCGTGAGATTATGGCGCGAGCGCGCCAAAGACGTGTCCAACATGTCGATCCCCTGATGACAGTTTGTCGTCGGTACTCGCGCACGAACACGCCAAGCATTGCGTGAGCAACATCGATGACTCATTTCGATGTTCGATCGTCATCAAAATGGACTATTGCGACGCAAGCATGGCATCGGACTCACAACACCTGAATAATTTTTCTCGTCACGTCAGGAGATACCTTCATGCCACACATCACGCGACGCGATATGATTGCAACACTCTCCGGAACAATGATTGCCTCGTTGTGCAAAACGAACTCGCACGCGGCCATCGCAGACAGTCTCGGTGATGTTGCAGCAAGCAAGAATGTGATGTTTGGTGCCGCCGCAAGCGGCGCAATCGATCACGATATCGGCTACCGCGACCTCTATACATCGCAGACACGCATCGTGACGACGGATACTGCCTTGAAGATGGGCAGCATCGCACCGCAGTCCGGCACCAAGCATTTTGAAGCAGCGGACAAGCTGTTGCAGTTCTGCACGACAAACAAAATTGCCATGCGCGGTCACTGCGTTATTTGGAACGAATGGGTTCCGCAGTGGATACGCAGTATGACGACTGCCGAGCGACGCTCATTCTTTGACGGCTATATCGAAGATGTCGTCGGGCGATATGTCGGAAAGCTGCAATCATGGGATATCGTGAACGAACCCTTCTGGCCTGGACACAAGGCTCCGGGAGGATATCGTTTAGGTCCGTGGTACGACGCGTTCGGAACGGACTATATTCGTCGCGCCTACGAGCGCGCCGGCTCAGTCGACAAGACGACCAAATTCGCTCTCAACGAAGCGCAGACGGAGCGTGACGATTCTCTCGGACTCGCTGTCCGCGCGGGGTTGCTGGATCTCGTGAAAAGATTGAAAGATTCCGGCGTTCGTCTCGACGTTGTCGGCTTGCAAGGCCATCTGCAGCCGAAATATCCGCACGATCCCGCGCGATTTGTCGATTTCGTCCACCAACTTGGTGAACTTGGCGTCGATATCTACATCACGGAATTCGACGTGCGAGATGATACCTATCCCGACGACACGGCCACCCGGGACGCCATGGTGGCAAAAACAGCAGAGACGTTTCTCGAGAACGTTCTTAAAATCCCCAGAGTCAAGGCAGTAATCGCATGGGAACTGGCCGACAATTATTCGTTCTATACAGATATGGCCAAAAAAAAGGATCCGTCTGCTGTGCGATTGCCGCGCCCATTGCCATATGATGCGAATCTTAAAAAGAAACCTCTCTGGTACGCGATGCATCGCGCGTTCACCAGCGCGCGCAAAGCGTAATTAACCTCGAAGAGGCTGGTGCGCGCGAACAATCCAAAACTGAAACAAGCTTCGCGCATAAAAGACGGTGAGCGTTACCGCGTAGACGCCGGCACCGGTCGCGATGTGAAGTGCAAGGCCCGCGAAGTTCGTCGCCTCTGGCAGCCGGTGCAAAACCACCATCATCATGGCAGTCGCAATACCTGACCGCAGGAGATGTGAAACTGGCAGCGTTAGACCAAATTTCGTAAAGCCGATGGCAAAGCTGACCGCTGCGGCAGCGCAGGCCGACGCGACCGTTGCTGCCGCAGCCCCGACCAGTCCCCAACGATGGATGAAAATGACACTCAGAACGACGGTGACGATCGCATCGATCGAGGACACCACCACAATTAGCCTTGTTCGGTTATGCAGCAGGAATACCTGATCGCCGAAATGGGCGCGCAGATTCCGGATTGAGCCCGCTAGCGCAGACAGCGGCAGAATCGCCAGCGTCGCCGCCTGAAAAGGAGCCGCGATCATCAGGTGAACGATCTCCGCACGAAGCGAATAGATTCCGGCGATGCTCGGAACAAGGATTGCAAACAGAAGCGCGCTGTTGTCGACGAGCTGGCTCATCGCGGCTTGACTGCCACCTTGCTCCATGTGCTTCACGGCGAGGGGGAAGGCAGCCGCCGTTACCAGCATTGCGGCGACCGCCGCGGCGCGCTGACCCAGTCCATAACCAACGGCGAACAAACCCGCCGCAGCGACGCCCATCATGTCATTGAGAATAAAGCGCGATGCATTCAGGCCGACCCAGCCCAGTCCACCACCGATAATGATCGGCACACCATAATGTAGGGCATGCCGAAAAATCTCGCGATCAATCGGCCATAGGCGGTGGCTGTATCCCATGAAGGGCAACACCGCCAGCGCTGCGAGAAGCTGCATAACGGAATAGCCGGCCAGCGGCCACTCCGGCATTGGACCAAACAAATGAATGAGAAGAAGTCCAAGCAAAAGCCCGGCCGAGGGGCCGACAATCTGCTGAATGGAATAGATTCCGATCTGATGGCGGGCGCGGGCCCGCTCACCGATATAAAGATTCAACGTCCTGGAAATGACGTAACCAACACTCGCGGCGAGAAGAAAGGGGCTTGCGTCTGGCGCAATGACCACCAGCACGACACCGACGATTGCGAAGCTCTGCAAGACAACGGACACGAGAATAACGAAGGTTTCCGTCGCATAGAATCGCTGTTCGTCGCCCGCGCTTTCATAACGTCCCAAAAAGCGAAGCGCATATTGCGACCACCAGGACAAAAATCCGATCTGCAGCAGCTCGTGTGTGGCGGTAATCAACGTAATGATGCCAAGTGTGTGATCGCTGACGACATGCGTCCACACGATCATCGCCAGAAGCTGGAATACCGGACCGATCACCTGTGCCGGCATATAAAGAAGGGTGTGCCTCAGCAGCATCGTCAGGCTCCGATCCAGCGCAGTATTTTTGCAGGAGCAACGTGCCGGACGCAGGCGAGCACAAGAACGATCATAAAAGTCGTCGCTGTGAACGTGATGACGAATCCGACCGCAGGTGTAAAGCGATTGAAGACACCGTGATCGCGCAGGGCCATGACGATAAAAATGTGCCAGAGGTAAATGAAATAACTTCCCGATCCGAGCACCGCCAGCGCGGGCGATGCGGCGCGCACGGTAAACAGCGCCAAGGTTGCGAGAGAGGCGTAGGCAAAAAATGCCAAAGAATCATAATCGGCCGCGTCGCCGATCTGCCACAGGCGTGCACTGGCATAGATCGCATAGGAAACCATAACGCCGAGCAGCAATACCGACCTCCGACCCTTCAGGGATTCGTTCAGCTGGAATGTTCCGACGAGAAGCCCGACTGCGAGAAACGCGAACCAGAAGGGAATATCCCGCATCCGCTCCTCTTCGATCAGAGACGGCGAGAGATCCAGCTTCGCAAGCAACGGATCGAGATAAGCGCCTGTCAGAAGGCCAAATCCGATAGCAACGACCAGGAACGTCAACAGATTGTCGTGCCCACCTCCCGATGCCCTGACGAGCTTGAGAAGCAGCCAGAGAGCCACGGTGCAGCCAATATAGACGAACACATAATAATACACGAACACATAAGCTAACCCAAATCGCGCCAGTGCCACGTGAAGCCGATGATCCATGCTCGCATTGTGAAGTGCCATGTACGCATAGGCCGCAACGAACGCGATCGTGTAGGGCACGATGGCCGTCGCCAGACGACGCCCCAACGGAATGTCAGATTTTCCTGCAGACATCACACCTGACGTGAAAAGGAAAATGGGGACACACGGCCGTAACGCCGCATCCAGCGCAATGCTCCAGTTCGCGGTCAGTGGTTGGGGCAGGGAATGAATGCCGATTACCATCAGGATCGCGAGACCGCGCATGCTGTCGATCGTGATATCGCGCGGCTTTGCGGCGGGAACCGCTGTCGCGTCAGCCCAAGTTGCCGGATCGTCTGTCGCAGTCGTTATTTGCACCTACAGAAAATCTCCAAGCGATCAGCGCGCGGCAATCGAACGGTTATTGATGGCCGTCGGATCACGCAATGACCTCCGCGCCATGCGTGCGATCAGGTCGAGGACGGAATTACGGTCGGACGCCGCAAGGCCATTCCACCGCGCAAGGTTCTTTCGCGCCTGTTGCACGTGAATCCGCCTCCAGCCATTCGTCGCAACAAGGCGAGCGATGCTTCCGGCAGAAGTGTTCGGATCCGTGGGATCAATAAAAAGCCCCGAGTGTCCCAGAACCTCCCGGAACACATCGGCATCCGGCGCCATAATCGGCAGCCCGCTGTATTGAGCCTCGAGCAGGGGAAGCCCCAATCCTTCATCGTGAGACGTGCAGATATACACATCGGCCTTGTCGAAAAGATCGGCCGCGCCGAAGACTGATTGATATCCATGCAAAGTCACACCCGGAATCTGTTCGAGTTGTTCCCAATCTGGTCCCCAGCCGCGTCTGCCAATGATGTCCAGCGTCGCGTCGGCAAAGCCTTGCGCACGGAGTGCAATTAGAATTCGGCCCGCCGCAACGAGATTCTTCCGCGGCTCGACTGTACCGAGCGCAACCAAGCGAATGGACGAGACGTTCGATACGCTCTCCGCCCGCATGTCATCCGAAACGTTGAACACGTTCCGTACGGACGGACGGTAGAGCATAATATCTGCGTCCGTGCGGCTATATCGTCTCAAGCGCCGACGCGTCGTTTCCGAATTTGTCAGAAAACGCGGGTAGCTTTGCAGCGCCAACTTGAAGGGCATTGCCATATAGAGCCGCGCGCGCCGATTGAGATCGGCACGGCGAGAGATGAGAAAGTCATCGTGAAAATATGGCAGAACGCGCGACGCGAAAGAGCGCAGGAGAGGACTTGGGGGGAAGCCTGGGCAAAGCAGAATAGCGTTTGAAAGCGCGAGCTTCGCCGGAAGCCCCAGCGTCTGCCGTATGACCATCTGACGCGTTCCTTTCGCCGTTACCGGAACAACCGGCAAGGGTGAAAGAGCTTCCCGCGAGAACAATTCAAGTGTGATCCGTTCAAGGCCGGTCACGTGCCGTCCAAGGTGAGTATGATCGACATAGATGGTCATTCCACAGACCTCATCGCGTTGCATGTGCCAACGCAAGACCTGGCGCCGGCCCACCTCGCCGAACCGGGCGACCCTCGATCAGCCGCCTCTGCTTCGGCAGAAGCAGCGTGATGAGAGCGATGAATTGAGCCAATTGAATGTTCTTCGATGAAAAACTGACCGAGCTTGCCGCGATCATCAACATCAAAAGGTAGATTGCCCACACACCGCGATCCGACCTGCGAGTGAGGTCGATGAAGAAGCAAAATAACCCGATTGACATCAGGATGGTATGAACGAGTCCGAATTGGGCGACGCACGAGATCCAGAAATTCTCGATGCCGTAATTCAGTCCAAGCTGCGATTGCAGTCCCGTGATCCGGTCCGGATCGGCGCCGAGAATAAGTTCCGTCCAGTCGAGGTAATGCAACAAATTCAACGTTGCAAACCGTGCCATCGCACTGCCGTTATCCGATGAAAATCGCAGCAACATCTTGTCGAAGATTCCGGAACTCAAAGCTGCGAACGCAGTACCCGCAACCAGCGAAGCAATGCACATGGCCGCGATGATTCCGAGCAGCGACATCCGCCCGCCGAGAGCGAAGCGGAGGCTTTTCCATCCAACAAGGAATCCCATGACAACCAACGCTGTCATTAAAGCTGTACGGCCTCCGAACACCATCAACGACACAAAGCAAAACGCCATGACCGGTAATCTGATCACGGTAGGAAGATTCGTCGGGCGTACCAGCAGCGCCATGACGTAAGCCGCGATCAGGCCGGATGCGGTCAGCGGGTGGCCGAGCAGAGCAGCCGATCGCCATTCGCCAAACACGATGATATTGCCGACAGTCAGCGGGATCAGCCGATGGCCAGAAAAGTACTCGTAGTATCCGAGCACGACGTTAAGCAGAATACCGGCATGAAAGGCCCAGGCGAGCACACGCCGCTGCTGCTCCGTCAGTTGCCACACCACGAGACAAATCATCGGCGGCAGCAGGAAGGAGTCGATGATTGTTGTAAAGGGCCGCTTGAGAGCGACGATCTGAAAGAACAGCGCAATCCAGCACAGGAACAGAACAAGCGTCAGCCGTGCATTCGCAAGACTTGACAGCAGATCGTTGATCGGGCTGCCGTGACGGATCAGACAAAGAAAGAAGGCCGCAAAAACGCAATACGTCGCGACGTGCACCTTTTCGAGAAAAATGCCGCCGCTGGTGACGTAATGCACCTTCAGATTGGTCAGCATGGAGGACGACAAGCCGAGCAGGGCCATTATGGCCAGCACCATCAACCCAACGATTGCGGCATCGATCAGTGCGTGAACCGTGGAGGACTGATCAATTTTCGATTTCTGAAAAGAGGTGCGCCGAGGATGAGGGAGGACTGTCCTCGTATGCCCCGGCTGCACAAATGCCGTGGCGCGCGGCTTCAACGGACCGCCCCTCCCGCAGCCGCCGCGGATGCAACATAGGGCTTCAGATAGGCCGAGCTTCGATAGTAATCGTAGAAACGCAGGCGGCTGAGATCAACCTGCGTGAGAACCGTTCCAAGAATTCGATCCGAGACCGGCTCAAGGAGCTCCATCATGTGAGTGAGAATTTCTTTTGGCGTCTGGTCCCACGCCAGCGCCAGCACTATTCGATCAGCCAGCTCCGCAAGAGCGCGCCCATCGACAAGCGGGATCAGCGGCGGCGAGTCGATGATGATAAGTTCGTAGTGGACACGCAGCCGGTCGATTACCGACGCGATCTCTTCGGAAAACATCAGTTCGGTGATGATGTTGTCGTTGTCGCAAACAGTGGCGGGCAAAATCGACAGCCCTGAGCTGCGATCGAACAGGATCGCCCGCTCAAGCGGTATTTCGCCAGTCGCAACCTGCATCAGGCCAGCGTTCGCTCGCGGGCTCACGGCGCGTGTCAATCCGGGATTGCGCAGGTCGCCATCGATCAGAAGCGTTTTGACACCGAGGGATGCAAACGACAGAGCGAGATTCGAGGCAAATGTTGTCTTGCCTTCGCTATCGAGCGCGGAGCTGACGAGAACGACTTTCGCGGATTGTGTCCGCAGCACGCGCTGAATGGATAGCCGTGCCGCGCGGATGGCTTCGGCAAAGAACGTTCCTGGTTCCTCGATGGCATAGCGCATCAAGGGAGGCTGGAGGGAAGGCGGCAAAAGCCGCATGATCTTCGGGTCGTATCCCTGAAGGTCGAAACGCCCTCGCTTGGCGCGGCTTGCAAGTTCGCGTGCACCGATGCGTGGCAGAGCAGCCAGCGCCGGCACGCCGGATATCGCCTCAGCTTGTTCCAGCGTCTTGATGCGGCTATCGAGGTAGTCGAGTAACAGCGCCAGCACCAGTCCGCCGCCGCCTCCGAGAACGATGGCGAGCCCCAGAATCAGCAGCGTCTTGGGCGACGAAGGCTTGAGCGGAATGGAAGCCTTCGTGACAATACGCGAATCCGGCATCTCCAGGCTTTCCTGAGAAGACGTCTCTTTCGCACGGGCCAGATAGGATTCATAAAGCGTGCGGTTGGCCTCGGCCTCGCGCTGCAACTCATGAAGGCGAACCTGAGCCTGACCGGATTCGCTCGAGACGTTCTGTAGTTGATCGAGGCTGTTCTGCAGCGATTTCTCACGCGATTTCGCCACGTCGTAATCATGCGCAGTGCTTTGCAGGATACGCTTGATCTCTTGATCGATGAGCCGCTGGGTGTCCTTGAGCTGCGCATGCACGCTTGCCACCAGCGGATGACGCGGGCCATACTTACTCGTCAGATCTGCTTCGTTCTTGGCGATATCAGCATACTGCGTTCGCAGCTTGGTGATGATGTCGGACGAGATCGCGGCATTGATACCGCCGGGATCGCCGCCAGATTTGGCAAGCTGCTGCACCTGCTCGAATTTCGCACGCGCCTCGGCCGTCTCGGCGCGCGCCGAGATCAGTTTGTTGTTCAGATCGGTGATCTGCTGATCGTTGAGGGTAACGCCTTGTGAGACGGCAAGGTTGTTAGCAGCACGGAAATCTTCGACCGCCTTCTCAGACGCGACAACGCGGGCCTTCAATGAATCCAATTGCCCGTTCAACCACTTCGCAGCGGTTCGGGTGACGTCGAACTTTGCGCGAACTTGTTCCTCCAGATAAGCATCCGCAATAGCATTCGCGATCATGGCCGCCTTGCGGGGCGACTTCGAACTCATATTGATATCGACCAGAAATGTCGTTCCCTGGCGCACGACCTTAAGCTGCTTTTGCACGAGGCCAACAGAAACAGTCTGCGCAGCGTTGTCCGGCGCCGTTTCGCCACTTTCGCTGCTAAACAGACTGCTGATGATGCGCTTGATCGGATCGAGAAATCCCGGCTGGGGAAAGAATTCATCATCCTCGGTCAATTTAAGCCTGTCGACCACACGTTGGAGTGTAGCAACCGACTGAATAAGTAACGCCTGACTCTCGATCGTCGCGTCGTCAGTTCCGTAACTCGAAAGAACGGGCTGCGTCGTGTCTGTGACGTTCGCATGACGCGGATCGATGACGACCGTGGACGTCGCGGTATAACGCGTGGTCGCGAGCAATATGTAAAGTAGGGCAACAGCTATAACCGACACCGCAACATAACCGATGGTGCGCCCACGCCGGCGAAGAATGCGTCCGATCTCGCGAAGATCGACCGTTGGGCCTGCCGCGTCCTCGACAGTCATTCCGATTTGCTCCATCCGGGGAGCTACGAGCTCTTCAGAATTGCGCTGTAACATTGATCCCCACCAGATGTTTCTCGTAGCTGAACGCCGGAATGTCGCTTTTTCGGTCGGTGTAACGATGATAGATCGACACCGAAGCGAAGCGGTTCAGCATGTATTTCACACGCGCATCGGTCGACATGACTTTGTCTTTTCGTACCTGACCGAAGAATCGATCGTTCTCATATCCTCCGGCCAGCGATATCACGACATTTCGCATTAGCTCGTAATCGGCACCGACCTGAAACGCATTGGCCAGAACACCACTGGAGCTGGTGTCGGACGTTTCCGTGACGAGTTGTTCAGCCTTCGCATGGATGTCGAGCAAGCGAGTGGGGCGCCAAAGCAGGCTTGCGTGATAAGACGGCCCGGAGATGGTGCCAATGGTGGGGTCGTCGAACCGCTGGCTGACATAGCCACCGCCGATCTCACCGCTCAGTAAATTCGCGCGTCCAAGCGTGATGCCAGAGAGCGCACGATAGCCATCGGAATCAAGTGTATGGCCGGGCGTGCCGCGGATCTGACGCTCGTTGCCTTCGACCGCGGCAAACCAGCCGAGAAATGGCGAGAACGCATAATCGAGTCGGCCGTGAACAGTGTAAATCTGACCGTCGCGTCCATCCTGATTGATGATGCTGCCGTCCTGCGCGCGTGTCGACTGATAGTCGTAGGATTTGACGCCCATGCCGATTGAGGCCGCCAGCCGGTTGAATTCCTTGCGAACAGCGACGTCGCCTGAGAACAAATCGTATGGCGTTGGCGCGACCGCGTTGACCGGCGAGCTGAGCGTTCCGACGCCTTCGTTCAGATGGGCGATCTGAAAGCTCCCCAGCACCTTGAGGTCGCGGGCGACATCATACCACCCGTTCCCCTTCAAGCTGATATTATTCTGGTTAAGGCTCGAGAACTGGCTGTAGATCAGCGACTGCGCATCGAGTTTGAGGTCGATGCCATGCCGTTCCCATAACGTATGGGCACGCAGCGTTGGCTCGACGACAGCCGCGAAATCCGAATTCTTGGTCGTGTTTGACGAAAATACGTTGCTGTCGAAGAACCCGCCGCTGATGATCGCTGGATTGAACATCCAGGAGCCATAGCGGATGCCGACAGGCTCATAGCCTGGCTGCTGTCTCTTTTTCACCGGCATATCCTCTGGCGGAATAGGATCGGTGCTGTTTGGATCGCGAAAATCCGGAAGTGGTGACGACTCGAATACCTGAAGCGCATTCCACGGCGGCGCCACATCGTCAAAGTTGAGTGGGACGGCCTGTGCATGCGCATGCGAAACGAACAGCAAAAGGAATGCCGTTGCCGTCGCGACGAAGCAGATAGTGCGATCTTCCGAGATCGCCAACAATGCGCGAACACCAAAGGCATTTGAAACCGAACCTAGCTGGATACATTTCATTACTCATCCCTTGCGGGAAACACGCTACACATCACCGTCCATGCTTATGGGCGGCGCTACGCCATCATACAGTCACTGGTGAAGAGTTTGTGTCAGAGCCCCACTTGTCATGAGAAAGGTCCTCTCTTTGACAATCCGGTATCTAACGCACCACGCCAGAAAAGTTTCGCAGCGCGGAAGAAGATTACGGCAAAGGGACGAGAGTATGGCCGCACGACGAAGCTCGCGTGGCAATACCTGCAACGACAACGCGGGCGTTAAAAATATCGCTCCGGGATACGAATGTTGTCACCGGGATAAACCAGAACAGGTGCGTTGAGCGTATACTCTTCTTCTCTGCCAACACCCGCACGACGCAGATAGACTTTTTGTTCGTTGGCGCGATAGGTAAATCCACCTGCAGCGGCAACTGCATCCATGATGGTAAGGCCTACCTTGTAGGGATATTCGCCGCTGTTCTTCACTTCACCCAAAATGTAGTAGGGACGATAGGTCGCAACGTCGACATTGACTCGCGGATCGCGCACGATGCCCTTCGAGAGGGCTGCACGAATAGAAACTTCCAATTGCTTCGTGGTTTTGCCTGCGGCTTGAACACGTCCTGCCAATGGAATCGACACTCTGCCGTTACCGTCGACTTCATATTCTCCGGTGATATCCGGCTCGCCATAAACTTTGAGGCGGACTTTATCATTCGGGCCAAGGATATAGGGGCCTGACGGCGAGAATGATGTTTCTGCTTTCACGACGTTATTCAGCGCAAAAACGGAAATCACGAACGCGACGAACACGAACAACGTCATTCGCGGCAGTGAAACGCGGAATTTCATTATCTGTCTCCGAAGCATTGAGGAAATGAACGGCGACAACTTATCGGGTAAATTTTGGCAAAACCATGTGAGGCTTGGTTCCGCTAAAGCACGATGACCTTCGTGCCTTCGATCGCAACGCAGGTGAGAACACCCGACATCCAGGCGCCGGTATCGATATTGATTCTGTTTGGCAACAATTCCGGATGAGGGACAGGCGTGTGCCCGTGGACGACAAGCGGACCGTGACTTTGCCTGAAGTCGAGAAATTCATCACGAATCCAGAAAAGGTCTTGCGAGGATTGCTGCGCCAGCGGAATGCCGGGTCGCAATCCCGCGTGCACGAACAAAAAGTCACCGCAGGCGAAGCTGTTTTGAAGGCAACCGAGAAAGAGATAATGCGCTTCCGGAAAATTCTCGTGCAGACGACGATGAATGTGGAACTCCGATGCATTCAGATCGGCGTCTGACAACCCATATGATACGAGCGTCGAGCGCGCCCCAACATACAGCCAGGGATGAAGACCGGCAGGATCCGCAAGAAATGCTTCCAGCAGCGCCTCGTGGTTGCCACGCAGACATACGGCGCGTCTTTGAGCAACGCGCCACGCCAACGTCTCGATCACGTTTTTCGATTGAGGACCACGATCGATGTAATCGCCGATATAAACCTCAACAACATGTGCGATCGGGCGGCGTACAACATCATCCTCGATCCGCTGTATCACATCGTGCAGGAGATCGGCCCGACCATGAATATCCCCAACGGCATAAATTCGGGTACCGGGCGGAAGAGCAGGTTTTGAAAATCTTGGCTCGACCAGGTCGTGCTGACGAATCACTGACGAGTTCCAATGCGCACACGAAAGAGGCAGATCGCCTGCCACATCGAACGGCAGTTAGAAAAAGAAATAGCGAACCGCAATAATAATCACAATCCAGGCGGCGATATTCACCAGGATCAACTGATTGCGCAGTCTTCGATCACGCCCTTCGCTCAAAGGCGGCCCATCCATCTCGTGAGAAAGCATCGCAGGCTCTCGTGCTGCCGATGGAAATGAAAGCGAATCGTCCGCTTCTTTCTCTTTTGGAAGTCCTGTCATCGTTTTCGATGTCGCTTTCAAGGGCTTGACACTCGTATCCGACGATAAATCGCGCTCATTAGCTTTCAGTGAACGAGAACATTCGACATCGAAGTGCTTTCAGTTTGTGCATTGATGCTGCACGCAGCGCGAGTTCTTTAAAATATCTTAAAATATCTTCAGCGCTTCGCTGCACGCATAGCCGTCTGCCCAATTTTGCAACGGAACGATTTCGGGTTTGGCGTAACGCGCTCTCATCAAACCAAAATTTCCGCAGTGCATGGTGCTGCCTATGTCGCGACGCAACGATGTCACGATCGATCACATCGTTCGCCGTAATTTACTCAAGAAGTTACGAAAACTTTTAATCCAAGTTGATGCTTCGGATCGTTTGCACTGTCGTACCTTCGCAGCTGCGAGCAACCATGAGAGCCACGGAGAACCAAAGCGATGGTCTCGACCGCCACGGCCCGCTACGACGATCAAGACAGTAATGTCGCTTCGTTGTGGAAGAACAGACGATACATCTCTGCGCGCCCGGTCGAGTATGTCGGCCACGGTGCCTACCGGAAAAAACACTCGGCAAGATTATGGCGGCGAGAGCCTGCGGCGGCGCTTTCGAAACGTGCGTTCGACATTACAGCGGCAGGCCTTGCATTGCTGTTCTTCGCGCCGATGCTGCTTGTGATCTCGATCGCAATCAAAGTCAGCTCTCCGGGGCCGATCTTGTTTCATCAGTACCGCTACGGCTTCCGCAACCGGCGCTTCAAGATTTACAAGTTCCGCTCGATGCGGACGGATACGGGGGATCGCACAGGCATAAGACAAACCGTGCAGGGTGATCCACGCGTTACACGGGTAGGGCGCATCCTGCGCAAAACAAGCCTCGACGAGATTCCCCAGCTCATCAACGTGATCAAGGGCGACATGTCGCTTGTCGGCCCGCGTCCGCATGTGCCCGGCATGCTAGCCGCCAATGTCCTCTATGAGGATCTGGTGCCTTATTATTTCCAGCGGCATATCGCGCGTCCCGGCATCACCGGCCTTGCACAGGTCAGCGGGTGTCGCGGCAGCACGGCGGAAGCGAATAACGCGATCTCTCGGATCGATTACGACCTCGAATACATCGAGAAATGGTCTTTGCGTATGGACATAGCCATCATCCTGCGCACGGTGCGCCGCGAGTTCATCTCCGGCAGCGGCTACTGATCGAACCTTTCACATTCTCAGTTGCAACAAGAAGGGGGGCGGACGATGACGCCAACAGACAAACTTATCGTGCCTGTACTTTTGTCGGGGGGCACAGGTTCACGGCTATGGCCGCTCTCCCGAGAGGCTTATCCGAAGCAGCTTCTGTCGCTGCTCGGCGAGAAGACGTTGCTGCAGCAGACGGCGCTGCGGACCTCGGACAACACGGTATTCGCAAGCCCCATCGTGGTTGCCAACGCCGAGCATCGTTTCGTCATCGGCGAGCAGCTCCGCGAGGCTGGCGTGGATAACGCCAGAATCATTCTCGAGCCGGTCGGACGGAATACCGCCCCGGCCGTCGCCGTCGCCGCGTTGATCGCGTTGGAGCGCAATCCAGATGCGATCATTCTTGCGACTCCCGTCGATCACTGGATCGGCAATCGCGCAGCTTTTCTTCAGGCTGTCCAGACCGGACGGCAGGCTGCGCAATCCGGCAAGCTCGTGCTGTTCGGGATGCGCCCGACCCATCCGGCAACCGGATTCGGATACATCCGTGCGGGCAACGAACTCTCAAAGGACACTGCGATTCACGCGGTATCAGGCTTCGTTGAAAAGCCTGACGCTGCGACAGCTGAGGCCTATCTGGCGGATGACAGGTATTTATGGAACAGCGGCATTTTTCTCTTGCCGGCAAAAAAGTTGATTGAAGAACTACAAGCGCATGCACCGAAAGTTCTAGCTGCGGCCCGTGACGCCATCTCGGATGCGACGACCGACCTCGATTTCCTTCGCCTCGATGCGACAGCCTTTGGCCGCGCGCCTTCAATCTCCATCGACTATGCGGTGATGGAACACACGGAGCAGGGTGCCGTCGTCGCCGCGGATTTCGAGTGGAACGACATCGGAAGCTGGTCGGCGCTCTGGAGCGTCGCCGCGAAGAACCCGGCCGAAAATGTCGAAATCGGCGATGTCATCTCGGAAGATTCCAAGGGGTGTTATCTGCGGGGGGAAGGGCCGCTCGTCGCGGCACTCGGCGTCGAAAATCTCGTCGTCACCGCGACGCCGGATGTGGTGCTGGTCACCACGCGTGGCCGGGATCAGGACGTTGGAAAACTCGTCCAACGGCTCAAGGCGAACGGACATCAATCGGCAACGCAGACACCGAACGTGCATCGCCCGTGGGGCTATTATCAATCGATCCATGCCGGTGAGCGGTTTCAAGTAAAGCGTATCACCGTCAATCCGGGCGCGAAGCTCTCACTGCAGAAGCACTATCATCGCGCCGAGCATTGGGTCGTCGTCAACGGCACGGCGATCGTGACACGTGATGACGAGGAAATCCTGCTGCGGGAAAATGAGTCGGTTTTCGTGCCGCTCGGCTGCATGCATCGGCTCGAAAATCCGGGGAAGGTACCGCTCAACCTCATCGAGGTGCAGTCCGGCGCTTATCTCGGCGAAGACGACATCGTGCGCGTTCAAGATATTTACGCGCGTGTCTGAGGCAGTGAAGGGAGCCGAACATGCAAGTCACTCAGGCAACCAAGCAGGCCGTCAAAGACGCATTTCCGCAACTATGGCTGCGCTGGCATTTCTCGCGGCGGCCGAAATCGGCCGAGCGCGAGTTGCTTTATTTGCACAAGATAATTGGAGCGAATTCAATCACGGTCGATGTCGGCGCGAACTGCGGGCTTTATACGCGTGAGCTCGCCAAAATATCCAACCGCGTTCACGCGTTCGAGCCCTCGCACGAAATGGCTTCGCTGCTGCGGCGGACGTCGGCATCGAATACAGTCGTGCACGAGATGGCATGCTCGGATCGGGCGGGGCATACCGCGCTGTTCATCCCGGACAGCGATCATGGGCCGGTCTATGGTCTTGCCTCGCTCGAGCGACATGGCAATGTAGACGCTCCCGAGGCTTCCTGTCATTCAAGGCCCGTCAGAACAGCCCGGCTCGATTCAATGGTCGAGGACGATGTCGCATTCGTCAAAGTCGATGTCGAAGGTCATGAGTTGCGCGTCCTTTACGGCGCATCCGGACTGATCGACCGCTGTCAGCCCATCTTCCTGGTCGAGGCAGAGGACCGCCATCGCGACAAGGCTACCAGCTCTGTCTTCGATTTCTTCAAGGAGCGCGCCTATCACGGCTTCTATCTCGAAGACGACCGTGTACATCCCATCGAGGAGTTCGATCCCATTCGGCTCCAGAATGCTTCGGCGCTTCTGTCGGACGGCGGCCGCAAGGATGGACGTTCTTACGTCAACAACTTCTTCTTTTTTCCCTCCCGCATGAACGGCCAGGTCATCCTGCAAAACGCCATTCGCTAACAGCATCAAGGCCGTCTCTCATGGGCGGCCATCATATCGGGGCAATTCTCAATGCGTATCGCAATGATCGGGGCCGGCTATGTCGGCCTGGTGTCCGGCGCGTGCTTTTCCGACTTCGGCCATCAGGTCGTGTGCGTCGATACCGACACGGCCAAAGTCGACGCTCTCAACAGCGGTCAAATTCCCATCTTCGAGCCGGGTCTCGACGCACTCGTCGCGCAGAACCGGAAGCAGGGCCGGCTGAGCTTCGTCAGCGATATAGGGCAGGCCGCAAAGGACGCGGACGTTATCTTTATCGCCGTCGGCACGCCGTCTCGCCGGGGCGACGGCCACGCGGACCTGAGTTACGTCTATACAGCGGCAAAAGACATCGCAGCATCGCTAAACAAATTCACCGTGATTGTGACGAAATCCACGGTGCCGGTCGGGACGGGCGACGAGGTCGAAACGATCATCCGCGAAGCGCGCCCCGATGCGGAATTCGCCGTGGTCTCAAACCCGGAATTCCTGCGGGAAGGGGCCGCAATCCGCGATTTCAAGCACCCGGATCGCATCGTCATCGGCACCAGCGATGAGCGCGCCAAGAAGGTCATGGGCGAGGTTTACCGCCCGCTTCACCTCAATACCTCGCCGATTCTCTATACTGACCGGCGTACCGCCGAACTCACCAAATATGCAGCGAATTCCTTCCTGGCTACAAAGGTCACTTTCATCAATGAAATCGCTGATTTAGCGGAAAAAGTTGGAGCTAATGTTCAAGATGTGGCGCGCGGAATAGGGCTCGACAATCGCATCGGCATGAAATTCCTCCACGCTGGCCCGGGCTTCGGCGGATCGTGCTTTCCAAAGGATACGATGGCGCTCATCAAAACGGCGCAGGACAATGAGGCGCCGCTCCGCATCATTGAGACGGTCGTGGCCGTTAACGATCAACGCAAGCGCGCAATGGCCCGCAAGGTAGCCAATGCATTTGGCGGCAATCTACGTGGCAAAGCCGTCGCGGTACTTGGCGTCACGTTCAAGCCGAATACCGACGATATGCGCGACGCGCCGTCGATTCCCTTGATCACGGCCTTGCAGGACATGGGCGCCGAGATCCGCGTTTTCGATCCGGTTGGCATGGACCAGGCACGGAAGGTCTTCGACAACGTTACGTTCTGCGACAACCCATACGAATGCGCCAAGGCGTGCCACGCGCTGGTCATCGTGACGGAATGGGAGCAATTCCGGGCACTCGATCTGAAGGCGCTGTCGGCGACCATGGCGACGCCGGTTGTGGTTGATCTGCGAAACATCTATTCGCCGGATGAAGTGACCAAAAGCGGGCTTCTGTATTGCGGAGTCGGACGGCCGCAGCCGGTGGCTTATTAGAGCGCTTAGGGGCAGCCAACAAAGCAGGCAGAGCGGCGTGGGCGACCATCAATCGCGCCCGCTGCCGCACATTGATAATTCGCATAAGGTATATTATGGAATATAAATATAGCTTCGTTTCTTTGCTTTTGGCATTCTCTGGAAGCAGCAGCCAGCGTTCTGGATAAGCCCTTTAAAGCGGCTTTCGCTGTTGCGCGTTGCGCTTCCACCGCGTGGGTATGACGCTAGCCGCATCGGCAGCCTCGGTCATGATGTAGGATGTTTTGCTTGGTTCAATCCAATATCCCATAAGGTCTAGGCCTTAATCTGGATTGATGTGCTCAAGAAATCGCTGCAAGCATCGGCATAACAACGACATTTGCGTTTGATCGGCAGACTGGATGAGACGGCCGCCCAGTTCCGACAAGCTGACTTTGATTGCTTTGACGGCGTTCTGTCTAAAACAGCATTCTGGCTCAACTTCACAATAAGTCTGCCCATGGGATAGCACACAGATCAATCCGCAACCTGGAACACAGCGCTGACGCTCGTAGAGGACTTACTGCGGTTCGAGACTAGTGGAGGTCTTCGGGTAGGGCTATTCATGTGCGTCGCCCTTGCTCGAACCGCGCCGTACAGGCCAGACAAGCTCCGCCACGACTCCTTGGGTCCCTCCTCCAAAATGAACTCTTCTGCCGGCCGTTCTATGCGATCTTCGATCCCCAATGACGCGGCGAGCGGCGCTCTCGGCAGCGGATGCAATCAGGGGCGATATCGACCCGGAGACTGGTAACACCGTCGTATAGATCAGTGTCGGGGCATACCTGACGAAAATCCTCCCCGTCTGAGATTCTCGATTCTTGTAAATAACAAACATGCTCCGGTGGAAGCAGCGCGGATCACCCGATCAGGGGCCGCACGCAAGTGCCATCTCGCGAGCTACCTACTTGTAAGTACCCCGCACGTGTTGTTGCCCGAGCACGCCGCTCACGGTGGTAATCCGGTTTAGTCCTGAGTCAGCATTTGCGGCTGCGCTATAGTCCTATCCAGCCGGTTGTCTGGCCCATCAGGAACAGCAGAGAGACATCAGAACAACAAAAAATCAGATGGAAGAGGAACAACGGCTGCGTTCATCGTGATCCGCACCGGCCACTCGTTCTCTCGCAATGTCCAGTGCCTGACTGTGTCGAGTAAACGCCAGCGGTTCATTTGTCCGGAGTAACGCGTATGGCTTTGTTGCAGCGATTGATTTCTTTCAAGCCTTTGCTCGCATTGCGTCCTACTACCGGCTCTGTCCTACGCATTGCAGCTGATGTCGGTTCATTATGGACGGCGTTTCTAATTGGCTGGCTCTTCATAGAAGACCGCAGTTACGCCGCTCTTCTCACCCAGCAATCAAAGCATATCTTCCCGTTCCTTGGCATTTTCTCGCTTCTCACCTTTATCGCTTATGCGGATTCGGGCCTCTACACCTGCCCGCACGACTATTCTCTTGCGACAAAAATCAGCCGCATCATCCGGATCAATCTCGTGCTGCTGATCCTTGCGCTCATCGCTCATGTATTCGCACCGTCCTCCTCGAGTCTCACCCCACGGCTCTTGTTGACATCCTTCTCGGGTGCAGCGCTCTTCGCCTGCCTTGCGCGCGTCATCTCATTCGTCCTGCGCTCGGAAGACCACGAAATCATTCTGCCTGCCGAGCTCCGACATCCCGATGAGTCGCGCATCTTGGTGATCGGCGGCGCTGGCTATATTGGTTCCGCGCTCGTTGAAAAGCTGCTGAGCCTTGGCAAACACGTCACCGTTCTCGACGCGCTGCATTACGGCGATGAACCACTCGCACGCGTTGCCGGACATCCAGGGCTGACAGTCATCCGGGAGGATTTTCGGCACATTGAAGCCCTTACGCGGGCGATGAGCGGCATGGGCGTGGTGATCCACCTTGGCGGTCTCGTCGGTGATCCGGCGTGTGCCGTTGATCCGGAACTCACCGTCGACATCAATGTGACTGCGACCAAACTGGTCGGCGAGATCGCCAAGGCATGCGGCGCGAAACGTTTCATCTTCGCGAGTTCGTGCTCGGTCTACGGCGCCTGCGATGAGACCGTGGACGAAACGTCTCACTTCAATCCGCAGTCGCTCTATGCCCGTAGCAAGGTCGCTTCCGAAGCTCTGCTCGGATCACTTCATAGCGAAGATTTCGCCGTGACCTGCCTGCGCTTCGCCACGGTTTATGGCATTTCCGGTCGCACGCGATTTGATCTCGTGGCCAACCTTCTTTGTGCAAAGGCAATCCGCGACGGCGTCATCACTGTCTTCGGGCCAGACCAGTGGCGCCCCTTCGTACATGTCGACGACGTGGCAAGAGCCATTGTGACGACGCTCATGGCTCCGGTGGAAGTCGTTGCGGGCGAAGTCTTCAACGTCGGCAGCGATGCCCAGAATTATACGCTCGGCCAGCTCGCGGCGTTCATCAAGGCGCAAGTGCCGGATGCCACGATCGTTTCCGACGACGGTGCGGTCGACAAGCGCAACTACCACGTGTCGTTTGAGAAGATCCGCAGCCAGCTCGGCTTCGAACCGGCATGGACGCTAGAGCGTGGCATCGCGCAAGTCATCGCGGTCGTGCGCTCGAACCAGGTTGGGCATTACTCCCTGCCGACCTACAGCAACGTCCTCTATTTGAAAGAATGCGGCAGCCAGAGCTTCGGCAGCTTCAAGATCACCGGCTGGGAAACCGAGTATATGAGCATCGATCATCTCGCGCCCAGCCACGGGCCGAGGCCGGCCGCTGCAGCTTAAGGGACGTTGCCATGCGCTACCAGGACGCTCAGCACATCCGTACTTCAAAGCTTGGCAGCCCCCCGCTCGTCGCTCCACCCGTTCAATCGAACGTCTATGCACCTCCGGCCAATATTCCGTTCTTCCGTCCCGTCATTTCTGAAGACGAGATTGAGGCCGTAACAGCCGTGCTTCGCTCTGGATGGTTGACTACCGGCGCCAAGGCGCACGAGTTCGAACAGAAATTCGCAGCCTTCCTCGGAGACGGCGTAGAGGCTGTGGCCGTTAACTCGGCAACCGCCGGACTTCATCTCGCCGCGGAAGCTTGCGGGATCGGCCCCGGAGATGAAGTGCTGGTGCCAACCCTGACATTCACTGCCACCGCCTCAGTGATACGCTATCTCGGCGCAGAAGTTGTTCTTGTCGATGTCGATCGGAAGACGCGCACGATCGATCTCGAAGACGCTGCACGTCGCATTACGCCACGCTGCAAGGCGATTATTCCGGTCCATTTCGGAGGCTTTCCTTGCGATACGGCTGCCGTACTCGACTTCGCCCGCCGCCATCATCTCCAAGTCATTGAGGATGCCGCGCACGCCTTGCCTGCACATCGATCAGGCCGCCCGGTCGGCTCCTGGGAAACGGACGCCAGTGTCTTCAGCTTTTACGCTAACAAGCCGATCACGACGGGCGAAGGCGGCATGATCGTAACCCGCAACCCGGATATCGCCGCCCGCGTGCGCGTCATGCGGACCCATGGTCTCAACCGCGATGCGTTCGATCGCTTCAGCAAGGTCGGAGCCTCCTGGGCATACGACGTGGTGTCGCCGGGGTTCAAATACAATCTCACCGACGTCGCCGCCTCCATCGGCGTGGTTCAGCTCGGCCGCGCCAACACCCTGCAATCCGGACGTCAGCGCGCCGCCAAGCGTTATCTGAAAAGGCTCACCGGCCTGCCTCTCGATTGCCCCACCCCGGCTCCTTCGGACAGCCTTCATTCATGGCACCTGTTTCCTGTTCGACTCCATGAGACCGCACGCATCAGCCGCGACGACCTGATCGCGGCTCTGACCGCACAGGGCATCGGCACATCGGTTCACTACCGACCGCTTCACCAGATGACCTACTGGCGACAGCGTTACGACTTCAAGCCGAACGAGTTTCCGGAGGCCGACCGCTATTTCGCTGGCTCAGTGTCATTGCCGCTGTTTCCCGCCATGGCCGACGAAGAGGTCGATCGGGTCGCCGATGCATTGCAGGAACTGCTGGAGTAACCCGCCATGCTCGCTTGCGACAGCCCCCCCGCGGTAACGATGCCACCCATCACAACACTCAAAATTAAACGCGCTATCGATGTCGCTGGCTCGATGCTTGGACTGGTTTTGCTATCGCCGCTGTTCCTCCTCATCGCCATCGCGATCCGTATGGAAACGCCGGGGCCGGCCTTCTTCCGGCAGACGCGGGTCGGACTGAACGGCCACCCGTTTAAAATCTACAAATTTCGCTCGATGAAGGTGACAAAAGCGCCGCGTTGCGCACCCCTGACCGTGCGTGCGGACAAGCGGGTGACCCGAATCGGCGCATTCTTGCGAAGAACGAAAATCGACGAACTACCGCAACTCATCAACGTCCTCGCGGGCGATATGTCATTGGTTGGCCCCCGCCCCGAGGTTCCGGAGTTCATGGAATTTTTCTCTCCCGCTCAACGCGCCGTCCTTCTTTCGATGCGCCCAGGCATGACAGATTACGCCGCGATCCTGTTTCGCAACGAGAGCGAACTGCTCGATCAGGACAAAGATCCAGTGTCGATCTACCGATACAAAATTCTCCCTATCAAGTTCGGCTATTACGAACACTACAGTCACGAGATCGGCGCGGCCAACGATCTGCGTATCATTCTTGCGACGATCTCCCTACTCGCCATCGGCCACATCCCAAAGATACTGGGAATTGCCTCCGAACTCCAAGACCCCATCTCGCAGGAAGGGCACGCCGCCACATAGCTGCATACTTTCGGCAACCGACGACACCACCACCGGGGACTCGCTGACGGACTGAACGCGGGAGCGTCACATGAGCACGACCTCAAAAATAGACACGCTCTTCTCCGGCATCTCGAACACATCGAGCTATCCGCCGCACAACGGCCTCGCCGTCGGACCTAACAACATCGTGATGGCGGAAGGCTCTCGGATCGAATGGACGAATCTCACGGGCGGAGCCGCCACAGTTCAGTCTGTCTATAGCTTCTTCTCATCGCTCGGAGCGACGGCAACCAATTCGCTCTACGATCCACGCTGCATTTACGACAGCGCCAGCGGCCGCTTCATCATCATTATGGAGAACATCGGCTCTAACGGAGCCATCAGCAATATCGACATCGCAGTTTCGAAAGACTCCAATCCGAATGACGGATGGTATTTCGCATCGCTCAACACATCACTGACCATCAACGGACAACTGACCTCGTCCGATCGCCCCTCGATCACCGTCGATGGCAGCAACATCTACATCACAGCACCCCAATACAACGTCAACGTTTCCGGCTATGCAGGCACCGAAACATGGGTGATCGGAAAAACCTCCGGCCCCGGCGGCGGCCTCTACAACGGCGGCACGATGACGGTTGTCGCCAATCAGATTACTCCATCGAACCAGGGCATTTTCACCGTCGCGACGGGCAGTAACGGAACGACGTATTACGCGTGCGACTATTCAACAGGCAGCCAGATCGTCGCGGTGGTGCAGGCCTATAACACGACTAACAACACATTCGGCCCCGCGACGACCATTGCGCTCGGCAATATTGACCAGGGTGGCACCTACACAGCTCAACAGCAGGGCACAAGCTTGCTGCTTGACGCCGGCGACAAGCGTATCCAGAGCCTTCAGTACGCCAACGGCTTTCTTTGGGGCGTCTGCGAGCTGAAGCCGATTGGCTCCAGCGTACCGCTCGTTCATTGGTTCAAAATTGACGTCAGCAATCCGAACAGTCCGGCACTCGTTGCCCAAGGAGACATATCCGGCTCATCGCTCGGGGCCAATGTATCAACCTTCAACGGTTCTCTTGCCGTGGACGGGGCCGGTGATGTCCTCATCAACTTCACCGCCAGCGGCCCGAGTATGTATCCCTCGGACTACTATGTTTACGAAGCCGCCTCGGCGCCGACGGGCAGCTTCAGCTCGCCAATTCTCTATCAGGGGAGCACAGGCTTCTTCAACTCCGGCAATGGCTCAAGCGTGCAGCGCTGGGGCGCCTACTCGACAGCGATCCCCGACCCCAACAATCCCAACGCGTTCTGGATATCCAACGAATATGTCGCGAACGGATGGTGGCAGACCGCCGTCTCACAGGTTGAAGTCACCAACTCCGCCAATCCGACGGTTTCGTCGATCGCAACCTCCGGCATAGGCATCACCAACGGCAATGGTGATCTGAATGCCGGTAAGACCATAACGCTGACTGTCAATTTCAGTAGCGCGGTAACGGTCAACACGGCCGCCGGGTCGCCGACATTGATCCTCAGCGACGGCGGCACCGCAACCTATATCGGCGGTTCTGGTAGCAGCGCTCTTGTCTTCAGCTACGTCGTTGCGTCGGGCCAGAATACACCTGATCTCACGATATCGTCCGCGAACCTGAACGGGGCGGCAATTCAGGATTCGCTCGGCAATAACGCCGACTTGTCCGGCGCCGCTAATTACAATCCTGCCGGAATTCTGCAGATCGATACCACGGCTCCCGCGGCGCCAACAGCGCTTTCACTCGACACGACAACGGACAGCGGGACGAAAGGCGATGGAATCACCAACGTCACGCAAGTGACCATCGATGGTACGGCCGAGCCCGGCAGCACCGTGACCCTGTACGACACCAATGGCACAACCGTCATTGGCACCGGAACGGCCAACGCATCGACCGGCGCCTTCGCCATCACCACGACCGCACTATCAAGCGGCGTTCATAACATCACCGCAACCGCAACAGATGCGGCCGGAAATATCAGTATACATTCGACGGCTGATTCAATCACGATCGACACCACCCCACCCGCCGCACCGACGGGCCTCGCCTTGGATTCCACTACCGATAGCGGCGCGAAAGGCGACGGAATCACCAGTTTCACCCAAGTTGAGATTGATGGCACAGCCGCTCCCGGCAGCAACGTGACGTTGTATGATACCAACGGAACCACCGTACTAGGCATAGGAACCGCAAACGCCACCACAGGGGCATTCAGTATAACGACTTCCGCGCTTTCCCTCGGAAACCACAGTATCACGGCGAAGGCCGCCGATGCGGCGGGAAATATCAGTGCGGCGTCCACACCGTATTCGGTGACCGTGACGCCTCCCACTTATGACCATATCGTCGTAGTCATAGATGAGAACAAGAATTACAGCGACGTCATCGGCAACTCGGCCGCGCCGTTCATCAATTCATTGGTGGCAAGCGGCACCCTTTTCACCAGCTATTCGGCCGTGGCGCATCCAAGCGAGCCGAATTATCTCGCCCTGTTTTCCGGATCCACGCAGGGCGTCACCGACGACGGTACCTACTTCTTCCCAAACACCCCGACACTTGCCGGTGAGCTGATTCAGGCTGGGTACACCTTCACTGGTTATGCGGAGAGCAGCTCCACCAGATCCCACGACCCCTGGGAAAGTTTCAGTGACTCACAAAATCTGGGGCAGAGCTTCAGCCAGTTTCCAACCGATTTTAGCCAATTGCCGACCGTCTCGTTCGTCATACCAAACTTGAACGACGACATGCACGACGGCACCGTCGCTCAAGGAGATCAGTGGCTATCGGCAAACCTCAGCGCATATGCGACCTGGGCACAGGCCAATAACAGCCTGCTGATTGTTACGTTTGACGAAAGTGACAGCAGTTCAAGCAACCAGATCCCGACGATCATCGTCGGAGATGGAATTCCGGTCGGACAAAGCACCCAGGCCCTCAATCACTACAGCTTACTGCATACCATCGAAAACATGTATGGGCTGCCGGGCTTAACCACCAATGACATAAGTGCCCCCGCTATAAATTTCGCGGCGGTAAGCCCACCGGCTGTCACGTCGGAAATCGAAACGCAGTTCTCTGGCATCTCCGATCCGTCGAGCTATCCGCCGCACAATGCACTCGCCGTGGGATCAAACTATATCGTGATGGCGGAAGGATCAAAGATCGAATGGAGCAACCTGACCGGCGGTGCTTCGACGACACAATCGGTCTACCAGTTCTTCAAGTCCCTTGGATCAACGGCGACCAATGCCCTGTTCGACCCGCGCGCCGTCTACGACAGCGTGAACGGCCGCTACATCGTCACGATGGACAACATCGGCTCCAATGGCACGGTCAGCAATATCGATATCGCGGTTTCAAAAGACTCCAACCCGAACGATGGCTGGTATTTTGCCTCGCTGAACACCTCGCTCACGCTCAATGGAAGTTTGACAAGTTCAGATACACCCGTGGTTTCCGTTGACGGATCCAACATCTATATCACCGCGCCGCAGTATAATGTCAGTGGTGGCGGCTGGCAGGGAACTGCTGTGTGGGTCATCGGCGATATCGCAGGCGCAGGCGGCGGCATCTACAACGGCGGAACGATGACGGTTACGGCGAGTGAAGTGACCTCCCCGAACCAGGGCATCTATCGCGTCGTGGCCGGCGACAACGGCAACACCTATTATGCAAGCAGCTATTCCACCGGCGGCCAGATCGTCGTGACCCTGCAGGTCTACAACGTGGCGACTAAGACGTTCGGACCGGTGAGCACGATCGGACTTGGCAACATCGATCAAGGTGGCTCTTACACCGCACAGCAGCTTGGAACGAGCCTGCTTTTGGATGCGACGGACAAACGCGTTCAGAATCTCGCTTATTCCAACGGCTTCCTCTACGGCGTCACCGAAGAAAAGCCGGTCGGGTCGAGTGTCCCGCTGGTTCACTGGTTCAAGATCGACGTCAGCAATCCGAGCAGTCCGACGCTGGTGGCGCAAGGCGACATCTCGGGCGCTTCACTTGGCACCAATGTCGCCACCTTCAACGGCTCAATCGCCGTGGATGGCGCCGGTGATGTCCTCATCAATTTCACCGCCAGCGGTCCGAACATGTATCCCTCGGATTACTATGTCTACCAGTCGGCGGGCAACAGTGCGGGCGCCTTCAGCGCGCCGATCCTGTATCAGGCGAGTTCCGGATTCTTCAACTCAGGTAATGGATCCAGCGTCCAGCGCTGGGGCATTAATTCGACCACAATCGCCGATCCGAACAACGCCCATGGATTCTGGGTTTCGAACGAGTATATCGCGAATGGCTGGTGGCAAACGTCCGTCACCGAAATCAGCATCCAGCCATCGCTGGAGACCCCTACGCTTACGCTCGGCAGCACCGCTTTGACGGTGAATGCCGGGGGATCGGTGGCACTCCCAGTGAACGTCACTGGGTTCGATGCCGACGACACGGTAACCGTCGCGATCGGCGGGCTGGCAAGCTATGAGACAATCACCGACACGCTCGATAAGAAAACCTTCAGCGGCAGCTCTGTCACGTTGACGGCCGCGGAGGTCAATAGTGGCCTGTCACTGCAATCAACCTACGGTGGCACAGACCATCCGGTGAATACGCTGACCATCACCGCGAGCAACACGACAGCCGGAGAATCCGCGACGTCGGCGCCTCAGACGATCACCGTTACAGACCCTCCGGCGACCCCCGCTATGATCTGGAGTAACTGGAATCAGCACAGTTCTTCATTCCAGCATCTCACGGCCCTGATGGAGCAGTACATGGCCACCGGATTTCACGAAACTAACAGCAATGGATTCGGCTCGGCCGGCCATTCGCCATCAAATCATTTCGAGTTTGAAGGATTTCCATTTCTGGCCACCTCCCACCATGCTTGACGCTGCAGAAAGAACAGACAAACCGCATCCGACGACATGAGATGGCCAGTTTGAATTTCCTAGCCTGAAACCGGGATGTCTGCAAATGACCCCACAAAACGATTCAGGACTTCTGGCTCTCGTTCTGCTGCTTCGGATGAACGGCGTTGCCGCCGAGGCCGAACAAATTCGGCATCGTATCGGAACAGATGACGTCGGCATCACAGAGATGCTGCGCTGCGCCCGAAATCTTGGCCTCAAAACACGGAGCATCAAGACGAACTGGACACGCTTGGCACGAACACCCCTTCCCGCCATCGCGTCGCTCGCCGACGGCAGCTTCCTGATCGTCGGCAGCGCTTGCGATGACAAGGTCCTTGTCCAACGTCCGCCAGGGCTACGGCCGGAGGTCATGAGCAAGGCTGTATTCGAAGAACTCTGGGATGGCCGCCTAGTTTTGATGGCGCGCCGCGCGACACTGTCCGATCTGTCGAGGCGCTTCGACATCACTTGGTTTCTCGGCGCCGTCCGGAAATATCGCGGCCTTCTGGGCGAAGTGCTCGTCGCCTCGTTCTTCCTGCAAATATTCTCCCTCGTCACGCCGCTATTCTTCCAAGTCGTGATTGATAAGGTACTGGTTCACCGCGGTATCGACACACTCGAGGTCCTCGTCATCGGCCTTGTGACGATCGCAATGTTTGAAGGAATCCTCGGCGCGCTACGCACCTATCTGTTTGCCCACACCACCAACAGAATCGATGTCGAACTCGGCGCCCGGCTGTTCCGGCACCTGATCTCTCTGCCACTCGCCTATTTCCAGAATCGCCGAGCCGGCGATTCTGTCGCGCGCGTTCGCGAGCTCGAGAATATCCGTAACTTCCTCACGGGCTCGGCGCTCTCCCTGATTATCGATCTCGCTTTCACGTGCATCTTTCTAATCGTGATGTTCGTCTATTCTCCGCTGCTGACTTGGATCGTGCTCGGCGCTTTTCCGTTCTACATCGCGATCTCGGCCGCTGCGACACCGCTATTTCGCCGCGGACTCGACGAAAAATTCAAGCGCGGTGCCGAGAACCAGGCTTTTCTGGTGGAAAGCATCGTCGGCATGGAAACGCTGAAGGCGATGGCCGTCGAACCCCAGATGCAGCGCCATTGGGAGGAGCAACTCGCAAGTTACGTCTCTGCAAGCTTTCGCGTGCTGAACCTCGGCAATATGGCGAGCCAGGCAGTTCAGTGCATTAGCAAGCTCGTCACAGCCGCTGTCCTGTTTCTCGGCGCCAAGCTTGTCATCGAAGGCAATCTGACCGTCGGCGAGCTTGTGGCCTTCAACATGCTTGCGAGCCGGGTCAACGTACCCGTGCTCCGCCTCGCCCAGGTCTGGCAGGACTTTCATCAGGCCCGCCTCTCGATCGAACGGCTGGGCGACATTCTGAATACTCGCCCGGAAACGTCGGGCACACCCCATCGGGCCGCGCTCCCGCCAATCCGCGGCGAGATCACCTTCGAGCATGTCGACTTCCATTATCGCATCGACGGACCGACGATTCTGCACGACGTGCAGTTCCACATACCCGCCGGTCAGGTCGTCGGAATCGTCGGACCTTCCGGATCAGGCAAGAGCACACTCGCCAAGCTGATCCAGCGCCTATACGTGCCGGAAAGCGGGCGCGTGCTCGTGGACGGCGTCGACCTGGCCATGGTCGACACGGCCTGGTTACGCCGCCAGGTTGGCGTCGTTCTACAGGAAGACATGCTGTTCAATCGCTCCGTCCGCGAAAATATAGCGCTCGCGGATCCGGCCATGCCCATGGATCAGATTATTCACGCGGCAACGCTTGCCGGCGCACATGAATTCATTCTTCAGCTTCCCGAAGGCTACGACACACTGGTCGGCGAACGCGGCTGTTGCCTGTCTGGCGGGCAACGGCAGCGGATCGCGATAGCCCGTGCTCTCGTCACCGACCCGCGCATCCTGATCTTCGACGAAGCGACAAGCGCGCTCGACTACGAGAGCGAGCGGATCATCCAATACAACATGCGCCGCATCTGCGAGCGTCGCACGGCCATCGTTATCGCTCACCGACTTTCGACGGTCCGTCGTGCCGACCGCATCCTCACGCTCGAGCGAGGACGTCTGATCGAGGATGGAACGCATGACGAACTGATGCGAACCAACGGACGCTATGCCAGCCTCCATGACATACAGGCGGGACTCCATGACCTCCGTCAGAAAAATTATACCGTTCCCGGAACAACGGACATCCTCTCGCCGTTACGAGACGGCGTTCCTACCGGCAGCGCTTGAAATCATCGAGACTCCCGCCTCCCCTACGGCACGCGTGCTCGGCGCGACAATCATCGCGCTTTTCGGAATAGCACTGATATGGGCATCGCTCGGCACTGTCGATATCGTGGCGGTTGCACCCGGCAAGGTCATTCCCAATGGCCGCACCAAAATTATCCAGCCGTTCGAGGCTGGCGTGGTCCGCGCCATTCACATTCATGATGGCTCGACGGTTAAGGCCGGGGATGTGCTGATCGAACTCGACCCGACAATCAATACGGCCGATGTCAAACATATGGAAATCGACTTCATCGCCGCGGAGCTCGATGTCGCGCGTCTTCAAGCCGCCCTCGCAAACCACGACAATCCGGTCGATGGCTTCGCGCCACCTCAGGACGCCGCCAAGGATCTCGTCGAAACGCAGCGTCAATACCTGATAACGCAGACCCAGGAGCATCGCGCCAAAATCGCCGAGATCGACCGACAGATCGCACAGAAACGGGCGGAACGGGACACCATCACCGCCAACGTCGCTAAACTCGAAGCCACCACTCCCTTGCTCGAGGAGCGTACGAAGATGCGCGAGTATCTCTATGAGAACAAGCTTGGCTCGAAGATTACCTATCTGTCGGAGTTGCAAGACCTCGTCGGTCAACAGCACGAGACGCTCGTTCAGAAAAGCAGAGAACAAGAGATGAATGCGGCGATTGCCGCACTCAACGAGACGCAAGCGCGGGCCAAGGCCGAGTACCGTCGCACCCTGCTCGACGATCTTGCAAAAGCAGAACAGAAAGCAGGCGGCCTCAGACAGGACGTCATCAAAGCGAAGCAGAAGGCTAAGCTTCAGATTCTTACAGCCCCGATTGACGGCGTCGTGCAGCAATTAGCGGTCCATACCATAGGTGGCGTCGTTACACCGGCACAATCACTCGCTGTGATCGTGGCGACAGATGGCGGCGTGGAGGTTGAGGCCATGGTGTCCAATCGGGATATCGGCTTCGTAGTTCCCGGACAAACAGCCGAGATCAAGGTCGATACCTTTAACTTCACACGCTACGGCCTGCTTCATGGACACATCATCAGCGTTTCGCGCGACGCCATTGCCCCCGAGAAATCGCGCACGCAGTCAATGCTACCGGAAAATTCGGCAGATGAGCCTAAAACGCAGGAACTTACCTACGCAGCCCGGATCGCGCTCGACCGCACTCAGATGCAGATCGACGGCAAGCTTCTCCCCCTCTCTCCCGGCATGGCCGTGACGGCGGAAATCAAGACCGGATCGCGGCGCATCATCAGCTACCTGCTTTCCCCGCTCGCCCGATACAGACACGACATCTTACGCGAACGGTGAGGTCTTTGCTGAATGTGGAAGAATGTGTTCCGATCAAGACGCCGCTTTGAATATCAGATCAAGTAGCCGCTGTGCGAGGGGAGACAGAACAAGACCTGTCCATGCCCCGAGAATGCTGGCCAAGAGATCCTCAATACTTGCAGTTCTCCCCACGATGAAAATTTGCGCCGTTTCGAGCGAGGCTGCACCGATAGCCAATAGAACGGCAAGAATGAGCCGCTGCCTGGGTGCAGGATAGCTTGTGCCAAGAAGGAAGCCCACCACGGCATAGGCTATAAAGTGTTCCTCGTGGTTACTCGGCAGAACGTGGGGACGGAAACGACCAGGTACAAGCGACAACACCACCACCGACAACACCGAAATCAAGCCAATAGCCCTCAACGCAAGTTCTCTACTATTCCTTGGCATATACTTTCCGTTCTACCTTATTACTCATTCTGATCGCTGGACTGGCCCGGTCGTAGAGTCACCTCAACAACATCTCCAGGCTGAAGTTCGGATTCTTCATTCGTCCGAATGCGCATCTGACCTTTTTCACCCATCCTTATTACAACAATCTCGGGTTGGCTGCCGCCCCGAACGAATTGCGATCGAACAAGTGTCGCATACTGCAGTTTTTCCGATGTGCTTTGCAGCTTCGCCCGAACCTCTGCGAGCTTCAAATTGGCGTCCTGCAACTCGCGGAGCAGGTCCATCCTCCGTTGATCGTCGAGCTTCCCAAGCTGGCGCTCGAAATCACCCTGTTGCTGTTTTATCTGCATTAGTTGAGCTGATGTCTGCAACTTGCGGGTCGACGACATCAGCACCGCGCGGCGGGAATCCGCAACGCGCGGACTTGGAAGCGCGCCTTTACCATAGAAATCCAAGGTCCTCTGCAACTCATCTATATCGGCCTGAGCCCCTTCATCATCCTGCTTCTGCTGCTCTGTCAGAACCCCGATCTCTTTTTCTCCCAGTGCGACCGCATGTTGCAAGGAGGTCTTTTGATTATCGTAATCCGCCTGACGGGCTTTCAATTGCTCCGCCTCGACGTGTACGATTTCGGAGATAGTCGATTGACTTAACGGCAAATTCTTGAGGCTGCTCTGATCGAGATTCTTATCCTCTCCGAGCTCCGTCTTCAGACGCCAGACATGCGCCTGCTCCTTGGCGAACTCCGCCCATAAGGACTCATACTCGGCTCTCAGATCCGCAGCTTCGAGAACAGGGTTCTGCATGCGATAACGCATCAGCTCATAGCCGCCTGATAGAGCGACCGCCTGACGAACCGTCATCAACGGCCTGTAAGCATACTCACCTGGCTTGGAAACATCCCCATTGACGTATATAGGCCGATATTCCACGACAGTTGCCGTCACCTCGTCATGGTCGATCATGATCTCGTTGTCGCGCCCATCGGAGAGCCGCTGACGGAAGACCTTGGTGGCGAGGATCGCCTGAATTCTCGATTGGGCCTCCGAAGGCGTGAGGCCTGCGATCGGAAGATTTCCCAACATCGGAAATGAGATCGAGCCGTCCAATTGCACGGGAACGCGTTGTTTGAGCTCTGGCGCTCTTGCGACCGAAATCTCGATCACATCGCCGACATGCAACTTATACTCGGCCTTCGCCGGAGACGCCGCGCATAACATTGCTGCTGCAAACAGCAGGAACTCGAAACAGAAGAGGCGTGCAACCTTGCGACATCCGAAGAAGCCGGGTTCAATTGACAATCGAGCCGTCGACATGATGCCACTCCTGTGTTGGCGGTCATTGACGCATTGAGGACTGCTTCGAGAACTCTTTCGGCCAGGACAATCGCGTGACGTAATCCGCGACTGGGCCGCCAGACTGCCCCCAATTGCTAGACCAGATCACCTGCGACCCGTCGGGCGATGGCGATGCGTGGGTCTCGCTCCAATAGTCATGCTTGGGATTGCGGGTCTGGGCGATCCGCCGGACCTCTCCACTCCCATCAATGCGGAGAGCAACCACCTCCTGGTAGAAGGGCGCCCAGTTTGGATGGGCGGCAATCTCGGCATAATTGCCGCCATAGCTCAGGAAGACCCATCCCGGCAGATTGATGTTCCGAAGCGACGCGTGCTGCCCCTCTCCGTAAGGCGCGAGGTCCGTAACCTTGCCGTCAATCAGCCGACGCTTGATGATGTGAAATTTGTCCGGATAGTCTTTGCTGATGCCGACGTAGACGTCACTGCCATCAGCATCGATCGTCATGTCGCCATGACCTGGACGATGATGATCGCTCCAGTACTGGAGCTGCGTGCCATCAACCGCAAACACATATCCGTGGTCGATATCCCCGGGCATTTTCTGAGAGCAGAAAATGTAACGCCCAGATGGAGAGATCGAACAATAGCCGTTCTTTCCCGGCAGTTTCGTCAGATCGATATCCGCAAACTTCGTCTTGTCTTGAATGTCATAGGCAAAGACTACAAGGGTCCCGTCGGCTGTCGTTGCGCGAACGGCCAGTCTTCTACCGTCTCGTGATGGGTTACCTTTGTAGGGCCCGAATTGGAGATTGCGGTAGCCATCTCCAGCGAAAACGATTGTCTTGATATCGCTCCGGGGATTCCAAGTATAAATTGCGCGGCTGCTGACACATATCATCAGCCGCGAATCCGTTGGATGCCACTCGCATTCATCTGGCATCGAACGATGGAAAAGAGGAACGTAGGTCTGTCCATCCAGGAAACATAGCCCGAGGCAGCCGTTCGTGATCACCAGCAAGCTCTGATCGGCATTCCATGCCTGAGAGCTAGAGTACCTGTGCGTGCAGTACGCCGGCTTACAGACAACACCGCCGGGCATCCTCGCGCCTGGGTCTGTCACGCGAGTCACGGGCGTGCCGAACGCCGGGTCCCTCGCCTCCTGCAGATAGGCGACATTCGGCGCGGAAAGCGTCGGAAGAGTCTGCGCCGTCTTCAGATCATCAATGGCGAACGCCGAGACGTGCGACGCGCTCCATAGCAACGCCACATAGAACATTCCTCTTGCCGTCAGCGCGCACATCTCGCCCATGTTTATCCGATCAGCGAATTCGGAAAATCGAAGATGTCTCGTCTCTCCTCAATCGACGCCCAGAACGTTCCTTTGGCTTCTTTCCTGACGTGCATCTACCATGAGCGGCAGAGGCTTCTTTCTCATCGCGCGGGAGGCAATGCCGCCATGCCCTTAGACTCTGGCCGGTTCACCACGATCGAAGGGGAGAGCGTCGAGCCGCTCTCGATTTGGCAAAGGGAGAATCCGCTGTTCATGCCCCAAATGGCTGCCTGTGTGCGGCTATGGACGCGTATCTTACGAAGGATCGACTTGACGTGAACTTTTACGGTTGCCTCCGAGATGGCAATTTTCCGCGCGATCATCTTGTTCGATCCACCTTCAATAATGCAGCGCAGGACCACTTTTTCCCGCAACGACAGTTGCGGCATCGGCGATCCGCCAGCCGCTGCGATCAGCTGCTGCTCCAGATCTCCCTTGCATTCGCTTGCATCGACGTGAGAATTCGCACCGTTTCCATCGTTGGCCTGATCAAGAACGAATGGAAGAAACGCGGCCGGCAGAATTGTTTCGCCCAGCATCACAAGTTCTAGAAATTTGATGAAAGCAACCGACGTTGCGACATTGGCCAGGTAGGCGCTGACGCCTGCGCGATAAACAGACGGGATATTGATCAATTGATTGGTGTTATCCAGCACCACGACGCGCCACATCGGATTTCGCGCCTTGATGAGCTTGATCTGATCGAGCACGGCATTCGAGCCATCGCCGGCATCGAGAATGAACAGAACGCAATCATGTAGGGCCACGGACTCCAGAATGACATCGTCGACACCCGTGATTGCATCCAGAACATTAAAATCAGCGGCTCCAAGAATACGACTAAGACCTTCGCGGAAAAGATTATTCGATCCGACAATGACGGTCGCACGCATGTTCGACTCCATAACTACGCCAACTTCTGACTGACTTCGTTCCCGCGTCGAAGCCGTCATTGGCAAACATCAACCAAGCGATCCAAGGATATAAATCCTAGTCTTGGTACAGCCTCCTAATCCCTCCGTTCCTGCCTGAGCGATTATTTTCTTCTGAAAACCCAGCCACTGATCAAACGTCCGAAATGGATCAGACCGTAATCCTTTTATGAAATGTAAATGACAATTCGCGGCATCGATATATATCGTTCGTTATGCGCGCGAGGGCTTCCGAAACGGCCCGCCCCCCCCCCCCCCGCCAACCCCTGCCCCGTCATGCCTAGGACTGTGATCGGACAGCCGGCCCTACCCCGAAAGAGTTAGGCTTTCTCCCGTTCTGTTACAGATTTTTGATTTGCCGGCTGGGCACAGATGTGGGAGCGTTTCCTGTTACGCTATTGCGCCTGAGGATATGCCTCTTAGGCCACATTTGTACTGAGTGGGGGGCACCCATTTCAGAGGTGTGTCATGCGTTGCGTTAGGGTCGTTATTGCGAATCGCAACCCTTTGGTTTCGCAGAGCCTCGCCAATTTTCTAAGTGCTGAAGGCAATTTCGAAGTCATCTCAAGCTGCGCCACGATTTCCGAATGCGTCCGGCTCGTCCAAGCCAAATCCCCCGACATCGCGATCATCGAACGCCTGACGTACAGCAAAATTCCGGGGCACGACATTCTAGCGAAGATCGCCTCAGCCTGCTTCTTCACACGTGTAGTCTTCCTCGCGGCATTATCCGAGCCCGACGACACATCCGTCAACGCCACTTACGACTTACCCCTCAAGGGATCAACATTGGCGCGATGCCTGGCACAGATCGCCGGTAGTCATGAGCCAGCGAGTTCCACATCGCACCACAAGCCCCCATTGCGACATCAAAGCAAGGCAGCGCCTGTCGACACCCCAAACCAGCCCCACGCGTGTCTGACCGAACGCGAACGCGAGATCATGCATCAGATATCCGCAGGGATTTCGAACAAGGAAGCCGCTCGCCGATTGAACGTTTCTGAAGGTACCATCAAGCTTCACCTCCACCACATCTACCACAAGCTTTCCATCAAGAACCGCGCCGAGCTCGTAGCAATGGCAGTCACTTATTCCGGACCCGCTTGGCTCTTGGTTTGATACGAATCCAGAACGACACACACTGAATTCCAGATCTGACATCCGAGTCACCAGGTGCCAGACTGGCGATCTTTTGCTTGCGAAACAAGCATCGCGCGAATAGTGAATAGCAAGTGTCGCTGCAAAACCTGCGATCAACACACAGTCGAAGCTGCATTGCATACCCCGATATAGGTACTCCGTAATGCACCAGATCGGCATGCCCTCCTGCTGATAGCATTGTCCCATCTCTATCTAACAGCAGTCATTTATCTGATCGGCAACCCCGCCATATACGGATGAAGCGAAGGCTGTAGCGACAGCGAGATGTAGCCACGCGTTGCAGGTGCGCTCCGATGACCGATGGATTCTCCTCTTATACCGAGAGCCAAGCCCGTGACCATACGTACCGGCCGAACATCCATTTGAAAACGACGAACTGCAAAAAAGATAACGCCCGATCTTCCAGCCGCCGATACACAAAGCCACACCTCCTCTGCATCGGAGGTGAAGATCACAATTTGCGTATTCCATTCCTGCTCGCGCTCCGGGACCGAGGTTTTGCTGTCACTGCGGCAGGGACCGGCGACTCTACTCCCTTCGCCCAACATGGGATCGATTTTCATCCATTTCGGTTCGACAGGTTTATCAATCCGCTCGCCGACAGATCTGCGATCCATGCGCTGTCAAAGCTCATCGCGGAGGTTAAGCCAGATATTGCTCAAAGCTTCGACACCAAGCCAAACCTTCTGGTGCCCATCGCAGTCCGCAATCTGCCGGACGTTCACGCCATCCGCACGATCAATGGGCTTGGCCAAATATATTCGTCGCGCTCTGCGACGGCCCTGACGCTCCGCCAGGTATTTCCAATGCTGCATCGTATCGCGGCGCGCTTCACCGCGATGACGATATTTCAGAATCGAGACGACCAAGCTTTCTTCGAAAGACATCGCATGATCGGGCAAGGTCCACGCCGGCTGATTCCGGGATCAGGCGTCGATGTCGACGCTTTTGATGGGGCTCTTCTCGACAGCCCATCATCAGCCAAGATTCGTCGGCAACTGAACCTGGATGGATCTGAGATCGTCATCACAGTTTCCCGAATGACTCGTCAAAAGGGAATCCCCACCCTTCTTGCTGCCGCGGCATTGGTGAACAAAGAGCGTCCCAGCGTCCGTTTCCTGCTTGTCGGCTCCCGCGCCAGCGAGGGATCGTCGGCCATCACACAGGCCGACCTCGATCGCCACATACCTTATGTGATCTCAACCGGCCAGAGATCTGACATTCCCGCCCTGCTCCGGCTATCCGACGTTTTCGCATTCCCGACAGAGTATCGCGAAGGCGTCCCGCGCGTCCTGCTTGAGGCGGCACTCGCAAACCTGCCCATCGTTACGACAACGATGCCGGGATGCACCGATGTGGTCATGGATCGATGGAGCGGATTTCTGGTGCCGCCACGAGATCCGCGCGCACTCGCGGAACGAATCTTGGAGATGTTGCGGGGGCGAGAGATTGCGCGTGTGATGGCCGCGCGCGCCGGGCAGTTGGTGCGACGAGAGTTTGGTCTTCAGCTCACGGCCGATCGATACGCCGAAGCATACGTTGCGACGATAAATCAGGCGCCTGAGTACAGGAGCCGAAACGGCGAACGCGGAATTTCATTGCAGCAGGTTGGCCCATGATCCGTGATGCCTTGCTCGCTCTTGGTCTGATGCTGACGACTGCATCGCAGTTGCGGCCCGCGGGGCTACCGGTCGGTCCGGGCGAAGTCAGCCTGGTCATCTGGGTCGTTCTCATGCTTGGCAACATGAGAAATCTCCTGCATTCAAAGATGACGCCTGCACTCTCCCGAATGCTCGTATTCTGGATGCTCTTCGTCATTTCGTTATGTCTTGGCTCGGCAACGGCGTTCGTGATTAGCGACATTCATGACCCAAACCTGTTCATCCACGATATTCTCGCATACGCGATCCTCCTCGCTGTAAGCCTTCTATGCGCCGTCGGGCCGGATGCAGGTTGCCACATTCATCGTGTCGCATGGCTTTTGACACTGTTCAGCACCGCATTCCTGGGCGTTCAACTTCTTCCCGCTTGGGGCTTTATCACTATCCCTTATACGGATCCCTGGTACTGGGAACGATTCCGCGGCTTATCAGACAATCCTAACCAGCTCGCCATCTTCTGCGCGATCATCACATTTCTCTCGATTCATTTTATCGAGCACACCGTAGGGTTTGGCAGAAAAGCTCTCGCTGCCCTATGCGCCGCGCTCTCTATTTATGTCGGACGGCTCACTAAGAGCGATACATACGCAGTCATCCTCGTTACCGGAATTCTGCTCTTTGCGCTGTTGAAGCTCAGGACGTCGCTGATGATGCAGAAAGCCTCGCTCGGAAGAGCATTCGCGGGTATCGCCATTATCTCACTTCCGATCATCGCAGCCACGGCGTTCCTGTTTGCCAATCTGGTCGAGGCCGAAACATTCGACCTCATGATGAGCATGGCAAAGGGCACGCGCCAGGAGACATCGCAAACGGCGAATATACGTTTGAATGCATGGAGCAGCGCGATCGACCGCGGAATCGAATCCAGCATGCTGGGACTGGGACCTGGACCTCATATCGAGATCCCGCCTGTCCTCGTTGCCGCGAGACGGGAAGATACCGAGCCAAAATATATTGAGCACCCTCAGGTCAATGGTACGCCAAACTTCGAAGCACATAATACGTTTCTCGATCTTTTCACGCAGGGTGGTCTGATCGCAGTTCTGTCGTTCACCTGGCTTGTGGGAACGGCCTTCAAATCAGCCTATCACACGCATCTCGATGCATTAACGGCTGTAGTGTGGAGCATCATTGTCCTCAGCATGTTCCACCTTATTATTCGCCAACCGTTATTCTGGTTTGCGATGGCCTTTGTACTGATGGCTGGCGCAGATTCCCGCGCTTCGTCTCTCCTGTTCAACCGGAGCGAATGACATGTGTGGAGTTGCCGGCATCTTCCTTCATTCCCAAAAAGCCGACCCGCGCAAACTCGGAGTGATCGCGCAGATGACTGCAACTCTGCAGCATCGGGGCCCCGACGCTAGCGGCACTTGGATCGATACAGAAGGCGGCATCGCCCTGGGCCATCGAAGGCTCTCGATCGTGGATCTTTCGGAGGCCGGAAAGCAACCGATGCTGTCTAGTAGCAAGAATCTCGTCATGAGCTTCAACGGCGAGGTCTACAACTTTGAGGAGTTGCGACGAAAACTCGAGGGGACCGGGCATCGTTTCCGAGGCCACAGCGACAGCGAAGTGATGCTGGCGGCGTTCGAGAGCTTCGGCATTGAAGCGTCTCTGCCGCAATTTTCCGGAATGTTTGCCCTTGGTGTCTGGGATCGGCGAGCTCGTACTCTGCACCTCATGCGCGATCGCATGGGAAAGAAGCCTCTGTACGTTGCCATCGTCCCGGGCGGCATTGTATTTGCGTCCGAACTCAAGGCCATCCGAGCCTATCCCGGATTCAACCCGAGAATCGATCGCAATGCAATTTCCATGGTTCTACGACACGGCTTCATCCCCGATCATAGTTGCATCTGGGAAGGGGTTTTCAAGCTTCCCCCCGGCTCTATCCTCTCGGTAACCGCCGACGACCTGAAGAACGGCTCCGTGTCCCATCTGCGTCACCAAGTCCGGCGCTGGTGGCAACTCGCTACAATGGCGGAGGAAGGTCAGCAAAACCTCCTTACGGCAAGTCCGGCGGATCTTGAGTCCGAACTCGATCAATTGCTGCGAGAGGCTGTTCAGAAACGCATGAAAGCGGACGTTCCGTTCGGCGTATTTCTATCCGGCGGGATCGACAGCTCGATGATTGCTGCGCTGATGCAGGCACAATCGCAGCAGCCTATTCGTTCATTCACGATCGGATTTTCTGAATCCAGCTACGACGAAGCACACCACGCCGCGATGGTGGCGCGGCATTTCGGCACGGAGCACACTGAGTTCAGGGTCACACCAAGCGAAGCCCTCGCCGTCATTCCGGACATTCCACAAGTGTGGGACGAACCATTCGCGGACGAATCTCAAATACCGACATTACTTCTGTCCCGATTGGCAAGGCAGCACGTCACGGTCGCACTATCGGGCGACGGTGGGGATGAATGCTTTGGTGGGTACTCCCGCCATATCGCGATGGCACGTCTGGCGCTTCTCTTCAAAATTCCAGCAAAGCTGCGCCTTATGGCAGCGTCGGCATTTCACATACAGAGGCCCGAGAAATGGGAAAGATGGCTAGGAAAACTGCCTTTCTCAGAGGACATGCATGAGCTTCTCGTCGAGGAAAATCTGGAAAAGCTCGCGCAGGTGCTCAACGTCACGGATAGTCGCGAACTCTATCACCGGCTCATGAGTTTCTCCCGCGCAAGTCAAATAACGCCATTTGGACTGATTGAGAATGAAGACATCCCGAATTTACCTGACGCAGCATCACGCATCATGTACTGCGATACGGCCAGTTATCTCGTCGGCGATGTTCTTGTGAAGCTCGACAGAGCAACCATGGCAGCGAGTCTCGAGGCACGTAGCCCGTTCCTCGATCACCGCGTGGTCGAATTCGCGTGGCGGCTGCCGACCGCCATGAAGATTCGCAACGGGCAAGGCAAGTGGCTGTTACGACAGGCCCTGCGTCGCTATCTGCCGGAATATCTCTTCGAACGACCAAAACAGGGTTTCAACGTGCCAATCGGCCTGTGGCTCCGTGGACCTCTGCGCGACTGGGCTCAAGGATTGCTCGATATACGCCGCATCCGTGACGATGGCTTCATCGATTCCAGAAGCGTCCAGGCATCCTGGCAAGAGCACCTGACCGGTCAACGCGACCGCTCGCGCTATCTATGGTCTGTCCTCATGGTTCAATCCTGGCTTGATGCGAACCGCTATGCGTGTCCGTCGCCGCCTGTGATGGATCCACCTGAGTTGAAATGTCATGTGGAGGCTGAGTCATGAACTGGACGCATATCGATAGGGATATTGCCTACAGGATCGCCTCTGACATTCAACCGATCCGCAACATTTATAACGCCAAGTACGGCCAGCCCAGCGACGCGCAAGCCGCTCCCGGGCCTTACCTGATTGAACTACTCGACACGTTACGACGGCGCCGAAGACTTATCCTCATGATCGCGTTCTGCGGAACCCTTCTGGCATCAGCAGCGGCGTTGATGATCGCACCAAAGTATACAGCCGCCGCCCAGATCATTGTCGAACCTACTCAGGGAGCCAATAGCCCCTCTTCTTCACCCGCCTCGGATGATTCGGCCATCGATACGCACGTCAAGCTCCTGACATCGCACGACCATCTTCAGCGTGTCGTTAAGAGTTTGCTGGCTGATCCGGAATTCATCGCGGTCGCGAAACGCTCCGGCACGGCCGTCGCCCCCGCGGTCATGAAACCGCCTCCTGCGTCACCAGTGATCGAAGCAGAAACGTCGTGGGTTGGCGAACTCAATCGTCGCCTTCACATCTGGATCGGAACCCTCTTTAGAGATCGCCACGGAGCGATCATCGATATCGAAGATCTTGAGCGGTATCTGCGGGTCGCGCAGGAAGACCGCTCTCGAATCATTGTTGTTCGCTATACGTCCCGAAGCCCTGAGGAATCGGCAATCGTCGTCAATAAGGCTGTGCAATTATACATCGACAGTCAGAACGACCAGAAATCGAAGTATACATCGCGTGAACTCGCGCTACTTCGTGATCGAATAGCTGAAGCACGTAACGCTGCTACGCAGAGTGCGACAGCCGTCCAGAAAGAAGCCCGGGGGCCGACCACGGCTTCGCAGGATCAAAGCAGCCAGGCAGCGCAGGATTCCAACACGCGAATCCGCGAACTTGAACGTGAAGCAGCCGCAAGCGCATTGATATATTCCAACTTACGGAGGCGCGAGAGGGAAATTCTCGACCAGCGAGGGGATATCGGATCGATCGCCAGAATTGTTTCTCTCGCCACTCCGCCGAACCAGCCTAGTTCTCACAATCCAATTCTGTTCATCCTCCCAACCCTGATCATCCTTCTCATAGGCGGAAGTTTCATTGCCGTTATCAAGGAGCAAAGCGACAGAGGTTTGCGCAGCGAGCAAGACGTCAAGGATACACTTGGAATCCCTTGCGTCGGCTTCATCCCCAGATTGTCCGATATTCGAAATGTGAAACCACATCAGCATATGCTGACCGAACCTTTCTCCGCCTACACTGAATCCATCCGTTCGGTTGTCGGCGAATTGTGGCTCACAACGCCGCAACGTGCACCGCGAACCGTTTTAATCAGCTCAAGCGTTCCTGGAGAAGGAAAGACAACGGCAGCCGTCAGTATTGCCGTCTGCGCCGCATCGCTTGGCCGACGGGTACTGATGATCGACCTTGACTTCAAGCGACCGTCCGTCTCGCGCGAGCTTGGCAACAGCACTGCCGGAGAAATCTTTGATGTTCTCCTGCGCAATCAATCTGCGGCGGACATCACCACGCATATTCCTGATCTCGGAATCGATTATCTTGCGATGCCAACGTCTCCGTTGGATGCCTTGCCGATTCTGTCCGACCAGCGTCTTCCGCTTCTGCTGAACGAACTGAGCAAGACTTACGATAGCATTATCATCGACGGGCCCCCCCTTCTCGGAATTGTCGAATCGCGACTGCTTGCACCGATGGCCGACAAAGTCGTCTTTGTCGTCAAATGGGGAAGTACACGACGCGAAGTCGCACAGAATGCGATCAGCTTGCTGCGAGCCCCCAATCGTCGCGGTGATGGAATCGACATTCCTCTCGCCCTGCTGACGCAGGTCGATCTAAAAATGCACGCGACTTATCGCTATGGCGACGCAGGCGAGGCGCTGGTGACATACGAAAACTATTACTCACGCTCGGCTCAATCATGATCGCAACAAAAGGCACGTTTTGCGGCGAAACCAGTCACCATCAATAATGCTCTTGAAATCGGAGCGATTTCACCATGAGGCTGATCAACATCCAGAGAGAACTTGAATTGACGGCGCAACCGCCCGCGGATGGCGCAATCTCCCTTGTCTTTCTGGCGGTCCTCGAGTGTTTTCAGAAAGCCAGTATCTCCTACTGTTTCTGGAAAAGCAGCAGAAGCATTTATTCCGTTTTGACCGGCGAAGGTGATCTCGATCTTCTTGTCGCGCGCAAAGATCAGCACCGCTGCGAAGCTATCCTGCTCGAATGCGGCCTGAAGCTCTTTCCGTCGGTTCCCGGTCGGGATGACCCCGCCATTCTCAGTTTCCTTGGCCACGATAACGCCATCGGGCGACTGATGCACGTTCACCTGCATTTCCGTCTGGTATCAGGCGAGCGGCTCCTCAAGAATTATCGCCTTCCTTGGGAGGACGTGATCCTTGCACGATCGATCCAGCACTCGGCTTTCCCCATCAGGATACTCGATCCCACCAGCGAAGCGTTCTTGCTCATCGTCCGTAGTTGCCTGGAGTTACGACGTCGCGATCCGGTCACGTGGCGGCACTGGGCCTCCACGACGCAAAAATTCTCCCTGGACCGAGCCGCTCTTGCTTCCCGCCTCGACAACGACGCGCTTTACAACCTGGCCATCAGTCTTACGAACGAACGCCTTGCAGGCAAACTCGTCGAAGCGTTTCACGATAAGGCGCCACTCGAGAATCAACGAGTACTGAGACGCCATCTTGAGAAATTCCTGGCGCCTTATCGGATGTACAATGTGATCGAGGCCCGTCTGCGGACAATCATCCGAGCAGCTCATTGGACTATCGGTGGCCTTAACAAGAACTTTCTTTATCTGCCTCGGCCATGGAGTCGGCGTGCGCCGGGCGGAGGCATTATCGTCGCCATCGTCGGCGTCGATGGCAGCGGAAAATCGACCGTCGTGGCCAAGATCCATGAATGGCTTGGATCGGAAATCGACACCATTCCGATGTATTTCGGCACAGGAGATGGCCGACCATCGCTTCTCCTACGTCCATTCAAGATGATGCTGCCGCTCATCGCAGGTGCCCTCAAAACGCGGCCGAAGGGGGCCTCCCACGGCAAGATATCAAACCAGAGGCCTGGCCTTTTCTATGCTACGTTTCTCACAGTCTGGGCTCTGGTTGTCGCAAGGGAGAAGCGAAATAAGCTGATGTCCGCACGGCGCGGGGCCGACCGTGGGTTGGTCGTTCTGACAGACCGCTACCCCCAAAGCCAAACGCTCAGCTACAACGATGGCCCTCTTCTCAATCGCATTCCTCGCGCACCACGCTGGCTACGCCGCCTTGAAGCCTCCGCGTATTTTCTCGCGCGACGTCTACCACCGGATCTCGTCATCAAGCTGCAGGTCACGCCCGAAACGGCGCTATCGCGCGAACCGGATATGGACCCGTCGATTGTTCGGGATCGCATCGAGACGTTGCGACACCTTACCTTCGAGGCCAGGCATGTCGTGACCATTGACGCCGAGCAGCCGCTACCCGACGTCATACGTCGGATCAAGTCTGAGATATGGGATCTACTGTAGGCCTTTCATGGAGCTCGCGCATGATTGTCGAGATCTTTGGCCCACAAGGCGTTGGCAAGACAACCTTTGCCCGTGCACTTGCCGCTGAACTTCAGAACCAGCATCAGACGGTTGATCTTGTTCTCAGCTACCGGCCGGCTGAGCGACTACCGCCGGATTCTCGCAAGCATCCGATATTCGCGCCAACTGCGGCCGTCGCGATCCGCCTGGCGAGGCCTGTCATAGAACTTCTGACAATGACGTTTCATCCGCTCGCCTATCGGAATGATCTCAGTACGGCAGCGAGTCTGTTAAAGGCGCTGCCACCCAAAAATTTTCTCTCGTCAATCAGACTGAGCCAATACATCCTTCGCCTGTCCCATTCCTGGCACATGGCTTCCCGATCTGACCGCATCACGTTGTTCGATCAGGCTTTCATTCAAGCCGTATGCTCGCTTGCGCTGTCTCACCCTTCGACTGACGAGACGCTGATTGCGTGTGCACTCGACGAGATCCCGAAACCTGATCTGCTTATCAAACTTGATGCATCTCCCGATATTTTGGCCGCACGGTTACACAATCGGCAACGCTTTCAAGGCCCCATTGAGCGCATGCTCGAGGTCGACCCGGACACGAACAGCGAAGAGAATCCGGTCTTTGAGCAGCTTCTCGGCCTTATTCAAAAGCGAGGTCAGGCGGTCACCTGCGTTAATTCATCAGATCCGCGCTCGCTTGACGATGCGGTGAGAAAGATTGCCGAACAGATCAGAATCAAAGCCCACGCGCCATATCAAACACCCCATGCACTTTGGGGAAACCTCTCAAGCGAAAGCCTCCCGCATGTTTGACAAGGTGCTTGGCAGCGGATCGATCCGGCGCGTGACCCTTGGCGGCATCGCCGCACTTACGGTCTACGTCGCAGGCGCCGGGCTGACCGCATGCTCGCAACTCCTGATCGCGCGGATCGTTGGCGCTGAGACCTTTGGTGTCTACGCTTACGTTCTCGCTTGGGTCACTGTGCTGGCCTACTTCTCCGCGCTTGGCTTTGACATCGCACTCTTGCGCTTCGTGTCCGCTTATCGTGCCAATCAGGCATGGAGCCTGCTACGCGGTGTTATCCGATATTCGGAACAACGCATGGCGGTCGCTGGCACGCTCATCGTTTTGGTCGGCGCGACCGCGGTCATGATTCCGAGCGGCGAGATATCTCCAGAACTGAGAGACACCTTTCTTGCGGGATTTATTCTTGTTCCGATCTGGGCGCTCTTGTGGATTCGAAGCTCGATCGTACGCGCATTCGGCGGCGTCCTGTCGGCTGTGGTGCCGGATCGCATGATACGCGACGGCGCCCTGATCTGTATCGTCGTACTCTTGAGCCAGGTATTGAAATGGCACCTTGATGCCCCCCTGATCATGATGGCGACTCTTGCCAGCACAACGGCAGCCCTTATCCTTGCGAGCCTCGCGGTCCGACGGCTACATCCGCAAGAGATCGATGGGATCGCACCAAGCTACGATATCCCGATCTGGCGAAAAACCATCCTGCCGCTCGTGGCGATTGCAGCCACCGAAGCGATGCTGAACCGTTGCGGTGTGCTTGTGCTCGGCTGGGTCGGCCTGACCAAGGAGGCCGGTATCTACGCGATTGCGTTCAGCATTTCGTTCCTGGTCGCTCTGCCACGAACTGCAGCCAACACTTTGCTCGCACCTACGATTTCCGACCTCTTTGTCAGAAAGCAGCATCATGCGCTGCAAGTCCTGACTGCCAGGATCGCCTTATGGACGCTCTGCGGCGCTGCTCTCAGCGCGCTTGCGCTTTCCGTTATTGCAGAGCCGCTTCTAGCCTGGTTCGGTCGAGCCTATGACGCGGGCGTACCTGCATTACATATTCTTCTCCTAGGTCAAGTCCTCGCCGCGAGTTGTGGATCGCAGTTATCGATCCTGACCATGACCGGATGCGAGCGGATCGCAGCCCTCCTTCTGATCCTGAGTGCCCTCTTCAATCTTCTTCTGAGCGCAGCTCTTGTCAGCCAGCTAGGGCTCATCGGCGCAGCGATCTCGGCAACGATCACACTCGTGATCTGGAATATCGCAATGGCAGCCTTTATCTGGCGCCGCCTGGGGCTTCTGCCGAGTCCTATCTTCATGCTTCAATCCGCCTTCAGGGCGAAAGGAGCACCAGCATGATGCCGTCGCCGTTTACAGCTCCAGCTCAAGCCGCATCCCGTCATAGCCCGGCACTACACCGGCCGGCAGTCTGGCCCACACGGCCTCGTAATCGACGTCTGCGTGCATATTGGTGATAACGGCGCGCCGCGGCTTGAAGCGCTCGATCCAGTACAGTGCATCGTCGATACAGAAATGGCTGGGATGCGGTGTGTAGCGCAGACCGTCGACGACCCACAGATCGAGGTTCTCGAGCGCAGAAAAACTATCTAGCGGAATACCGTTGAGGTCGGGTGTGTAGGCGGTGTTGCCAATACGATAGCCCAGCGCCGGAATATTGCCGTGCTCGACCCAGAAAGCAGTCAGGGTGATCGGACCACCCTTTCCGTGGATCATATGGCTTTCGCCGGCCTCGATTGAGCAGCGATCCAGGATCGGCGGATAGTCGCTACCGGGCGGCGACTGGAAACAATAGGAGAATCGCTGGTCGATGTCCTTGGCAGTGGACTGATTGAAGTAGGTCGGAATGCGCCGTTTCTGGTGCAGCACGACAGAGCGCAAATCGTCGATGCCGTGGGTCTGGTCGGCATGCTCATGGGTCAGGAACACGGCGTCGATATGATCGACATTGGCGTCGATGAGCTGCTCACGCAGATCAGGCGACGTGTCGATCACCACACGCGTGAGGCCGTCCGCGCTGACACGCTCGACCATCGCCGAACAGCGGCGACGGCGGTTCTTCGGATTCAAAGGATCGCACGCGCCCCAGCCAAGCGCAGGACGCGGCACACCGGCCGACGATCCGCAGCCAAGAATGGTGAAGATGAGGCTCATGCGGTGGCGTTATCCGAGCGCGGAACTTTATTGAAGAACCGAAAGAAGTTTTCCGTGGTCAGGCGCGAGATTTCGTCGAGCGACAGACCCCGCAATTCAGCCAGCGCCTTTGCCGTCTCCGTGACGAAAGATGGCTCATTGCGCTTTCCGCGATATTTTCCCGGCGCAAGGAAGGGCGCGTCGGTCTCAATCATGATGCGGTTGAGTGGGATTTCCGCCGCGACGTCGCGCACATTCTGTGAGTTCTTGAAGGTGAGAATACCGGTGAACGAGACGTAGAGGCCGTGAGCAACCGCCTTTTTCGCCAGCGCCAATCCGCCCGTGTAGCAATGCAGAACGGCGCGGAAGGCCCCCTTCTCCATTTCCTCGTCGAGAATACGGCCGCAGTCCTCGTCGGCCTCGCGGGTGTGAATCACGAGCGGCAAGCCGGTTGCGCGCGCCGCCGCGATATGGGTGCGGAAGCCGCGCGCCTGCGCTTCGGGCGATGAGTTCTTGTAGAAATAATCGAGCCCCGCCTCACCGAATGCCACAGCCTTGGGATGATGCGACAGCGTGATTAATTCCTCGGCCGGTATCCCATCTTCCTCGTCAGCCTGATGCGGATGAGTACCGATCGAAAAATAAACGCTCGGATAGCGCTCGGCGATCGCGCGCAACCCATCGACGCGCTTCACCCGTGTCGAGATGGTAATGATACGCTTGACGTCGGCCGACTCCGCGCGCGCCACCACGGCATCGAGCTCATTGGCATAATCGGGGAAATCGAGGTGGCAGTGACTGTCGACGAGCATCAGCTTTTGGCCGCGGGATCGGTGGGTTCAATGTACCGAGGGAAAACCGGCGCAGGCGGCGGAAGTTGCGTGCCAGGTGTGAGGCGATTTGCAAGCGCCGCGAAATCGCGGGCATCGGTCGGAACAGCAAGGATATCGAGCATCTTCGCCATCGCACCCGGCATCACGGGTTGAGCCAGAATGGCGATCTGGCGCACGACTTCGGCGGTGACGTAAAGGACCGTCTTCTGCCGCGCCGGATCGGTCTTCGCCAAGGCCCATGGCGCTTCGCCCGCGAAGTAGCGGTTGGCCTCGGCCACCACGGCCCAGATCGCATTCAGCGCGACATGAATTTGCTGCGTCACCATTGCCTCGCGCGCCTGCGCGAGCATGGCGTCGGCCTGCCCCATGATGGCCTTGTCATTATCGCTAAACGCGCCCGGCTCCGGCACGATGCCGCCATGCTGCTTGCCGATCATCGACAGCGAGCGCTGCGCAAGATTGCCGAGATCGTTGGCTAGGTCGGCGTTGGTGCGCGCGACGATGGCTTCGTGATTGTAATTGCCATCCTGCCCGAACGGTACTTCACGCAGAAAGAAATAGCGCATCTGGTCGACGCCGTATTGATCTGCCAGCACGAACGGATCGACGACGTTGCCGACGGACTTCGACATCTTCTCGCCGCGGTTGAACAGGAAGCCGTGAGCATACACGCGCTTCGGTACCGGAATGCCCGCCGCCATCAGGAATGCAGGCCAGTATACCGCGTGGAAGCGGATGATATCCTTACCAATGACGTGCACGTCGGCCGGCCAGTATTTCCAGTTGGCGTCGTTCTCGTCGGGAAAGCCGATTCCGGTAATATAATTAGTGAGCGCATCGACCCACACATACATCACGTGCTCGGGATCGTTCGGTACCTTCACGCCCCAATCGAAAGTAGTGCGCGAGATAGACAGATCCTTCAGCCCGCCTTTGACGAAGCTGACGATCTCGTTGCGACGCGAGTCCGGCCCGATGAAATCGGGCTGGCTTTCGTAGAGCTTCAGCAGCTTGTCCTGATAGGCGGAGAGCTTGAAGAAGTAGCTTTTCTCTTCCACCCACTCCACCGGTGTGCCCTGCGGCCCGCGGCGCACCTTGTCTTCGCCGACGACGGTTTCATCCTCGGCGTAATAGGCCTCATCGCGCACCGAGTACCAACCCGCATAGCTGTCGATATAGATGTCGCCGTTCGCCGCCATTCTCCGCCAGATTTCCTGCGTCGAGGTATGGTGCGCTGGTTCGGATGTGCGGATGAAACGGTCGAAGGAAATGTTCAGCCGCTGGTCCATCTCCTTGAACCGCTCCGCATTGCGTGTGGCGAGTTCGGCCGGCGTCATGCCTTCCTTCTGCGCGGTCTGAATCATCTTCAGCCCGTGCTCGTCGGTGCCGGTCAGGAAGAACACATCCTTGCCGTCGAGCCGCTGGAAGCGCGCAAGTGCATCGGTCGCAATCGCCTCATAGGCATGGCCGATATGCGGAGCGCCGTTCGGATAGGCAATCGCGGTAGTGATGTAGAAGCGAGAGCCGGATGAAGTCTCTGCATTCGCCATGCGTGCGAAGGCCTTTCATTAAGTGCGGTCGGGGTAATCTGGCGGGTTCATGCGGACGCTTCGGCGAGCCATCCAAACACAGAAAACACCAGCGGTTTTCGTTCCAGATTGAATGATTCCGTTTCGCGGGCGGCCTTGCCTATCTTTTCCCATACCTCGGCAAACCGTGCAAGGCGCGGTAAATTCGACTGTAATTCGTCTGCGCGCAGCCGCTCTGACAACCATCTTTCGACCGTTTCCACGAAAGTCCGCAGCGCCACACGGTCGTTCAGCGGCAGCGCGTCTCCGAGTGCATGCAGCGCGCGGTGATCGAGCCGTGGCAGCGTGTCGAGCAGGGCCGAGGTACGTTGCTGCAATCCCAGTGCCTCGCCGCCCATCAGCGTCAGCGCATGCGCCACGCTGCCGTCGGCGGCCTCCGCCGCTTCACGCAATTGCGGATCGGTCACGTCGAGCCGCAGCGCTTCCGCCGCTGCGGCGACAACCTCCTCCACGGCCAGTGGCCGCAGCACCAGCTTGCGGCAACGCGACTGGATCGTCGCCAGCACACGCGAGGGCATGTTGCTGACGAGCAGGAATAGCGAACGAGACGGTGGCTCTTCCAGAATCTTGAGGAGTGCGTTGGAGGCGTTGGCGTTCAACTCGTCGACAGTGTCCACGACGCAGACGCGCCATCCGGCTACTGCCGCCGTCGAACCGAAAAACGAAATCGTCTCGCGCGATTCATCAACCGTGATGACGCTGCGCATCACACCCTTGTCATTCGTGCTGCGCTCTAGCGTCAGTAGGCCTCCATGACTACCTGCCGCAACCTGCCGCGCAACAGGGTGCGGGGTGTCGACCTGCAGATTGGCCACCTGCTGCACATCCTGCGACGACGGATCTGGATGCGCGAGTACAAAGCGCGCCATGCGATAGGCCAGCGTCGCCTTACCGATGCCCTGCCCACCACCGATCAGCCAGGCATGCGGAATCTGACCGCTCTTGTAGGCGGTCAGCAGCGCAGCCTCCGCCGCCACATGACCGTGCAAAGATGTCGTCTCGCGCGGATGCGGAACGGAAAGCACGTCTGCCTGCGAACCTCGCGTGCTCATGCGCCTGCTCCAACCGATACACAGGTCGGAAGCCGGTCTTGCAACGCCCGCCAGATGCGCTCCGCCACTTCGGCCGGCTCATTGTTGGCGTCGATCACAACGCAGCGCGCGGAATTTTCCTCCGCAATCTTTCGATAAGCGTCACGCAAGCTCTCGTGGAAAGAGAGGCTCTCTCCCTCAAACCTGTCGGCCACCGCCCTGCCGCGCCGCTTGATCGCCCGCTGTAAGCCCACGGCGACGGGCACGTCGAGAATGAACGTCAGATCGGGCTCCAATTTGCCGATGGTGGCATGCGTCAGCGCCCGGATGAAGGCGGCATCGACCTTCCCGGCCGCGCCCTGATAAGCCGCCGTGGAATCGGTGAATCGGTCACACAGCACCCACGCGCCCTTTTCCAGCGCGGGCTTGATGACCTGATGCACGTGATCGTCACGCGCAGCCGCAAACAGCAATGTCTCGGCATCCGCGCCAAGCAATTTACCGACGCCCGACAACAGAAGATGACGGATGATCTCCGCGCCCGGCGACCCGCCCGGTTCGCGCGTCACGAGGGTTTCGATGCCTTCGGATTTCAAGTGGTCCGCCAGCATCTGGATCTGGGTAGACTTGCCAGAGCCTTCGCCACCTTCAAATGTGATGAAGCGGCCGATGACGTGCCCTTTGCGAGGTGCGGATTTTTTGGCGCGTTTCGCCATGCGTCACAGCTTCTGGATGCCGGAGCGAAACAGGCCGATCGCGAGCTCGCTCACGCCATCGAGCGCGCGGCTTGTCATCGAACCGGTGCTGATGGATTGACCGGCATGCACCGGCACCTCCAGTGCGAGATTGCCGTTACGCCAGAGTCGGAACATGCCGACCCGCTGGCCACTTTGCACTGGCGCGCGGATTGGACCGGTATAGACGATACGGGCGATCAGCTTGTCGTTTCCGTTCTTCTGCACCATCACGCTCACGGGCTCGTCGGCATGAAGCTCGACCGAGCCGGTCTCGCCGCCGAACACCTTGCCGTAAGCGATCGTCTGCCCTGCATCGAACAGCGTGCGTGATTCGAAATTCTTGAAACCCCACTCCAGAAGCTTCTTGGCTGCTGTAGCTCGATCGGCGGAATCCTCGAGGCCGTTGACCACAACGACGAGCCGCGTGCCATTCTGCATGGCGGAACCCACCATGCCGTAGCCACCCTCTTTGGTGTAGCCGGTCTTCAAGCCGTCCGCGCCGTCGAATGAGCCCAGCAACGGATTGCGATTCATCTGACGGATCTTGTTCCAGGTGAATTCACGCTCGCCGAACAGCTTATAGAATTCCGGATAGGTCAGGATGATATGGCGCGACAGTTGGGCAAGCTCGCGCACCGACATCTTGTTGTCCGGGTTGGGCAGGCCATTGGTGTTGCCGAAGGTAGAGCGCGTAAGACCGAGTTCTCTCGCGCGCGCCTGCATCCTGTTGACGAATGCATCCTCACTGCCGGCATAGCCTTCCGCAAGCGCGATGCAGGAATCGTTGCCACTCTGGATGACGAGACCATGCAGCAGATTGTCGATGCTGACCTGGCTGTGGATCGCGGCAAACATTGTCGACGAGCCCGACGGCGCACCGCCCTTGCGCCACGCATTCTCGCTGATGCGATACTCGTCGGTCAGCTTGATCTCGCCCTTCGCAAGCGCATGAAAGATGACCTCCGCCGTCATCAGTTTCATCATGCTCGAGGGTGCGCGCAGCTCGTCGGCGTTCTTCTCAAACAAGACGCTGCCGGTCTTGGCTTCGATCAGGATCGCGGTGGGTGCCTCGGTGTCGATGCCCCCCTCTTCCTTTTTCACCGCACCCTGAACGCTGTGATTGGCCGCATGAACCGGCGCGAGGACAAGGCCCGCGGTCAGCAGGACGGCCGCGGCAACGCGCGCTCCCCAAGCCGCAAAACGGCTCATTTGTCCTGTGATTCCCGCAATTTCGGATCGAAAGGCCATGGCCCGGCTTGTATCAGGTGAGACGGAGCCAAACAACGGAGGCTACGGTCTGTTCCCCCAGCCGGATACTCAGGAAGGTATCAATAGAGCCCGCGTCCGGCCCCGGGATCGCTATTCGCGGCCGTTGCATAACCTGCCGCCTGATAGCTCGACCGCAATTCGGCGCTGTCGGCAACATCGGTAGCGCCAAGGGTATATGGCCGCTCGGCAGGGAGCGGTACATCCGATCGGATGACGCCCTGCGGTGCGGCGGGCATCTGCGGCACAAACGGCGCCGCCGACGCCACCAGGATGCTGGACGGCGCAGGCGCCGGTTCGTTGGTCCGCAGCGTCGCGACAAGAAGCGCATCGTCCGAGCCCTCAAGCGGGGCTCGGCCGACATATTCCACCCTCACCCGCGCAACGCCATTGCCGCGGAAACCGAGCAGTGTCGCGGCCCGGTGGGAAACGTCAATGATCCGGTTGCCGTGATATGGGCCGCGATCGTTGACGCGCACGATCAGCGACTTGCCGTTGGCGGTATTGGTGACGCGGACGTAGGACGGCATTGGCAGGGTCGGATGCGCGGCGGTGATCGAGGTCATGTCGAACACTTCGCCATTGGCTGTGAGGCGGCCGTGAAAATCGTCGCCGTACCAGGAGGCCAGCCCCTCAGCGCGGTAACGGGTGTTTTCTTCAGGCACATAGGTCCGGCCCGCGACCTGATAGGGCTTGCCGACGCGGTAGGTTCCGCCGCCCTTCGGCACCGGCTTGTCAAAATCGACCACGCGCGGGCTGGAGGAAACGCCGTATTTGGGATCGAATCGATTGGCGAATTTGCCGGGCGCGCAATTGGCGAGCAGCAGGCAAGCACAGGCACCCAGCAAAAGCTGGCAGGCACGGCGTGCCGCGTGTTGATTGATCATCCCCATAGACGTCCGTAAATCCTGCGGCGCCCCCGCCCGGCACCATCGGCTGCAACGCAGCATAAACCATAGCAGCCTCAAGCGAAATGGGGGCCAAATCGAGGCCATGGCGTGTGGTAAACCGATCCTTGCCAAATCCGGCTTACAACCGGCCGAATCTATTGCCGTCGCCATCGGCTCTTGAGCCATGTCAAGCTAGGACGCATGCTGGGGCACTAGCCTTGCGAGCCATGACCATGACGCCTCTCTCCGCATCCATCGCCACTGTAATCGGCTCCGACAGCCAGGCCATCCAGTCGTTGTTCAAGGCGCAAGTCAAGGAATGGCGCAGCGAAGGTGTGAATGTCGTCGGACTGATTGGCGAGGCGCATGCCCTGCCCGACCGGAGTTGCGCTGCCGGCTTTCTGCGCGACCTTGCGAGCGAAGCGCGATTTTCGATGTATCTGGAAACGCCGCCAAGCGACACCTCGTGCCACCTTGACGGCAGCGGCGTCGATACCGCCTGTATGGCACTGCTGGGACAGATCGAGGCAAGCGATGTCGTCGTGCTGAGCAAGTTCGGCAAGCTGGAGGGCATGGGCCGCGGGCTGCGTCCCGCTTTCGAGGCCGCGGCTTCCGCCGGAAAGCCGATCCTGACCACAGTGTCGGAGAAGCATCGGGACGCGTGGGCAGAATTTGCCGGCGGCACGACCATGATCCCCGACAATCCAGCCGCCATTCGCGCATGGTGGGCTGGCCTGAAGGCAGGCAATCCCGCGGTAGCATGAGCTGCGCGTTGACGCCGCCTTGGAAGGTGACCTAAACAGACGCCGTTCCTGCGGGATATTCCGGAGAGGTGTCCGAGTGGTTTAAGGAACCGGTCTTGAAAACCGGCGTGGGTGCAAGCCCACCGTGGGTTCGAATCCCACCCTCTCCGCCAAGACAATGCATAGTGTATTGATAAATAACGTTATTTTTTATTGACACTATAGCAGCCCTAATTTCAGCCCTAGCTGCCTAAGCAAGTGTCCGAAAAGTAAGGTTGGTCGTGAGCACCGGGATATCGTCCAACACTGCATTAGAGTCGAACTCGCCGCCGATTAATCTAGCAGGTTACATTCGCGATCCAGCGGTGACGCATTACTTGGATGTCAGCTCGATCGCTTCAAAGCCTTTGCGACGCAAAGTGCACTGACGCATTCGGTGCCCGCCTCCGCTCAACAGGACCGGGACGCAGCGAACGACACGGCGAGACCCAGTGACCCAGCTGGCAATATCAGCGACGATATGTGGCTTATAGCCTTGTAGTAAGCCGTGTATAATTTTTCCTTCCGATCACTTAGTCGAAAGAAATTTCGACCATAGACTCGCTGATACTTTGATACACGGAAGGATTCTATGGCCTCAGAACCTGTTATCCTTGTTTCCGGCGGAGCCGGATACATCGGCGCTCATACCTGCAAAGAACTTAAGCGCAATAACTTTTATCCTGTCGTTTTAGATAATCTCTCAACAGGTCATCGCAGCTTCGTAAAGTGGGGACCTTTGGTCGAATGCGACATCAGAGACTCCGCCACAGTTGAGAAAGCTATACGGGATACTGAAGCGCAAGCCGTCCTGCATTTTGCAGGTCACTCATACGTCGGTGAGTCGGTGCAAAACCCATTTAAATACTACGACAATAATATCACCGGAACACTTTCGCTTCTCAGCGCAATGGTTCGCACAGGCTGCAAACACATCGTCTTCTCAAGCACCTGCGCAATTTATGGAGAGCCCGCAACAATCCCCATTTTAGAAGACACCCCTCCTAAGCCAATTAACCCCTATGGGGCCTCAAAGCATATGGTCGAGCGGATATTGGCAGACTTCAAGACCGCTTATGGCTTGGAGTCTACGTGCCTGCGATACTTCAACGCTTGCGGAGCCGATTTAGACGGTGAATTAGGAGAGGATAGAACGCCGGAAACGCATCTAATTCCTCGAGCGATGTTATCTATTTTAGGGCGAATTCAAAACTTTGAGTTATTCGGCTCCGACTATCCGACTCCAGATGGGACAGCGATACGCGATTATATTCATGTGACCGATATCGCTAGAGTTCATGTGCAAGCTGTCCAGCATCTCCTTGATGGAAACGAAGGAGTATCAGTCAATCTAGGAACAGGGCTCGGCTATTCAGTGAGAGAGATCATGAATGCGATAGCCAAAGAAACAGGAGTCCACCCATCTGCTATAAGGTCACCTCGTCGCCAAGGCGACCCCCCGATACTCATCGCAGACATCGCACGAGCTCGCCAGATCTTGGGCTACGATCCTCAACATTCCGACCTTTCAACGATCGTGCGAAGCGCTTGGGCCTGGCATAAGGCGACACACTCCCGGACTCCTTCATGCTCCCACACGAACGCTTAAAACATCAGCATTGGAATTTTTAAGTGCGCGGAAGGAAAGCAAACTGAGCTGCAACACCGTGGACTGCGGGCAACCCCATCTCATCCTGCTACTAAAGCACCAGCCCGCATCTAGGCTTTGGCGTATAGTGTATGCCAAAATCACTTCCTGTCGAAAGACAGTTGCTACTCAATCGTCATCACACTTAATCACCAACGAGTCGCGATAGCCATAAATGACAACCATTTCGACAGAAAACAAACTAATTGTTGGCGCAGACATTCCACTGGATGCCAGCCGTTATCCGATTAAAGAAATCCTCAAACTGATGCACGAAGCGTGCTCACAGCGTGAGGATATACATTTTGTTCTTGCCGGAAAAAGGCATGGAGAGGTCCCATTCTCTATATGGAATTTCCTCGATGAGCATAATTTGACGGATCGCGTGACGTACCTGCCTTACTATCAAAGGTGCGAAGTCTTCCCGTTTAAACGAAGCGAATGCGCAAAGTGGATCAGTCGAAATGCGCTACCTTCTGAGCTCAATCTAGAGTCGCTTTTGTCGGACTCTGCATTTTTTGATCCATCTAAAAATAGAACTGCTCTGTTTGTGACAAGCTTTCATCTAGCTCGTCAGGAGGGCAATACTCGCAATATGCGCCACTGGATTAGACATTTGAACGCAGCGGGCTATCGCGTTCATGTGCTTTATTACGCCACTGACACAGACATAGTTACGCCGGAAATGCGCCTCCAAGCACAAGCTGGCGTCGATTTGTATCGCGAAGTGCCCGTCACCGATAAGCTTTATGGGATCAACAAAGAAGGCTTAAATGTTCACGAAGACGATTGGTGCGGCTTAGAGCTTCTGGAGGAGGTGTCGGCGCTAGTCGGGAATTTTGAATACGACACTGCAATTGTGAACTACCCTTTTATTTCTGCCGTCTTTGATCGACTGGCGTCTTATACGAAAAAAATTCTCTTCACTCATGACTCGTTCACGGACCGAAATCGTAGAATGCTAGACCAAGGGTACACGAGTGCTGGGTGGGTCAGCCTCGACTGGCGCGGAGAAAAGAAAGCATGTGAGCGCGCTGATATCGTCGTCGCTCTACAACAAAATGAAGCAGATTATTTTTCTGAGTTAATTGGGGATTGCTCAAAAGTACGGGTCGTTTCGCCTGTTTTTACCGCGTCAAAGATCATCCCAGACACCTCCACGAATGGAAAATTGCGCATTGGTTATTTTGGATCAAGAAACTGGGTCAACGAACAAAATTTGGCACTCTTCCTTCGAGCATGGCTAGAAATACCAGAACTCTCAAACCGCACTGAAATGGTCATCGCAGGCGGAGTTTGCGACGACTTCGCTACTGTCGTAGACGATGGACACGATTTGTTGGCCGACGTTTCGCCAATTTTTTTGGGTCGAGTAGAGGATATCAAAGACTTTTTCAGCCAATGCGACATCATCATTAATCCTGAACGTGGCGGCACAGGAATAAAGATCAAAACATTGGAAGCGATGGCTGCGGGCATGCCAGTTGTATGTACAACGGCTGGAGCGGCTGGGATCGAAACTAACAGTCAATTCCACCGCGCAGAGAGCGTCAAATCGCTAGCTCAATTAATAGCAAATCTCGCCAACAATCCTAAACTCCTCGAAAACGTTCAACAAGATACGGCAGATGCTTACAGTCGCTACGTCGCAAGGAACAAGTCCACAATGGACGACCTTTTGGGAGCCCCCGATTCAGCAACAGACTATGATTCTCATCGACCACTAGTTTCAGTGATCGTTCCCTTCTACAACGTGCAGGCATATATCGCTGAATGCATTTCCAGCGTCTTAACTCAAGATCACCGAAACATAGAACTCCTGCTCATTGATGACGCTTCAACCGATTCAAGCCGTGCAATTGCTGATCGCTACGCCAAACAAGATCCCCGAGTTAGAATAATCACTCATAATAAAAACTTAGGCTTAGGGCCCGCCAGAAACACGGGAGCTCGCAATGCATCTGGAAGTTATTTCTTCTTCCTGGATTCCGACGACTATTTAGCATCATCAAGCGCCCTTCGAGCGTTGGTGAACTCCGCTCAAAACAACGGACATGACGTCTTGATTGCTTCGTGCGTTAGCTTGACTGACGACGGCAAGATCATTGACCATGAAAAGGGACACGCCTGCGGCAAAATAAAAGCGCAGGGAACAGATATTGGTGGCATGGATGCCTTCCTCGCAGTAATGGGGCAATCGCCCAAATACTATTTACCCATGCGAGCGTGGGGAACTCTCATCGAGCGAAATTTCTATAGCGCACTATCGCTGGACTACCCTCCTTTCGAACACGAAGATATTCCTCACACCCCCTTTATGTATGCCTCCGCTAAAAGTCTTGCCTTCTCAGAGGAAGTTGCAGTCGTATATCGCACAAGAGAGGGAAGCATTTCCCGTACTCCGTGGAACGCTAGGCGCATTCAACGTTACCGTCAGATGTGGAACGTATTTCGTGAAAACACCCAACGGTTTTCACTGCAAGACGGTCTAGCCCTGAGTACGATCGAGATGGCTGGACATATGATATGGAGGATGGAGACAAATTCATTCGATTCAGATGGTTTAGCGGAAGCCGTGTCCCTTCTCGAAGAAATGATGCGGGATGCAGCACGTACGAGAGACCTCGACAAGTTGTGGAATTTTCTTGATTGGACTAATCGATCCTTGGCTACTTGGTCAGGATCGCATCGTAGTTTTGCTCAGATCATCGCAGCTTTGCCAGCAAATCTCACTGTTAAATACTATGAACGTCGGCTCGGCGTAACTTGAAGTATAGCTTCGCAACCCGACAACGAGGACGCAGAGAAGCAGAATATGGATAGTATAAACTCCGTATCGGATCTGATGCAGCGCGCCCTACCCTACTGGCGCAAGGGTGAGGCCCTCCAGAATTTTGGCGACTATTTAACCGAGTACTTCTTGGAACGGTTGTTTTATGGAGCAGGTCTTTCTGCTCGAACTATTCGATTAATAGGAAGTGCTATGGATGATGGATTGGTCAGCAATCCAACATCTGATCTTTCTTGGAATGGCTTGGAGAGCAACAAGACAATTTTTTGGGGATGCGGACTTCGTTCTGAAAATAGTCTCAGCGAACGTGTTCGGGAACAATGCACAATACTGAGTGTACGAGGCCCCCTGTCCCGATCAGCTCTACGACTCGGGGAAAACACTCCAATTGGTGATCCGGGACTGTTACTACCGTTCCTTCATACCCCAAAAGTTCACCCGATATGGCATGGACGAAATTTACTCGTCCCTCATTTTAATGACACTCGTAGCGATACTGAGCTTTTGGAGCTCAGTGGCTGTGACGCCATTCTACGTCCCCAGATTTTACCTGATCCGTTAGCCGTTGAGCAGTTCATCGATGCGGTAGCCTCAGCACGATTTGTCTTAGCGGGAGCTTTGCACGGAGCGATTACGGCGGCCGCTTATGGTATTCCTTTCGGCTTCTGGGATAGCGGAAGCATTGATGTGCCGTTTAAATGGCACGATTTTGCAGCAAGCGTACACATTCCGTGCAAATTTCATCGAACGTTGACGGAAGCGGACCCATTCTTTGCAACTGAAATTTCTCCAAAGATAACGTTTCCTCCATTACTACCGATGTTGGCGGCAGCTCCGTTTGCAGTCCGGCAGAAGCCTCTTATTTGTGCAATCGAAGTCGATGTTGCGCGACATGGAATCGATTCATTAAAAGTTCAAAAGAGTCATAGTGGACTCGAAATTCAATCGACTATTAGCAAAGACAGTTGGGCATCTTCACGTAAGTTATTGAACGTTTTGCTTGATAAAGTGCAAAGCGCCGACTTGCGCGTCCTGAATGACGATCTGAAGAAAAATATCGCTGAGCAAACCTTTGCGATCGAAGATCTTCAAAATTCTCTCGACAAGGCGAAGCTGGAACTTGACCGTGTCCAGATTGAACGCGACAGCGCCCTGTTACAGATATCATCCGCCACAGAAAAACTAAATTCTTTGGCGGATGAGAATAGAGGCCACCGCGAGGCGCTTACAGAGTCGTTTCGACTTTTGGAGTTGGCACTGGAGCAGCAGACGGGATCATCCCATCACCTTACGACGGTAGCGTTGAATCCCTCGATGGAGCCACCAAATCTGGAGATCGCACGGCGCGATCAGCACAAGCGCAGCAAGCTTCAATCGCTCGCGGAGGGATTCAAAGCTGTCGGATATATCTTATTGCCGTACAATAGACGGCGCGTGACAAAACGAAAGATTCTAATCGAAGGTCTCCGTGCATCTGAAAAGAACAACCAAAACGCAGGAGCTAAATCTCGCTCGAAACAATTGAGATCTATCAGACGAAGCTTAAAAGCCATTGGATATATCGCCGCCCCCTACAATCGACGTCGGAGGGAGAAACGTAAACACATCATGGCCGGGCTACGATCCCCAACAAATGAACACGGCAAATAGTAATGCATATAGCAAAACCTTGGGCGTCTATAGATTCACCACAGGAGATCTACGAGCTTCACGGCATGCTGGGACCAGAAGAGCGAGAAGCTCTTTTTTGGATCGGGCGTAATTACTGCTGCGGCAAGGGCCATATAATTGATGCCGGAGCGTTCCTCGGTACGAGCGCTTTCTCTTTAGCGAGCGGTTTAGCTCACTCAGCACGCGACGTTAGCCAATCCAGAATCTTCAGTTACGATCTATTTAGAGCAGATGAGGAATATGTTGCCGCTTATATTGCGCAGAAGTTTCATGATTTTCGACAAGGGGAATCCTTTTTTGAAATTTATCAGAGCCAAATAGAGAAATACGCCCACCTTATTGTGCCTATCCAAGGTGATTTTTCGAAGATCGCGTGGCTCAAACTGCCTATCGAAGTACTTTTTGTTGACCTAGACAAATCCTCTTCGCTGCATAAGACTTTTCTCCTGGAATACTATCCTTACATCATACCAAACCATGGCATCCTTGCGCACCAGGACTGGTATCTATCTCGACATCCTTGGTTGCACTTTGGAATGGAGTATTTGGAGCCTTACTTCACGATAATAGACCCGCTGGTAAAGTGGTGCACGCGCCTGTTTAAGTTGGAGCGATCCATTCCAGATGCAGAGCTTGAGCTTCTTGCGTCGGGCGGACTAGGATACGATCGTGAAATTTCTTTGCTAAACCGTCTTATTGAGAAAGAACGAGGCAATATGCGCTCGATGATGCGGTTATCAAAGGTTATCCATATGCTGAGCCATGGTGAATGGGATCATGCGCACGACGAATTGCGCGCTGTCTCCAGCGAAATAGACAATTCCGATGATTCTCTACGTTCGGAATTTAATTACGTCCAAAGCCGCTTTAAGTAACGTGCATCATAATAACAATGATGGCCACAAACAGTGGCCCCATCATTGGATCATGCGGTTGACGGGCTCTTCGTATCTTCTGCATATTTTATCGTCTACTCATTACTGTTGGGGAGCGTATGCAGAAGAGATCATTCAAGAGTAAACCTTGGGAACTGGGTGCCTCTGACATACCAAGCGAAATTTATTTTCCGCGCGGTATGCTTGGCGATGAAGAGCGTCGGTGCCTCTGGTGGTTAGGGAATCATGTCTTCCGTGGTGATGGGCTCATTGTAGATGCTGGCGCCTTTGCGGGTGCGTCTGCGTTTTGTCTTGCAAGCGGGGCATCTACGCACAATCGAAGAGGAAAGATCGTTCACTCCTACGATCTATTTTATGCTCTTGATCAGTACGTCGCCGATGCAATAACTGCTGACTTTCGTCCTATCGGACTTAATGGCAGCTACCGTGACGTGTTCGATTTCCAAACAGGGAAATATTCAGGCCTTATCGAGGCGCACGGCGGAGATTTCCTTACACATGCATGGGCAGGCGAGCCCATCGAGATTCTATTTATAGATATCGCTAAGACACGGGAGCTCAACAGCCATACAGTTCGAGAATTTTTTCCAAGGCTAATACCTGGCCATTCGATTGTCATCCAGCAGGATTTTTATCACTGTTGGCACCCCTACATTCACCTGACCATGCAGTACCTAAAGGACTATTTCGAAATAATCGATAGTCACGTTCTATGGCAATCGCGCGTTTACCGTCTTGTAAAACCGCTGAATGAGAACGATCTCAAACGCATAGTCGATTATGATTTTTCATTCCACGAGAGATTCGATCTGCTTTCTGAGTTCGAAGCAGGCGAGAGCGGCGACATGCAACGAATGGCAGCCGTCGTCCGGCTGTGGGATGTTGTCATGACTAAAAACTTTGATTTATTTGATCGCGAACTTGCCCGCTTTCGCAGGCTTTATCCTATCGACAAGCAAGCGCTCTGGGAGACGCAGATCAATGAGATAATCGACCTAGTCCAGACTTGGCGCAGGTAATGGACTTTCTGAGATCCCCACTTGTTGGCTGGTGACTGTGAAGCAAGTCTAAATATTGGGCCGTTATCAATCTGACCTTGTCTGTTCGCTGCCGAAATCACCATAACGCGGTGCATCCACAATTATCGGTTAGATCGGTCGCCGGCTTCCAAGATCACCATCTGTTTAGCGCCAACGCTTCTAGTCAAAATGCAATCTCTAAACTAACATTTCAATTGAACCACAGCGAGGGCGGGTCAGTTTCTATGAAACCCCATTTAACACCGATAAATTTATGGCAGCCGGGACGACGCTACGCCTTTAATCCCGCTCAAGAGCGGGATTGGCACCCAGACATCATCGAGCCTGAATTTTGGGAAATCGCTGAGCAAGTTTGGGAGTATTCGTGCTGCGGTATTGCCACCCTGTATAACTTTTATACATCGATTCGGCACGTCATCAGCCAAGGCATCGAAGGTGACGTGATCGAGTGCGGGGTATTCTTCGGTGGCACCACTATGCTTGGTGCTGAGACTCTAAAGCGGTTTGATACTTCACCATCACGAAGTCTCATCGCCATGGACACCTTTACTGGATTCATCAGAAAGCACTCTGAGCTTGATCTTGATTACACGGGCACAGAGGTAATAGTCACCGTCGACGATCCTAATGCTGATGGCTTCTACAAAGTATCATCCGATAATATGCGTTCAATTGGATTTGACCGACTAAAGATTATCAAGGGCGACGTTCTCGAAACAGTACCGGCGCTGATGGTTGATAAGATTTCTATTCTCAGACTAGATACAGATACGTTCGACACCACAAAACTCGAACTCGACCATCTTTATGATCGGGTATCTGTTGGCGGCGTTGTCATCATTGACGATTACGGGTTTACCGTTGGCTGCAAAAAGGCCGTTGATGACTTTGCCGTCGGAAAGAAGATATTCCCCATTCGGGTAGACAGGTTCTGTCGCGCTTGGGTGAAAGTCTCTAACTGATACTTTATCAAAAGTACGCTTAAACAGCCTACCTCGGGCCTTTTAAGGCTTTATCGAAGCATCGTTCAAAAATGTCCGTACTAATTTTAAGTGGGACAACAACCCCACAATTTCGTACCCACAACAATCATTCCAAGTACGCCGAGCGCCATGGTTATGATTGTATTTTTGATACCAAAAATTACGGACGCCTGCCATCGCCATACTTTTTCAAGATAGCATCGCTGCAGCATTATCTTTCAAGATACGACTGGATTTTCTGGCTTGATGATGACGCGATATTCACTCAGCTTCAAATATCGCTTACGCAGCTAGTTCCAGAAATGTCCCAGAATCCAACAGTAATATTCTGCAAAAGCCCCATAAATCAAGGAGCCTGGACATATATTTCATCCGGAAACTTCCTGATTAGACGGTGTCCGCAAACGTTAGATGCTTTGTCTCAAGTCATGAGAACAAATTTAGATGAGGTAAAAGACTGGTGGGACGAAAAGAAATTCGGCATGTTCACGAATGGAGATCAAGATGCCATCGTGTTTCAGATGACGCGCGGCGTGTTCGATAAATACCTGATCCTCGATTATCAACGATTCAATACGAGACCTTTCCATTATAAGAATAAAGCATCAGAACATTTTCTTTGCCACTTCACCCACGCACCAGGGCTAACGAAGCAAGAGCAGATGGACAGGTTTTGTCAGAAGTTCGGCTTAAGTGATTGCCTCCTGCCCAGGTACAAAAGTTCGCTTCTAAGCCGCGCGCTCAAAAGCGTGAGATTTTACCTAACTAGACAGACTTGACTTCTAATTTATGCGTTCTTTTGATCTGCATATTCAGCGTATCAAAGCGCAGTCTAAGGTCTCCGCGCCCCACCCTACCGACTCAAACAAATTTAGCTACCGGCGCCTAGGAGTCTGTTGAAGCAAGTCGAGGTGGCTTACTCCCAGAGCGATCGCCAATTCATATACTGTAACGACAGTCGGATTACGCCGACCACTCTCTAATCCGCTGATGTATTGTTGGCTGAAGCCGGATATTTCAGCGAATTCTTCTTGTGTCAGGCCCTTTGAGAGCCTGAGCTTTCGAAAATTATCTCCCACCAGCTTCCGCATATCCATGCGGGAAGCATGCAAAGACTATGTACTTTAAGTTTACCAACTATAATATGTATATTAATTAGCCGCATGGGTCGAGACATATGCTTGAGAAATTCCTATTGCTTACTTCCACGCTTATACTAGCTGGTTGTTCCATTCAGCGAGCCGTCGTTGCTCAAGGCGCGCAAGAAAAAATGGTCGGGATGAGCCGCGAGCAGGTCTTGGCATGTATGGGCCCTCCTGCAAATAAAGCCGCGGAAGGGGTGACCGAGGTCTGGTCGTATGGGTCTGGCAACGGCCAAACAACGGCTATCGGCAGTGTCTATGCTCGAACAGACGGCTCATTTACCGGTGAGCGCCGCGGCAACCAGTTCACCGGAAATGGCACGGCAACCACGACGGGCCTAGTTACAGCAACCAGCATGGGGCGACATTGTACCGTCAATGTGGCCATGACGAATGGCATCGTCTCTCGAGTCAATTATTCCGGCCCCACCGGAGGCATTCTCACAGCTGGCGAGCAGTGCGCCTTCGCGATTCAAAACTGCGTGCAGTGATAGGTGCGTCGTGCTGCCGGTCCCCACTCGCGAGGTAAAGTGCGCTCGCTGCGGCGCCATAAACCGCATTGGAGCTTATGAATTAAACAAGATTCCGCGGTGCGGTAAATGTCGGGAGGCTCTGACGGAGCCTTTTAGCAAACCGTTCCTTCGTTGGCTGTTTCGCCACCGCTATTTGATTGGACTTGGGCTCTTGAATGGTGGCCTGCTCATCTGGCTGGTCTTAAAAGATCAAACAGTCAGCAATCAACAATCAACAAGAAACGAAGCCATCACGCTCTGTCCGGCTTACCCGCAACCATTCACCGGCGTTTATACGGTAGACGATCTCTCCGATCGTGTAGCGCCACTAACGATCAAAACTCGCCCAGGCGGCGGATATTTCGTCAAACTACAAAAGGCGAGTACCGGCCGGTCTGTTATGTCGTTCTATATTCATGGCGGCCAAACCTTGCAGGAAATGGTGCCTGAGGGATCGTTTACTTTGAAGTACGCGGCAGGCAACAGGTGGTGCGGAGATGATGACCTGTTTGGTCCAGATACCACGATCCAGCGAGCAGATCGGATCTTCGATTTCGATGAGTCACATAGCTACACCGTCGAATTGATTAAACAGCCGGGCGGGAACCTAAAGACGCTGACTATCAATCGGAAAGAATTCTAAGCAGCTTGTAACGTACAACCCACCGTGACGGATATCGTGACGATTGATAATGATATGTCGAAGCGCTGTCTGGCTGGCTGCGGATATGACATAAGTGTTTCGAATGCGGAAATCTGCGGATTCCGCCGATCAACCGCGGATAACATTGGGTCACTGCGTCATCCATTCGACTGCGTCATTCGGCGCCGGCGGCGAGCCAAGCCATTAAGATGACTCATGTAATTAGTGAGTCACGAGTCGCACCTATCGTTGGCACGTGACACACCTTAGCCTCCTCCTTTCTGCAGCTGGTTGCTCGATGTTCAGGCTTATTCTGCTGTGGGGCTGACAGTCGGAATTCTTCGGGGGCTACGCTTCTTCAAAGAGCGTCTCGTTTTCTTCTTGCGCTTCGATTGGCTGCTGCCGCTTAGATCATCGATCTTTCCACACTGACGGCAGAGAAACTTGCTGCGAACTCCGGCTCGGTTGGATTCGAGAAGAAACAGACGCTTCCTTCGCTCCTTGCATCTTGGACACTCAAAGAAAAACGATACGCCTTGGCGGTGTCTAGCTTTCCCGATCGCGAGGCGATGTTGTTCGCATTCACCTGGTTGAGCGAGATAAATTCTCAGTTCGTCCCCATCTCGCTCAGCGAGCTGCTGGCCGATACGGCGCTCGCCAGCGTAGAAAGGGATGGTCTCTAATTGGCCATTTGTAACGTCGAGATCCACGCTGGCGATATGCAAGATCGAGTCTGAAATTCTCATTTTCTCTTGTCCGTTTTCGGTGGAGAGGCAGAAGCGGCATAGGCCGACCCAGCCCCCACAACATGCGGGAAGCTGGGCCGGCCTGAGCGCGTTTTCGTATGGAGCCGGCGCTCGGGCCTCCGTTCTCGTGAACTTCGGAACAGAGTTGGGAGCTACTTAAAGTCGGAAGTTCACCGACTTGCGGTCCCGCTTCTCCCTTTCGGCCTGCGGTTGGGCTGTGACCGCGCCCAATGGTAACCCGGCCCTCGTGAACGCCACCGTCGTTGAAACCAACCGGGCACGAGGTATCTACGTTTGCGAAGACACCGCCTCGGCGCGAGTACACGCGCTGATTCAAGCTCCGAAAACTGGAATTGATGGATGTGATCGCCTCGTCTCAAGCGATGCTTTGCTGTACTGGATGAGGAAGCTGTCAGCAGGGCCCTCGAGAAGACCTACCGCTCATGCAGCAGCAATGGCTAGTTGACCTCCTTTGCTGCGGAGCGATTTCCGGCACCGCCTGCGCTGGGCGTACGGGATTTCGTCGATGTTCGATTGAGGGGACGTGCTCCTAACTGAGTTTTCTTAGAATTCGCCGCTTGAGTGCGCTCGTATGCCCGCGCCGAGTGAGCCTGAAACGCAGGCAGAGCATCAAAATAGGCAGTAGCGTCTCCACGGCGGATCAGGGTTCTGCCTCCGGCTTTCACCGCAAGGAGCCGACCTTCGGCGATCTGCTCATAAACAAAGGAGCGGCCCACACCGGCGAGGGCGCAGAATTCCTTGATCGTATAAGCGAGCTTTTCGTGGTCTGGCTGCATTGTCGGACACCGGCGAGCCTCGATGGAGGCTGACGGTCACGACATGCGCACCGAAAGTGAGGAAAAACGAAATTGATAATTTTGAAATTGAAGGACCATCCACGAAACGCGGTGGATAAATTCAGCCCACCGTATGGCTTCCTTGCGTCTGCTGTCGCGCCGCAAACCGACTATGTTTTACGGTTTAGCTGGAGGAATATCTTTTGACGGCTTTGCCGCCTCCATATCTGCGCCGACTCGTTCGTAGTCGGCGACGGACATATATGGCATGGCGGCTCTCGCCAATCTGGGTACAAGCCGTTGCAATCTTTTCAAATAACGAGCCGAGCGCTTCTCCCTGCCATCCGATGTGCGATGCAAGCCATTGGATTCCGGCAACTGAGAGTACAGTTTTTGACTTCTGGCGATTTCCTGTGCTGCTTTGCGATCGCTCAGTCCTTTAGCGCGCAGTGGTGCCATAATGTGGTGCAGGCACATCTCCACCTCGAACGACCACTTTTGGGCATTCTTATTTCCCCGGAGCCCGTCTTTAACCCTCGCCATTCCTGCCTCCTAAGAATGCCCCGAAGATTTACGGGTGCTGGCCGCACTTTTCATCGAAACGACTTTGCCGGGCAATTTGGTGGAGAACTTTGCCCACGCCTCCATCAGAACAGCTCGCTTCGTGAGAAGGTCCCCTCGTCGATAGGCCGCCTCTGCCTTATTCTTCACGGTGTGAGCAAGAGCCATCTCGACCACCTCATTCGGCGTGCTCGTGGTTTCCGCTGCCCAGTCCCGGAAGGTGCTTCGGAAACCATGAACGGTTAGGTCCCGTCGTTTGAGTCGGCCAAGCAGGGCCAACATCGCATTAGAGCTGAGTGCTATCCGATTCGGTGGCTCGGCGAAGACAATGGCGGACGGGTCAAGATCGTCACTGGAATGAATGCCCACAGCTTTGAGGACCGCAAGTGCCCTGACCGACAACGGCACACGATGTTCCCGCTCCGCCTTCATGCGCTCACCTGGAATCGTCCAGACCTTGGCGGCCAGATCGAATTCGGAGCGCCGAGCACCAGTCACTTCGCTGGTCCGGGCCGCCGTCAGAATGGTGAACTCCAGGGCGCGCGCAGCAATACCCTGCCGTTTCTGTAGTTCGGCAATAAAGGCGGCAACCTCACCGTAAGGGAGCGCGCTGTGATGTTCGACCTTCTGCACCTTGACTCGGGCCGGAAACACCTTGTCGAGGTGCCCCCGCCAGCGAGCAGGGTTTTCTCCCTTACGATAACCGCGTGCCGAAGCCCAATCGAGCACGTTTTCGATACGCCCACGTACCCGTGAGGCCGTTTCGGTCTTGGTTGCCCAGATCGGGTCCAGAATCTTCGTGATGTGGTGGATATCGATGTCTTTGACAGGCAACCTGCCAATGACAGGTTCCGCGTATGCCTTGATCGTGTTGCGCCACTGCGAGACGTGCTTGGCGTTTCGCCAGCCCACCTCGTTCGATGCTAGAAACTGCTCCAAACATTCATTGAAGGTTGGTGAGGCGGCATCATCCTGGCGCCGAGCGAGAGGATCAACGCGGTCCGCTAATAATAATCTCGCCGCCGCAGCCTTCTCACGGGCGATCGCGAGTGGCACTGCACGCGAGCTGCCGAGGCCCATCTCACGCAGCCGCCCATTCTGACGATAAAGAAACACCCATTTCCGCCCGCCATCCTTGGCGATCGACAAATAAAGACCGCCTCCATCGGCATGACGGCCGATTTTCGTGAGGGCTTGAACCTTACGTGCGTTCAGGCGATTGATCTGTCGTGGCATCTACAGCCCCAATTTCAGCCCTAACTCTAAGGCTGGACATTAGCGGATGCATACAATCCTGAGAAGACAGATAATCTAAGATAATACTGAAAATACTAGCCTTTTTTATCTCTTACAGATACTTACGGACGCTGGCGGATACCAGTATGGAGGACACCCTCTCCGCCATAAACCGCCATGCTTGATCAGCGCTTGCGCACGAATTCGGTGCGCAACACCAAGCCTTTGATCGTCTCATGTCGGCACTCGATCTCTTCAGGGTTGTCCGTGAGCCGGATCGACCTGATGACCGTTCCCTGCTTGAGCGTCTGCCCAGCGCCTTTGACCTTGAGATCCTTGATCAGAACGACGGAGTCGCCATCCGCGAGAACGTTGCCAGAGGCGTCGCGAACCTCAGCAGCCCTGGCCTTCTCTGCAGCGATTTCGGAAGCGGGCCGCCACTCGCCGGTTGCCTCGTCATAGACGTAATCGTCGTTCTGGTCGCTCATAGCCGTATCCAACGTTGTCGCGCACCGTCATACAGACAGCAGCACCGGCGCTGCAATCAAAAGATGGCAATGGAGCAGGAACATTGCCCGCCTTCATCATGAGCGGGCTGCCAATGGTTAGTCCTCTGTCGCCTTGAACCGGCTCATGTTCTTCAAAACGAAAGGTGCAACCAGCGCGACGCAGGCGAGGCCAAGCAGCGTCGCCGAAATCGGGCTTTGCACCAGTGTCATCGGATCGCCGAGACTGATCGACAGTGCTCGTCGCAACTGACTCTCCGCGAGAGGACCTAGGATCAGCCCCACCACCACAGGTGCGATCGGAAAATCGTAGCGGCGCATCAGGAAGCCCATCACGCCAAAGCCGGTCAGCATGGTCAGTTCGACCACCGAGGGCTTCGCGGCAATCGTGCCCATCGTTGCGAACACGAGAATGCCGGCGTAGAGCCACGGCTGCGGAATTGCCAGCAACCGCACCCACAGGCCGACCAGCGGCAAGTTCAGCACCAGCAGCATCGTGTTGGCGATGAACAAACTCGCGATCAGGCCCCACACCAGATCGGGCCGCTCCGCAAACAGCAGCGGCCCCGGATTCAACCCATATTGCTGGAATCCCGCCAACATCATCGCCGCCGTCGCCGATGTCGGCAGGCCAAGCGTCAGCAGCGGCACCAGCGTGCCGGCAGCGGACGCATTGTTCGCAGCTTCCGGTCCCGCGACGCCTTCGATCGCGCCCTTGCCGAATTCCTCGGGATGCGCGGTCAGGCGGCGCTCGGCCGAATAGGACAGGAAGGTTGGAATTTCAGCCCCGCCCGCCGGCAACGCACCGATAGGAAAACCAAAGCCGAAGCCGCGCAGCCATGGCTTCCATGAGCGCTTCCAGTCTTCCTTCGTCATCCAGAGCGAACCGCGTACCGCCTCGATCTTCTCCTCCACCTGATGCCGTCGTGAAACGACGTAAAGCGCCTCGCCGACCGCAAACAGGCCGACCGCCAATGTCGTCACCTCGACGCCGTCGAGCAGCTCCGGGACACCGAACGACAGCCGCGGTTGCCCGGTCAGTTTGTCGATACCCACAAGACCAAGCGTCAGGCCGATGAACAGGCTGGTCAATCCGCGGACCGGTGAGTCGCCAAATGTTGCCGAGACCGTGACGAACGCGACCACCATCAGGGCGAAGTAATCCTCCGGCCCGAACTTGACCGCAACATCCACGAGGTAAGGAGCAACGAACGCGAGGCCAATTGTCGCCAACGTTCCTGCCACAAATGATCCGATCGCGGCTGTCGCCAGCGCAGGACCGCCGCGACCGGCCTTGGCCATCTTGTTGCCTTCGAGCGCCGTCGCCATCGACGCGCTTTCGCCCGGCGTGTTGATCAGGATCGCCGTGGTCGAGCCGCCGTACATGCCGCCATAGTAGATGCCGGCGAACATGATCAGCGAGCCGCCGGGATCGAGTTTGTAGGTGACCGGGAGCAGCAGCGCGACAGTGAGCGCAGGTCCGATACCCGGCAACACGCCGACCGCCGTCCCGAGGAACACGCCGATCAGCGCGAACAGAAGGTTCATCGGCTGCAGGGCAACGGCCATGCCGTGGGCCAGCGCGGCGAATGTATCCATGCCAACAATCCTTAGATAAGTGACCTAGAACAGGCGCTCGATCGGGCCCGCGGGAAGGCTAAGAGTGAGAAGACGACTGAAGGCGATGTAAATAATGGTGCCGATGGCAAAGCCGATGACAAGATCAGTGAGGATGGCGCGCCGTCCGAAGGCGGTGGCGGTCGCAGCGAACAACACGGTCATCGCAGGAATGAAGCCACCACCCAAACCGATGATCGCAATCATCACCGCGAGACCGGCGAGCACGAGACCAACAGGACGAAAGTCCATGTGCTCACGCTCGGGAAAATCACCACGCAGCGCATTGACCAGATTGCCGATCGCCAGCACGCCGAGACCGATGGCAATGACGATCGGTATGGCTTCCGGTCCCATGCCGTAGGTGACGTTCGCCTGGATGCGCATCGCATCGATGACGAGCACCATTGCGAGCGCCGCCAATGCCACGGCAATGGCGACACCTGCCCAATCCACCCCGCGCCGCGCGGGTCCGATTTCCTGCGCGCCGCTGTCTGTCGTCATGATTTTACGAGGCCAATGGACTTCAGAACACCGTTCACGCGCACCGTTTCCTTCTTGAGGAAGTCGGCGAACGCATCACCGGGGAGATAGGCGTCGTCCCAGCCCTTCTGAGCCAGTACTTCCTTCCAGGCCGCCGACTTCACAAGACGGTCGATGGCATCCGCCAAAACCTTCTTCTGCTCAGGCGTGATGCCGGGTGCGGCGACAACCGAACGCCAGTTGGTCAGGACCAGATCGACGCCCTGCTCCTTGAAGGTCGGGATGTCGATGCCAGCCCGCCGCTCGTTCGAGGTAATGCCGATGGCGCGCAGCTTGCCGGACTTGATCTGGCCTTCATACTCGCCATAGCCGGAAATGCCCGCCGTCACCTTGCCGCCGAGGATGGCAGCGAGCGATTCACCTCCGCCGGAGAACGGCACATAGTTGACCTTCGTCGCATCAGCACCGATAGCGCCGGCGAACAACGCCGCCATTATGTGATCGATGCCGCCGGCTGATCCGCCCGCAAACGTCACCTTCCCGATGTTCGCCTTCAGCGCAGCCGCGAGATCTTTGACATCCTTAATTGGGGAATTGGCCGGAACGACCATCACCTGATATTCCTCGGTGAGCCGCGCGATCGGCGTCACCTGATCTAGCGTGACCGGCGATTTGTTCATCGCCAGCGCGCCGACCATGACGAAACCGTTGACCATCAATTGGCTGCCGTCACCCTTCGCCGAGTTGACGAACTGAGCGATGCCGACCGCACCACCGGCGCCCCCGACGTTGGTAACCTGCACGCTGCGGGCGATACCCGAGGCGACCAGCGCCTGCTGCATCGAGCGCGCGGTCTGATCCCAGCCGCCGCCCGGATTGGCCGGGGCCATGATCTTCAGTTCAAGCGGCTGCTGCGCTTGGGCCGGGACCGCGAGAACTCCCAGGCAGGCGGCACCAACCATGCCAAGGAAATATCTACGGGCCGCGATTCGACCAGACTTCATGGGTACCCTCCCTGTAGCGACCGCTACGATAGTGGCCGCACGTCAATACGTCACGGTGTCAGCACCGCGTCTCAACTCGTTATCCAAACAAGATATTCCAGGAGAACACGCCCCCGAGCCCATGACCATACGATCACGATATATCAGCCAGAAAGGCGGCTATTGTCCAGAAAGGCTTGCTCGGTGGCGCTGGCTATTTGCCCAACATGCCGCTCCTGTGCGGAAAACGACACTCTCGAACCAACGGAGTTGTCGGACCAGCCAGAAGGCGGGTGTGCTGTCCGGTCAGCCTAGCGACTTTAGAAGCTGGAAAATCCGCTCTTAATCTCGTCGAGGACATGGGGCTTCTTCACGATGATCCCTGCCGAATCTAACGCAATGATCCCAAGCTCCGCGAAGCGCTTTAAATTTGTCGTCACCGCCTGTCTCGTCACGCCGATCATGCCCGCAAGCGCGGCGTGTGAAAATTGCGCTTCAATCATCCTGCCTTCAGGTCCATCGAGGCCATAAAGGTCGCCAAGGTGCGAAATGAGATAGGCCAGACGTTGAGCTGGAGAATTCGTGCCAAGCATTTGCGCCAGCGCGGAATAGCATCGTCCCTTAAAGCTCAACCCCTCGATCACATTGACCGCAAGCGAGGGAATGTCTTTCACCTTTTTGCGAAGCGTGACGCCGGGAATGTGAAGAAGCCGGCTATTTTGCGAGGCCTTTCCGGACCAAACGTGATTGCCGCCCTCGAATACATCGGGCCCGCCGACGAAATTTCCACTGTGCCAATAGGCAAGCGTGATTTCACGTCCCGACGGATCAACGTAGAATACCTTGATGCGCCCGGTTTCTACAACGTAGATGCCGTCCTGTGGCGCACCTTGTTTAAAGAGAGACTCGCCCCGATAGATAATCAGTTGCTTGCTTTCCTGAACAATCGATTCAACTTCGGAAGGCGTCAAGTTGCGGAAGATCGGCGGTGGCCCTGAACGGCCGATGCGATCCATCGGCATCAGCATTGCCCCGGCAGGCTTCTCCGAGGCTCCCCTTGCTGAAGATTTCGATCTCTCGTTCATGCGCCACTTTCCTCTTTCATAGAGAGCGCACCACACATCAGGCCGATCTATCTCACCAGATCGGCAATATATTGCCTATCCGGAATGTTCGTCACCCCGTACCAAGAAGCTGCGGATTCCCACCTCTCAAGGCGGCGATCCGAAGCATCGTCGTCATATCGCGGACATTACGCATGGTAAATAGCGGCCTCTCAGCACTGCTATTCCTTACGTCACTCGGAGCGAGCGCCTTGGGCGGCGCTCTAGGGATGGCGAGTGGAATTTTCATTGTGCCCATCCTGACCACGGCGTTCGGCCTCAATGTTCATCTCGCCATTGCGGCGTCCCTGGTCTCCGTTATTGCGTGTTCTTGCGCCAGCGCTGCCCCTTTCCTCCGCGACGGGTTCACAAACATCCGTGTTGCTATCGTACTGGAGGTAGCCACGACGATTGGAGCTCTAAGCGGCGTTGCATTAAGCGGCTTGCTCTCAAATCAGATTCTCTATGGCCTCTTTGCCTTCATCCTCATCGTTTCAGCAAAACAGATGCTGGCCAAGCGAGAAGACATTGCCGAAACGATCAATTCGGCGACCATGCGAGATGTGGCCACATTGCTACGGCTGCATTCAAGCTATCCATCTCAAGATGGGGAAACAATTCAGTATCGCGTTCAACGCGTTCCTCTCGGCCTTGGATTTATGTATGGCGCCGGCCTGCTGTCCGCGCTGCTGGGCATAGGAAGTGGCGTTCTGAAAATCCCGGCCATGGATGCCGCCTTACGCCTTCCGATCAAAGTATCATCGGCCACATCGAATTTCATGATCGGTGTAACAGCTACGGCAAGCGCCGCCGCTTATTTTGTCCGCGGCGACATTCATCCAGGGCTTGCAGCCCCCATAGCACTAGGCTCGGTGCTGGGCGCCGTGCTTGGTGGAAAACTGCTCATGTCCCTTTCAGGGGAAAGAACCCGCCTCTTCTTTGTCATCGTGCTTGTTGCATTGGCTTTTCAAATGACCTTGCTGGCTCTTGAGGTCGAACTATGAATCAGGAAAATGGCACTTCCGATTTCTTTGGACGAAAAAATCTGGAAACGCTTCTCGCCAACCTTCTTAGTTGGGGAACTATGGCCGCATGCGCGATTATCGCATCCGGCATGACGATCTCTTTTACGTCATCAGATTCAACATTGAGCAGGCGGCTCATCAATATTGGAATCGCTCTTTTTCTCTTTCTCCCTATTGCGAGAGTCTCAGTAATGACGATCGCATTTATCAAACAACTCGATTTTGTATTTGCACTTATCGGATTTCTCGTTCTGCTCATTATTGCAATGAGCGCGGCCGTGAGCATGGGGCTGTATTAGGAGCAGCGCGAACGGTGATGAGACCGATGGGTTTCTTTCGGTGCAGCAAGAGTATCGAAGACAAGGGATTTGGTCATGGGAATCGATCTTGAGGCGTTTTGCAGCCGCGATAACGATCGATACTACCTGACCAAGCCGTTTACGGTGGGCGCCTTCACTTACGCCACGAACGGACACATCATCGTCCGCATCGATAAGCGTTTCGATGTTGAAGCTGCACCAGCCGATTTCCCGGTTAAAGATCCCGAGGCACCACTGAAAGACGCGGAAACAACAACATATCAGGCTCCTTCTTTCAAACTGCCGCGCCTGCTGGCTCCGTTGGATAGGTGTCCCGTTTGCGATGGCCGCGGCAACATTCACTTGTGTCCCGATTGCAACTGCGGATGCGAGGCATGTGGCAATACCGGCCAATCCAACTCAGAACATGATGTGTCCACCACCATTGGCGCAGCCAATTTTTATCTACCGTACGTCCGGCAGATGCTTCAGCTCCCAAAAGTAGAAATCGCCAGGCCGGTCGCTCCCGAAGTCGCGATGTTGTTCCGCTTTGAAGGCGGAATAGGCGCGCTGATGCCTATGCGTGGAATGCATGCGCGGCACGTCGAGATTGAGGTGATGAACAGCGAACCGATGGACGCTGCGTGACGAGGACTAAACGCACAATTTGAACCTGCTGGTGCCCCCCTCGGGCCAGCCTTGCCCCCTAATCTGCTCAAGCAGATTTGTTTCCGCTTTCGGAACGTCGTGCCCGGCCGGTGATTGAATTACGCCCCTCGAACCGGAGAAACGGACATGAGAAAGCTTTTGGTTGCGGCAGCCTTGCTATCGATGACATCGGCAAGCGCATTCGCCCAGGCGGGAACTCCTCAAGGTGACACGATTGTGCCGAATCCGCCTGCTGCGGGTTCGTCGAATGACATGTCGAGATCACCTGACGCAGGCATGCCCCATGCGAGCATGAGCAGCAAGGGTATGACAACCGGCGCAGCGACAGCCCCACACAAGCACATGAAAAAACATACGAAGAAGAAGGAAGATCGCATGTGAACCGGTTTGTGCCGGAAAGTGAAAGCCCGGCCTCCTTGGAGCGCCGGGCGAGATGCATGTTGTTCACTCAGACAGCGTGGTCTTATTATGAAACGGAAAAAACACTATCGATGAGAAAGCTTATCGAGTTTGATCAAAACACGTTCTAGGAACTGACGGTTCTGGGTCGCGAAAGGATGGCGACGATACAGGAGCTTGCCGACGAGGCCATTTCGGACCTCCTGACAAGGCACGAAGTGCCGCTCGATCTGAAGAACGCCTTGAAGAAAAGCGCACACAAGAAGCCCAACAAATAATCCGTCATGGTTTTTTGTTTTGAGCTAAATTCAGATTCGTCACAAAAACGAAGAAATACCTGCAATGAACAGCGTATCCGCCAGAGATCACTGGCAATCGGTCTATCAGCAAAAATCGTCAGATGAAGTGAGTTGGTTTCAAACCACACCTTCTCCCTCTCTGGAATTGCTTCACGATATCGGCATCAACCAGGACACATCGATCATCGATATCGGTGGCGGGTCGTCGTGCCTCGTCGATCACCTGCTCGCCGCAGGAATCGAACGGATTACCGTTCTGGATATTTCGGAAGCTGCGCTCGAGGCTTCGCAGAAGCGAATTGGCAACGATGCAAGGCGTGTCGAGTGGATCGTTGCCGACGTGACGCGCTGGACGCCCGCGACCGCGTTCGATATTTGGCACGATCGAGCGGCGCTCCACTTTCTGACTAAGCCGGACGATATCTGTGCCTATATCGAAAGACTGAAATCGTCTCTCAAACCCGGCGGCCATGCGATCATCGGCACGTTCGCACTCGATGGACCGGAATACTGCAGCGGACTTCCTGTAATGCGTTATGATTCAAGCCTACTTCAAAAGCAGCTCGGGCTGGAATTCGAGCTTGTGGCCAGCAAACACCACAAGCATTTAACACCCGGACAATTCGAGCAATCGTTCCAGTTCAACGTATTCAGATTCAATCCCGACGCCAGATAGGCGTGGAGACGGGTTAAGTCACGCGAGCCATAACAGCCGTTCGACCGGCACCGTGACATCGACCGCGTCGCCTATCTCCATCAACGACGATCCTGAACGGAACGGAGCGTCGATCCAGATATGGCTCGATCCTGCTTTCACACCATAGCGGATCGTGCTGCCGAGAAATTCCCGCTCGACGATCTCGCCCGGCATCGACGGACTGGCTTCGCCCGACTGCCCCCTCGGTATCAGCATAGTGTCTTGCGGGCGGAAAACCGGTTTCGCATTCGGTTTCACGTCGACGCCCTTCGGCAGCGGCAGCGCAATGCCGAGATCCGACTGAAACCCAGCGCCTGTCATCTTGCCTTCAACGACATTCGCTGTCCCGAGAAACTGCGCGACAAACAGATTGACAGGACGTTCGTACAGTTCGGTCGGCGTGCCGACTTGCTGGACCTTGCCTTCATTCATGACGGCGACGCGATCGCAGATCGTATTGGCCTCCTCCTGATCATGCGTCACGATCACGGTGGTCAGACCGAGCGATTTCTGTAGCGCGCGCAGCTCGCGGCGCACCTGCACGCGCAGTTTCGCATCCAGATTCGACAACGGTTCGTCGAGCAGAAGAATCTTCGGCTCAATGGCGATCGTTCGCGCCAGCGCCACACGCTGCTGTTGTCCGCCGGAGAGCTGCGACGGACGGCGATCAATCTGGCTCGTCAATCCGACAAAGGCCAGTGCCGCATCCACACGTTGCTTGATCTCGGCGCGCGGCAGGCGCCGCTCGCGAAGCCCGAAGGCAACATTCTCTCCGACCGTCATATGCGGCCACAGCGCATAGGACTGAAACACCATGCCGACATCGCGCTTCCACGGCGGGAGGTGCGAAATCTCCTTGCCGCCGACCACGATCCGGCCATGACGCGCATCGGCGAAGCCCGCGATCAACCGCAACAGCGTGGTCTTGCCGCACCCGGAGGGGCCGAGCAGCGCGAAGAGTTCTCCCGGCTGGATGTCGAGATTGATCCCGTCGAGGACGACGTTATCGCCATAGGCCGCGCTGATATCGTCGATCTTCAGCTCGAGCGCCTTGACCGTCAATCCGGGGTGCTGCGTGTTCGTATCTGCCAAGAGTGCCCCTATTCGTTCGGCGTGCTGCCGGCCTTGGTGCGGCGGTCACGCTCGATCACGTACTGCGACGCGACAGTGCTGAGCGCCACGATTACCACGGCGATGACGCCGAGCGCCGCACCGGGCCCGCGACCGGCGGCCGATTGCATGAAAACGTAAAGCCCATAAGCGAGAGGCGCGTCCTGGTTCGCTTGCACCAGCATCAGCGTGGCGGACAACTCGACTGCCGCCGTCGCAAAACTTGTTATGAAGCCCGCGACCAATCCGCCAGTCATCAGCGGCACCACGATGCGGCGTACGGTGCTGGCCTTGGTCGCCCCGAGATTTTCGGCCGCCTCCTCGAGCGAGGCCGAAATCTGCTGAAGCGCCGCGTAACAGGCCCGCAACGCATAAGGCAGACGCCTGATCGCCAGAGCGATCACGATGACCACCCAGAGTGAGGCCAGCGGTGTTCCGTCCCACAGCGGAATGCCGTAGAACGCGCGCAGATAACCAATACCGAGCACGACACCAGGAATCGCAAGCGCAGCGGTTGCCAGCAGATCCAGGCCCCGCACGCCGATCAGTTTGGTCCGCAGCACAAGATACGAGATCGCCGTTCCAATCACGATGTCGATCAAACCGGCAAGCGAAGCATAGAGCAGCGTGTTCTTGATGTAGATCGAGCTTTCACCGAACACTCGCGCGTAATGCGCGACAGTGTAGCCGTCCGGCAGAGGCGAGAACGACCAGATGGTCGCGAACGACAGTAGCAACAAGCCAAAATGCGGCGCCAGCACCAGCAGGATGATGAGAGAGAGCACGACATACACCAGCGCCATTTCCCACGGCCGCAGCTTTCGCTTGGCGATGCCACCGCCGCCGCGCTGGGTCGTGGCATAATCGACGTTACGGGTAGCGAGAGACGAGACCCACATCGAGGTCACAGAAGCCACGATCAGCACCACGGAAATCACATATCCCATCGGATCAGCGATTCCGATCGAGGTGACGCGCAGATAGGCTTGCGGCGCGAGCATGTCCTTGACGTTCAGCAGCAGTGGCGTCGCAAGATCGTCGAATACCTTGACGAACACGAGCGATGCACCCGCGACGTAGCCCGGCAGCGCGAGCGGAAACACGACGCGCCGAAACAGCCGGAATCCATACGACCCCAGATTCTGTGCAGCCTCCTCCATCGAGCGGTCGACATTGCGCAGCGCCGCCGACAGATTGATGAGAATGAATGGAAAATAATGGATTGACTGGACGAAGATGACTCCATTCAGGCCCTCCATGAAGGCGAGCTTGAAACCGAACCAGTCGTCGAGCAGCAGATTGACCGTCCCGTTGCGACCGAAAAACAGTTGCAGCGCCACGGCGCCGACAAACGGCGGCATGATAAGCGGAAGAAAGCCGAGAATCTGGATCAATCCAGCGCCGCGAAACGCAAAGCGCGAAGTGAAGTAGGCCAGCGGCATCGCCAGAACCGACGCGCCGATCACCGCCATCGCCGAGACGTACAGTGAATTCCAGAACGACCGGATGAACAGGTCAGTCCTGAAGAAATCGACGAAGTTGGCAAAGGTGAAAGCGCCGCTGCCCTTTTCCGTGAATGCCACCCAGACGACAGTCGCCACCGGCCAGACAAGGAACGCAAGCAAAAAGGCCAGGATCAACAAGGCAACGCTGACCTGACCCCAAGTCGCGCCACTGAAGGCGCGGGACACGAATGTCCCGCGCCGGTTGTTGTGTAAACCGATCGCCGTCATGTGTGTGACGATTACTTGGCGAGCTTCAGGGCTTCGTCGGCCTTGGCACGAGCCTGCGCATTGTGATCCTTCGCGAAGGACGCCCACTGCTGCTCCAACTCAGCCTGCCGCGCGCCCTTCTCCTTCTTCTTGCCGCCAGAGAACGCGCCGACGATCTCCGGAGACGACGCCTGTTCCTCGGTAAGGGGCACGGCGCCCATCAGGTTTCGTGCTTCCTTCAGAAGCGCGTCACCCTTGGGATTTGGCTTCTTCGCAAGAGCGGCAGCCGCTGTGTCGATCGCCTTCTTGGTCTGCTTTAAGTCTGCGAGCTGGAAGGTAACCGTCTGGTCGTACAGCGCGTCGACCACATCATTGCGCGATTCCGACTTCTTGACGTCGAACTTCACCATCGAGTTCAGGCGCGGGTCCTTGAACGGATTGGGATAGCCCGCCGGCGCCTTGTCATACACGGTCGGGTTGACCGGCAGACGGCGGATGCCCGGATCGAACAGCAGGTTCTGGCCGGCCGGCGATAGCAAGAACTCGATGAATGCCTGCGCAGCCGCCTTGTTCGGCGCATTCGCGACGATGGCGATGTTCGCCGGCACGATCGCGGTCACGCTCGGATAAACGAACTTCACGGGAAAGCCCGTTGCCTGCGACGAGAACGCGAAGAAGTCGATGACGATGCCGTAACCGACCTGACCTGAGTTGACCGCATCCGGCACACCGAACGAGCGCTCGGTGACCTCGCGGAAATTGCCGGACACATCACGCAGGGTGGCCCAGCCCTTGGCCCAACCTTCGCCCTGCAGGATCGTCTCGATGGTGAGATGGGTGGTGCCGGAACGCGAGGGCGCCGCCATCGAGACGTGATCGTAATAGACCGGCGCCGCGAGATCCTCCCATTCCTTCGGCTCGGGCAGCTTGTTGGCCTTCACATAACGCTCGTTCCACATGATGCCGTAGCCGGACGCGGCGAAGCCGAAATAGTAACCGTCCGGATCGTTGATCGGGAACTGCCCGATCTTTTCAGGAATGCCGGTGGCTTTCGGCTTGTAGGCCTGCAGCAGCGATTTTGCCTTCAGCGCCTCGAAGGCATCCGGCGCGGACGCCCAGAACAGATCGACCTGATTGTTGGACTTGGTCTCTTCCAGGAATTTGACGCCCGCATGGGTATTGCGGTTCTGCACATCCAGCGTGACGCCAGGATTGGCTGCCTCGAAGGCTTTCTTGATCGGATCTGTGAGATCCTTCGCATAGGACGTGACGACGCTCACTTTTCCAGAGATTGCTTGCGCGTCGGCGGCGGCCGGCCATCCAAACACCAAAGCTGCTGCAAAAACCTTCGCTAGCTGAATGCGTTTCACCATCATGCCCCCTGAAAATATTGGCCTTATATCGGCACTGTCACAAAACTGTAATATTAGCTTCGGCGAATGAACAGTAGACCTTTCGATTATTGCACCGCAATGAAACGACGGCGGCTACAATCCGCCATCGACAATTTTATATCGTCTCACTGAAAAGGATTTGTGGTCAGGGATGAGGCTGAGGCGAGGACATCGCGGCAGTCTCGGGCGATGCCTTGGCATCGTCTCGCACGCCTTCCGGGGACTTTGAAAACAGTCTCTGTATGAAGACGAAGAAGACCGGCACCATCAACAGAGCGAGAATGACCACGGCGATCATACCGCCCATAACGCCGGTTCCGAGCGCCTGCTGACTGAGGCTGCCCGCCCCCTGCGCGACAACCATCGGCAGCACGCCGCACACGAACGCAAAGCCGGTCATCAAGATCGGACGGAAGCGCAGGCTGCAGGCTTCCATCGTCGCGGCCAAAAGAGATTTGCCCTGCTCGCGAAGATCCTTGGCGAACTCGATGATGAGGATCGCATCCTTCGCCGCGAGGCCAATAATCGTAATGAGGCCGACGGTGAAGTAGACGCCGTTCGGCAATCCCCGCATCGACGAGGCAAGCACCGATCCGAATACGCCGAGCGGAATGGTCAGAAGCACCGCCGCCGGAATGGTCCAACTCTCATAGAGCGCGGCAAGACACAGGAAGACGACCAGGACCGACAGCGCCAGCAACAGCGGCGCCTGCGAGCCGGAGAGTTTCTCCTGCAACGACTGGCCGCTCCACTCGTAACCAAAGCCGCGGGGCAGAAGCCCGGCCAGACGTTCCATCTCGGCGATGGCGTCACCGCTGGTATAGCCCGCGCGCGCTTCGCCGCTGATGCGGACCGAGGGGTAATAATTGAAGCCGACGATCTGCGAAGGTCCCTTGCCCCATTGGATGCTGGCGAATGACGACAGCGGCACCAGGTCGCCGCTGCTATTCTTGACGTTATATTTGAGAATATCGGCAGGGTTCATGCGATCCATCGCATCCGCCTGCACAATCACGCGCTGCATCCGTCCCTTGTTCGGGAAATTATTGATGTAGGCCGAACCGAGATTGGTAGAAATCGTGTTGTTGACGTCAGCGAAGGAAACGCCGAAGGCGCTCGCTTTCTCGCGATCGACCATGAGATTGACGACCGGTCCCTCAGGCAGTCCCTCAATATAGACTTTCTGCAGGATCGGGCTTGCGTTGGCGTCGGTGACGAGTTTCCTCGCGGCCTCGAGCAGCGCGATATATCCCTTCTGCCCACGATCCTGAAGACGGAAACTGAAGCCGCTGGAATTGCCGAGATTGTCGATCGGCGGGGGTTGCTGCGCGGTGATCTTCGCGTCGCGCACATTTGCCATATGCGCATTGATGTCGTTGACGATCGCCTCCGCCGAATCCTTCGCTCCGCGCTCCGACCAATCCTTCAGCGTGATAAAAGCCTGCGCGGTGTTGATGCCCTGTCCGAGGAAGCTGAATCCGGTCAGAAAGGTCACATCTTGGATTCCAGCGCGGGTCTCCAGATATTTCTCGACGCGCTCAACGGCCGCCTTGGTACGCGCGAACGACGAATCCGACGGCGTCTGCACATCCACCGTGATGAAACCCTGATCATCGATAGGCAAAAAGCTACCCGGCATCCGTGAGAACGCGAACGCCACGCCGCCCACAAGCGCCAGATAGACCAGCATCACGCGGCCCTTACGCTTCAACGACCAGCCCACAGTCTTGACGTAATGACCGCGCGAAGCATCCAGCGTATTGTTGAACCAGCGGAAGATACCCTTCTTCGGCGCACCGTGGCCACCCTTCGCAGGCTTCAGCAGAGTCGCGCACAGCGCCGGCGTGAGCGATAGCGCCATCAAGGCGGAGAAGCCGATCGCCGCAACCATCGTGATTGAGAACTGCCGGTAGATGATTCCGACCGATCCAGGGAAGAACGCCATCGGTACGAACACCGCCATCAGCACGAGCGTGATGCCGACGATGGCGCCTGTGATCTGCGTCATCGCCTTGCGGGTCGCCTCCTTCGGCGGCAGCCCCTCCTCGGTCATGATGCGTTCGACGTTCTCGACGACGACGATGGCATCGTCCACAAGAATGCCGATCGCCATCACCATGGCGAATAGCGTCAGCATGTTGATTGAATAGCCAGCCAGCAACAGCGTCGCGCACGCGCCGAGCAATGCAACGGGCACCACGATGGTCGGGATCAACGTGTAGCGGATGTTCTGCAGAAACAGGAACATCACGAAGAACACCAGCACCACGGCTTCGATCAGCGTGTGCAACACCTTCTCGATAGCCGCCTTGACCACAGGTGTGATGTCGTAGGGAATGTCATAAGCGACGTTGGCCGGGAAGAATTTCGACAAATCCTCCATCTTTGCCTTCACCGCCGCCGCGGTCGCGAGCGCGTTGCCGCTCGGCGCCAGCATCACCGACAGGCCCGCCGTCGGCTTGCCGTTCAAGCGCGTGGTGAACTGATAGCCCATCCCGCCGATCTCGATGCGGGCGACATCGCGCAGCCGTACGATCGAACCATCGGCATTCGCGCGCAGCACGATGGAGCCGAATTCGTCCGGCGTACTGAGCTGCCCCTTGACCAGAACGAGCGCCGAGACTTTCTGGCCGGACACAGCGGGCTCAGCGCCGAGGCTGCCGGAAGCGACCTGCGCGTTCTGTGCCGTGATGGCCTTGGTCACGTCATCAGAGGTCAGATTGAAACCAACCAGTTTTTCCGGATCGACCCAGATGCGTAGCGATTGCTCGGTCGAATACAGCGTGGCGCGGCCGACACCCGGAATGCGGCGGATCTCACCGACGACGTTCCGGACCATGAAGTCACCGAGCCCAACCTCGTCGAGGCTACCGTCGGTCGAGCGCAGGGTGATGATCTGAAGCACCGCGCTCGAGGCTTCCTCGACAAGAATTCCCTGCTGGATCACCGTCGGCGGCAATCGCGCCTCGACGCGCTTGATGCGGTTCTGGACGTCGACGGATGCCGTCGTGGTATCCGTTCCTGGCTGGAAGTTCGCGATGATCTCCACCTGTCCGAGCGAGTCGCTAGTGGATTCGAAATTCAGGATGCCGGATGCGCCGTTGAGTTCTTCTTCGATCGGCCGCGTGACGCTGTTGTAAAGCTCCTCCGGCGAGGCACCGGGATAGCTCGTGCTGATCGAGATCGACGGCGGCGCAATGATGGGATACTGCGCGACCGCAAGCCAAGGAATGGAGATCGCGCCGATCAAACAGATGAAAAGCGCGACCACCCATGCGAAAATCGGGCGTTCAATGAAAAAGGCTGGCATTGGGCGCTAGTTGAATGTCGGCTGCGAAGCCGCTTCAGCGCTCATCTTCGTGCCATCGGCCGGAACCGGCGTCACCACGTCACCCGCGACAAATTTCTGGAAGCCTTCGACCACCACATGGTCGCCGGCTTTCAGGCCCTCGCTCACCAGCCATTTGCCGTCCTGCAGATCGGTAGTGCGGATCGGCTGCTTCGCGACGCGACCATCGGGCTTCACGACATAGACTTCGCTGCTGCCGTTCGCGCCGCGTTGAACAGCCTGCTCGGGAATCGCGATCGCGTCGGTATCGACGCCCTGATCGAGCAGGACACGCACGTACATGCCTGGCAGCAATTCGCCATTCGGGTTTGGGAATTCGCCGCGCAACGTCACCTGTCCGGTGCTGGCATCCACCTTGGCCTCGGAGAAGAGAAGCTTGCCATCGAGCGGATACTTCCGGCCGTCGACGATCAGCCGGACCTTGGCCGCGCCCTCGCTCACCTGCTCAAGATCGCCTCGGTCGAGCGCTTCGCGTAGCTTGATCAGATCGCCGGCCGATTGGGTGAAGTCGGCGTAGATCGGGTCCAACTGCCGGATGGTGGCGAGATTGGTGGTATCGTTGGCGGTGACGAGCGCGCCTTCGCTCACCAGCGCCGCGCCAATTCGGCCCTTGATCGGCGCGCGGATGGTTGCGTAGTCGAGATTGAGTTTCGCGCGTGCGACCTCGGCCTTGCGTGCGGCAAGGTCCGCCTCCGCCTGACGCCTGGCTGCGATGGTCTTTTCATTCTCTGCCTCGGAAGCGACATGCTGCGAGGCCAACGTCGCAATACGATGCGCCTGCTTGGCGGCTTGGTCGAGCACGGCCTCGGCCTTGGCTTGTGCCGCTTCCTGCGCCATGACCTCGACCTCGAACGGTCGAGGATCAATCTTATAGAGTACGTCGCCTGCTTCGACGTCGCTGCCCTGCCGGAACAACCGCTCCACGATGATTCCGGATACGCGCGGGCGCACTTCCGCGACGCGCACCGAAGCGATGCGACCCGGAAGCTCGCGGACCACCGTAAACGGCTCCGGCTTCACGCGTACGATGGAGACTTCGGGCGGCGCGCTTTTGGCCACCGCTGGCGCGGGATCGTCACAACCGCTCAAGAAGGCACTTCCAACGATCAGACAGGCGATTGCGACGATGCGATTCGTCATGTGCAGAGAGATTCCCCAATGGCAGATGCGGTGTAAGCAGCGTTGAAATCGCAATGCAGCATCTTTGTGGCAATGCGATAAATCGCCGCTTTATCAGCTGCGACATATGGAATCAGTCACGAGTTAAGCGGAGATAAAACATCCGCATGGTGCCGGATTAAATCCTTGTCAGGTTCCCCACCCACGCATCGACGCGGCCGATCTGCCAGGCATCAAAATCAGCAACATTCTATTCTCCGAGGCGGAGGATGGATCGTTATCCGACCAACGGCGCTATGCACCGATTGATGCGCTCAAGCCTGCGAATGATTGGCGTCAGCAAACATCCGCGTTGATCGGCCGCAGTTGTTCCCTTAAGCAGCACTGATCAATTCCCGCGTGGTTCCATGAGCACATCCCTTAAATTAGCAGCCGGCAGCATTGTGGTCGGCTGTCTCGTGCTGGCGTTGAAATACGCTGCCTATTACGTCACCGGCAGCGTGGCGCTCTATTCGGATGCCCTGGAGAGCATTCTCAACGTCGCGACCGCGGTGGCTGCTTTCATCGCGGTGCGCGTCAGTGCAACGCCGCCCGACGCCAATCATCCCTACGGTCACCAGAAGGCCGAATATCTATCTGCCATTGCCGAAGGCGTTCTGATCCTCGCTGCCGCGCTGGCGATTTTCTATGCAGCCTATCGCGGATTCCTTCGTCCCAGACCGCTTGAGGCTCCCCTCAAGGGGTTGCTCATTAATGCAGGGGCAAGCAGCATCAATGCGGCGTGGTACTTCATTCTGCTCAAGGCAGGACAAAGGCTCCGCTCTCCGGCTCTGATCGCCGACGCCAAACATCTATGGACGGACGTTGTCACTTCAGCCGGCGTTCTCGTCGGTGTTGCACTGGTGTGGCTGACCAATCAGCCGTTTCTGGACCCGCTTATTGCCGCCCTGGTCGCAGTCAACATCCTGTGGGCTGGGTGGAAGCTGATGCGCTCTTCGGTCGGCGGGTTGATGGATGAAGTCGTACCGGAAGAAACCCTCGCCAAGATCCGAGAGATCATTTCTTCTCACGCGGAGGGCGCGCTCGAGGCGCACGACCTTCGCACGCGTCAGGCTGGCCGGGCGATTTTCATCGACTTCCATCTCGTCGTGCCGGGCAACATGACGGTCTCGGAATCACACATGCTGTGCGACAGGATCGAGGCCGCGCTGCGGAAAGAGATTTCCGACATCATGATCTCGATTCATGTCGAGCCCGAAGAAAAAGCCAAGCATCCTGGCGGCGTGCCGGTCGTCGGATAAACGACGTTACTCGAAGGTCATGTCCACGCATCTGAGAATCGGCGGGGACACACCAGCGCCAAGTTCGATACAAGCCCTGACCTTGCGCGTGGTGACATCGGCCGCCCAGATCGCCGTGCCGCCATTGCCGAAGAACGCATTGGTGTTCGGCGGCTCGGTTTCGACAGCATCGAAATCATAACTGGAATTGTCGGGAAACACCTTCGTCTTGAGCTGGCAACTGCCGCTGCCATCCGCTCCGAGAACGGTCGAAACATCGCGCGTCACTGACACCTGCACTCCGCAGCGATAGAATTCCGACGTTACCGTATTGAACAGATACGCATACGATTTGCACGCAATCACCTGCCGTTTTCCCGGCATCAGCACCTTACTGCATGAAATCCGGTGATTGTGGCTGAGCTTGAACGTGGCGTCTGCATTCGCAACCGCCGGTAACACCAGAGTGCAGGCCGTGACGGCGGCTGCGAAAATCCCCGCTCGACACGATATCATCGGCGCTCCGGAATGGTTGGCATGAAGATCACGCGGGTTCGAGACGCGACGGCTGAGCTGCAATCAGATAATTGATCTGCCCTTCGAGCACCGCCGGTTCGGGGCGATCAGCCGCAGCGTGTAAAACGACTCGCAATGCCGCTGCAAGATCGATTGCTGCAATCATCCCGTCGCAAACGGGCTTGACCAGACGATCCACGATCACATTCCAGTTTGCGATGTCCCGGTGGTAATCCGCGCCCAACCCGCAGACGATATCCGCGCTTCGCACCATCTCGATGACAGCCTCCGGCTGGGTGGACCGGACGCGGTCGATCATGTGCAGCCATCGCTCGACCCAAGCGTTCTCGGTCTTCGCGCGCCGCGAGTAGCTTCGCGCGTAGCGCAGCAGCGCCCAAGCTTCGGTCCAGCGCCGTTTCCATCCGGCTTGAGGGGAGAACGTCAATACGACAATCCGCCTTGAGAGCCGCAGGTAGGACATTACAGTGAGAGCCGTATCGGCGGCATCCGGTGGCAGCATTCCGGCGAAGTCGCAGAGGCAGAAGGATGCCCGGCGGCTCGGAGAGGAATTGCCATCCCCGCTCTCCGTCAACGTCGCCTGCGCGACGCTCGGAGGGTCTGCATAGCGCATCCGCATATCCATGCGGGGGGCGAGCGAGACGAGAAATGCGCAGGGCGCCTTGCCCGGCCCGGCATACCGTCCGACGCGATTGAGATACACAAGCGCGTAATCCGGATCCTGATAGATCATCAGCGCCGCAACGGCGCGCTGCACGATGTCCGCCGTTTCCGGCTGCAGATACGGAGCCAGTTCGGCTAGCCGGTTTTCCGCGACCCAGGGCTTGCGCGATGCTTCGCCGAAATAGCGCTCCTTGAGTAGCCTGAAATCGACGGGCAATCTCATGGTGCAGGTTTTCCGCTGAGTGCCGCGACTTGCGCTTCGAGCCTGCCGACATTCTGAAACAACCGCGCGCTGACTAGCCTTAGAAAATAAAATCCGAATTCCGGATTCTGCACGTAAAGTTCTTCCACCTTCTGGTAGGTGACGCTGAGAACCACGCCCTTCTCCACGCACTCCAGCGTCTGCGTGCGTGCATTGTCGGGCGACAGCATACCGAACTCGCCAACGATGGAGCCGACCGGCAGTTCGATGCCCGATTCCACGAGATGAAAACGGCCGCTGACGATGTAGTACATCTCCGTCGCACGCTCGTGCTTGTAGAACAGCACTTCACCCGGCTGGCAACGCCGTTCGGTCATGAACGGCTTCAACCAGTTCATGGACAGGTTTCCGCTCACCGAGCGCTTGACGTTGCGAACCAGCACCAGCATTTCGCGCAGACGATAGATATTCAGCGGCAGCAAAATCAGATGCAGCGCCACGATCGGATAATTCCGATGCGACATGGCATAAAGAATAAACACCACATTCGTGATGATGCCGACAATGCGCAGAGGGATCATAGTGCGCATGGTGTAACCAGCGACGACGAATGCCGACGCGATCAAACCTCCCGCGCCGGAGGCGAGACCTGACATATCCGAAGCGACACCTGAGATATCCATGGGCCAACCAGCCTTTTGTCACAGACAAAGCGCGATCGGTTCGATGCCGATCTCATCAAACTAAAATCAATTCAAGTCCGGCTCCGCTCGGCCCTCAAATCCTGATCGACAGGCCTTCCCGCGCCATCACCGTTCCCGGTCGCATCCGCGCGGCATCGGCCGCGATCCGATCGAGAGCGTCGTCGTCGTGTTCGGGGGCGTGGTGAAACAGACACAAGTTTTTCACCCCGGCGGCATCGGCAAATGCAATGTTCTGCTGCCAGCTCGCGTGACCCCAGCCCGCGTATTTCGTCAGTTCGCTGTCGGTATAAGTTGCGTCTACGACGAGACAATCGGCATCTTTCGCCAGCGCAAGCATTTCGAGGGAAGGTTCGGCGTCCATCGCCGTATCGGTCACATAACAAAACACACGCCCGTTGAATTCCAGCCGGTAGCCGGTCGCGCCGCCCGGATGATCGAGCGCGGCCGTGCGCAGAACGATACCCGGGCGAGGCGTCAGCACATCACCCCGCGAAAAATCATTGAAGGCAACACCGGCGCGGAATTCATCGAGACCGATCGGAAACAGCGGAAAGCTCAGATATCTGTCGAGCGCGGCCCGAAGGCCGCCCACCTCTTTCAGGCCGGCCGCCCACAGCCGAAGGCGACTGTCTTTTTCAAATGCCGGCTGGAAAAACGGCAGTCCAATTAGATGATCGATGTGCAGATGGCTGAAAAACAGATCGATCTCGCCGGGCTGTCCCGCCAGTGCCTCGCCAAGCCCGCGCAGGCCGGAGCCGGCATCGAATATCACCCGGCTTTCGCCGCAAAGAACTTCGACGCAGGATGTATTGCCGCCGTAGCGCGCAGTGTCGGGTCCTGGACAGGCGATGCTGCCGCGAACACCCCAGAATTTGATCGTAATGGAATCTGACATCATCAACAGGCTCAAACGGGACAAAGCATCATATCGGGTGGGCGTAAGGCGGGCTCGCGGTTTCTCATCTATTTCATCGTCATCGCAAAAACGCCATTCCAATCGGGCGACGGCGGCGTTGTCCGGAACGCTTCGATCCGTCCGGCGTAGAGGTCGAACAACGTCGTCAGCCGGCGGCCATCGTCAAGTGCCCGCGCCTTTTCCGCCGCGTTCAGCGCGCCTTCCCAGTCACGGCTGCGATAGCGCCAGATCATATCGATGGTCAGATTGCGCAGCTTTTGAAATCGCTCCGAATGCGCGAGATCGGCACGGCCAAGAATGGCATAGATCACCTCCGGCTCCTGCTTTCCCTTCACGGTGACGAGATCCATCTCGAGGATCGCGAGCTTGTCCTTTGCGGCCAGCGCTGTCTTCGACCCGACAATAATGGGTACGCCGTAGGTTGCTGATTGGCTCTCCAGCCGCGAGGCTAGGTTCACGCTATCGCCAAGCACCGAGTAATCGAATCGCAGGCTCGACCCCATATTGCCGACGACGCACAGGCCGGTGTTGAGGCCGATGCCGACGTTCAAGGGCATAAACGGCTTGCCCTGCTCGGTTGCCTCCTTCGCCCGCTCCTTATTCAGTTCATCAACTTTATCCAGCATGTCGAGCGCCGCCTCGCAGGCGTTGACGGCATGTTCGGCGTCATCAATCGGCGCATTCCAGAACGCCATAATGGCGTCACCCATGTATTTATCGATCGTGCCTTTGCGTGCGAGGATCGCATCGGTCAACGGCGTCAGCAGACGGTTCATCAGCGACGTCAGTCCCTGAGGGTCATGCCGGTAGGATTCGGAAATCGTCGTGAAGCCGCGGACGTCGCTGAACATCACAGTCATCTCGCGTTCCTCGCCGCCAAGGACCAGCCGTTCGGGCGCCTGCGCTAGCTGTTCCACAAGAGCGGGGGACAAATACTGCCCAAAGGCCGAGCGGATACGGCGGCGCTGTGCTTGCTCGCGCGCATAACCGTTGAATACCAGCGTCAGATAGACCACGGCGCTCGCAAGCAGCGGGAAGGTGAAATCGACCAGCAGCTTCTCACGCGCGAACAGATACCAGGATGCACCCGCGAGCATCGCAGCGACCGTACCGCCCAACAGCAACAACGCGACGGGGCTCAACACCGGCGCAAGCCAGACGATCAAAAGGCCGAACAGCATCGCGGCAACGATTTCCGCGCCGAATGCGTAGTTCGGCTGCGACAGGACCGAATCCGTCAACACATTTTCCAGCACCTGCGCATGGATTTCGACGCCGGGCATCACCCGATCGAGCGGCGTGGTTTTGACATCCAGAAGTCCCACGGCGGAAGTGCCGATGATGACGAGCTTCCGCGAGAACACGTCGGTGCCGGCCTTGCCGTCCAGAACATCCGCCGCAGAGACGTAACGCATTTGATCGTGCTTGCTGAAATAGACCCAGAGCTGACCATTGGGATCGGTTGGGATTTCAAAGCCGGGCACGCCTACACTTTTCACGCCCGCATCGTCCGACTTGACGAGAAGCGTGTTCGCATTCGCCGCAATCCGCAACATGTCGAAGGTCAGCGACGGCATCAGGCTGCCCTGCGCCATCATGATGAGCGGGACGCGCCGGACGATACCGTCGCGTTCGGTGCGGATCGTGAAAAGCCCGCGACCCGGGGCCGCCTGCTCCAGAACCGGCGTGTTGCGCAGCCGTCCGGGGAAATTCATGAGATAAGGCGACGGGTCGCCGCCAAGCGTGGCAAGGCCGAGTGGCGGCGGTTCGACGGCGGGCGCCGGTGTCAGATACGGCAAACCGGATTCGCCAAGCACCACGGGAGAACGGCGCAAAACTTCAGCAAGAACCTGATCATTATCCGGCAAGCTCTTGAGTTGCATGCGCATTGCATCGTCGAGATTCCGAAAGCTATCCACCACGCGAGACGGCGACAACCGGTCAGGTTCAGCAAACACGATATCGAAGGCAATTACGGCGGCGCCCGCCTCCGTCAGCCGCGATACCAGATCGGCGACGCGGGTGCGCGACCAAGGCCACTGACCAAAACGGGCAAGACTCGCTTCATCTAGATCGACGATCACGACGGGGCGTTCGAGAGCCTTCCGAGGTTTGAGAATTTGGTAGGTATCGAAAACCCTTAGTCGCAATTCTTCAAGCGGCACCGGATCGAGGGCGCGCAGCGCGACGAGAGACGCCAGCAGACCGAGGCACAGGATTCGGGCGTAGCCGAACCGGCGGGCGAGCCGAAAGGAGCGCCGGAAGGTACTTTGTGAAAGGGACATGGCGGCGGACGTCAGGTTCCCGGTTGCTGAAGGCCCGCCGGCGAGGTTTGGCGCGCCGCCCGATATTGTCCGGTTCCCGTCCCGAAATCCACCAGCCCGGTGCCGCACGGCGCGGCAAAACCCACGCCCCGGAAAGGCCGGAAGCCGATCGAGCACTCACGCTCAGGCAGCTCACGCCTTCGACATGCTGCGGACCATCTCGATCGCGATGGCGATACCGGCGGCGATCAGAATCCAGTGGGGGTTATCACAGAAGATTGCACCCTGCCGGCAGACCTCATACGACAAGGTCCAGCCCGAATGCTGCGTCGCGCTAGCGAGATAAAACAGCCCGCTTGCGCCCAACAAACCCAGGATCAGCACAAACATCGGGGTCCTCCGTGTTGCTGCCGGTAGTCTCGATGCCGAGACGTAAATCAAGGCTTGCGGCGATCTCCGAAACAAAAGGGCATTTGTGAATTTAACAATCCCGGTTCCGGAACAGAACCCGCCCGCTCCCGTTCCCTTCCGGGGAGATGAACCATGGCAACCCGTTCACAACGCCTTTCCGAATTTGGCGAACAAGGCACGCCGCCTGCAGGTGTGCCGGTGCAGGTCCTGTGCGAGGATAAAAGCGGGACCTACCAGCTTCCGTTTGCCTGCCGTTGGGCCGGCAACGGTTGGGAAAACTGCGAGTCGGGCAATCCGGTCGAGGCCCATGTCGTGGGATGGCGCTGGCCGGCAGAGACCGGCAAGCGCCAAAACTGAAGACAGATTTTAAGGCTTACTTCTGGGTTTTCTTCCATGCCTCGTAGCGCGCCTTGGTGTCGGCGTTCATCGGATAAAGCCCCGGCAACGGCGCACCCTGCTGAACCTCATTGACGATCCACGCTTCAACACGCTCCTGCTCCTCGCCCTGCTCCAGGATCAGAGGCAGGAAAGCCTGCGGAATCACGACTGCGCCGTCCTCATCGGCCACGATGATATCGTCCGGAAACACCGCGACGCCGCCGCAGCCTATCGGCTCGCCCCAGTTCACGAAGGTGAGGCCCGCGACCGACGGCGGAGCCGCCGCGCCGTCGCACCAGACCGGCAGGCCGGTACCCAGCACGCCTTCCACGTCACGCATCACGCCATCGGTAACGAGCGCGGTGACGCCCCGCTTTGCCATGCGCATGCACAGGATGTCGCCGAAAATGCCGGCGTCGGTAATCCCCATGGCATCGACGACCGCGATACAGCCTTCCGGCATCGCCTCGATCGCGGTGCGGGTGGAAATCGGCTTCGACCACGATTCCGGCGTCGCAAGATCCTCGCGCGCGGGGACGAAACGCAGCGTGAAGGCAGGGCCGACGAGCCGCTTCTGCCCCGGCCGAAGCGGGCGCGTGCCGCGCATCCAGACATTACGTAGCCCCTTCTTCAGAAGCACTGTGGTGATAGTGGCGGTGGAAATACGTTGCAGCAGTTGAACCGTCTCGGCGGGCAGCGACATTGGCTGGAATTCCTTTTCATGAAGAAGCGGCATGATGCGAAGCACTTCGCTCACGTCAAGCGCATCTCCCGGCGAATGCTTCTAGGTGAATCTTCTCTCGCGAATAAAGCGCTGGACGCCATCAGCCCGTCCCGGCATCGTTTGTCCATGAACAGCCAACCTTCTCGGCCATCAAAACCACGTGTTCTTGCCTGCGGCGACACCGCGCTCGCCGTTGAGTTCGGCACCACCATGGATGCCGAGAGCAACCGTCGGGTTTTCGCGCTGGATCGCGCGCTAAATAACATGCCGGTCGAGGGCGTCACCGAGACGGTCCCGACCTATCGCTCGCTTCTCGTCCATTACGATCCGCTCAAGCTCGGCTTTTCCGAATTAAGCGATCGTCTGCTCGCTCTCCTCGACCAGCCGGATATCGCAGAGCGTGCGTCCCGCCATTGGCGCATACCGGTCGCCTATGGCGGTGCGTTCGGTCTCGATCTCGATGATGTCGCAAAGGTGCACGGCATGTCACCGGATGAATTGATCCAGCGTCACAGCGCGCCGCGCTATGACGTGGCCATGATCGGTTTTACGCCGGGTTTTTCCTATCTGCGCGGTCTCGATCCTGCTATCGCCACGCCGCGACGGACGCAGCCACGCATCTCCACACCTGCGGGCACGATCTCGATCGGCGGCGTGCAGGCCGCTTTGCAATGCCTCGCAGGCCCCAGCGGCTGGCATCTTCTTGGCCGTACACCGGTGCGAACCTTCGATCCGCAACGCGCCCCTGTCTTCCTCATCGAACCGGGAGACACCGTGACATTTCAGCAAATCGATGCGGCTGAATTCGAACGGCTCGAACGTCTCGCAGAGCAAGGTGCGGCGGTTGCGGAGCTGATCGCGTGAGCACTCTCGACGTCATCACCGCCGGGCCGCTGACATCGGTTCAGGATTTTGGCCGGTTCGGCGTGCAGCGTTACGGCCTCACACCCAGCGGGGCGATGGATCGGCTGTCATTGGCCGCCGCCAACGCGCTGGTGGGACGTCCGCTGTCCGCACCCGCCATCGAGATCGGGCCGACAAAAACCGTGTTTGTCGCGCGCGGCGGGCCACTATGCGTGGCGCTGACCGGCGCACTGCGTTTCGCCCGGATCGGCGATGATGCGTGCCCGCTTTATCGCACGTTCACGCTTCGCGACGGCGATACGCTGACACTCGATGCTGCACGCAAAGGCGTCTTCAGCTATCTTGCCGTTGCAGGCGACCTGACAGGCCACGCGACGTTCGGCAGCTTCTCCGTCAACGCGCGCGCCGGACTGGGCAGCCCCTACCCTCGCCCGCTTCGAAGTGGCGACCGGCTGGCATTCGAGAATGTGACGTCGCTGCCGGATCGCAGCATGATTCCACCCGTATTCGGGGAAGGCGATATTCGGGTCGTACCAGGACCTCAGTATGATGAGTTTGGAAAATCCGCCGAAATCTTCTGCAATTCGCTATGGCACATCTCGCCGACGAGCGACCGCATGGGCTATCGTCTGGAAGGCCCTGCCCTCACTCATGCCGGGAACTTCAATATTGTTTCGGACGGCACCGTCGACGGCAGCATTCAGGTCGCAGGCGGCCAGCCCATTGTGCTGATGAAGGATCGCGGCACAACCGGCGGCTATCCCAAGATCGCTACCATCATCTCTGCGGACCTCGGCCGCTTTGCGCAGACGCGCCCCCGACATACACTCCGCTTCGTGGCGATCGACGTCGCCGCCGCCCAACAGGAAGCACGCGCATTCCATGCGCTGCTGCAATCCCTGCCCGACAGAATACGGAACAGCGCATGACGATTCAGGTCGACATCAACTCCGACATCGGCGAAGGCGTGGGAGACGACGAGGCTATGCTGAGCGTGGCCACCAGCGTCAACGTCGCTTGTGGATTCCATGCCGGCGATCCCGGCACCATGCGAAGAATTGCGACACAGGCCCGCGCACGCAGCGTCGGCATTGGCGCACATCCCGGCTATGACGATCTGGCCGGTTTCGGACGCAAGCCGATGCCCGGCCTCAGCGCCAGCGAGATTGAAAATCTTGTTGCCTACCAGACCGGCGCGCTGTGCGCAGTGGCTTCGCTCGCAGGCCACAAGGTCACGCATGTGAAGGCGCACGGCGCATTGTCGAACGCTGCCTGCTCCGACGCGATGATCGCCAATGCCATCGCAGCGGCCGTTAAGGCGGTTGATCCAAACCTCGCCTTCATGGTGTTGCCGCAGACTGAGCTCGCCCGCGCGGCGGACCGCACCGCACTAAAGCCGATCCATGAGATCTACGCCGATCGCGCCTATCAGGATGACGCACAGCTTCTTCCTCGTAGCCGGAGCGGCGCCGTTCTGCATGATGCCAATGAGATCGCGCAGCGAGTCCTGCGCATGGTGACAGAGCAGTCCATCATTGCAGATTCAGGAAAGGTCATCCCCACACCCGTGGATAGCGTCTGCGTTCATGGCGACACGCCGGGCGCGGTGGAGATTGCGAAAGCCGTTCGTGCGGCGTTGGAGCAAAGTGGCGTAAAAATCTCACCGCTCAGCTCTCGGCCATAGCCACCTCGCGCTGATCGTTCTGCTTTTCATCGGGGAGGGTTTCCGTAACCAGCCGTCGCAACTCTGGAATGCACGATCCGCAATTGGTCCCCGCTTTGAGTTGCGTGCCAAGATCGAGATGCGAGCGTGCCGCACCGGATTTCAATGCATCGCAGATCGTATTGCGACCGACACCAAAGCAAGCGCAGACGATGGGCCCTACGCACGCGATGCCATCCAATGCTTTTCCCGATAGCAGCAGGCGCCGCTGCTCGGCATTCACCGTTTCCACCGCGAACAGCGCCTTGACGACATCCCAGTCCGGCGGGCGATCTGACGGCTCGACAAACAGGCATCTCGTCAGCCTGTCGCCATCAAATGACGCCGCCCGGTATATGCCCCCCGCACCGTCCAGATACTCCGCGACGTCCTCGCCACAGCCTTCACGGAACCAGGCCTGCCATTGTACGTCCCGTTTCGACGCAAGCAGATAGCCGTAGCCACCTGTGACGGCGACACGCGCCCACCAGATGCTCTCGGGAAACGACATAACGTCGCGCGAGAGAGCGAACCCGTACTGCGGATAATCGCAAAGAGATAGAGCGACAGGCGTAGCCTTGTTTTCCGGCTGCCCCGAATACGGGTCAATGTGGGGCGCGACCAGCGCGCCGACCCGGGCGGAGGAAGATGTCTCATCGCTCCAATGAATCGGAGCGAACAACATGCCGGGCTGCTGCCGATCCGTCACGATCACTTTGAGCACACACTTGCCGAAGTCAGTTTCGAGCCTGGCAAATCCGCCATCCACGACACCCGCAGCGCACGCATCACGCGGATGAATTTCGACAAACGGAAACCGCAGATGCTGGCCCAGCCGCGGGCTAAGCCCTGTGCGGGTCATGGTGTGCCACTGGTCGCGAATGCGGCCGGTGTTCAAGAGCAACGGCCGACTAGCGGATCTTTCACCGCGCAATGCCGGAATTTCAGGGGCAACGAACCGCGCCCGCTGGTCACCGGTGAAGAAGCCTCCCTCCGCAAAGAAACGTTCCGAGACGCTCGTATCAAGACGCGCGGGCCATAGAGTCGGCGGGAGCCGATTAAACTCATCTTCCGTGATTTCGGAAAATGCGCCGAGATCGAAATCGCGTGTGCCGTTGTTCTCGAATGCCGACAGGCGGCAGTGCTCGCGGAAAATCTCCGCGGACGATTGATAAGTAAACGCACGCTCATAACCGAGCCGCTTGGCGATCTCGCTGACGATCCACCAGTCCGGTTTGGCATCACCTGCCGGCGTCATGAACGGCCGTTGTCGAGACACTCGCCGTTCCGAATTCGTCACCGTGCCGGATCGCTCGCCCCAAGCCTGTGCGGGCAGTAACACATGCGCCCCGGCATTAATGCTGTCGTTCGAGCGTACATTGTCCGAGATCACAAGCAGATCGAGCTTCTGCATGGCGAGCCGTACTGCATCCGCGTTCGGCAGCGACACCGCCGGGTTAGTTCCCATCACCCACAGTGCCTTGATCTCACCGCGTTCGATGGCCTCGAACATCTGAACGGCTTTGAGCCCTTCATGTGTCGCGATGCGCGACGCCTGCCAGAACCGCCTCACACGATCGATATCAGGCGGCGTGAAATTCATATGCGCGGCTAACTGGTTTGCTAGACCGCCCACTTCGCGGCCGCCCATCGCATTAGGCTGCCCCGTCAGCGAGAACGGACCTGCGCCGGGTTTTCCGATCCGCCCCGTTGCGAGATGGCAGTTGATGATGGCATTGACCTTGTCGGTGCCCTGCGCCGACTGGTTGACGCCCTGCGAATACAGCGTAACGACCTTGTCGCTGGCGGCAAACAGGCGAAAGAATGCCTCGACATCGGCTTCGCTCAATCCAGTCGCAAGCGCTGTTGCCGCAACACTCGCCGCGATCCTGCGCGCCTGCGCCAGCGCATCCTCGAAGCCCGAAGTGTGATCTTCGATAAAGTGACGATCGATGGCATTCCGCGCGGCGAGATGAACCAACAGACCGCTGAAGAGCGCAGTATCCGTCCCCGGCTTTAACCCAAGAAAAAGGTCAGCGTCGCTGGCGGTGTCGGTTCGACGTGGATCGACCACGATGATTTTTGCGCCCCGCTCTCGCTTATTCGCGAGCATGCGTTGGTACAGAACCGGATGACACCACGCGGCGTTCGAGCCGACGAGTACAAGCAGATCGGCCTTGTCGAGGTCGCGATAATTCCCCGGCACCGTATCAGATCCGAAGGCACGCTTGTGCCCCGCGACGGCCGACGACATACACAACCGCGAATTCGTGTCGACATTGGCGCTGCCAATGAACCCCTTCATCAGCTTGTTGGCAACGTAGTAATCCTCCGTCAGCAATTGCCCGGAGAGATAGAACGCGACCGAATGCCGTCCGTGCTTGGCAATGATGTGATGGAGACGCTGCGCGACATGATCAAGCGCATCGCTCCACGCCACAGGTTCCATCTGATCGTTCGAGCAGCGGACCATCGGATTCAGCAACCGTTCGTGAAGACCGAGCGTCTCGCCTAGCGCCGAGCCTTTTGAGCAAAGACGGCCGAAATTGGCTGGGTGATCGGGGTCACCCTTGATTGTTGCCCCGCCTTTGCCATCGAGCGTCGCCAGTACGCCACAACCGACACCGCAATAGGGACATGTCGTTCTCACGGTCGACGGAGTAGCTTCCATCTCAGTCATAACAGCCTGCGGTCAATAAACGTCCTGCTGATAACGGCCCTTCTTCTTCAGATCGGCCACGAACGCGACAGCTTCATCAGTGGATCGCGCACCGAATTGTGCTGCTATATCGACCAGCGCACGCTCGACGTCCTTGGCCATTCGTTTTGCGTCTCCGCAGACGTAGACGTGTGCGCCGTCCGCGAGCCACGACCACAATTCGCGGCCGACCTCGCGCATGCGATCTTGCACGTAGAATTTCTCATCGCGATCGCGCGACCATGCCAGCGACAGCCGTGTCAGATGACCCGATGCCTTCATCGCATTGAACTCATCCGCGTAAAAGAAGTCGCATTCGCTGCGCTGATGACCAAAGAACAACCAGTTGCGTCCCGGTGCGCCGGTCGCCTGCCGATCGTGCAGAAAGGCACGGAACGGCGCGACGCCCGTGCCTGGACCGACCATGATGACAGGCGTCTTCGGATCCTGCGGCAGACCGAACCCGTGGGCCTTCTGGACATAAACCCTGAGCTTGTCACCGGGATTGATGCGCTCCGCGAGAAAGGTCGAGGCAACACCGATGCGCTTGCGCCTGCCGATCACATAACGAACCGTGTCAACAGTCAGCGACAGACGGCCGGGCGTCGCATTGTGCGACGACGAGATGGAATAGAGCCGCGGCTGCAACGGCTCCAGCGCCTCGATGAAAGCCTCCGGATGCGGACGAACGCCGGCGAATTTCTGCAACGTCGCCATCACATCGAGGTGCGCGGCGTCCCCATCCGGATCGTCGCCCGAGGCCAGCGCACGCGCCTTTTCGCGCACAGCACCGCCCGTGATGAAGGAGATCAGCTCGAACAGCGAATCCGGTGCAGGTGACAGCGACACATCCTCGCGCAACACATCGCGCAGTTTCTTGCCGTTGATCATTGTCTCATGCGAAACGCCGAGCAGTGCGATAATCTGATCGACCAGCCCGAGATCATTGGTCGCGAACACGCCGAAAGAATCGCCGACAACGTAATCGAGGCCGGGCCCCGACAGATCGAACTCGATATGCCATGTCTCCTTCTCCGAGCCCGGTTTGTTCAGCAGACGACGGGATAGGAAAATCGCCTCGACCGGATTGTCACGCGAACGGCCAGGTTCACCCGCTGGCTTCGCGCCCGAGTCCTTGGCGGCCTCAGTTGCGGCCGTTGGGTCTCCGGGCGCGGTGCCTTTCTCGAGTTCTTCGTGTAGCGACTTCAGCATGCGGGCGGTTTCCTTGCCGCCCGGCACACACAGGTTCAACCGCGCTTCCGCTTTGTTCGCGATCGCTTCCGAATAGTCATGACAATTGTAACCGCATTGGCCGCAATCCTGCTGCGCCATCGCCGCCATCATCCGCCGCCGCAGCGGCCGGCCCTCGGCGAGTTTCATGCGGTCGGCGATCGGCATCGTCTGATCGTGCCACGGCGCTTCACCGTCGTCGGCATCGCCCGTGGCCGCGGCCATCACGGCGGCACCCTGCTCCGGCGAAAGCGGCGTCACAGCACTATCGAGCGAGACCAGTCCCGCGAAGAACCCGTTCAGCCATGATCGCTGTTCATGCGAGAACGGCGCGGTCTCCGGGATGATTTCGAGCTGGCTCGGAGATGTTCTCTGATTCATCAGGCGACTTCCATTTCAGTCATGTGCCTGAAGGCGTCGATATCGGTCCGCTTCGCAAAATCGAGGAAACTCTCTGTCTCCGACGCGCGGTTGGCGAGATATGCCTTCAGAACACGCTCGACGGTTTGCGGCGCATCCGCTGCCTTCACGTCACGAAACAGTTCGCGCGCGATGGCAGCATCGGCCCCAAACCCGCCGCCGACCAGCAGATGATAGCCATCGACGGTATCGCCCTCGTCATTGATCGGGACGCGCGCACCGATCAGCCCGATATCGCCGATGTAATGCTGCGCGCAGGAATGATGGCAGCCGGTCAGATGGATGTTCACCGGCGTATTCAGGGGCACCCGCGGCTCGCACCAGGACGCGATCTCCTCGGCGTTCTCCTTGGTGTGAGCGGCCGCGAAACGGCACCCCGTCGCCCCCGTGCAGGCGACCAGCCCGGCACGTAGCGCCGAAGCAGTCACCCTAAGCCCCAACGTTTCGATAGCGGTGACAACGGTTGTGACATTGATGTTCGCAACCCCGGAGATCAGCAAATTTTGCCAGACGGTGAGGCGGATATCGCCATCACCATACTCGGCTGCGATCTTCGCCAGTCCTCTCATCTGTTCCGGCGACAACCGGCCCAATTTCAGCGCCACGCCGATCCAGTTCAGTCCGGCTTGCTTCTGCGGATGAATGCCGATGTGAGCAAGCCGGTCATAAGCCGGACGTGGTGCGATCGCCTCCGCAGGCACGCGCGCCAGCTTACGACCAAGCTTTTCCTCGACTGCCACAAGAAACTTGTCGAAGCCCCAGGCATCGAGCACGTATTTCAAGCGTGCCTTGTTGCGATTGGTCCGATCACCGTTTTCTATGAAGACGCGCAGAATGGCATCGGCGACGCTGACAGCCTCCTGCGGCTTGAGAATGACGCCGGTATCGCGAGCGAAATCCTTGTGGCCGGTAATGCCGCCAAGACCGAGCCGGAAGTAGATGCCTGCATCGACACCGAATCCGGCGCACACCTCAACAGCCTGAAACGCGATATCGTTGGTTTCCTCCAGCGTGGCGACGCACCCTGCTCCGTCGAACGCGACGTTGAACTTGCGGGGCAGGCCATACAGCGAGCGATCGTTGAGAATGTGGAAGTGCCACGCACGCGCATAGGGCCGCGTATCGAGCAGTTCCTGCGGATCGATGCCGGCGGTCGAGGTGCCGGTGACGTTGCGGATATTGTCCGCGCCGGACCCACGAGAACACAGGCCCAGATCCTGCAGCCCTTCGATCACATTGATCGCATTTTTCGGTTCGATCTCGCGGAGCTGCAGATTGGCGCGGGTGGTCACATGGGCATAAGGACCACCGAAGTTTTCTGCGAGATCGGCCACGCCTGCAAACTGCCAGTGCTTGAGAATGCCGTTCGGAATTCGCAGGCGGCACATGTAGGACGACTGCGTCGGAGCCACATAGAAAATGCCATAATAGCGCCAGCGGAAATTATCCGGCGGCTTCGGTGCCTCGTTCATCTCGGCCTGCCGCACGAGACGCGGGTAGGCATCGAATGGATGCTCTTCCCGCTTGATTTTTTCCTGATCGTTGAGCTTGCCGCCTGCCGCGACGGTGCGATCTTGCGCCTTGATATGAAGGGCGTCAGGTCCGATCGGCTCGCTTCTGGCTGGGACACCGGTACGCGCGACGCGCGATGCACTAAGGCCCGAAACGAAACCTTCGAGATAGCGCTTCTGATCTGGAGAGAAATCGCTCGACATCTGCTACGCAGCCTTTAACTGGGCAAGATCGCGGCCAAACATCATGTCGCCACGGATTGCCCCGATCGGTGCGGCCTTCCTGATGAGGTCGAGATACCAGAGCGCGTCCTGCGTATCGCCGACCAGCACCGCACCAGTGAGACGATCATCGGCAATCACCAGTTTCTTGTACGTGCCTCGCCGTTCGTCGTTGAACACGAGCGTCTCGCCTTCGGCAGCAAGAAAATCACCGGCCGAGAAAACACTCACGCCCGAGACTTTGAGATTGGTCGCGACAATGCTGCCGGAATACTCCGTTGCGCTGCCGGCGAGGTGCGTAGCCAGCACCTTCGCCTGCTCGTAGGCCGGCTCCACCAGTCCGTAGCAGGTGCCACGATGCTCGGCGCATTCACCGAGCGCGAAAACATTCTCGACACTCGTGCAGAGCCGGTCATCCACGGCGATGCCGCGATTGACCGGAACGCCCGCCTCTTTGGCAAGCATTACGTTGGGCCGGATGCCCGCCGCAAAAACCACGGCATCTGCAGCAATGACGCGCCCATCCGCCAGTTCGACACCGCCGACTTTACCGTCGCCCACGATCTGCCGAGTATTGGCGCCAAGAAGAATCTCGATGCACTTGTCCTCGACCAACCGCTTCAACAGTGCTGCCGCCGGCGCATCGAGCTGCCGCTCCATCAGCGACTCCATCAGATGCAACAGCGTAACCTTCGCTCCCGCCTTCGCCAGCCCATAAGCCGCTTCAAGCCCGAGCAGCCCACCACCGATAACCACAACACGGTTCTTCGCTTTGCCAAGCGCCAGCAACTGGTCGACATCGCAACTGTCGCGAAAGGTGTGCACACCCGGAAGGTCCGAACCCGGGACCGCGAGACGCAACGGTATCGATCCCGTCGCGAATACCAGTTTTGAAAACGGCACAGTCAGGCCGCTCGCAAGATGCACATGACGCGCGGCGAGATCGACCGCATCCGCCGCGCAGCCATAAGTCACGGTGACACCGCGATCGCGCCACCACGCAGCGGATCTCAGTTCAATTTCCTGCGACGTCGCTTCGCCTGCGAGCACCGAAGATAACAGCACCCGATTATAGGCCAGGCGCGGTTCGTCGCCGATCACGGCGATTGCGTAGCGCCCAAGCGCACGCTTGGCCAATTCCTCGACAAGGCGGGCGGCCGCCATGCCGTTACCGATGATGACAAGGGGCTCGCTCATGTTGCTGCCTCCTTATGCCGCCTCGACAAAGCGATGACGCTCGTAAAGGAATTCAAGCACGCGCTGGCGGCACTTCAGGTAGACCGGGTTGGTCGCCAACTCGAGCCGCTTGCGCGGATGTGGCAGAGGCACATCCAGAACCTCGCCGATATGCGCGCTCGGGCCGTTGGTCATCATCACGATGCGGTCGGAGAGCAGAACCGCCTCGTCGACATCGTGGGTGATCATCATCACCGTGTTGTCGAGCTTCTGATGCAGGGCCATCACGGTGTCCTGCAGATGCGCGCGGGTCAACGCATCGAGCGCGCCGAACGGCTCGTCCAGCAGCAGCACTTTCGGCTCCATCGCCAGCGCGCGGGCGATACCGACCCGCTGCTTCATACCACCGGAAATTTCTGACGGGCGCTTATCCTTGGCGTGGGCCATCTGCACGAGGTTGAGATTGTGCATCACCCATTCGTTCCGCTCGGCACGGGTCTTGGTCCTGCTGAAGACTTTGTCGACGCCAAGCTTCACGTTGTCGTAGACCGTGAGCCATGGCAGCAGGCTGTGGTTCTGAAACACCACGGCGCGATCCGGGCCTGGCGAATTCACCTCGCGCCCTTCCAACAGCACTCCGCCCCGCGTCGCGCCGGTCAGACCCGCCACGATGTTGAGCAGCGTGGACTTGCCGCAGCCGGAATGGCCGATGATGGAAACGTATTCGCCGCGTGCGACTGTCAGGTTGATGTCCTTCAGCACCTCCGTCGAAGCGCTGCCGCGCGTGAAGACCTTGTCCATATGATCGAGCTTCAGATAGTCCTGCATGGCAGTCTCCTTAGGCAACCGACGTGCCGCGCGTGAAAAAAGCACCGATCGTCGCGATCATGCGATCAAGAACGAATCCGATGATGCCGACGTAGAACAACGCGAGGATGATTTCGCTGATATGCGAGGAATTCCACGCATCCCAGATGAAGAAGCCGATGCCGACGCCGCCGATCAGCATTTCAGCCGCGACGATCGCGAGCCATGACAGACCGATACCGATGCGCAGGCCCGTGAAGATGTACGGCGCGGCCGACGGAATCATGATCTTCCAGAAGAACTCGAAAGGATTGAGCCGGACCACGGCCGCGACGTTGCGATAGTCCTGCGGAATGTTGCGAATGCCGACAGCGGTGTTGATGATGATCGGCCAGATCGACGTGATAAAGATCACGAAGATCGCCGACGGCTGGCCGTCGCGAAATGCGGCAAGCGACAAAGGCAGCCACGCGAGCGGCGGAATGGTCCGCAGCACCTGGAAAATCGGATCAAGGCCGCGCATCGCCCAGACCGACTGCCCCACCAGCGTCCCAAGCGCGATGCCCGCAATCGCGGCAAGCGAATAGCCCAGTGCGACGCGCTGCAGGCTCGCCGACAAATGCCAGAATAGCCCCTTGTCGATTCCGCCATTGTCGAAGAACGGGTCGAAGATAAGATCTTTGGTGTCCCGGAATACTTTCAGAGGCGGCGGCAGCGTCGCGCCACTCTTACTACACAGCAATTCCCACACCACGAGAAACAGGGCAATCACGATCACCGGCGGCAGGATGTGCGCGGCCGCGGACTGCAGGAGCTTCCAGCCCTCCTCGGTCCAGGGTGTCTTCTTGACGGTCATTTTGAATACGGATGCGGGTTCGGATGGCGAGGATGTTCTCGTCGGCATTTCAGACTTGACCGCAGGCATGCTCATAACGGCGTGTCTCCACATTGCTTGAGTGGACCGCCCGTTTGCGGGCGGCCCGTTGTCGTCACGCATCCACACGCTTGATGGCGAGAGACTTCAGATAGGCAGCCGGATTTTCGGGGTCGAAAATCTTGCCGTCGAAGAAGGTCTCCTTGCCGCGCGAGGTCGAGGATGGAATATCCGCCGCCGCGATGCCGAGATCCTTCGCCGCGTCCTTCCAGATATCTTCGCGGTTGACCTTCGCGATTAGCGCCTTGGCATCGTAACCGGACTCGTACTTGCCCCAGCGGATGTCCTCGGTGATGAACCAGAGGTCGTGACTCTGGAACGGATACGAGGCTTGATCCTTCCAGAACCTCATCTGCTGCGGGCTGTTCTCGACCACGCGGCCGGTGCCGTAATCGAACTTGCCCTTCATACGGTCGGTCACGTCTTCGACAGGCACGTTGATCCACTGGCGCTTGGCGCAGATAGCCGCCGCTTCCTCACGGTTCTCCGGCTTTTCGCACCACTGCTGAGCTTCCATCACCGCCATCAGCAATGCCTTTGCTGCCTTCGAATACTTGTCGACATAAGCAGCGCGCATGCCGAACGACTTTTCCGGATGCTTGTCCCAGAGCTCCCCGGTAGTGAGCGCGGTGTAGCCGATGTTCTGGTGGATGAGCTGAAGGTTCCAGGGCTCGCAGACGCAGAACGCATCCATCGTGCCGACCTTCATGTTGGCAACCATCTGCGCGGGAGGAACGACGATAGTCTCAATGTCCTTGTCGGGATCGATGCCGCCCGCCGCCAGCCAGTAGCGGATCCACAGATCGTGGGTGCCGCCGGGAAACGTCATCGCGGCTTTGATCGACTTGCCGGATGCCTTCTTCTTCTCGAGTGCAACCTTGAACGGCGCGGTATCGAGGCCGACCTTGAGATCAGCATATTCCTTGGCGACGGAGATGCACTGGCCGTTCAGATTGAGCCGCGCCAGAATGTACATCGGCGTCGGTACGTTGTTCTGCGTGACCTTGCCCGCGGAGATCAGATACGGCATCGGCGTCAAAATATGCGCGCCGTCGATGCCATTGCCTTCCGAACCGAGCACCAGGTTGTCTCGCGTGGTGCCCCATGAGGCCTGCTTTTCGACGGTGACGTCGGGCATGCCGTACTTGGCGAAGATGCCCTTCTCCTTCGCGACGAACAGCGGCGCCGCGTCTGTCAGTGCGATAAAGCCCAGCCTCGCCTTGCTGGTCTCCGGTCCGGCGCCTTCCGCGAATGCACCGCCGGGAAAATTCAAACGGGCCGCCGCGAGCAGCGCTGCGGTCCCTGCACCCGCCTTCATCAAACCGCGCCGACTGATCCCATGCCCCGTCGGGGACTGCTTCTTCTCCATCCTCATGCCATCCTTTCGACGCCGCGTTGCTGAGCAGCCGCCTGGGCCGCCGACCTGCCCGGTCACCGTCATCTATTCAAGCGGCGTGCCAGTCGGCTTCGGGACGAAAGTCATTTAATTTTCAATTGCTTATATTTCGCAGGCCACCCTTGGCGTTGTTCGACGGCCGGCAGTAGTGCTAATTTTTATGCAGTGCACAAAACACAGGCAGAACAACTCGACTTCAAGCAGACAGGCGTGATTTCGACGCGCTCGGTTCTCACGCTCCGCTTGCTCTTAAAGCCTTGTATTCAGAAGAGATCGGGGATAGCTCCTGCGCTTCTCCGGACAAGCCGATGAATCAAGCCGTTCCTCCAAAAATCAGTTTCGTGTCGCTCGGGTGCCCCAAGGCGCTGGTGGATTCCGAACGCATTATCACGCGCTTGCGCGCGGAAGGGTACGAACTCGCCCGCAAGCACGACGGCGCGGACATCGTCATCGTCAACACCTGCGGTTTTCTCGACAGCGCCAAACAGGAGTCGCTCGGGGCCATCGGCGAAGCCATGGCCGAGAACGGCAAAGTCATCGTCACCGGCTGCATGGGCGCCGAGCCGGAGCAGATCGAAAAGGAATATCCTAACGTCCTGTCGATCACTGGCCCGCAGCAATATGAGAGCGTGCTCGACGCCGTGCATCGCGCTTTGCCGCCGATGCACAATCCGCATCTCGATCTGCTGCCGCCGCAGGGCATCAAGCTGACGCCTCGGCACTACGCTTACCTGAAGATTTCAGAGGGCTGTAACAACCGCTGCACCTTCTGCATCATCCCGAAGCTGCGTGGCGATCTCGTCTCGCGTCCCGCCAACGATGTGCTGCGCGAGGCGGAAAAGCTCGTCGCCGCCGGCGTCAAGGAGCTTCTGGTCGTATCACAAGACACGTCTGCTTATGGCGTCGACATCAAATATGAATCGAGCCCGTGGAAGGATCGCGAGGTCCGCGCCCGCTTCCTCGATCTCACCCGCGAACTCGGCGAACTCGGCGCATGGGTGCGCCTGCAATATGTCTACCCCTACCCGCACGTCGATGACGTCATCGCGCTGATGGGCGGCAACATCCTTCCCTATCTCGACATCCCCTTCCAGCACGCCAATACGGAGGTACTGAAGCGCATGCGCCGCCCGGCTGCGCAGGACAAAACGCTTGCGCGCATCCATAAATGGCGCGAGCAATGTCCGGACCTCACGCTGCGTTCGACTTTCATCGTCGGCTTTCCCGGCGAGACCGAGTCCGAATTTCAGGATCTGCTCGACTGGCTTGACGAAGCCCAGATCGACCGTGTCGGCTGCTTCAAGTACGAACCTGTCGCCGGCGCGACGTCGAACGCGCTCGACAACCCGGTGCCGGACGATATCAAGACCTCGCGCTGGAACGCACTGATGGCACGCCAGCAAAAAATCTCTGCACGGCGACTGAAGCGCAAGGTCGGGACCCGCCAGCAGGTCATCATCGACGAAGTTGGACCGAGCGTCGCCAAGGGCCGCTCGAAGGCCGACGCGCCGCAAATCGACGGCTCGGTTTATGTTTCAAGCCGCCGCCCCCTGAAGGTCGGCGACATTGTCACCGCAAAGATCGAACGCGCCGACGAATACGACCTGCACGGCAGCGTGGCGGGATTTTAAGGCGCCTTACGGCTTCAACACCGATGCGCCGGTCGTCACCCGGCTTTCCAAATCAATGTGCGCCTTGGCTGCGTCCTTCAGCGCGTAGGCGCGATTGATCGGCACATGCAGCGTGCCGTTGATCACAGCTGCGAACAGCGCGTCCGCACCTTCCATCAGATCCTTCCGGGTCTCGATATGATCGGCGAGCTTAGGCCGTGTGACGAACAGCGAGCCATGCGTGTTCAATTCATTGACTGAGAACGGCGGCACCGCGCCTGAAGCGTTACCGAAGCTGACGAGCAGGCCGCGCTTCCTCAATGATCGTAGCGAGCCCTGGAATGTATCCTTGCCGACGCCGTCATAGACCACGTCGCATAATTCGCCGCGACTGATCTGCTTCACGCGCTCTGCGAAATCCTCCTCCTTGTAGAGGATGACGTGATCGCAACCATTGGCCATCGCGAGATCTGCCTTCTCGCGTGAACCGGCAGTGCCTATCACCGTCGCGCCGAGAGCCTTGGCCCACTGGCACGCAAGCAGCCCGATGCCACCGGCCGCGGCATGAATCAGAACACGATTCCCTTGCTGCACGTGGAACGTCTTATGGAGAAGGTACCAGACCGTCAGACCCTTCAGCATCAGCACGGCGCCCTGCTCGTAGGTAATGTGATCGGGCAATTTCACCAGCCGGTCGGCCGGTGCGTTGCGTTCCGTCGCGTACGCTCCGAGGTTGAGGTAATAGGCCACCCTGTCGCCGGGATGAAAATTCGTCACTCCCGGCCCGACAGCAACGATTTCGCCCGCGCCTTCATGGCCGACCGTGAACGGCAGACTCGGCGCCTTGTACAACCCGCTGCGGAAATAGCAGTCGATGAAATTGATGCCGATCGCATGATGGCGAATTCGGACCTCACCCTGGCCGGGCGGAGGCAACTCAACGTCCTCGTAAGTCAGGACGTCCGGTCCCCCGAGTTTGTGCACCCGCACAGCCTTGATCATCGTTTTCTCCCTGCACTACTTGCGCAGACGGAAATGCATCGGGCGGCAAATGTCAACGTGGAGGATCGGCTGCCCGCAGGCGTATCTTTGCTTGCGCCGGTCGCTCCTCAACGGCGTCATCACGGTCTGATCCGGCGGCAGATTTGAACGACAAGATCAGAAAACAGGACGTATCCGGCGATTGCGCACAACACAATCTTCACCACCGTCGGCACGTCGAAATCGGCGACGATCGTATAAATCGACAACACGGCTCCGACGCCGATCAAGACCAGCGTCAACGGGCGTCCCCGCGCCGTGCGCAGCGGATGCAACGTGTGAAACGGAGTGAACGTCAGAATGACAAACACCGCAAGCACGGCGGTCGCGACAACGGGCGACGGCTTGAGCAGCAGAAGATAGAACGCTGCCGCATTCCATAGCGCGGGAAAGCCGCGGAAGTGATTGTCCTCGGTCTTCATCCGCAGGTCGGCGAAGTAAAGTGCTCCCGACATGACGATGGCCAGTCCGATCAGCGGCGCGGCCAGAGGCAGCAGCAATTTACTCGCCACGATCGCGTAGGCCGGCACGAACACATAGGTGAGGAAATCGACGACGAGATCGAGAATTGCGCCGGACCAGTTCGGCAGCACATCGACGACATCGAAGCGGCGCGCGAGCGGTCCGTCGAGGCCATCGACTAAAAGTGCTGCGCCGAGCCAGACGAACATCATCGCCCAGTGTTCCCGGACGGCTTCCAGCAAGGCCAGAAAGGCGAGCGCCGCTCCCGAGGCGGTCAAAAGATGGACGGCGAACGCACGCGCCCGCGTGGACGCGTCAGGGCTGCGAGATGGGGCACGCGAGTCGGTCATCCAATCCATGACTAACAGGATTGTGTTAGGCTTGCACTGCAACTCTCGCGCTCGGCAGATGTCCTGCCTGACGTCGACCCATGCCGAAAAAGCTGTTATCGCTCCCGCATGGATACTCCCGGCACCTCCCAATTCGCCGTTGCCATTGTCGGCGGCGGTCCTGTCGGCCTCGCCACCGCGGTTGGCCTTGCGCAGAACGGCGTACCTACGGCGCTTGTCGCCCGCAAGGCTGCTTATGGCGACAATCGCACCACCGCCCTGCTCGGCGGCTCGATCGATTTCCTGACATCGCTGCAAATCTGGTCCGGCTGCAAACAGCAGGCGGCGGCGCTGCGGGTGATGCGGCTGATCGACGATACCGGACGGCTGGTTCGTGCGCCCGAGGTCCGGCTGTCGTCCGAGGAAATCGGAGAGGAAGCCTTCGGATACAATATCGAGAACGGCATTCTCGTCGCCGCGCTTGAGGCTCGTGCTTCAGAACTGCCGAATCTCGTGCGCTATGATGATGACGCCAGCACGATCCGGAGCGGCGAGGCCGCTGTGGAAATCGAGACCGGCAGCGGCGCGCGCATAAGCGCAACAACCGTCGGCGGTGCCGATGGCCGTAACTCCCTAGCGCGCCGCAGCGCGGGGATCGAACTGCGGACGCGCACGCTCGACCAGTCCGCCGTCACCTTCAATACCGCGCACAGTCGGCCTCACGACAACATCTCGACCGAATTTCATACGCCGCATGGCCCGCGCGTTTTCGTGCCGCTGCCCGGCATGCGGTCGAGCGTTGTCTGGGTAACAACGCCGGACGAGGCTGCAAGCCTGCAATCGCTGTCCGACGGCGAACTCGGCCTGCGCGCCGAGCGTCAGGCGCATTCGATCCTCGGCAAGATGCGCGCGGAGGGAGAGCGTCACGTTTTCCCGCTGACGGTGCAAAGTCCGGCAGCGCTCGCCGCGCACCGCATCACACTGCTTGGCGAAGCTGCTCACGTCTTTCCGCCGATTGGTGCGCAAGGGCTTAATCTCGGATTGCGCGACGCCGCCGATTTCGTACGGATTATCACGACCGCGCATCAGGCGGGCGAAGACCTTGGGTCGGCTCACGTGATGGCGCAATATTCACGGGCCCGCCGCGCCGATATCGCGAGCCGCAGCACCGTGATCGATTTTGCCAACCGCTCGCTCCTCAGCGATTTTCTGCCCGTGCAGATGATACGGGCTGCCGGCCTTCATCTTCTCAATGTCGCCGATCCGCTGCGCCGTTTCGCCATGCGCGAAGGACTCGCCCCCTGGTGGAGGCGTTCGGCCTGATTCCTTGAACGCCACGATTTGTGGCATTTCTCCAAGCAACAGCCACAATCCTGATTTACCGCAGACTCACGATGAAAGCGCGAACCGCAAAATTCCAGATCGGCCAGGTCGTCCGTCACCGCTCCCTTTCGTTCCGGGGCGTGATCTTCGACATCGATGCCGAATTCAACAACACCGAAGAGTGGTGGATGTCTATCCCCGAGGAGATGCGTCCGCACAAGGACCAGCCGTTCTATCATCTGCTGGCGGAGAACTCGGACTCCGAATACATCGCCTATGTCTCGGAGCAGAATCTGCTGCCGGACGAGACCGGCGACCCGGTCCGTCATTCGCAGGTGTCGGAAATCTTCATCAAGGACAAGGCCGGCGGATATCGCCAGCGCAATCTGTCGCTGAACTAGCGCGCCCCGCCTCGTCCATCCAGCCAATAAAAAAGCGCGCATTTCTGCGCGCTTTTTCGTTTCGGAGTGTCCCGCGCCGTTACTTGTTGGCCGGCGGGGTCGTGTTGGTCTGGCTCTCGAGGCGCTGGCGGGCTTCCGCCGCACGCTTCTGCAACTCGTCCTGAAGCTTCTTCTGGTTCTCCTCGAACACCTTCGGGTCGGTCGGAGGACCGTCATAGGCCTTGGCGAATTCGGCCAGCGGCAGCGGCAGCGTCAGCGGCGCACCGTTGGAGTTGATCGCCTGCACGACGAGGTTCTGACCCTTCTTCATGTGGTTCAGAAGATCGGGGGTGACCTCGTAATCGGACATACAGCCGTTGGCAAAGCAGATCACGTAGGGGCTCTGCAGCGGCGGGTTGCTGTCGACGACGATGCGGGTGCCGTAGGCGAGCTGCATGCCTAGCGGCAGCGTCACGCGCAGGATCTTCTTAGGCTCGCCTTCCGGCTCGATAATGACCGCGGCGATCACAGGCTGGCCGGATTCGATGCGGCCGTCCTTGCCGGTGAAACACACCTGCTTGGCGTTGGCATCCTGACCCTTGAGACAGAACTTAGTCCACTGACCGTAAATAAGCTGCACCTGCTGCTCGGGCGCCTGCTGCTGACCTTGCGCAGGCTGCTGCGGCTGGGCGGGGGCGGCCTTCGGAGCGGCTTTCGGCGCGGCCTTGCCCTTTGCGGGCGGCTGCTGGGCCTGAGCACTTGCATCGGCCACCGGCAGGGCGATCATGGCCGCGGCGGCCAAAAATGCTGCGGCGAACCTCCGTCCGCGCGGCGCGGCCTGCGCGGCCAAGTTCCGGAAATTCATAGTGAAAACCCTTTCTGACTAAGCGCTGCCACTCTGTTCGAGAGCCTCGCCTGAAGGCGCTGTCTCGGAGCCAATTGAGGCGGATGCGTGACAACACACGCGACTGATCGGAATCGCCCGCCTTCATACAACGGCAGGCGGAAAGATCAATGCCGACAATGATTTTTTGGGTTTTTGTCCCGATGCCGGAAACCGTCCGGATGCCTCATGGTAGCGTCCTTACGTTGCCCGCGAATCGCAAGGAACCGGGACTGGAATGAAAGCCCTCGCGCTTCAACGCCTGATGTTGGCGCTTGCCGTCGCTCTTGGAGCGGTGCTCGCGGGCACGGCCGGACGCGCTGAACCATCGCCCTCGATTGCGATGCACGGCAAGCCGGCGCTGCCAAACGACTTTAAGAACCTTGCCTATGCCAATCCAAATGCTCCGAAAGGCGGTCGCCTGACCTGGGGGCTGCTCGGGACCTTCGATAGCCTGAACCCGTTCATCGTCAGGGGCATCGCGGTGCAGCAAATCCGCGGCTACGTGGTCGAAAGCCTGATGGCGCGCAACAACGACGAGCCGTTCTCGCTCTACGGCTTGCTCGCCGACCGCATCGATACCGATGATGCCCGCAGCTATGTCGTCTTCCATATCAACCCGGCCGCGCGGTTCTCGAACGGCACCCAGGTTACTGCGCAGGATGTGCTGTTCTCCTGGCAATTGATGCGCGACCACGGCCGCCCCAACCATCGGCTCTACTATTCGAAGGTGAAGGATGCTCGCGCGCTCGACGCGCAGACCGTCCGTTTCGATTTCGGCGGTGAGGCCGACCGCGAGCTGCCCCTGATCCTCGGCCTGATGCCGGTGTTCTCGCAAAAGGCTGTCAACGTGGACATCTTCGAGGACACCTCGATGAGCGCCCCGCTCGGCTCCGGTCCCTACCGCGTCACCGATGTCCGGCCCGGCGCGAGTGTCACCCTGACCCGCAACCCAGACTATTGGGGCCGCGACCTGCCGGTGAACCGGGGCCTGTGGAATTTCGACGAGGTGCGGCTCGACTTCTACCGCGAGGCCAACGGCGCCTTCGAAGCCTTCAAGCGCGGGTTGTACGATTTCCGCGTCGAAACCGAGCCGCTGCGCTGGCACGAGGGTTACAACTTCCCGGCCGCCCGAGCGGGCGAGGTGATCCGCGACACGATCAGGACCGGCACGCCGCGTCCGTCGGAATTTCTGGTGTTCAACACACGCCGTGCAGTATTCGCCGATATCCGGGTCCGGCAGGCGCTGACGTTGCTGTTCGATTTCGAATGGATCAACCGCAATTACTTCTTTGGCCTGTACAGCCGCTCGCCGAGCTATTTCGCGGGTTCGGAATTGTCGGCGGAAAGCCGTCCCGCTTCCGCCCGCGAAAAGCAACTGCTCGCGCCCTATGCCGCAAGCATCCCGCCCGATATCATGGACGGCCGCTACCATCTGCCGGTGAGCGACGGCTCCGGGCGCGACCGCACGACGCTGCGCGCCGCGATCACGCTGCTGGAGCAGGCCGATTATGAGTTCAAGGGCACGCACCTGCGTGACCGCAAAACCGGCGAACCGCTGACGTTCGAAATCCTGGTCAGCACCCGCGATCAGGAGCGGATTGCGCTCGCCTACGCCCGCGACCTCAAACGCGCCGGCATCGAAGTGTCTGTCCGGGTGGTCGATGCCGTGCAATTTGACCAGCGCCGCCTCGCCTACGATTTCGACATGATCCAGAACCGCTGGGACCAATCGCTGTCGCCCGGCAACGAGCAGGCCTTCTATTGGGGCTCGCAGGCCGCCGATACCCCTGGTACCCGAAATTACATGGGCGCTCGCGACCCGGCGATCGACGCAACCATCAACGCCATGCTGGAGGCCCGGGATCGTCCCGATTTCGTCTATGCGGTCCGCGCGCTCGACCGCGTCCTAATGTCCGGGGCCTATGCGATTCCGTTGTACAACGCGCCGGCGCAATGGATCGCGCGCTGGAATCGTATAAAATCCCCTCCCCGTGCTGCGCTTTCCGGCTATCTTCCGGAGACGTGGTGGTTCAACTCGCAGAAACAGACTCCGTGACCGACGCGACGGACACTCCCGACAGCAGCGTATCGATGCCGGACAGGTCCCCGACGCTGTACGACCTGTTCTCGCGCACGGCTGAACGCACGCCGGATGCACTCGCGCTGTGCGATCCGCCGAACAAGCGCCGTATCACCGGAGAAGACCCGGTCGAACTGACTTACGCGCAAGCCGAAGTCGCCGTCGCCTCGCTATCCTCTCAGTTCATCCGTGCGGGCCTTCCGGCCGGCTCCATCGTCGCGGTGCAACTGCCGAACACCGTCGAATTTCCGCTGACGCTGCTTGCTGCATGGCGGGCGGGCCTCGTAGTGGCGCTGCTGCCGCAACTCTGGCGGCAGGCGGAGCTTGCCGAGGCCCTGAATCGCGTTGGCGCGCGCGCCATCATCACTTCGGGGCGCATCGAGCTGATTGACCATGCCGACCTTGCGATGAACGCCGCCGCCGAGGCGTTTTCGATCCGGCACGTGATGGGTTTCGGCGAAACGCTGCCCGACGGCATGACACCGCTCGACTGGCGACAACGTGAATCCTTCGCGCCCAATCTGTCGATCAACGCGCGCAAGGCCGCCATCGCCTCGTTTGACATCACCCGGAGCGGCATGATCGCGGTGCCGCGCAGCCACGTGAACCTGATCGCGGGCGGGCTTGCCATCTACATGGAAAGCGCCTTGCCATCCGCAGCGCAGATCGTCTCGACGGCGCTGCTCTCCTCGTTTGCCGGGCTCACGTCCTCCATCGTGCTGTGGCTGTTGAGCGGCGGGTCGCTGCACCTGCACCATCCTTTCGATCCGCAGGTGCTGGCTGACCAAATCCGCGCGGGCAATTGCGATACGCTGATCGCGCCCGCCGAACTCGCATTGCGGCTGTCGGAATCCTCCGCCATCGACGCGCAGCCGTCGCTACGTCATGTCATCGGACTCTGGCGGACGCCGGAGCGCGTCGCGGCAAGTCCGGACTGGAAAGCCAAATCGGCAGCGCTTACGGATGTCTATCTGTTCGCGGAAATGGGGCTGTTCGCGCTCAACCGTCAGGACGACGGCGCAGCCGCGCCGGTGACACTCACCCATCACGACGCCGCCCGCGCTGGCGAACTACTGCTTACGCCGAAAGGCACACTCGGCCTGCGCGGACCGATGGTGACGCTCGCGGCCTATCGTCCACTGCCAAAGGCCGATGCGTCCTTGATGACGGCCGAACCCAGCGTCGATTATGTCGACACCGGCTATCCCGCCAAGCGCGAAGGCCAGAACGGTCAGATTACGCTGACCGGAACGCCCGCAGGTATCGCCAATGTCGGAGGCTATCGCTTCCGAGAGGACGATCTCGAGCAATGGGCGCGCAGGCTAGCCCCCGGAACGGTGATGATGGCCTTGCCCGATCCGATGAACGGCTTCCGCCTCGCCGGACGCTCCAGCGAGAACGCACGCGCCCGTGGCGCTCTGGCGGAACTGGGGCTTAACCCGCTGATGACGGAAGCTTTCCGCCAGCGTGAGCGACAAGCGTAAGAATTCATTACGTTTTTGGAATTCATAGTGCCCGACGTTGACGGCGCATTAAGGCCGCATCCGGTAGGATGACGCTTGCGTTAGTAACCTTGAGTCAAAGATGTCCCAGTCCGGCCCCATCGTCGTCGTCTCCAACGAAACATATGCGCCGCTCCACAAGGCGTTATTGGAGGCGAAGATCTTTCCCGCTGTCGACAGCACCTGGCGCGAGGCCGCGGCCGCGATTGCACGGGTGAAACCGTGCGCGGTGATCGTTGCAGGACCGTACGAGCCCGCTGCGCTCGAGGACATCGGCCGCCGCGTCGAAACCCTAAGTCCCTATGTGCCGCTGATCGCGATTGATCCGGGGAGCACGCCTCTGCCTCACAACGCGCTCCCGCTGACCGAGATTGGCGGCCGCGGCGCGCGGCGACTCGCCGTGCGCCTGAACGCCGCGCTGCGGCTGCGTGCTTTGCACGCAACCGTGCTGCGACGGGCGCGCGATACGAGGCTCACCGAATTGCAGATGCCGACCGACGATCCGCTGCAGGATGCGACCGTACTGCTCGCCGGACGCGGTGGCTCGTTTCCCGCGCTTTCCATTGCGCTCGGCGAGCGGATGGGCATCGTCGGCGCGCTCAGCATCGAACAGGCCGCCAAACATCTCAACGCACGCACGCTCGATGGCATCGTGATCGGCGGCGGTTTCACGCAGCGCGTAGTCGAAGCTTTTCTGCAGGTGCTGTCGGAGGATTCGCGTCATCGCAATCTGCCGGTGATCGTCTCAGGCGTGCCATTGTCGCTCCATCCCTACGATCTGCCCAATCTCGAAGCAGGCGCGACGGACGCCGCGGGCACTGTCGCGATTGCAGCTCCGCTAATCCGGCAGAAGGCATTCGAGGCGCGGCTCGAACGAGCCTCGCGTTCGATCGAGGCTGGCGGCCTGCTCGATCCGCGCACTGGACTTCTCACCGAAACGGCCTTCAGTCGCGACCTGTCGCGCCTGATCGCGGACTCTCACGCACAGGGCGCAGGCCTCTCGGTCGCGAGCTTCACGCTCTCCACGAACAACGACCGTTCGCGGTTCGATGCTGCCCGCATCATCGGCCAATTGATGCGGCGTATGGATTTCGGAACACTGCAAAGTGACGGAACCATTGTCGTCGTGTTTGCAGGAACCAGCAGCATCGATGGCCGTTCCATCGCGCGCCGTCTCGCCAGCGTCCTCAAGCAAACCGTTGTCGGACCGAAGCCGAACGGCAAGCTGACATCCGACGTCGCCGTGACTTCACTTCTGCCGAATGATTCCGAATCGTCGCTGCTCGCGCGTCTGCATTTGTCCGAGGCACAGGCCGCGTCATAGCAGCACGGATTTCCGCGCGGAACGAACACAACTCTTCAGCATTGGGCCTCCATCAATCCAATTGAGGAGGTTGTCCATGAAGAAAACCGTATTGCTTGGTCTCACTGCCGCATTGATTGCCACACCGGCATTCGCCCAATCCACAATGAGCCCGGCGACCACATCGCCGGCGCCTGCAGCAACAATCGGCAGCGCGCCATCCTCGGCGCCGACCTTCGCCCGCGTCTCCAGCGACGAGATGTTCACATCCAAGCTGAAAGGCCTGAACGTCTACAATCAGAACAATGAATCGATCGGCGAGATTTCCGACATCGCCATTACCAAGAACAATCAAGTGCAGGCGCTGATCCTGTCGGTCGGCGGTTTCCTCGGCATGGGCGAACACTATGTCGCCGTTGCACCTTCCTCGGTGCATGTGATGTACGACCAATCCAGCAAGAAGTGGAAGGCGACGATGAACACAACGAAGGAAGCGCTCAAGGCAGCGCCTGAATTCAAGTATCCCACCACCGGTTAAACCGGCCTATCGAAGTCGAAGCGGCTGTCGCAAGGTAGCCGTTTCGACTTGCGTTACGCAGCTTTGCGGCCTTCTGCGAGATTGGCCAATTGACGAAGGATGTCGGTGACACCTTCCATGCGATCTTCGGGCGTCGCCCACTCCTGCAGGAACACCACCTTCATATCGGGCCGCACCTTCGCGGCCTGCCCATATTGCCGGATGAAATAGACCAGCCGCTCGGGCTCCGCAAAGCTATTGTTGCGGAAGCTGATTGATGCGCCCTTCGGACCAGCATCGAGCTTTTCGATATTGGCGCGACGGCAGTAGTTTTTGATCGACGCGAGCTTGAACAGGAAACGCACCTCGTCCGGCAGTGGACCGAAACGATCGCGCATTTCCGCACCGAAATCGGCAATCTCGTCGTCGCTCTGGAAATCCGCCAGACGGCGATAGAGCGACAGCCGCACGGCGAGGTCTGCGACATAATCCTCCGGAATGAGCACCGGCATGCCGAGCGTGATCTGCGGCGACCAGCGATCCTCGACGGGCGCGGAAATACCGGCCTTGAGGTTGAGAATCTCCTCTTCCAGCATCTGCTGATAAAGCTCGAAACCGACTTCCTTGATGTGGCCGGACTGCTCTTCACCCAGCAGATTGCCCGAGCCGCGAATGTCGAGATCGTGGGAAGCCAACTGGAAACCAGCGCCGAGGTTTTCGAGCGACTGCAACACCTTCAGGCGACGCTCAGCCTGCGCGGTGATCGAGCGCTGCGCAGGCAACGTAAACAGCGCGTAAGCACGCAGCTTCGAGCGTCCGACGCGACCGCGCAACTGATAAAGCTGCGCGAGACCGAACATATCAGCACGATGAACAATCAAGGTGTTTGCGTTCGGAATGTCGAGGCCGGATTCGACGATGGTGGTGGAGAGCAGGATGTCGAACTTACCGTCGTAGAACGCCGACATAATGTCCTCGATCACGCTCGGCGGCATCTGGCCGTGCGCAACCGCGACTTTCATCTCAGGTACGTTCTTATCGAGGAAATCCTTGGCTTCCGCGAGATCGTCGATACGCGGGCAGACATAGAATGCCTGTCCACCGCGATAGCGCTCGCGCAGCAATGCCTCGCGGATCATCAGCGGATCAAACGGCGCGACGAACGTGCGTACCGCAAGGCGATCGACCGGCGGCGAGGCGATGATCGACAGATCGCGCACGCCGGTCAGAGCCAACTGTAGCGTGCGTGGGATCGGTGTCGCCGACAGCGTCAGCACATGCACCTCGGCGCGCAGTTGCTTCAGCCGCTCCTTGTGTGAGACGCCGAAATGTTGCTCCTCATCGACGATGATGAGGCCGAGGTTCTTGAACTTGATGGTCTTGCCCAGCAGCGCGTGGGTGCCGACAACGATGTCAACGCTACCCTCCGCCATCCCCTTCTTGGTCTCGCGCAACTCCTTGGCGCTCACAAGACGTGAGGCCTGCGCGACGGTGACAGGGAAACCACGGAAGCGCTCGGTGAAGTTCTTCGCATGCTGGCGAGCCAGCAGCGTGGTTGGCACCACGACGGCAACTTGTTTGCCCTCGAGCGCCACCGCAAAGGCCGCCCGCAGCGCCACTTCGGTCTTGCCAAAACCGACGTCGCCGCAGACGAGACGATCCATCGGCTTGCCTGCATTGAGATCGTCGAGCGAAGCGGTGATCGCGCCCAACTGGTCTTCGGTCTCGTCGTGCGGGAAGCGTGCGCAGAATTCGTCGTAGAGCCCCTGATGTACCGGAAATTTCGGCGCTTCATGCAATTGCCGTTCGGCCGCGATCTTGATCAGGTCACCCGCGATCTCGCGAATGCGGTTCTTCAGCTTCGCCTTGCGGGCCTGCCATCCGCCGCCGCCCAGCCTGTCGAGTTCGACGCCCGCCTGCTCCGAGCCGTAGCGCGACAGCAGTTCGATGTTCTCCACCGGCAGATAGAGTTTGGCATTGTTGGCATAGTGAAGTTCGAGGCAGTCGTGCGGCGCGCCGGAGACTTCTAGCGTCTGCAGGCCGATATAGCGGCCAATGCCGTGCTCGACATGGACCACGAGATCGCCGGTCGCAAGCGACGTGACCTCGGAGATAAAATTCTCGACCTTGCCGCTCGACTTGCGTGCACGTACGAGGCGGTCGCCGAGAATGTCCTGCTCGGTGATGAGCGCGAGGCTCTCGGTCTCGAAACCGGACTCGAGACCGACCACCGCAAGCATGGTCTCGTTGCGCGGGGTTGCCTGCACCATCCGCCAGGTGTTGACGTTGGTCAGCGCGATGAGCTTGTGGTCCTTGAGCATGCTCGCCATGCGCTCGCGCGAGCCTTCGCTCCATAGCGCGACGACGACCTTTTTGCGCTCGGCGTGTAGACTGTTGACGTGAGCTACCACGGCTTCGAATACATTGGCGGATGCGTCGGCACGTTCCGGCGCAAAATCGCGACCCTGCCGCGCACCGATGTCGATCACGCCCTCGCCTTCCGGCATCGCGAACGGCGTCATCCGCGCCAGCGACTGCGCGGTAAGCTTCTCGGTCCATTCGCTCTCAGCAAGATAGAGCTTTTCCGGCGGCAGAGGCTTGTAGACCGCACCGCCTCCAGGTTGCTCCATCGCTTCGCGTCGCGCCTCGTAATAGTCGCTAATCTGCTTGTAGCGCTCGCGCACCGCATCCTCGGCCTGTGCTTCGATTGCGAACGGCGTACCGTCGAGATAATCGAACAGCGTGTCCATCTTTTCGACGAACAACGGCTGCCAGTGCTCCATGCCGGGATGGCGGCGACCTTCGCTCACCGCCTCGTAAAGCTGATCGTCGCGGTCCGGCGCGCCGAACCGCGCGACGTAGCCCATGCGGAAGCGGCGAATGGTCTCGGTCGTCAGCTGGAATTCGGATACGGGCACGAGATCGAGCGCGCGCATATCGAGCAGCGTGCGCTGCGTCTCGGCGTCAAAAGTGCGGATCGATTCCAGCGTATCGCCGAAGAAGTCGAACCGCACCGGCTGGTCGAGACCCGCCGGGAACAGATCGAGGATGCCGCCGCGCACGGCGTATTCGCCGGGTTCACGCACCGTCGAGGTGCGGTTGTAGCCGTTATGTTCGAGCCATGCCGTGATGGAATCCATCGGCACGCGGTGTCCCGGTGCGACAGACAGCGCCTGCGCCGCCATAGCCTCCCGCGACGGCACACGTTGCACGACGGCGTTGACGCTGGTGAGAACGACGAGCGGCTTGTCGCCGCCCCCTGCCAAACGCGACAGGCGCGCCAGCGTGGTCAGGCGCTGCGCGAGAATACCGCCATGTGGCGACACGCGGTCGTAAGGCTGACAGTCCCAACCCGGAAATTGCATCACCCCGATATCGGGCGCGAAGAATTCGAGCGCGCGGGCGAGTTGCGCCATTCGCGCGCCGTCTCGACACAGCACTGCGAGGCTGACGGCAGGCGGCTCCTTACGTGCGGCCACCGCCCGCGCGAGATCGGAGACGATCAGTCCCTCCGCACCCTCGGCAGTATTGGCAAGAGTCAGAGCGCGGCCGGGCGCAAGCAGCGCGGCCGGCGAGCGGATGGGCGACTTCATGCGGGCGATCCGGCGTCGGTGAAGGCCTTGATGCGGCGGAAAATGCCCTCGGCATAGGCCGGTTCGAGCGGCGTCTTGTCGTTGAAGGCGTTGTAGAGGTCGGGATCTGGCAGATCGATCAGCCGCTCGAAATCTGCAACCTCATCCTCGCTGAGACCGGCGATATGGGCGTCGGCAAAACGTCCGAAGATGTAATCCATCTCCTTGGTACCCCGGTGCCAGCAGCGGAACAGAAGTCGCTTGCGCCGATCGTCAAGGCCATCGCTGGAACGGGTGGAAGCGGACATTTTCTGCCTTTCGTGAACGCCAAAAGCCCGGACGTGCCGGGCGAGGTTGATATAGCGAGCGGAGGCGGCGTTGTCAGTAACTTCGCGGAGGTTGCTGTCATACCCGAACGTCATGGCGTCACGCCAAAAAGACGTGGATGCCCGGCAATAAAGCCGGGCATGACGGATCAAACAGCCATAGATTCGTCTGCCATGCGCCCTCCCATCCTCAATCCCCTGTTCGCGCCGGTGACGAGCCTTGGCGGCGTCGGGCCGAAGCAGGACAAGTTGTTCCGCTACCTGCTTGACCGCAGCGAGACGCCCCGCATCGTCGATCTGTTGCTGCATCTGCCCTCGAACGTGATCGACCGCCGCGCGCAGCCGGACATCCGCGATGCTGTGCCCGGCACGGTCGTCACGCTGAAAGTGACGGTGGACCGGCATCGTGCGCCGCCGCCCGGCCGCTCCCGCGCGCCCTATACGGTGTTCGCCAGCGACGACACCGGCACAGTAATGCTGACTTACTTCCGTCCACAGGGCGGCTATCTCGACAAACTGTTGCCGGTCGGCGAGGTGCGTTACGTCTCCGGAACCGTGCAGATGTTCGACGGCACCTTGCAGATGGTGCATCCCGACCGCGTGGTCGATGAGGAAGGCTTTGCGAAACTCTCCGGCATCGATCCGGTCTATCCGCTCACCGAAGGGCTTGCGATCGGCTCGATGCGGCGGGCGATGGCGCAGGCGCTCACCAAGCTGCCGCGACTGCCGGAGTGGATCAGCCCGGAAGTGATCCGACGCTGCTCCTTTCCCGATTTTGCGACGTCGCTTCACCACTTGCACCAGCCGGAAGAAATTACTGACATTCTGCCGGACGGTCCGTTCTGGTCCCGCCTTGCGTACGACGAGCTGCTCGCGAACCAACTCGCGCTGGCACTGGTGCGCGCGCAGCTGCGGCGGCCAGCGGGCACGCGCCATGCCGGCGACGGACATTTGCGCGCAAAAATCATCGATGCGCTGCCCTACGCGCTCACGACATCACAGCAAGAGGCGGCGCGTGCCATTGCCGAAGATCTCGGCAAACCGCTCCGCATGCTGCGTCTCCTGCAAGGCGATGTCGGCTCGGGCAAGACGGTGGTGGCGCTTCTCGCGGCCGCCGCCGTTACAGAAGAAGGCCGTCAGTCGGCCTTGATGGCACCGACGGAAATTCTCGCGCGCCAGCATATCGCGACCATCGCGCCGCTCGCGGAGCGCGCGGGCCTGCGTGTCGCCATCCTCACCAGCCGCGACAAGGGCAAGGAGCGCCGCGTCATATTGGAGCGACTGGCGAAGGGCGAGATCGATCTGCTCGTCGGCACCCATGCGCTGATCCAGGACGAGGTGATCTTCAAATCGCTCGCGCTCGCGATTGTCGACGAGCAGCATCGCTTCGGCGTGCGCGAACGGTTGCTGCTCACCGGCAAGGGCGAAGCAGTCGACATGCTGGTGCTGAGCGCGACGCCGATCCCGCGCACGTTGGTGATGACCTATTTCGGCGACATGGACATTTCCGAGCTGCGCGAGAAACCCGCCGGGCGCCAGCCGATCGACACCCGCGTGGTGCCCAACAGCCGTCTCGGCGAAATCATCGATGCGCTCGCGCGTGCGCTCGATTCGGGCAAGCGCATCTATTGGATCTGTCCACTAGTTGAGGAATCCGACGCCGACACGGCTCTGTCCCTTGTCGATGCCACCCAGCGGTTCGAGAGCCTGCAGAAGAAATTCGGGGATGCCGTCGGCCTCGTCCACGGCAAGATGAAGCCCAAGGACAAGGATGCCGCGATGGCGCGCTTTGCTTCAGGCGAAACGCAACTGCTTGTCGCCACCACCGTGGTGGAAGTCGGCGTCGACGTGCCTGAGGCCACCATCATGGTAATCGAGAACGCCGAACGCTTCGGCCTGTCGCAACTGCACCAGTTGCGCGGACGCATCGGCCGCGGTCACGAAGCATCGACCTGCATCCTGCTTTATCACGAGCCTGCGGGAGAAATCGCCACCGCGCGGCTGCGCGTCATCCGTGAAACCACGGACGGTTTCCGGATCGCAGAGGAAGACCTGAAACTGCGTGGCGAAGGCGACGTTCTCGGCACCCGCCAGAGCGGCCTGCCCGGCTTCCGGATCGCGCGGCCGGAAATCCACAGCGGCCTTGTCGCGCAGGCGCGCGACGAGGCGCTACGGATCATGCAGGACAATTCAAAGCTCGAAGGCGAACGCGGCGAGGCGCTGCGCGGCCTGCTCTATCTGTTCGAACGCGACGAGGCGATCCCGCTGATCGGCGCCGGTTAGCCGCTTCTCAGGTCGAGAAGCGCGAGAGCAAGACCCGTCCCGCCGTCCAGAGCGCACTCGGAACCGTCGGCGCGCCGATGAATGTCATGGTGAGAACGCCCACGAAGAGATTGCCAGCCCACCAGAACCGCTGGGGGGTCTGAAGTCCCAACGCCGAACAGGCAATGTTGAGAACGAACGCGGTGTAAGCCACGACGACTGACAGCCACGCATCGCCACGGCCCGCGATCCGTAATTCGGTCACGATCGTCACAACGATGCTGATGAGAATAATCGCCCAGATAAGCTGCGGGGTTTTGGCGACGGTCCTCGGCTTCGGCTGTTCGTTACGACCAACGGCCGCCTGTTTGTCCCTGCGAGACAACTAATCGACCTTCGCGGGATTGGAGACCGGCGTCGCATTCGCGACGTTCGCCGCTTTCATAACTTCACCGAGCGCAGCAATTTTCTTCTGTGCATCATTGCCATTGCCGCCCGGCTGGACGACGCCCGCCGACATGATGAGCGTGGCCGCGTCTTCGGCGCTGATGTCGACCTCGATAATCCGGCTTTTCGGCACGTAGAAGAAAAAGCCGGTGGTCGGGTTCGGCGCGCAAGGCAGGAACACCGCGACGTGTTCTTCCTCACCAGGCAACGCGGCCGACATCTGCTCGTTCGGCGCATGCGAGATCAGCACCACGGACCACATCCCGGGCGACGGAAACTCGACGAGGCCAACCTTGCGCAGGCCGGAACCGTTGCTGGAAAAGATCGTCTCGAACACCTGCTTGAGGCCACGATAGATCGCGCGCACCACCGGCATGTGGCCGAGAATGGTTTCGCCGAGGGCGACAAGCTGACGACCGATCAGGTTCGCGGCGAAGAAACCGAGCAGCGTCAGCGCGAATACCGCGACGATCAAACCAGAACCGGGAATGCCCCACGGCAGATAGGTCTCCGGGCGATAATCGACCGGCACGAACGGGCGGACCATGTTGTCCACCCAGGTAACGAACCACCACGTCAGATAGAACGTGATCGCAATCGGACCGGCGACGATCAGGCCGGTGAGAAAGTAATTGCGCAGACGCGCCATCAGGCCCCGTGGAACATCGGGGGCACCTGCCAGCTCGTCGGGAATCTTCGGCTTGTTCTTGTTCTCTGTCATGACCTATCCGTATCGCCCCAGCGCCGCCGCATGCAAGAGCCTGCCGGGAGGAAGCGAGCGCGACCATGGTCGCAAAGGCCCTTTTCCTGCTCTTCCTGCGTCAGTTTGTCATTCGACGGTGACGGATTTTGCAAGGTTCCGTGGCTGATCGACATCCGTGCCCATGATGACGGCCGTATGATAGGCCAGCAGTTGCACCGGGACCGCATAGACGAGCGGGGTCACGGTTGCGGGCATGTCCGGCAGTACGATGGTCTCAGTCGACTCTACGGTTGCCTCGCGCGCGCCCTGCGCGTCCGTCATCAGTACGATGCGTCCACCACGTGCCGCGACCTCCTGCATATTGGAGACGGTCTTCTCGAACACGCGGTCATGAGGCGCAATCACCACCACCGGCATCTTCTCGTCGATCAGCGCGATGGGGCCATGCTTCAGTTCGCCTGCGGCATAACCTTCGGCGTGGATGTAGGAGATTTCCTTGAGCTTCAGCGCGCCTTCCAGCGCCAACGGATAGCTCGTGCCGCGACCGAGATAGAGTACGTCCTGCGCCTTGGCGATGTCGCGGGCGAGCTTCTCGATCTGCGGTTCCAGCGCGAGCGCGGCACTCATCAGACGCGGCACCTCGACCAGCGCACGAACGAGCCTGGTTTCATCCTCCGCGGACAATTCTCCGCGTGCCTTGCCCGCCGCGACTGCAAGTGCCGCCAGCACCATCAACTGACAGGTGAACGCCTTGGTGGAGGCGACACCGATTTCGGGGCCTGCGAGCGTCGGCAGCACCGTTTCGCTTTCGCGCGCGATTGTGGATGTCGTCACGTTGACGACAGAGATCGTGTGCAGGCCCTGCGCCTTGGCGTAACGCAACGCCGCGAGCGTGTCGGCTGTCTCGCCTGACTGCGAGATGAAAATCGCAAGGTCGCCCTTGCGCAGCGGCGCTTCGCGGTAGCGAAATTCCGACGCGACATCGAGTTCGACCGGCAACCGCGCGAACCGCTCGAACCAGTATTTGGCGACGAAGCCTGCGTAGCTCGCGGTGCCGCACGCAGTGACCGAAACGCGGCCAATCTTGGAGAAGTCGAATGGCAGTTTGACGGGAAGCACCACCTGATCCGTCGCCATGTCGACATAACGCGCCAGCGTATGACCCACGACTTCCGGCTGCTCGTGGATTTCCTTGGCCATAAAGTGACGATAGTTGGCCTTGTCCACCATGAAGGTCGACGCACCGGATTTGAGCACGTCGCGCTTTACGGGTGTATTGCTCTCGTCGAAGACGCTCGCGCCCTCGCGGGTCAGCACGGCCCAATCGCCATCCTCGAGATAGCTGATATCGTCAGTAAAAGGTGCGAGCGCTATGGCGTCGGAGCCGAGATACATCTCACCGTCGCCATAACCGATTGCCAACGGCGAGCCCTTCCGCGCGCCGATCATCAGGTCGTCTTCACCCTCGAACACGAAGGCGAGCGCGAACGCGCCGCGCAGCTTCGGCAGCGCCTCCTTCACCGCGTCCTGCGGTTTGAAGCCCTTGGCGAGATAGGAATTGACGAGATGGGCGACGACCTCGGTATCGGTCTCGCTGTCGAACGTCGCGCCCTGCTTTTCCAGTTCGGCGCGCAGTTCGCGGAAATTCTCGATGATGCCATTGTGAACCACGGCTACCTTGCCGCTGGCGTGGGGATGCGCGTTGTTCTCGGTCGGCTTGCCGTGCGTTGCCCAGCGGGTGTGGCCGATACCGGCCCGGCCGAGCAGCGGTGAGGCCTTCAACCGCGCTTCCAGATTCTTCAGCTTGCCCTCGGCGCGGCGGCGCTCGATATGCGCGCCCTCCAGCGTGGCTACGCCCGCGGAGTCGTAGCCGCGATATTCAAGCCGCTTGAGCGAATCCACCAGAAGGTCCGCCACAGGCTGGCGGCCCAGAATTCCGACAATGCCGCACATGCGGTTTTAAGCCCCTCGACAATCGAAAAGAGGAAATCTCATAGCCAAGTATCGCACGAACCGTGGCTCAAGAATTGTTGCGAATTCGCACATCGCATTCATGATTAACGTCCGCTAGCGGCGTTTAACGAAAAACCATTACGTCTTGGGCTTCTTCGCCTCCGCCTTCCGCTCGCGATAGCGCTTGGCCCAACCGGGCCGCGTGACCTGCTCGCTACGCTCGACCACCAGCGCATCCTCCGGCACTTCGCGGGTGATGACGGAGCCCGAACCGATATAGGAGCCCGCACCGATCTTCACAGGCGCGACCAGCGAGGAGTTCGAGCCCACGAACGCGCCCGCTCCCACTTCGGTGCGGTGTTTGTCGAAGCCATCGTAGTTGCACATGATCGTGCCCGCACCGATGTTGGCGTTGGTACCGACATGGGCATCGCCGACATACGACAGATGGTTGACCTTGACGCCACTCTCCAGCACCGCAGCTTTCGTCTCGACGAAATTGCCGATCCGCACGCCTTCGCCGAGCGAGGTGCCGGGACGGATACGCGCATAAGGTCCAATCGAGGCCTTCTTGCCGATGGAGGATTGCGTCACATGCGAAAACGAATGGATCACCGCGCCGTCGGCGATGCTGACGCCGGGACCGATCACCACGAACGGCTCGATCACGACGTCGCGGCCGAAGGTTGTGTCGGCTGACAAAAACACGGTCTCCGGCGCAACCAGCGTCACGCCTGCATCCATGGCATCACGCCGCAGTCGCTGCTGCATCACGCTTTCGGCTTCCGCCAGTTGGGTCTTGGTGTTGATGCCGCGCACTTCATCCTCATGGGTTTCGATCACGGTGGCGCGCAGTCCCATATCGCGCGCGATGCCGACTGCGTCTGTCAGATAATACTCACCCTTGCTGTTTGCATTACCGATCCGCTCAAGAATCTGCAGTGCGGTCTTGCCCATGAACGCCATCATCCCGGCGTTGCAGAGATCGACCTTGCGTTCGGCCTCGTTCGCGTCGGCCTGCTCACGGATAGCGACAAGCTGATCGCCTTCCACCAGCAGGCGGCCATAGCCGGTCGGGTCCTTGGCACGGAAGCCGAGCACCACCATCGCGACGTCGCCTGCCAACGCCGTGCGCAGACGGGCAAACGTCTCTGCCGTCACGAGCGGCGTATCCCCGAATACGACGAGAAGATCGTCGGCCCCCTCAGCAATCGCCGCGCGCGCCGCCAGCACTGCATGTGCCGTGCCCTTGCGCTCGCTCTGAACGAACACCTGCGCCTGCGGCCGCAGCTTGCGCACTTCGTCGACCACCGCCTGATGATCGGGACCGACCACGACCGCGAGGCGATCATGCTTGCCTGCGGGCGCGGCCAGCAGCACATTGGCGAGCAGCGAGCGTCCCGCGACCTCGTGCAGCACCTTGGGCAGAGAGGAACGCATCCGCGTGCCTTCGCCGGCGGCGAGAACAAGGGTGAGGCTCGATCGGTCGGTCATGGGCGTCCTGGGATTACGATAGGGGTGCCGCTCCGGATTCGGAACGGTTCGGGTGCGGTTGTCATAGAGCCTTTCAGGGCGGGATGGAATCCACCGACGGGGTACAAATCGGGCTGAATCAAGGAGCGGCGGCGCATCCATCGAAGGTTCCTGTTAAAATCACAAGGCTGATTCGTGGGGGAATCGCGGGGGCTATCACCTGACCATGCGGAATGATCGCGCCAAGCTCGATCAGATCGTCGACGACGCCGATTCCGGCGGCTGGATGTCTCGCCTTTTCGCCGAAGAGGACGAGTTCGACCGCCGCGCATTGTGGCGTCTCGCATCGTGGGGCGTGGCCTCCGTCTGCGCCGTGGCTGCAGCGATGACGGTGGTGCATTACGCTGGCAGCCGCGAACGCGATCGCATGGCAGAAATCTCCCGCCAGAGCCAACAACTGCAGGCGATCGAGCACGAGACGAAAACCGAAAACCGGCGTCTCGCAGCCGCTATCGACACCCTCAACAGCGACCGCGACCGCCTGTTCGCGCGCGTGACGGTGGTCGAACAGAGCCTCGATTCCGTTACCGGCGCGCTGGCTAGACCCTCATCCACCTCGTGGCCGAAATCGGGTGCGGCTCCCATCGTTGGCACACCCGCGATCGTCGAGAGCGCCACGCCGTCCCCCACCGCCACGTCTGCGCCGCCCGTGCCAAAACCGCCGATGACGACGGCCGCGCAACTGCCGCCTCTCCCGGCGGCCAAGATCGAGCCAGCGCCCGAACCGGAAGCAAAGGCAGCTACCTCCGAGTCTCCCCATCCGCAGCCACACGAAGAAGCCCAGTTTGGTCCGCTTGCGGTCGCATCGCTCGCGCCGCCCACGCCCGAAGCCACGGAAACCGCAACCGCGGAAAAGATCGTGCGCCCGGTCGAATTCGGCATCGACCTGGGATCGGCCAATTCTGTCGAAGGATTGCGGGCGGTCTGGCGGGGAGCCCTGAAAAAGGTGCCCGACCTTGTCGGCTCACTTCAGCCGCTGATCGTCGTCCGCGAAGGCCAGAACGGGCTCGGCATGCGGCTTCATCTGGTCGCGGGTCCGTTGAACGACGCGGCCGCCGCCGCGAAACTCTGCGCCGGCCTGATCGCCAGCCATCACCGCTGCGAAACCGCCTTGTTCGATGGCCAGCGGCTTGTACTGGAAGCACCGCTAGGTGCGCGGGTTCCGCGGGAAAGAGCCCGCCGGCCTGTCCGCAGCCAAGCTCGCCCCCAGGCCGAAAAACGGGTAGAAGAACCGCCACCGCAGCAGCAAGCGCAGCCTCAGCCGGCCCCCGAGCCGGCACAGAGCCGCGGTTTCTCCGCGATCTTCAATCACTGATCCGGTTTGTGGGCCCTGCCCGCGAGTCCGTCAGCCCCGAACCTGAGAGACTTCATGGCCGATCCTCTTCCGCCCGGCGATCCGACCCAGCTTCGCGAGATCGAAAAGAAGCGCCCGTTCCGCCCGAGCCCCGTACAGGTCCAGTGGCTGCTGGTCGTCGGCTTCCTCAGCGTCGGCTATGCACTATACCTGCGCTATTTCGCCATCGAGTTCTCACAGGTGGCGCTCGCCTGCGACGGCGGTCTGCCAACCATGCTCTGCAAGACCCGCGCGCTGGTTACCTCTCTGTTCAAGAACGACGTGTTCGGCATCGCAGCCCTCGTTATCGCGGTTCTGCATCTCATCAGGCCCTCGATCGTCACCCTGACCGTCGGCATCGTCGCCGCGGGGTTCGGTATCGTGCTTTACAATATCGGTTTATCGGGCGTCGCTATCGCGTTGATGATTTTGGGGTTCGCGCGCCCCGCGCCAGCGACAGCGTAAACGCCAGAAGTGCGTAGGCGCCGCAGGTCCACAGCGACTGCCAGTTCGCCGATCCCTCGTTGAAGCCGATGTAGACGACGCTCAGCGCCAGCAGCACGGCGAAAGTCGTCTCTGCGATCGGCCGTCGTCCGCTGCTGAGCGACGGGCCGTTCAGGAGCATCAGCAGCAGCGCCGGAACTGTCGCAATCGTCAGCGCGACGAACGGGAAGTCGCGATAACGCGGATCGAACACGAAGCCCAGCGCCGTCTGCGTCGCGAGCACCACCACCACCGCCAGCGCAAGGCCGAGCACGCGCAGCGTCTTGGAATTGGTGCGGTCCTCCCGCGGCCCGATCAGGTCGATGAAGGTCGGCAGGCAACGGCCCGTCACCATTGCCATGGCGGAGAGAATGGCCGTCGTAAGAGCTGCGGCGAGCAACGCGCTATTGGCGACCCAGCCGCCAAGCCCGAAGCTCTCGATCTGGATTTTTTCGACGCCCCAACCCGCAAGGACGCCGCCGACGGTGGCGCTGATCGCCACGAACAGCCACGAGGACAGACGCGGCGACCACGGCCTGCGTCGCAGCGCGGCGAACGCAACCACATACATCAGGATGCAGAAGGCGAGCCCGCCGCCCATCTGGTACTTCCACATCGGATGATTGGTGATCGGCTGGCCCGGCACGTATTTCGGCTGCCGGGTCTCATTGGTGAACAAGCCCCAATAGCCGCCGACAGTGCCCTCGAGCTGGCGCTTCCAGGGCTGGTCATAGGCTTCGATCAGATTGACACGGAATTTCTCCAGCTTCGCCAGAGCGAGAATCTCCGACACCACCATCGCCTGATTCGAAAGCGAAGGAAGCGCACCGTCACGCATGCGGCCCGCGCTCGGCCAGCCGGTCTCGCCGATCAGGATTTCCTTGTTCGGAAACGCCACCGCAACGCGCTTGCGGATCTGGTCGACATGGCCCGCAGCGTATTTCGCCCGCACCGGGAAGTCTTCCCAATACGGCAGGATGTGGATGGTGACGAAATCGACCGCGTTATAAATCTCGCGGTTGCGCAGCCAGAATTCCCACACATCCGCATAGGTCACCGGCGTGGTCTCGACGCGGGATTTGACGTAGCGAATCGTCGCGACCAGATCGGTCGCGGTCATCTCGCCGCGCAGCAGCACCTCGTTGCCGACCACCAGCGCTTCGATCGTGCCGGGATAGCGCTTCGCGAGTGCCACGGCGGTATCGATCTGCAGGCTGTTCTTGAAGCGGTTGCTGCCGAGCCAGATGCCCTGAATGACCTTCAACCCGACCTTCGCCGCCTCGCCCGGCACCTGATCGAGGCCACTATCGACCGAATAAGTGCGGATGCAGTTGGTGACCTTGGCAAGCTGGGCGAGATCCTGCGCGATCTGCTGCACCGGCACATGAAGCTCAGGATCGAGCGGGCTTTGTGCGCCGCGGAACGGTGTATAGGACACGCATTCCAGCTTCTGCGCGGGGTCCAGCGGCGCGCGCGCCTGCGGCACCGGCTCTCCGAGCCAGATCCATGTCCCGGCGATCACGCAAAGCGAGAGGACCAGGAGCGCTAACGGCGTTCGCAACGTAATGAGTTCACCCTCCGAAGCTGTCGATTAGCCGCTCGGACCTGCGCTGCCAAGACCCACCGCCCCTTGCCCACCAACTTTGATGGTATTCCAGCCTTACCGGGGCCCCCACGCGACGCGCTGGACAAAATCGCGATTGTGTTTCATGGGAATCCGGTGCTGGAAATGATCGCCGCATTGGGGGCTCATTTGCCGGTCAACAGGGAGCTTGCCTCCGTCGCGAAGGCTCCCTTCAACACAAAGGCCCGCACGAACGGGTTCTGATCGGGGAAATCATGGGTCATCACTTTGCTCTCCTGAAGATTATGCCGCTTCGTGGCGCAACCATGTCGGCATTGCTGCTTGCTGCAAGCCTTGGTGTCGCACACCTCAGCGCCGCCAGTGCCCAGACCAACGAGAAGCCTCAGGATCAGAACAAAGCGCCCCCCGCTGCCACGGCTCAGGACAACCGCGACGCACAGAAGCGCACCGATGAATTCGCTGAAGCGGCCAAGGCCATCAACGGCCCCGCAGGCAATCCCGAATGCGTCTGGCTCGGCCGCCGCGTGGTCAACCTGATGTGGCGCGACGATCTCGATACTGCTTTCCGTCACCTCGACCTTTACGACCGCTTCGGCTGCCCCGGCGGCCATGTACAGGCAACGTTCCGCTGCCTCGTCCGTTTCGGCGCGACCATCGACAACAAGATTCCCGATACGCTGAATACCCGCATTCAGGCATGCTGGATCAACCCGTCGGCCCAACCGCAGAACAGCAACTTCCCGCCGCCGGCTCAGCCTGCCCCGCCCGCTCCGCCTGCAGCGGCGGCTCCTGCGAAGCCCCCCGCACCGGCCAAATAATCTGCTGCTGCATCGCGACGGGGAATCATCTCATATCGGCCTGCGCCCATAAAAACGCCACGACGCCATACCAGATGTTAAAGTGCGTCATGTAAAAGCGTGACTGTTTAGGCGTCTGTCTTCGTCACGGCCGGACCTCGGGACCGATCCGGTGTCTTGTCATGTCGGTTCAAGGGTTTGCGATGCGCGCGGTAATCGCCGTTCTGATTTGTGTGGCCGCGGCTCATGCCGCCCTCTGGGGTCTGTTCGAAAAGAAGGAAGCCGCACCTGACTTCAACGGCATCCTGCCGAGCCTGTCCTACGCGCCGTTCGAGGGCAGCGCCCATCCCGACGTCGACAATATCCCGAGCGTCGAGAAAATCCGCGACGACCTTCGCAAGCTCTCCAAGATCACCAAGGCCATCCGCCTCTATTCATCCACCGGTGGCGTCGAACTGGTGCCGCCGATCGCGAACGAATTCGGACTGAAGGTCACGGTCGGCGCCTGGCTCGACAAGAACCTCGACCGCAACGAGCGTGAAATCGCAGCCGCCGTCGACCTCGCCAAGCACAATCCCAACGTCATTGGCGTCGTGGTCGGAAACGAAACGCTCTATCGTGCCGATTTGAAGGTCGACGAACTGATCGAGTACATCCAGCGAGTGAAGCGCCAAGTCAGTGTTCCCGTCACCACGGGTGAAATCTGGAGCATGTGGCGCGACGAGCCGAAACTGTCGTCGTCCGTGGACTTCATCGCCGCGCACGTCCTGCCTTACTGGAACAATATTCCCGCCAACGCGGCCGTCGATTACGCCATGACGATTTCCAAACTGCTGCGGGACAGCTTCCCCGGCAAGCGGGTGGTAATCGCGGAATTCGGCTGGCCGAGCCAGGGTTATAATCTACAGAGCGCCGATCCCGGCCCGTTCGAACAGGCCTCGATCCTGCGCAATTTCGTCACCCGCGCTGAATCGATCGGGCTCGACTACAACATCGTCGAAGCCATCGACCAGCCGTGGAAATTTTTCGAAGGCGGCGTCGGCCCTTACTGGGGTATTCTGAACGCATCGCGTGAACCGAAATTCGCCTGGACCGGCCCGATCATCGATCCGGATTACTGGAAGGTCGCGACGATCGCGGTGCTGGTCGGCATCCTGATGTCGCTGCCGATCTTCCGCCTCGTGCTGCCGACCATTCCGCAGGTCTTCGTCCTGACCGTGGCCGCCAACGGCGTCGGAGCATGGGTGGCTACCGTGTTTTCCTACTGGAACTCGCATTACTTCGTGTTCGGCTCAGCCTTCGCGCTGACACTCGGCATGATCCTGCTGGTGCCGCTCATCCTGATCGCGATGGCGCGCATCGAAGAGATTGCCACCGTTGCCTTCGGCCGTCGTCCGCAGCGGCTGATCGACAAGCCCGTGCCGCAGCCCGCCGACGGCAAATTCCCGAAAGTGTCGATCCACATTCCAGCCTATTTCGAACCGCCGGAAATGCTCAAGCAGACGCTCGATGCGGTGGCCCGGCTCGATTATCCGAACTTTGAGTGCGTGGTCATCATCAACAACACGCCCGACCCCGCCTTCTGGCAGCCGATCCAGGACCATTGCCGCACGCTTGGCGAGCGCTTCATCTTTATCAACGCGGAAAAGGTAATCGGCTTCAAGGCCGGCGCGCTGCGCATCGCCATGGAACGCACCGCCGCTGACGCCGAGATTATCGGCATCATCGACGCCGATTACGTCGTGACCCCGAACTGGCTTAAAGATCTCGTGCCCGCCTTCGCCGACCCGCGCGTGGGCCTCGTGCAGGCGCCGCAGGATCACCGCGACGGCAACCAGTCGCTGATGCATTACGCGATGAACGGCGAATATGCCGGCTTCTTCGACATCGGCATGGTCCAGCGTAACGAATCCAACGCCATTATCGTGCACGGCACGATGTGTCTGATCCGTCGCGCAGCGATGGAGATGGCAGGCGGCTGGGCCGGCGATACCATCTGCGAGGATACAGACCTCGGCCTTGCCATCATCGAGCATGGCTGGATCACCCACTACACCAACACGCGCTACGGTTTCGGCCTCCTGCCTGACACCTATGAGGCGTTCCGCAAACAACGCCACCGCTGGGCCTATGGTGGATTCCAGATCGTCAAGAAACACTGGCGACGTTTCCTGCCCGGCGCGAGTCGCCTCACGCCCGGCCAGCGGCGCGAATTCACGCTCGGTTGGCTGAACTGGCTCGGTGCGGAAAGCCTCGGAGTCGTCGTTGCGATCCTCAACCTGATCTGGGTGCCGGTGGTGTCGTTCGCCGATATCGCCATTCCCGACAAGATCCTGACATTGCCGATCATCACCAGCTTCGTGGTCTCGCTGGCACACTTCGTTTCGCTCTACCGGCTGCGCGTCAAAGTGAAACTCGGCCAGTTGCTCGGCGCCATGATCGCGGCGATGTCGGTGCAATGGACCGTCTCGCGCGCCGTCGCCAATGGCCTCATCACCGAACATTTGCCTTTCGCGCGCACGTCGAAGGGCGGCCTGTCGCGGATGTCGGTGGAATTCCAGGCCTTCTGGGAAGCCGTGATCGGCGCACTGCTGCTGGTAGGTGCGGTGGTGCTCGTCGTCTTCAACGTGAAGCAAGTCCGCGAAATTTACATCTTCGCGGGAGTGCTGGTGCTGCAGAGCCTGCCATTCCTCTCGGCAGTCGGCATCGCCATCCTGGAGAACTCGAGGGCCAACCAGTTTGGCTTCTGGAAGCAATCGGCTATCCGCGCCGCTGAACTTATAGGGTTGCGTCGCGAGGCCATGCCGATGGTCGGCGCACCCTCCTCCGTCCGCTCGGACATCGCGCCGAAGGCCTGATTCGAAGGCCTTGGCACTAATATGCGACGATACGACACGCAGCATGCGACACTCTGTCGTCGCGACTTTTTGAAATTTTCCTGAATTTTATTTTTTTGTCACATTTCCAGGAAATGCGGCATCGTCAAAAAACAATAGTTATATTGTTGATATAAATAGGAATTTTAATTCCATACTTCGGTCGCGTACGTTGACATAATGTTGCGGCGCACTATTGAGAATTGGAATATTATATACCAGAGTTTTCTTCTGCGAACGGAGCTTTCAGCTCAACAACAGTTCACGGCAGGAGGAAACATGACAACGAATTCGGTGAAAGCTCAGTCCGAAGCTGAAGCGCAAGGCATCTATCGTTGGGTGCAGCTTGCGATGGGCATCGGCTGCATGGCCATGGTCGCCAATCTTCAATATGGATGGACGCTTTTCGTCGACCCCATCGATCATAAGTATCATTGGGGCCGCACAGCGATCCAGCTCGCCTTCACCTTCTTCGTTGTGACCGAAACCTGGCTCGTTCCGGTGGAGGCCTGGTTCGTCGATCGCTTCGGCCCGCGGATCGTCATCATGTTCGGTGGCTGCATGGCTGCCCTGGCGTGGGTCGTTAACTCCTATGCCAGTTCGGTAGAGATGCTGTACGCAGCTGCCGTCCTGGGCGGCATCGGCGCAGGCTCCGTCTACGGCACCTGCGTCGGTAATGCGCTGAAGTGGTTCCCCGACCATCGCGGCGTCGCCGCCGGCGCAACCGCGGCCGGTTTCGGAGCAGGCGCAGCCCTCACCGTGGTGCCGATCGCCCACATGATCGCCGACAGCGGCTACCAGACAGCTTTCTTCGATTTCGGTCTGGGCCAGGGCCTGGTTGTGCTGATCCTCGGCTTTTTCATCCGTAAGCCGACCTTCGACATTCCGATCGTGAAGAAGAAGCTCAACCTGCCGCAGACCACTTATGGCTTCCGGCCGATGGAGACGCTGCGCAGCCCGATTTTCTGGGTACTCTATGTGACCTTCGTGCTGGTCGCTTCAGGAGGCCTGATGGCGGCGGCGCAGATCGCACCAATCGCACACGACTACAAGATCGCCGGTGAGCCGGTCAGCCTGTTCGGCTTCCAGATGGCGGCCCTCACGATGGCAATCTCGCTGGACCGCATTTTCGACGGCTTCGGGCGCCCGATCTTCGGCTTCGTGTCGGACACCATTGGCCGCGAATATACGATGTTCATCGCATTCGGAACCGGTGCGTTGATGCTGCTGGCTCTGTCGCTCTACGGGCATTCGCCGATCGTGTTCGTTCTCGCGACCGCGGTGTATTTCGGCGTCTTCGGCGAAATCTACAGCCTGTTCCCGGCGACGGCCGGCGACACCTTCGGCGCAAAGTATGCCACCACCAACAATGGCATGCTCTACACCGCTAAGGGCACCGCTGCATTGCTGGTGCCGTTCGGCAGCCTGCTCGCCAAAAACTATGGCTGGCAGTCGGTGTTCATGGTGTCGGTTGCATTCAACTCGATCGCGGCCCTGCTTGCAGTGTTCGTGATCAAGCCGATGCGTCGCGCCCATATCGAGCGCAGCAACGAGATGGCCGCCAACGGCGTCAACACCTCAACGCCGCTCTCGGTCCAGAACGCCGGCGCATAATTTCCCCCCAAGGGACTAACCTTGAAGCCGGGTGCAAGCACCCGGCTTCTTTTTTTAACTCGACGGCCGCAGAAAAATCCCCTGCCTCCGGTGACGGACAGGCTCACGGACGCTTGTAGCTTTTGAAAGCCATGGTAGCCTGTTACTTTCACGCTGGGTGGGCAGAACCTTATGCATCAGCCAATCGATAAGCACCATCACGATATATCCAGACGCTCGATGAAGAGCCGGCTGACCGTCGCGTTTCTGGGATTGGTCGTCAGCGTCAGCGCATTGATCAATTTCATCAGCGCGTTTCGCAGCAGGCAGGTTCTATATGGCGGCCGCCTGACACCGACCGGCTGGATCTCATACCACGCTCACCCTGCGCTGTTCATCTGGGTGCTGGCGATCGAAGCCTGTGCGGTGGCGGTCTGCATCGGTGCCGTCTACACCGTCTTCTTCAACGATCTCGATCAAAGCTAGTTGGCAAGGCCGATAACCGTCGGTCGACCCGCCGAGCCTTGGCCTGCATCGCTTTAGCGTGACAGCAGCACGCAACGCGATGGCTGCGTGACAAAACGCTGCGTCACACCACCGAGAACCCATTGCCGCAGGCGGGAATGGCCGTAAGCACCGGCAACGATCAGGCCAGCGCCCATGTTCGATGCGATCAAATCCAGATTCTCAGGAGTATCTGTGTCTTCCGCCGTGATCGCCGAAGCCGCTACGCCGTATCGAAGCAGCCAGGCTGCGACGTCGTTGACGCGCTCCTGCGCTTGTGGCTCGTCGATGGCTTTGCAAACCTCGGCGATCGTAACTTCTTTCGCCTTCTGCAGAAGCGGCAGCGCATCTGCAACTGCGCGCCGAGACTCCCGCGTATCTTTCCATGCAACCAGAATTCGGCGCATATCCAGCCAAGTTGTCGAGGGCGGGACGACCAGAATTGGACGACCCGTCTCCATCACGAGATCTGACGGGCTGGCGCTCGCATAGGGATCGCCCTCGGTATCCCGCTGAGCCGCAACCACAACAAGGTCAACGCTGCGGGCTTGCGCCGGAACAAAATCCTTCGCGATCTTCAGACTGGTGCGCCATTCCACATCCTTGATGCGGCCATCCAGTACGTTACGGAACTCTTTCTCCGCATTGTCCAGACCCACTTGGAGATCCGCCTCCTCCCGATCCAGCATTTCGGCACCATATAGACCGTCGGTAAAATAAAGTGGCGGCCGCAATATCGTCGACGCCAATCCGATCACGCGCGCATTAAAACGTTCGGCAAGCTCCGCGGCGACCGTCAGGCATGCTCTGTTCGAGGTGCCCAGCACCATATGTATACCGATCGATTTGTAATTCATGGTGATCTTCCTGTGCCCAACAAGTTTACAATGCTCATCGGGAACCGAAACAACATGAGCCAGATCAAACGAGACGATATATTTCATGCTTCAAATCGGAAACGGAAGGCAATGTAGCGTTTTGCCACGATCGGCCAGATACGGGTGCAGCAGCCATGACACGAGAGACCGATCTGCAGCTATCGGCCAAGCCCGACCGAAGCCGGATATCCATTGCAGGAAGCGGCGGCATTCCCTCGGAATCGAGAACTCTCCTGCTCGATCCGGATATGCCGACGGCACAAGCGTTCATATCGATCGGGCTCGAATGTCTCCGCCATATCGCGTCCAATCAGGCCGCAGCATCGCAAGGAGAAAGCGAGGGCATTCACCAGATGCGCATCGGTCTGCGACGGCTACGCGTGGCGTTGTCGGTATTCAAGCACATGCTGCGAAGGCGCGATGCTACGGCGGTCAAAAACAAAATCAAATGGTTGGCGGATCAACTCGCACCCGCGCGAGACTATCAGGTTTTCTTGACTGATATTTTTGATTGCCCCCACGCCTCCCGCTCCGAATTCGAGTTCCTGAAAGCGGATGTCAAGGCTGAACTCGATCTCTGCCTGAGTACGGTGAAGCAAATCGTCGGCAACGATCACTTTCGCGAGTTCGTCGTCGAAATGGCCTTATGGCTCCTGGACGGCTCCTGGCTGCGTGACAAGGGCAGGCACGCCATCTCTATTCGGGAAATGCCGTTGAAGCGATTTGCCCGGCACGAATTGCGAAAACGCGCACGCTCAGTTTCCAGGGCGGCGCGACAGGTCCATAAACTAACGCCATTGAGGCGCCACAAGCTGCGCATCGCGACAAAGAAAATGCGTTACACGTACGGCTTTTTTGAACACCTCATCACGACGAAAACAATAAAGGAAATAAAGCAGGATTTCGTGAGCGAACTGAGTTCGCTTCAGGACAAGCTCGGACAATTGAACGACGTCGAGATGCAGGCAAGACTTGCGTCGGAACTTTCCCATAAATTGAAAGACGACGAGAAGGCTTTTGCGCTTGGCATCGTTATCGGGCGCAGAACTTGCCGTTCTCGGAGACTCTTGAGACAAGCGAAAAAATCCGGTCATCGCCTTTATAAACTTGCCTGATTTCGAAGACCCATCACATTGAGGTACGAAGTTTCATGCCCGTTTTTTGGAGACAACAACAAACGGAATTTTTCCTATGACGTTTACTTACGGCGAGCGTTTCATCCGCAAGGTGATCAATCGCGGATTTCCTTTTATATCGAATCGGAGAACGCGAGAATCGAAGCAGGCATGGTTCACTAAAGGTGTTTGCGATCGGGACACCAAGACCTATCTCCTTTCTCCCCAGTCGCAGTTTCTTCACGATGAGATGGTCGGAAAATATGCCGATGAGGTTGCCATTGTAAGGCAACGCCTTCGATCCACCGTCGGCCAAGCACCAACGAGAACAAGTCGTCCCCTCAGGATTGCGCTGTCGAATCACGGACTCCAAAATCGCGGCGGATCGGAATTGTGGACGGCGGATATCGCGGATTTTCTCGTTCGGCATGGTGCCGAAATCATCGTTTATGCGCCCGTGCTTCAAGATGTCGCGAAGAGCATAACTGCTACGACAGGTGCGCCTGTTACATCGTCCGTCACCGACGTTCAGACTTTTTCTCCAGATATTCTTCACGTTCAGCATTTTTCTGCCGTTAAACCGCTTGTGGACGCGTTGAGACCCTCGCCGACAAAAGTCGTCAATATGTGCCACGGCCTTTTGCCTCGCCTGGAATTGCCGCAACCAGATACTCAGAACTATTGCGCTGTCTCGCTGGCGATCAAAACGATGGTGTGTCTGATGACGGATGCGCCGTGGCAATCCGTGCCGGTGCTGCCGAATTTTTTCGACGAGCGACGCTATCTCGGCGAACACCGCGAGAAGCGCCAGCCCCGAGCGCTGTTATTCTCCCGACGGGCCACGCCCCGTCAGATCGCAACATTAAGAGATTCCTTCGCCGCGGCCGGCCTACCTCTCGATTTTGCAGGCCTGAAAGGGGAAGTCGAACGTCCGGAAGACATACTGCCGCGATATGAGGTCGTGCTGGCGGTGGGTCGGTCAGCTGTGGAGGCGCTTGCAAGCGGCTGCCGCGTCATCCTCTGGGATCAAGGTGTTATTGGGCCGGCGGTCTCGGCGAGTAACTTCTGGCAATGCGTCGCTCTTAACTTCGCTCTGCCTTCGCGCCTGCTGCCCTACCAATTCATGCATCAGGCGTCCGCCGGGCAGTGGCTCGAATTGCAACTCGAGGTTGGCGCCTCGGATGACCCTGACGAGGTTTATCGCGCGACCCGCAAGTATCTAACCTTGGAAAACGCCGGCCTGCAGTTGCACCAAATGTACAACTATATCGTTGCCAAGGCGGCTTAACCGTTTCCGGCCAGTTCGTGCAGGCCGCTTTCATTCGCTCGCTTTGAGGCGTAATTCCTCCGTTGCGTCACGTTAGACCTCAACTTTGATGTCTCGCCTGTAGCCGCTCATCACACCTTTTCAACCGGCTCGAATGTCTCTTCGGTATCCTTTCGGAAAAGAACATACAGAGCAGGAAGTACAAGCAACGTCAGAATGGTTGAAGATATGATGCCTCCGATGACTACCGTCGCCAGCGGCCGCTGAACCTCCGCACCAGCTCCAGTAGCGATCGCCATTGGTACGAAACCTAGCGAGGCTACGAGCGCCGTCATCAAGACCGGGCGCAACCTCGTAATTGCACCTTCACGCACTGCATCCAGCACCGATCGTCCTTCTCGTCGAAGACGTTCAATGAAGGCAATAATAACGAGGCCGTTCAACACAGCGACGCCTGAAAGAGCGATGAATCCGACACCGGCACTGATTGAAAGCGGAATTCCCCGCAACAGTAGCGCCGCGATACCGCCCGTCAGCGCTAATGGCACCCCGCTGAAAACCAATAGCGCGTCCGATACTGAGCCGAAGCTCATGAACAAGAGCAACAGAACGAGCGCGAGAGCGACCGGCACAACGATCGTCAGCCGCTTTGTGGCCGACACGAGTTGCTCAAATTGCCCGCCCCACCCGATCCAGTAACCGGCGGGGAGCTTCACTTTCTCACTGACGGCTTCCTGCGCTTCTGCGACGAACGATCCAAGGTCCCGCTCTCGGACATTGGCAGTCACCACAATCCGCCTCTTACCGTTCTCACGGCTAATCTGGTTCGGGCCCGGCGCAGTTTCGACAGTCGCGACCGAGGATAGCGGTACATAGCGAGGCTGCCCCGCTGTCGCGCTCGACAAAGCTGTACGCAGAACCGAAGACGCTCCCGATTCCCCTGCGGGCAACGGTATCGGAATTGCTCGAATTGCTTCGATATTTTCTCTTAATCGCTCCGGCAGACGAACAACAATATCAAAACGCCGGTCGCCCTCGAAAAGCTTTCCGACGCTCTTGCCGCCTACGGCAATTTCGACGACATCTTGAACTTCACTCACGCTTAAGCCGTAACGCGACAACGCCTGCCGATCCAGCTTGACTGTCAGAATCGGAAGACCGGCAACCTGCTCGATCTTGACGTCCGTCGCACCGCGGATGCTTTTAACGACAGCCTCCACTTGCGCCGCCTCTCCTTGAAGAATGTCGAGATCGTCGCCAAAAATCTTAATACCGACGTCGCTTCGAACGCCCGAGATCAGTTCGTTAACGCGCAATTGGATAGGCTGACTGACTTCGTAATTGCTGCCCGGTATGTCATTGGCGGCCTCTTCGATTTCGTCGATCAGTTGCGTCTTCGGCTTGGCTGGATTTGGCCATTCGTCTCGCGGCTTCAACATGATGTAACCATCTGACATAGATGGCGCCATGGGATCGGTTGCGACTTCCGCGGTGCCGGTTCGCGTAAAGAACTCTTTTACTTCCGGCAATTGCTCGATTCTTTTCTCGATCGCTTTCTGCAGATCCAGCGATTGAGACAGACTCGTCCCCGGAATCCGGATGGCTGCCAAAGCAACATCACCTTCATCGAGGCTTGGGATGAACTCGCCTCCCATTCGCGTTGCTGCGAATCCGCTGATCGCAACGATCGCAACCGCTACAACGACAACGCCCCGACGAAACGTAATGGCACGATCGAGCAACGGCTCGTATATCCGCTTTGCTACGCGCATAAAGACGTTTCCTGTCTCCGACACTTTGCCCGTTACAAAGATGGCAACCGCCGCGGGGACAAACGTAATCGAAAAAAGAGCAGCCGCTGCGAGGGCCATTAGCACCGTGAGCGCCATGGGCGTGAACATCTTGCCTTCCACACCTGTCAGCGTAAGGACCGGCAGATACACGACGGCGATGATGAGCGTCCCGAATAAGCTTGGTTTGATAACTTCGGCTGCGCCACGAAGGATAGTATCCATCCGCTCCCGAATATTCAGTAAGCGGCCGCGTTGGTGCTGAGCTTCCGCAAGAAGACGCAGGCAGTTCTCCACGATAATGACCGCGCCATCGACGATAATGCCAAAATCGATGGCTCCCAGGCTCATCAGATTGGCACTCACCTTATTTTCAACCATGCCGGTGATCGTCATCGTCATCGAGAGCGGGATCACGCAGGCCGTTACAAGAGCAGCCCGGATATTGCCGAGAATCAAGAACAGCACCACGACGACGAGAACCGCGCCCTCGATCAGATTTTTCTGGACCGTCCTGACCGTGGCATCGACGAGGTGCGTTCGGTCGTAAACGGCGCGGGCAACGACGCCGTCCGGAAGAGATTTGACGATCTCACTCAGCTTTGCCGCCACGCGCTGCGCGACTGCGCGGCTGTTTTCTCCTATCAGCAGCAGAGCTGTACCAAGAACGGTTTCATGACCGCTCAACGTCGCAGCGCCGGTCCGAAGGTCTTTGCCCTCGATAACCTGTGCCACATCCTTCACTCGGACTGGTACGCCATTGCGGGAGCCGATGACGATATCCCGAATTTCGGCGATGTTGGCGACCTGTCCGGGAGTTCGAACTAAATACTGCTCGCCGTTGCGCTCAATATAACCTGCCCCAACATTGGCATTGTTAGTCGCCAACGCCGTCATGACATCGCGGAAGCTGATCTTATACGCCATCAGCTTGTCCGGATTTGGTAAGACATGAAACTGACGCTCGAATCCGCCGATAGTGTTGACTTCGACAACGCCGGGGACATTCCGCAACTGCGGCTTGATGATCCAGTCCTGGATCGTACGAAGTTCGCTTGGCGTATAGTCGTTACCGCTCGGGGCCTTTGCGCCATCTTTGGCTTCGACTGTGTACATGAAGATTTCGCCAAGGCCGGTTGCCACCGGCCCCATTGCGACTTCGACGCCCGCAGGAAGCTGATCCTTGACCTGCTGAATGCGCTCGTTGATCAGTTGCCGCGCGAAATAGATGTCAGTGCCGTCAAGGAAAACAACGGTTACCTGGCTTAATCCGTAGCGGGACAGCGACCGTGTGTAATCAAGCTTTGGTAGACCAGCCATGGCAGTCTCAACCGGAAAAGTGATGCGCTGCTCGGTCTCAAGCGGCGAGTAGCCGGGTGCCTTCACGTTGATCTGTACTTGGACGTTGGTGATATCGGGAACGGCATCAATCGGAAGCCGAGTAAAATTCCAGGCGCCGAAGGCCGTCAGCCCCAAGGCGAACAGCATGACGAGCCATCGCTGACGTATTGAGAAACGGAGAATGGCTTCAATCATGTGCGGCTTCTCCCTTCCCCATTTCCGCTTTCACGACAAAGGAGTTCACAGCGACATATTTTTCTCCAGCCGCGATGCCCGCACGAACCTCGATGAATTTTCCATCCGATTCTCCGAGTTGGACGGGACGAGCTTCAAGCTTGTCCTCCTCCTCGCGCACAAAGACGACGGTCTTGCTTTCCAAGGTCTGTATCGCACCGGCATGCACCGCTACGGGCACACGCCGCTCCGCAAGAACCAGGCGCGCCGTCACGAAAAGGCCTGGGCGGAGACGACCATCAGGATTCTGGAGCACGACGCGCGCGAGCGCTGTTTGCGTGTCACTCGCCCCGACCGGCGCGAGGTAAGATATCGTACCCTTTATCTCACCGGCTCCATCTTCCGGATCGATCAATACTTCATCTCCGATCCGAACGCGCCGAAGGTCCTGTCGATATATCGACAGATCAACCCAGATCGTCGACAGGTCAGCAATAACGAAAGATGGCTTTTGCTCGGATGCATATTCGCCAAGAGAAATTTGCCTGTCGATAACCGTTCCAGCGATCGGAGATTTCAAGTCGTAGACGGTTAGACTTTGATTGCTTTCCACCGAAGCCAGCAGGTCGTCCTTCGCAACGGTATCGCCTATTCGCTTGCGAATGGCGCGCGCAATTCCAGGAAACCTCGGGGTAACCTGAACGACCGTCTCCTGGTTGGCCCGCAATATGCCGTTAAAGCTCAGCGTCTCGCTCAGAGTTGCAGGACCGGCCTCAGCGAAGGTCGCACCGGCTGCCGCGAGCTTTACATCGCCAATGCGGATGCGATCACCGCCATGCTCGTCATGCGCGATATGCTCGTTACCTGATTTTTCTTGCTTCGTGTCTCGCTCGCTATGTTGCTCTGGCGCGCTCGGCATTAACGCTCGATAGCTTGCCGCACCTGCAACGGCGGCAAGAATGGCGATGACAATGGTTGTAGACGTCTTCATCGAGCGCTCCCCCGCGCAAGAGCAAATGGATTACCCACAAGGCCTTCAATCGTGGCCACGGCGACGTGGAAGTTTTGCAACGCTTCCTGCTCGCGCAGGCGGGCTTGAGTCAGGCTGGATTGCGCGTCGAGCACCTCAAGCAGTGAGAACCGCCCTTGCCCGTAACCGTCGGATATGGCGTCCGAGGCTTGCCGCGCCTTTGGAATAGCCGTCTCTCGCAACACAGCGAGCTCGCGTAGCGACCCTTGGAGTGAGTCATATGCCCGCCCCGCCACGACGATGAGCGTATTGCGGTTGGCTTCCCGTTCAGCCCGAACTTTGGCAAGGTTCTCCTGCGCAGAGAGGATATTTCCCTGGTTCTGATCGAACAGCGGGATCGGCACCGATAGAGTGAGCCTCACCGCATCGTCCCTGGTGTCGTTGAAATGACGCCATCCCGCAGACAGCCGCACGTCGGGATAAGGTTTAAGTCTCGCAAGCAGCAATTCGGCGTTGCGCTGCGCATAAACAGCCGTCCAACGCACGAGTTGTGGGTTAGCGTCGATTGCAGCAACGACCGACTGAAAGGTCGGCGGCCGGCCCGTGACATCCAACCGCCCCGATACGGCGGAGAATTTCGGCGCGGTATCTCCCATCAGGACCGCAAGCTCTCGACGCGCGCTTGCAAGCACTGCCTTGGCACGCTCGCGGTCGGCCTTGACCAGCGATGATGCAACATCGGCCCGGCCTGTTTCTGCGACAGAAGATGCGCCCGCCTCTACACGCCGTTGCAGAAGGGGCGCAATCTTGTCGATAGCTGCAACTTGTTCGTTGAGGATCTGGATTCGCTGTTGAAGGCCGAGAACATTGACGAAGGCGATCGCAGTCTCCGAAAGAATCTCCAGCCGCGTAGCTTTACGTTGAATCGTCGCAACATCTACACCAGCCAAACCAGCCGAAATACGCGCCTCCCGCTTTCCGAAGAGTTCGAACAGCTGGCTTACTTGCAACGTTGTCTCGGCAGATCGCGTTCCGCGATAGACACCTGAACCAAACGAATTGTCCTGCTCATAGGACAGTTCGGGATTAGGGAGGGCACCTGCCTGGAGATGCTGGCCGGTCGCGATTCCGACGTCCCGCTCGGCCGCCGTAAGGCGCGGGCTGGCGGCGAGTCCGCGTTGTAGTGCGGCTCTCAAAGTGAGAGTCTGCGAATGCGACACCGCCATCAGCCCTGGGCTGACCAGCAGTGCCGTCGCGCACGCAAGGCGCGCGGCGGTTTTGAATAACATGTGGAATTACCTGACGAACGACATAGTAGGAACGCGAAGCGTTCCAGCGGCAACGTTCAGGCAAGCAATTTTGGCGGGGGAGGATCGATTCCGGGCGACAGTCCTTGGCTAAGAACGCTATTCGCGGCAAACAGATTCTGCGTCGGCTCGATCAAAAGTGAGGTGGCAGCCAATTCGGGGAGCACCACCGAAAAGCAGCCATGGCAATGATGCTCGGCGATAGCGCCCTTTCCGTCGTGGCTAAAATCATTCTTCATCGAGGCGATGATCGATGGGCCGGAATTATTGGCGACATCCAGATCACAAAATCCGTGCAGCGCTCCCGCCAGAAGGTACATCATCAACACAAACGCCGCGAAGAACCTGCGCGGAAGGCGCAGCAGCGGCAGGCGTTGAAGATGAAAAGATGAAGTCACTGCGACGTCTTTCGGATCGACCTGAGGGTGTCGCTAACACGTGACCGGCTCAATGTCGACGCGCAACATTGTTACAGTGTGCCATGGCACTCATCCGTTTAAGGTGAGAAACGCATTTTGAACTTGCAGATATACCGCAACGAAAATTGCGAGGCTGACAGAAGTGACAGTTTCCCGCCATCTGATGGCCTGGAAATGGTCACGAGGCGACGCGGAACAGCCTTCCGCCACCATGCGTTTTGCTGAGGCGTGTCAACAATGTCTGAACGCGTTTTGGAGAACGATCATGCGAAATAATCTGATTCCAGCCGTCGCTTTGGTCATGATCGGATTGACCGTTCCCGCGTCGGCCGCCGACCTCGGTTACGTTCAGGAACCAGTGACCGAGATCTACACCCAGGCTGGACCGCTGCCGCTTCAAACGGCTGTCGATATCGCCAACGGGATTGGGCTGGTTTCCGTGTCCAACACGAACAAATGGGGGAACGAGTGGCAGATCGAGGGCTATGACGTTGCCGGAAGCTATATGGAAGTCGATGTCGATGCGCGCACCGGTGCGATCGTAGACGTCGATAGGTGACCTCGGTCGCAGGCTCCCAGGCCGCACCGTGAACCGGATATATCCATCCGCACTCATCAGCTGCCGTACGCTGCTGTACGCCGCCCTACCTCTCCCCATCCGAGCAAGCCTCCGGGCGACCACCGTCGCTGACGCAGGCCCGATACTCCCACGGCACCGCCCACGCTCCGGACCAGATACCCTTCCCGGCCCGGCTGGCGCTCTACTGCGCCTCTCCGTAACAGCCACGTGACTGCCGGAGCCAATCCAGCGCTAGGCTAGGCTAGGCTAGACCGGACCAGCCACTCCCGCCATATCCACCGCACCGACCGAGCACTGCACCACGATGCACATAGCGATCCCGATCAACCGGCGTGCAGCTAACACTCTTAGTTGAGGTGAAGCTTGCCAGCTTGTTGGCATCGGCTCCGCATCGGTACAGATCGCTATTGGCGTTTCGACAAAGCCGGGAGGATTCCGGCGCGTCGTTTCCCCACACTCGAATGCGATGTCCGTGGATCTCGATAGTGTCGTCATCGATGATAGAGGCTTGGCCGACGATTGGTTGGACAGACGCTGGGGCAACAAAGAGCAGGAATGCTCCCAGCGATGATGGATGATCTGATGTTCATGGTCTTTCGAATCTGCGGATGCCTTACGGCATACTCAATCTGCCGACCGTAATTCGCTTCGTCCGATGGCACAGGCGAGCGCAACCAGCATGACGGAATGTCGTTCGTGCACGAATTTGCAGCGCAGCGTGGAACCTTGCATGCCATCGAGCGTAATTCATAGTTCTGTAAGACGTGCAGATTTCGTGTCCCTGTTATTTCTGCTGTTACGACACAGCGAACGACACGCGCCGTTACTTCTACTGCTTGATTTTATGCCACACGACAGTTCTGACCCACCACCCGCAGCATTTTTTTTGGAATGTAGCTTATGACCTCAACGACCAGCGACGATCACCTGCATTTCACTGACGTGCGAAAGAGGGTCAAGGCGATCTTTATCGGCTCAGCCGGCAATCTCGTCGAATGGTACGACTTTTATGCCTATACAGCATTCGCGCTATACTTTGCGCCTGCCTTCTTCCCCCAAAGCGACCCCGTTGTTCAACAACTCAACGCCGCAGTGTTGTTTGCCGCAACATTCCTGATGCGCCCGTTAGGTGGCTGGCTGTTCGGCTATCTAGCTGACCGATATGGCCGAAAGCTCTCCCTTACACTTTCAGTTGTTTGCATGTGTTTCGGTTCACTGATCATCGCCGCAACGCCGACTTATGCAACGATAGGGCTTGCGGCACCGGCCCTGCTCGCGATCGCGCGCATTATCGAAGGGTTGAGCCTCGGTGGCGAATACGGAACGAGCGCAACGTATTTGAGTGAAGTAGCCGATGAAAAGCATCGCGGATTTTACTCGAGCTTTCAATACGTAACATTGATAGGTGGGCAGTTGACCGCCATCGTCGTTCTGATGCTCCTTCAGTACGTGTTTCTGACGGAAGCTGAACTGAAGGCTTGGGGCTGGCGCATCCCGTTTGTCATCGGCGCCATGCTTGCGATTTTTACTGCCGTGATGCGGCGTGAAATGCATGAAACTGACGCGTTTGCTGCCGCTCAGAGGGCCGGCGTTCGTCGCGGGACGATTGGAGATCTCTTAAAATTTCCTCGCGAGCTGCTTTTGGTCGCCGGACTCACCGCCGGAGGCACGGCCGCGTTCTATACGTTTACGACCTATATGCAGACGTTCGTCCGGTTGACTGTCGGTCTCGATGCGACACAAACCACCATCGTGATTTTTGGTTCACTCGTGTTCGCCTCAGTCTTACAGCCCATCTATGGGGCCATTTCCGACCGCATAGGCAGGAAGCCGGTGCTTATGTTTTTCGGCATAGCCGGGACACTGTTCACTGTCCCGCTGCTGTTCACGCTGCAAACTACAAAATCACCGTTCGCCGCCTTTGCTCTCATTTGCGCGGCATGGGTATTCGTTGCTGGCTATACGTCGATCAATGCGGTCGTCAAAGCCGAACTATTTCCCACGAACGTCCGCGCCCTCGGAGTAGGCATTCCTTATGCGATTACTGTATCCCTTTTTGGCGGCACCGCTCCGGCCATAGCCCTTTGGTGCAAAAGCATTGGACATGAGAGCTGGTTTTACTTCTATCTTTCCGGCGTCATTTTCCTTTCGCTACTGATCTATTCAACCATGCGCGACACCAAGCACGCCTCGTTCATGCATCGGCACGAATGAAAGAAGCGGTATGGCCGCAATGGCGAAGATGAATTTCGTTCTCATGTGAGATGTCGAATCCGAGGATGTATTCCTCAGCGTACTCAATCGGCAGAATGCAATCTTCACATCCGAAATTGGATCCGATCGCCGGGCAGTTCTTGCCACCATTCGACCTCGGACATGTAGGCCGCAGCCGGCCAGCGATCGAGCCACAGGCACCCTCTCGCCCTCGCCTCTTTCAGCGGCAGCGTGAAGGTCTCCCGGACATAGCCATCGTCCGCTGCGGCGCGCTTGCGGCACCGGGCCAAGCTTTCGGTCAACTCTTTCGGAGATTTATAGGCCATCGCGGAACTTCACGAGCGCGACAAGCGATTCTGTTACCCGGGACGTTACCCCACGGCAAACTTTGAGCTACATCTAAGCTCTTAAAAATTGAATTTGTTAAACCAAATCAATGGTGAGCGCGGAGGGACTCGAACCCTCGACCCCATGATTAAAAGTCACGTGCTCTACCACCTGAGCTACGCGCTCACTCGTCGCGGTGTGTAGGGGTCTCACTCCCACGGGTCAAGCCATGAGCGCCGAAAACAGGCTCCTTGATGGCCTCCCTCAACGGCTTTTTTGCCAGTCAGTTCAATCTTCTAGGCCCGGCGCAGCGAAATGGGACGGTCACGCCTGACGAAAGCCGATCCGGAAGCTTCCCCAATGGCGGCCGCGGATACGGATCGGGGCCGATACGTCCTTCAGCAGCGCGAACTGGCCGTTGCCCATGTCGCGGCGATAGGTCTGCAACAGGAACGGCGCCGTGCTGGCGGCAGCCTTTTCGACCGCGCGATCCTTGAAGATTCGCCGGTTCCGGCAATTGGCAGCGTTCCAGACCGGGTCATCGCCCTGCGGGTGCCGGTAATTCGGATTGTGCGTCGGCAGATACCCATCGCGCGCGAATGAAACGCTAAACATCACGCGTGAATCCATTTTCTGAACGGGGTCCTGGATCGGTGGCAGGATCCGGTCCGTCAGCTCGACATAGGCGGAAAGATATTGCGTGGGGTTACTACCCTCGATTTCCCGATAGGCCTGATCGAAAAATTGTTGCTCGGTGATCTCGCTGCGCGCGATCGCAGCCTCGAATGCCTGACTGACTTTCTCCGCCGTCTCGACTGCCGCCTCAATGAAGGGTGTGTCCGAGGTCTCGACGCCGCTCTCGGCGATCGCCTTGATGAGCGTCTCGGACGCGCCAAGCAACCCTTCGACACGATCGTCAGCATGCTTGAGGTCGCTGGACGACAGGTCCACACCCTTGGCAAGATCGCCCAGTTCGGCGAGCACTACGTCGCAGTGCTGCATGTTGGCGGTGGCGGCCGTCGCAATCGCTGTGATGTCGCGCTCGACGGTCGCAAATCCCTCATGGACGCGATTGATCGTACCTTGAATATGATTGGCACCTTCACCCGCATTCTTGGCGTAACGGGTCGCAACCTCGCTGTCCTCGATCAGGCGACCGACCTCACCGTCGAGGTTGTGCACAGTCTGGCCGATCTGCAAGGTCGCCTGCCGCGTCGCTTCAGCAAGGCTCTTCACTTCGCTGGCAACGACCGCAAAGCCCCGTCCGGCATCACCCGCACGCGCCGCCTCGATCGTGGCGTTGAGCGCGAGAAGATTGGTCTGCTTGGCGATGGTCTCAATGGTGCCCGACACCTTGCCGACCTGCGACAGAACCTGACTGATCGCCGCAAGTCTGCCTTCGATCCGGCTGACGGCGCTGACAAGCCCGGTGATATTTTCAACCGCTGAGGTGACGACCTCGCGCGATTCCGTGATTTCAGCAGCCGCGTTGGCCGTGAACGATTGCACCGTGCGCGCCGCGCCGTCGATGTTGCGGTTGGCCGCGACCATGGTGTCGGCGGTCTGCTGCAAATGGCCAAACTGTTCGGACTGCCGCGAGACGCGGCTTGCGACATCGTGCAGATTGCCCAGCACGTCCGCCAGTTCGACGCCGAGATTGCCGAGCCCATTTCCAAGTTCATCGACCAGCCTTTCCGAGACGGTCGATGTCTGCGCGCGCTCCGGCGCGGCTAAGGTTTGGGCATGAAGCGGCTGCGGATTTGTCATCTCGGATCAGATCCCATCAACAGATTCGACGGTGATGAAAATGCGAAGACACAAGAACGCACGGCCCGAATCTCAGGCGCGATGAAAGTGTATGTTAGGCTAAAACGGTAAACATCTACTTCGCATGCATTTTAGCCCAATGGCTGATGCCAGCGACGGGACGACCGCTCAAAACGCCCCGCCCCGACCAATTTGCGGTGCTTAAACACCGCAAATCAGCAGAATCACAGTGATATCGCCCAAAGGGTTACTCGTCAGATATCCTCGAACAGCACCGTCGAAAGATAACGCTCGGCGAAAGACGGAATCACCGTGAGAATCGTCTTGCCGGCATTTTCCGGCCTCTTGCCGAGCTCGAGCGCTGCCGCGACCGCAGCGCCTGAGGAGATGCCGCCCGCGATCCCCTCCATGCGCGCGAGAGATCGCGACATCTCGATCGCCTTAGTGCTGTTCACCGTCATGACCTCATCGATCACCGAGCGGTCGAGGATATCCGGTACGAAGCCCGCGCCGAGCCCCTGAATTTTGTGGGGTGAATGCTTGCCACCGGACAGCACCGGGCTTTCCTCCGGCTCGACCGCGACGATCTGCAGCGACGGCTTCCTCGGCTTCAGCACCTGACCGACGCCGGTGATCGTGCCGCCGGTGCCGACACCCGCCACGAAAATATCGAGGTTGCCCGCGGTGTCGTTCCAGATTTCCTCCGCCGTCGTGCGGCGGTGCACGCTTGGGTTGGCCGGGTTCTTGAACTGCTGCGGCATTACGGCGTTCGGCGTGGTGCGCACCAGTTCCTCGGCGGTTGCAATCGCCCCCTTCATCCCCTGCGCCGCCGGCGTAAGTACGATCTCAGCACCGAGGAAGGCGAGCATCTTGCGCCGTTCAACCGACATTGAATCCGGCATCACGAGTTTGAGGCGATAGCCGCGCGAGGCGGCGACAAAAGCAAGCGCGATGCCGGTGTTGCCTGAGGTCGGCTCGATCAGCACCGTGTCCCTGTTGATGGCTCCGGCTTCTTCCATGGCCTTTACCATCGCAGCGCCAATGCGGTCCTTCACGCTGGCGGCTGGGTTGAAATACTCAAGTTTGGCTAAAATCGTGGCGGAGACACCTTGCTGTTCCGGCAACCGCCGCAGCCGCACGATCGGCGTGCAACCCGCTGCATCGACGATGCTATCGTAAATGCCGCCCCGCCCGACATGGCACTTGGAAACGGTCTTGTCCGGCGACGAATTCATGGCGCGCTCCTGGCGAAATGGAATTCAAAAACAGGCAATCATTTAATCTGTCTTTTCTCCGTTACGCAAAGACCCGAACACGCGGATGTGTGCATTGCGATAGAACAAATCGCAAAACAAACGCATTTGTGTTGCGCCTTCTTCAAAGTACGGGTGTAGGCTTTTGTGGTACCACCGATCAACGACGCTAACCAGAGGGAGGTCCCGATGACGGCTACTGCTGAAATCCGCCCGACGCTCGCGCCGTTCTCGTTTCAGCGCGGAGCCGAGCGCATGATCTGCGCGATCTGCGCCGACACGATGGTCGCCGCCGAAGCCTCGGCCTTCTCCGACAATGTCGTGAGCTACCTGTGGACCTGCGATACTTGCGGCCACGGCTTCGTGACCAAGCATACGCTGAAGGATTGTCCGGACGCTCCCAAGCAGGCTGATTTCTAACGCGGCGGCAGATCGCCCGCCGCCCAACCCGCTTTCGTTGCAGCACGAAAATCCGCGAAGGTACCGGCTGTAATCGCGTTGCGGATGCCATTCATCAGCGTTTGGAAATAGGCGATGTTGATCTCGGACAACAGCATCGCACCAAGCGCCTCACCCGCCTTCACCAGATGATGCAGATAGGCGCGCGAATAGCTGCGCGCGGGCAGCCACGAGCTTTCCTCGTCCAGTGGGCGCGGATCGTCGGCATGGCGGGCGTTGCGCAGGTTGATGACCCCGCGGCGCGTGAACGCGTGGCCATGGCGGCCGTTACGCGTCGGCAGAACGCAATCGAACATGTCGATACCGCGTGCGACCGCTTCGATCATGTCGTCCGGCGTACCGACACCCATCAGGTAACGCGGACGATCCTGCGGCAGCAGCGGCGCGGCCTCCTCGATCATCGCCAGCATCACCTCTTGCGGCTCGCCAACCGCGAGTCCGCCTACCGCATAACCGTGAAAACCGATTTCGCCGAGCGCAGCCGCACTCCGCCGCCGTAGTTCGGCAACATCGCCGCCCTGCACGATACCGAACAGCATGTGGCCCGGCGGCGCAGTCTCGAAAGCGCGCTTGCAGCGCTCTGCCCAGCGCAGCGACAGTTGCATCGCGCGCTCGACCTCGCCACGCGGCGCGGGCAACCGCACGCACTCGTCGAGCTGCATCGCGATATCCGAACCGAACAGACGCTGCACTTCGATGGCGCGTTCCGGCGTAAGATCGAGCACCGCGCCGTCGATGTGCGACTTGAAGCGGACGCCCTGCTCCGTAACCTTGCGTAGCTTCGACAGAGACATCACCTGAAAGCCGCCGGAATCGGTGAGCATCGGCCCTTTCCAGCCGGTGAATGTCTGCAAGCCGCCAAGCGCCGCGATGCGCTCCGCCGTCGGGCGCAGCATCAGATGATAGGTGTTGCCGAGCACGATGTCGGCACCGGTCTCGCGGATGTCGCGCCAGTGGATGCCCTTCATCGCGCCCGCGGTGCCGACCGGCATGAAGGCTGGGGTACGTACCTCACCGTGCGGCGTCGTTAGCACGCCGGTGCGCGCTTCGCCGTCGCGGCCAAGCAGCTTGAAGTGATTAGCGACGCTCATGCAGCGTGGCCTTTGTCGGCGAACAGCAAGCAGGCATCGCCATAGGAATAGAATCGATAACCTTTTTCGATGGCATGCGCATAGGACGCGCGCATCGTCTCCAGCCCCGAAAAGGCCGAGACCAGCATGAACAACGTTGAGCGCGGCAGATGGAAGTTCGTCATCATCACGTCGACCGCACGAAACCGATAGCCCGGCGTGATGAAGATCGCTGTCTCGCCGGTGAAAGGCTGGATGGTGCCATTCTCATCTGCAGCACTTTCCAGAAGTCGCATTGCGGTCGAGCCGACCGCAACGATGCGACCGCCCTTGGCGCACGCGTTGTTGAGAACATCCGCCGTTTCCGCCGAGATGCTGCCCCACTCGGAATGCATCTTGTGGTCTTCGGTATCATCGGCCTTCACCGGCAGGAACGTGCCCGCCCCGACATGCAGCGTCAGACGCTGCACACCAATGCCGCGCGATGCGAGCGCGGCCTCGAGTGCGGGCGTGAAATGCAGCCCGGCCGTCGGGGCCGCAACCGCGCCTTCGTGTTTGGCGAACATTGTCTGATAGTCGCCGACATCCTTTTCGTCCGGCGCACGGCGCGAAGCGATATAGGGCGGCAACGGCGGCGCGCCGAGATCGGCTATCGCCTGATCGAGCACCGGGCCGTGAAACGCGAACGCCAGCGTGATCTCGCCAGCCTCTCCCTTGGCCTCGACGGTCGCATCGAGAGTGCCAAGCAGACACACCCGTCCCTCATTGCCGAAGCGAACGACATCGCCCTCCGCAAGCTTGCGCGCGGGCCGCGCCAGTGCCTGCCAGCGCGAGCCGTCGGCGCGTTTGATGAGCGTTACATCGATACGCGGCTCGGTCGCCCCGCCGATCCTGCGTCCCGACAATTGCGCTGCGATCACCTTGGTGTCGTTGACGACAAGCTGGTCGCCGGCGCGCAGCAGGTCCGGCAGATCGCGCACCGTATCGTCCTCGAGACCGATGCCAGGTCGCACCACCAAAAGCCGGGCGCTTTCGCGAGGCTCGACGGGACGCAGGGCAATGCTCTCTGGGGGGAGATCAAAATCGAACAAATCGGTACGCATGATGGCCCGTTATGACCCTCCAGCCCCGGCCGGGCAACTTCTATGTTAAGGGCCGCCCAAAACAATCATGCCCGGCGCAAGGCCGGGCATGAAGTAATGCAAAGCTGCTGGATGGCGGTTACGCGGCGTCGGCTGCCATATGCGCCTTGACGATCTTGTCGGGGTTCTGCACCGGCTCACCGCGCTTGATCTTGTCGACGTTTTCCATGCCGGCGATCACCTTGCCCCAGACAGTGTACTGGTTGTCTAGGAAGCGGGCGTCCTCGAAGCAGATGAAGAACTGGCTGTCGCCGGAATCCGGGTTGGCGGCGCGCGCCATCGACACCGTGCCGCGCACATGCGGCTCGGCATTGAATTCGGCCTTCAGCTTCTTGCCCGAGCCGCCGGTGCCGGTGCCGTGCGGACAACCGGTCTGTGCCATGAAGCCATCGATCACGCGGTGAAAGACGATGCCGTCGTAGAAACCTTCACGCACCAGTTCCTTGATGCGCGCGACATGGCCGGGCGCGAGGTCGGGAAGCATTTCGATGGTCACCTCGCCCTGCGTGGTTTCCAGAATGAGAGTGTTGTCGTTGTCTGCCATGATTTTTCTTTCCTTCTTGAACGAATGAAAATGCCGCAAGGCGGTGCAGCGATTACTTGATGTCGGAGGCGACCTGCACCTTGACCATCTTGTCAGGGTCCTGCACCGGCTCGCCACGCTTGAGCTTGTCCACGACGTCCATGCCCGACACGACCTGACCGATCACGGTGTATTTGCCGTTCAGCGACGGGTAGTCGTTGAACATGATGAAGAACTGCGAGTTCGCCGAATTGGGGTCGCTTGAGCGTGCCATGCCGACAACACCGCGCGTGAACGGCACGTTGGAGAATTCCGCCTTCAGGTTCGGATATTTCGAGCCGCCGGTGCCGTTGAAGTTCTTGCCGTCGCCGGTCTGCGCCATGAAGCCTTCAATGACACGATGGAACGGTACGTTGTTGTAGTAGCCGTCGCGGGCGAGCTGCTTGATGCGCTCGGCATGGCCCGGCGCAAGATCGGTACGCAGTTGCACCACGACGCGACCCTTGGTGGTGTCGATGACGATGGCGTTGGCCTTGTCGAGGTTCGCGGGCAGCTTCTGGGCAAGGGCCGGCGCCGCCAGCATCAGGGCACCGAGGACGGCAAGCAGTCTAATCATGAAAACTCCGTTGGCGTTGGGAAAAGGTTTAACGCGGGTCGCGAGAGGGTTGCGCTGGTGAGGAAGCGCGCCGCCGCGCGAAGGTTAGTGCGGGAATTTCGCCTTAAGACGGGCCGCGACCGCTTTCGGGACGAAAGCCGATACATCGCCGCCCATACTCGCAATCTGGCGCACAAGCGTGGCGGTGATCGGGCGAACTGTGGCGGAGGCCGGAATAAAAATCGTCTGCACGTCCGGCACCAGGGTCTGGTTCATGCCGGCAATCTGCATCTCGTAATCCAGATCGGTGCCGTCGCGCAGTCCCCGGATCAGGATGGAGGCACCGGCTTTTTGGGCCGCCGTAACGGTCAAATTGTCGAAGGTCACGCATTCGATGGCGCAGCCCGTCGAGGCTGCGAGCGGGGCGAACACCTCCACGATCATGGCGCGGCGCTCCTCGATGGAGAACAGCGGCGCCTTGCCGGGATGTACGCCGATCGCCACGATCAGCCGGTCGACCAGGCTGCAGGCCTGGCGCACCACGTCGACGTGGCCATTGGTGACGGGATCGAACGACCCCGGATAAAGTGCGACACGAGCCATTCTTCCTCCTACCCCGCCCGGCGGAGGGCCGCAAGCGAGCCGGTTCCCATACGGTTACCGATTATTTTTCTGCGCCCCGCCCCCAATTGCCACGAACCAATCCGGCTCAGCCGCGTCTTCTCCGGAAGCGTCCGAGGGCGCGGGAGACGGGACATGATGCTGGACGCGAAACTGGCCGATCCACCGAAAATTCTGGGTGCTGCAGCAGCCTTGGCCGCATTTGCCGGCGTTGTGTTGATCTCGCTGCCGACTTTCGCTCCGCAGGTGGAAGCCAGCGAACCGGCTGCCCTCACCCGCGGCGACAAGCTGACGCTCGCGAGCGCCGATTGCGCCCAGCAGGACTGGCCGAACATTTCCGCCGCGTGCTTGCGACGCGGGGATGCAACGCCTCGGCCCGCGCTTACCCATATCCGCGTGGTTGCCCCGCGCTAGGAGAGGACCTTTTTCCTAACCCCTCGGAAATCACAGGCCCTTGGCATTTCGCCGCTGCTAACAAGTTGTTCTGCTGCGTTTAACCGACGCGAGAATGACCCTTCTTGCAGGCTCCTCGACACAATGAAACAGCAGCGCTGCCGAAATCAGCGCGATCACGATCGCAATGCTGCAAAATAGGAACGGCATCTCTGACAATCTCGAGCCCAGCGCCATACGGTCAACCGTTCGCAGATATGAATCGACCGGTGAATGCACCAGATAGAGTGCAAATGAGATCTTCCCGAGCCAGACAATATCCGGCCTAGACAGAAATCCAGAACGCGTGTTGGCCGCGGCCAGAACAAGTGGAGCAAAGCAGATTACACTCCAGCCTGTTCGTAGAACATTTTCCGGCACCCAATGTGCGGTCGCCAATATAAGCAACGCACCGACACCGGCGACAAGATAAAGCTGTCGTGCAGCGATTTGATCCGCGCCCTGCTTCCAAAGCCCATAAAGGCCTATGCCGATCAGGAATTCCGGAAAACGCGTTAGCGGAAAATAAGAGAATAGCTGCATCTGTAAGTCACCGGCTGGATCGGAAGCAAAAGTGACTGTCCTCATCGCATCAAGCGAGCGCCCTGTGTCAAGCCAGCTTTCGATCTGCGTGAACCATGTTATCGCCATTACGGCAAAGGCCAGCACGATCACGAGAACAGGTCGTCTGTAAACGGGCTCGAAAACCAGCGGGAAAAGAAGATAAAAGAACGCTTCGGTGGAGATGGACCAATTGGGGCAGTTCAATGAACAAGCCGCGCCCGGAATCCAGGCATGCAGCGCGAAAGGCGCGGTAACCGCCCAAATCTCCCGATAGACCTGATCGGCGACGCCACTATTTCTCAGAAGAAAAAGTGCCGGAAACATCACGACAATAGTGGCGATGTAGACCGGATATATGCGGGCAAACCTCGCAAGATAGAATTTGACGCGCCCGTCCTTCGGAAAGCGGCCACCGTCATTATAGCTGTAAGACAGAATAAAGCCCGACAGAAGAAAGAAGAACGTAACACCGGTATGCCCCAATTCGACAATCAACGGCCTGGTGTCACTGAGATGATATGACGTCCAATAATGAAAAATGACCACATAGACCGCTGCAAAAAAGCGCAGCGACGTTAGAGGCAATATCTCCAAACGATATAGTGATGCAGTGCCTTGCAACGCCAAGTTTCCCATCGTCCGATTTCAGCAACCTTGCTAATCGGTCCTCCGAAAACATAGACGCCACGAATGTGGATCACACAACGATCCATCGTAATTTTAATTAATGCGGTAAACGGGCATGTCTCTACTTTAATTAAAAGTTGCCGTAATAGGGTTAATCGTAAGTGATCGGCGACAGCCGCTATTAGCCTGCCAAGCGCTCCCCTAGATTGCGATTCGTAAATTTTTATTCGAATGGGAGGCGCGCATGGCCATCGATGGCGTCACGATCGAACGCTCGCATTATGTCGTGGAGCGTGTGAGAGAGTTCGTTGTCAAAACCCTGGTCAGGCACGCAGCGAAGCGGCGCGCCGATTTCGGCAAATTTGCAGTAATCCCGACTGATTTCGTCGGCATGAACGTGATCGCAAATGGCTTCTACGAACGCCACGAACTGACGATCCTGAGACGGCTTATTGAATCACAAGGTCTCTCCAACACGACGGCGCTCGATATCGGAGCCAACATCGGCAATCACGCCGTCGTTTTTTCGAAGCTCTTCCGCGACGTCATCGCATTCGAGCCGAACCCGTCGGTCGCGGCGCTACTGGAAGCCAATATTGTTTTGTCCAATTGCCGGAACGTCAAAGTACAGCGCGTCGGACTCGGCCCGGAAGATGCGGTTCTGCCGTTTACGCAGGATCACGAAGGGAACGACGGACACGGCTCATTCGCGATCAAAGGCACCTCGACCATCGACCTGCAGGTCAAGAACGGTGACAATCTGCTGCGGGAAATCGATCCGGAAATCGCAAACGGCCGGCGCCGCATCGGATTTGTAAAATGCGATGTCGAAGGATTCGAAGCGTCGGTCTTCAAGGGACTGAAGCAAACCCTGACGGATCATTCGCCGATCATTGTATTTGAAAGCGATCAAACGGGCCCCGGCGCTGAAGCCTATGGTGTGCTTCAGCAGTACGGCTACCGGCATCTCTATGCCATTCGCGAAACCGGCGACACCATCGACGGACGCCTTGGTCGCGAATTGAAGCGCCTGAGGTCCAATTACAATTTCTGGCTCGAGCCGCTGGACGGCATTCCGGCTTTTTGGTCGAACGTCATCGCCGCGAAACATTCGCTCGATTAGCTACGGTAAAGCCATCCTGTAGGGGCCGCCGTTCAATCCGGCGGCCAGCAGACCCATTTTCCGACGATAACCGGGCGATTATATCGCCCGGTTACTCACCGTTGCCGTTTTCCGCTTCGTCCGAGAGATGCTCGACCGACACCACACGTTCGTCATCGGCGGTGTTGAACACGGTCACGCCCTGCGTCGAGCGGCCCGCGATGCGAATGTCTTCCACCGGACAACGGATGAGTTGGCCCTTGTCAGTCACCAGCATGATCTGGTCGCTGTCCTCGACAGGGAACGACGCCACGAGCTTGCCGTTGCGGCCGTTGACCGACATCGCGACGATGCCCTTTCCGCCGCGTCCCGTGGTTCGATACTCGTAAGACGAGGTGCGCTTGCCGTAGCCGTTCTCGCTGATGGTCAGCACGAACTGCTCGTTGGCCGACATCTCGACATAACGTTGCTCGCCGAGTTCGATCGCGCCGGTCGCCTCCTCGTTGTCCGTGCCCACCTCGTCCTCGACGCCGCCGCGGCGTACCGCATTGGCGCGGCGCAGATAGGCGGCGCGCTCGTCAGCGTTGACATCCATGTGGCGAAGGATGGTGAGCGAAATCAGCTTGTCTCCATCACCAAGATTGATACCGCGTACACCCATCGAGGTACGGCCCTGGAACACGCGCACGTCGGTAACCGGGAAGCGGATGCACTGTCCGCCCGCCGCCGTCAGCAGCACGTCGTCGCTTTCCTTCGCAATCTGCACGTCGACGATCGCCTCGCCCTCGTCCAGCTTCATCGCGATGATGCCGGAACGGCGGACCTCGACGAAATCCGACAGCTTGTTGCGCCGGACATTACCGCCGGTGGTGGCGAACATCACGTCGAGCTCGCTCCACGAGGATTCATCCTCCGGCAGCGGCATGATGGTGGTGATGCGCTCACCCTGCTCCATCGGCAGGATATTGATGAGCGCCTTGCCGCGCGCGTTCGGCGCCGCCATCGGCAGCCGCCAGACCTTCTCCTTGTAGACCTGCCCGCGCGAGGAGAAGAACAGAACCGGCGTATGCGTCGAGGCGACGAACAGCCGCGAGACGAAATCCTCGTCGCGCGTCTGCATGCCGGAGCGACCCTTGCCGCCGCGCTTCTGCGCGCGATAGGTCGAAAGCGGCACGCGCTTGACGTAACCCGCGTGCGACACGGTCACGACCATGTCCTCGCGCTGGATCAGGTCCTCGTCCTCGACTTCGCCTTCCTGATCGACGATCACGGTGCGGCGTGGCGTCGCGAATTCGTTCTTCACCGCCGTCAATTCATCGCGGACGATGCCCTGCACGCGCGCTCGCGAACGCAGGATATCGAGATAATCGGCGATCTCGACAGCGAGTTTATCGAGTTCTTCAGCGATCTCATCGCGGCCGAGCGCGGTGAGGCGCTGCAGGCGCAGATCGAGAATGGCCTTGGCCTGCTCCATCGACAGCCGCGCGGTGCCGTCCTCGGCGATACGATGGCGCGGATCGTCGATCAGCATCATCATGGTCGCAACGTCCTTCGCCGGCCAGTCGCGCGACATCAAGGTATCCCGTGCAGTCGCCGGATCGGGCGAGGTGCGGATGACCTTGATGATCTCGTCGATATTGGCGACGGCAATGGCGAGACCGACCAGGATATGCGCGCGGTCGCGCGCCTTGTTGAGCAGGAATTTCGTGCGCCGGGAGACGACGTTCTCGCGGAACGCGACAAAAATCGTCAGCAGGTCCTTCAGATTCATCACCTGCGGACGGCCTGCATCGAGCGCCACCATGTTGGCGCCGAAGCTCGTCTGCAATGGCGTGAACTTGTAAAGCTGGTTCAGCACCACGTCCGGCACCGCGTCACGCTTCAATTCGACGACGACGCGATAGCCATCACGGTCGGATTCGTCGCGCAGGTCGGAGATGCCCTCGATCTTCTTGTCGCGAACGAGTTCGGCGATACGCTCCACCATCGTCGCCTTATTCACCTGATAGGGAATTTCGGAGACGATGATCGCTTCGCGATCCTTGCGAATGGTCTCGATGGAGACCTTGCCGCGCATCACAATCGAGCCGCGGCCGAGATGATAGGCTGAGCGGATACCCTGCTTGCCGAGAATGATGCCGCCGGTCGGGAAGTCCGGTCCCGGCACGATATTGATGAGATCGTCGATGCCAAGCGCGGGATTGTCGATCAACGCCATGCAGGCATCGATCACCTCGCCGAGATTGTGCGGCGGAATGTTGGTTGCCATGCCGACCGCGATACCGCCGGCGCCGTTGACGAGAAGATTGGGAAACTTCGCCGGTAGAACCTTCGGCTCGCGCTCGGAGGAATCGTAGTTCGGCTGGAAGTCGACTGTGTCCTTGTCGATATCGTCGAGCAGCGAATGCGAAATCTTCTGCAGCCGCGACTCGGTGTAGCGCATCGCCGCGGGCATATCGCCGTCGACCGAACCGAAATTGCCCTGACCGTCGATCAGTGGCACGCGCATGGAGAAGTCCTGCGCCATGCGCACCAAGGCGTCGTAAACCGACTGGTCGCCGTGCGGGTGATACTTACCGATAACGTCGCCGACCGTGCGCGCCGACTTGCGGTACGGCTTATTCCACTCGAAGCCGTTCTCATACATGCCGTAGAGAATGCGCCGATGCACCGGCTTCAAGCCGTCTCTCGCATCTGGCAGCGCACGCGACACGATCACACTCATCGCGTAATCGAGATACGAGCGCTTCATCTCATCAGAGATCGAGACGGGCTTGATGTCGACGGGACCAGAGCTGTCGTCCGCCGGATCTTTCGGGTCGGTCAAGGGAGCGAATCCTGAGGGTGCAAAATGTCTCGCCTATATAGGCTGAATCGTAGTTTTCCGCCAATCTATTCGGGCCGAAACACGTAAGGAATAATCAAGTATTTTCAGTCATTTGCAGGGCGAATTTGAGCTCCTTCGGACGCAGCCTCCACGACCCGCCGAAAGCGTTCGTCAAAGCCGATTTCAGAGCGCACAATTCAGGCACGGCCTGTCGAAAATGGATCGGCAAAATCGTGCGCGCGCGTGGCTGACGTCGTAAAATCCGGCAACACGGGCTGCCGTTCTGCGGGGTATCCATGCTTCCCGAATACGCTCTCAATGCGCTGGTGACGTTGTTCGTCGTGGTTGATCCGATCGGAATCACGCCGGCGTTCCTGTCTGTCACGCATGGGTTGCCACCAGCCGTTCGTCGTGCCGCCGGCTATCGCGCCGCAGTCATCGCCGGAGCAATCCTGATCGGTACCGCACTGGTCGGAAACTGGCTGCTGGCGCGGCTCGGCATCGGCCTGCCCGCATTCCGGATTTCCGGCGGTATCCTGTTGTTCGTTATTGCCGGCGAGATGGTGTTCGGCATCCGCCCGGCCCGCGAAGCACGGCAGGCCGAACAGGCTATTGAGGAACATGCCCGCAACATCGCCGCGTTTCCGCTGGCGATCCCGCTGATCGCGGGTCCCGGCGCCATTACAGCCACCCTACTGCTGGCGGGACAGACCAAGGCTGAACCAGCGCCTTTGCTGACGCTCGTCGGCATCATTATCGTGATTGCCGTCGTCTGCGCGATTGCATTCGTGTTTGCAGGCCGCGTGGCGCGGCTGCTCGGCGTTACCGGCAATGTCGTGATGTCACGACTGCTCGGCGTGGTGCTCGCTGCCCTCGCCGTGCAGTTCGTCATCGATGGCGGCCGCGCCGCCTTTGGATGATTAGAAAGGAATGTCGTCGTTCATGTCATCACGGCCGCCGGAGGCCGGAACCGAACGGCGCTGCGACGGACCGCCGGAGCCGAAGGAGCCGCCGCCCTCGTCGCTGGCGAACGAACCGCCTCCTCCACCGCCACGACCATCGAGCATGGTCAGCGTCGAGTTGAAGCCCTGCAGGACGACTTCGGTCGAATATTTGTCCTTGCCATCCTTGTCCTGCCACTTCCGGGTCTGGAGCGCGCCTTCGACATAAACCTTCGCGCCCTTCTTCAGATACTGCTCCGCGACCTTGCAAAGCCCTTCATTGAAGATGACGACGCGATGCCACTCGGTCTTCTCCTTGCGCTCGCCAGTATTCTTGTCGCGCCAGGTATCGGAGGTCGCGATGCTCAGATTGACGATCGGCCGACCGTCCTGGGTGCGCCGGACATCGGGATCCGCCCCGAGGTTGCCCACCAGAATGACCTTGTTGACGCTGCCTGCCATATCTTCAATCTCCACCAAGGCGCCACCTATGCGCCAGCCCGGCACCTAAGCCTACTCGCGGGCACATCGAAACGCCGCGATGGAGCCTCCGTGCTCCGAGGACGCCCTTATCCACACCAATACGGTGCGCATCTCCGTCAGCATTTATACGTACCTGCTTTGTTCCGCGCAAGTCCTTGGATCAACATGGCTTTTAACGCGCCGCAAAAACTCACCATTTTGTGATCAAAACCGATGGAACTAAAATTGAAGAAAAATTAGCGTTTCCAAATTCTTAAGTGGAACTTTGGAACTCAAAACATCGCGTCTGACTGTGATATTTGCGACACGGCTTTTTCAGGGAATCCGGGTTATAGATCGGGGCATCGGAATTCATCATTCCACCTGCGTGACGCTGACCCCGGCGGACGCAATCTGGACACCCCGCGCTCTTGGGACAGACCCGGGACACGGTTTTTGGAGAAGTAAAAATGAAAAAGATCCTTCTTGCAGCCACTGTCGCGGCTCTGAGCTCGACCTCGGTGTTCGCTGCTGACCTCGCGGCCCGCCCCTATACCAAGGCTCCGCCGGCTTACGTTGCCCCGATCTACAACTGGA